>VFQQ010000137.1_pt1 | contig 191605 bp, 158 predicted proteins | sample 3512341 | NCBI WGS metagenome assembly VFQQ01 (sample SAMN10412373, study PRJNA504923) | tailings metagenome | isolation source: Relicate 2 Philex TSF1 revegetated site | place: Philippines: Tuba, Benguet | collected 2017-08-29 | reverse complement strand
ACCCTGAACATCCGCCTGCTTTTTCATCTTTTCGCTGCTTTCACTGTTGGGGTAAAACACGGAGGGCACGGAGGACACGGAGGGGAAACAAACTAAACTCCATACCCTGAACATCCGCCTGCTTTTTCATCTTTTCGCTGCTTTCACTGTTGGGGTAATACACGGAGGGCACGGAGAACGCGGAGGTGCTCACGCACTTAGCTCCCGCACATCCCAATCGCCTCCATTGTTATCCCTCCTCGTCCTGCCGCTTCTTTAAACCGCTGCCGGGGCGAACATCTGCGCGTGCCAGCTTTGGGCGAAGGGCAAGAGCCACTTGCTTTCGAGGGCTTCTTTGGTAAATACCATGTTGTTTACCACCAAGGTATCGGCCTGGATGCGGCCTTTTTGCACGGCTTCTGCAAAAGCTGGCTTGCTCAGTGTGGCAATAGCTCCATTTTCTTCGAAGGCAAACAACATCCGGTCGAACAAACTCACGCCCAATTCGCTTTCAATCACTTGCATGAAGTGCACCGATTTGTCGATGCTGCAACCCGAGGCCGGCATATTGGTTTCGTCTACCGCCAGCACAATGAATTGGTTGCGCAGCAGCAAATAACTGCCATTGAGCTCCTGCTTGTGGGCCGTCCAGCTTTCCACAAAAGTGCGAAGGGCCGGGTGCAGGCTGTTCATTTCGCCCTCGGTGAAGGGACGGTTGCTTTGGTAAATCCAAACTTTCGATTCGGGGGCGAGGCTTTCGAAGGGTGCGTACATGGGCTACAAACTGTCTATTAAGGATGGAATCACTTTTGACCTCTCGGATCTTTTTCTTCTAAGTTCTTTTCTTGCTGTTCGCGGCCTTTGATGAAAGCAGTAACCAAGCCCGTCAATCCACCAATGCCCAAAATACTTCCGGCCCATTCAAAACCATTGATGACGCAAAAAGTAGCTGCACCCAAAGAAGCGATTCCTATTAAAAAAGCTAATATTTGGCCCAAATTACTTTGCATCATTTGGCCGTTCACTACCTTTTGCTCCATACGCATGCGGTGCTCAAGTTGCTTTTCGGCCATCAGCATAATACGTTCAGCACCATTCGGAATAATCTCAGAATAGGCTGCCAACGTATCGGGATCGGGAAGAGGCCCTGAATGCGTTTTATGCATGGTAACCACCATGCTTTTGATGATTTGCTGCTTTTTTTGCTGCGGAATACCATCAAAAAGGTCCGGATGTAGCTCCTTCAACCTTTTCTCTACGTTGGCCAAACTGCCTTTTTCGTTTTCAGATAAGTCTTCGGCCATTTTCCTTTAGAAGGTTGAAAGCATTTGCTTTTCGTCACGCACTACTTCCAGCACATCTGCCAAATCTTGACCCACCATCCGAAAATCATTGGAAAGTGCGAGGGCATCGGCTTCCGAGCCCGAATCGCTTGCGTTAAAGTCGTAATAATTTCCAGCAAGGTTGATCACTGTTCCCGCTCCTGACAAAAAAGTAGGAGTTGAAAACAAAAAGTCAGTTGCAAAGCGCTTTTTCCTTTTCATGCCTTCTGGTTTACAATGACGTTAACGTACAAAAACGTATTTCGTTGCTAATTTAATAGAATCTGTTGACTAAATACATCAAAGCCTTGTTTCAGCCCGAAGCTGCTTTTGCGAAAGCGATATCTGCCTTCAGGCTTTGAGCTACCTTCAGTCTACTAAACCATTGGCCTTGGCAACAAGTTCAGCCAGATCGTAAACTTGCATGCTGCTTTCTTTTTCTTTGTTCTTGATGCCGTCGGTGAGCATGGTCATGCAGAACGGACAAGCGGCAGCCACCACTTCGGGTTGGGCTTCCAACACATCGTCCATGCGCTCAATGTTCACCTCTTTTTTGCCCTTTTCGGCTTCCTTGAACATTTGAGCGCCACCCGCACCACAGCACAAACCATTGGCTTTGCTGCGTTTCATTTCTACCAAATCGGCATCGAGGGCTTCGAGCACGGCGCGTGGAGCTTCGTAAATGCCGTTGGCGCGACCCAAATAACACGAATCGTGGAAGGTGATGCGCTTGCCTTTGAAGGTGCCGCCGCCTTGCACCTTGATGCGGCCCTCGTTGATGAGCTGCTGCAGCAGGGTAGCGTGGTGTACCACTTCGTAATGGCCGCCCAAATCGGGATATTCGTTCTTGAGGGTGTTGAAGCAGTGCGGACAAGCCGTTACAATCTTCTTCACCTCGTACATATTCATCACCTGGATGTTTTGCATGGCCTGCATCTGAAACAGGAATTCGTTGCCGGCGCGTTTGGCCGGGTCGCCGGTACAGCTTTCTTCGGTGCCCAGCACGGCGAATTTGATGCCCACTTCGTGCAAAATGGCAGCAAAAGCACGGGTGATGCGGCGCGCACGGTCGTCGAAACTACCGGCACAGCCTACCCAAAACAAAATTTCGGGACTTTCGCCCTTGGCGGCCAGCTCGGCCATGGTATCTATTTTCAGCGTGGTGCTCATGCTTCGTTCTTTTTAGAATTCACGGTGAGGTTATCGGCCCAGGCAAAACGGTCGGCAGCCGGAAACTGCCAAGGTGCTCCGTTGTTTTCGATGTTGCCAAACATCAGTCCCCATTCCGACGGCACCTGCGAGGCTTCCATGGCCTGGTAACGGCGCAATTCGGTGATGATGCTCACGGGGTTGATGAGCACCGGACAAGCTTCTACACAGGCATTGCAGGTGGTGCAGGCTTGGATTTCTTCGGCGGTGATGTAGTCGCCCAACAGCGATTTGCCATCGTCGACGAACGAACCATTTTTATCGATGTTGGCACCCACTTCGGCCAGGCGGTCGCGGGTATCCATCATGATTTTGCGTGGTGAGAGGAGTTTACCGGTGGTGTTGGCCGGACAAACGCTGGTGCAACGGCCGCATTCGGTACAGCTGTAGGCGTCGAGCAGGCTTTTCCAGGGCAGATCTTGTACGTCTTTGGCACCAAAACGACCAGGTGCTTCGGCTCCGTCGGCAGGGGCGGCATAGGGATTGGCATTGGGGTCCATCATCAGCGCCACTTCCTTCTTCACGCTTTCCATGTTCGACATTTGTCCGGCCGGCTCCAACTGGGCATACCAGGTGTTGGGGAAAGCCATGATGATGTGGAAGTGTTTGCTGTAGGGCAGGTAGTTGAGGAAGGCGAGGATGCCCACGATGTGCAGCCACCAGCACACCCGCTCGATGAGGTGCAATCCTTCGGGCGATACCCCGGCAAAAATGGGTGCCAGCATATTGCTTACGAGGTAGCCACCTTTGTCGGGCATATTGGCTTCGGCGGCGTTCATGAGCAAGAGCGCACTCATGAGCACCATTTCGATGATGAGGATGAGGTTGGCGTCGAGGGTAGGCCAGCCAGTCATTTCGGGACTCTTGAAACGTGCCAGCGGCTGTACATTGCGGCGCCACAAAAACACCACGCAAGCCAGGAGCACGCCCACGCCCAGCACTTCAAAAAAGCCGATGACGACGTTGTAGAAATCGCCCAACAGCGGTTTAAACACGCGGTGGGTACCGAAAATGCCGTCGATCACAATCTCGAGCACTTCGATGTTGATGAGCACAAAACCCACGTAGATGAGGATGTGGAAGAATCCGGCTACAGGACGGGTCACCATTTTGCTCTGACCCAGGGCCACGCGGGCCATGGTTTTCCAGCGATCGGCCGGGCGGTCGGTGCGGTTGAGCGGGCGCCCCAAGAAGATGTTGCGGCGGATGCGGGCCACCTGGCGGGCGAACAAACCCACTCCGGCAGCAAACAAGACGATAAACACAAGCGATTGGATCATCGGTTTGGCTTTAAGCCGTCAAAATACGGATAGAATGGCCGATTTTTCAAGTCTCTCGGCGATGCAGTTTAAAAAGCTGCATAGTTTAGAACGATTCTATGCAGGCATAGTATTCGGCTGGGGCCGTGGGCGAACCGCGGAGGCGCAGAGGGGATGTTGGATATGAAAAGCAGCAGCAAGCTTTTAAGAGATTGGCAGCATAGAAGCGCTTTCATAGCAGTGCAGCGCCCAGCTGAACGCTTGCACCGTACCGACGATGCTGTCGGCATCTCATGAAGGCAACGGAGGCTTTTGGCCTAAACAGCTTCGCTGTTTGGCCGGAGTCCGCAGAGCTGGCTAATCAGAAAACGGAACATGCAAAGCCAACAGGAAATGGCGCCGTGGGGGAACCGCGGATCCTTAGAGCCTGACCTTAGCGTCGGGAGGCGCAGAGTGGCTGTTTTTCTTGAAAATCAGATGTAGTTTTATCAAGTATGTGCAACACCAGAAAATCATTCCTTGAGTGCAGCATTAGACCTATTTATTGCTGCTCTGCGCACTCCGCTGGAAGTGCGAAGCACGTACCAGCAAACGCCTCCGCTTCCTTCATAAGATGCCGACCTTAGCGTCGGTACGGCGCTATGCGTTCAGCCGGCGCCTGCACCGGAATAAAGTTTTTCCGTGCCACCAGATTTTAACAATATTCGCACAAGCCTTCCCACGCAAAAACAAAATCTCTGCGGCTCCGCGGTTAAAAAAGCCTGTGTAAGCGTATTCCGCCTTACTTTTTCTTAGCGCGGGCAAAACGCATGCGGTAGCTCACCGAAACGATGCCATTTTTGATTTGCTCCAGTTTCTTTTGCACCATGCGGCGGCGGAGCGGAGCCAATTTTTCGGTGAATAATTTGCCTTCGATGTGGTCGTATTCGTGCTGGATGATGCGCGAAGGCATATCGCTGAATTCGGCGAGGTGCTCCTTAAAGTTTTCGTCGAAATACCGGATTTTGATGGTTTCGGGGCGGAAAACATCGCCGCGCACATCGGGAATGCTCAGGCAGCCTTCGTTGAAAGCCCATTCATCGCCCTTAAATTCAAGAATTTCGGCATTGATGAAGACGCGTTTTTCGTCTTTGAACTGTTCTTCGTCGTAAGCAGCCGCATCGATTACAAACAAGCGGATGGGCAAGCCGATTTGCGGTGCTGCCAAACCCACTCCGTTTGCAGCATACATGGTCTCGAACATATTGTCGATGAGTTCACGCAAGCCGGGATAATCGGCCGAAATGTTGCTCGCTTTGGTATTTAATACCGGATCGCCGTAGGCTACAATGGGTAAGGTCATCTTTGTTGCTCGAGGTAAGTTTGCAAAATGAGGACCGCGCTGATTTGATCGACCCGGTCTTTTTCTTGCCGTTGTTTTTTCTTTAAATCGCTTTGGGCGATGGCTTGCAGGGCAATTTTGGAGGTAAACCGCTCGTCGACACGGTGTACCGGAATGCCCGGGAAAGTCCGTTGCAAATGTACGGCAAACTCCTGAATCTGCATGGCGGTTTGCGAAGGCTCGTTGCGCACGGTCTTGGGTTCGCCCAGCACAAAGGCCGAAATGCCCTCGCGTGCGTGGTAGGCCTTGAGGTAGGCCACCAGGTCTTGGCTGTGCACGGTATCGAGCGCGGTGGCAAAAATGCCCAGCGGGTCGGTAACGGCTAAACCAACGCGTTTGCTACCGTAGTCGATGGATAAAATGCGGGGCATGACGGTTCAAGGTTCAAGGTTCAAGGTTCAAAAGGGGTTTCGCTGCGCTCAACCAGGTCAGTTCAAGGTTCAAAGTTCAAAGTTCAAGAGGGTTTCGCTACGCTCAACCGGGGAAATTCAAAATTTAAAGTTCAAAATTCAACATGAGGTTTCGCTGCGCTCAACCGGTGGGAAGATGCTTGAAAACCCAAAATTGAGAAAAAGATAGCAGGAATGAAGGGGTTTTAATGCCGGGCTTCGAGATCCTCAGCCAACTGCTTCGAGATCCTCAGCCACCGGCTTCGAGCACTTTAACCTCACACCTTACTTTGCCACAATCACGAACCTTGAATGAGTGTAAGCCTCACCATCATCCAACCATCTTCTTTTGAACTTTGAACCTTGAACTTATTGTGCGTCGCCCAGCACCCTTACCACGGCCCCATCGCTGAGGCTGTTGAGCCGGATTTGGCAGCTGAGGCGGCTCTGTTCAGTGGTGTTGAAGAGGGTGTCGAGCATGTCGAGCTCTTCGTTGGTGGGTTCATTGGCGCTGCCTTCGAGCAGCTCGATGTGGCAGGTGGCGCACAAAGCCATGCCGCCGCAAGTAGCCAAAATGGGATAATCACTGCCTTTGAGGGCTTCCATCAGGCTGAGGCCCATGTCGGTAGGAAAGCTGTGTTCGGTGCGGCTGCCGTCGGGCTCGGCCACAAATACGCGGATATCGCTCATCAGAATGCGTGGACGCCGTTTACAGTGGTGTATTTGAAACTGAGTTTTTGGTCGGGATACACCAATTTGAAGGCACTCTGCACCATGAGGGCGGCTTCGTGGAAACCACACAAAATGAGCTTGAGCTTGCCGGGATAGGTGTTGATGTCGCCAATGGCGTAAATACCGGGTACATTGGTGCTGTAATCGTGCACGGCTACTTCAATGGCGTTTTTGTCGAGGTTGAGCCCCCAGCCTTCGATGGGACCGAGTTTCGGACTCAAACCAAATAACGGAATGAGATAGTCGGTTTTGTACCAGCTACTTTCTTTTTGCTTGTTGGTGATTTGTACGGCACGCAATTGTTCGTCGCCTTCCAAACCGGTAAGCTCGGAGCTGAGCAGCAGGCGAATGCGACCGCTTTGGGCCAACTCAGCCACTTTTTCGGCCGAATCAACAGCCCCGCGGAAGGTTTCGTTGCGGTGCACCAGGGTGAGTTCGGCGGCTACATCGGCCAGGAAGATGGTCCAGTCGAGGGCCGAGTCGCCTCCACCGGCCAAAATCACCTTTTTGCCGCGGTATTTTTCGGGATCGAGGATCATGTAGCTGATGCCCTTGTGTTCATAGGCATCGATGTTGGCCAATTCGGGCTTGCGGGGTTCAAAGCAACCCAGTCCGGCTGCAATCACCACCGCCTTACAAGCTACTTCGGTGCCCAAATTGGTGCGTACCACAAACGATTGATCGGGCTGGCGGTCGAGCGCCTCTACCCTTTCGCCCAAGGTAAAGCTGGGTTTGAAGGGGGCGATTTGCGCCATCAGGTTATCAACCAATTCGCCGGCCAGGATGCTGGGGTAGCCCGGTATGTCGTAGATGGGTTTTTTGGGATATATCTCGGCAAGCTGTCCACCCACCTGCGGCAGGGCGTCGATGAGGTGGCAGCGCATCTTGAGGAGTCCGGCTTCGAATACGGTGAACAGGCCTACCGGGCCCGCCCCAATGATGCAGAGGTCGGTTTGAATCATGAATGCTCTAAAGTTGGACAAAGATACGTAATCAGACTTTTTTATCTGTTATGCAAGTTACACGCTGACCGTGCGCTCGTTGAGTTAAAGCAATTCAGCGGGCAAAAGGTTTCGTTGGGTAGATAGAATTGCTTGGCACAGCCCAGCAAGAATCCTTACTTTCGTAGCCTATGCAATCCGACAAAAAACTCTTCCTGCTCGACGGCATGGCGCTGGTTTTTCGCGCTTATTTCGCCTTTGCCAGCAATCCGCGCATGACCTCTAAGGGACTCAATACCTCGGCCATTTTTGGTTTTGCCCTTTCGCTGCTCGATTTGCTCGAAAAAGAAAAACCCACCCACATTGGCGTGGCTTTCGATACTGCTGAACCTACCCAGCGGCACATCGACTACCCGGCTTACAAGGCCCAGCGCGACGAAATGCCTGAGGACCTGGCCAAGGCCTTGCCTTACATCGACAAACTCATCGAAGCTTTTCACATTCCGGTCATCAAAATGCCCGGTTATGAAGCCGACGACGTGATAGGCACCCTTGCCTGGCAGGCAGCAGCCGCCGGTTACGAGGTGTACATGGTTACGCCCGACAAAGATTTTGGGCAGCTCGTCAAAGAAAACGTATACATCTACAAGCCTGCCCGCATGGGCAACGGTATCGAAATTTTGGGCGTACCCGAAATCCTGGAGAAGTGGGAAATCAACCATCCGCAGCAGGTGATCGACATTTTGGGCCTTTGGGGCGATGCGGTTGACAACATCCCCGGCATACCGGGCATAGGCGAAAAAACCGCCAAAAAACTCATTGCCGAATTTGGCAGCGTAGAAAAGCTGGTGGACAGTGCCGAGCAGCTCAAAGGCAAGCAAAAAGAAAACGTGATTGCCTTCCGCGAGCAGGCATTGCTGTCGAAGCGGCTGGCCACCATCAATACCGAAGTGCCCGTGCATTTCGACGAGAAGGGCCTCACCCTCGATCCGCCCAATACCGAGGCCATCCGCACGCTCTTTACCGAGCTCGAGTTCCGCACCCTGCTGCGGCGTGTGCTGGGCGAGCAGCCCGGCGAAGCCGAATCAAGGCCGGGCGGTCAACTTGATTTGTTTGGCCAAGCCGTTACCCCTCCGCCCGTGCGTGGGGCCAGTGTGGCTACCGAGGAAGCAGATGCGACCGTTTACCGCACCATGGCCGACAGCGGCGCGCAGTACATTTTGGTGGATACCGATGCTGCGATGGATGCTTTGGTGGCCGAGCTCGAACAGCAAAAGGCCTTTTGTTTCGATACCGAATTCAGCAGCCTCGATCCGCTTACCGGCGAATTGGTGGGCTTGGCCTTCAGTTTCGCTGCCAAAACGGGCTACTATGTGCCTTGTCCGGCCGACCGCGCCCGCACCGAAGCCATCGTTGCCCGCTTCAAAGGCGTGCTCGAGGCCCGTGGCATTACCAAGGTGGGCCAAAACCTCAAGTTCGACTGGCAGGTGATGGCCATGTACGGCGTACAATTGGGTGGGGTGTTGTGGGACACGATGTTGGCGCACTACCTCATCGACCCCGATACGCGCCACAACATGGATTACCTCAGCGAAACCTACCTGGGTTACCGTCCACAGAGCATCACCGAGCTCATTGGCAAAAAGGGCAAAGACCAAGGCAGCATGCGCGATGTGGATGTGCAAATGGCCTCGAACTATGCCGCCGAAGATGCCGACATCACCTGGCAATTGTACCACACCTTCGCCCCCATGCTTGGGCAGCAGCAGGTAGAAAAGCTGTTCAACGAGGTGGAAATGCCCTTGGTACCGGTATTGGCCGATATGGAACTGGAGGGCGTGCGGATAGACAAGCAGGTGTTGGCCGATTTTTCGAAAGAGCTAGAAACCCAAATCAGGCAGTACGAAAAAGAGGTGTATGCCCTGGCCGGTGTGCCCTTCAACATTGCTTCACCCAAACAATTGGGGGAAGTGCTGTTTGACGTGCTCAAGCTCGACGACAAGGCCAAAAAGACCAAAACCGGTCAGTACAAAACCGACGAAGAAGTGCTGAGCGTACTCGCCGTGAAGCACCCCATTGCCCGCGCTGTGTTGGATTACCGGCAGGCACAGAAGCTCAAATCGACCTATGTGGATGCCTTGCCGGGCATGATCAATCAGCGTACCGGCAGGGTGCACACCAGCTTCAACCAGGCGGTGGCTGCCACCGGGCGTTTGAGCAGCAACAACCCCAATTTGCAGAACATTCCCATCCGTACCGAACAAGGGCGCGAGGTGCGCAAGGCCTTTGTGCCCCGCGATGCCGAGCATACCTTGTTGTCGGCCGACTACAGCCAAATTGAGCTGCGCATCATCACCGAAATCAGCGGCGACGAAAACATGCTCGAAGCCTTTGTGTTGGGCCACGACATCCACGCCGCCACGGCCAGCAAGGTGTACAATGTGCCTTTGGAAGAAGTGAGCAGTGAGCAACGCCGCAACGCCAAGATGGTCAACTTTGGCATCATCTACGGCATATCGGCTTTTGGTTTGAGCCAGCGTTTGGGCATTGCCCGCGGCGAGGCTTCGGAGTTGATCGAAAACTACTTCAAAACCTACCCCAAGATCCGCGACTATATGCACAACATTGTTGACAGTGCCCGTAGCAAGGGGTATGTTGAGACCTTGTTGGGCCGCAAGCGCTACATCCGCGACATCAATTCGGCCAATGCCACCGTGCGCGGTTTTGCCGAGCGCAACGCCATCAATGCCCCCATTCAGGGTACGGCTGCCGATATGATCAAGCTGGCGATGATCAACATCCACCGCGACATCAAGGCGGCAGGCTTGCGCTCGAAAATGACCTTGCAGGTGCACGACGAATTGGTGTTTGATGCCTATTTGCCCGAGCTCGACCAGCTGCGCGACATTGTGGCGCGGGGCATGCAGCAGGCTTTGCCCATGAAGGTGCCCGTGTTGGTGGAAATGGGAACGGGCGATAATTGGTTGGAGGCGCATTAGTGGGGCCCTGGCGGGCTGTTAACGAAGCTGACGCTTCTGTGGGTGCCTGCGGCTGTTAATGGCCTGGCGGCCTGTGGATGTCCCGCTGGTGCGGGACTGGGGACGCCGGCAGCTGGTTGTGGTGCGGGAAGCTGGGACGGGTTTTAAGAGCAAAACGAACAAATGGGTAAATGGATACTTAGCCTTTTGTGGGCAATTGGGGCCTTTTCGGCCATGGGGCAGAGCAAGCGCTTCAGCGCGGCTGATTTGCAATACGATTTGGCTTTTTTGCAGCAAGCAGTGCACAAGGCGCATCCGGTGCAATGGTATGCCCCCGACAAGAAGCGCCTCGACAGTTTGTTGGCTGCCGCCGCCGTGCTTACCGATTCGCTGAGCCATGCCCAATACCGAACCTGGCTGGGCTTGGCATTGCACGAAATAGGCTGCATTCATACCAACATATCGGCCATGCCAGCCGATTGGCCGGTAATCAAACGGTATTTCCCCAATCCGCCCTATACCCGCAACGACAGTTTATGGATGCTCCACCAGGGTGAATGGCTGCTGGTGCAAGAAATCAACGCACAAAATGCCCAGCAGCTCTTGGCGGTTGGGTTGCGGCAATTCGCCAGCGATGGTCAAAAAAGAAGTTTCGATGAAATGTACTTTCATCTTTACGGCCGCGAAATACTGTCGCGTTTGCTGCATTACCCCCAAACATTTGAAGTGAAAAGCGATTCGCTCAGCTTCGCTATTTCGGCTGTTGACAGTTTATCGGCACCACTGCCTAAGACCGAATTCAACTTTATCATGAGCAGGGGCAACAACGGCTTTTTCTACAAGCATGACACGGCTGTGCTGGTGGTGCGCTCGTTCAGCAAGAAGGACCGTCGGTTTTTCAAGCAAGTTTTTGCCGAAACGCAAAAGAGCAAGCCTGCCGTACTGGAGATAGATTTACGCGCTAATGGTGGCGGCAATCGCAGGGCAGCGGCAGCATTGGCCAGTCATGTGGTGAGCCATCGCTTTGGTTATGCGCTGCTGTTGCCCAGGCACCGTATGAAGCTGCGGTATTACAGCAACAAAGGCAAGCTCAATTATGTGCTAGGAAGGTTCAAGTATGGCTTGGCTGAATTGCCTTACCGGCGCCTCTCAACCAAGGGAGCCAAACGCTGGGTGTACCGCTACCAATCAGCTTCACCAACTTTCAATGGTCCCGTTTTGCTGCGGGTAGATGCAGCTACGGCATCGTCGGCCACCCTGGCCAGCAGTTGGTTGTTGCAGCAGCCCGGGGTGAGGGCCGTGGGGCAAATGCCGGGCGGCGGACTGAACCACAATTATGGCGGCATTTTTCCGGTTATTCAATTGCCCAAAAGCCAAATAGCCATAGGTTTTCCGGCCATGGTGGTAGAAGTACTGGACGCTGAAAAATGGCAGGTTAAACGACAAATAGCCGAAATTCCGGCACTTTCTCCGTTTAGTGTGCTTAGACCATGAATGGGACGAAGCTCTGCTTCTGGGGTCGCCTGCGGCTGTGAGCGGCCTCTGGCCTGTGAACGAAGCTGGCGCTTCTGTGGGTGCCTGCGGCTGTTAATGGCCTGGCGGCCTGTGAACGAAGCTACGCTTCTGTGGTCGGCCTAACGGCCTGTTGACGGCCCGCTGGCGCGGGACTGTGTACGCCTGCGGCTGTAAACGAGGCTGCGCTGCTGTAGGTGGCCTAACGGCCTCGGGCTGAGGGGGCAAAGGACTACGCAGTGCCGGGCCGAAAGCAGAGTAACTTCCTTAAATGAACGATTCAGACAAAAATACCCTTTAATGTTATATGCTATTTATCAATGGCAATAAACATTAAAAAATAAAAAATGTGAGCTAATGCTTGCAAGTTTGCGCTCTGTGTTTTTTTTTTAGCGAGCTCAATTCTAAAACCACAATTGTATGAAACACCAAATCACCGTGTTGCTGGGTTGTGCCATGTTGTTGGGCGCCTGCAACAAAGAAAATGTAGTGGAAACACCTACTGCTCCCGTGGCCATGAGCTACAAAATTCAACCTGCTAAAATTGGAGAACTGCGCCATTTTGCCGAAATGAAAAAGGCCGGCACCAGCTTCCGCCTATCGGAAGAAAGTTTTTCAGCCGAAGAATTTTGGCTGTATACCGAATCGGTGGTGAACAGCCTCATTACCGAAATGGAAGAAATACCCGACGAAACCCACGAGCGCGTAATTAGCTACAACCATGAGGGCGAGTACAATACATCTGGCTTGATTGATGCCATTACTTCCATCAAGGAAGGCATTGAGCAAGACTTGGCCACCGTGCTTTTTCAATCGGAAGGCACTCCTTACGTACACATTGTAGATGTAAAATGGAATGTAAACCAAAACAATGTGGATGTGTTGTATATTTCCGGTGTTACAACCAATACTGTTGTGCCACCTTCATCGACTTGGCAAATGACATTTCACCCGAATTCTCAATGTACAAATTTCGCATTAAATGGCGAAATGCAACGGAATATGCGGGCATACTGGAACACACAATCAACACCATCAAGCCGATATCGTCCAAATTATTTATATAGCCCACCACAATGGAACAATGGTCATATACCGTGTTGTTGGACATACACTGAAGTTGAAACTAAAGAAGTAAGTTTCGAAAGACTCAATCAGCGCTCCTTCTATAATCCTGGTCCATACCTTGAGCTTTGGCACAGAACCAATTATGGGACAAACGTTGCGCCCAGCTGTCTGCCTGACGTTTGGCAAGGTTGGCCAAGAACTGTGGCGGGTCATGCAAATGGTACAGCTAAGGCTGGAATAATGTTAAATCCTAATCCATATACCTTTCCACAAAATCAAAATGGCTTAGTATTAGTTGGATTTTCCATCTTCCCCAGAAGCGAAATTCCCGAGATTGCGAATACTGTAAGGGTACATCCTCAGCAAATGGAACACTGGCATGAAGTGCATTTTACTTATGGAAGACAAATCCCAATTGGAACATCAAATTTTTAAGACCAGCAAATTGCAGGGCGAGCCTTAAGGCTCGTCCTACATTATAATTTTACAATCATGTATGCAACAAAAATTGTAGCACTAACTTTTTTTTACCTCGTTACGCTTTCAATATTGAACTTAAGTGCCCAAAACTTAAATAGTGGCCTAATTATAAATGACGTGCTTCAAAGAGATATAAGGCCAAATCAAATTTTTGAACTAGGAAGTAGTAGGTTCATTATTACGCACAGTGGTTACTTATCTAATGCTCCATATAAAGTAGAGCTTTATAATCACTTCGGTCAATTGATAAACCAATTTGGCAACGATTCAATTGTAATTGAAAATGTGGCTATCAGCCAACACCAATTAATTCTTTTAACGCAATCCACATTAAACTATCCTTCTGGCCAAAGAAAAATTTTTCAACTTGACACAAATCTGAATATAATACAGGAATATACACCAGTTCAACACCTTTGGCCAAAACTTCATTTCTCAAATAGATCATGGGAAAGCCAAATGATAGACAATCAGATTGCTTATTTCGGCTTATTTTTTAATCAATCGCCCAATGATTCGGACAAAGTCTTTGGATGGTTGGTGCTAAGTCAAAATGGAGACACCCTTTCAGCGAATCAATCTATTTTTTCTGCTGATAGCTTACCTACTTACAGCATGTTCCCAAGCCCATCAGGAGAATACTTTGCAAATGGCTTGGAGAACCTGGTATCTTTCCCATGGTCATCCACAGTGTCTGTACAAGTTGTCAGGAAACACAATAACAACCTTCAGTTCGTTCAAAAAGTGAATGTGATGAGCGCAGTTGGATTACCGGGTTTTCCGAGATTACGGCAGACAAGAGGTGTTAGGAATATTCTAACAAACAGTCACTCTCTTTACGTATTTGCAAAAACCATGGCATCCTCAAGTACAAGTTTGAGCGATACAAGAGAAGCATTTTCCGTATTTCAACTGAATTACAACCTCGACCTTGTTAGAATAAATCACCAAATCGTTGCAAATGGATCTTTTGCAGAAGTTCGGGGGCTTGATCGGAATCTGGTCTTTGATAAAAGCGGAAAATATATTTACGCAGTTGGCAGTAATTGTTCCCCAATGCCTATCGATTTTAACGAGCAAAACAGAACTTGCATGCTTCATGTCACAAAACTTGATACATCTCTAAATACTATATGGACCAAAATTATTGGAACGCCAAAATTATTTCTAGGCTTTGAAACTTTAACTCCTTCGATAGACGGAGGCTTGATTATTGCCACCCAACGAATAGACTCCACTCCCAACCCCAACATTCGTAACCTCTTTGTGGTGAAATTAGACAGCGCCGGCCGTCACAGTGTTTCGGTGCCCGAGCTTGATGCACAACCTCAGGTAACGGTGTACCCTAACCCTGTTGTTGATCAATTTACCCTTCATTACAGCCAGGGGCAGTACGAAAGCTTGCTGTTGTATAACCAGAATGGCCAGTTGGTTTACCGCCAGTCGCTCGATGCCAGCACCAATTTGCACACAGTGCCTATTGGTCATTTGCCCGGCGGTATGTATTTCTATACGTTGCAGGGCAAAGGGAAACCGGTACGAGGGAAAGTGGTGAAGGGCCCAGGATGGTGACGAAGCTGCGCTTCTGGTGACGCCTGCGGCTGTTAATGGCCTAAGGGCCTGTGAACGAAGCTGACGCTTCTGTGGGTGCCTGCGGCTGTTAATGGCCTGGCGGCCTGTGAACGAAGCTACGCTTCTGTGGTCGGCCTAACGGCCTGTTGACGGCCCGCTGGCGCGGGACTGTGGACGCCTGCGGCTGTAAACGAGGCTGCGCTGCTGTAGGTGGCCTAACGGCCTCGAGCTGAGGGGGCAAAGGGCTACGCAGTGCTGGGCCGAAAGCAGAGCAACATCCCTGTATTAACAATTCAGACAAAAACACCCTTTAATGTTATATGCTATTTATCAATGGCAATAAACATTAAAAAATAAAAAATGTAAGGCCGAACTTGGAGAAGTACAGTTTGTGCGTTTTTATTGTGCTAAGCAATTTGTATAAAGCAACATACTCCTATGGCCGCCAAATATCGCTCAATGCGCCAACTATGTAACAGCCTTGCGCTTGTGATGCTTATTGCACTTGCACCCTGTATTGCACAGGGGCAAGTGCAGAATGGCATGTTGTATTCAACAGGAAACAGCCTTTACACTACTGATATCTTTGAATTGAATGACGGATCATTTGTTGTTTTCAAGCATCCCTACATAAGCAATGAACCGAATGGACTAATAAAATTTAGTGCGAACGGCCAACTTTTAGCTACGTTCGACAGAACGGATACGTACATCACCAGTGCGCACCAAATTGAATCGGGTTTTATTCTTTTAACCACAGACAGCTTGAATTGGCAGGGAAGCAGACGAGCCATTATACTTGATAATAGTCTGAATCTGATTAGATCACTAGTTCCTATTTATGCTCAATTTCCAAAAACATTTTTCAGTTATCCTCAACCAATCCTATTCAAAGGAAAAATTGGATACTTTACTAACTTTTTCAGTAACTTAAATGACGCGCCTACCTATGGATTTTTAAGCTTTTCTCCAAATTTAGATACGTTAGCGGCTCACGAATTCACTTTTAGTTCTGACAGCATCGTATTGGGCGGAGTAACATCTTGGAACAACTCAATTTTCTACGCTATTTCCGCATCGGAAGGTGTGAATACTCCAGGAATTACTGGCTCAACCACAACGGTATTACGTATGTTCAATGATTCGCTTCAACAACTTTACCGCAGGAATATTTTCGTGCCTTCTGCAATACCAGGATTTCCGCGTTATGCTGGTTCAAGTGGGATGAATAAACTGTCAATAAATAGTCATAGCCTGTATGGTTCTTCAGAATACACCAGCGTTTCACCCAATGTATTTGCCGATCAACAAGAATCGTTCGCTGTTTATCAGTTCGACCACCAACTTAACATCAAAAGAGTATATCATGCTTTGGCTAATCCAGGGAGGAAGGCATTAAATCCCTATGCTTCCACTGGCACTACTCTCGACAAAAGCGGTAAATTTCTCTATGTTTTAGGCACCAATGCCACACCGCGTCCGCTAAACTTTAACGACCAAGACCGCACTGGTGCCTTAACCATTTTAAAGTTCGATACGGCTTTAAACTTGATATGGCGTACTGAAATCGAGATTCCCAAAACCTTCATCGAAGCAGGTTCTATGGTAGCCACAGCCGATGGTGGTGTTTTGGTAGCCGCTCACCGCATCGACTCCACTCCCAACCCCAACATTCGTAACCTCTTTGTGGTGAAATTAGACAGCGCCGGCCGTCACAGTGTTTCGGTGCCCGAGCTTGATGCACAACCTCAGGTAACGGTGTACCCTAACCCTGTTGTTGATCAATTTACCCTTCATTACAGCCAGGGGCAGTACGAAAGCTTGCTGTTGTATAACCAGAATGGCCAGTTGGTTTACCGCCAGTCGCTCGATGCCAGCACCAATTTGCACACAGTGCCTATTGGTCATTTGCCCGGCGGGATGTATTTCTATACGTTGCAGGGCAAAGGAAAGCCAGTGCGGGGGAAAGTGGTGAAGGGCCCAGGATGGTGAGGCAGCTGGCGCTGCTGTGGGGGCCTGTGGCTGTTAACCGCCTGTAGCTGAGGAGGCAATGGGCCATTCAGTGCCGGCCGAAAGCAGAGCAACATCCCTGAATTAACAATTCAGACAAAAACACCCCTTAATGTTATAAGCTATTTATCAATGGCAGTAAACATTAAAAAATAAAAAATGTAAGACCGAACTTGGAGAAGTACGGTTTGTGTGTTTTTATTGTGTTAAACGACTTGTACAAAGCAACATACATTTATGGCCGCCAAATTTCGCTCAATGCGCCAACGATGTAGTGTATTATTTCTTTTGGCCTTCCTGTTTGCTCCTGGCTTAGGAAAGGGGCAAGCAGGAGGGTATTTTTCTTATTCTACTGGCAATAGTATGTATGCCGATGAGGTATTCATCCAAAACGATGGCTCATTGGTTGTATACAAAAATCCTGATGTTAGCCTTGAACCACCTGGCTTGCTAAAATTCAATACGCAAGGGAGCTTGCAAGCCGTATATAATCGTACAGATACTTGGATTGTATCTGTTTATCAAACTGAAAGCGGCTTCGTCCTTTTAGCAAGTGATAGTTTGAATTGGCGAGGAGCAATGCGTACTATCATTTTGGACCACAATCTAACTCCATTGAGAGATTTTATCCCTGTTCAAATCAATTTTCCCCGAACCTTTTTTTCAGCTCCCAAGGTCCGCCCACGTTTAGGTAAAATCACTTATTTGGTTGAATATCTACCAGATTCCATTGGACAACCCTTCTCGTTCGGTTGGGTTTCTTATACTTCTAATTTTGATAGTTTAATTGCAGAACCTTATACGTTCGAGTCAGACAGCATCCGAATACAAAACATAACAGCTTGGAACGATTCTGTTCATTTTGTTACCTCCGATGCAGAAGGAGTGAATACCCCTGGAATTGGAGGCTCTTTGACTACGGTGTTGCGAATTTTTGATGACTCATTGAGACATATTTTTCGCAGAAATATTTTCGTGCCTTCCACCATACCAGGTTACCCTCGATTTGGTGGTTCAAACTCTATGGGAAGGCTATTGCTGAATAGTCATAGCGTTTATGGAGTTTCACGCTATACGGCCATTTCTCCTACTGTTTTTATGGATCAACAAAGAACTTTGGCCCTGTATCAATTTGACCATCAGCTTCAGGTGAAGCGTTTGCATCATACCGTTTTACCAACTGGACGAGTAGCTGAAAGTGCCGGCGTATTTTATGATTACCATAAGAAATATCTTTATGTAATTGGCACCAGTGCAACCCCAAGGCCATTGACTTTTAATGACCAAGACAGAACTGGTACCTTAGTGATTTCGAAATTTGATACAGCATTAAACTTGCAGTGGCAAACTCAAATTGAAATTCCTAAAACGTATCTCGAGGCCTCAAATGCAGTTGCAACCATAGATGGTGGTTTGGTACTTGCAGCTAACCGCATCGACTCCACTCCCAACCCCAACATTCGTAACCTCTTTGTGGTGAAATTAGACAGCGCCGGCCGTCACAGTGTTTCGGTGCCCGAGCTTGATGCACAACCTCAGGTAACGGTGTACCCCAACCCTGTTGTTGATCAGTTTACCCTTCATTACAGCCAGGGGCTGTACGAAAGCTTGTTGTTGTATAACCAGAGTGGCCAGTTGGTTTACCGCCAACCGCTCGATGCCAGCACCAATTTGCACACGGTAAATATTGGTCATTTACCCAGCGGTATGTATTTCTATACGTTGCAGGGCAAAGGGAAACCGGTACGAGGGAAAGTGGTGAAGGGCCCAGGATGGTGACGAAGCTCTGCTTCTGGGGTCGCCTGCGGCTGTGAGCGGCCTGTGGCCTGTTAATGAAGCTGACACTTCTGTGGATGGCCTGGCGGCCTGTTGACGAAGCTGGCTCTTCTGTAGGTGCCTGCGGCTGTTAATGGTCTAACGGCCTGTGGGTGAGGGAGCAAAGGACTACTCAGTGCCGGGCCGAAAGCAGAGCAACTTCCTTGAATGAACGATTCAGACAAAAAAACCCTTTAATGTTATAAACTGCTTTTCAATGGCAATAAACATTAAAGAATAAAAAATGTATGTTTATGCTTGCAAGTTTGCGATCTGTGTTTTTTTTTAGCGAGCTCAATTCTAAAACCACAATTGTATGAAACACCAAATCACCGTGTTGCTGGGTTGTGCCATGTTGTTGGGCGCCTGCAACAAAGAAAACGTAGTGGAGACACCTACTGCTCCCGTGGCCATGAGCTACAAAATTCAACCTTCCAAAATTGGAGAACTGCGCCAGTTTGCTGAAATGAAAAAGGCAGGTACCAGCTTCCGTATTTCGGAAGAAAGCTTTTCGGCGGAAGAATTTTGGCTTTACACCGAATCGGTGGTCAACAGTCTCATTACCGAAATGGAAGAAATTCCAGATGAAACCCAAGAGCGCGTTCTTAGTTACAACCACGAAGGCGAGTACAACACTACTGGGCTGATTGAAGCCATTACCTCTATCAAAGAAAGTATTGAGGAAGATTTAACCACGGTGCTGTTTCAGTCGGAAGGCACACCCTATGTACACATTGTAGATGTGAAATGGAATGCCAACCAAAACCAGGTAGATGTGTTATATATTGCAGGCATTACAACCAATCCGGTGGTTCCACCATCCTCAACCTGGCAAATGAGCATGCACCCCAATTCAAATTGCACCGATTATGCCCTCAACGGTCAAATGCAGCGTTTGATGCATGCCTTTTGGAATACACAATCAACACCCGCCAGCCAATTCAGACCCAATTATCTCTACAGTCCACCCCTTTGGAACCAAAATCACATACCTTGCTGCTGGACATATACAGAAGTTGAAACCAGAACAGTGGATTATGCCAATCCTGCGCAGCGCAGTTACTACGATGTTGGCCCGTATCTCAGCCTTTGGCACCGTACTACTTGGAGCCTCACTGCCCCTCCGGCGTGTTTACCTGACGTTGTAAATAATTGGCCCCGAACCCTCCAAGGGCATGCAAGAGGAACCGCACAGGTAGGCATCATGCTGAATCCAAATGCCTATTTTTACCCTAGCAATTTGAATGGACTGGTTTTAGTAGGATTTCATATTAAAGATATGAATGCGCCTGCAACAAGCCTTCTTGGGTTGAGCGGTTCTCCAACCAATCAAAGAGAAGACTGGCATAAAGTAACTTATACCTATGGCCGCCAAATTTCACTCAATGCGCCACCTTTATAACTGTTTTTCGTTTGTAACGCTTTTTGCACTTGCACCCTGTCTCGTACAGGGGCAAGTGCAACATGGCATAGTGTATTCTACAGGGAACAGCTTGTATACTACTGATATTTTTGAGCTATCAGACGGCTCATTCGTGGTTTACAAACATCCCTACCTAAGCATGGAGCCAAATGGCCTGTTGAAGTTCAACGCAAACGGGCAATTTGTGGCAGCGTATGATAGAACCGATACATACATTACAGCAGTACACCAAACTGAGCATGGATTTATTTTACTTACAACTGACAGCTCCAATTGGATAGGGGCAAGGCGTTGTATATTTCTTGACAACAATTTAGTTGCTTCACGAGAATTCATACCATCTCAATATGCCTTTCCAAGGAATTATTTTGCCAATCCTAGAGCCATCGAAATCAAATCAAGGCCTGCTTATTTGACATATTTTTTCAACAGTCCTACGGATACACCAATGACAGGGTTTTTAACCTACTCAGCCAATTTCGATACATTGGTAGCAAAGCCGTATGTTCTGGTCTCAGACTCGATTTTCATAATAGACATCACCAGTTGGAATGACTCTATACATTACGCAACATCTGGAGTAGAAGGAGTGAACACTCCAGGAATAAGCGGCTCAACCACCTCCGTACTGCGTATGTTCAATGATTCATTACAGCAGTTGAGTCGTAGAAATATTTTTGTACCATCTACAGTGCCAGGTTATCCACGCTTTGCTGGCTCCAGAGGAATGAGAAGATTATCAATCAATGCTCATAGTTTATATGGTTCCTCACAATACACGAGTGTTTCACCCAATGTATTTGCCGACCAACAAGAATCATTTGCTGTTTATCAATTCGACCACCAGCTTAATATCAAACGAGTATTTCATGCTTTAGCTAGTCCTGCTAGAGAGGCGGAAAAACCATATGACGCTGCGAGTACTACACTTGATAAATCGGGAAAATTCCTTTTCGTGCTTGGAAGCAATTCCTCCCCTCGTCCGCTCGGTTTCAACGACCAAGACCGCACCGGTGCCTTAACTATCTTAAAGTTCGACACCGCCTTAAACTTGATTTGGCGCACCGAAATTGAGATTCCGAAAACCTATATTGAGGCAGGCTCAATGGTAGCCACAGCCGATGGTGGTGTGTTGGTGGCGGCACACCGCATCGACTCCACCCCCAACCCCAACATCCGCAACCTGTTTGTGGTGAAAATAGACAGCGCGGGCCGCCACAGCGTTTCGGTGGCCGATATTGAAAAACAAGCAAAGGTGACGGTTTACCCCAATCCGGTTGCCGATCAATTCAACATTCATTGGAGCCAAGGGCAGTACGAAAGCTTGTTGCTGTATAATCAGTCGGGCCAACTGGCCTACCGCCAGCCACTCGATGCCAGCACCAATTTGCACAGCCTGAACATTGGCCACCTGCCAACGGGCATGTATTTTTATGTGTTGGAGGGTAGAGATGGGCAGGTGCGGGGGAAGTTGGTGAAAAGCCCTGCGGGCTGGTAACGTCCCGCTTGCGCGGTACTGGAGATGCCCTGCGGGCTGGGGATGGCCTGAAGGCCTGTTGATGACGCTGACGCTTCTGGGAATGCCTGCGGCTGGGGATGGCCTGGAGGCCTGGGGATGTCCCGCACGTGCGGTACTGGGGATGCCTGCGGCTGGGGATGGCCTGGAAGCCTGGGGATGTCCCGCACCTGCGCGCCTGGAAACGCCTGCGGCTGATTTGGGAGCTTGGTGGTCGGCAAAAGAGTGTTTGGCTGACAGCTGAACGCCAAACGCCAAACGCGCGCAATTCAGACAAAAACACCCTTTAATGTTATAAGCTGTTTATCAATGGCAATAAACATTAAAAAATAAAAAATGTGAGTGTGTATTTGGAGATTTACGATTTGTGTTTTTTTTTAGCCAGCTCATTACTTAAACCACAACTGTATGAAACACCCAATCACCGTGTTGCTGGGTTGTGCCATGTTGTTGGGCGCCTGCAACAAAGAAAACGTAGTGGAGACACCTACTGCTCCCGTGGCCATGAGCTACAAAATTCAACCTTCCAAAATTGGAGAACTGCGCCAGTTTGCTGAAATGAAAAAGGCAGGTACCAGCTTCCGTATTTCGGAAGAAAGCTTTTCGGCGGAAGAATTTTGGCTTTACACCGAATCGGTGGTCAACAGTCTCATTACCGAAATGGAAGAAATTCCAGATGAAACCCAAGAGCGCGTTCTTAGTTACAACCACGAAGGCGAGTACAACACTACTGGGCTGATTGAAGCCATTACCTCTATCAAAGAAAGTATTGAGGAAGATTTAACCACGGTGCTGTTTCAGTCGGAAGGCACACCCTATGTACACATTGTAGATGTGAAATGGAATGCCAACCAAAACCAGGTAGATGTGTTATATATTGCAGGCATTACAACCAATCCGGTGGTTCCACCATCCTCAACCTGGCAAATGAGCATGCACCCCAATTCAAATTGCACCGATTATGCCCTCAACGGACAAATGCAACGTTTGATGCATGCCTTTTGGAATACTCAATCTACACCCGCCAGCCGATTCAGACCCAATTACCTCTACAGCCCACCACTTTGGAACCAAAATTACATTCCCTGCTGCTGGACATACACCGAAGTTGAAACCAGAACGGTGGACTATGCAAATCCCGCTCAGCGCTCACATTACGCTGTTAATGGCCCATACTTAGAACTTTGGCACCGCACAACTTTCGGACTGAATAGCGCTCCTGCTTGTTTACCCGATGTGGTAAATACCTGGCCAAGAACTTTACAAGGCCATGCAAGAGGTACTGCACAGGTTGGTATAATGCAAAATCCTAACCCCTACTCTCACCCCAGCAATTTGAATGGATTGGTGCTCGTTGGGTTTCATATTGAAGACATGAATGCACCAGCTTCTAGCTTATTAGATATCCAAGGGCCTACAACTAATCGTCGGGAAGACTGGCATAAAGTAACCTACACCTATGGCCGCCAAATTTCGCTCAATGCGCCAACTATGTAACAGCCTCGCGCTTGTGATGCTTATTGCACTTGCACCCTGTTTTGCACAGGGGCAGGTGCAAAATGGCATGCTGTATTCAACAGGGAACAGCCTTTACACTACTGATATCTTTGAATTGAATGACGGATCATTCGTTGTTTACAAACATCCCTATCTAAGCATGGAGCCGAATGGCCTGTTGAAATTCAACGCAAATGGGCAATTTGTAGCAGCTTATGATAGATCGGATACTTACATTATCGCTGTTCATCAATCTGAAATGGGATTCGTTTTGCTTGCTTCGGACAGTGACAACTTTATGGGTTCTATGCGCACTATTTTGTTAGACAATGATTTGAATATCACCCGACAATTAGTTCCATGGAAGCTCAATCACCCTGCTCCACATTTCGCCTATCCAAGTGCAGTCCATAGAAGAGGGCAGATAGGCTATTTTGTACGATATTTTTCGCCAAACAACTTCCTTCCAAAATATGGTTTTCTAACCTACTCTACCAATTTCGATACGTTGGTAGCCGAACCGAATGTATTGGACTCCGATTCGATTTTCGTGATAGATATTACAAGTTGGAATGACTCTACACACTACGCAACATCCGGAGTAGAAGGGGTGAACACACCAGGAATAAGCGGCTCAATCACTTCTGTGCTTCGAATGTTCAATGATTCACTTCATCAGTTGAGTCGTAGAAATATTTTTGTGCCATCTACTGTAACAGGATATCCACGCTTTGCTGGCTCCAGAGGTATGAGAAAATTATCTGTCAACGCTCATAGTTTATATGGCTCTTCACAATACACAAGTGTTTCACCCAATGTATTTGCCGACCAACAAGAGTCATTTGCTGTTTATCAGTTCGATCATCAGCTTAACATCAAACGAGTATATCATGCTTTAGCTAGTCCCGGAAGAAAGGCGGAGAAGCCCTACGACGCTCCGAGTACTGCATTTGATAAATCCGGAAAATTTCTTTTCGTACTTGGAAGCAATTCCACCCCTCGTCCGCTTGGATTCAATGACCAAAACCGCACTGGTGCCTTAACCATTTTAAAGTTCGATACGGCTTTAAACTTGATATGGCGTACTGAAATCGAGATTCCCAAAACCTTCATCGAAGCAGGTTCTATGGTAGCCACAGCCGATGGTGGTGTTTTGGTAGCCGCTCACCGCATCGACTCCACTCCCAACCCCAACATTCGTAACCTCTTTGTGGTGAAATTAGACAGCGCCGGCCGTCACAGTGTTTCGGTGCCCGAGCTTGATGCACAACCTCAGGTAACGGTGTACCCCAACCCTGTTGTTGATCAGTTTACCCTTCATTACAGCCAGGGGCTGTACGAAAGCTTGTTGTTGTATAACCAGAGTGGCCAGTTGGTTTACCGCCAACCGCTCGATGCCAGCACCAATTTGCACACGGTAAATATTGGTCATTTACCCAGCGGTATGTATTTCTATACGTTGCAGGGCAAAGGGAAACCGGTACGAGGGAAAGTGGTGAAGGGCCCAGGATGGTGACGAAGCTGCGCTTCTGGTGACGCCTGCGGCTGTTAATGGCCTAAGGGCCTGTGAACGAAGCTGACGCTTCTGTGGGTGCCTGCGGCTGTTAATGGCCTGGCGGCCTGTGAACGAAGCTACGCTTCTGTGGTCGGCCTAACGGCCTGTTGACGGCCCGCTGGCGCGGGACTGTGGACGCCTGCGGCTGTAAACGAGGCTGCGCTGCTGTAGGTGGCCTAACGGCCTGTGGGTGAGGAGGCAATAGGCCATTCAGTGCCGGGCCGAAAGCAGAGCAACTTCCTTGAATGAACGATTCAGACAAAAAAACCCTTTAATGTTATAAACTGCTTTTCAATGGCAATAAACATTAAAGAATAAAAAATGTATGTTTATGCTTGCAAGTTTGCGATCTGTGTTTTTTTTTAGCGAGCTCAATTCTAAAACCACAATTGTATGAAACACCAAATCACCGTGTTGCTGGGTTGTGCCATGTTGTTGGGCGCCTGCAACAAAGAAAATGTAGTGGAAACACCTACTGCTCCCGTGGCCATGAGCTACAAAATTCAACCCGCTAAAATTGGAGAACTGCGCCATTTCGCCGAAATGAAAAAGGCCGGTACCAGCTTCCGCCTATCGGAGGAAAGTTTTTCGGAGGAAGAGTTTTGGTTGTACACCGAGTCGGTGGTGAACAGCCTTGTGACGGAATTTGAGCTAAAACCCGACATGACACAGGAACGTGCGATATCGTATGCTTTTACAGGCGATGAATTTTCAAATGTAAACTTAGTAGAAACCATTTTTGAGATTCAAAACCTGATATTGGTTGATCTTGAAAATGTTCAATTCGATGTTGATGGTACACCATTCGTTCATTTAGTTGATGTGGAATGGACACCAAACAATTCCAATCCTACGATTTTTTATATTGCAGGTGTTGTGAATGGAATTCCCCCGGTAAATACAAACCCGAATTTTCAAATGACTTTTTTACCCTCTTCATGTGACTCTTTTGCACTCAATGGCAGAATGCAGCGTATGATGCTAAGTCATTGGGCAAGTCAACCAAATATTGCAAACCGCTTTCGCCCCAATTACCTCTTCAGCCCCCCAATGTGGCAGCAAAATTACATACCATGCTACACTTACACCGAAGTAAGCAGTCGTACGGTAAGATATGATGACCCGAACGATAGAGTTCACTATTTGGTACAGGGACCATCTACCATAAAGTTGTGGCATAGTACTGTCTTTGGTGTGAACACAGTGCCCGTATGCGTACCAGATGTTGTTAACAATATTCTCAGAAATCTATTAAGCGTAGCTCGCGGAACAGCAGAAACTGGGATTTCACTTAACCCAAATCCTTACAACTTCAATAACAATATTAACGGCTTGGTTTTAATCGGTTTTTCCATTACACCACGTTTCGCTAAAAGTACAGATATCTTAATACCGAATGCTCAAGGTAATCAATATGAACATTGGCATAACGTTGTGTATAGCTATGGCCGCCAAATTCCTTGTGATGCTGCAAATGAATAAAATTTGCCTTTTTCTAATGGTTGCGCTTGCCCCTGCATTTTGCAAAGGGCAAGTCAACCGCGGTTTTATGCATTCAACCGGCAATAACCTCGTCATTGAGTCGATTTTTGAAGACCCGAACGGCAACATCTTGGTTTATAAAAGTCCATTTATGAGTATAGAGCCTTACGGCTTGTGGTTGTTTAGTTCAACTGGGCAACTCTTACGTGTTTATGATCGTTCTGACACGCATATTACAGCCGTTCACCCAACCGACTCGGGTTATGTGCTTCATGCCATAGATAGTTTTAATTACCGGGGTGGTGTTAGGTGCATCTTAGTAAATCACCAATTGCAATTGCAGCGCGAGTTCTATCCAACAAGGGTAAATTGGCCCAAAAATCACTTCATTAACCGAAGCTTCAATCCTTTGTTGAGAAATGGAAAGATTGCTTACTTCGGGCAGTTTTTCAACGGCAATTCCGACTCCTTGATGCATTACGGTTGGTTAAGTTTTACTTCAAACTTGGATAGTCTCGTTGCAGATACCATTCAGTTCAGCACCGATACACAGTTTATTCACCGCATGTTTTCTTGGAACGACACCCTCCATTTTGCCAGCGCTTTTCTTGAATCTGTTAGTATTCCTTCATTCGCGGGTATAGGCACCACCATTTTGCGAAAATTCAACCGTCAGTTTCAACACGTCAAGCGCCGAAACACTTTCATACCATCTGACATACCCGGCTTTCCGCGCACCATCGAAACCAGTCAGATGCATGGATTAGCGGTAAACGCACACAGTGTTTATGGCATGTCGCACTTCACAGCAGCTTCTGCGAACAACTTTGATAACACGCGTGAGTCGTTTGCGTTGTACCAATTCGACCACGATTTACAAATAAAACGGGTCACTCACCAGCTTGCACCGCCCAACAGAAACATCGAAATGGGTCATTCATCCGGCCGAGGTGTCATTTTCGACAAATCGAATCAATTTATATACGCGGCAGGCGTTCACGCCACTCCACGGCCATTGGATTTCAACGACCAAAATCGCACGGCATCGCTCACCATCTTGAAGTACGATACTTCTGCTCAGCTCGTTTGGCGCAAAGAAATTGAAATACCCAAAACATTTTTTGAATTAGGTGCAATTACGGCAACGTCAGATGGGGGCATCCTTGTAGGTTTGTCTCGCATCGACTCCACTCCCAACCCCAACGTCCGCAATCTCTTTGTGGTGAAATTAGACAGCGCCGGCCGTCACAGTGTTTCGGTGCCCGAGCTTGATGCACAACCTCAGGTAACGGTGTACCCCAACCCTGTTGTTGATCAGTTTACCCTTCATTACAGCCAGGGGCTGTACGAAAGCTTGTTGTTGTATAACCAGAGTGGCCAGTTGGTTTACCGCCAACCGCTCGATGCCAGCACCAATTTGCACACGGTAAATATTGGTCATTTACCCAGCGGTATGTATTTCTATACGTTGCAGGGCAAAGGGAAACCGGTACGAGGGAAAGTGGTGAAGGGCCCAGGATGGTGACGAAGCTGGCGCTTCTGTGGGGGCCTGCGGCTGTGAACGAAGCTGCGCTTCTGTGGTCGGCCTAACGGCCTGTTGACGGCCCGCTGGCGCGGGACTGTGGACGCCTGCGGCTGTAAACGAGGCTGCGCTGCTTTAGGTGGCCTAACGGCCTCGGGCTGAGGGGGCAAAGGGCTACTCAGTACCAGGCCGAAAGCAGCACACCGAAAGCCAAAAGCTGAAGAACCATTGATTGTGAGCTGTTTGCTATTTGCCCGATTGAACAGCGCGCGAAAGGCGGTCGTTGATGGCCAAACCGAGGCCCTGTTCGGGAAATCGCTCTACCAAAATCAAGTCCAAAGCGGCAGCATCCATGTCGCGCAGGGCGGCGAAAAGCCTGCTAGCGGCTTGGGCCAAACTGCCCTCGGCCGACAAAATCCATTGCTGTGCCAGTGGTAGCTTGGGGTGTGGACTGCTGAATCGCAAACAGGCCGTTTTGGCGGGCAAAAGCGCCGGGGCATCGGCTTCCCACAACATGCGCACCCTGGGGGCATAGTGCTTGAGCAACATGCCGGGGGCTTTGGGGTTGGAGCTGCTGCGCTGTATTTCCAACTTTTGGCCGAGGGCTGTTTCAAGCGCTTCCATCGACAGGCCACCCAAACGCAATACCTTGGGTGTAGGGCTGCTGAGGTCGATGATGGTGCTCTCGAGCCCCACGGCACATGGTCCGCCATCGAGTACATAAGCCACTGCCTCGCCCAATTGGTTGGTAACGTGTTGGGCCGTGGTTGGACTCACATAGCCAAACGGATTGGCACTGGGTGCGGCCAAGGGAAAATGGAGTTGGCGCAACAACGCGAGGCTGAGCGGGTGGTTGGGCACGCGGATGCCCACTGTGGGGTGGCCCGAACTCACCAAATCGGGTATGCGGTGGTTTTTGGGCAGGATGAAGGTGAGTGGGCCGGGACAAAAACGCTCGGCGAGGCGATATGCCAAATCTGGCACGCGGTCACAATACTTTTCAACCTCCGCAAAATCGTCAATGTGCACAATGAGTGGGTCGAAAGCCGGGCGTTTTTTGGCTTCAAATATGCGCGCTACAGCCAGTTCATCGAGGGCATTGGCCGCCAAGCCATATACCGTTTCGGTAGGAATGCCTACCAATTTGCCGCCTCGCAAATGCTGAGCAGCTAGCCCCACATCGGTACCTGTATTTGCCATGCGGCAAAGGTAAGCAATGCAGTTGAAGAGGCAGATTGTCGCATTTTGCTTATCTTGGGATGCTATTGCCTGTTGTATGCAGCTCAAAATTACTTGGAAGCCCGTGTTTGCCTTTTGGTGCAGTATTGCCTGTTTGTTGGGCTGTGCTGCCCAGCGGAGCATGCCCGTTGAGAACCAAGTGCTGCTCAGCGATGCAGCCAATAAGCCGCAACCCTTCACTTTTTCGCAAATACAAGCCCAGCAGCTCAATGGAAAGCTGAATTTAGCGGTAACCTCCAAAGAAGGGCAACTGCTACAAATCAACGGATTGGACGCCCAAAAACTAAAAGCGGGTAAACAAACAGCAGGCAGCTACAACGTGGTGCTATTACCCGGCGGCATGCAGCCAGCTTGTACAATAAATGCAGGTAAAAGCCCCAAACTCCAACTCATAGAAGGCGAAAACCAAGCATGGGGCCTGTATTTGAAAGCCGATTTGTCATGCCAAGGTAAAAAAATCCAAGTCGATGCCCGTTTGACCTTCCGTATGCCGAACCCAGAATATGCGGCACCCATGAGTACCCAGTAAAACCCTGTTTCACCCTTAAATCGTAATTATTACCACGACATTTACAGAGTTCGATACATGAAGCGATTATCTCTCTTGCTCTGCCTCCTTTCATTGAGTGCATTGCCAGCTTTGGCACAAGTAAACATGCCCGCTTTGCAGCAAATGCAGGCGCAAATCAACGAAGCCTACAAGCCCCAGCGGGCTCAATTGGTGGCCTGGGCCAAAGAACGGCAGCTGCCCATGCGCTGGAAAGACAGCGAAGGCCGCGAAATTGAGCTGGTTGGTGTTGACGAACTGGGCATGCCGGTGTATGTGATGACCGATAATACCGTGGCAGCCGCCAGTACGGCTACCAACAGGGTGTACCCCGGTGGGATTTTGGGTTACAACTTAACCGGGCAAGGCATGACCGTAGGCGAATGGGACGGCGGCGCCACCCGACTTACCCACCAGGAATTGGCTGGCAGATCAACCCAAGTTGACGGCGCCACCACCCTGAGCGACCATGCCACCCACGTAGCAGGCACCATGATTGCCGCCGGAGTACAGCCTAACGCTCGCGGTATGGCCTACCAAGCCAACCTGGCCACCTACGATTGGAATAACGACAATGCCGAAATGGCCGCAGCGGCCCAAAATGGCTTGCTGGTATCGAACCACAGTTACGGCCAAATTGCTGGCTGGCACAGCAGCGGAGGCCAATGGTTTTGGTACGGCACGCCCTCCATCAGCGAAACGCTCGACTGGAACTTTGGCTTTTACAACAGCAAGGCGCAGCAGTGGGACCAAATCGCCAGAAACAATCCCTTTTACCTCATCGTAAAATCGGCAGGCAACAACCGCAACCAAGGGCCCAATGCTGGCACCAGCCACCAGGTACGTGGTGCTAATGGTCAGTGGACCACCAGCACACTCACTCGTCCCCGTTCGGGCCCATACGATTGTTTGCCCACTTATTCTGTGGCCAAAAACATACTCACCATCGGTGCAGTAAACGATTTGCCCAACGGCTGGCAATCGGCGGCGGGTGTGGGCATGTCGTCGTTCAGCAGTTGGGGCCCTACCGACGACGGCCGCATCAAGCCCGATATTGTGGGCAATGGCGTTGGGCTGTACTCGAGCTATTCGGGCAGCAATACGGCTTATTCAAGCATCAGCGGCACCAGTATGTCGGGGCCCAATGTAGCAGGTAGCCTCATCCTCATCCAACAGCGCTTTCAGCAGGTACACAACCGCTTCATGCGTTCCTCTACCCTCAAGGCACTGGCCATTCACACCGCCGATGAAGCCGGTCCTGACCCGGGTCCCGATTATATGTTCGGCTGGGGCTTGTTAAATACTGGCCGAGCTGTACAGCTCATCGACAATGTTGACCAAATTTCTTTGTTGGAAGAGCACACGCTTGAGCCCAGCGGTAATTTCCAGTTGGTGGCCAGTCATCCAACAGCTGGCCCTTTGCGGGTGAGCATTGCCTGGACCGACCCTGCTGGTACGCCTCCCGCGGCTTCGCTCAACCCTACCACCCGCATGTTGGTGAACGACCTTGATTTGCGTTTGATCCACCTGCCTACCAATACCGTTTACAGTCCTTGGATTTTGAACCCGGCCGTACCTGCTGCTGCTGCTGAGCGTGGCGATAATAACCGCGACAATGTAGAGCAGGTGTTTTTAGCCAATGCGCCAGCTGGTGAATACCGCATCTTATTAACCCACAAAGGCACCAACCTGGTGGGCGGAAGCCAGCAATTTGGCTTGGTGGTCACCGGCCTGGTAAAAGGGGTTGAAGCCCGATTCGCAGCCGCCAACCGATTTATTTGTGCGGGCGACTCGGTACGTTTTAGCAACAGCTCGGTAGGTGCATCGCAGTTTAGCTGGAGTTTCCCTGGCGGTAGTCCGGCCACCGACACTACGCCCAACCCTGTTGTGCGCTACCTCAATGCCGGCGTTTACCCTGTTCAACTTATTGTAAACGGCCAACAAGGCAGCGATACTTTGCTGCTAAACAATTATGTATATGTCGGTACCGGATTGCCCTTGCCTTTTGGAGAAGATTTTGAAACTGCTGAGCCTCAAAGTCGTGGCTGGACCATTCTGAACCCCGATACGGGCCGCACTTGGACGGTTACCACCGTGGGAGGCAGCAGCCCAGGCAACCGTGCTTTGTTCATGGATTTTTTCAACTACCAGCAAACAGGCCAACGTGATGCCTTTACCAGTCCACCCCTTAACCTCACCGGCTTGGGCCAGGCCAGCTTGCGATTCAGCCATGCTTACAGGCAGTACAATACCAGTACCAACGACTCGCTGCGGGTGCTCATTTCTACCAACTGCGGCCAAACTTGGACGCCCATTTTAGCGGTTGGCGGCAGTTCGTTGGCTACCATGTCGGCCAGCACCACCAATTTTGTGCCTTCGGCCACCGGCAACTGGTGCGGAGCAGGCACCAATTTGGCCTGCTTCAATTTGCCGCTCAACGCATATGTGGGCCAGCAACAGGTATTCATTCGCTTCGAGGCCATCAATCGATATGGCAACAATTTGTATATCGACAACATTGTGGTTGATGGTGTACCCAACATCTTGCCCAATGCCCAGCTAAGCCAAAGCAGCAATCGCATTTGTGCTGGTGGCTCGGTGCAGTTTAGCGATCAATCAACCGGCTTAACTACGACTCGCACTTGGTTGTTCCCAGGTGGAAACCCTGCCAGCAGTACCGATCCGCAACCTTTGGTATCTTATAGCCAACCAGGCACTTACAGCGTACAACTCATTGTGCAAAATGCTGTTGGAAACGATACCCTGCAATTGGCTCAAGCGGTAGTGGTTGACAGCCTGCCCCCTGTTAGCCTCGCCCCTTTGCCCAGCTTGTGTAGCAACAGCGGCATTGTTACGCTAACAGGTGGCTTGCCAGCAGGCGGTTACTATTCGGGCACCGGGGTCATTGGTACCAACCAATTCGATCCGAGTGTTGCGGGAGCTGGTTTGCACGACATTGTATACACCTTTACCCAAAATGGTTGCACTGCCAATGCTACGGCCCAAATTACGGTAACGGCAACTCCTCAGCCGCAGTGGGCCCAAATAATGCCTCAGTGTGTGGCCAATGCAGCCTTTGCGCTAACGCAAGGAAGTCCGGCCGGCGGAACTTACAGCGGCCCGGGTGTAAGCAACAACACCTTCGATCCGGCTGCAGCTGGAGTAGGCAGCCATAGCTTGAGCTATACCCTGGTAAATGGCAGTTGCAGCACTACCGTAAATACAACGGTGGTAGTTACCGCTGCACCGCAAGCCAGCATGACGGCCTTAAATCCTTTGTGCAGCAATGCCTCTACCCAATTGCTTGTAGGCCAACCTTTGGGTGGCAATTTCAGCGGTCCGGGTGTAAATTTTGGCGTATTCAACCCCGCCATCGCTGGTGCGGGTACACACACCCTCACTTACACTGTAGTGCTGAATGGTTGTAGCAGTGTAGCTCAAAGCCAGATAGAAGTAACAGCTGCACCACAGCAACCTAGCATCACGGCACAGGGCGCCACCTTACTTTCGTCGGCCAGTACCGGAAACCAATGGTTCCGCAATGGACAAGCCATTGCAGGTGCTACCGGGGCCAGTTTTTCGCCCACCCAAACGGGCAATTACCAAGTACAGGCAAGCCAAAACGGATGTGCGTCGGCATTGTCGGCTGTATTTGAAGTAATTAATGTAAGTACGCCCGAAGAGCGCCTCAGTGGCTTGCGGCTCTATCCGAACCCTGCAAGTAATTGGGTGGTGATTGCGTGGGACATTACACGTTATCAACCCGAGCAATGGTTGCTTTTCAACACCTTAGGACAAGAAGTGGCCCGCTTGCAAGCCGATGGCTCTGGAAACCAAGAATGGATGCTTCCGGTTTTGCCCGCCGGCAGCTACACCCTCAAAGCCAATAGTCTAACCGAAAGCATCGCCATGCGGTTACTGATTCAGCATTAATCTTTAGATCACCTCCCTAAATGAACAAATTATTTACCCTCTTGCTGTCGCTGCTTACTTTAAGCGCTTGGGCACAAGAACCCGTTATTCGCTGCGCAACCACCGAAATGCAGCAACTTATGCGCGAGCAGGGTCAGTTGCTCGAAACCGACGAGCAGTTTGAACGTTGGCTGGCCGAAAAAATGCGTACTACCGATTTCAGCACCGAAAACGAAAGGGTGATTCCTGTGGTGTTTCACATCATTTTTCAGCAGGAAAACAACATCTGGAACATCAGCAACGCCCAGGTTATGTCGCAACTGCAAGTACTTAACGAAGACTTCTTGCGCCTCAATGCCGATACCACCAATACGCCCCTTGCCTTTAGGCCAGTAGCCCGCAATACGGGCATTTCGTTTTGTTTGGCACAGCGCGATCCACAAGGAAATGCCACCACAGGCATCATTCGCCACCAGTTTCCAAATACCACCGCTTGGAGCATGTCGGGTTTCGATAATAACGTCAAACCAGCTACCATTTGGGACCCTACACGCTACCTCAATGTTTGGATTGCCAATTTAAGTGGCGGCCTTTTGGGTTGGGCGCAATTCCCAACTGGTTCGGGGCTTCCAGGTTTGAGTGGAGGCAACAATGCCAATACCGATGGGGTGGTATTGCTTTATACCTCGGTGGGGCGGCCACCTGCCAACCCTTTCAGCGGGGTGTACAATCGCGGAAGAACCGCCACCCATGAGGTTGGTCACTACTTGGGCTTGCGCCATATTTGGGGAGATACCCCGCTCAATTGCACTACTGACGATTTTTGCGACGACACTCCCCGTTCAAGTGCTGCTAACTATGGTTGTCCGAATATCAACCGCTGCGATGACACCCAATTCAGTCCTTTTCCGACCGTGAATTTGCCCGACCAAGTGCAGAACTACATGGATTATACCGACGACGCCTGCATGAACATTTTTACGGCCAACCAAACCACCCGCATGCTTACCGTACTGCAAAACAGTCCGCGCCGTGCCAGCTTGCTTACCGCCAATAGCTGCTTACCCCCGGTAATGCGCCCTGTAGGTGGCTTTGTGCAATCGGCCGATACCATTTGTGCGGGCGGCAGCTTGAGTTTCAACGACCAAAGCGGTAACCAACCCAGCAGCTGGCTGTGGCAGTTCCAAGGGGGCAGTCCATCAACCTCCACCGTTGCCAACCCCAGCGGAATCACTTACAATACGCCGGGCACTTACCAAGTAACGCTCATCACCACCAATTCGGCCGGCAGCGACACCCTTGTTCGCTCCGTGGCGGTGGTGGTACAAGCCAACTTGCAAGCCAATTTAGCTGCCCTCGATACCCTTTGCGCCAGCGATTTGGTGCGTACCCTTACCGCCGGTTTGCCCAGGGGAGGCATTTACAGCGGACCTGGCATTACCAACGATAGCTTGTTTAATCCGCAATTGGCTGGTCCCGGCAACCACGCTATTGTTTACACTTTGCCAGGTTGCGGAAGCAGCGATACCGCCATCCTTACGGTATTGGCTGCGCCCAGTGTAAGCCTGTCGGGACTTTCGGCGAGCTACTGCCTTAACGCCGCGGCTATCAACTTGGTGGGAAGTCCCGCCGGCGGCCAATTCTTAGGTGCTGGTGTGAGCGGCAGTACCTTTACGCCTGCTTCGGCCGGACCAGGCACACACACCATCCGCTACCGCTTAGGCAACAGCTTGGGGTGTGAAGGCGTTGACTCTGTGGTGGTGCAAGTAAATGCGCTTCCTGCAGTTTCACTACAACCTCAAGTTCCTGTTTGTATCACCCAGCCCTTTGTACGGCTCACGGGCGGAACACCGGCAGGTGGCACTTGGTCGGGGCCCGGTGTTTCTAACGACACCCTTTACACAGCCTTGGCTGGCGCGGGTACGCACACCATCAGCTATACCACGGCAGCTGCCAGCGGAACCGGCTGTACCAACACAGCCAGCACCAATTTGCAGGTAACGCAACCTCCTGCCATCACTTTCAGTCCGGTTGGCAATGTATGCGTTAACGGCAACAATGTACTGTTGAACCAGGCCAGCGTGCCAGGAGGCAATTATTCAGGCCCCGGAGTGAATTTTGGGGTGTTTAACCCGTCACAGGCAGGTGTGGGTACCCATACCATCCAGTTTAATGGTAGCTCGGGCGGCTGCGCGGTAAGCGGCAGCTTCAACATTGTGGTAGTAGCACCCGACACCCCAGCCATTCAGGCTTTAGGTACCGACAGCCTGCGGGCTACCTTGGTAGGCAGCGCGTATCGTTGGTATGTTGATGGCATTCAGATAGCAGGAGCCAACAACCGAAGCATACGGCCGCAGCTAAGTGGTATTTACAGGGTAGAAGTACAGCAAGGCGATTGTTGGTCGGCACAAAGCCCCGATTTTGCGTATTTCATGACCTCGGTGGCCCCTTCTTCTGCCGCTGCGATAAAGGTTTATCCCAACCCATCGGAAGGCAATTTTGTGCTTGAGCATGCCGCCAGCGTATGCAGCATCGAAATCCACGATGCCCAAGGTCGATTGTTGCAAGCTTTCGAAAGTTCAGATGCTAAATTGCACATCGAATTACAAACTGCGGCGCCAGGCGTGTACTTGCTGCGCTACCAGGCAGGCTCGGCACCAGCGAGTTGGGTGCGTTTGGTGAAACGTTAGTAAATAATCAAGCACTTTTAAAAGCTGGTGGTTGCTCAAAGGTGCAGCTACCAGCTTTCTGCTTTTTAGGTCAATGTCTTATTAGTGGTGCTGCTCTGCAGTCTGCGGAAAAAAGTGCCCTACGCCTGCAAGCCAACAAAACTTCTCATGCTGCTGCGCCCGTCTGCGAAGTCTGCGGGAAAGCTTCTCCCAGCTACAACCGCAAGCCAGCTACCGAATCAACATCCAAAATGCCTACAAAGGCCTACGCTTGCGCATTTCTGCTGCAATGTTGGCGCTTTGCCCGCCCCTTGCTTCCAACTCAGCCACAATGTTTTGGTAGCTAAGGTCATCGCGGTTTTGGCTCAACTTGAAAGTGTGTTCCAATTGGCTGATGTGCATCTCAAAACCCACAATAGCTGGCATATGCGCCTCGGTATAGCTTGCAGGTAAATTGTTAAAAACGGTGGGCGATTCAACACGACCACCTTCAAAGTGCAAGGTGAATCGCTGCATCAAATCGCGCATTTCGGCCTCGTCCATCCAGCGTACAACACCAGTCGCTTGCACAGTCATGTAATTCCAGGTAGAACCCTGCTGCGGCTCATTGTACCAACTGGCACTCACATAAGCAGCGGGACCGGTAAACAACACCAGCGCTTGCGGATTTTCTAGCAAGGCCTTGTGGTGATCGGTTTTGCGCATGATGTGGGCCTGAATGAACCAAACACCCTCACGCTCTACCAGTAAAACCGGTACCTGGGTAGCCACGGGCCGGCCATCTGAAAAACTGCCAATGAGGGTTACAAAAGGATGGGCCTGCATAAAGGCGTGCACCGATTGGGGGTCTTGGTCTTTGAAATAAGGAAAACCGTACATGCGTTAAAGATAGTAAAAGGGAAATGATGCCATTTGAAACAGCATGTATTCCTGAGCTGATTTCAACCAACAATTCAGTGCTAATCGCCTTTGGCCAATAGTTCCTTGGAGACTTTTCGCTGCCCTGCCCGGTAAGTAAGTGTAGCACTGGCCACGCCAAATGTTTCATCAACCATGTCCAAGTTGCAGGCAACAAGCCCCACCTTGAGCAGGGCTTGGTGGTGCACACAATGCTCGAGGTTGTAGAGCAATTCACGGGCATAAGTGGTGGGCAGTTGTACGGTTTGGCCCTGAAATTCAGTGGTGAGCAAGAGGGGTTTATCGGCCAGGTCGATGCTGGCAATGATGTGCGCACAGCGTTCGATGGCATGGTTAAGATCTCTTTGCAAGCGTAAATCGCGGGCACGGCGGTCGTAGTTTACTTCGCCCGTAGCATAGCCGTGCAGCAATTGCTCAAAAAGCTCAATGATGTGCCGGGTGTGCCCACCCATGCTGGCACCACTCAGCACGGGCAAAGTTTGGCTGTAGCTGTCACAATCGAGTTGGTTGAGCAGGTCGATGAGTTGTAACAAAACCGTTCGTACCTGCATTTTGAGTGCGTTGTTTTCCATAATCAGGGTTGAATGAGCAGGGTTTGGTGAAAAAAAGCCTGTTGTTGCTGGCCCAGTAGGCGGTACACACCGGCTGGCAAAGCCGCAAGGTCCCAGGCTTCGCCGGCTTGTAATTGGGTACGTTGTGCCACCAATCTTCCGAGCGCGTCGAATAGCTGCAAATCAGAAACAGCTTCATTGCTGTAGAGTTGGCCGTTTAGCAGTGGATTGGGATAAAAAACCACCGTCCGTGCTTCGGCTGTTGGCAGAGCCAATGCCACACTGCCCAGGTTAGCCGAGCGGGCCGCTTGCCATACTGTTTTGTTGTTGTGCTGCAAAATGGCCATCACGAACCAGCGCTGCAAAGGCTGACTTACCGGAAACAGCAATGGAAAGGTAAACACCACGCTGTCGCCCACTGCTACCGGCAAAGTGATGGCGTTGCCCGTGATTTCGCTCACAGCCTTGCGGAAGACATGGTAGTGCACCGCCTCACCATTGTTGGTGAGCTGTTGGATGGTATCTTCTACCAAACCCAAGAACAGCCGGGCTGTGCTTTGGGTATCGGCTGCCATCTTGGTAAGTACCACGCTGAGCTGGTAGCTGCCAGCTGCCTGCATTTGGGTGCTGAGGCGCAGGGCAAATGCGGAGGTACTCCCGGCAGCATTGGCCAGACTCACGGCCAGGTTGCTGTTTTGAATCACCTGTCCGTTTACCACCAGCCGGGGCGTAGCACCAAAAATGCCATAATGGTTGGTACGCGCATCGTTTTCTAGCCGGTTTTGTACATTGAACACATCGTTGATATAGGGGGAGCTGGGGTGAAAACTGATGTGCAGGGTGTTGGCCGACTGCCGAATGGTGTTCATAAAACCCGGATTGTTGGCCGCACATACACTGCAACTGGTGTTGGTGAAATGTTCAACTACCGTTGTTTGCAAGACCTGTCCGCTTGCCGAATAGGCAACCAGGCTAAAAAGCAGCAAAAGCCGACTAAACAAAAGCCTCATAGGTAAGCGCCCCATTTTACAGAGCCAATTTGCCACGCATCCACAAAAAGAGGGCATTCAGCTCAAGGCGCTGCATGGCAAAATACAGCAGGTCGGCAATCAACACCACCAAGGCCAGGCTGAACAAGCCACCACCATCGCCTTCCACTTCTAAGCCAAGTACCAAAAGGTGAGAGCCAATGGCGCCTACAATGATGCCCAAGCTCAACACCATGCCCACCATACTGGTACGTGGGTACAAAATGAGTCCGGCGGTAATGAGTTCGATGATGCCCAAGCCTATGCGACCGAAAGGCTCAACCCCCAAGGCGCTGAAAATGTGTACCGAATCGGGATGCGCCGTGAATTTGAAGTAAAGGGTTTGAAGCAAGATGATAGCCACGGTGAGTTTCAAAACCCACAATACAATGTTTTTCATGATTTGATTTTTAAGGGTTGGTGATGGTTTTTTGCCAGTTTTTGTCGGCTTCACGCTTCAAATGCGCCTCGTTTTTGTTCCAGCTTTTGAGCGTATTGGTGAGGTAAGCATTGTAAAAGAGGTAGAGTTTGCCGTCTACAATTTTGAAGGTTTCGGGATTGATCTCTACCTTTTTGTTGTAATCGCCCATGGCAAAAGCACACCAGCCACCGTATTGGGGCTCGTATTTGGCCGGACTTGCAGCAAAGGCTTTTTTATTGGCCTCCGAGCTGAAGTGGTAAGTTATGCCTTGGTACTTGAGGGCGAATTTGGCATCGCCTTTCAAGGCTTTGCCACTGAAATAAGCCACCGGATCGTAGCCCTGAATGGCCAGTCCGTTTTCGAGGTTGAAGTGTTGTACGCGCTCCGTGCTGTTTTGTGCCGTTACTGTAGACCAGCCAAAAAGCAACAGCAAAAGAAGTTGTTTCATCGTTTATTGATTTGATGAAACAAAGGTGGGGCGCTGCGAAAAAGCGAAATGTAAACTACTTTACATTTTGCAGCAGATTGTGCAAGGCACCTACATCGCGGAGCTCAATGCCCTTTTCGGCATGGGCCAACAGCCCTTCTTTTTCGAGCTCCTTGAACAGGCTGATGATGGTTTGCCGAGTGGCACAAATCAGCTGCGCCAAGTCTTTTTGGGTGAGATAAGCTGGTAAATGGTAGCTGCCTGTGGTAATGCCTTCTTTTTCGACCATGCCTTGCAACAGCAACAACAAACGGGTACGGGCATCTTTGAACAGCATATTTCGGTAGCTGTTTTGGATTTTTTTGTAGTTGAAACCCATGAATTTGATGTAATTGAGCGCAAAATCGGGCTTACGCAACATCACCTCCTCCAAACGTTCGCGAAAAAAGGTGCAGATAATGGCTTCATCAGATACCACTTTCATGAATTCGGCCGTGCCCTGCGCTTGGTCGAGATTGAGTTCGCCAAACAAATCACCTTTTTGCAATACATCTACCAATTGCTCATCGCCTTCATCGCTAATGCGTATGAGTTTGAGTGTACCATGTTTCAAAAAATAAATGCGGTCTTTTTCGGTGAAAGGCAATTCCACCACCTCGTCTTTTTTCGACTTCTTGAAGCGCTTGAGAATGCACAGCGCATCTATTTCTGCAAAACTGAGGTTGCGAAACAGCTGGTGGTCGCGCAGGTACCAGTATTTGATGTCGGCGTTGGCAAGCATGGATAGAAGCTTTTCAAATATAAGGGGTGGAGTTGAAATGGAATAAAAACCAAACTTTAAAGCCATATTCTAATTTGCACAAATACATCATTGTACAAATGCCCTACAAAAGCGCATGTAAATAATTTGCGGTTTCAACCAAACCTATTTTTCTCAACCTGCTCAAAACCTCAAATTCGTCTAAATTCGGATTGGTTCTGTTCAAAACCAAAGCTCTAAATGCCTCAATTGCTATCTTGTTGTTTAAATCTATGGTGTCAGTCAAAAAATCATCCGCTGTTTTTGCTACAATTCCAAAACGTGCCAAATAGTCAGTTGGAAAATCTTTGATATTGTTTGTAACTATAACGTCGGCATTGGTTTTTATGGCCACTGCCAATACATGCCTGTCGTATTGGTCAGGTAAGTTTAATGAATCTATCAAATCCTCATAGCATTCTACCAGTGCATCGGGGAATGCACGATGTGCAACTGCCACCCTCTTCATGATTTCTTCCTCAGAAATCCCTTTCCTTCGCATTACGTTCTCCCATTCTTCGAAAATGTGCTTGCTCCACTTTGGTGTGAACAAGTCAAAAGAAGCAAACCAGAAAAGCATGTCTCGTACGTCAATCGGATAGATGACATTGGTGTCGAGAACACAGGTAAATCTGAGGCTATAAATCATACAAACCCGCTTCTTCATCGGCTTTCATTATCTCAGCCAACAATCTGCGTTGATCTATTTTTACCTTTTGACGATATGCAATTACATCTTGATAAATGATTCTTCGATGCTTCCCCACTTTTGTGTACTTAATCTCCCCTTCCTCTAAGAGCTTGATGAAGTGCGTCCGCGAGCAGCCGAGCATTTCGGCAGCGGCTTGTGTAGTGATTTCGGTTGCAATTGGCACCACTGAAATTGGTTTACCTTGGCTGGTTTCTTTCAAAATCTGGGCTAATAGTTTGAGCGCACTTATTGGAACCTTAATTCTTTCCTTGCTTTCTTCAATTTCTATTTCTGGATAATCTGAGTGAATTTGATTTAAAGTTGCAGCAAGTACATTGTATGAAAGCCTTGCGGCTTTCTGCTCTTCTTTAGTTGGCCTCTTGATTTCGTAGTGCCTATTCATGATGATTGCGATTTTATTTCAAATAAACGAAATATTCGAAACAAATAGTCGAATAAATCGAATTTTTAAACCATTCGAATCTTGAACTCAAAAAAAATTCCTTAGCCCCGCCGCATCCAAACCTACCTCGGCATACAACTCGGTAGGTGAGCCATGGGCTACAAAACGGTCGGGTAAACCCAAATTTTTAAACACACCTTTGTAGCCGTTTGCCAGCAACCACTCGCCTACGGCACTGCCGGCGCCGCCCTGCATGCAGCCATCTTCCACCACCACTACCCGCTCGTAAGCCAGCGCATCTTGCATGAGATTTTGGTCGAGGGGCTTTACAAAACGCAAATCGGCATGGGCAAAGGCCGTGTCGTGCAGCGCCTGCTCTACGGCGGCATACATGGTTCCTACACTGATCACCAAGGTATGCCTACCCTGCTTGAGCCAGGCGGCTTGCCCAATTTCCAAGGCTGCCATGGGCTGCTGCCATTGCGCATCGGTGCCATTGCCGCGGGGATAACGGATGGCGAAGGGCCCATCGTACTGCAAGGCCGTGAACAGGAGGTTGCGCAACTCGCGTTCGTTGCGGGGTGCCGCCACTACCAGGTTGGGAATGCAGCGCAGGTAGGCCAGGTCGAAAGCCCCATGGTGCGTGGGACCGTCGGCACCTACCAAGCCAGCCCGGTCGATACAAAACACCACCGGCAAATTTTGCAAGGCTACATCGTGGATCAGCTGATCGTATGCCCGCTGCAAAAAAGTGCTGTAAATGGCGCAAAAAGGCCGCATGCCTTGGGTGGCCATGCCAGCCGCCAAGGTAACCGCATGGGCTTCGGCTATGCCCACGTCAAAAGCTCGCTCGGGCAGGGCCTCTTGCAAAATCAACATCGATGAACCGCTGGGCATGGCAGGCGTAATGCCCAAAACGCGGGCATCGGCACGGGCCAATTCCAACAGGGTATGTCCGAATACATCCTGGTATTTAGGACCCGCCTGTGGCTTTTCGGGCTGACGGGTGCCACTTATTTTATCGAATTGTCCGGTGGCATGCCAATGCGTTTGTTCGGCCTCAGCTGGGGCAAAACCCTTGCCCTTGGTGGTAAGTACGTGCAGCAACTGCACGCCACCGCGGCCTTTGGCTGCTTGCAAAGCTTCGAGCAGTGCTGGGAGGTTGTGGCCATCAACCGGACCGAAATATGGCAACCCCAGCTTTTCGAAAAGACTGGGCCGTTCGCTGGCCGACTGCCTGAGCTTGTTGAGGTGCTGCTGCATGCCGCCCACATTCGGGTCGATACTCATGGCATTGTCGTTGAGCACCACCAACAGATTCACTTTTTCGGTGGCAGCTTGGTTGAGGGCTTCGTAGGCAAGTCCACCGGTGAGTGCACCATCGCCAATAACGGCTATGTGTTGCTGCTCCGTTTTGCCTTGGGCTCGGGCAGCCAGCGCCATGCCCAAGGCCGCACTGATGCTGGTACTGGCGTGGCCGGTGCCAAAAGCGTCGAATGCACTTTCGGCCCGCGATGGAAAGCCGCTCAAACCACCGTACTTACGGTTGGTATGGAAATTTTCAGCGCGACCAGTGAGTATTTTGTGGGCATAGGCTTGGTGCCCCACATCCCATACGAGTGGATCGTTGGGGGTATCAAAAACATAATGCAATGCCACGGTGAGCTCCACCACGCCCAATCCTGCCCCAAAATGACCCCCGTTTTCACTTACCGAATGAATGAGGAAATCACGTACCAAAGTAGCCACCCTGGGCAAATCATGCGGGGCAAGTGCTCGCAAGGCTTGGGGATTGGCTGGTATGGAAGCAGTGGAAGGCATTAGCCGCGGTTCACCAGGTATACAGTGTAAGCAATGTAAGCCAGTACAAACACAGCGCCTTTCCAGCGGTCGAGTTTGTGGCGCTTGCCAATGAACATAAAGGCAAACAGCATGAGGCTACTGAAAATGGCCATCGCAAAGTCGAAATTCATCTCCGAGCGAAAACGCATGGGCGAAATGGCCGTGCTGAAGCCTAAAATCCAAAGGATGTTGAAAATATTAGAACCCACCACATTGCCCACAGCGATATCGGTCTCCTTTTTATAAGCCGCCATGGCCGAAGTGGCTAATTCAGGAAGCGATGTGCCAACGGCTACCACGGTGAGGCCAATAAGGGCATCGCTCACCCCCCACGACTGGGCCAAAATCACGGCATTGTCAACACACCACTTGCCTCCCAAACCCATGGCGGCAATGCCGCCTAAGATAAACAAGGCAGCTTTGCCGCCGTGCATGGGCACAAAGTCTTCTTCAGGCAAGGCTCCTGCCTTTCCTTTTTTGGCCAAACGGAATATGTACCACAGAAAACCGGCGAAACAAATCAAGAGAATGAATCCGTCGCCCCTACCTATAAACTGCTCTTCCGCCGTGCTTTGGAAGCCAAAATGGGCCAAAATACCGAGCAATACTGCCGCCATGAGCGAAATGGGAATTTCAACCCAAGTAGTGTTGCGCTTCACTACAAGTGGAAAAATCATCGCCGAAATTCCCAAAATAAGCCATACGTTGGCAATGTTACTTCCCAAAACATTACCCAAAGAGATATCGGAATTGCCTCTGAGGGCTGCCAGCAAACTCACCAATAATTCTGGCAAGGAGGTGCCAAACGATACAATGGTAAGTCCAATCACAATATCGGGCACCTGGTACCGCTTGGCCAACCCGCCGGCGCCCTTTACCAACCAATCAGATCCAACGATCAACAACACCAGGCCCAAGGCCAGCAAAAGGATTGGAATCATGCTTTTATTTTGACGCAAAAATAGGGAAAAGATGGTCGATGAGGGCGAAATGAACGATTCACCAACCTCAGTAATTGTAAATCAAAACAACTATCCTAAAAGCGGAAAACAGTGATGCCTCTCAATGGGCTGTGAAACGATAAAGATAGACTGGAATTAGACATTTTTTTGACACAGTTGCAATACCATTTGCAAGCCTTCGTTTACATTGCAAATCACTTCTATGACCCAAAGCTCTACCCAACACACCTTGCTTCTTCACCTTTTTAACGAGCTCTGCCCCGCGGAATCCAATGCTTTTGAGCACCTGCTCATCAGCGATGCGGCATTGCAGCAAGACTATCGCGAAACCGCCGATTTGGTGGCCGCTCTTACCGCTGAAATTTCGCCCGAACCCGATCCAGTGCGCCTGAAGCAGTTGCTCGATTACGCTTCTCGTTAATTCGCTGGATTCGGCTCCGCTCAACCATCGGAGCCGGCTTCTAGCATTGTAGACGGGCCGAAATCCCACCCTTTCTCCGTATTTTTCGGGCATGCGCCGCAAAGAACGCTTTGACTTCATCATCCGCCATTTTTTGCAAACAGCCCCCGATGCCGAAACGGAATTGTTTTACAGCAATCCGTATGAATTGCTGGTGGCCGTAGTGTTGAGTGCACAGTGCACCGACAAGCGTGTGAACCTTACCACACCACGCTTTTTTGAGCGATTTCCCACTGCCGAAAGCCTTTCGCGGGCTACGGTTGAAGAGGTTTTTGAGCTCATCCGCAGCATTTCGTATCCGAACAACAAAGCCAAACATTTGGTGGGGCTAGGACAAATGTTGCACCACGATTTCAACGACATCGTACCGGCCGAAATCGACCAATTGGTGAAGCTGCCCGGCGTAGGCCGCAAAACCGCCAATGTGATAGCCTCGGTTATTTTCGACAAGCCGGCCATGGCGGTAGATACGCATGTTTTCAGGGTTTCGGCGCGCTTGGGCCTTACTCAGAAGGCACGCACCCCCCTTGAAGCCGAAAAACAACTCATCAAATACCTGCCCGAGCATTTAGTAAGCCGGGCGCACCATTGGCTCATACTCCACGGCCGCTACATTTGTGTGGCGCGGAGTCCGAAATGCGGCGAATGCGCCCTGCAAGAAGCCTGTCAGTGGTACCAAAAACAAGCGCGAAAAGCCGCACGCAACCTTCCAACGCATGCTACAAACTGATTTAACCGGAAAAACCGCCCTCGTGGGTGGCGCCACCCAAGGCATAGGCAAGGCCGCCGCCATTTTATTGGCTGCCCAAGGTGCCAATGTGATTGTGATGGCCCGCAATCCCGACACGCTGCTGCAAACCATTTACGAGCTGCCCAACACGGGCGAACAAGAGCATGGCTTTTTGGCTTGCGATATGGCCAATACCGCCATGCTGCAAAGTGTGCTGGCTGCCTGGACCGGTGGCGGCATGATGGCGCATATTCTGGTAAACAATACGGGTGGACCGCCAGCGGGTCCGATCACGGCCGCCAAGCTCGTTGAATTTGAAAATGCCTTTCGCCAGCACCTCATGGCCAATCACCTGCTGGCCCAGGCCCTTTTACCGGGCATGAAGGAGGCGGGTTACGGCCGCATCATCAATGTGATCAGCACTTCGGTGAAATTGCCGCTCAAAGGTTTGGGTGTGAGCAATACCATCCGTGCGGCGGTGGCCAATTGGGCCAAAACGCTGTCGAACGAAGTTGCGCCATTTGGCATTACGGTGAACAATGTACTGCCGGGTGCAACAAGAACAGGCCGCTTAGAGCAAATCATGCAAAACAAAGCCGAAAAAACCGGCCATGAGGTGAGCGATGTGGCTGCCGAAATGCTGGCCGAAATTCCCGCCGGTAGGTTTGGCGAGCCCGAAGAAGTGGCGGCAGCCATTGCCTTTTTGGCGAGTCCGGCCGCAGCCTACATCAATGGCATCAACCTGCCGGTAGATGGTGGCAGAACTGGAAACCTTTAATGATAGGTTTATGATCGACATCCTCAATTACATCAACGGCCAATTTCAACCGGCTTTGGGAGGTGCATGGCTAAACAACCACGAGCCCGCCACAGGCGCGGTGTACAGTCGGTTGCCCGACTCACAGGCTGCCGATGTGGAGGCCGCCATTGCCGCCGCAGAAGGCGCTTTTCCGCTATGGAGTTCCATGCCTGCAGCCGAACGTGCAGCCATCATGGAACGGGTGGCCGATTTGTTAGAAAGCCGCTTGGAGGAGTTTGCCCGGGCTGAGAGTCGCGACCAAGGCAAGCCTGTTGCCCTTGCCCGCCGCATGGACATTCCCCGAGCCGTTGACAACTTCCGTTTTTTTGCTTCGGCCATCAAACATTGGAGCAGCGAGGCGCATGTTACCGATCAAACGGCCATCAATTACACCCTGCGGCAGCCTCTGGGTGTGGTGGCTTGTATTTCGCCCTGGAATTTGCCTTTGTATTTGTTCACCTGGAAAATTGCTCCGGCCCTGGCTGCGGGCAATACGGTGGTGGCCAAACCTTCGGAAATTACGCCCATGACGGCTTTTTTGTTCAGCGAACTGTGTAGAGAAGCAGGCATGCCCCCTGGGGTATTGAACATTGTACACGGTTTGGGTGCCAGCATTGGCAATACCCTCAACGTACATCCCACGGTAAAGGCCATCAGTTTCACCGGGGGAACCCTCACGGGTGCTACCATTGCCAAACAAGCAGCACCCTTGTTCAAAAAACTATCGTTGGAGCTGGGCGGTAAAAACCCTACCCTCATTTTCGCCGATGCCGACTATGAACTGGCATTGAGCACAGCTGTGCGTTCGGCCTTTACCAACCAAGGGGAAATTTGCCTCTGCGGTTCGCGCATTTTTGTTGAGCGAAGCATTTACGAACGTTTCCGTGCTGATTTTGTGGCCCGTGTGGCTGCATTAAAAGTGGGCGACCCCGAAGACGAAGCGGTTGATTTGGGGGCCATTGCGTCTGAACCCCATTTCAACAAAGTGATGGGCTACATCAAACTGGCGCAAGAAGAGGGCGGAACGGTGCTTACTGGCGGAACGGCTGTGCAGGTAGACGGACGTTGTGCTGGCGGCTGGTTCATTCGGCCCACCGTGATTGAGGGCTTGGCCAACAGCTGCCGTACGAATCAGGAAGAAATTTTTGGTCCGGTAGTCACCCTACAGCCTTTCGACACCGAAGAAGAAGCACTGGCTATGGCCAACGATACCCAATACGGCTTGGCCGCGGGGGTTTGGACCAGCAATTTGGGTCGCACGCACCGTTTGGGTGCCCGGCTCAAATTTGGCATTGTGTGGGTGAATTGCTGGTTGCTGCGCGATTTGCGTACACCCTTCGGCGGTCACAAAGCCTCTGGCGTTGGCAGAGAAGGTGGTTGGGAAGCGTTGCGGTTTTTCACAGAGCCTACGAATGTGTGTGTGAAAATTTGAGATGAAATGACCAGATTCAGTTGGTCACCACATCAATTTCAAGCAAATTTCTTCCCAATTTATGCAGGGCATGCTCGATTTTTTGAGCCTGTTGTTTACGCGGCCTTTTTAAACCGCTAGCATAATGCTGTATTTGTTTTTGGTGAATTCCGGTGAGCTTTTCGAGTGCTGCATTGGTAAATATGCCTTTGAAGTAGTTGAGTAATCCCACGGTATCAAACTGAAATTGCAATTCATATGCTCCTTTGAAGGCCTCATCGAGTGGGTCATTGTCGGCCATGCTGCTTTCTACATGTGCTTGAATTGCCTCCCTGATGTTATCCATGATTTCACCAGGTTCACTGGCTGTAGCAACGCAACCGGGCAAAAGGGGGACGTGGGCACCGAAATTATTACCCGTAAAATTGATGATTACCTCTACTTGTGGCTTCTCCATATTGTACTGCTTTATCTTAATCCAGCCTGCTTTTCTATGCTATTTACCAATTCATGACCCAGGTCGTCGCTGAGCTTACCGTTGATTGTTACTTTTCCTGGTTTGGTTGGATGCTTGAATTGCCTGTGGCTTCCTTTGATGTCCTTGAGTACCCACCCGTCTTCTTCCAGTAGCTTAATCATGGCTTTGACTTTTCTGATCATGCTAATGCATTTAGCATAAAGGTAGTAAATGAGCTACTTTTAAACAAACACTGGGTGTCTAAAGCTAAAGCATGATGGTCGGGTGACTGAGGTGATTTTTGTCACGAAGTAAAAAGCCCTTCGCAAAGCGGAAAAAAATTAAACTCATAAAGTGCAGGTATACAACAGAATACACTTTCAGAAAAAATAAATGAATGGCGGTTGTAACGTTTGGTAGCTCCTTTGGCTATTGGGTGTGAATCAAAAATTCTAAAAAAATGAATCTGAAAAAAGTAGTAGGAATGTTGGCAGTAGCTGCCGCTTTCATGAGTTGCGAAAAAGAAAACGCTTTGCAACCAAACCCCACCCTCAATCCCACTGCCAACAACCCGGTGCGCACATCGGGTTCAACGGCCACGTTCAGGATCAATGGCGCCAGCCAAATCCAGCAATCAGCAGGTTTCGGTTTTGCCTGTACCGATACTTCGGGTACTTATTGGGCCTTAGCAACGGGTAACGGTGTGACATGGGATGCAGTGACCCGTAGCTTGAGTGCCGGTTCCAACGACACCATGTTTGCATTGGTTTGGCAATCACCCGCAGCGGCCATTGGTACTTACACCTTTGCCAATTGGGACGATGCTTTTTGCTTGATCGACATTCCCGGTGTGATGTTTAGGCAGTATGACCCAACCGGTTTAACCGTAAACATTGTTCAAATCACAACCGACTCCATTTTCGGTAATTACAGCGGTGCATTGCGTGAATTTATTGGTCTACAACTAGATCCTTCTGGTAATTTAGTGCCGACCTACTCGGGTGTTGTAGATTCGGTAAGCACTGTATTTGGTGTACGTCGCAATCCTTGCTAACACCAGCAACAAAGAGCAATAGCGGGCAGTGTATGACACTGTCCGCTTTTTTGCTTTGAACATTTACCGCAATTAGCGCTTGCCTTTTTGATTGATTATGGACAATAGATTCAGCGATTTTCTAAACGATTCGACTTATTAGGTGTTCAAAAACAGCAGCTTATAATGATGAAAAAAAAATAATGGCATGCACATGTAACGTTTGGTAGTCGAATGTGCTATTGGGTGTAAAGAAAAACACATAAAAATGAAAACATCGAAAATACTCGCATTGCTGGCCATAGGCGCATTGTTTACGAGTTGCGAACCAGAAGAAGTTTTTCAGCAAAACTTTACGCCCAATACCAGAGATACGGTCTTTGTTTCGGGTTCAAACGCCACCTTTAGGATCAATGGGACTAGCCAAGTGCAACAATCGGCCGGCTTCGGCTTTTCATGCACCGATACCATGGGCAACACTTGGGCATTGGCCACTGGTAATAACGTGAATTGGGACCCTATCACGCGGTCATTGAGCGCTGGTACCAACGATACCATGCTAGCATTGATTTGGGAATCACCTACCGCTGCAATCGGTACCTACACCTTTGCCAATTGGGATGATGCCTTTTGTTTGATTGACATTCCCGGTGTGTTGTTCAGGCAATATGACGCTTCAGGCATAACGGTGAACATCGTCCGCATCACTACCGACTCTATTTTTGGCGATTACGCTGGTGCATTGCGTGAATTTTCGGGCTTCACCTTGGATCCATTTGGCAATTTGGTGCCTACCTACACAGGTATTGTGGATTCGGTAAGTACAGTGTTCGGAGTAAAACGTAATTCATGTTTCTAAATCCACCCCATAAAAAGTGGGAGCTGGCTACATCTCCTGCTTGATCTATGCTCAGCCAAGACCAATTTCTTCAGTGTTTACCCGGCGCCTTGCGAGGCGACAAGCGGTGCGAGCGCCTCATTTACGAGGGCTATGTGGGCTTTGCCTACAACCTGGCGCGCAAGTACGGTTTTGCCGATGACGATGCTGCCGATGTGGCCCAAGAAGCATTGATTATTGCCTTCGAAAAGTTAAAAAAGTACCAGGCCGACAAGGGCAACTTCAAATCGTGGTTGGCCAAAATCACCATCAACCTGGCGCTTAAAATGAAAAGAAAAAATGCCAATCAAAGCGCCATGGAAGACCTCAATCAGTTGGAAGATTTGCTCCCCCAAATGGATGCGCGGCTGTTTGAGCTCGAGGATGTATTGCCCCGCTTGAATGGCGAACAGCGCGAATTGTTTACCCTCTATTTCGAATACGGCATGAACCATCAGGAAGTGGCCGAAAACTTGCAAATAAGCAATGCCAACTCTCGGGTGCGCATTCACCGCCTTGTAAAACAACTTAAAACCCTCTTCCAATGACGCCATTACATCCGAAATTGAATTGGGAAACATTCGAGCGCGAACGTGCCCGCCGCAAACGCCGGAAGTTCTTCTGGTGGTTCAGCGCGGCCCTGGGCATGCTGGGCCTCTTGGCATTGGGGGTTTACTCCTTTACACAACCAGCTGCCTTGCCCGATTTGGCAAGCAAAGCACCTAAAGAAATAGCCAAACCAGCCGACATCCTTCCACCAGCAACCACTCCAGCTGAAACCCTGGCAGCAGTGGAAAGAGCAGATGCGCCTGCCCAAACGTTGCGTCCTGCAGTACAAAAAGCAAAGCGAAACGCTGCAGCCAAATCGGTAGTGGCTGCTTCAACAAGCCCAAAAGAGGCGTCTCAACCCATCATCCAACCCGATAAAGAGCAGCCAAGCTCTGTGCTGGCACAACAGGTCGACAACAAGGAGCTGGCTAAACCCATCGAACAGCCTTTAGTTCTGCAAGAAGCTCCTACAACCAAGCTCACCAAAGACGCTGCACTGGCCGAGCAATTGTCGACACCCACAGCCGACAGCGTAGCGTTGGCATTGGCAAACATCCCTAACCGACAAAAAACAGCCCAAAAGCCGGGTGTAAACAACGCTTTGACTGTTTTTGCAGCTTGGTCGCCCTGGCACCTGGCCGAATTTGAAACGGCAGTGGGTGGTGCCAGCAGCTTGGCTTACCGTCCGCTCAACAGCCTGCAGTTGGGAGTGGGTGTTGATGTGTTTTCAACCAGCAAAATGAAGATTCGCCTCGAGCCCCAATTTGTTGTACAGCGTTTCCAAATGCAATTCGAAGGCGATTTAGCTGCCTTTCAAATTGCCCCGGGCTCGGTGGTGGGTTATGTGCAAGACTTCAAAGGGGTGGTGCCGGTAATTTCAGATACCGTACGCGGATTATCCAATGTGCGCACCAACCAAAACGGCAGGTTGCAAGAGTTGATAGTACCTGTAAGCCTGTCTACCGCCCTTTGGAACAAGGGCACCCTGCAGCTGCGGTTGAACCTTTCGGCCGGATTCCATTACGTATTTGCCTTGCGGGGCACTTGGTTCAATGGTGCTGAATTGTACGCCCTGCAGCGGCCCGATAACCGTTTGGGACTATTGGGCGGCGGTGGTTTGGCGCTGAGTTATCAGCCCAGCTGGTTGATTTACCAAGCTGGTATAAGTTCAATGTACCGTGGTGCTACCACCAACCAACAATTGCCTTTGCGGCACCAGTTGCAGCTGTCGGTGGCGGTGCCGCTGCGAAAGCGCTGAGGCAAGGTGGGCTGTTGCGTATGCATGTTGATGAGTGGTTGATGCTTAGCGCAACTTGCCAATGGTTTTCATTGATAAAACCATACGCGTGGAATCGTGCAGCTTTTCGAACCCGTAAGAAGCATAAAAAATAACTGCCCTTTCATCGATGGGCTCAACAATTACTGCCATGGCCCCAATGCTATGTTGAGAAAGGTCATGAGCCCTGAATAGTGCATCGAGCAATAGCAACTCGCCAAACCCCTGTCCTTTCATTCGCAGGTCGCGTGCCAAGCGACCCAATAGGATAACAGGGGCTTGGTAGTTTTTGGGCAATTGTCGCTGGTACTGCTCTGGGATTTGCCCAGCGCCCAATGACGCGGTAGACAGGGTGTAGTATCCCAAAACTTCCTTGGCTGCATTGCACGCAACGAAGCATACAGCCAGTCTTTTGCGCATGTCTTGGCCGGCTTGTTCGTCTAAATACCGGGTTAGCGGCTCCGATTCGCAGCGAAAAGCAGCTTTTTGGTGTTGGCTGCCCAGGATTTCAAAAATCACTTGACCAAGCTTTGGTGGCGATCGGCTGCTGTTTTCAGCTTGGTATTGGGTTCTACTTCAGCAAGAGCGATTTCAAAAAAGCGGTTGCGGTCGCGCTCGGTGAGCACCAAGAGTTCCGATTGCCGGACGATTTCTTGGGCCTGGTTTTTCACCACGCGTAATATAAAACTGCTTATAGAGCGGTCGCCACTCAGTTTTTGAGCTTTGGCAAAAAGCGCCCTTTCTTCGGCTGATAGCCTTATTTCAAAACGTTCGTTTTTAGAAAAGCCGGTTTCCATCGTGCCAGTTTTTGTAAATGTACGGTTTTATGCCGGGTATGAGTATGCTTTTCGAAAGAAAATCAAACAGCATATGGGCGCTGCGGTGAATCAGTTCGGTATTCGCCGCATAAATTGCGGTGTAAATGGGTAGGTGCGGCAAATAGCTGAGGAAAACGGACCATTTTCCTAACTTCACCCCATGCCCACTACCAACAGCCTTCGTTCTGAAATTCGCCTGCAAGCCTGGCTGGTAGGCTTGGGCGTACTGCTGATGGGTGGCAAATTGCTGGCCTGGCAACTTACCGGCTCGCATGCCATTTTGAGCGATGCCGCCGAAAGTTTGGTGAATGTGCTGGCAGGTGGCTTTACCTGGTACAGTTTGGTGCTCAGTGCACGTCCCCGCGACCTCAACCACCCCTACGGTCACGGTAAAATTGAGTTTTTGGCGGCGGGCATCGAAGGGGCTTTGTTGGCGTTAGCAGGACTGCTCATTGTGGCCAATGCAACGGTGGGATTGTTTGAAAAACACGAACTCAAGGCACTCGATTGGGGGCTCGCCATCACCGCCGCAGCAGGAGCCATCAATTTTGGCTTGGGCAGTTGGGCCCGAAAACGTGCTGCCAAAACCCACTCGCTTCCGCTTGAAGCCGGCGGCAAACACCTGCAAGCCGATGGCTATACCACCGCGGGTTTGTTGCTAGGCTTGGGCTTGGTATGGTTAACCGGCTGGAACTGGCTCGATGCCCTGGTTGCCTTGTTGTTCGGCTTGTTTTTGTGCTATACCGCCTGGGGCATTCTGCAACCGAGTATGGCAGGCATCATGGACGAAGCCGATGAACAACTGCTGGGCCGTGTGGCCGAAGTATTGCAGCAAAACAGGCAGACCGATTGGGTTGATTTTCACAACATGCGCATGATCCGCTACGGCCGCATGCTGCATGTAGATGCGCACCTCACCCTGCCGCGCTACTACAGTGTAGAGCAAGCACATGAGGCCATGGACCGCATAGACAAGCTGGTAACCGCAGAATTCGGCAGGCAAATGGAGTTTTTCATCCACGTGGACCCGTGTTTGCCCAGTGGGTGCAGTATTTGCGCCAAGGAGGAATGTCAGGTTCGGTCAGCAGCTTTCGAGGCTTCATTGGCATGGGAGCTGCCTTTGTTGATGCAGAATAAAAAGCACCAGAACTAGCTTTCCGCCGGAACCACGGCGAGGTTTTTATTGGCCAACTGCCCACAAGCCGCATCGATGTCTTTGCCACGCGAACGGCGTACTTTAGCCACCACCCCCACCGCTTCCAGTGCATTTTGATAGGCGGCCACCCGGTCGGCATCGGCTTGCTGGTAAGGACCGTCGTCGATGGGGTTGTATTCGATCAAATTCACCTTGCAAGGCAGCTTTTTACAGAGCTTCACCAAAGCGCGGATGTCTTCGTCGCCATCGTTGATGCCCCGCCAAACCACATACTCAAAAGTAATCCTGCTACCTGTTTTTTGGTACCAATACTGCAAGGCCGCCACCAAATCGCTCAGTTTGTTGGTTTCGTTGATGGGCATGAGCTTGGAGCGCTTTTCGTCGATGGCCGAGTGTAGGCTGACTGCCAATTTGAACTTAACCCCATCGTCGGCCATTTTGCGAATCATTTTGGTAACACCCACGGTGCTGAGCGTAATGCGGCGTGGCGACATACCCAGGCCTTCGGGAGAAGTGATTTTATCGATGGCCGCAATGACGTTGTTGTAATTGAGCAGCGGCTCGCCCATGCCCATGAGCACGATGTTGGTAAGCGGGCGGCCATAGTACATTTCTGCTTGCTGGCGAATGGCTACTACCTGGTCGTAAATTTCATCGGGATTGAGGTTGCGCATGCGCTTGAGTCGGGCCGTTGCGCAGAAAGTACAATCGAGGCTGCAACCTACCTGGCTGCTGATGCAGGCCGTGATGCGGGTTTCGGTGGGAATGAGCACCGATTCTACCACCCTGCCGTCGAACAGCTTCACGGCATTTTTGATGGTGCCATCTTCGCTGCGTTGTTCTTCATCTACCTGAATGTGGTTGATGGTAAAATGTTCCTCGAGGCGTGTACGCAAATCGAGCGAGAGGTTGGTCATGTCGGAAAAGGTACGCGCGCCCTTGTTCCACAGCCATTCATACACTTGTTTGGCCCTGAACGACTTTTCGCGCAAGGCTACCAGCCTTTCGGTAAGTTCCTCCAGCTTGAGTGCACGGATATCGGTTTTGCTCGCCATGCTGCAAAGATAACTGAACTTTGGGGCGCTAAGCTTACTTGGGCTGCTTGGTTGCCATTTCTTGGAGGGCAGCCTTCACAGCCGCTTGTTGTTCGGGCGAATACATCATCCAAAGCTGGCTGTTGTGGTTGTGGATGAAAAACACCTGTACCTTGGCTTGTGGATGTTGCTGGTGGTAGTCTTTCAGGCTTTTGATGAGTTTGCGCGAGGGCCTGATCATGTAGCGATTAAACATCACCAAGGCAACATACTCGGTTTCGGGCTGAATGGGCAAGGACACGGATTGGCCTTGCAAATCTTTCACATGCGGCAAAAAGTACGCAAGTGGCTGCTGGTGATTGTTCAGCATGGCAATGTTGTGCGCCGGCGGAAACTGGTTGAACAGGCCATCTACATTCCAGCGCATGGGGATGGGCGGATGGAGGTAACAATTCACCATTTTGGTGATGGGCTGTCCGTTTGCAGCAAAATACCGCAACTGCACAGGCTGCATATCGTCCTTAAATGGCTTGAATGCGCGCAAAACAGTGTCACTTTCTTTCGACAGACCCAAAGCCACCAGGCTATCGGCTATGGGCTGCACCCTGGCGCGTACCGAGGCTGTGTAAGAGGCTGTGTCGAGTACATACACCGCATCCTGCTTGATTCGGTAGCGTTTAAAGTCCTTTTCTATTTGGCTATGGCTTCGCCATTGTGGTGACGTATCAACGCCTAGCAGCAAGCGGTAACTAACCGAACAGCCGCTGACTAGTAAAAGACAACAGCCGCATAAAAAGAACAATGCACCCTTCCGCACCATCAAGGCTTAGGTTGCTTATCGCCCGAAATCACCCGCGATATCAAGCCAGGCAGGCTGGTGAATTCGGCCAGAAAAACACCGCCAAGGTGCAGTAGCATATAGGCCACAAAGTAGTAGATCGACAGTACATGGAGCTCTTCTACGGCTTCGTGCCAGGCATCGGGACCAAACTCAATGAGCAAGCCGGTGCTGAGTGAGGCACCCAGCAATACGTAGAAAACCAAATAAACCCAGTATTGAAAGCGCGTTTTGGCATCGAGGCCAGCTTGTTTGGGCGAGGCAAACCTCATCCTACCGAATAGCGGCAGCAGCATTCGCAATATATACACCGCGGTAATGGCGTAACCCAACCAAATGTGCCATTGCCACATGGGTTTGCGAATTTTTCTGGCCAAACTAACCGCTTGGTCCTCACTGATGTTGATTTGTTCATCGGCGGCATAGGCGTCGATGATGGCCGCAACGCTGTATTTTTCGAGCCAAGTCAGCCTTAGAAAAATGGTGACGAGCAGCAAAAACATCAAAATGGCCAGTGACCAGTGCATGAGTCGGAAGGTGCGATCGAAGGAGCGGGCTTGCATGGGTAGGTTAAATTGCACCTAAATTTATCGAATATACCCGAGGGCTACAACAAACGCCACCAAAGACGGTACTACAAGCGTTCCATGATTTGCTCGGCCGCCCGCACCCCACTCAAATAAGCGCCATGGGCAGTTCCTCGGTATTGCCGATGGGTGTGTTCACCGGCAAAAAAGAGCCGGTCGCTCACCGAACTGCCCAAGGTATCAAAATCGGCACTGCTCCCACCCACTGTGGCATGGCTGTAGGCGCCGCGTGCAAAGGGGTCGCTCATCCAGCGGGTGGCTTTGAAGGTATGCGGCTCCGCAATTTGGTTTCCGAACATCATTCGCAAATGGGCCATGGCTTCCAATTGCAACTGAGCGTCGCTGCGCTGTTCTGCCAAACGTGCTGCTTCCCCATAACTGAAAGTCATGAGCGCATTCGCCCCATTCACGGGCTTGAGGTTGAGGAAATAATTGAACATGCCACGGTTAGCCGGTGTGAAGCCGAAAAAGTGTTGCGAAACGTCCCAAAAAGGCTGGTCCCAAACCATCAAGAACTTATTTACTGTCCCCATTTCGGTGCGGGTTATGGCTTGCTGCAGCATCGAAGGCAGTGCGGGCTCAAACGCCACAATACCCGCTCGCAACACCCCCAAAGGCAGGCTAACTACCACAAAATCGGCCACATGGGTAGCGTTGGCAGTGGTTACCTGCACCCCACTGCCAAGTATTTCTATCTTGGTAACCACCTCGTTGAGCAGTACCGTTAAATCGGTGGTCAATGGCTGCAACAACTGATCGTATCCAGCCGGAAGCATTGCCTCTGCACCTCCAAAAAGCGAATCATCATCAAAAAACTTGGAGGAAAGCCGGTGGATGTCGGCACTGGTATCAAACTCAAGGTAAGCCGATAAAAAATAAGTCCACAAGCGGTCGTTTAACTGGTTGGGGTACAACCGGCCAAAAACCTGCGCAAAACTCTCTTGCTGGCTGCCGGCATTTACAATCGACTGGAGGGCTTGATTGTATAAAGTTTCTTGCTGCGTAAGTACGTTATCGGGATACACGGCGCCATTGATGTCGAATACCTTCACCAAATCTTCGTTGGTATTGAAAGTGGCAGCCCCGGCATCTTGTGCCAGCTGGCTAAGCGGATTGCGTCGGGTACCGTGGATCCAGGAGGCACCGGTATCGAAAGGTATTCCCCCATCGCGCAAAGTGTGAATGCGACCACCTATGCGGTCACGGGCTTCTAACACCTTTACTTCGAATTGCTGTTGCTTGAGTTTTTGGGCAGCAGCCAAGCCCGAAATACCCGCGCCAATTACGAGCACCTTTTTTCCAGCACCATTGACTTGCTTTTTGCGGCAAGCAGCAAGTGAAAATCCTCCCGCCAACAAAAACGGAAGGGTGGCGGCCATTTGGCGAAGGAAAAAACGACGGTGGTGCATCGGTACCTGATTTATACGCAATCAAGCACAAATGCACCACTTTCGCAAATGAAAAGCACTCCTAGGTGGGTGCTGCAGCGACGCTGTTACTTCCGCACCATCAATCGCTTCACTCCCACGTACTCGCCCTGCTGTACACGCACCAGGTAAATGCCGCTGGCCAAATCGGGAAGCTGCAATTCATGCTGCAAAGAACCGGTAGTGGCTGGCAACCATTCGAGATGAACGCGCTGACCTGTGCTGCTCGTTACTTCCACCTTCACCTCCTCAAAAGCAGGCAATTCTACCTGCAACCAAGCCTTGCCAGTAGTTGGATTCGGATAAAGGTTGAGGTAACTGAAGGTTTGACCGGCAACACTCACGTTCAAAATATTCAAGGCATTTGAACTGTCGGAAGCACAACCATTGCCATCGGTAACCACCGCGCGGTAAGTGCCGTTTTGAGTAATCACCAAGGTTTGGTTGGTAGCACCCGAAATAGCCACGCCATTGCGGAACCACTGATTACCTGCTGCTACCGAGCTGAAAAGGGTGTCGGCAGTGGCAGAAACGGTAATCACAGGGGCAGCCGGACGCGGATTCACTGTTACCGATACAGCTACCGAAGTATCGAAACAACTGCTGCTGTTGGTTACAATAACGCGGTATGAGCCCGCCTGGGTGGCCGATAATGTAGCTGCCGTTTGACCTGCAATCGCCACACCATTGCGCAACCAAGCATAGGTTAATCCCGTTCCGGTATTGGCGTTCAACACCACCGAGCTGCCATCGCATATGGTAGTGCTGCCAGCCGGGGTGATAGTTGCGGTGGGCAAAGCATTCACCGTTACCGTTGTGGTAGCCGATGTATCGAAGCACTGGGTAGTGGTGTTGGTTACAATCACCCGGTAAGCACCTGCCAAGCTAGCTGTGAGGCTGGCCGAAGTTTGTCCCGTTACCACCGCACCATTGCGCAACCACACATAGCTCATGCCTGTGGCCGGAGTGGCGTTCAGCACCACCGAGCCGCCTTGGCAGAAGGTGGTTGCACCCGCTGCCGTGATGGCCGCGCCAGGCAACGGATTCACCGTTACCGTTGTAGCTGCCGAAGTATCGAAGCACTGGGTAGTAGTGTTGGTAACAATTACCCGGTAAGCACCTGCCAAGGTAGCTGTAAGGCTGGCCGAAGTTTGTCCGCTTACCACCGCACCATTGCGCAACCACACATAGCTCATGCCAGTGGCCGGAGTGGCGTTCAGCACCACCGAGCCGCCTTGGCAGAAGGTGGTTGCACCCGCTGCCGTGATGGCCGCGCCAGGCAACGGATTCACCGTTACCGTTGTAGCTGCCGAAGTATCGAAGCACTGGGTAGTAGTGTTGGTAACAATTACCCGGTAAGCACCTGCCAAGGTAGCTGTAAGGCTGGCCGAAGTTTGTCCGCTTACCACCGCACCATTGCGCAACCACACATAGCTCATGCCAGTGGCCGGAGTGGCGTTCAGCACCACCGAGCCGCCTTGGCAGAAGGTGGTTGCACCCGCTGCCGTGATGGCCGCGCCAGGCAACGGATTCACCGTTACCGTTGTAGCTGCCGAAGTATCGAAGCACTGGGTAGTAGTGTTGGTAACAATTACCCGGTAAGCACCTGCCAAGGTAGCTGTAAGGCTGGCCGAAGTTTGTCCGCTTACCACCGCACCATTGCGCAACCACACATAGCTCATGCCAGTGGCCGGAGTGGCGTTCAGCACCACCGAGCCGCCTTGGCAGAAGGTGGTTGCACCCGCTGCTGTGATGGCCGCGCCAGGCAAAGGATTCACCGTTACCGTTGTAGCTGCCGAAGTATCGAAGCACTGGGTAGAAGTGTTGGTAACAACTACCCGGTAAGCACCTGCCAAGCTAGCTGTAAGGCTTGCCGAAGTTTGTCCCGCTACCACCGCACCATTGCGCAACCACACATAACTCATGCCTGTGGCTGGTGTAGCGTTCAGCACCACCGAACCGCCCTGACAGAAGGTTGTTGCACCCGCTGCCGTGATGGCCGCGCCAGGCAAAGGATTCACAGTAATGGTAATGGCAGCAGAAGTATCGAAGCACTGGGTAGCAGTATTCGTCACCACTGCACGGTAAGCACCCGCTATTGTTGCCACCAAACTATCGGCCGATTGGCCGGTTACCACCGCACCATCGCGTAGCCACACATAGCTCATGCCCGTGGCCGGACTAGCTTTCAGCACCACCGAACCGCCTTGGCAGAAGGTTGTTGCACCCGCTGCCGTGATGGCCGCGCCAGGCAACGGATTTACCGTAACCACGATGCTCTGAGAAGAATCGGTACAACCCGATGCCGAACTGGTGCCTACCACGCGATAAGTACCCGATTGAGATACGATGAAGTTCGCCGATACTTGTCCGGCAATTACCTGTCCGTTGAGCAACCACACAAAGCTGGTTCCGGTATCGGCAGCAGCCTGCAAAATCACACTTCCACCCTGGCAGAAGGTGGTAGAATTGAGGGCAGAAAGGGTGGTGCCCGGACCTGGGTTCACCACCACGTTACGCGTTGCGCTGCCCGAGCATCCTGTTTGTGCATCGGTAAAGGTATAAACAACGGCGTGGGTGCCAGGACCAGCTGCGAAAGGATTAAATACACCATTGGTTACACCCGGACCACTGAAAGTGCCTCCAGTGGGACTGCCTCCAGTGAGTGTAAAGGCTGGCGCACTTACACAAACGGCATTGATTGGGTCGAGCGTAACGGCCGGCACGTCGTTCACTGTAATACTGCTGGTGATGCTGTTTGAACAGCCAGTGAGCGTATCGGTATAAGTGTAAGTGATGGTAAAGGTGCCCAAACCAGCCTGCTGAGGCAAGAACTGATTGTTGTTTACGCCTGTACCACTGTAGGTACCCCCAGCAGGACTCGCTGAAGTGAGTGTAAAGCCAGCTTCGTTCAAGCAAGTGCTGCCCAAAGGCGGGAATACCAAGGCTGGAAGAGCATTAACGGTGATGCTTCCGCTGTCGCTGTTGCTGCAGCCCGTTTGCGGATGAGTGTAAGTGTACACAATACTGTGTGTACCAATGCCTGCCGTTGCGGGGAAGAAGAAGCCATTGCGTACCCCAGGGCCGCTGTAGCTACCTCCAATCGGTGTGCCTCCGGCCAATTCAAGTGAATCGGCATTTACACAAACCGCGGCAAAATTACCGAGCTCAACTACAGGTAAAGCACTTACACTAACCACCACACTATCGATATTACTGCATCCGGTTTGTGGGTTGGTGTAGCTGTAAAACAGCGTATGATTGCCCAAGCCGGCTGCCTGTGGGTCGAAAATGCCATTGCTTACTCCAACACCCGAATAGGTTCCGCCCGAAGGTGCACCACCAGAAAGGGTGATGGCAGTATCGTTAGCACAAAAATCACCTGGCGATGTAAAAGTTACCACCGGCAAGGCATTCACTGTAATTACCACTGTATCGGTCACCGTATAGTTGATACCATCGGTTACGGTATACACCAATGACTTAGCTCCAGTGCCCGCCAAAGCTGGCGAAAACAATCCGCTTGCATTTACCATGCCCGCACCACTCCATGAACCACCAGCAGGCGATCCCACCAAGCTAAAGTCGCCAGCGCTAATGCACACAGCTGTATCGTTACCAGCGAAAACCACAGGCAACTGATTTACGGTTACCAACACACTGTCGGTAGCTGCGCAACCAAACAAATTGGTAACAGTAACAAAATAACGCGTGGTTTGCTGCGGATTGGCTACCGGGTTGGCAACATTCGTTGCACTCAGTCCGGTAGCAGGGCTCCAGCTGTAAGAAGTGCCACCTGTGGCCTGTAGTTGAATGCTGTTGCCCACAAACAAACTGGTATCGCGACCCGCATCGGCTACAGGCAATGGATTGATGGAGATTTGTCGGCTACCCGACATGTTTTGCGTACATCCGCTGTTAGATCTGGCCACAATGGTATAAGTACCCGAATCGGTGCGCGTGGCAAAAATGAGCGAGTCGCCACTTCCCATCAAGCTGTCGACCTGCACACCGTTGCGCAGCAAGCGGTATCTCACCTCTATTTGAGAGCCCGAAAGGATGATACGTCGACCAGTTTCCCCAATGCAATAGCCACCGCCACCCCGTACTTCAAATACATTGGGCAATGCATTTATTTGGGCCGTTGTATTGCCCGACCCACTCACACAGCCGGTTCCACTGCTGATATCAACACTCACCACATCGCCTTGCGCCAAGTTAGAGCGCACCAACACAGCATCGGTACCAACTTGTTGGCCATTCACCCGCCATACATATTGTGGAGCATTCACCGTACTGCCGGTGGTAGCGCTGTAGGTAACCACCGTGCCCGGACATACAGCACCCGACGGCTGGGCCTGCACACTCACCGAAACACCGCTCACGGCATTCACCTGTAAACGTTGTGCAGGGCTCAAAGCATTGCCGCCCGTTCCCGAAACCACACATTGGTAATAGTTGCCATTGGCCGAAATTGATAGGGTGCTCAATTGCAAAGTAGCACTTGTAGCACCTGCTACCCCTCCCCCATTGGTCAAATTAGAAAAGTTGGCACCGCCATCGGTGCTTACCTGCCATTGAAAGGCAGTGGCATTGCTGGCCGTTACGCCCAAACTGGTGCCCGACAATTCGCATGCACTGGCATCGCCCGTGCTAGCCGAAACTGCCGCTGACACCCCATTGGCATACAGCACCCCATTGGCGAGGTTTTCTGTCAATATAGTGCTATTGGCCCCTGTGAACTCGGTGTATTCGCGGTTCCAAAGCAGTTGCGACTGTCCTCCTTGCGCATTGTAATTGAAGCGAATTTCAAACAAAGTATCGTTCGAAAGATTAAGAGCGCTACCAATGTACACCACACGCAGTTCATTGCCCACCAAATTGCTTTGGGTAAGGGTATTTTCAAGCGGGTGGCCCTGCAATATTACCGAATCAAAAGTGAGCACAGCAGCATTAAACCGAATGCCGATGTTAAAAGCCTGCACCCCGTTCATTTGCGATACAAGCACAGGTACCCTTACTTGACTACCCGGATTGGCCTGTACCACGGGCAAACTGCCGGTAAACTGGGCGAATGCCGAAAGCTGGATGATGAAAAACAACCCTGCCAGCAGTCCTTTGCGCATCAAATTATTCATGTTCGTTCTATTTATGGGTTACAGGCTTATTTCTGAATGATGAGGCGTTCTTGCAAGCGTTGAACACGGCCGTCGGCTTCGTGCTCGAGCCTGATAAAGTACATACCCGATGCCAAGGAAGCTGCCTCGAGCGACAGTTCGTATTGCCCTTCGCGTTGGTATTGATTCATAGTCACATCGATGGTTTTACCGGTCATATCGGTCAGTACCAATCGAACTTGGCCTGCTTGTGGGATGCTGAACACCACCTTGGCTACATCGCGTGCCGGATTGGGGTAGGTACTCAACTTGAGGTCGAGTTGCGTGAAACTCGGGCTCCAAACCGGACTTCGCAGTTGCACCTGTGGATGCACCACGGCCGCCTTATCGGTCATTTCGCTCAAGCCAATGATTTCGAAGGGGAGCCCTTTGGCACCAAAACCTTGGGTACTGATCTGCAATTGCAGGAACAAGTCGCCGGCCTGGAGCTCGCGTGCTGCTGCCGTGGTAAACCAACCGATACGCACCACATCGCCTTGTTGTGCAAAAATGGGCTGCATGCTGCTGCCTGGCTGATGAACGCTCACCAGTTTGTCGCCTGGTTGCAATTGTAACTCCAACTGAAATGAACCGATGGCAACGGCGTTTTCAACGAGTAATTGTACTAGTTCGGTACCAAAAGCCGGACGGCCCATGCGGCTGCCTTCGGCAAGCAGTACCCGCGGACGGATACGTAAATTCGGATCATAACTCGCATTTACATCGCCCACACACATGGCGCGTACATTGCGCTGTAGGTGGGCACCTGCCAGTTGCACGGTATCGGTGGCATACACCCAGTCGCCCGCAGCAAAGGAGTTGATGGTATTGATGGCACGTTGCAAGGTAAGCAAGGCATCGAGTGAGGTCACCGCACCGTCGTTGTTCACGTCGGCTGCTTTTTCGCCCAATGGCCCCGTAGTGATGATGGCCGGATTGGCAAAATATTCATTGATCAACAAGGCATCGGCCGAAGTTACGCCACCCCAAGCCCTGCTGGTTGTACCATTAAGCAGGTAAGTAGCATCGTTGTTGTTTTGGAAGAGGTAGTTTCCGCTACCATCAACATTCACCGTTGAAAGAAGCGCACCTGCGCTGTCGCGCAATTGAACCGTACCCGGACTAAGTGCCGATAACATGCTGTTGGCATATACCAGCTTGCCAAAAATATTTTTGCCCAACAAATTGGGGTCGATGGTTACAAGCACCGAATCGGTCACCGAACATCCATTAGCACCTGTAACCGTGAGGTAGTACATGGTGGTGCTGGCAGGCGAAGCTATCGGATTCAATAATTGGCTATTGCTTAAGCCGGTTGCCGGACTCCACTGTATGACATAAGGGGTAATACCACCGCTGGCGATGGCCGCCAATTGGATGCTGCCACCTGGGGCAATGGCCACATTCAGACCAGCATCGATGGTGGGGGTAGGATTCACAATCACGGCCACGGTATTGCTTACTGCACAACCATTGATGGTTGCTGTTACGGTGTATACCGTGGTAGTGGCAGGCGATGCCAACGGATTGGCTATGTTGGTAGCACTTAAGCCAGTAGCCGGGCTCCAGCTGTAACTCACTGCACCCGCTGGGGCACCAATAAGATTGGCTTGCAATTGTGCGCTACCGCCACGGCAAATATTCTGGTTGCTTCCGGCCAAAACCACTGGCACAAACACCCGTACCGTATCGGTACTGCTGCAACCGCTGGCGTTGGTTACTGTTACAATGTAATCGGTGGTTTGGGCGGGATTTGCCGTTGGATTGGCAATGTTCGTTGCGCTTAATCCGGCAGCAGGGCTCCAGCTGTAGCTCAGGCCTCCGCTTGCCTGCAATTGGGCAGGAAGCCCGTTGCAAACCACTTGGTCGGCGCCTGCATTGGCTTGTGGACGTGGATTCACCGTCACCAAAATCGTATCGAGCGACACACAACCACTGCTGGTCAATCCGGCAACGATGTACTCGGTAGTTTGGCTAGGACTTGCTATCGGATTGGCGACGTTGTTGGCCGACAAACCTGTAGCTGGGGTCCAGAAATATTGCAGTGCACCGCTGGCTTGGAGTTGAACGCTTCCGCCCAAACAAATGGCGGTATCGTTACCTGCGCTCAGGCTAGGATCGTTGAAGATGTTTACAACCACCGTGTCAACAATACTACATCCCGAATTATTGAAGATGCGCACTGTATAGCTCGTCGTTACCAAGGGACTCACATTGATGGCAGCAGTGGTAGCACCTGTGCTCCACAAATAACTGCTTCCACCTGTTGCCAGCAAACTGGCGGTGCTGCCCAAACAAATGGTTTGATCGGCACCAGCACTACCTATTGGCAATGGCAATACGGTGATGGTTTGGGTAGCTGAATTGCTGCAGCCCGTGGTTAGATCGGTATAGCTGTAGGTGAGCACATGGGTGCCCAATCCTGCAGTGGCGGGATTAAACTGCGCACCACTAACACCCGGCCCGCTGAATTGTCCGCCTCCAGGGAAAGCCTGAAGCGGTACGATGGCAGCATTCAAACACACATTGCTGTAAGCAGGGAAGGTTACCACCGGCAGCGGACGCGCTACAATTTGGCCATTCACGAAACTACGTGGCAAGGCAATGCCTTGTGTATTGGTAACGGTGCCAACGCCAGCCGTAACTGTATCCCAAACCAAACTGCTGCTGCCATTGGCCCTGAAATTCAGATTAAACAAAACGGTATCGCCCAAGCTTACAGGCTGAAGCCCAAACCAACTCAAGCTCACGCGACCATTGGCGGCTCCACTGGCCAAAGTAGCTTGCAAGGCCGAATGTACATTGGTGAGTCCGGTAAACTGTAAATTCGACTGGTTGTACAGTACTCTTAAGGAGAAGGTCCCAATTTGATTGAACTGACTCACCCGTACCGGCACGCTCACCAAGCCACCTGCACAAAGGGTATCGGCACGCAAGCTGAATACAATGGTTGAAACATTGGGCGTAACAGTGAGTTGTACTGGTTGAGAGGTAATGCCTGGCTGGCAATTGCCCGTTACTTGAACGCGGTATTGGGTGCCGTTTTGCGCCAAGGTAGCTGCCGAAATTTGCAAGCTCGCGGTATTCACACCGCTAAATGCTCCCTGATTTTGCAAATTAACCCACTGGGTACCGCTGAGGGTTTGCCATTGATACTGACTTGCATTGGTTGCAGTCACGGTGAATGCGGCATTGCTTCCTTCGGGCACCGAGAGTGCTTGAGGCTGCTGGGTAATGAGCGGAGAAGTACCATTTATGAGCACTACTCCAGGGTTGAAGTTGCTAAGCATTACCTGACCATTGGCATCGGCAATTTCGTTCACTCCTTGTATGCCGCTGGTCCAACTTAGGCCACTTTGTCCTAACGCGCGGGTGGTAAACTGCAAGGTAATGAGCGTAGCATTACCCAGGTTCACGGGCTGAACATTGAACCACGAAATACGCACGGTGTTGCCAAAATTGCCATTCACCACTACGCCATTTTGAATGGCGGCATTGGCTGTAAATCCGGCGAACTGGAGCAAGGTTGTATCGTATTGAAGGCTCAACGAAAAGGCGCCAACCCCATTAAACTGACTTACTTGAATGGGCAGCGAAACCGTTTGGTTTAAACAAGCGGTTAGCTGTGGTGCTCCAATTCCTACCACCTGATTGCTGGCGGCCACCGTTAGCGAAGCCGATTGGGTGATGCTAGGGAAGGCACAAGCGCCTGTTAAACGCGCACGGAATTGAGCGCCGCTTAGCGCCAAAGAAGCAACCACGCGTAGTTGCGAAGTTTGTGTGCCACTAAATACAGCATCATTAGAAAGATCGGCCCAGCTTCCCGCCACCAATCGCTGCCACTGGAAGAACTGTACATTGCTCGCATTCACACTAAATTGAGCGGTATCGCCTTGCGCTACCAATTGATTGCCTGGCTGCATGGCAATAGCGGGTGCCGGGTTAGGTTGCAACGAAAGGCCATTGAAAGAACCTACTAAGACATCGCCATTGCTATTTGCAATCTCACAATTTCCCGGTGTTAGGGTATCCCATGCAAAAGCACCCGAACCATTCACGGCAAATCTCAAGGTCATGAAGGTAGCGCCATCGGGCAAGTTCAGCGGTTGACTGTTAAACCAAGCAATGGCCACCCGACCTTGTTGTGGGGTTACCACCAAATTTGCGGTATTCACCGCAGGGTGAACGCTTCTGATGCCACCGAATCCAAATGCCTGATCATGCTCCAATACCATTGAAACAGCGCCAATTTGCTGGAACTTATCTACCTTGATTTGAAGCATGGTGGTGTCGCCCAAGCAAGCCTGACTGGCTTGTAAACTTACGTTGTACGGAGGTGCTACACCTGGCTGCACTGTAATTCGGATGATGTTCGATACCAGCGGTTGAGCACAAGAACCGAATACCAATACCCTGAAAGCCTTGCCATTTAACGAGAATGGCACGCCGTTCAATTGGAGCATGGCCGTTTGTGCCCCTGCATACAAATTATTGTTCTGTATATCTTCCCACAGTTGACCGTTTTGTATTTGCCACTGGTAACCCGTAGCGCCACTGGCATCTACTACCAGTATGGTTGAGTCGCCTTCCACTAAATTGGTGTTTCCAAAAGGCTGATCCACAATGCTCTGACCGCCAATGGCCACACTGCCATTGTTGAAAGTAGCTGGCAGTATTTGGCCGTTAACATCGGCCAATTCACAATTACCTGGGGTGGCTAAATCCCAGATCAGGTTAGCCGGAGCACTTACTACAAAGCGCAAGGAAAACAAATTACCAGCAAAAATCGAAACGCCATTTACATCGAACCAAGAAGCACGCACTTGTCCATTAGCAGCATTCACTATTAACGATGGCATCAAAGCAGCATTCACTTGTGAAATCCCTACAAATTCTAATTGTTGAGGGGGGTAATTCAGCGAAAGCGACAGTGCACCTAAGTTGGAGAGATCATTGCTGCTGATTGGGACCTCTACCGTATCGCCCAAACAAGCAGTCTGACTTACAACACCAATGAGCGGAGATGGAGAAGGAGTAAAGACGAATAACGTGAGTACATTCGAAATCACTGGATTTGGACAAGCACCAAAAACAGCAACGCGCAATTGAAGTCCATTCATCGCGGCTGTGGCGCTTGTGATAGCTAAGCCAGGTGTTTGAACTCCTTGAAAATTGGCATTGTTTGCCAACGGAACCCATTGTCCCTGCACCAAACTCTCCCATTGATAACCGGTAGCATTGCTCGCATCCACAACCAATTGCGAAGATCCACCTACTGGAATTCGCGTTTGGCCCGCAGGTTGAAGAACAATGCTCTGACCAACCGTAGTGATACCGCCATTGGTGAAGGTAGTAGGAATGATTTGGCCTGAAGCATTGGCCAATTCGCAATTTCCTGCAGTGGTTAAATCCCATTGCAAAGCACCTGGACCACGCACTATAAAACGGACAGCAAACAAATTTCCAGCTGCAAGCGACACACCATTGACATCGAACCAAGAAGCAAGTACTTGACCATTAGATGCGTTCACAATCAACGATTGGGATAAAGCAGGGTCGGCATTTACCATACCCGCAAATTCAAGCGCCTGAACGGGATAATTCAATGCCAGTGATAGCGCACCTAAACTACTAATGCCGCTATGTGTAATGGGTACCAATACTGTATCGCCCACGCAGGCCGTCAGCTGAGGCAAACCTATTTGCACAGCTGCAGGAGGTGGTGTAACTGTTACTCCACCAAAATAAACAGAGTCGGCGAAGAAGACGGCTCCCGACCCTACATTACCAAAACCATAGAAAATAGAAAGCAGGTTGTAAGTAGTGCCAAAATTAATGGGCGCAGTACCAGCAGCCTGATTGGCAAAGTTAAAGGTCAGGGTTTGCCATCCTGCGGTAGTGGTGGTGGCTTCTGTTTCCACCGAATTGGTAGGTACCCCTGCTTGCTCGGCTTTTAAGCGAACAGTTATGCCCGAGGCAGGTGCATGCACTTTAACCGAAACGCTAGTAGCGCCATTGCTAAAGGGTAGGGGCGTTGACAAGCCGCTCAATGGCGTTATAGTAGTGCCTGCCCATGTTTGGGCGCCTATCGTTTTTTCTGTTTGAAGGGTAGTATTTCCGGCTTGGGTAGGCGAAGGCGCCAACACAGAAACATTACCGCCGAAATCTGTTACGCTGTACGTCAACGCTGGGTTGTCCCAGGTAATTGGCAAATTGAATGCAACTGGTGGCGGACCTACTGGGCCAGCATTGAAAAACACAGAGTCGGCAAAAAACACAGCGCCATTGCCTACACTACCAAATCCATAAAAAATAGACAGCAAATTGTAGGTGTTGGCAAAATTAATAGGCGCTGTTCCCGTGGCTTGGTTGGCAAAGTTAAATACCATATTTTGCCATCCAGCCGTGGTGGTTACGGCTTCGGTTTCTACAGAAATGGTAGGAACTCCGGCTTGTTCTGCTTTCAAACGCACCGTTATACCTGCTGCTGGTGCAAATACTTGCACGGTAATGCTGGTAGCACCCGTTGCAAAAGGAATGGGCGCAGCCAAACCGGTAGTGGGTGTAATGGTGGTACCAGCCCATGTTTGCGCACCCACGGTTTTTTCGGTACGCAAAGTAGTATTACCCGCTTGTGTAGGCGATGGCGCAAACATGGAAGCATTGCCTCCAAAATCGGTAAACGAATAGCTCACCGCGGGGTCATCCCAGGTAATCGGAAGGTTGACCCCAGCAGGTTGCGAACCGGCTACCAAGAGGGTAATGGCATTTGAAAAAATAGGATTTGGGCAAGAACCCATTAGGCTTACCCTGTATTCGCTGCCATTAAGTGCAGTAGAAGCATTGTTAATGCTCAATACTGGGCCTTGTACCCCTTGAAAAACAGCATCGTTTTGCAGCGGCACCCATTGTCCGTTTTGTAATCGCTGCCACTGGTAGGATGTTACACCCGTTGCACTTACTTCAAATTGAGTAGAGCCACCGGCTGCTATTTGCGATTGACCAAAAGGCTGAAGTACAATGTTTGCACCTGCCAATGAAGCAAATGCATTGACAAAAGCGGTATTGATGGGCGTTCCATTGGCATCAGCTATCTCGCAATTACCTAGTGTAGCGACATCCCAATCGAGCGGCGAATTACCCTGCACCACCATTCGGATATGGAACAAGGTGCTCGTGCTGAGGGTACTGACCTGGGTCGAAAACCACGAAACAAGTACTTTACCTCCTGTCGCATTCGCAATTAAATTTCCACTCAGCGCAGGCAAAACATTGCTAAGCCCTGCATACTGCAGCGTTTGTGTCTGGTAATTTAAAGCCAATGAAATGGCTGAAACCCCCGCCGAACCCGTAACGGTTACAGGAATAGAAATGGTGTCGCCCGCACAACCCGAAGCATTGCCCGCGTTGACCGTTAAAATCGGCTGTGCCTGGAGTAGCCAAGGAGCCACAAGCAAGCATGCCAATAGCCAGTATCTCTTCATCTTTTTCATAGGTTAGTCTGGTTCAATATCTTACTTTATTTGCTAATACCAATCCGTTTCCGCCACTGTTCTGCCAAAAAAGGAGCATTTGTCCGTGGTACTCGGTATTTTTTATTTCCACATCTACCCCTCCATCAGCAACCTTTAGCTGCTTTTGCTCGAGCAATGTGCCATCCATTTTATACAACCTGAGCAGCATCCAATCTGCCTCCTTCCATGAGGGGTGCTCCATGCGGAAATGTGATTCGAACGGATTGGGATAGACCTTCGCCCGGGTACGCAAGGCTTCGTTCAACCCCAAACTAAGCGCAAAACTCATACGCCCCCTGGCCGACCAGGCAGTATCGGCTCCATATACTCCTCCCAAGCGCCACCAACGAACGCTGTCGCCTTGAGCAGGAGCTATACCACTAAAGCTGTACCTGTAAAAGGTATCACTCAGGCTTTGAGTAAAGGTCAGCTGGTTGAATTGCGAATCAGCAGCTAACTGCAAAACGGCTTGTTGCAGGCACATTGGCCGGCTAAACACAAACAGATAATTGGGCTGATTGAGGTTCACTAATTGCAGTGGATTCAAGGGTAATGGCGCTTGAGCACCCGTAATGCTTGCCTGACCACTGATATACTGAACAGGCAATACTTGTCCCTGCACATTGGCAATTTCACAGCCTCCCAAGGTTTGGGTGTCGAACTGCAAGGCCGAAACACGTCCACCATTGTTGGCCCACCTGATCACCAGCAGCGTATCGTTGGCAATATTCACCGCCTGAAGCGAAAACCAGGCAATCACAAATCGACTATTCGCTCCCGAAATAATGCCATTAGCAATGGCCGGATGCACATTACGCACTCCTTGATACGAAATGGCGGTGGAGTCGAACAAAATACGCACACTCATGGCGGCCATGCCATTGAGCTGACTGGCCAAGACTGGCGTTTCCACCACCCCACTGCATACACTGCCCGAAAGCACGCGCAGACTTCCTACTTGCGCAAACAAAGCGCCGTTGGAAATGCATACAGCCAATACGAAAATGCGGACCCAGCCCTTCATCGTTAAAAAAAGCCCGTACCAGAAAGTATCTGGCACGGGCATATAATTTTATTTTACTACCAAGCGGATGAGCGCTTTTTCCGTCATTTGATCGCCTTTGGCAACCACCTCACAGAAATATACCCCAGCCTGCAGCGCATGTGCTTGCAAAGCATAGCTGTTATCGCCTGCAGGCCTATCGCCCAATGGCAACATCAATACTTCACGGCCCCGCGCATCCATCACACGCAATTGCACCTGCGCATTTTCGGGGAGACTGAACGACAAGGTTGTTTCACCAGCAAATGGGTTCGGATAGTTTCTGAGCGACAGAGCATCGGCACTGGCAGCTATGGTATGGGTAACTACACCTGGCATGAGCAAAATGGTGCGCGACAACGGATTGGCCACCACATCAGCAAATTCGCTTTCTGCATCTACCTCTATACCCAAATCGGCCACGGTGCCATGTTGCAGCAGCAACTCCAGCTCCATGATTTGTTCGCCGCCAGTTACCGACCAGCCTGCCAAATCGAACCAGCTCAAACGGATTTCCTCATCGGTAATCTTCAGCTGTGCAGCAGCTTGCTTGCTTGCATCGGCCAATACCATGCGCAAGGGCTGCATGCGCTTGGCATTGTAGCGCAGTACAAGCGAGATGGCACCCAATTGACCGCCTTCTTGTATGCGAATAGGCAAACGAACCAAACGGCCTTGCTGTACGGCATCACCCTCGGCCAACAAATTCACCTTGGGCTGCATGCGGTTTTGTGAGGGGTTAAACGAGCCATCTACATCACCTGCAACCAAGCCATGTAATACCACCGAAGCCGTATTGTTGGCGGTTACCTGCGCTTGCGCACCGCTGAACAACCAATTGCCTGCACCAAAGCCATCCATGCCACTTTGAGTTGCTTTCACACCCAACCAGGTAGAAACCGGTGGATTCATCATGGCTGGATAGATAAAGATGTCTTGACCATTGCCGTCCTTTTGTTCCCGACAGTTGGTACATGGACCGCTTTCGCGGAACACCATGCCAATGTTGTCGATCACACTACCAGCAGGCAGCGGGCCATTAGGTGCTTGGCTATAATACGCATTGGGGTTCATGCCCATCATCCATTTACCAGGGCCATCGGCTGTCATTTGGCCGGGCGAACTTGGCGAACCCCAGTTACCAACTACATATTGCCAAACCTGGTTCGGATCAACCGAAGCCCCTGAATGCATGTGTACCGAGGCCACTGAATCGAGGTTTCCGCCACGGGCATCGAAATAAATGCGCAGTGGGCTAGGGTTGTTTAACAAGCCTGTAAAGCGCTGGGCCACCTGCAAGGCATCGGTAGCATTGATGTTGCCATTGGCATTCACATCGGCCGCTTCCAACGACAATCCATTCAAAGGTGCCAAACCTGTAAAGTGACGGGCCACGCGCAAAGCATCAGTGGCGTTAACTCCACCCACCATGCGCTGTGTACCTGCACGCAATACATACTGGCCTTCGGGCAAATTGGGTATGTTGAATTGTCCGTTTGGCTGGGTACTTACTACCTCTTCCAAATTGCCGGTTTGGGCATTGTAAGCAGCAACAAAACTGCCCGATAGCGGCGACTGCGATGCATTCGCATAGCGCAATTGACCGCTGATGCTTCCCACCTGAGGCGTACTTCCAAAGTGATTGCTGTTCCACTTATAAATGCCTCCTTGGCCATTGGCGGCGCTGATGCCACCCGACCAACCAACGGTTGGACTAATGAACTTCACGGCACTGTGGAAAATGCCATCAATAGAGCCCCAACCTACATTGTGGGTTACGTATGCTGTGCCCAATGGACCTGAAATAACCACCGACTGTGGATTGGCACCAGGTACCATACTTAAGCTTGTAACAGTACCCACGCCGCCATAAGCCCGCTGCATGGGCAACCAAGAGGCACCTCCGTTTTCGGTATAGTGTAAAGTAGCACTTCCAATGAAGTAAACCACGCCCAAGCCGTTTTCACCCCAAGCCATGCGGGCTTGACCTCCTTCGGGCAAAAGGCGCACCTGCCAAGTTTGACCTTGGTCGTTGGTTGAGAAGAACCTTCCCATGCTGCTTGCCCATACCAGCTCACCCGCTTGGTTGGCACTGGCCTCACTGGTAAGGCCAAATTCACCTTGCAAAGCAGGAACGATATTGCTTGTCAAATTCCAACTATTGCCACCATCGTTGGTACGATAAATCTGCCACATTCCATTGATTGGATCACCTAAAACAACTCCCGTTTGTGCATTCCAGAAATAGGTTGCATTGGGGAAACCACCTTGGTTAAATACAGGCAAACGCATCCAGCTATTACCACCATCGGTAGTGCGGTAAACCCCTTGACGTGCAGAGTCTCCATACAAGATTACAAAAGCGGTTTGAGCGTCAACAGCATGAATGTGCGAGGTTCCCAAACCAGCTGTGCCCGGAATTTGGGCAGCCTGCCAGTTGGCACCTCCATTGGTGGTGCGGTAATACCAAATGTTGAAGTTGATGCCTTCACCACGCTCTTCCAACGTCCAAGCCGTATTGGCATCAATAGGCGCGATGTTACGTACAGTAATGTCGGCAATCGGTTGATTCAAATTCTGGAGTACCCAAGGTGTTTGCGTGAATTCGGTTTGAGAAACAGGGAAGTATGGAGAACGGAAAACGCAGCTACCACCCGTAGAAACCTCTAAGAAATAGTCACCTGTACGTGTTGCGGTGTACGAAGGACCGTTGCCACCGTTTTCAGGCTGGTCGTTTCTAAACCACTGGTAGAAATACTGCGCATTGGGCGAAGGCTGGTAATTCAAGAGTGTTGACGTTCCCGATACCACCCGATTGCGCAATTTACGGCCTTCTTCCAAGGTGATGATCACCACCGGAATGGTCACCGAATCACCAGTTAAAGGGTTAGTTACAAAAGTTGGAATAGTGGCGTTGGCGAAACTATTTACCACAACCACTGCTATTGCACCAGCTCTTTGGGCATTCAGGGCTTTGTCGCTGATGGCACAGGCTCCACGATACAGCAATGCAACTTTACCTTGCAAACTGCCCGCTGGAAGGGCCCCACATGCCAAAGAATCTGCAGGCATTGCTACCAAGCCGCTGAAATTAGCAGCCGCTCCTTGGGGCACATTCGTCCAGCCATTTTGAGGCGAAACGGTCCTAAAGGCATAATTCACCAAGGTCATACCATTTTCAACCAAACTCAATTGCTGCTGAGGCACAGCATTAAAGCTCGTGTTGATGTTTTGGCCTTGGGCATAGTGCAACGGACCATTCGCCTGTACAAAAGCCTGATGCGGTACCGTTACCTGAATACCAACCACATTGGTTGTGAGTACACAGCCGCTTACAAAAGTCACAGTGGCTTGGTAATCGCCTGGGGTACGAGCAAAAATACTGGTGAGTCCATTGCCATCAGGATAAGGTACATTGTCGATGGTCCAACTAACATCCATAATGGCACCATTGCCATTTACCTGCAACTCTACTTGTTCGCCCATGCACAAAGAAGTAGGTCCAAGTGGCTGGATCGTAGCTGTGCAAGGAGGTGCCTGGGAGATCGCTTTTTCAATGTCAGTGGCATACCATGGTGCAATGCGGAACTCTGGAACACCCGCGGTAATTACTTCTACCATGAAGCCCTGTACGTTGATGGTGTCGCCAACCCGCACATATACGGCCGCGGTACTATCAGTGGTGGAGAAGAGCGGAGCACGCATGACACGGCTGGCATCACGCGTTCTCAAAATATTGTCGAAACGATCTTTGAGGGTAAGATCAAACCTACCCGGAGCAAATTGATTTACTTGGGTTACAATCAAATTTTCGAAGCGCAAATAAGTGCCTTCATAATTTTCACCCCATGGATTCTGTACAGGTTGGTTATTGTTCAAATTGGTGAAATCCCAGAACTCACTCTTGTAAATCTTGGCAGTATCGTTGGTGGCCAACACGATGATGTTACCCGCCACGTTGATATCAATTTGGGTTTCCGAATTTAAAGCATTCGTAGTAGGGAATTCATTCACCAAACCGGTTATACGCACCCTGTTTCCGGGCACCAACAAATTGGTGTCTGCCAGTCCGGCCGAAAGCAAGCGTACATTCACCCCTGTATTACGTGGTGCATAGTTTTGCATCCAAGGCGGCATGGGCACTTGCATCTGCAAATAAACCGACTTAAAGTTGGCACTCAGTGCCGATTGCTGGAAGCCACCAGCTACAACACCTTCCACCGTTACTACTTGACCGTTGTAGCGCGATCTGCGACTAGCATCTACAGGAGCAGTCCATAAATAATCGGGCACCACCTGCACATCGGCAATGGTGAGCTCTTGCAGTGTGGTAGCGCAACTGTTGAAGAAAACCAAAGGCAGGATGGTATCCCTACTGCCTATCGCGGCCAAGCGGTTATCAGAACCAAAGCCATTGCCCGTACCGCAGCCAATGAGCCAGTTTTGCTCATCACGGCCCCAGCTGTTGCCGTTGATGAACTTGTACTCAATGGGCTGGTTGGCAGGAACCTGCAACTGCACCTCCCACATACCCGTGCTGGTTTGCGTCAAAGGGGTAGTGCTCGGGTTCCATCCTTGGAAGCTTCCAGCAAGGTAAACTCCCATGCTGTCAACCGGGTAACGCGACATATTCACCCTGAAAGTTACATTTACCATTTGGGGTTGTGTTGATGGGGCCGAGCCATTCAGTCGGATGGCAAAAGCATTACCATTGTTAAACCAATTGCCTGGCGTAGGCAAGTAAATCAAACTTGCATCCAACGGTTGCAAAAAGCTTACATCATCGCGAATATTTAAAACACTCGCACCGTTGTTGGTGAAGGCTTCTACCGACACATAATAACTGCCCTGCATCAACATGGTGGAAGGGATACCCACAGTAATGGAGCCATTTTGAATGTCGGCGGCGGTGACCGTGTAAAAGCCAGAGGAAACCAATGACACTGCCAAATTATTTGAATTATAAATATGTACCATCAACTCGGTACCAGCAGTAGAACCCGGCGCCAACAAAGCTGTAACCGAGCTTGCCCTTATAGCGGGAAGTGGCACATCGTAACGCGTTGCGAAGTGCATTCCATCGCGACTACCATTGTTGGGGAAGCTATTGGTGCTTAAAAAGCCAAAAGTGGCAAATTGTCCGCGGTCGATGGCATACACCGTGTCGGTGATGAAGAAAGGCGCTTGCACCAAATCATTGGTAGGTACAGCGTCGCCTGTGATCGGAGCGGCACCCATTACTGCGAAGTACAAACCTGGCTGATTGGTTGTAAACGGATCTGAGAAAGTGGCGGTAGCCGTTTGGCCAAATGCCAAACTACCGGTTACCGAGCTGCTCTGACTGAATACTGTATTTCCATTTTCCTGAACAGCCGAAACGGCCATCAGTCCATTGATGGTATTACCTCCTTGGTTGCGCAGGCCAACCTCAAAAGTTGTTCCCTGTTGGAGGTGCTTGGGCACCATAGCATATTGCGTACCCGAAATCTGGTTCGTTTTCACCACCGGAGCAAAAGCAGCAATATCTACTGCCGGCGCCGCCTCAATCGAAATGTCGTCGAGCATCCAGAAATAATAATCGCCCCAAAACACAAACTTCATGCGGGCCTGTGCCGCACCACCCAATTGAGCGCTTACAAACAACCGCAGTTGGTCGTTGGCTGGTGTAGCGGCATTCGTAGGCAGCAAGGTGTTCAAAGCTATGGTATCGGGCCAGGTAGCTCCGCCGTTGCGGCTGAAAACCACGAAGGTGGCCGATGGATTGCCATTTTCACCTGCGAATTTGCGGTAGAATTGATTGAACTGCAGAATAGGCGCTGAAACAGCCGATAAATCCATTACCGGACTAACCAACTCTGCATAGTGTGGCGAAGGAACGCTGCCCGTACCAAAAGCACCAACAACACCATTATTGTCGAGGAAATCGCTATCAAAAATGACAAAGCCATTTTCACGGGTGGGCGACTGAATAGGCAATTGTGCCCCTGAATAAGCGCCACGCGAACCCACCGTATTGGGCGGCGTGGTGGCCGTACCCCGGTATTCAAATACTGCGCTGGCATTGGGCACTACACTTCCAGCCACAATGCTGCCTCCCGATTGCGACCAGCCGGCAGGAATGCCATTGCCAAAGGTTACTACCAAAGGCACATTTTGAGCCGTATTACAGCTGCCAAAAATGAACACAGGCAAGGTGGTGGCAGCATTGGGCACGGTGAACACGCGGTTTGGACCCGCCACTGCCCTACAAGCCTGAGGCACTACCTCACTGTAGTCGATAAACGTTTGGGAGATGGTATCGAAAAAGCCCCAGCTGTCGCCATTAATGAACTTCCATTCAATGACATCGCCTACATTTACCTGCGCTGTAAAGCTATAAAATCCTGGCTGCTGCGGTTCGGCTTGCATGGGCACAGGCATCCAGCCCTGGAAAGAACCGGCAATATGTGGCCCCGGTGCGCGTACTACCTGAGCCCGCATATCGACCCTAAAGGTTACCGCAACGGTAGCAGGTACCGAAGTGCCGCATTGGTTAAACAACACTGCAGGCAGTGTGGTAGCTACCGAAGGAACTACTAAAATACGATTACCTGCAGGGCCACCTGAAGCATTACAGCTAATAGGAATTGAATTTTCAGCTTCTGCCCAAGTGGTGCCATTTACAAATTTGTATTCAACACTGGTTCCAGGCAACAAATTGGTAGTGTACTCCCATATGTTGTTGGCTACAAGAGTCATGGGTGTAGTGGAAGGATCCCATCCTTGGAAACTACCAGCTATGTGCACGCCTGAACCCGAAACACTCAAGCCCGTCATGTCAACCCTAAAGGTAACGGCTACCGGACCAGTAGAGGCAGGCACACATTGATGATATAAAAAGGCTGGTAAAACGGTATTGCTTGCTGGCACTACTACCCAACGGTTGGTGGTTCCGGGGAACACACAAGCTTGAGGCAGCGCATTCTCATCTTGCCCCCAGGCATTGCCATTTACAAATTTGTATTGCACCGTATCACCTTCTGGTAAAGAGGCGGTGTACTCCCAAATGTTTCCAGCAGTATTGGTCATGAGGGTGGCCGCAGGATCCCATCCTTGGAAATTACCAGCGATGCGTACACCCAAAGGCGAAACGGTGGTGCCTGTCATGTCTACCCTGAAAGTCACCTGACGCATTACCTGCTGCTGACTCCTTCCGCTGATAACCAGACCAAAAGTTTGTTGGTTGCCTGTCAAGCTGCCTTTGTGGCTCACCCTTACTTCATAAAAACCAGGAGCTGGGTTATTCAAAAGTACTTGCTCTACATTGTCGCGATCGTTATCAGCGCGCATGGCACCTGCGCTAGGATTACTCAAGCCTGCCAATGTCCATGGAAGTGTAGTAGCAGAATCGCTCTGACGGACAATGCGAATGTCTAAATCGTTCACCAAAGCTTTGGTGCTGCCATTCAATACATAAGGCGTAGCAGTGCGGGCAGGGTCATTCCAAGCAATGGTTGCTTTGAGAGGCTGGGTACCATCGGTATATACCGTATAGGTACGCACCGCACCTTGCATGAGCACCCCAGTAACCATTTGATTTTGCTGTTGATTGCTAATTACTTGCGTGGCTTTGGCCGTATTCATTAAGCCCCAGCCAAATTTGTAATCGGGCCCTTCAGAAGTACCTGCTTCATCGGCTGTATGAATAACCAAGGCCTTCAGTAGGGCCGAACGCATCGGTACATTTTGATTCAAGCTGCGATAGTGCTGCTGCAAAAGAATGAGTGAGCCCGAAACCGTAGGCGAAGCCATGGAAGTTCCACTTTTGCTTACATATGCAGCATTGCCAGTCGACGAGGCCGACATAACGCCTACCCCTTTGGCCACAATATCGGGCTTCACACGACCATCGTCGGTTGGGCCCCATCCATGGAAACTGCTGCCCACTACTTGCGAAGGTTGTAACCAACCTCCAGTAATGCCTTCTACCGCACCCACAGTGAGTACGTTTTTGGCCACACCAGCGTGTGAAATGCAGTCATAACCCGTGCTTCCACCTGCCTTTTGGCGTGTGGTGGTGCTCATCACCCAAGAAGAACCGTTCCAAATACGGTGAGGGGCGCCTGCAGCGGGTCCATAACCACGGTCGTTCCCCGCTGCCTTTACTATCAAATAGGTAGGAGCCAAATTGGCTATAGAATCCCAACGACTGCTTTGATCCGAATAGCGTCCATAGGCCACATCCACGGTGTCTGGCGCATCGCCAAACCAATACCATTCGTTCGAACCAAATCCGCCAAAATCACCAAAGGCCCAGCCCGAGATCAAACCATAAGAATGGTTAGATACCAACATGCCCCCGGCAGCAGCTTGGGCCATTTCGGCTTCGTCGCTGTTCCAGTCGTAAGCCGCCAAATTGGCCATATAGGCCATGCCGCGCACGTTCGGATTGATAGCACTTGCCTCGCCAATAAGTGTGCCTGCCACATGGGTAGCATGGTCACTCAGCGTAGTGGCACCATCCATTTGCGTGGCCCTACCGCCAAAGGTTTCGTGCGAAACGCGTACGGCTCCACCATCCCACTCACCCACGGTCATTTGTTGTCCGGCCAAATTCAACCCCAGCAAACCATTGGGCCAAACCTTATCGGTAGAAATGGTTTGGGCGCCTTGCAAATTGTAGGCGAAGTAATATTCAGGGGCTCTTCCTGGAACCAAGCGCTTGAACTCAGCCGTAATGAGCTGATTTTCAACCCGCGGAACCAGCCTGAGGTCAGCCCTGTTTTTTAATACTGCCTTTTGAGCCAGCTGCTCCTGCTGGTAGCGCAAAGCCAGTTGCTCCAGTTTGCTTTTGCTAGCAGGATCATCGGCTGGCTGGAGCTTGTCGCCCTGCGCATTGGCCTCTCTAGAAACAAAAATTCCGGCCTGCTGCGCTATTTGCTGCAATGCCGGAAGTTGTTGAAGCTGTTGCCGATTAATGAGATTTTGGCTTGAAGGAGTGGTTGTTGTTCCTTCAAAAACTTGTCTTGTAGCAGTAGCCGTTTGTTGCGACTGTGCCCAAGCGCCATTCGTTACGCTCCAAAGCAGGAGCATAAACATGGCACCGACCATCCATTGCTTTTTCATAGAAATTAGTTTGGTTGACCCCTCAGGTAAAAGAGTTGAATTTTGGGCAATTTGGTAAAAGTTGTTAACTCCGGCAATACCTAATTCAGGGTATTTTTATCTGAAATCTGTATTTTTTACCAAATCACCTCTTTCAACCCCTTAACAATTGAATTTCAACCACAAGAATTTTGGGGATTACATAAAAATCGTTTCCAATGAATTGTATGCATAATTTTTTGCGCCAATTCTTAAAATACCAAGCGTGCTTAATCGTGCTAATCGTAAAGCATACAAGTCCTTTTGTCATGAAATTGCCATGCTACTTCCGGCAAGAGTTCCTTTCGCCAAGCGGTTCTTTGTTGCCTTTTGATCTATAGAAGTCGGCACTTGGGCGTTGGAAAAATCGCAAATTATTCATGCCACAATACGAACGGTCTTGCTTGTTTTGTTGCGTTGCCCGCTGGCCGAGGCCCTCTCCGCCAGCGGGGAAGCGATATCTAAAAACACACCCAAAACCGGCCGCTCTGCCGCGGCCTGAATTTTTGCATTTTAGAAAAAATGCTCAAGCTAAATGGCCTACTTGTTTTATGGTTTTCCCCGCTGGCTGAGGCCCTCGCAGCCAGCGGGGAAGCGCTATCTAATAACACACCCAAAACCGGCCGCTCTGCCGCGGCCTGGGTTTTTGCATTTTAGAAAAAATGCCCAAGCTTGGGGCTTGGTACACGGATTCGCTCCCTTAAGGTCGCGCATCCGGTAAAGCTCTATCTAAAAACACACCCAAAACCGGCCGCTCTGCCGCGGCCTGGGTTTTTGCATTTTAGAAAAAATGCCCAAGCTTGGGGCTTGGTACACGGATTCGCTCCCTTAAGGTCGCGCATCCGGTAAAGCTCTATCTAAAAACACACCCAAAACCGGCCGCTCTGCCGCGGCCTGGGTTTTTGCATTTTAGAAAAAATGCTCAAGCTTAGGCTTGGCATTTTTTCTAAAATGCAAAAACCCCTCGCTTTCGCGAGGGGTTTTGGGTGTGGGCGCACACGGATTCGAACCGCGGACCCTCTGCTTGTAAGGCAGATGCTCTGAACCAGCTGAGCTATGCGCCCCAATGGGACTGCAAATATAGGAGAGAAAATATTTGTGCAAACCTTGGGGCGAAAAAAAATTGAAAAAAAAGCAAGCCTTCCAAGCAAAGGCAACCAGAACCAACAATTTAGCCACGATATTTGGGTTATTCTTAGCTGATGACCCAGCCCCTGCGCTTCGTTTTTCGTTGGTTCGTGTATGCAATGGCCTTTGTATTGCTACTCCTATTGGGTGGCATGGCCTACATATACACCCACGAAGCCGAAATCAAACGAGAAATTGTGGTAGCCCTTAACCAGCGCCTCAAAAGTCCGGTGAAGGTAAACGGCCCCATCTACGTTTCCTGGTTCGAAGATTTTCCCAGCATTACGCTCAGCTTCCCCAACTTATCGGTAGCTGCACTGCAAAACGAGCAGCCCGCCGAATATGCTTTATTGTCGGCAGGCCGATTGTCGCTTTCGTTTAGCCTGCGCGACCTCTACCGCGGCCAATACCAGCTCCAGCAGCTCACCATTACCGATGCACAAATCGATTTGCGCTTCGACGAAAAAGGCAACCCCAACTACCTCATTTGGAAAAGCGATAGCAGTAGCACGAGTGCAACCAATTTCGCCATCCAAAAACTGGTGCTGCGCCGGGTTCAACTCAACTACCAAAATGCCTCCGAAAACCAATTGCTATCGGCCAGCTTAACCGATGCCGATTTCAAAGGCAATTTCAGCGACCGTCAATTCCGCCTGCAGGCCAAAGCCGCACTTCAAGCAGGCAGCCTGCAACTCGATGGCAAACAATTTCTCAAAGACCAGCCCCTGTCGGTAAACCTGAGCATGGAAGTGGATCTTGACGCCCAAACCGTGCGTTTTCCCGACAGCGAACTGCGCTTAAACCGCGAAAAAATCACCCTCAGCGGTTTCCACCATTGGGCCGAGCCCCTCGAAACCGACCTCCAATTTGCGGCCGAAAAATTCAGGGCCTCTCAATTGCTGGCCTTATACGGCGGCGACTTGGCCCTCTTTCGCGAATTGGATGTAGATGGCGAATTACAGTTGTCGGGCCGCTGGCAGTACCGCCAAGCCCAACCCCTGCTCGAACTCCAAGCCCGACTAAGCGACGCCAAACTCCGCTACCCCAGCTACGACCTGCAATTCAAAGGCGAAACCAATATCATTGCAAGGTTCGACAGGCCTTCTGGACTCGATTTACGCCTTGAAAAAGTACAACTGCAAAACAAAACCGACCGCCTGAGCGGGCAATTGCGTTACCTCAGCCTCACCAACCTCCTTACCGGCAGCATCAGTGGTCAACTTGCCCTCGAAGGATACGCCAAATTGCTGGCCACATACGACATCCGTGAAGCGCGCGGCATGGCCAAACTGCAGCAGCAGTTTCGTTGGGAGCTCGATAAACCCGCAGGACTGCTTTTCGGGGGGGAGCTCGAATTGAGCGATGCCAGCATGCGCTACGGTAGCTACCAACTGCAGCAGCTTTCGGCCAAAGCCCAAATCAATGAAAAAGGCTTGCCCAACCTCCGCATGCAAATAAGCAAACTCCAGCTCGACACGGTGATGCTCAGCGGCCAGCTCAACCTGACCAATTACCCCGCGCTTTACAGCAGAGGAGCCGGCACTTTAGCGGTCAGCGGCCAAATAAAAGCCGATCGCTGGCGCTGGGCCAGTACAACGGCCAACGACGACGCCGGTGCAGCCTTTCCACCTGTGAACCTGCAACTTGGCCTCGAAGTAGGAAGGCTCTATTGGTACGATTACCGCTTCAACAACCTCAAAACCCAGCTCAGCGGCAACCCACAAAATTTGCGCATTCGGTTAGAGGAAGTAGATTTGGCTGGCGGCAAACTCAGCGGCTTGCTGCAATGGGACGAACTGCCGCAGTTCTACCGCTTGCAAGGCTCGGTGCGAGGCAGAAACACCCAAATACAGCAACTTTTTGCGCAATTCAACGATTTTGGGCAAGATTTTTTAACCCAAAAGCACCTGAGTGGCCGACTCAACAGCAGCACTACACTCTTGCTGTATTTCGACAAAAACTTCAACCTCCTACCCCAAAAAATGGAAGTGCTGGCCGATTTGGATTTGGAGCAAGGCGCTCTCACCCAATTTGAGCCCATGAACAGCCTTTCGCGTTTTGTGGATGCCAAAGAATTGCAAAACCTGCGCTTTCAACGCTTGCGCAACCACATTGAAATTCGGAATGGCAAAATATCGGTGCCCGAAATGGACATCAATTCCAATGCAACCCATTTGGCCATTGCGGGCGAGCATACCCTCGACAATGCATACAAATACTACATTCAAGTCTCGCTAAGCGATTTGTGGCAGAAACGCACCAAACAAATCACCTTCGACCCTTCCCTGGCCGAAGCGCGGCCCGAGGGCGGGGTGAAATTATACCTGTTGCTCGAAGGCCAGGGCGCCGAGTTCACCATTCGCTACAACAAACTCGAAGTGCGCGATCAGTTGCGGCAGCAAGCCAAAGAGGTGCGCAAAGACATCAGCCGGTTGGTGCAAGAAGAGCTTGACGGCAGTGCACGCAACAAAACCTATCAGAACAACCGCCTCGACGATATTGCACCCATTGCGCCCGAAGCCGATACCTTAGAGGCACCCAAAGAGAAAGATTTTGACCCCGTTTATTTACGCAAACCTAAAGGTCGCCGCGGCGGCTAAAACTGGCCTATGATTTCCATTTACTACAAGAAAAACAATTGGAAAATCATCCTGCTGCTGGTAGCGGTGGTGATTGGTGCCATTTCGTTGTATTACACCTCGCGGGTGGTAAGGAACATTGAAATTCAGGAAAAGAAAAAAATGATGCTGTGGGCCAAAGCCACACGCGATTTGAGTGCCAGTTCCGACTTGGAAGACAACCAGGAATTTTTGCTCGACATCCTCCGTGAAAACGACAACATTCCGGTGATTCTCACCGACGATACCTTGGGGATTTTGTCGTACCTCAACATCGACCCCAGTGAGGCCGAGCAAGCAGGCTACCTGCAGCGGCAATTGGTGGTAATGCGGCAGCAACACGAACCCATTCGCATAGAGCCGCTGCCCGGCATTGTACAATACATTTTTTACAAAGACAGCGATTTGCTGTATCAGTTGCGCTATTATCCTTACTTCCAGCTGGGCGTCATCAGCATCTTTTTACTGGTGAGTTACATTGCCTTTAGCATGAGCCGGCGCTACGAGCAAGATTTTTTGTGGGTAGGCATGGCCAAGGAAACCGCCCACCAATTGGGTACACCCATCAGCTCGCTTTTGGCTTGGCACGAGTACATGAAAAGCACTGCCAGCAGCGATGAAGATGCCGAAATGACTGCCGAGGTGGGCAAAGACATAGAGCGCTTGCAAACCATCACCGAGCGTTTTTCGAAAATAGGCTCGGTACCCGTTTTGGAGCCATCAGACTTGCGCGAAGTGATGCAGCAAGCCCTCGGCTATATGCGAAAACGGGCGTCGGAGAAGGTTGTTTTTCGCATAGAAGCAGGCGAAAAACCCATTTCCTGCAGCATAAACGCCCCTTTATTCGATTGGGTGGTCGAAAACCTCACCAAAAACGCCCTCGACGCCATGAGCGGCAGTGGCACCATTCAGGTGCAGCTGAGCCAGCAGGGAAAATACGCCATCATCGATTTTAGCGATACCGGCAAGGGCATTCCCAGCCACCAGTTTCAGGCCATTTTCAAACCAGGCATAACCACACGCAAAAGAGGCTGGGGACTGGGACTCACCCTCGCCAAACGCATTATTGAAAAGTACCACCGAGGCAAAATTTTCGTTAGGTGGTCGGAGCCCGGCAAAGGCACCACTTTTCGTATTCAATTGCCCTTGGCCGGAGAGGGCAAGCTTGCTTAACTTTATGGCCTCATGAAAACGCGCTACCTACTCCTTTTCCTTCTCCTGGCTGTTGGCAGTTTTGCCCAGCAGAACCCCGCGCGCGACGAGCTATCGCTGGTACTCGTGAAACCCAATGCGGGGATTTACTTGCCCGGTGGTGACATGCAAAATAGATTTGGACCGGGCGCCATTGTAGGTTTAGACATCGCCTGGAAAAGCAAATCGAACTGGCAATTCAGCCTCAGCGGCGGCCATGTGTTTGGTGCCAATGTGCTCGAAAACGACATCATGCGCAACATCAGCACCCCATCGGGCGATATCATCACCGAGGCAGGTGTATTCGAAGACTACCGCTTGCGACAGTTTGGCTGGGCATTGTACGGCCGGGTGGGCAAAGTGATTCCTGTGGTAGGCCCCAATCCGAACAGCGGCTTGCTGGTGCAGCTGGGCTACGGACTGCTGCAACACAAAATTTGGATTGAAACGCCACGCGGCAACAGCCCGCAAATATCTACCGAATACAAAAAGGGTTACGACCGCCTGAGCAATGGCATGAGTTTCAATCCGTTCATCGGCTACCAGCACCTGAGCGACAACCGATTGATTAACTTTTACGTAGGGGTTGATTTTCATTATGCCCTCACCCAAAACCGCCGCACGGTGAATTTTGATACCCAAATGCCCGATACCCGCCAAAGAAACGACCTGCTCTTGGGCTTAAAAGCTGGGTGGATATTGCCGCTGTACAAACGCGACGAAAAAGCCATGCTCTTCTATTGATGGAACCGCTTTACCAGCTGGGCATTTGGTTGTATGGCCGTTTGTTGCGATTAGCGGCTGCATTTGGGCACAAGCAAGCCAAAAAATGGGTGGCTGGTCGCCGCCAATGGCCGCAGTTGGCAGCGAAAATTCCGGCCAACAAACGCGTGGTTTGGTTCCATACAGCATCGGCGGGTGAGTTCGAACAAGGCCGGCCGCTCATTGAGCACCACCGAAGGTATTATCCCAAAGATTTTATCGTCGTCACCTTTTTTTCGCCCTCGGGTTATGAGTTACGTAAAGATTACGCAGCTGCCGACCTCATTTGCTACCTACCCGAAGACCGTCCTTCGGAAGTGCAACGCTGGCTCGAATACTGCAAGCCGGCCCTGGCTGTTTTCATCAAATACGAGTTTTGGTTTAACCATTATCGCGAACTCAAAGGCCGAAATATTCCATTACTGCTGGTTTCGGCACCCTTCAGGCCAAGCCAACCCTTTTTTCACCCAGTTACCCAGGGCTTTTGGAGAAAAATGCTCGACAGTGTCACCCATTTTTTCGTGCAAGACACCGCATCGGCAGCATTGCTGCGCGGCATTGGCTACCAAAATGTGAGTGTATGTGGCGACACCCGGGCCGACCGGGTGTTAGAACTGGCCAGCGAACCGTGGATCGACCCTCTTTTAGAGGCCTTTAGCCGCAACAGCCAGGTCCTTGTGGCCGGCTCCACCTGGCTGGCCGATGAGATTTTGATTGAAAAGGCCTTAGCTACAGCTGCCCTCCACGACCTCAAACTGCTCATTGCGCCACACGAACTAAGCGCCAAACGCAACAGCGAGTTGTTAGAACGATTTGGCAATGGTACGGTACTTTATACCCACACCAAAACCAAAGAGGCAGGCCAAGCAAGGGTCATGGTACTCAACACCATGGGCATGTTAAGCAGGGCATATCGCTATGGCCAAATGGCTTATGTAGGTGGAGGCTTTGGCAAGGGCATCCACAACACCCTTGAAGCGGCCGTTTATGGCATTCCGCTTTGCTTTGGCCCAAAAAACCAGAAATTCCTGGAGGCACAGGCCCTGTTACGCGAGGGGTTGGCCATTGAAGTGCATCAGCCCAATGACTTAGCAGTGGCGTTGCAGGAATGGCGCCAGGCCGAAAAGCAAATCCAACTCAAAAACAAAGCTGCTCGTTGGTTTGCCACCCAAGCAGGCGCCACGGTGATGGTTACACGCGAGATGACCCGACTGCTTGGAGGCTGAAATTGAATTTCATACCTTTGTGTCCGGTTTAAGTTTGCGCCTTAACACCAACACTTTATGAGTTTATTACACAACCGTATCGACCGCCGCTTGCTCAAGCAGCGCTTGATGGAGGAGGATTTTCACCGCATTACCCTCTCCTTTTACCGTTACGTTATTTTACCCGAACCCGAAGTGGTTCGCAACAAGCTGTATGCCCAGTGGGACGCGCTTCAATGTTTCGGCCGCATTTATGTAGCCCGCGAAGGAATCAACGCCCAAATGAGTGTTCCCGAGCACCACTTTGAGCGGTTCAAAGCCGAGCTTTACGCTTGGCCCGAATTCAACAACGTGCCCTTCAAAATAGCGGTGGAAGACGATGGCAAATCGTTCTTCAAACTGGCTGTAAAGGTCAAAGACAAAATTGTAGCCGATGGGCTCGACGACGGTGCTTTTGATGTAACCAACGTTGGCAATCATCTTACGGCCGAAGAATTTAATGCCGCATTGAGCGACCCCAAGACCATTGTGGTTGACATGCGCAACCATTACGAAAGCGAAGTGGGGCATTTTGAAGGGGCTATTTGTCCCGATGTAGACACCTTCCGCGAGGAGCTTCCGCTGGTAGCCGACCTGCTAGAAGATAAAAAAGACGCCAAACTGCTGCTTTACTGCACCGGTGGCATCCGATGCGAAAAGGCCAGTGCTTATTTCAAGCACTTGGGCTTTGCCGATGTGAACCAATTGCACGGCGGCATCATTGAATACGCCCGTCAAGTTAAATACAAAGGCCTGCCCAACAAATTCAGGGGCAAAAATTTTGTTTTCGACGAGCGGTTGGGCGAGCGCATCAGCGATGAAATCATTGCGCACTGTCACCAGTGCGGTGAGCCTGCCGACACCCATGTAAATTGTGCCAACGAGGCTTGCCACTTGCTCTTCATTCAGTGCGACGCCTGTGCCCAAAAGTACAATCAATGCTGCAGCGAGGCATGTGCCCAAATAGTGGCCTTGCCCGAAGAATCACAAAAGGCGCTGCGAAAAGGCATCAAAAAAGGTGAGCAGAATATTTTCCGCAAGGGGCGCTACCGCGAAACAGCTGGAACCATCTTGCAAAAATTAGCCGCTGCTAAAAACGAAGCCTGAGGCACAAGAGCCGGGCATATTGCTAAATTTGACAAAAATTCAAAAGCATGAGCATTCCAAGCCAACTCAAGTACACCAAAGAACACGAATGGATCAGCATCGAAGGCGATGTGGCCACTGTAGGAATCACCGACTTTGCACAGGGCGAGTTGGGCGATATCGTATTTGTGGAGATCGAAACCGTAGGCCAACACGTTAAAAAAGACGAGGTATTCGGTACCGTAGAAGCTGTTAAAACGGTTTCCGATCTGTTCATGCCAGTGTCGGGCGAAATCATTGAAAAAAATGAAGGCCTCGACAATACTCCCGAAGATGTAAACAACGATCCTTATGGCAACGGCTGGATGATTCGCGTGAAAATGTCGGATCCGGCTGAGGCCGAGGAGCTGCTTTCGGCCGATGCCTACAAACAGCATATTGGACAGTAATATCGGCAACCAATTACGCCGTGTTAACCGCAAGCAGTGGGGCAAGCTGTTTAACTACAGCTTGCCACCGCTTGGCTGGATGGCATTTATTTTATTGCTTATTGGCATACCGGGCTACAAATTCCCCAGCAGCGAATTGCTGAGTGCCGATAAATTCATCCATTTTGGGCTCTATTTCGTGCTGAGTTTCCTTTGGATGCAAACCTTTATCAAACAAAACAGCGTACCCATGCTTCGCTTCGAAGCTGGATTTTACACCCTTTTGGTAGGCATTGTCTACAGCGGGCTCACCGAAATGTTGCAAGGCATACTCTTCGTACAACGTTCGGCCGATGTGCTCGACTACTTGGCCAATACTTCTGGCACTTTTGGCGGTTTTTTGTTCTTCCGGCTATTCATTCGAAGATAATGCTAAAGTACCTGCGCGAACTCAACGAAAAACGCCTGCTTTATTTCGAAATAGGCCTCATTGTGTCGCTGGCTGCCATGCTGCTACTTTTTAATTGGGCCAGTGTAGAGCAAACTTGGGAGGCCCCGGTTACTTACAATCCTGAGTGGGACCGCGTGCAAACCATCGACGACGTGGTGCCTCAAACCCGACAGCGCACCTTCGCTCCCCCACCTCCCGATGTTCAACTGAGCCAAGCGCCGCTTGCGGGCAACATTGAAACGGTATTGAACGAAATCATGGAAACCGACATGGCCAGCACCGAACTCAATGCCGACCGTGATATTGCCCTGCCCGCCGGTGCCTTTACCGGAGAATCGCCTTCCATAGCCGTACCCGACGATAGAACCCGTGATGAAAGTGAAATTTTTGTGGTAGTAGAAGAAATGCCGGCCTTCCCTGGCGGCGATGCCAAACTATTGGAATATCTCTACAAAGAAATGCGCTACCCGTCCTTGGCCCTCGAAAGTCGCATTCAAGGCCTGGTAGTGGTGCAATTCGTCATCGATGAAAATGGCAAAATCCTCAACCCCACCGTCACGAGAGGCATTGGTGGTGGTTGCGACGAAGAAGCCCTGCGCGTGGTGCGTGCCATGCCCAATTGGAAACCCGGCAAACAACGCGGACGCCCTGTAAAAGTGCGCTATAATTTGCCCGTTCGCTTTCAGTTGAAAACAGAATAACCGCTTGCTGTCAGCCGCGTGTAAACTTCGGGTGATTTTTTTGCCGAATCCTTGGGTATTACCCGCCATTTACATTAATTTGTAGCCTCTTACGTTTCAAGAAGAAACCGTACAACATGGAACCGAAAAAGAATCCAAAAGCAGATTTAAACAAACAGCGTGGCTTGTTCTTCCAAGTAGGTATGATTACCTCGCTCGGCTTGATGTTAACTGCTTTTAACTGGGCCCAGCGCGAAGCTGGCGCGGGCGATTTGGGCACTTTGGTGATTGAAGAACCCGTTGAAGTAGAAATTCCTCAGACCGAACAAAAAGTACAGCCACCACCACCACCACCACCACCAGTGCTGGAAGTGGTAGAAGACGATGAACTCGTAGAAGAAGACGACATTCAGTCGACAGAGGTTACCCAAGACACTAAAATCGATATTCCGGTAATTGAGCCTGAAGAAGGCCCCGCGGAGCCCGAAATCTTTACGGTAGTAGAAGAAATGCCCACCTTCCCCGGTGGCGACCAAGCCCTGTTAGAGTACATGGCCAAAAACACCAAATACCCGCCCTTGGCTCGTGAAAACGGCTTGCAAGGTATTGTGGTGGTAACCTTTGTGGTAGACGAAAAAGGCAACATCAGCAACGTACAAGTATTGCGTGGTATTGGCGGCGGTTGCGACGAAGAAGCCATCCGCGTTGTAAAATCAATGCCGGCCTGGAAACCTGGTAAACAACGTGGTATGCCAGTGCGCGTACAATACAACCTGCCCTTCCGCTTCACTTTGCGCTAAACGGCAAATAAAAATTCAAAAACCGGCTTCGGCCGGTTTTTTTGTGTCCATACATCAACCCGCTTATAGTCAAGAGTAGAAGCAGGTCAGAAGTTGAAATCAAGACATCGCCATCTCTCTGAAGTTTCAATAAGCATTCCTTCTGTCAAATACTACATCGTAAATCGGGATATCTCCGAATTACACATCCAGATTTTACATATTTTCAAATGGCATTGTTACTGGCCGAATGCAGTTGCCAGCTACTTATCCTTGACGTGTAAATCTTGGAAGTAAACGGCTTGGAGAATGCCTTGCGGTCTGGAGATAAAATATGGGGCGCACCAAACTGATGGAGGGACTCCTTAACGCACACTTTTAACTCCTTCTCAGCGAGCGGAGCGTGTGATTCCCTTTTGAATCTTGAAACTTGAACCTTGAACAAAAAAGCCTTCGGTAAGCTGCTTTTGCAGACTGCCGAAGGCGTTTTCACTTTCAAAATCCTCCAATGGCTTTGCCCGCCAGGGCAATCCCCCACCTTGAACTTTGAACTTTGAACCTAAATGCCGATGAGCATACGTGCGGGATCTTCCAAGTATTCTTTCACCTTCACCAGGAAGCTCACCGATTCACGACCGTCGATGATGCGGTGGTCGTAGCTGAGGGCCACGTACATCACCGGACGGATCACCACTTCGCCGTTCAAGGCAATGGGGCGTTCTACAATGTTGTGCATGCCCAAAATGGCACTTTGAGGAGCGTTGATGATGGGCGTACTCAACATCGAACCGAATACCCCACCATTGGTGATGGTAAAGGTGCCACCGGTCATTTCTTCGATGGTGAGCTGGTTTTCGCGGGCGCGTTTGGCCAAGCGACCTACTTCGGCTTCAATTTCGTGCAAGCCCAAAGTTTCGGCATTGCGGATCACCGGTACCACCAAGCCACGAGGGGCTGAAACGGCAATGGAGATGTCGCAATAGTCGTTGAACACGATTTCATCGCCGTCGATCATGGCGTTTACTGCAGGGAATTCTTTGAGCGCCAAACACACCGCACGGGTAAAGAACGACATAAAGCCGAGGCCCACGCCGTATTTATCTTTGAACTTGTCTTTGTAGCGGTTGCGCAATTCCATCACCGGCCCCATGTTCACCTCGTTGAAGGTAGTAAGCATGGCGGTTTCGTTTTTCACGGCTACCAAACGACGGGCAACCGTTTTGCGCAACTGGCTCATGCGCTCGCGGCGCTGTTCGCGATCTCCCTTGGGTGCTGCTGGTGCAGCAGCGGCAGGAGCCGCGGCTTTGGCAGCAGCTGCCGGCGCAGCTTGGGCTTGTTGTGCGTCTTCTTTGGTAATGCGACCGTCTTTGCCAGTACCAGCAACTTGCGCTGCATCGATGCCTTTTTCTGCCAAAATTTTGGCAGCAGCAGGCGAAGGATGCCCGCTGGCGTAGGTAGCAGCAGCGGGTGCTGCCGCAGCTACTGGAGCAGGTGCAGCAGCGGCAGGAGCAGGCGCAGCAGCCCCGGCAGCAGGCGCCGCAGCGGTGGTGTCGATGCTGCATACCACATCGCCAATGGCCAAGGTGGCCCCTTCGGCAGCAATGATTTTGAGCACACCAGCTTGCTCAGCATTGAGCTCCATGGTGGCTTTGTCGGTTTCGAGCTCACACAGCACTTCGTCCATTTTAACGTAGTCGCCGTCTTTTTTGAGCCACTTGGCAATCACTACCTCGCTGATAGATTCACCGAGGGCGGGAATTTTTACTTCTATAGCCATACGATTGGTTTGCAATTAAAGGGTAAAGGCCTGGTTGATGATTTGTTGTTGTTCTTGCTCGTGCACCTTGGCGTAACCTGTAGCAGGCGACGCGCTCGATTTGCGGGCAATGAGCTTGAGGTTGCGGTTTTGTTCGTAGCGCAGCATGTACGTCCATGCACCCATGTTTTTGGGTTCTTCCTGCACCCAATAGTACTCGGCTTTGGGGTAGCGGGCGTAGATGGCATCCAACTGGGCTTCGGCCATGGGATACAGTTGTTCGAAGCGCACAATGGCAATGTCCTTGCGCTTTTCCTCTTGCTGACGGGCCAGCAAATCGTAGTACACCTTGCCAGTGCACATCAACACCCGCTTCACCTTCTTTGGATCGGCCTGGGTATCGTCTATGATTTCACGGAAATGCCCGTCGTACAATTCGCTAACCGGCGATACGCACAACGGATGGCGCAACAAGGCTTTGGGCGACATCACGATGAGCGGTTTGCGGAAATCCCAACTCAACTGGCGGCGGAGCAGGTGGAAGAAGTTGGCCGGACTGGTACAGTTGGCCACCACCATGTTCATTTCGGCTGCCAATTGCAAGAAGCGCTCGGGACGGGCATTGGAGTGCTCGGGGCCCTGGCCTTCGTAACCGTGCGGCAGCAGCATCACCAAGCCACTCATGCGGCGCCATTTCGATTCGCCCGAGCTGATAAATTGGTCGATGATGGTTTGGGCACCGTTGGCAAAGTCGCCAAACTGGGCTTCCCAAATGGTGAGCACATTGGGGGAGGCGATGCTGTAACCGTATTCGAAGCCGAGCACCGCATATTCGCTCAACAGCGAGTTGTAAATGCTGAAACGGCCTTGTTTGTCGTGGATGTTGTTGAGCCCGATGTAGAGCTCGTTGTTGGTTTCGTCGCGCAGGGCAGCATGGCGGTGCGAAAAGGTACCGCGCACCACGTCTTGACCGCTGATACGGACTTTTTTGCCTTCGCTGAGCAAGCTGCCGTAAGCGAGCAATTCGGCCAGCGACCAGTTCACCTGTCCATCGGCAAACATTTTCTGCCGCTCTTCTATCAATTTCGACACCTTGCGCATCAAGTGAAATCCTTCGGGCACATGGGTAATGGCACTTACCACTTTGGCGGCCTCGGCAGGCTGAATGGCAGTATTGGGCGATGCGTTAAAATCTTCGTAAGTCGAGCGGCGCATTTGCTCCCACTCTTTGTCTAATGCATGTGGTTTGTAGGGCACTGCCTGTTGCTTCACCAAATTCAAACGGTCTTGCAGCAAATTTTTGAAGTCCTCCTCCATTTGGCTGGCCAACTCTGCATTGATATCGCCCCGTTTGATGAGCTCTGCTGAGTACACTTGGCGTGGATCGGGGTGTTTTTCGATCAATGCGTACAAGGTGGGCTGGGTGAATTTGGGCTCATCGCTTTCGTTGTGGCCATGGCGGCGGTAGCAGAGCATGTCTACAAACACATCGCGCTTGAACTCCTGACGGAAAGCAACAGCAAATTCAGCAGCAAAAGTCACGGCTTCGGCATCGTCTCCATTTACGTGCAATACGGGCACCCCAATGGCATTGGCCACGGCGGTACAGTAGTCAGAGGTTCGGGCGTCGTAAAAGTCGGTGGTAAAGCCAATTTGGTTGTTGATCACAAAATGCAAGCTGCCACCGGTGTGGTAGCCCTTGAGTTGCGACATCTGGGCCACTTCGGTCACTACGCCTTGTCCGGCCACAGCTGCATCACCGTGAATCAACACCGGCATGATTTTGCTGTAATCTTTGCTGTAGAGCATATCGGCCTTGGCGCGCACAAATCCTTCGAGCACGGGATCTACCGCTTCGAGGTGCGAAGGGTTGGGCACCAGGTCGAGGTTCACCTTTTTGCCGGCGGTGGTGTTTACCTGGCTCGAAAAGCCCAGGTGGTATTTTACGTCGCCATCGCCAAAGCTCAAATCGGGGTTGGCAATGCCTTCAAATTCGTTGAAGATGTATTCGTAAGTTTTGCCGAGGATGTTGGCCAACACATTCAAGCGACCGCGGTGTGCCATGCCAATGGCTACCGATTCGATGCCCAACTCCGAGCCGCGGTTGATCACTGCATCGAGGGCGGGAATGGTATTTTCGCCACCTTCGAGCGAAAAGCGCTTCTGACCCACGTATTTTTTGTGGAGGAAACTCTCGAAAACCACCGCTTCGTTGAGTTTGCTGAGGATGCGCTTTTTCTTCTCTACATCGAAATCGTAATGGTAGGCGTGCTTTTCGAAATAAAGTTTACACCACTCACGTATTTCGGTTTCGCGGATGTGCATGAATTCAAAGCCAATGCTGCGACAGTAAATCGACTCCAATTTCGCCACAATCTCGCGGAGGGTAGCGTTTTCCATGCCGATGATGTAACCGGCACCAAAACGGGTGTCGAGGTCGGCATCCGACAATTGGTGGTACGACAGTGCTACACCCGGGTCGCGGTCTTTGCGCGGACGGATGGGATTGGTTTTGGCCAGCAGGTGCCCCCTCGAACGGTAGGCATGAATAAGGTGCACCACATTGATTTCCTTGTGCATGTGCTCGGCCGAAACCGGAGCACCCCCTTGGGCGTGGCGGGTGGCGAACTCAAAGCCTTCGAAGAATTTTTTCCAGCCCATGTCCACCGACTCGGGGTCGTTGCGGTATTGCTGGTAGTAATCTTCTATCACCGATACATCGGCATTGGAGAGGTACGAAAACTTATCCATATCGTAATTTGGCGCGATTTGCGGGCAAAGTTACAGCCCTTTTGGTGCAATTTACCGATTACAACGGCCCAAGCATCGAAAAGGCCGAAATTATTGTTGCAACTGCAACATTAATGTACCAAACAAATCTGCCAGCGAATCCTTATTTTAGCATCATGGGTCAACAAAAAGTTTTGATTACGGGCGGCAGTGGGCTATTGGGTCAGCGCTTAACCCGTTTGCTGCAACAGAATGGATACACGGTGGAACATTTGGGTCGGCGTGCCGGCAACAAACAAGGCATCGTTACCCACGCATGGAATCCTGCCAAAGGCGAAATCGATACCGGAGCTTTTGTTGGCGTTGATCATGTCGTCCATTTGGCAGGCGCCGGGGTGGCCGATAAGCCTTGGAGTGCGGCACGCAAGCAAGAGATCCGTGATTCGCGAACCCAGGGTACCCGTTTGCTGGTGGATACCCTCCGCCAACTCGAAAATCCACCCCAAAGCTTTATATCTGCTTCGGCCATTGGTTACTACGGCAATGCCGGAAAAGTGCTCTGTACCGAAGAAAGTGCCGTTGGCAGCGATTTTTTGGCCTCGGTTTGTGCCGATTGGGAAGCTGCCGCCCAACCCGCCGATGCCTTCACCCGCCTTTGTGTGGTACGCATTGGCATAGTGTTGAGCACCGAAGGCGGGGCCTTGCCCAAAATGATGCTGCCCTTCCGCTTTTTTGCCGGCGGGGTACTCGGTTCAGGCAAGCAGATGATGAGCTGGGTGCACATCGACGACCTTTGCCATATGTTTCTCTTTTTGCTCGAAAACAAAGAAACCAAGGGCATATACAATGGCGTGGCGCCTCTTCCGGTAGAACATTACACCTTTATGAAAGCCTTGGGCAAGGCCATGCAACGCCCCTTGTGGATGGTGGTTCCTGCTTTTGCGCTTCGCTTAGCGCTTGGCGAAATGGCAGATACCGTGCTGGGATCACAATTTGTGTCGAACGAAAAAATCCAACAATTGGGCTTCCGCTTTAAACACGAAACCGTATACAACGCACTTGCTTCGCTGCTCCAAAAAGGCTGATGGCCGTTTGCTGCTCAGTCAACGGCCACCAACATCGATATTTCAACGTTTACGCCTTTGGGCAAGCCTTTCACCGCTACGGTTTCGCGGGCCGGATAATGGCCGCTGAAATAGCTGCCGTAAATGGCATTCACCTCTGCAAAAAGCGCCATATCGCTTAAAAAAATGGAGGTTTTGATGGCTTTGTTGAAATTGGTACCGGCCGCTTCCAACAAAGCTGCAATGTTGGTCATCACCTGCCGGGTTTCGGCCTCTAAACTGTGTTGTACCAAATCACCACTGGCTGGGTCGATGGCTATTTGTCCCGACATATACAACAATCCGTTGTGTAAAACAGCCTGGCTGTACGGGCCAATGGGGGCAGGTGCTGCCGAAGTATGTATGATTTGCATGGGCTACGTTTATCTTTGCGTGAAGATAAGCAGCCATGTCCGTACTTTTTATTGGTCCCGAAAACCGCCGTCAACAACTTCCAGCCGCTTTGGCAGCATTGCCAGCACGTTTTTTGCCCGCAGGCCATGCCGTTCATGCTGCCGATTTGCAAGGCGTAGCGCTTGTTTTCGACCTGGAATTTGACGCTTATCCCGAGCGATTGGGTTTGTATGCTACCCAAACCCAAGCTTTTTTCTTTTTGCACAGCAACCGCATCCAATTGGCAGCAGTGGCGGCTGCACTGGGCGTGCGTTTGCCGCTTTTTCATGTGGCTGGCTTGAATGCCTGGCCCGGTTGTTTGTCGGTTACCCCTTGGGAAGTGAGCCTTGCCACCGAAAATGCCCTGCCCTTGCTGCACGATAAACTTCAAGCCCTGGGTATCGAATTTGTAAGGGTGGCCGATCGCGTAGGCATGGTAACGCCCCGGGTCATTTGCATGATCATCAACGAGGCTTATTACACTTTACAAGAAGGAACGGCCAACAAAACCGATATTGACCTGGGCATGAAATTGGGCACCAATTACCCGCATGGGCCTTTTGCCTGGTCGGAGCTCATTGGCCTCCGCGAAGTACGCAGCTTGCTCGAAGCCATGTACGCCGATACGCAAGACCCACGCTACAAACTTTGTCCCCAGCTCAAAACCGAAAGTTTGGCCCCCTCTTTTGAGGCCTGATTTGAGGGTTTCTGTTCATCCGCATGATTACATTAAGCCGAAGGCTAAGACTTTGCGGCCTCTGGTCAAGCTGCGGAGCAGTGTCGACCAAGTGCCTCCGCTGGTCATTGAGACCGTCGAAATGCGCGGTTTGCGCTCAGCTTTAATCTGCAATGACTGGAAAAGTCATTTTAAGCTTCCAAATCGTTAAAAAAGCACTTAGTCTAACACAAAATTTTTACCTCCACTGCGGCTCTGCGGTTCGGTTTAAAGCCGAGGTTGTTGACTTGCTGAAAATCAGTTTACTGTTTTACCAATTTTTCGACCCGTTTTCCGCCTGGACCTTGAAGTTGTACCAGGTACAATCCCGATTGCAATTGCCCGAGGTCAAGCTCCATTTCCCGGTTTTCGGGATCCAGGATGTGTCTTTGCAATAGGCGTCCTTGTAAGTCGGTTAACAACAACTCGGAGGCAGCTCCTCCCGATTCAAGTGATACGCGGGTAGTGCCGCTGGACGGGTTGGGATAAACCTTGAATGCCGGAGCTGTTTCGTTCCCCGTGCCCAAAGGCAACCAGCCATACGACACATTGGTGAGGTATAAATTGCCGCCAAAACCATTTCGAGTTACAAATTTGAGCGATACCTTGGTATTGGCAGGAAGCACATTTGGAATGCTCACCGTTCGCCAATGGGCAGCCTGGGTAGGTTCGGTGCCCACATTGTAGGTCACCATGCTGCTGCCACCATCGCGGTAAATTTCTGTCCAAACCGCACAATCGGTACTCATGTACACCATTAAACTGTCGTTGTTGAAACCAGCACGGTTGCGATAAGCCATGCGAAAGTGCACATTGATGTTGCCGTTTCCGGCGGGCGTAAAGTAAGGGCTGATCAGTTCGTCGCGTTGACCACTCGCCGGTGAATAGCCGCCCATGCGCACTTTCATGGCATTGAAGGTGCCCGGCAGCCCATTCACCACATGCGTTTCCCAACCAATGGCATCGTTGCCAATGTTGTTGATGAACCATGAGCTGCCTAGAATGCTGGCATCTGAAAAATTTTGGTGTACACCGCCGTCCATATTGCCAAAAGCGGTTGTTCCATCTTGACGGCGCATTCGAACCGCATAGTAGTTGTTCACCGTATCGCGGTCAATGGCACCCGTAGAAATGACCCGGGCAGTAAATTCGGTCAATGCTGCTGGCAAAGGCGTTAGCAAGGTCAGAGGAATGATGATTTGTTGTCCGGGCCGCAGGTTCCCCGACCAGCTAGTACTGCTGGTGTAGGCATTGTAGCCGTATTGGATGGTAAAATTGGTGACGGTATCGCGTCCCACATTTTTTACGATCATGTTTTCCTGCGCACTGAAGACTTGTGTACAAATGCGGTTGCCATCGCGTCGGTTTTCCAAGCCTATCAATGCCAAATCGCGACGACGTGCATTTGGTGTGGCAGGAGTAAATTGTTGTGAAAGACGGATGTAAGCTGCCTGCAAATCAATCATGCCCCGGCCATAAACATTGTCTTCGCCCGGGTCTCCCAAATCGATAGCCGTTTGGTACAAGGCATTCAATAATTGGCGTGGTGATGCGGTGGGAAATGCCTCTTTCAACAACAAATACGCTCCTGATACATGCGGCGAGGCCATACTGGTACCTGTATAAAGGCTATAACCATTTTCATTCACCGAAGACCGGATGTTCGTACCCGGTGCCGATACTTCTGGCTTGATATTCAACGGTGCTGTATTGGCGCAAACGGTAGGGCCCCGGCTTGAACTGGTATTGATAGGCCAAGAAGCATTTTGGGCATTGATGTTTCCCACTGAAAAATTGCGGAGGCTATCAGCAGCTACTGCGCCATAGAGGCCAACGGTAAATGGGTTAGGACCATCGTTTCCGGCTGCATAAATATTGCCGATGCCTGCTGCTTCGAGGGCGGCAAAAGTACCGCTCATGAAGTTGCACAAAAACTGAGAGGCGGTGCCTCCCCAAGAGTTGTTGATGACATCGGGCACATCGAAAGTGGTGGCTGCGTTGCCATCGGGATTGAGGGCGTACTGGTAAGCGTCTACGATGATGGTGCCATTGAGTGCACCACTTGGAATGATGTCGTTGCTGATGAAATAAGCCGCCGGTGCCACCCCTATGGTGTCGTTATTGGCCTTTTCGAGTCCCAAGATGGTACCTGCCACATGGGTGCCGTGTTCCTCATCGCGGTCGGTAGGCAGCACATTGCCATGAAACGATCGCCAAGCCCAGCTCAGGCTGAAACGGTTGGCCAAATGTTGTTCGCGAAGGGCGGGGTGTTCGTTGCGGGTGCCCGAATCGTACACATAGGCCATTTGTCCGAGTCCGCTGTAGCCCAACTGCCACATAAAATTGGCCTTGATGGTACGCAAGCCTGGTTCTGAGGCATTGAGCGCTTCGGGAGCAGCGTCGGCTACTCGCTTACCGGGCTGCAATATTTCGAAAACAGGTTGTTGTTGCAGCTGGGCTGGTAGGTTACGTTGCTCTAGCTGAACCAGCAGTGCGGGTTGCATTTCAAAGAAGAGGGCATTGATCATCCAACTGCTTTTGAGGTTGCGCAGCAGCCCTTGGTTTTGCCAGCCTTCCAATGCCGCGTTCCAGGGTGACAAACTTTGGCGATGGTGTGCTTCACCCACTTGAAGCACGGTGGTTACACGTAAGTGTTTGTTGGCTTGTATTTGCTCAAAATGCTGTGCCAAGCTGTCGAAATTGTACTGGTTGTGAAACACCAATACCACGGGTAGGTAACCATCTTGTTTTTCGGCCAACTGGCGCAAGGCCATGCGCACATCTTCTTCTACCAATAATTGGGCGTTGGCTTGCAACCCGCTCAGCAGCAAACACAACCAAAACAACTTTTTCATAATCAATTGATTATTAAAGGTACACTTTTGCCGCATATCCCATTGCTTCCGAGTTCTAAGCCGTATTTTTTTGCTTAGGGCAGCTCGAAATTCACAATCTTTGCGCTGCCTTTTGCCATGGAAAACAAGCACCATCCTTTTTTACCCATTGTCATTTTGTTGGTGCTCTCATTTATTTGGGGCAGCTCATTCATCCTCATGAAACGGGGCTTGGAAGTATTTTCGCCGTTGCAAGTGGGGGCCTTCAGGCTTACCATAGCCGCTGCTGCCTTGTTGCCGGTGGTGTTGCGGCATTTTCGCAGGCCGCTCTGGGGCCGCCTGAAGTATTTTGCCATTGTGGGCTTGGTGGGCAACGGCATTCCAGCTTTTCTTTTCTCCACGGCGCAAACGCACCTGAGCAGTTCCACGGCGGGTGCCCTGAATGCCCTTACGCCTTTGTTTACGCTTATTTTGGGGGTGTTTATTTTTGGCTATCCATTTCAACGCAACAAAGCGCTTGGCGTGGCAGTGGGTTTTGCTGGTGCCTTGTTTCTCATCTTGCTCAAAGGCAATGGCATGTACGATCCCAATTGGGCGTGGGGACTCCTTGTGGTTTTAGCAACCCTCATGTATGGCACCAGCGTGAATACCGTTGGTCGATATTTGAACGATATGAAGCCAGTAGTTACCGCTGCCGTGCCTTTGGTGTTGGCTGGCATTCCGGCCTCGATATTGCTTTTCAGCAGCGATTTTACCAGCCGATTGGCCTTGCCTGGTGCTTGGGAGGCGGTTGGCTACCTCTCCATCTTGGGCTTGGTAGGTTCGGCCGCCAGTTTGATTGCCTTTAACCGACTCATTCAAACCAGCGGCCCTGTTTTTGCCTCCACCACTACCTACCTCATGCCCATTGTGGCGCTGTTTTGGGGCTTTTTAGATGGCGAAACCTTGGGTTGGACCCACCTCGCAGGCATGGGCTGTATTCTGCTTGGTATTTGGCTGGTAAACCGCAAACGCAAAGCCTAAGCCTTTTTCTTTTTGTGCGGAGGCTCGTAAATGAAGCGGATAAAACTGCTCAAGCCCTCCTCGCGTGTGCTCAGCGGTATGCCAGCCACAATTCCTACCAAAAAATGGTCGTTGATTTCGAGGCGCATTTGAGGCCGCAGGCGTATGTCGTGGCCCGCTGGCCCGAAATACTGGTTCACTTCGAGGCCTACAAAATTGCGACTACCCGAAAGCATGTAGTGCAGGTTGGCGTGCAGTTCATAGCGCCGGTCCCAGCTACCATCTTTAAAATGCAAGGTGAACTGGGGGCCTGTATACACCAAGCTGTGCCAGTTTTGACTCAAACGTTTGGCCGCCACCAAAAAGGGGTTGAAAGTATTGCCTGTAAAAAACGGACTGCTACCCATGCGGTTCAAATCGGTGAGTTCGAGTTCGTTGATGTAACCCAAGGCCAGGGTTGTTTTGTATTGAGGAGAGACCCAAAAGCTCCATTGCGCCGCAGTTTTGAGCGATTCAATGCGGTTGGAAGGTTTCACAGAATCGAGCCGGGCAGTAACCGGACCATAGAAGGTAAGCGGAAGCTCTACTTCCAGCCCCAGTCGGTCGCGCGGGGCCCATTCGTACTCAATGAGGGCCTCGTAGCGGTCGAAGCGCAAGCGGTCGATGGTGGCAGCGCCAACGTTCCACTCGCGTTCGCCTTTGCGGGCACCCAGGTCGCGGATGAGGTCAATGTACAAGGGTTCGGCATGCAAGACTTTGGCTGGCAGGCTTTTTTCGATGGGGAAGTGTAGTGAATCTTCGGGGGCGTAATCTTGCCCATAGGTATGCAGGCTGAAGACGACTGCCAACAGCAGGCAGCTCCATTTGTAAAAATGAATCATGAATTGCTTTTTAAAACGATGTGGTAATGAAATCAGGCGGAAAAAGCCTGCACATCGGGGGGAGGAAGCAATACCTCGGTGTGGTTTTCGGGCAAAAAGGCTGCAGGATGTAAAACCTTGGTAGAAATTATTTGCCCGGGAATTTGCAGCGAAAGCGCCTCGAGAACGGCCACATGCCAAACCAATAGGCTCGTTGTTTTCATGCGCCTTTGTTCGTCGCTTTGTTCGTCGGTTGACATGCCATCTTCAAAATCGAGCACCTCTTCCAACACCAATTCGCTCAATGAATTTACGGGGTCTTCGAGGGGCTGCATGCCGGTGCTGAATACCCGCTGAAACATGGTGTTGAGCACCAGTAGCATCCACAAATAGCAGCAGAAATGGGCGGTTTTTCGCAACATGACCATTTTGAACGCAATAATCGGCCTTTTCGCACAACGAAATGCATTTAAGACCAATATTTTGATGGAAATTAAACGCTTTACCGATTCAATGTATACCCAAAAATTATTTGATGAATGCAAAGAATTTTGGGCATAACCAAAAAAAAATAGAATTTTAGTAGGTATATTTGTGGTCATAATCGAAATGAATGATAGGTAGGGCAGCATACATAACCTCCTTAATGAAGTGGGTTGATAAGCCCCAAATTAAGGTTATCACGGGCATCAGGCGTTCGGGTAAATCTAGCATCCTGCTGATGCTCCGCGATGGCCTTTTGGCCATGCGTAAGTCGGAAAGTCAAATCACTTACCTCAACTTCGAAAGCTTTGCAACAGAACATTTGAAGGCTGGTAAAGCGCTCTACGAACACCTCAAAGCCATTTTTACTCCGGGTCAAAGGCATTATTTACTACTTGATGAGGTTCAAGAAGTTACCGATTGGGAGAAGGTGGTGAACTCACTCAAAGTTGACTTTGACGTTGATATCTATCTCACGGGTTCTAATGCCCATTTATTATCGTCGGAACTGGCAACCCACTTGGCAGGCAGATACATAGAATTGCCCATTTTTACTTTGTCGTTTGATGAATTTCTGCAATTCAAAAAGACCTACCAGCCAAATCATAGCCAAGAACCGGCAGCTGCATTTGTAGAATACCTGCGCAAAGGGGGGTTTCCGGTAATCCATACCCTCGATTATGACGAAGAGGCCGCCTACAAAGTCATCCGCGACATCTATGCCTCGGTTATTTTACGCGATACGGTTCAGCGACATTCCATCAGAGACATTGAGTTGTTGGAACGGGTCATACGGTTTGCATTCGACAATATTGGCAGCACCTTTTCGGGTAAAAACGTGGCCGATTACTTCAAAAGTCAGTTCAGAAAAATCGACGTCAACACCATTTACAATTACCTACATGCCTTGGAAGGGGCTTTTGTGCTGTACCGGGTTCCACGCTTCGACCTGAAAGGAAAAGAAATCTTAAAAACGCAAGAGAAGTTCTTCGTTGGCGATTTATCGCTGGTTTATGCCATGATGGGCTACCGCGACCGAATGATAAGCGGCATGCTCGAAAACCTGGTTTTTTTGGAGTTGAAGCGCAGGGGATATACTGTGTACATAGGCAAGTTGGGAAGCCGTGAAATTGATTTTATAGCCGAAAAATCAGGAGAAAAGATGTACATCCAAGTGGCCTACAAGCTAGAAAGCCCCGAAACAGTTGCACGTGAATTTGACCCACTTCTTGCCGTGCATGACAATTATCCGAAATACGTGCTTACAATGGATGATTTCTGGAAAGACAATATGGAAGGAATCCGACACTATCATATTCGCGACTTTTTATTGGCTAGCTTTTATTGATAAGAGCGCCTGCTGAGTTTGCCATACTGGCTTTTGACCGAAACACGCATGCCACCTCCTTGCCGCTGCTTTCCGTATCTTTGCACAAATTTTTGAGATGAGTACTCCCGTTCGCGTTCGTTTTGCGCCCAGTCCCACCGGCCCTTTGCACCCCGGTGGTGTTCGTACTGCCCTTTTTAACTACCTGCTCGCCCGTCAAACCGGGGGCACCTTCATACTCCGCATCGAAGACACCGACCAAACCCGCTTTGTGCCCGGTGCCGAACAGTTCATCATCGAATCGCTAGAATGGTGCGGCATGCAATTCGACGAAGGGGTGCATGTTGGTGGTCCTTACGGTCCCTACCGCCAAAGCGAGCGCAAGGCCATGTACCGCCAATATGCCGACCAGTTGATTGCGGCCGGCCATGCCTACTACGCCTTCGATACCGAGGAAGAGCTTGAAGAAATGCGCGAGCGCCTCAAAAAAGCGAATGTAGCCTCGCCACAATACAACAGCATTACCCGGGTGAACATGAAAAACTCACTCAGCCTGCCTGCCGATGAGGTGCAGCGCCGCTTGGATGCAGGCGATGCCTATGTGATCCGCTTTAAAATGCCGCGCAACGAAGAAGTGCGTGTGAAAGACATCATCCGCGGTTGGGTGGTGGTAAATACCTCGCAGCTCGACGACAAAGTGCTTTTCAAAAGCGATGGCATGCCTACTTACCACCTCGCCAATGTGGTGGACGATTATTTGATGAAAATCACCCACGTGATTCGCGGTGAAGAGTGGCTTCCCAGCACACCTTTGCACGTTTTGCTGTACCAAGCCTTTGGTTGGGAAGCCGTGATGCCGCAGTTTGCACACCTGCCTTTGTTGCTTAAGCCCGATGGCGACGGCAAGCTGAGCAAGCGCGATGGCGACCGTTTGGGACTGCCTTTTTATGCCATCAACTGGACGAGCCCCGAAACCGGCGAAACTACTTTGGGTTACCGCGAGTCGGGCTATTTCCCCGAGGCTTATGTGAACTTTCTGGCTTTGTTGGGCTGGAACCCGGGCGACAACCGCGAAATGTTCAGTCTCGACGAGCTGGTGCAAGCCTTCAGCCTCGAGCGCGTAAACAAACACGGTGCCCGTTACGATTTCAACAAGCTGAACTGGTTCAACCAGCAATACCTCCGCAGCCGTCCACATGCCGAATTGGCCGAAATGGTAGCGCCGCAAGTGGCTGCCGCTGGTCACGCGGTTGATATGGCCTTCCTCACCGAAGCCATCCGCCTCATGAACGAGCGCATGACCTTGGTGGGCGATTTTTACAAAATCAGTCAGTACTTCTTTGAAGCACCCACTGCCTACGACGACGAAGTGGTAGCCAAGCGATGGAAGGCACCGGTTCCTGCCTTTGTTGAAAAACTGCAGGCCGCATTTGCGGGTTTATCTACTTGGGACGCTGCCAGCTGCGAAGCTTCGTTCAACGAAACCGCTGCGGCCATGGAACTCAAGCCCGGACAGTTGATGCAGGCCTACCGCTTGGCCATCAGCGGGCAGGGTGCTGGTCCGGCCATTTTTGAACTCACCGCCTTGCTCGGTCGCGATCAAATCGTTGCTCGCCTGGCAGCCGCCCTCAACACCTTAGGTCATGGCTAAAAAAGACAAAAACAAACCCCAGCTCGACGAGCGCCTCGATGGATTCAACATCACCATCAACGAATTTGGTGAAATCAAGAGTACCATGGACATCCGCCAAATCAATGCTTTTTTAGACGAAACCGTTGCCGATAAAAAATTGGTTGACCGCGATGACCACGTGAACAAGACCTTGAAAGACGAGTACGACGCCAAAAAGGAAGAACAGCAAAAGAAGAAGTAGCCGATTGATTCGTATGAAAAGCGCGATGACTATTAGCCAAGCTCTGCGTACTCCGGCCGAGCTGCGAAGCGGCGAAGGCCAAACGCCTCCGCTACCTCAGGCCATGCGTGCAGCTTTTCATGTGCAGCCTAAACGCTGTCGAAAGGGAGCTTCAACAGCTATAAAATCAAGCGGTAGCCGCAGGTGTTTGGAATGCACATCAGTAAATAAATCTTCTCTGAGCTCTCTGCGGTTAAAATTCAAGCAATAGCAACATAAACCTAAGTACCCATGGCCTACGAAAACATTCTTTATTCGGTAGAAGGCGGCATTGCCACCATTACCATCAACCGTCCCGACAAACTCAACGCCCTCAACCGCCTCACCTTGGCCGAAATTGATGGTGCCATGGCGGAGGCCAGTGCCGACGAGGCTGTAACTGGCATTTTGCTCACCGGTGCGGGCGAAAAGGCCTTTGCTGCCGGTGCCGACATCAGCGAGTTTGCCGATTTTGATGCTGAACAAGGTACTGAGCTGTCGGCTGCTGGGCATGCCATTTTCAACGGCATCGAAAACTGCGAAAAGCCAGTGATTGCACTCGTAAACGGCTTTGCTTTGGGTGGTGGCTGTGAATTGGCCATGGCCTGCCACATGCGCATTGCTTCGGGTAATGCTCGATTTGGGCAGCCAGAGGTGAATTTGGGTCTCATTCCGGGTTATGCCGGCACCCAGCGTTTGGTGCAATTGGTTGGCAAGGCCAAGTCCCTGGAGTTGTTGCTTACCGGCGATGCCATCAAAGCCGACGAAGCCCATCGTTTGGGCTTGGTGAACCATGTGGTTGAAAATGTGGCCGATTTGCGTGCCAAAGGCCTCGAGATTTTAAACAAAATAGCTACCAAAGGTCCGGTTGCCGTGGCCCATTGCATTGCCTTGGTAAACGACTATTACGATATGGAAGAAAACGGCTTCGAAAACGAAATCGAAACTTTCGGTTCGCTTTTTCAAACCCCTGAATTTATAGAAGGTACGCAGGCGTTTTTAGAGAAAAGGGCGCCTAAGTTTAGATAAAAACACGGAGATCATGGAGGACACGGAGATTTTTTATGTTAGCACCCACAACCTCTCTGTGCGCTCCGTGTTCTCTGTGTTTCAACATATTATTTGAACCTTGAACTTTAAACTTTGAACCCCTTAAGATGAGTTACCGCATAGAAAAAGACACCATGGGTGAGGTACAGGTACCTGCCGACAAGTACTGGGGCGCACAAACCGAGCGCTCGCGCAACAACTTTAAGATTGGTCCCGAGGCCAGCATGCCCAAAGAAATCATCCGTGCTTTTGCTTATTTGAAGAAAGCAGCAGCCCAAACCAACCACGATTTGGGCGTTTTAACTGCCGAAAAGCGCGATTTGATTGGCCGCGCTTGCGACGAAATTTTGGAAGGTAAGCTCGACGATCAGTTTCCGCTGGTGATTTGGCAAACCGGCTCGGGCACGCAGAGCAATATGAACTGCAACGAGGTAATTGCTTACCGTGCCCATGTGTTGGCGGGTGGTTCGCTCACCGACGAAAAGAAGGTATTGCACCCCAACGACGATGTAAACAAATCGCAAAGTTCCAACGATACTTTCCCAACGGCCATGCACATTGCGGCTTACCAGCAAGTAACAGAGATTACTTTGCCTGGCATCCAAAAGCTGCGCGACACCCTGGCTGCCAAAGCCGAAGCCTTTAAGGACATTGTAAAAACCGGCCGCACCCACTTTATGGATGCCACGCCATTGACTCTTGGCCAGGAATTTGGCGGCTATGTGCAGCAGCTCGACAATGGCATGCGTGCCCTGCGCAACGCCCTCGAAATGGTGCGTGAACTGGCTTTGGGCGGCACGGCCGTAGGTACGGGCCTCAATGCCCCCAAGGGTTACGATGTGCTGGTGGCGAAAAAGATTGCCGAGTTTACCGGACTTCCTTTTGTAACCGCACCCAACAAATTTGAAGCCTTGGCTGCCCACGATGCCATGGTAGAACTGAGCGGCGCCCTCAAGCGGGTGGCGGTATCGCTCATGAAAATTGCCAACGACATCCGCATGCTGAGCAGCGGTCCCCGCTCGGGCATCGGTGAAATCATCATACCCGACAACGAGCCCGGCTCCTCGATCATGCCTGGCAAGGTGAATCCCACCCAGCCCGAAGCCATGACCATGGTAGCCGCTCAGGTCATTGGCAACGATGTGGCGGTATCGATTGGAGGCAGCAACGGTCACTTTGAGCTCAACGTATTCAAACCGGTAATTGCCGCCAACGTATTGCAAAGCGCCCGTTTGATTGGCGATGCTTGTGTGTCGTTCAACGACAAATGTGCGGTAGGCATTGAGCCCAACCTGCCCATTTTGCAGCGCCACCTCGAAAATTCGTTGATGCTGGTAACCGCCCTCAATCCGCACATTGGTTACGAAAATGCGGCCAAAATCGCCAAAACGGCCCACAAAGAAGGTACTACCTTGCGGGAGGCGGCCATTGGTTTGGGCTTGCTCACCAATGAACAGTTCGACCAATGGGTAGATCCCAAGCAGATGATTTAAGCACCACAGCTTTTAAGAAGACCGGCCCCAAAAAGGCCGGTTTTTTTATACCTCCAGCTTAGGAACAAGTGCTAACCTTCTATCGTAGTAGGGTCAGTTGATGCTATCCAAAGACATTTTAAGTGCTTTGGAACCTTCAAGTGAGCAAAAATTTTCCTCTATAATCAGCGTGTTAGAGAATATTTTCCATTAAAAGGCGCGTTGGTGCAAAAATTTTCCAGGGAAATCAATTCTGAGCCAAGTGTAGTCAAACTGTAGCGCTTGAAGGGTGCATTAAAGGATTTCCTTTATCAAAGCCTGTGCAGTTTCACGAATTTGCATTAGATGTAGTTGCGAACCTCTATGGCCATGCGCTGAGGCCATTTTTAGCTCTTGTGAATGTCTTAGCAAATGCTACACAACCAATCCAAATATCAAATGATTGTTGAATTCACAAGGTAATGGCAGTACAAATAGCTATGTGCGGATATGCGGTAGTGTTTACAAAAATTTCACATGTGCAAAAACCTGCTTCATTCGCCATGCGAAGCAGGTTTTGCTATTGAGGTTTAAACATTGAATAAAAAAATAATGCCTGTTGTTTGGAATGTTTGTCTCAACATGGTATAATTGCTTATGTGTAACATGCACATCGGTCAGACCATCGACGCATCAAGCCTGCCAGCTGGTTCTTATCATGTTTCTGTTATTACATCCAATCAAAAATATAACGCCTTATGGATCAAAAAATAAATCAACTCAAAAGCGTCACCAGCAAATTACTGCTGGTGATGCTCTCTTTTTTACTATTTACTTCTTGTGAAAAAGAAGAACGCCACCAGGATGTGTTTGAAATGGAAGTTAATGGGCAGGTTTATAAATTGCGTATTACCAATAACAGCGGCACCCCCGGTGAAAACGCCTTCCTTCAAGGAAATTTTGAAGATGCGCAATACAAAGGCTCGTTGAGTTTAGATCTCTGTAATCTGGAGGCTTGGCCGAATCAAAAGCGTTTTCCGATTTTTAGAGACTCTTGCGATTACTTTAATATTGGGGTAACCTCCTCTTCAGTATATTTTCGACCTATCGGAACCTTTAACGTCCATAGCTATTCTGCACAAAGCCCTGTACCAGATGGTTTTTCCGAAGTTGTATTTGAAGAGTTCAGAGGCACCAGTGATGCCGATTATGAATTAAAAGGCACATTTAGGATGCACCTACCGGGTGATGATTTAAATCCCCAAGGAGTTCCTGATTCTTGCCTGGTTACCGGGCGGTTTCATTTAAAAAGGCCGTTGATGAGTCCAAAAAAGTGAAGTCCTTATGGATCAAAAAATAAATCAACTCCAAAGCATCACCAGCAAATTGCTGCTGGTGATGCTCTCGTTTTCACTTTTTACATCTTGTAAAAAAGAAGAACGCCACCGGGATGTGTTTGAAATGGAAGTTAATGGGCAGGTGTATAAATTGCGTATTACCAACAACAGCGGCACCCCCGGTGAAAACGCCTTTTTGCAAGGTAATTTTGAAGATGCGCAATACAAAGGCACTTTGAGATTAGATCTATGTAATTTGGAGGCTTGGGTAGATCCGAAGCAGATGATTTAAACGATATTGCCCCAGTTGAAACCGGCCTTGGAGCCGGTTTTTTTTGCTTTGGCACTGACCGTGATTGAAAGAAACAGAACGGCCATCTGCACGATTTGGCAATATGATTTCCTGAAGCCGTGTATAGTCAAGTGAAAGCTTTACATGGATTTTATAAAGTAAATTTATAGCTTTACATATATAACGCAATAGTCATGTTATAGCTTTACGTCATGAAAGAGAAACGCGCACTTCAATTACAACAGCTCAACAGCAAGATGCAAAGTTTTGCGGCACTCAAAGAGCTGGTCAAACCCCCTAATGGTTGGGTCAAAACCATTCGCATCTCGTTGGGTATGTCGATGCAGCAGTTGGGAAAAAGGTTGAGCATTACGAAACAAGGGGTATTGGACATGGAAAAGCGTGAATTGGAGGGGGCCATTACCATCAAATCGCTTCAGCAAATAGCCCATGCCATGGATATGCAATTGGTGTACGGTTTTGTACCCAACGATGGATCGCTTGATGCACTCATTGAAAAAAGGGCAACTGCTTTGGCTACACAAATTGTAATGCGTACTGCCAATCACATGAAACTGGAAAATCAGGCAAATTCGGAGGAACGAATTGAAAGCGCGATTAAAGAAAGAGCCGCAGCCATTCAAAGGGAGATGCCCAAAATATTATGGGACTAAGTCACGACAACATAGATGGTCAAACTCCATTAGACGAATTAGAGAAAGAAGGGCTGCGTATACAAAGCATTGCCACCCATGCTGAACTCAATGAATTTGAACAGCAAAACATAGAGCATGCCGTTCAGTGGGTCATGGGGCGTTCTATCAAGGCGGATACCCTATTCAGTGAGTCGTTTATTCGCCTGCTGCATAAGCGCATGTTTGCCGAAGTTTGGACATGGGCGGGGGAGTTCCGCAGATCAAATAAAAATATTGGTATTGATAAGTGGCAAATACCCCATGCCCTGAAATACTTGCTAGATGATGCGCGCTTTTGGCATGAGAACAATGTTTATTCGCCCGATGAATTGGCCTTGCGATTCAAACACCGTTTGGTTAGCATTCATTGCTTCGCCAATGGAAATGGCAGACACAGCCGCCTTGTGGCCGATACCGTGGTTGAAAAATTGTACGATTTACCCGCTTTCAGTTGGGGTGCCTGTCTGGGCTTGCCGCAGGGTGCTTCCAGCCTCTCAAGCGCGAATGACGCGCGATCAGCGTATCTCAAAGCGGTAAAAGCAGCCGACCATGGTGATTATGGCTTGCTTTTAAAGTTCGCCAGATCTTGAATTCGCTGCCGTTCTAATAGGTGATTTGGCTTATTGTGACTTAAAGCACAGCAAAAACGAAAGATTTACAAGGCTGCTTTACGTTTTTGATGTTCTTTCAATCAAATTTTGGTGGGGGAAAAATAAATGTCTAAAATTGGATAATAATATCTAAAAAGCGAACTTTACACCCGCAACACCAACCCATGTCGAACCACGACAAAATCCGCCAACTCATAGAAATGCGGGCCCAAGCACGCCTCGGCGGTGGCGAAAAAAGGCTCGATGCCCAGCACCAAAAGGGCAAACTCAGCGCCCGTGAGCGCATAGAACTGCTGCTCGACGACAATTCGTTTGAAGAGTACGATATGTTTGTAACCCACCGTACCACGGCTTTTGGTCTGGATAAACAATTGTACCTCGGCGACGGGGTGGTGACCGGTCACGGCACCATCGACGGCCGGCTGGTGTACGTTTTTGCGCAAGACTTCACGGTTTTGGGGGGCTCATTGTCGGAAACCTACGCCCAAAAAATCTGCAAAATCATGGACCAGGCCATGCTCGTTGGGGCACCGGTGATTGGTTTAAATGATAGCGGCGGGGCACGCATCCAGGAAGGGGTACGCAGCCTGGCGGGTTATGCCGATATATTTCAGCGCAACATCATGGCTTCGGGCGTTATCCCGCAGTTATCGGCCATTTTGGGTCCCTGCGCCGGGGGTGCGGTGTATTCGCCGGCCTTGACCGACTTCATCCTCATGGCCGACAAGCAGAGTTATATGTTCGTTACCGGTCCCAAGGTCGCCCGCACGGTCACCGGCGAAAACATCAGCGAAGAGGATTTGGGCGGAGCGCGCATCCATGCCAGCAAATCGGGCGTGACCCACTTTGTGACCGAAAACGAAGAGGAAGCCATGCTTGTGCTGAGAAAGCTGCTCAGCTATTTGCCACAGAATAACATGGAAGAGCCGCCTTTGGTGGCCAATACCGATCCCATCGACCGGTTGGAAGATGCGCTCAACCACATCATCCCCGAAAATCAGAACCAACCATACGACATGCTCGACGTGATTCACAAGGTGGTGGATGGCGATGAATTTTTGGAGGTGCAGCGATATTACGCCCGCAACATGATTACTGGTTTTGCCCGTTTCAACGGCATGAGTGTGGGCATAGTGGCCAACCAGCCCAATTATTTGGCCGGGGTGCTCGACATTGATGCCTCGCGCAAGGCTGCCCGTTTTGTGCGTTTTTGCGATGCTTTCAACATTCCCATTGTAACCTTGGTAGATGTGCCCGGCTTTTTGCCTGGCAGCGGACAAGAGTACGGCGGCATTATTTTGCATGGCGCCAAATTGCTGTATGCTTATGGTGAGGCGACGGTACCCAAAGTCACCATCATACTACGCAAAGCCTATGGCGGCGCTTACGACGTAATGAGCAGCAAACACCTCCGTGGCGACCTCAACTATGCCTGGCCCATGGCCGAAATTGCGGTAATGGGGCCCAAAGGCGCCATAGAAGTGCTTTACAACAAAGAGCTGGCGGCTGCAGCCGATGCGGGAGAGCGCGAAGCCATCCTTGCCGCCAAAGAAAAGCAGTACCGCGATGAATTGCTGAATCCTTACGAAGCCGCCAAGTACGGCTATATCGACGATATCATTGAGCCACGCAACACCCGTTTCCGCATCATCAGGGCGCTGCAAACGCTGGCCAATAAGAAATTGACCAATCCGCCCAAGAAGCACGGCAACATTCCGCTATGAGTACTTCTCCTTTGTTGACAGCCGCACTGGGCTATTTGGGTGTACTGCTCACCTTACTGCTGCTGTATCTTGCCTTTTCTAACCTCAAGCGGGTGGCTTGGCTCATTGCCAACCGCCAGCTCAAGCCCGAACAAAAAGCTGCTGCCCGACAAGACATAGCTGCTGAGGAAATTGCAGCCATAGCCGCGGCCATTTACCAGTTGCGTGCCGCTGAGCACGACGACGAATCGGGCATACTCACCATCAAACGCATCAAAAATACCTACTCGCCCTGGAGTTCTAAGTTTCAGGGCCTCCGCCAATTCCGCAACCGCCTATGAAACAGTTCCTATTTACCATCAATGGTACCCGCTACCAGGTGGATGTACAAAAAGAGGAAGGCAACAGCGTGCAGCTCGAAGTAAACGGCACGCCATACGAAGTGCTGCTCGATCAGCCCACCGCCAAGTCCAAAACCCCGGTGCTGGCCCGCCAGCCTATTCCCATGCCCGCTAACCAAATCAAGTTATCCGACAGCCAAATCAAATCACCCTTGCCAGGCACCATCCTCGAAATATTGGTGAAACCCGGCGATGTGGTACAACGCGAGCAAAAGGTGTGTGTGATGGAAGCCATGAAAATGGAAAACAGCATTCTGAGTGAACAGGCTGGTAAGGTGAAGGCCGTGCGGGTGCAAGCAGGCGCGCAAGTGCTTCAGGGCGATGTACTCATAGAATTGGAGGCTTAAATGGACGGTGTTTACCGCTTTTTAGAAGCCACCAGCTTTGCCAATTTCACTTGGGGTCACGGATTGATGCTGTTGGTGGGATTGCTGTTTATTTACCTGGCCATCCGCCACGAATACGAGCCCTTGCTGTTGGTACCCATTGGTTTTGGCATTTTGATTGGCAATGTGCCCTTCATGGAAAATGCAGGGTTGCAATTGGGCATTTACGAAGAAGGTTCGGTGATGAATTACCTCTACCAAGGGGTGCTCAAAGGGGTTTATCCGCCGCTCATTTTTTTAGGCATTGGCGCCATGACCGATTTCAGTACGCTCATCAGCAGTCCACGTTTGATGCTGCTCGGGGCTGCTGCCCAAGTGGGTATTTTTGCCACCTTCATTGGCGCTTATTACCTGGGCTTTACCCCAGCTGAAAGTGCCGCCATTGGCATTATTGGTGGTGCTGATGGTCCCACTGCCATCTTTTTGGCTTCGCGCATGGCGCCCCAGTTTATCGGTCCCATTGCCATAGCCGCCTACAGTTATATGGCCCTTGTGCCGGTTTTGCAACCACCTGTAATGCGATTGCTTACCACGCCAGCAGAACGGAAAATCCGCATGAAACCACCGCGTGCCGTATCGCGTACCGAAAAAATGCTCTTTCCGGTCGTTGGTCTGTTACTCACTACATTTATTACACCAGGGGCTTTGCCGCTTTTGGGGATGTTGTTTTTTGGCAATTTGCTCAAAGAATCGGGCGTAACCAAACGTTTGGCCGACACTGCACGCACCAACATGATTGATATGGTGACCATTTTGCTGGGCGTTACCGTTGGTGCGAGCACACAAGCTACCACCTTTTTAACCCCGCAATCGATGAAGATTTTTGTATTGGGCGCCATTTCGTTCATCGTGGCTACAGCGGGCGGCATTGTATTCGCCAAAGTGATGAACCTGTTTACCAAAGAGGGCAATAAAATAAATCCGCTCATCGGTTCAGCCGGAGTTTCGGCTGTGCCCGATAGCGCACGCATTTCGCAAAACGAAGGACTAAAAGCCGATCCTACCAATCACCTGCTCATGCACGCCATGGCGCCCAATGTGGCCGGAGTAATTGGCTCGGCAGTGGCTGCAGGTTTGTTGATGAGCTTTATCCGTTGAAAAATGAGTTAGAAAGCATTGTGGTGGATGCTTTGAGAGCATTGGCGTGGTGAAGGCACAACCCATGCATATAATGCCTGCCCAAGCGGAGTGTCGTGTGAGCAGTTTTGTAAAGCTGCAAAAATGAGTCAAAACAAGGTTCTTCACCATTTTTGAAAAAAAAAGGCATTGGTTTAAAATTGAATTTGGTTTATAATGTAAACCAGTTTACATTTGCATCATCAATTCAATTTTAACCCTCATGGAAAAAACCCTCAATGAAAAAGAAAGCCTGGCACTCATACATAGCATGATTGCCGGCACGCGCAGCAATTTGCGCGAAAACAGTGTGTTCTACCTTTTGTGGGGCTGGACGGTGTTCCTCAGTGCCTTGCTACACTACCTGCTCATTGCCCTCGAAAATCCAATGAGCTGGTTGGTTTGGCCCATTGCCATGCCTTTGGCCGGCATTGCAAGCATTTTTATTGGCCGCAAACAAGAACGCGAGGCCGTGGTAAAAACCCACCTCGACCGCGCGCTGAACTACCTCTGGGGCGGATTTTCGGTGGTGTTGTTCATTACCATTGTGGCAAGTGCCAAATTTGGATTCGAAATCACTTATCCCATCCTCATTTGGTTGTACGGTTTGGGCACCTTTGTTTCGGGCGGCATTTTGCGCTTTCGGCCTTTGATATGGGGCGGCGTGGTAGCCTGGATGATTGGCATCGCAGCCATCTTTCTGCCTTTTGAACAGCAGCTGTTGTGTGTAGCTGGCGCCATCTTGTTCAGCTACATTGTACCCGGTCACCTGTTGCGGAGGTCGCCCGATGCCTGATTTCGCAGAACTCGATCCGCTCTTGCACCAATCGCTGCGGTTGGCAGTGATGTCGGTACTGGTATCGGTTGAATCGGCCGATTTTGTGTACCTCAAAGAGCGCACCGGTGCTACTGCCGGCAATCTGAGTGTCCAAATTGAAAAGTTGCAGGAGGCGGGCTACCTCAAAATTGTAAAAGACTTTGTGGGTAAACGTCCACGCACCAACTGCACCATCACCCCTCAAGGCCGCGAAGCCTTGGCGGCCTATGTAACAGCATTACAAACCTATATTTCTCTCAAACCATGAAAAAAATCATCCTTTTCGCACTTTTTGCAGGAGGCGGCCTCCTCGCGAGTGCACAGCCCAAAGGCTATTTCGGTGGATTTGGCTTTTTTGAACCGGGTTTCACCAACATCAACCTTAACCCAATCAACAACCTGCTCAGCGCCAACGGCTATACCACCTTGGGAGGGAACTACCTCAGCAGCGGCGGCTCGGGCATGGGCATGATCAATAACCTGCTCGTCGGCGGCTCGGGCGGTAGCTTGGCCATGGAAAGTTTTGGCCGCAACAATACCAACGGTCGCTTTACTGCGGGTTACGGCATGTTTCAGCTGGGTTATGCCATTCATACCAACAAAAAGAGTTTTGTGTATCCCATGATTGGTTTTGGGGCCCTTACCACCAATATGCAGCTCGAAGACAACAACACCGATACTAGCCTCGATGCCGCACTCGCCAATCCGAACCAAGTGGTGAACCTCAACAGCAGCAACAGCCTGCTCGACTTCTCACTCAATTTCGCCTACCGCATCTTGGGTGGAGGCGATGAAAACGGCAGCGGGGGCACCATGCTTGGTTTGTCGGTGGGTGGATTTGTGAGTCCTACCAATGCCAATTTCAAAATGAACGAACGCGCTATGACCGTTACACCCGATTTCCGCCCCTCGGGCTTTTATGTACGCCTCAAGATTGGCGGCGGCGGTTACGGACGCTCCAACTAGGCTTTCAACCCCAACAAACCCTAACCGCCGGAATCTCACTTCCGGCGGTTTTTTAATGCCCCAACCAACTACTTTTTCCCAAACTGCAAGCCTATACGCAACGAACCGGCATAAAAGGGGCGCTCTGCCGTTTGACCCACAATGGGGTGCGGGTTCGATTGCGCCGCCAGGTACATCAGCCCATGCTGCATAAGCACATAGGGACGAAATTGGGTGTTGTTTTTGCCAAACGACTCACCGAGCCACCAACGGTAGCCGGCAAAGGCACCCACCTCATAATCCCAACTCACATAATCGGCCCCGTTTACCACATTGTTGCGGTTAAAACCCGGACCAAAGGCTTGGTAAGCTTCGAAATGCAGTCCGCTCCACACATACTGCCGGTAACCCAAGGTGAGGGCGTAATTCGAAAAATCACCTTCTTCGGGCCGGAACTCGAAGGGGCGAATATGCAGCCCAACAGCCAAATCACCCGCCAGCTGCTCTTGCTGCCACAAGCGATATACTGCCAGCGGCTTGTAGATATTGCCCGGAAAAATGGGCCAAAGTACGTTGAACTCGGCGCTCCAGCGGGGTCCGCTGATTTGTGCCTGGCTGCTGCCGAAACCGAAAATGGCCAATGCAGCACCCAAAAGGAAAGGATAAATGTATTTCATGGTTAAAAAATGAGTCCGATTTGAAAAGCCGCATGGCCGTTGCGGAAAGTTTTGTCGCCCAGGCCTGTGACCTCGCCCTGGCGGCGCGACCAATCGTATTCAACACTGCCAACCAAACCCAAACCCGGCCTGAACCACCATTGGTAGCCCATCCCTAAAGCCACCCCCGAGCCAATGGCAAACTGGTGGTCGAATTGCAGCGCGGCCGTATTGCGGTATTTTTGGGTGAACTGGCTTACAAAATTGTAGTCGGCCTGCACAAACCAACCTGCTCGTGCCTCGGCAGCCAGAGGGAAATAGCGGGCCGAAAGCCCAACCGACCAAAAATTAAAAAACATCTCCTCGCCACCGTTTCCAGTAGCTGGTCCTGCTCCCAAGCCTTTGAACCGCATGCCGGCATTCAGGTGGTTCAGCTTGGCAAATTTGTGGTAAGCGGCCAAGGAGGTGAGTCCGCCCCCGCTCGCCGAAAAATTGCCTGCTTCAACCCTTTCTTTCAAACCACTGCCAAAAAGGGTGCGGCCGTAACCACTTTTGATTTCGGCATAGGTGAAGCTTGCTTTTGGGGTGGATTGCGCTTGCGGTAAAAAAGGCAAGAGCAGCAAGAAGCCGGTGAAAAGTATTGATTTCATGTCGTTTTGTTTACCCCACAAAGCTGGGGGCACAGCCCGACAGAAATGGTTGACTTTGGTCAAGAAAACATCAGCGGCGTGCGCGGATGCGGCTGAGGGTTTCGGGTTTTACGCCCAGGTAAGAGGCAATCATGTATTGTGGCACCTCGTTGAGCAGGCGCGAATTGCGACGAAGCAGCGCTTCGTAGCGTTCCTCGGGCGATTCGTACAAGAACGAATCGAGGCGGTGTGCCACCAGCAAATACAAGCCCTCGGCAATGCGCCTGCCCAATTGCTCTAAAGCATGAAATTGGCTGTAAAGGCGAAAAAGATCGGCTTTCTGGATGCTGTAAATCACGGCATCTTGCATGGCTTCTATGTGGTGCGAGGAGGGTTGGTGGGTGATAACGCTGCGGTAATTGGTCACAAAATCGCCGGCAAAAAAGAAAGCGGTAACCCATTCGCTGCCGTCTTCGCGTTCGTGGTAAAAGCGAAACGAACCACTTTCGATGAAGCAAATCTCGTGGCATACTTGTCCCAACACCAGCAATTTTTCCTTTTTCGCCAGGCTTCGTTTTTGCAAACAGGCAGCAAAAGCCTGCCATTCGGCATCCTTAAGTTGCACAAACTGGTTGAAATATTGGCGAATGGCTTCCATGGCGACAAGATAGCGCATGACCTTTGCTGCAACAAACCTATTTTGGTCAAACAAAGACAGCCGGCAATGGTTATTTTAGCATCACAGAAAGCTTCATCGGTATGGAAACCAAAATCGACTTGCTGCGCAAAACCGCTGCCCGTTTGGCAGCCAGTGAACATTATGCTTGGGGCCACATGGGCAGCTGCAATTGCGGCCACCTGGCGCAAGAAGTCACCGAGCTGAGCAAGGCCGAAATCCATGCCTTTGCCATGCAGCGTTATGGCGATTGGAGCACGCAGGTGCGCGAATATTGTCCCACTTCGGGCCTGCCCATCGATTGGATCATTGAACAACTGCTGGCAGCAGGTTTCACCACCCGCGAATTGCACGAGCTCGAGTACCTCGAAAACGACCAAGTACTCAAATTTTTGCCCGGCGGCAAACGCTGGTTGGCGCGCAACAAGCGCGAAGATGTGGTGGCCTACCTCGAAGCCTGGGCCGATATGCTGGCAGCCGACACTTTGGTGAGCACCCTCACTGCACCTCAACCTGTAGTCGCAGGTTAAGATTCGTTTAAAGACCTTGTACTCAGGGGCAAATTCCCGACCTTTGCCCTTCGCATGAGAATCATTTTTACTGGGATGCTGCTGGTGCTTGCAGCTATGGGAGTGCAAGCACAAAGCCTGTTGTCGAGGCATGCATTTGAAAATCGACCAACTGCCGACTCTGTTGCCGCCAATTTATCTGTCAGTCAAGTGAGTATTTCTTCAGGGACCATTGGTTACCAAGCTGGTAGTGACGAAAATGGTGATTCCATCGGAAATGCGAGCGCTTGGAATCAAGGAAACTTTTTATTTTCGGGAAAGTACCTGCAGTTTACAATCACACCGCTTAATGGCTATAGCCTTGCTTTAAGTTCCTTGGGCTTTAGATTTGGGCGTTCGGCTGCTGGCCCAACCCGTGTTACCATCGCTTGTTCCATTGATGGCTTCGACGAAGACACCACCTACCTGCTCGATAGCGGCACTGTAAGCAGCACCAATGCAGCAGCTTTGAACGTATTCAATATTTCATCGAATCTGCCAGGAAGCACATCAAATCCCATCACCATACGTATCTGGGGGCACAATGCCACTGGTAGCGGCAACCTCCGCTTCAACAACTTCCGCGTTTTTGGAACCCTCACGGCTCCAGCGCCTACCATCAATTTGAGCCCTGCAACGCTCAATGGTTTTTCTACCGACAGCAGCCGCGCCTCTGCCTCACAGCGTTTTCAGCTGAGCGGTAACAACTTCAGCAGTAGCGGCAATCTTTTGGTGAATGCCAGCGGAACGGCTTACGAAGTGTCGACCAACGACAGCACCTTTAGCGCGCAACTCAACCTAGCGCATGCGGCGGGCAACCTGGCGGCCAGCAGTGTGTATGTTCGCCTTAAAAGTGGCTTGGCCAATGGCAGCTACAACCAACAAATCGCCATCAGTGGAGGAGGTGCCAACAGTGTAAATCTCAACGTGAATGGCAGCGTGAACCGTCCGGTAGTGCTCAGCGCAGCAGCTGGTGGCAGTTTGCGCTTGAGCGTCGACAGCCTGGTGTTCAGAACCACCAACGAATTGCAACGCGATTCGGGCTTTGTGACCCTATACAACGAGGGAAGCATTGCCCTTCAAGGCCGCATCCGCCAGTTCCATATCTACAACCACCAACCCTTTTGGACCCCCGATTCGGTGTTCAGCATCGCAGCAGGCGATTCGCTTCGATTGAAAATTTACTTCACCCCCCGTCACAACATCCTCCACCGCGGCGTGCTGGTGGTAGATGTGCGAACGGGTACCGGCCCCAAATACATCAAGGTGCGCGGACAAGGCACCTACAGCCGTAGCTACTACGCCAATTCTCAAAACCAAACGGGGGCTGCTTTGGTCACAGCCTTGCGTACCATAACCGGTAGTCCGTACCAAGTGCTCACCTATTCGGGCACCAACAACGCCCGCATGCGGATGTTCTACATCATTGATAATTGGAAGGTAAATGGCCGCGAGCCCAATCACAGCCAGGCTTACAAAAATGAGTGCATTTACACAGGCCGTACCATTTCTTACAACAGTCAGATTGGCACAGGTACCATCAACAATGCGCCATACAGCATGAACACCGAGCATACTTGGCCGCAAAGCATGGGTGCCGACAATGACCCCATGGAAAGTGATTTGCACCATCTTTTCATTACAGATGGAGGAACGAACTCGGCCCGCGGCAACAAACCCTTGGGCAATGTGCCAACCCCAACCTTGACTTATACAGGAGGAAGTCGTGCAAATTCTACGGTTTTTGAGCCCAGGGATGCGCAAAAAGGAGCCTCAGCACGTGCCATGTTTTACTTTGCCATGCGCTACGGCAATGTGGGTACCACGCAGTTCGCCTGGATCAGCCCGTATGAAAGCGATTTGCGCGGCTGGCATGCCCTCTACCCGCCCGACAGCATTGACCGCCGCCGCAACGACGATGTGCAAACCTACCAGCTCAACCGCAATCCTTTTGTCGACTATCCGCAACTTCTCGATCGCATTACCAATTTGTTGAGCACCAGTCCGGGCAGTCCGGTTTTGTGGGGAATGTTCGTACCCGACAGCTTGTTGCCAGGCAGCTTGTCGGTGCACCAGCAACGAACTTACCGTGTACCTGTGGTGAACCACGGCACCGAAACCATTGAGTTGACTGGCATTACCGTTAGCGGAACGGGCTTGAGTTATACGGGCTCGAGCAGCAGAAGCATTGCACCCGGCGAGGTGATTGAACTAGAAGTAAGCATGCAATTTGGTTCAGCAGGCTCGCCAAGCGGGCAACTGCGGTTCAGTACCAATGTACCGGGCCGCGGCTTGGTGACCTTGCCATTGGCTACCACTACCGAGCGCAGCCGTTGGAATGGCACCGGAACTTTCAGCCAGACGCAACATTGGAACAACGGCTTTGTGCCGGTGAGCAGTTCACAACCACTCATTGAAAGCGGCAGCATGAGCCTCAACGATACTGCCCTATTTGCTAGCCTCGACGTGAATAACGGCGCCACCCTGCAGTTGCAATCGGGAGCCAAATTGCGAACCACAGGCAATGTGGTAAATAATGGCACCATTCGCATTGAAAACGGTGCCAGTTTTTACCCCGGCGACAATGCCACTTTAAGCGGTACAGGCAGCTACGAAGTGAAGCGCAACGGACAAAACAGCAATTTACGAATCAATTTTTGGAGCAGTCCGGTTGAGAACGCTGCCATTTCCACCGTTTTTGCCGGAGTCAATCCGGTTGACATTCAGCAATACCAAGCTGGGGGCAATACCCTCGCTGCTTGGCAGCAAGCCAGTGGTAGCATGCAAGCCGGACGCGGTTACAGCGTTGCTGGTGCAGGCCAAGTAAGCTTTACTGGCAAGATACACCACGGCCAATATTTGCCCGTGGCGACCCAAGGCCCCAATGGTTATTATCTTTTGGGGAACCCTTATCCAGCCCCATTGAGTGCCGATGCTTTTTTGGCATTTAATGGTCCACTTGGCCTCGATATCACGGGTGGAAGCCTTTATTTTTGGTCGCAACAACAAAATGCCACGGGCAACAATTTCGCTTCGGGCGATTATGCGGTATGGGCTGGTGGCACCGGTGTAGCAGGCTCGGGCTCGAACAACGGTAGCGCCGTGCCCAATGGTGAAATTGGAGTAGCCCAAGGATTTTTTGTGCAAGGCGGCAGCCTCAACCTCGACGTTCACTTCAATGCCGATATGCGCAGTCAAGGCCGCAGTGGTCAGTTTTTCAGAAATGCAGGGCCGGTAGGCAGGTTGTGGTTAAATGCCATTGGCCAGCAACAAGGCTTCAGTCAAATGGCCGTGGTGTTCAGAAACGACGCCAGCTTGGGACTTGATCCAGCCTTTGATGCAGCGCGTTTGAATAATCAGGGTGCCTTGGCGTTCTCGAGCTTACTCAACCAGCAAGCCCTGGCCATTCAGGCAGTGCCCTGGCCCACGGCTTACGGCAGCATGGCTTGCGTGTTGCATAACCCGGTGGCGCAGCAAATTACCCTCAAAACCGACAGCGTTTCGGGTTTGGATGCTGGTTTTGAATATTACCTCGAAGACCGCGCTACCCAACAATTCTACGACCTCAAGCGCGACAGTGTACGACTCAACCTCCCCGCAGGAAGCTCAAACGGCAGGTTTTTCCTGCATTTTGGGCCCCAACTTGCCAGCAGCCTGCCTCAAACCACAGCCAAACCCCCATTCGAAGCCTATGCCTACCAGCAAAAGCTGTATGTTCCTGCTGCTGAAAGCGGAAGTGTGCTGCGCATTTACAGCCTGAGTGGACAAAAAATAGCCGAATTCACCCTCGATGGCAGTGCATTTGAATGGCCGCTTCCCGCAGCTGGCATTTATCTTATTGAGTTGCAGAACAGCCAAGGAAGATACACCAAAAAAATAGCAGGCTAAGCCCGAGGCCGCCTGCTGTGAGTATTTGAAGAAAGCCGGTTAGCTTTTCTTCCACTTAATGGTGCAGCCCACCGCCTTGGTGTTGCCATTGCGAACGTACAATCCTTCGAGCAAGTCGTTCACCGCATCTTCCACATAACGTTTGCTCACCTTGTCGGGGAATTCGGTATTGTCGTCAATAGCGCCGATGTAACGCACCACCCATTTGCCATCTTCCTTGTTGAGCACGTAAACATGCGGAGTGCGGGTAGCACCGTAATCGCGGGCAACATCCTGGGTTTCATCTACCAAATAAGGGAAGGTATAGCCATATTTCTTCGCGCGTTTTTTCATTTCGTCGAACGAGTCTTCGGGCTGCAAATCAGGGTCGTTCGGGTTGATGGCAATTACCGGGAAGCCCTTTTCTTTGAATTTTTGATCGAGTTCTATGATGCGCTGCTCGTAAGCCTGTGACCAAGGGCAATGATTGCAGGTAAACACCACGATGAAGCCTTTGGCCTCTTTGAACTTGCTCATCGACACCATTTTGCCATCGATGTTCTTCAATTTGAAGTCGCGGGCTTGATCGCCCGTTTTGTATTGGGCAAAGGCCGAAATGCTAAACAATACAGCCAGCAGCAGGAGCGGTAATTTTTTCATGGGAGATTTTTTACTTGTTCAACGTAAGATCGGAGTTCTTGTTCTGTGAGTGGTCCTTCGTAAAAAATGCGTTTGCCTCGGTAAAGGAAGAGGGTAGCCGGAATGGAACCCGTCCAGCGCGGCTCCACCGCATCTATCCATTCGTTCGGATCGCCCCCATCGAGTAACAGCACCTGTGCTTGCAGCTTCCGTTTTTTCACGAAGGGAACCACACGCTTTTGCAGCTGCGAGGGAAAATCGAGACTCACCAAAATCACCAGCAATTTTTGACTGCCTTTTTGGCGCTCGAGCCGTTCGAAATAAGGCATTTCGGCTACGCAAGGGCCGCACCAGGTGGCCCAAAAGTTGATTACGCGTACCGTATCGTCGTTTTTGGCTAATATGTTATGCAAATCTGCTCTTTCAATTACGCTGATGTTTTGGGCTTGAGCAGCTGGTAAACAGCACACTGCCAGAAAAGAGAGAAGCACACATTGGAAGCGGACATGGCGAATTAAAACCTTCATTAAATCTGCGCCTCTCTTCATTTTGTCTGTCCAATATGTAAAAGCACCTCTGCCGTAAGATCGGGAATATCTCGTAACAAAATTTTCCAAAGAACTGTGGCATCAATGCTATCATAAGCATGCGCGAGCATATTTCGTAACCCTATGATGTCCTTTGCATGAGCAATTTTAATTTCAAAAGTGCATAAATGCAGCTGTCGATTTGCTTCTCCCATGCGCTCAAGATTTCTTTCCACAGTACGCAATGCCATAAAATTTTCATTGAACTGAAAGAAGTCTCTGTTGCAGAAAACAACTACTTTTTCGAGCTCAGAAATAAGTTGCTCTAAATCGAGCAAGTATTTCATGGCCAATTTACGCGGCATAGAGCAATGCTTTGTGACCATCAATCGCATTGCGCAAAACTGGATTTTTGATCGCTCTTTCAATCAGCAAGTCTACATCGCGCTGCAGTAAAAGCTCTAATGCCTCTTTAAGTCTGAGAAATTGAGTGCCATGCTCTATTGGATCAAGTTGCTCATCAAAACTCACTACAAAATCAATATCACTAGCAGCTTGAAAACCGCCCTCTACTGCAGAGCCGAATAGATAGAGGTCCTTGACACGATGCGCACGGCAAAGTTCATGAATAGCTTCTCTATGTGACTCTATGATTGGATGCATACCCAAAAATACAAATTCACATCCAAATTACACTTGCTAGATATACCATACAAAGTGCTTCATGACACGCTTGAGTTCTCACTTTAACCTCTTCGTCGACCCGGGCAGCCGGCACCCACCAGCTACCACTAAAGATCGTCGTACCTGAAAATAGGCTCCAAATCGTCGATTTCGTGCATCATAACCTGCAGATCGCGGATGCGGCCCGAGTCTAAACCATACACCCAACCATGAATTTGCAAGCTGCGGTCTTTCCAGGCTTTTTGAACAATGGTGGTTTTGGCAAGATTGTGCACTTGCTCAATCACATTTAATTCAACCAAGCGATTTACCCGGGCAGTTTCGTCGGCAATGGCTTCGAGCTCAACATGGTGCTTTTCGTAAACCTCCTTGATGTTGCGCAGCCATTTGTTCACCAAGCCCGAGTTGTTGTGCCCCATGGCCGCCAATACGCCACCGCAACCGTAATGTCCGCAAACAATGATGTGCTTCACGTGCAATACTTCTACCGCATATTGTAGCACCGACAGGAAATTGAAATCGGTATGCACCACCATATTGGCAATGTTGCGATGTACAAAAATCTCCCCGGGATCGGTGCCCGTTATTTCGTTGGCAGGCACCCGGCTATCGCTGCAACCCACCCACAAAAATTCGGGGGTTTGTTTGAGCGACAAACGCTTGAAGTAATCGGGATCGAGCCGAAGCTTTTCCTCTACCCAACGGGCATTGTTCTGTATGAGTCGTTCGTATGATTGTTGCATGCTTGAGGGTTTAGTGGTTGTTTACCAGCTGCACTTGCGGAATGCCGGTGAGCTGCAATTCAATGTAACGCGAAGGTGCGTTTTGGCGGAAGGCTTCAATGACTTCCAGTACATCGTAATCGATGTGCAGGCACTGACTGCCGTCGATATGCACTTGGCTGTAAGCCGGAATTTCGCGTAAAAAGCGGGCAATAGCCCCTTTGTTGAGGTAACTTACCTCTTGCGACAACTCAAGCCGATAAGCAAAACGTCCTTCCTTTCCGGGCAAGGCTTCTTTATGCAGCAGAAAGGCATTGCGGTAGTTGTTTCGCAAAATAAAGTACAAGGCAATGACCAAGCCAATGCCTATGCCTGTAAGTAAATCGGTAAATACAATGGCCAGTACGGTGGCCGCAAAGGGCAAAAACTGACTCCAACCCAAACGGTACATGCCGCGGTAGAGACCAATGGTCGACAATTTATAACCAATTACCAACAGAATGCTTGCCAGCCCGGCCAACGGAATGCGGTTCAGCAAATCGGGAGCCAGCAGCACAAAGGCCCCCATGTACAAACCATGGGCAATGGCCGAAATGCGGGTGCGGGCGCCGGCAGTTACGTTGGCCGATGAGCGCACAATTACCGCGGTTAAGGGCAATCCGCCTAAAAAGCCGCTGAGGATGTTGCCTGTGCCTTGGGCCAAAAGCTCGCGGTTAGGCGGACTCACCCGTTTCCACGGATCGAGCTTGTCGGCGGCTTCTAAACTCAACAAGGTTTCGAGGCTGGCCACCACTGCTATGGTTGCCGCCACCCCCCAAAAGGCCGGTAGCTGCCACAAACTCCAATCGGGTGTGAGCTGCTGGTAGTCGGCACCAGGCCCCACCAAAGCAGGAATATTCACCAGGTGATTCGCTGTAAGCGCCCAATGCGGATACCATTGCAAAAAAGCTTCGTGCAAGCCCGTAGTGAGTACCACTACCACCAATGGGCCGGGCAAATAGCGCAAAAACGAATGATATTTAATAAATGGCCTGTCCCACAGCAGCAACAAGCCAACCGCCAGCACGCTCAAAAACAAAGCACCCGGCCGCAAGTATCGGAAGGCCAAATACAACTCCGTAAAGGTATTTTCGCTCCTTTCGGCAAATGCCACCGATGCCATGCTCGATTCGTCGTAACCCAAAGCATGCGGCATTTGCTTCAAAATAAGGATCACCCCAATGCCTGCAAGCATGCCCTTAATCACATTTGAAGGGAAGTAATAACTTACAAAGCCAGCTCGCAGCAAGCCCAACACCAACTGAAAGACCCCTGCCAGCACCACGGCTGCCAAAAAAGCCTCGAAGCTTCCCAATTCCTCCACTGAATTGAGTACAATAACGGTTAAGCCGGCAGCCGGACCGCTAACGCTCAACATAGAACCACTTAAGGGACCTACAATCAACCCGCCAATCACACCGGCAATGATGCCTGAAATCAAGGGCGCTCCCGAGGCCAAGGCAATGCCCAAGCACAGAGGCAGGGCTACTAAAAAAACTACAAGTCCGGCCGGCAAATCGTACTTCAGATTCGGCCCAAACATTTTGTTATGCGGCATAAATGAAAAAATTGGAATAAAACCCGATGGGTAAATGCAAACTGCTATCCCAAAAGTTCAGGCGGGGGACTATGTAATGCTACACTTCGTTTCAGAGGCTTTAAGCATGCTGAAAGCGTACTCAACCGTTGGCCTTGGCTCAGGTGCGGATGAATAGCAACACGTTTTAGGCGCAATTGGTCATCGCTTTCCTCCAAGGCCATGCAAAAGCTTGAGGGCAATTCCTCCAAGGCATCATTGGCATCGGCTTGAAAAACAGCCGTAACCTCTTGCAGGGTTAGTGCATCATGCAAGGTGCCAGCAACTGCATCGGGCATCAACCCAAGCAGCACACCAAAAGCAATCAAAATCATACGAGCAAAGTGCACCATCAAATATGGACTTTTTTGTCTGATTGTGCAACCGCCCTGACCTTCGAACGCCCAAAACCGCACTGAGGGCGCACCAATGCTCGCTTTTTGTTAGATTTGAGCCGATGCGTGTAAGAATTTTGCTTTTATGCTGGTGGATTTTGGGGCTTCCCACGGCCTCGCAAGCGCAAGCACCCATCACGCTGAATTTGCAAAAAGTGCTCGAAGGCCTGTCGGGACCCGTTGTCCTCACCCACGCTGGCGACGGTAGCAATCGCCTCTTTCTTGTTGAACAACCCGGAAATGTAAGGGTGGTACGCAATGGCAAAGTGAAACCCTATCCCTTCCTCGATTTGACGAGCAAAGTAGCGCCCATTAGTCCGTACTACAGCGAAATGGGCTTGCTCGGACTTGCCTTTCACCCAAAATACAAGCAAAACGGCCGATTTTACGTCTACTTCTCGGGTCCACGCGAAAAAGCAGGCACCGATCACCAAGGCATATTGGCCGAATATCAGGTATCGCCTTTCGACCCCGATATGGCTGATTTTACCACCCAACGCATTATCCTCACGGTCGACCAACCAGCATCGAACCACAACGGAGGTGCCTTGGCCTTTGGCCCCGATGGCTACCTCTACCTGGGCTTGGGCGATGGCGGTGGTGCGGGCGATCGCTTTGGACTTACCGGAAATGGTCAAAACCTCAACAGCCTATTGGGCAAAATTTTGCGCATAGATGTCGACCGCGGCGAGCCCTACAGCATCCCTGACGACAACCCCTTTGCCCGCGGTGGCGGCAGGCCCGAGATTTGGGCTTACGGCCTGCGCAATCCCTGGCGTTTTTCGTTTGCGCCCGACGGTCGTTTGTTTTGTGCCGATGTGGGTCAAAACAAATGGGAAGAAATCAACCTCATTGAGCGGGGCGGCAATTACGGCTGGCGATTGAAGGAAGGCAATCAATGCTACAATCCCGAAAAAAACTGTGAGCAGGGCAAAACGCTCGAAGCCCCCATACATGTGTACTTGCACAGCAGCAGCCGCGTTTGTGTGGTAGGCGGTTATGTATGTCGAAACCGCAATATGCCCGCTTTGTATGGCAAATTTGTATTCGCCGATTGGAAAGGTGCCGTAATGGCCTTGGAGCAAAATGGCCAGCGCTGGGAAAGCATTTCTTTGCGTTTTCGCAGTGGCGACGATTACGGCTACATCAACAGTTTGGGCGAAGACGAACAAGGCAACCTATATTTACTCACCCAAACCCAGCTGGGGCCCAAAAACCGCACGGGTGCTGTTTACCTCATTCAAAAATGATTGTCCCCCCCTACTTACAGCCAGGCGATTTGGTAGCCTTGGTAGCTACCGCACGCAAAATGAGTGTTGATGAATGCGCCCCGGCAGTGGCCTGGTTAGAAGCACAGGGCTATCGTGTGCGTTTGGGGAGCAGTATCGGCAAGGCAGACCGGCAATTTGCTGGTACCGATGCCGAGCGCTTGTGCGACTTGCAAGCGCAGCTCGACGACCCTGCCGTGCGTGCCATCTTGTGTGCCCGTGGCGGCTATGGCACGGTGCGTTTGATTGATGGGGTTGATTGGAGTGGCTTTGATGCCCATCCCAAATGGATTTGTGGCTTCAGCGATATTACGGTATTGCATGCCGCTTTGCAATCGCGTGGTTACGCCAGCATCCACAGCACCATGCCTGTGAATTTCAAAGACGAGGCCGATGCCCAATCGTCGTTCAACAGCCTATTGCAAGCCTTGCGGGGCGATGCAATGACGTACAAGCTCGAACATGGTTCGTGGAGGCGCGGCAGCCGCATGGAAGGCCCGGTAATGGGCGGAAACCTCAGTGTGTTATACAGTTTGCTGGGCAGCTCCACCCTGCCTGATTTCAAAGACCAATTGCTGTTTTTAGAAGATTTAGACGAATACCTCTATCACCTCGACCGCATGATGCAGGCCCTGCGCCGCGCTGGCAAACTCGAAGGCTTGGCAGGTTTGGTGGTAGGCGGACTCACCCAAATGAACGACAATGCCATTGGTTTTGGCCGCACTGCTGAAGAGATTGTTTTTGAAGCCGTGGCTGCATACGATTATCCGGTAATTTTTGGCTTTCCGGCAGGACACCAACCGTTGAACTTGGCCATGCGTATGGGCATGCCGTTGCACTTACAAAAATAATGTGGCCTCACTTGGCGTCATGGGCAGCTTGGTTGTAATTTGGCAGCATGTCGAGTGATTTGCACCGCAAGCTGGAAGACGCCTTGCGTCCGTTCATGCCCGCTGCCGCCTTGTCGTTTGCTGCCGATTTTTTGGTGAAGCACAGGGTGCAGCTCACCCTCACCCGTGCGCGGGCAACCAAGCTGGGCGATTACAGGCATCCATGGCATGGCAAAGGCCACCGCATTACGGTAAACCAAACCCTCAACCCTTACGCTTTTACGGTAACCTTGGTGCATGAGTTTGCGCATTTGTTGGTTTGGGAGAAGTACCAAAACAAGGTGTTACCGCATGGAAACGAATGGAAGAAAGCCTTTTCATGGCTCATGGGGCCATTGCTTGTTCCCGAGGTTTTTCCCGATGAGCTGCTGCCCGTACTGCACCGCTATTTCGAATCGCCCAAGGCTTCGAGCTGTGCCGACCCCGATTTGATGCGTGCTTTGGCCCAATACACCGAACGCCCCAAGCACGTACAGCTTTTAGAAGAAGTACCATTGGGCGAGTTATTTGCTTTTGGCAATCCGGCCCGGGTATTTAAAAAGATAGAAAAACGCCGCACCCGTTTCCTCTGCACCGAGCTCAGTACAGGCAGGCAGTATTTGGTGCATCACCTCACTGAGGTACAGGTGCGCCAAAATACCTGATAAAGTACCACATAGCCGGCAAAACCAGCACGTAAGTCAGCCAAAACGGCATGCCAAAAGCCACAGGAATGGTGCCGAACAAAATGGCAAACGAACCAACGGTAAGCGCATAAGGCATTTGCGTACGCACATGGCTAATGTGGTTGCAACCCGAAGCCAAGGAGCTCAAAATGGTGGTATCGCTAATGGGCGAACAATGATCGCCCAGTACACTTCCGGCCAAAACGCAACTCACCACATTGTGGAAAATGGCCAGGCTGTGCTCGTGACTCATGCCGGCTTCCTGTGCCAGTTTCCAAGCGGCAGGCAACATGATTGGGTACAAAATGGCCATGGTTCCCCAGCTCGATCCGGTGCTGAATGCCACCAATCCTGCCAGTAAAAACGTGAGCAGGGGTAGCCAAGAGGCACCTAAGTTCAAATCGAGCAAGGCCCGGGTGATGAATACCGCGGTATGTAACTCCTGGGTTAATTCGGCCAAAATCCAGGCAAGCACCAAAATCAATACCGCCGCCAACATGGTTTTGAAACCGGTGAGCATGCTTTCCATGCTTTTTTCGAGACTCAACCGCTTGGTACCAATACTCAAAATAATGGCCAGTAACAAGCCCGCACCCGAACCCCACAACAAGGCCGTGTAGGAATTGGCATTGCCAATGATGATAGACAGGCGCCTGAATATAGAAAGCTCAGTATCTAACCACACAGCTTCATCCCATCCGGTAGTTATCAAGCCATAAATTACTACCCCTACCACCGCCAATACTGGTAAAATGGCCAATCCGGCTGTTGGCTTCAACCCGTGCTCCATATTAAAAGCGGCCGCCTCGCCCTGCAGCTTGTTGATGCCCGTTGGAATGAGGGCACCACGCGCACGGGCAGCTACTTCTGCATCGCGCATGGGACCAAAATCGCGGCCTTGCCAAATGAGCATGAGCATAAACAGCAAGGTGAGTATCGGATAAAACGAATATTGCAGTGAGTTCAGAAATACGTGGTAGGCATTTTCGTCTAATCCATCGATGCCGGCAATGCCGTCTTTGATATAGCCCAATTCGGCTCCAATCCAGGTGGTAATAAAGGCAATGGCCGCTACTGGGGCAGCCGTTGAGTCGACCAAATAAGCGAGCTTTTCTCTTGAAATTCGCAGCTTATCGGTCACCGGACGCATGGTATTGCCTACCAACAAGGTATTTGAGTAATCGTCGAAGAAGATAAGCACACCCAAAAACCAGGTAACCAACTGTCCCGAACGGGCATTTTTGGCAAAACGCGATAAATAGTTCACCACGCCTTGCATCCCGCCATTTTTGCTAATCACCGCCACCATGCCTCCAATGAGCATCGAAAACACCACTATCGACTGGTGATCGGGGTCGCTCAAAGCCTCAATGATGTAGGTGTCGGCTATGCGTTGTAAGGCCCACCACATGCCCGGAATAAGGCCATAGTTGTACCCTCCGAGCAACCAAGCCCCCATCAAAATGCCGGCAAACAGCGCCGAATACACCTCCCTGAAAAGCAGCGCCATTACAATGGCAATCAAAGGAGGCCAGATACTCCAGCCCAAAGGAACTGGATTGAATTTCCGCTCAAAAACCGCCCGACCAATAAATACCGTTATTGTTTTGCGCTTTTCGAGCACTATTTCAAATGAACCTTTTCCTTTGGTGAGGGGCACCAGTTGGGCCTTGCCGTTGACTTCAACCACCAGGGTATCGGCACAATCGTCGCAGCTCACATGAACCACAGCGGGCACGGAGGCAATTACATGATCGGGCCACACCAGCTCTTGGGCATTGCTGCTGAGCGAACCCATCAAAATAACCAACAGAAGGAGTAGCTTTTTCACAGGATATAGGTGTTTGGTTGATATCAATGGGCGTGGTGCAAATGCGCGCCTTGGTCGCCCAAGGTTTCGCAATGCCATTCAGGCTCTATCAAAAGTGCTGGTTTCGCCGCTTTTTTGCCATTCTTGCGGGCCTCCGCCATTTTTTCGATGAGGCGCTGGCGCTCGGCTTTCAGGGCCTCTCGGGCTGCCGCATCGCGCTCGTGATCGAAATAAACCACCCCGTCTACCAAGGTGTACAAAGGCTTGCTGTACATACTCAAAGGGTGACCGTTCCAAACCACCAAATCGGCTTGCTTGCCCACTTTCAAACTGCCCGTGTGGGCATCGATTTTGAGCATTTTGGCCGGATTGATGGTCACCATCCGCAGGGCTTCTTCTTCGCTCAAGCCGCCATATTTCACGGTTTTAGCCGCTTCCTGGTTCAATCGGCGGGCCATTTCGGCATCGTCGGAATTGATGGCTACGTTTACGCCAACCCGGTTCATGATGGCGGCATTGTGCGGAATAGCGTCGATTACTTCGTATTTGTAAGCCCACCAGTCGGCAAACGTACTGGCATTGGCGCCGTGCTTGAACATTTTATCGGCCACTTTATAGCCTTCGAGGATGTGGGTAAAGGTGTTCACCTTGAAACCCAACGAATCGCCGGCTTTCATGAGCATGTTTATTTCGCTTTGCACATAGCTGTGGCAGGTGATGAAACGCTTCTGCTGCATGATTTCTACCAAGGCTTCCATGCTCAAATCGCGGCGGGTACCCATGGGGTCGGCTTTGCGTTGCGCATCGTATTCACGGGCACGCAAAAAGCCATCCATCATGATTTGCTCAACGCCCATGCGGGTTTGCGGGAAACGGGTGGTATTGCGGTCACCCCAGTTGGCTTGCTTCACGTTTTCGCCCAAGGCAAATTTGATGAAACCGGGCGCTTCTTTCATTTTGAGGTCGGCCGGATTGGTTACACCCCAGCGCATTTTGATGTACTGCGATTGTCCACCTATGGCATTGGCCGAGCCATGCAGCAATTGTGCGCCGGTTACACCGCCTGCCAGTTGGCGGTAAATGTTCACATCGTCGGGATAAAGCACATCGCCAATACGCACTTCGCTGGTGATGCTGCGGGTGCCTTCGTTCACACCGCGGCTAATAGCAATGTGGCTGTGTTCGTCGATGAGTCCGGGCGTTACATGCAGGCCTTTGCCGTCGATTTCACGCATCAATGAGCCTTTGCCGAAGATGGCACCCGACAAATTTTTGCCGATGGCCACAATTTTGCCGTTGTTCACCGCTACATCGGCCTGCTCAAGCTTGCCTTCGGCTTCTGAGGTCCATACGGTAGCTCCGCGGATGATGAAGGCGCCGGCTTTGGGTACTTCTAACTGCCCCAAATCGGTAAACGGATAGCGCATGGCACCCAGGCTGCTAGCAACTTTGTCTTTTTTCGCTTTTTCCTTTTCGGTAATGGCGCTTTCGTAAACCACCCGCACATCGGTTTCAACGCCTTCGCGCTCGTTGAGCTTGCCTAAAAAGTTCTTGCCATCGCGCCAGATGCTGAGGCGGAGCAGGGCACCATCGGCTACTTTTTTGTCTTTGAGCCACAGGCTTACAAAATCGCCCGACCGTTCGGCCTTGAGCTTCACGCTGGTGGTATCGTTGGTTTTGAGACTGAATTCGGGCTGGCTGGCCTTGCCTTTTACTTCGAGGGCCATGCCGTTGAGCAGTCCACCTTGGAAACGGTAATTGCCGCGCATATCCACCGTTTCGGGGAAGGCTTGGTGTTCGTATTTGCGTCCGGCTACCCAGGTTTGGTAAATTTCGTTATCGGTGGCAAAAAGTGAATCGGAGCATACCAGGAAATTGGCCAATCGGCCTTTTTCGAGGGTGCCCACCAAATTATCTACCTTAAACAACCGGGCTGGCGAGAGGGTGAGCGCTTCGAGGGCGGCATCGGTTGATAGGCCGTATTCGATGGCCAGGCGCATATTGCTCCACAAATCGGTGGGGTTTTTCAAATCGGCTGTAGTGACGGCAAAACGTACGCCTGCTTTGTGCAGGGCGGCCAGGTTACCGGGTGCCAGTTCCCAGTGCAGCATTTGGGCAAGCGACACATCGCGGGCATCGAGCGGGTCTTCTACTTCCACCGCATCGGGGAAATTCACAGGCACCAAGAGTGGCATTTGTGCAGCTTTTACGGCCTCGAGGTATTGGTACTCATCGCCCCGGGCTTTCACCACAAAATTCATGTTCAGCTCTTTGCCCAGCTCTTGAATGCGCAGCAAATCGTATTTCTGTTGGGCTTCGAACACCTGCGGCAAAGTAGCATCGGCCAAAAGGGCATCTAAGGTCAGGTCGTGCAGTTGCTGTTTCTGCTTGTTGGCCTGGTACCAACGGGCGTCGTACCAGGTTTGGCGGAAGAGGGCAATGCTGCCCATCAATGAAGAAGGATAATCTTGGGTGCTACTGCCCTTGCTGAAGCTGTAATGGGCACTTACCTTGGGCTGGAGGAGCAAAAGGTTGTCGGACCCATCGCCTGTACTCACCAGCGCGCCCGTTCCGCGGGCAATACCATCTTGCACGTGGGTTACCACGGCACCAAAGCCATTTTTGCGCCATTGGGCAGCAGCCTTGCTATCGCCACTAAATCGGCTGAAAGCTTGTTGATCGGCCTTGATGGCATCGTTGGCGGTAAACGCACCATTGCGGGCTGGGGTGAATTGTGGACCGCCACCGCGGTTGCCGCCTGCACGGTTTTCTTTGGCAATGCCATAATCGCCATAACTTTCAACGAAGGCAGGATAAATGAATTTGCCCTGGAGGTCGATTTCTTGCACCCCGGCAGGCTTGGCTATGGTTTTGCCCACTTCGGCTACCTTGCCGTCGCGCACCAGCAACATGCCTTTTTCGATGCGCTGACCGGGTTTTACCACAATGTTGGCGTTGGTGAATAGCACTGTGTTGGGCCTTTCGTCGCGCACCCCATTGTACGGAAAATGCGATTGAGCGAACAGTTGTCCAGTAAATAGGCAAGCAACAACAAGCGTAAAAAATTTCTTCATCTTCGTTTGGTAAGTTTGCAGGCGAAACGCAATCAACAAATATGCTCAAAAAATCCAGCATCCAAAACGCCGTATTACAATGGTATGACAAAGGAGCCGGTGCTTGCCTTGTTTTACTGCATGGTTTTACCGAAAGTCACCGCTGTTGGGTGTCCGCTGCCGATGCTTTGGCAGAGCGCTACCGGGTGCTGGTTCCCGACCTTCCCGGCTCGGGTGGCAGCAGCTTGTTGGCCAGCGATTCGGCCGATTTGGAGGCAACTGCTCGTGTTTTGTGGGACTGGTTGAGCGATTTGCACCTAAATGAGTGTGTGGTGGTAGGCCATTCGATGGGTGGTTATGTGGCCCTGGAGATGCTTGCACAAGCACCCGAACGTTTGAAAGGCATTGGTTTGTTCCACTCGCATCCGTTTGGCGACGACGAAGCCAAAAAACTAAACCGCGACCGCACTATCGAACTCATTGAAAAGCGCGGAAGCAAGGATTTTTTACACGGCTTCATCCCCAACCTATTTGCACCTGCACATCGCGAACGTTTGGCAGGCACCATCGCTTTGCTCGAGCAACAGGCTGCCGAACAAAGTGTAGCCGCCTACATCGCCCAAACCCGCGCCATGCGCGATCGTGAAAGCCGCCTCGATTTGCTCATTGGCAGCAGCTTGCCCAAACTGGTGGTGCTGGGCGCTGCCGACCCCATTTTGCCACAGAGCGCAGGCTTGGGCTTTGCCGCACAGCTCGACCGCTGCCAATTAGAGCTGTTGGCTGAAGCCGGACATATGGGCATGTATGAAAGCCCAGAAAAAACAGCTGAAATACTCGCCGAATTCTGCAACTTTGCTAATTCTTAACCTATTGCTATGTATACCGGAATGCTTCATACCCACACCTTGGTGGTGCTTCTTTTTGTGGTGCTTTACCTCATCAAAACTGTTTTGCTTTTTGTAAATACGGCCAAATTGGAGGCATTCACCAAAAAAACCAAGGTGCCCGAAATGATCATCAGCACTTTGTTTTTGCTCAGCGGCTTGTACTTGGCCCTCAACACCCCCAGCGTAAGTGCTGGTAGCTGGTTTTGGGTGAAATTGGCAGCCGTTTTTGCCGCCATTCCTTTGGCCGTTGTTGGTTTCAAACGCAAACGCAAGCCTTTGGCCTTGCTGTCGCTGCTGCTGCTGTTTTACGCCTACGGTATCAGCGAAACCAAGAGCCCACGCATGAAAAAAGCCGATTATTTTGAAGCTTTGGCAGGTGGCGAAAAGCAAAACACCGATGGTTTTGACCCCATGAGCGAAGGATACGATATTTTGGCACATGGTGCAGCCCTGTATGCCAACAACTGTGCGGTATGTCATGGTGCCGATGGTGCCTTGGGCGCAGCGGGTGCCAAAAACCTGCAGGGCAGCATGCTCGATAAAAACGAAATGGCGGCTTTGGTGCTCAAAGGCAAAAACGGCATGCCTGGCTTCAAAGGTGCGCTCAACGACGAAGAGGTATTTGCCGTAGTGGCCTATGTGAAGGCGAACCTCAGCGCTACCAACCCGCATTAATCAAAACAATACGCACCAAAAAAGCCTTTGGCCTTTGGCAGATGCCAAAAGCCAAAGGCTTTTTTATGATCGACCTGCTTAGCCCTCGGGCACAAACATGCGGTCTTTCAGCTCCATGGCATTGCCGCCCTTCGAAATGAGGTACATTCCCTCCGACGCATCGGTGAGGTGGCCTACCACGGTGATGTCGGGATGGCTTTTCACCTTCTCGTAATCGGTAGCGGGCAAGGTGAAGAGCAATTCATAATCTTCGCCCCCACTCAGTACACAGAGTGTTGGGTCGAGGTTGAATTCCAGGGCCTGACTCATGGTTTTGGGGTCGATCGGCAGCTTGTCTTCGTACAATTTGCAACCTACGCCCGAGGCACGGCACAAGCTTTCCAGATCGCGACCCAAGCCATCGCTGAGGTCGATCATGGCGGTAGGATTGATTTGCAAGCGGTCGAAGGTTTCGAGCATGTCTACCCGGGCTTCGGGCCGCAATTGGCGTTGCAGCAGGTAATCATTGTCGCCAAAATCGGGCTGTACTTCAGGATGATCGCGGAAAACACGCTTTTCGCGCTCCAGCAAGTTCAGTCCCACAAAGGCACTGCCTAAGTCACCCGTTACGCACAACAGCTCTCCAGCCTTGGCGGTGCTGCGCTTCACCCATTGTCCGGGTGCCACGCTGCCCAAAGCCGTCATGCTGATGAACAAGCCTCCCGCCGAAGCGGTCACATCGCCGCCTACCAAATCAACGCCGTATTGCTCACAGGCAGTAAGCACGCCCCGGTAGAGTTCTTCCATGGCTTCTACGGTATATTTAGCCGAAATGGCCAGCGAAATGGTGAGTTGCTTGGGTTTGGCACGCATGGCCAAAAGATCGCTAATGGCCACCACCACAGCCTTGTAGCCGAGGTGTTTGAGCGGGGTATAGATGAGATCGAAATGCACGCCTTCTGCCAGGCTGTCGGTGCTCACCACCAATTGCTCGCCTGCCTCAAGGGCAATCACGGCTGCATCATCGCCCGTGCCCAGCAAAGTGCTTGGCTGGCTGTTTCGGATGTTTTGGGTAAGCAGTTGAATGAGGCCTTGCTCGCCAATTTGACCAATGGGCGTGAGCTTTGGGGTTTCGTTGAAGGGTGTGGACATGGGGCAAAGATACGCTTTTTAGGAGGCACCCTGTCCATAGGGCTGACCCAGCAAAAGAGATCCGTGCCGGTTAATTCGTAATGCGCAGCGTATTTGTACTGGGCGAATAGAGGGTGCGGTACGAACGCAAGTTGAGCGATGCCGGCCCGCGTGCAGGAAAGCCATCGAGCGAAAAGCGCGATTCACAACAGCCGCATTGCAATAAATTGCTGGCCGTATCGAGCCCTACCACATGACAAGGCACCGATGGCTGGTAGGTGCAAGCCATGTCGTAAGCCCTAAATTCGTCGAGTGTGAGGCGGTGTACCACCAAGCCACGGTAGCCCAAATCGCGCACAAATACCAACCCGCCAATGAGGTTGAGTTGCTGGTAGGCCGGTAAATTGAGGCTAATGGTGGCATCTACCAATACATTCGGCACAAAGTCGCCAGTATTGCTGCGGCAGCCGGTTACCAGCACGAATGCCAACAAGGCTGTTTTAAGCAGGGTACGCATAAAATCCCTTTCCTGTTTTGCGGCCGTGGAAGCCCGCATTTACTTTTTGTTCCTGGATGCGGCTGGGCCTGAATTTGGGGTCTTGGTGAAAGCTGGCATACATGCTCGAAGTCACCGAAAAATTGGTGTCCACCCCAATCAGATCCATCAAGCGAAATGGACCCATTTTGAATCCGCGGGCTTCGAGCAGCTTGTCGATGTCTTCAAAGGAAGCCACTTGCTCTTCTAAGGCCAACAAGCTCTCTACGTAAAAATGCCGTGCTACCCGGTTCACAATAAAGCCGGGCGCATCTTTGGCATGTACCGGCTTTTTGCCGAGCTGCAGGCTGAGTTGGTAAATGGACTCACTTACTGCCGGAAGAGTCGCTTCTCCGCTGATGACTTCCACCAGCTTCATGATGTGGGCCGGATTGAAAAAGTGCATGCCCACCACCCGCTCGGGCCGGCGAACCCCAGCCGCTATGCTGGTCACCGGAATGCTTGAGGTATTGGTAGCCATGATGGTGTGTTCGCCATTGATGGCCTCCAGCTGCCTGAACAAATCAATTTTCACTTCTTTGCGCTCCACCACGGCTTCAATCACCAAATCGGCCACCAAATCGTCGAAACGATCGGTGATGTGTAACTGCTCCCAAACCGCTTGTTCCTTTTCGGCACTGAGCAAGCCCTTCTCAACGGCTTTTTGCAAATTGCCCGAGATGTGCTTGCGGGCTTTGTCGAGCATGGTGGGCTGCAAATCGTACAACAGGGTACGAAAACCAGCTTGGGCACATACTTGTGCAATGCCGGCGCCCATGGTGCCAGCGCCTATGACAGCGATGGTTTGGATGTTGTGGCTCATAGTTCCGATTTGAACTGCTTCAAAAAGCGCAGGTCGTTTTCATAGAACAAACGTATATCGCGCATCTGATATTTCAACATGGTCATGCGTTCGATGCCCATGCCAAAGGCGTAGCCCGTGTATTTTTTGCTGTCGATGCCGCAGTTTTCCAATACATTGGGGTCTACCATGCCACAGCCCAATATCTCCACCCATCCGGTATGCTTACAAACGCTGCAGCCTTCCTGGTTGCAAATGAAACAGCTAACGTCCATTTCGGCTGAGGGCTCGGTGAAGGGGAAGTAGCTGGCGCGAAAACGGACTTTCAAATCGCGACCGAAAAATTCGGTGGCAAATAAATACAAGGTCTGCTTGAGATCGGCGAAACTTACATTTTCATCGATGTACAATCCTTCTACCTGGTGAAACTGCATGTGCGAACGGGCCGAAACGGTTTCGTTGCGGTACACCCTGCCCGGCGAAATGGTGCGGATGGGCAAGTTGCCCAACTGCATTTCTTTTACTTGTACGGTAGAGGTGTGGGTACGCAGCAATATGTCGGGATTGGTTTGCACAAAAAAGGTATCCTGCATATCGCGCGCCGGGTGGTCGTCGTCGAAATTCAAGGCGCCGAAGTTGTGCCAGTCGTCTACAATCTCATGCCCTTCGCTGATGTTAAAGCCCAATCCCTCGAAAAAGCGGATGATTTCCTGGCGCACCAAAGAGAGCGGGTGGCGACTGCCGAGTTCACGGGGTTGAGGCGGACGACTCAAGTCGATGCCGCTGCTTTCGGTCACGGCAGTGCTTTCGAGCGCTTCTTTTTGGGCTTGCCAACGGCCTTCTACTTCCTGTTTGAGGAGGTTGAGTTCTTTGCCGTAGAGCTTTTTTTCTTCGCCCGAAACCGAACGAAAAGCTTCAAAAAGCTCGCTTACCAAGCCTTTTTTGCTTAAAAAACGCAGGCGGTATTGCTCCAGCTTGTCGGCCGAACCCATGTCGAAGCCTGCAGCTTCCGTCCGAATTTGTTCTATCTGTTCTTTCATGCCTTAGCGGGTATAATTAGGCGCTTCCTTGGTGATGGTTACGCCGTGGGGGTGACTCTCGCGCAGGCCCGAATTGGTGATGCGTACAAATTTGGCTTGCTGCAAATCGGCCACGGTGCGGGCACCTACGTAGCCCATGCCGGCGCGCAAACCGCCAATGTACTGGTACATCACTTCTTCGAGTTTGCCTTTGAAAGGCACACGGCCCACGATGCCTTCGGGAACCAACTTCTTGATTTCGTCTTCGGCATCCTGGAAATAACGGTCTTTCGAACCTTCCTTCATGGCCTCAATAGAGCCCATACCCCGGTAGGTTTTGAATTTCCGACCTTCGAAAATAATGGTTTCTCCCGGCGATTCTTCCACACCGGCGAAAATCGATCCGCCCATGATGGTGTCGGCACCTGCAGCCAAGGCTTTTACGATGTCGCCTGTATAGCGTATGCCGCCATCGGCAATTACCGGAACGCCTGTGCCTTGCAAAGCATGGGCGGCTTCCATCACGGCCGAAAGTTGGGGCACACCCACACCGGCTACCACGCGGGTGGTGCAAATGGAGCCCGGGCCCACCCCTACTTTTACTGCATCGGCACCAGCATCGGCCAGGGCACGTGCAGCGGCACCAGTTGCCACATTGCCTACAATGATTTGGAGTTTGGGGAAGGCTTCCTTGGCGCGCTTGAGGGCGGCAATGACCCCGGCAGAGTGGCCATGGGCGGTATCGATGGTAATCACGTCAACCCCGGCATTTACGAGGGCTTGCACGCGCTCCAACATATCGGCCGTTACGCCCACCGCTGCACCCACCCGCAAGCGACCTAGCTCGTCTTTGCACGCCATGGGGTGGTCTTTGAGTTTGAGGATGTCTTTGTAAGTGATGAGCCCAATGAGTTTGTTGTGGGCATCTACCACGGGCAATTTTTCAATTTTGTGCTGCTGCAAAATGCCCTCTGCTTGTTGCAGCGAGGTGCCCTCGGCAGCAGTAACGAGGCGGTCTTTGGTCATGACCTCGGCAATGGGGCGCGACGGATTTTTCTCGAAACGCAAATCGCGGTTGGTGAGGATGCCCACCAGCTTCTGTGCATCGTCTACAATGGGAATGCCGCCAATGCGGTTTTCTTCCATCAATGCCAAGGCCTCGCCAATGGTAGCATTTTGGTGGAGGGTAATGGGGTCTACAATCAGGCCGCTTTCCGAACGCTTTACTTTGCGCACTTCGGCTGCTTGTTGTTTGATGCTCATGTTTTTGTGCAACATGCCGATGCCCCCGTTTTGCGCAATGGCAATGGCCATGGCCGACTCGGTTACCGTATCCATGGCCGCCGATACGATGGGCACATTGATGCGGATGTTGCGGGTAAGGCGGGTGGAAATATCTACTTCGCGTGGAAGTACTTCGGAATAGGCCGGTAGGAGGAGAACATCGTCATAGGTAAGTCCTTCACCTACAACCTTTTGAGAAAAGTCGAGCATGGCAAATAAGTTTGCTTATTTGCGGCACAAAAATAAGAAAAAAGCTGAGCTATTGATGAAATTGATGTGATTTCGTGAATTTTGGCAGGACAGGCATCACGGGTAACTGGTAACGGGTGATAAGTCACAGGGCTAAGGCTTTTGTAAAATGCTGCGGAGTTTGAGATAGCGCTTACAACACCACATGTGTGTCGGGTAGGTGTGCATTCCTTTTTGCGGATGTCTGCGAAGTCTGCAGGAAAAACCAAGGCGCTGAAAACGTAGTACAATATGCAGGGCAAAAGCAGGCCCTTTGACCAGCATCGTTGCGATGCTCCTTGTCTTAGCGCTTTAGCACCCGATACCGCAGCTGCAACAACTTTGGAAAGCGCTTTTCTTCCAGCAGCTCCAGCTGTACTTGTTGGCCTAAACCCGCAAAAAGCGATATGCCCTTGCCCAACAATACCGGCAGTACCGAAATCACCATTTCGTCTACCAAGCCTTCGCGCAGCAATTGGCGGATGAGCTCGCCGCCCCCATCGGCATATACATGCCCCTTGCCCTCGGCACGCAAACGGGCCACGAGGGGTGCCAAATCACCGGCGTGGGTACTCACCCCTTCACGCGATTCAATGGTTTGGCGGGTCCACACCACACAATCTTTGCCTTCGTAAGCGAAAGGCTCACCGAAACTCAGCACTTTGTCGTACGATTTGCGCCCTACCAAAACGGTACCCACTTGCGCCATCCAGGCAGCATAGCCGTAATCTTCTTTTTCGGAGCCAGCGGCTTCCAAAAAATCGAGTTCGCCCTGCTCGCCAGCTACATAGCCATCGAGGCTGGTGGCAATAAAAGTCTTAACCAATACCGCGTTTTTCATGTCCGCAAGTTCGTCAATTTTCTACGACCAAGCGCGACGAAGTGCCAACCCTGGCTGACAGCCAAAAGTGAGACGGGTGACGAAATATGCTTGAAATGAAAATGCTTGAAATGAAAATCGCAACATCACCCCTTGGTTCATCCTAAACAGCATGCCACGCGCCGCCAGGCAGCAGCAACCCACTGCGTACAGCACCTATCTACAACAACACCGACACCCCCAGCGACATCGGCCTGCCGTTCACCGGATTGCTCACAAACCAATTGTTCAAGCCATAATACCAGCTCAAACCCAAACGGTGATAACCCACCCGTGCAATGAGGGCATAGCGCCAAGGTTGTAAATCGAGCATGTCTTCTCGGCCTTGGAATTTTTGGGTAAGACTCCCCAACACACTCTTGCTGCCCAGCGAACCCGTATAACCCACATTGAGACCGGCTGCTATTTTCAACGATTTGCGGTTACCCGTAGGCCGGGTGGTGTAACGAATTTCGAGCGGTACCAGCTCGTAGGTGGTAAATACGAATTTGTTTTTCACTTCTGGCGAATCGGGCCAAACCGTGCCCGTTTTCCAGTTGATAAGGTTGGTGAAATAATTGCGCGACGACAAGCCTGCACCTGCTGCATAACTCCAGTTCGATTTGCCAAAACGCTGGTTGAAGTAAATGGTAAACGAAAATCCCCCCGAACGCAGCTGTCGGTAGCTGTAAGGCGCGCCCGGAAATCCCCTCAAAAAGTCCATTTGGTAGGTAAGCACCAGTCCCTCTAGGTCGGGATTTCGGGTAGGCTTTTTTTTGAGTAATTCGGCGCTTTGAAGCGATGGTTCATCCTGGGCCAATGCATTGCCGGCCAAGAGTATACCGATGAACAAGCAGAGGAAAATTCGCATGGTCAATGATACGGAATTATATGCTTCGCTGGTAATAAGGCCATGGGCTTGGCAATGCTCCAAAAATTCGGGGATGAAGCCGGCCTGCAGCCCAAATCAGAACGTTACTCCGATCAAACGCCCCCAGGGGCTGCGCTTTTTTTGTAGCGGTTATTGGCCTTTTGCCATTTTTTGATGAAAAAAGGTATTTGACTCAACACCAAAGCCACCAACAGGGTAAACAGCAAATACTCGCGCGGGCGCAACAAATAGTCGAGCATATAGGCCATGCCAATAAACAAGAGGTTCACCCCATATAGCGTTAAGGCTGCCTGCTTGTGCGTGAGCCCAATATCGATAAGGGTGTGGTGAATGTGATTGCGGTCGGCGGTGAAAGGCGAACGGCCCTTGAGCAAACGCACCGTAAAGACCCGCATGGTATCGAATAGTGGGATGATGAGCAAATTAAAAGCATACACCACTGCAGCAATTGAAAAGAAAATATTGGGTTCGTGTATGCGGCTTTCTTGGATAAAACGAATGGTGATGATGCTGATCAAATAGCCGATAACCAAACTGCCCGAATCGCCCATGAAGATGCTCGCATTGAAAAAATTGTAGCGCAAAAAAGCCAGCAATGCCCCAATGAGGGTGAGACACAAAATCAAAAAAACCACATCACCCATGCGGTAGAACCAGTAACCATAGGTGGCCAGCACAATCACCGAAATGCCTGCTGCCAAGCCATTGATGCCGTCGATGAGGTTAAAACCGTTCATAATGGCCAAAATGGCCACCGTGGTAATCACTACCGTTACCCAATAGGGCAAGTCGTGAATCGACAAAAGTCCGTATAAATTGGTAATGCGCAAATCACCCTGAATCACCACAATCAGCGCTGCCAGTATTTGTGCCAGCAGCTTTTTGCGGGCCGGCATGGGGTACAAATCGTCTTTGATGCCCACTACAAATAAAATCACCAACGAGGCCAAAATAGAGTTGAAGCCGGCCATGCGGTAATCGCTGCTCCAAAAAATAAACGAAAAGAAAAAGCCTACAAACAAGGCCAATCCGCCCAAGGTAGGAATGCGGGTAATGTGCTCTTTGCGGTGGTTGGGCTCGTCGTATAGCTTCTTGAGCTTGGCCAGCTGAATGATGCTGGGTACGCTGAGGTAGGTGATGATAAAGGCCATCAAAAAACTCAGGGGAAGCACTACTGAAAGCTCACTAAATATCACCGCGTGTGTAGGGTTTGAGGCAAAAATATAATTTTCAACCCAAAAATTCAGGCAAATCGCTTGTTCAATGCCAGCTTGGCGCGAATTGTTCACTTACCTCAGCCCAAACGTTTACACATGACATTTGTGTACCTTTACCACATGCTCTTGAAAATAAGCACTTGGGTGTTTGTATTTGGGTGTTTGGCAAGCTTCCAGGGCAGATCACAAACAGCCGATAGCGCCGTCGCAAAAACCAAACATTGGCACTACCTATTGCTAGGCGATTTGTATTATGGATACGATTTCGCTCAACCCGCGGGCAACAAGCGGCAAGAAGCATTTGCTAGCTATAACCGACATAACCAATTGGCACTAAACGCTGCCATTGCCAAAATCAGCTGCATCAGTCCCCGGCTTGCGTTTCATTTAGGTGCCGTAGGCGGAACTTACAGTCGCGACAATTATGCCAATGAACCCGGTTTGCTCAAACACCTTTTCGAAGCACAAGTAGCCATAAAGCTGCTTTCGCAACAGGAGCTTTGGTTACATGCAGGTGTACTGCCCTCGCACATTGGGTTCGAAAGTGCATTGGCAACCGACAATCACACCCTCAGCCGATCGCTGCTGGCCGAAAACAGCCCCTATTACTCCTCTGGCCTGCAGCTGCGATATGCCCATCCGAAACATTGGCAGTTTAGCTTGCTCGTTCTGAATGGTTGGCAAAGGCTTCGATTCGATCCGCAGCAACGCATTCCTGCCTTGGGCACCCAGTTAACACGCGAAACCGATCAATGGCTTTGGAACTGGAGTACATTTACTGGCTGGGTAGATCCCGATAGCCTCGGCTTGTGGCGAAGTTTTCATAATTTTTATGTCCAACGTAGCATACATGCCCAATGGTACTTCACCATGGGCTTCGATATAGGCTGGCAAAAAATGCCTGCGCAATGGGCAGTGTGGTACAGCCCGGTGGGCATCCTTAAGTTTCAGCCCAACAAACAATGGGCCGCAGCAGGGCGCCTCGAATATTACCACGACCCCAGGCCGCCAACCTTCGCTTTAATAGCCCTGCGGGCTTTAGTGCCTGGGGATTGTCGGCCAATGTAGATCGAAAAACAGGACGCAAAGGTTTGCTTCGGGCCGAAATCCGCTACCTGCTCAGCCCCAGCAATAGCTTAAATTCATTGGGCAGCAATCAGCAATCAAACCTTACGGCTTTGATTGCGGCAGTAGTGAAACTCGATGGCGATTTGCCCAAGCGCTAATTAATTCGCAATCGTAAAGCGAATTACCAAACCACCGCTGGTTTGGCGGGTGGGGAAGGTGGTGCTAATGAGCGGCCGGTTCAGCATATAATCGTAGAAGAAGCGGATGTTCACCCGGTCGTTCAACACATAGTCGATGCTGGGCTTGATGGAAACATTGCGCCCGCCACCCGAAGGTTGCGCCTCCGCTCCATCCAAATCACGCAAGATGTTGTTGTTGTCGCGAATGTTGAAATCGAAACGGATATTCAAATCGTTTTGGGTATTCTTCTGCTGACCGTTCACCAAAAACGGCAATTTGGGCTGGGTAATGCGGTAACCTGCACCAATGGTGATTTCATTGGTACGCATTTCACTGAGGCGGTTGTTCAACAAACTCAATTGCATGGTACGCATTTGTTTGTATTCAACCCGCAAGGTAATGTTGTTCTTCAGCGTTGCATCAACACCAATCAAAGGTGCCAACTGCTCCGAAATGGTGATTTGGGTAATTTGATATTTGGGGTGGAAATTGCCGGTGCTCACCGTATCGCGACTAAAAGCTGCACCATTTTGCTCGCGGTAAATGAGGTTGGTGGTGAAATTACCTACCGTATACACCGAACGGTAACTGTGATTGAGGGTCAAAGATTGGAAAATTTCTTTCGCCCAAGCCATGCGGGTAATGCCGTTGTAAGTAATGCGCCAGTTGGGCATGGGCAAACGCGGGAAAATACCCAAATCGATGGTCGATGCATCCTGCCCCGTATAAGCCGCCAAAAAAGAGGGCACCAACACATCCAGCGACGAACGGCCATAACCATCGGGGAACATCGAATCGACCGCACCCCTGCCAAAGCTGTTGGGGTTGAGTGCCGCCAAACGCTCGGCCACCACGATGCGGTTGGTTTCAAACTGACGAAAGACGGTCGACTCCAAAAAACCTGCGCGTTGCGGATCAGATTCTATGCGCTCAAAAGCACTCCGCCAACTGATTACCGAAACACTGTAATCGCCCGCCTCCAACGAATTGAATTGCTGAATGTCGCCAAACGCATCGGCCCTGAAATTCTGCTGGAAACGGAAGTTGCGCGTTTGGTTGATGCTCAGCACAATGCGGAAATCTTTGAAGGGCTCTAAGGTAGCCTGGCCCTGCAAACTGATGTTCTGCGTGTTCATGTACATGGCATTGAGGTTGGTATCGGTTACCAACCAGCCACGCTGCACCACGGTGGGGCGCAGGTCGGCCTGACTACCAAACACAAAAGGAAGCCCCGGTGCATCGAGGTCGAAGTTATTTCCAAAATACTGCGGACTTTGGTTAAAACCCGGCAAAATGGTGCCGTTGGTTACATTGTAGTTGGCCGAGGCATTCTTCACCATCATCAAAAGCTTCACCAAGTGGCGCGGAATGTTCCAGGTGTAATCGGGTTTCTCCTCGTCTTCCTCACTGTTGCCACGGCGCTTCACGACCTCGGTTTGGTTGGTATCGTCGCCAAACTGATCTTTACGCTTCTCGGTTTTGGTTTTAGGCTCTTCTTCCTTCTTTTTGGGCTTATCGCGGAGGGGCTGATCGTTGGCAATCTTCTTCAATACAGCCCATTTATAGTACAAATTGGTGAAGTTCAAATTGGCGTTGATGCGCTGACTCTGCGAGTTCTGAATGATGTTGCCCAAACTGTCGGCCGCCAAAGGTGCTGCCGTCCACTCAAAGGTAGTTTGGTACTGGTAAGTGCTGTTGATCCAGTCGAGCCTTCGGAATTTGTTAAACGGCAATTGGTAGTTTACCGTGGCACTCTGGTTGTAGCGGGTAGGACGACCTAAATTGCGCAGGTTCTGAATCACCGTGTCGCGTTTGGCATCGGTATCGAGCGCCCCGAAAGGTTCATCTACCCGTGTGTTCATATTGGCATCGAACTCCAGCTTCAGCGAACGCGTAAGGTCGTAGCGCATATTGTAGAACCGGTTGAAGGTGAAGTTCTTGTTGAAGGTAGGATCGATGCCCAATCCGCCTTCGGCATTATTGCGCAACTGGGTGGTTTGGTACAGCCGATCGATATCTCCCCTTACGCTCAAACTCTGCGGCAGGTAAAAGAAGTTGAAGTCGCGTATCCACGTCATGCTCTTGCCTTTAAAAGCGCCTACGTTGGCAAAAGGACGTACATTTTTGGGCTGGTGGCTGAAGTTGTAGCCCACACTTCCGCGGTAATTTTTCACCGAATTGTAGGCCACAAAAGGATTTCGGTTGTAATTCTCAGAATAGGCAAGGGTTACATTCCAGTTTTCAATGTCCCAAGGCTGGGGTTTTTTGCGGCTGTTCCGTATTTTTTGGACGTTGGTGAAATTAATCGATCGGCGCAAGGTGTAGGTTTCGGCAGCCCGCACAATGGAGTCGCGCTGCGATGGGCTTTCTACCCCATCGAGCAAGGTGGTGAGCAAAATATCGCCATCAATCGGATTAAACTCGGGCCTGCTAAAACCTTCGCCAAAGCCTATATACATGGGGATGCGCATGCCAAAGCGCTCGGGGAAAAACTTGCCCAATTCAAAGGTTGAGGCAATGTCGTATTGGGTAATGTCTTCGCGTGAGCGGTCGCTCACCTTGCTTTCAATGCCGCCAAAGCCAATGGTTTTGCGCAAGCCGGTTACGTTCACCGAGCCAAAATCGGCCAAGCGCACATTCATCATGCCCGTAGCAGCCCACCCATCGCGGTTGTCGAACTCGGTGAGGCGCAATTCGTTGAACCAAATTTCACCACATTTATCGAGGCCATCATCGTTATTACCGGTGCCTTGCTTCGGATTGCGCACCCCCAACATGATGGTTTGAATGTTACTGAGGTTGGGGTTGCCCAATACGGTGATGCGGTGGCCATTGGGCAATATGGTGGTATAGGGCAAATTAAACGGCCATTTGGCCTCGTTACGCATTTGCTTGGCCCGGTTCAAATCGGCGAAGGTCACACTAAAATTATTCTCCACCGGCCAAATGGCCAACGGATCGGAAATACCCGGAGGGGTAATGATTAGTGGCTGCTCGTATTCGTAATAGTTCTGCACATAGTCGTTACCAAAACGTACAAAAGCATTGATTTCGCGGTCGCGCAGCTCTGGCCCCTCAGCATGAATAAACATCTCGATGCGCTTATACGCCCTGATATCGAAACGGGTATTTTTAAAGGCTGCACGGGCATCGCCATCGCGCAAATTACAAAAGCGCAATTGCAAGGCCTGCTCGTTAAGCTGCTGGAAATTGGTGGTAAATACGTTCCGCACCCGCTCAATGCCCGGTGGCACCACATACGGTATGGGCAAACGGTTGCCGTTTTCTTCGATGTTTACGGTCGACAATAAAAACAGCGTTCCCTGGTTCGGATCAACCGGCACATATTCGCCCGGCGCCTGCAAATCGGCCAAATAACGCCGCCAGTCGGTGCGCACCAGCTGCAGGGTAGCAAACCTACATACCACGCTGTCTTCCCAGCCAGTCATGAACATGCGCACAAAACGAATCGATTTGTAATCGAGTACATTGCCTACCCTGCGATCGGGCGCCTGCACCGGCACCCTAAACTGGTACCACTTTACGGTGGCACTGGTGCGGTTGCGCAATTGTACCGTGGCTTCGTAAATATCGGCAATGTAGTTGCGGCCGAGTACCATATCGCCCGGACGCAAACTGATGCGGTACTCAAAATAATCTTCGGCCTGCGTGAGGGTATTGTCGAAATTGATGTCTTCGGTATTGGGCAAGTTGGTGGCCGAAGTAGGGTACGGCTCGGGACTCTGCTCATCGGTAGGCGAATTGCCCTGCAAACCGTTGAATAATTTGTATCGCTGCAATACATCCAAGCGTGCCGCATCGTAATCGCTACCCCGGTAGTGGTGGTAATTGTCGTTCGACGGATCGGTGAAGGCTTTTTGATAAGCCGGCGAGGCCACGCCAAAGCGCTGCTCTATGCTTTGCAAATAGTTCGCAAAAAAGGTACGCTCGGCCTCATCGCCCAAACCATCAATACCTACGTCTTGCGTGGTACGCGAAGCCGGATTGTTGTCGAAGGCATTCACCAGTGGAATAAGCCGCGGTACCAAACCCCAAGCCGTGGTGTCTATCAAGCCACCACCATCGGCACGAGGAAAGCCGTTTTCAAAAGCGCGGCGACCGTCTTTCAATACATCTTCCGATACATTGCCCAAATTGATGTACAAATCACCCCCGCTGTGGTTGGGTTTGTAAATAAACGGATCGAGCATCCAAAACTCCAAAAACTCGATGTTGGCCGCTTCAAAATCGTTGGTCTCAATCTTCCGCATTACCCCACCCCAGCGCGAACGCGGGTTGAGCAAATTGCCTTGCACGTCTACCCCACTCGAAAACGGACCGGGCAACACATCATAATTGTAAGGCCCCTTTTGGTTGGGGTAATAGGCAATGTCGAAGGTAGGAATGGTCCTTGGCTGGTTGTTCGCTAGTTGTTTGTTTGGGAATACTTCCTGCTCCAACACTTCACGGCTATAGTGGTTCGATTTAGCTTCCAAATCGCCCCGCAAGTGCTCGGGGGTGATGGGCGCATTGCGGAAAAACAGCGGGTCGATGTTGTACCAGTTTAACTTGGCCCGGTTAAAACCATAGGCCAGGTTATTGCGCAGTGCCGATTCGGGGAAATTGCTAGGGGTACTCGATATGTTCCACTGCGAAAAACTCTTGAGCTCAAAATTGCTTTCCGCGGCCTCAAAGTCGTCGATATAACTGATGCCACCTCCTTGCGCAATGGCCGAAGCATTGCCCGGAATCAAACGGGCATATTCGGCATTAAACTGCACCGTTGAAATTTCTTTGGTGCTCAAAAAGGGCAGCTTATCTACCAAACGCGTGATGAACTTGCTTTCGGTTTGCGCACTCATGTCGAGGCCCACCATGGTATTTCTGATGGGCTCTTCTCCTTGGTTTACCTTGGGGGTAATGGGCCTTTCGTTGAGGTGCAAGAGCGTGCCCCCTAGGTTTACATCGCGGTTCAAGCGATAATCGAATCGGGTAGCCGACAGCGTTCGGGCCGTAGCCTGAAACATGGGATTGTTTTCGAAAGCTACATTGATTTGCTCGCCCGAACTCAACAAACTGGGATTGATGATTTTTACCCTTCCCATGGTATAATCGACCGTAAAATCCTGCCCCTCCGTCAACTGCCGGGTGCCCGCCGTTACCCGTACTGAACCTGGCGGTATGTTCATGGCGCCCAAACTGATTTCACTGCCCGAGGCCGATTGGTACTGACCGATAAGCCTGAAGCGGTTCAATTCGGGGAATTGTTGCGCCCAGGCCCGTGTACTATCGTACAGCGGTTGAAAGACGTATTTGCGTTTGATGGCATCGGGTGTGGGGCCAGCGGCGTCGAAAGCCGCACTCAAATCGGCACCAAAGGGCTCGATGCGCGGAAAAATAACCCGCCCCCGCTGCATATCAATGGTCACCCCCGGTACAAAGTCGAAAATACCATCGGGCTGAGGTTCTTGTTGGGTATTGAGGCGGTCGAGGCCCAACACCTGAATGAGTTGCTGCCCTGCCAAACTGCCTTCGGGAATGAAGTTTTTATTGCCCGTAAGTACATCGTTGTACACAACATTGAGGATGAAGTCTTTTTGGCTCAACTGAAAGGCATTGAGCGAGTAAATGTTCTTCATCATGAGGTCCCAAATGGGCAAATCGGTGCGCAAGGTGGTTCCCTTCAGCATTTTGAGGAAAAGCACCGTGGGATTGTCTTGCTGCGAGGGCACCTCCTGGCTGAATTCACCCACCCTGAAAAGCTCGCCATTCACCGTGTATTCGTAAGCCACAGCCAAAACCTCATCGTTGTTGAGGGCCGCATTAAGCGACACATACCCCAAAAGCGGATGGAAGGTGTACTGCGTGGGCTCTAGTTTGCGGGCAAAGGTAATCTCATAGTCGGCCGCGTTGCGTAAATTCGAAAAGGGCGGCGTGCTTTCTAACACATCGAGTACCTGGTTGGTAAGGCGGGCATTGGCGTTATCGGGGTTTACCAGCTGGCTGAACAGATTATTGGCGTCGTTGCGCGGAAAAATAACGCCTCCACTGCTCTGAACGGCGGGGTTGTGTGGCCGCGATTCTCCCAGATCCATAAAGCCTACCACATCGCGTACATCGGTTACTACCTGGCTGTTGCGGTTGGTTACCCAAACCTCCACGCGGGTAATCACTACATTAGAGCGAATCACTGGCAAGGAACTCATGGCCTGGTTGTAGCTGTCGCGGAAATGCTGGGCCAAAAAGAAGTGTCGGTTGGCATCGTACTGGTCAACCGGAATGTCGAAACGCGTGGTTTGTGCGCCACCCTGCACTGCAACCTGCTGGGTTTGGCCACGCTGCTGCGATAACACCGTGGTTACCCGCAAGCGACCAAACTGCATTTCGGCCTTCAAACCAAACAAACTTTGGCTGCCCTGAATGAGTGCCGAGCGCAGCGGCAAATTCACATTGCCGACTTCTATTTTTTTGATGATTTCGTCTTCAAAACCCGTGTATTCGAGTTTCATCTGGTTTTCGAAGTTGAAAACCGCCTGGGTGTTTTGGCTGGCGGTGAACTTCAACTTTTCACCAATGGCACCCACCACGGTCATTTGAATGTTCATGTCGAAATCGAAATTGCCAATGCGCCGCTGCTGCACTGCCAAATTCGGATTATCAACGTAGTTCATATTGCCCGCAAAGCGCAATTCGGCCGAACCTTGCGGCCTTATGTCTACAAAGCTGCCGCCAAAAATTTTATCAAATACCTTGGGGCCCACATAAATTTTGGGGATAATGCCTTCTCTTTCGATGCTGCCCGAAGCCTGTCCGCCGGTGCGCTCGCGCCAGTTCTCGCGCTTGGTTTTTTCGCGTTCCCAGCGGATGTACTCATCATAGGTCATTGGCGTGCCTTCGCCAATGGTTTCGTCGCCAATTTTTTCGCGCAGAATATACCGTCCGGTCAGCGGATCGTACTCCACCACTTGTCGGCTCGGCCGATTGAGATTCAGCGGGTTACGCGGCCGGTTGAGCGGGTTTCGGCTGTCTTGCATCGGATAGGGCAAACCTGTGCTGTCGCTTTGCGACTGCCCCCAGGCCGGTCCACCCCCTAAAACACACAAAGCTGCTGTTATTAGTAACAGCAGCCTGGGTATTTTTTGGCTGTTTGGCCTCCAAAATGCGCCATATCCCCGCAATTGTATCACTTACACACTTCGTAGCGCCTTCTTGATGAGCTCTTCTACCGTATAGGCTTGAGCAACATCCTGCATCAACTGGTTCAGTATTTTTTCCATTTGTGGTTTGGGGAATCCCAAAGTTACCAAGGCCATTAACGCCTCCTCACGGATATTATTGCCGGGCGTTGCAGTTGCTCCTACGGGTAATCCTGCCAATCGGGCTACCTTATCGCGCAACTCCACGATCAAACGTTGGGCGGTTTTGGGCCCCACCCCTTTGATGCGCCTGATTTCGGCCTCGCTACCGCTGGCAATGGCGCGTTGCAGTTCGTCGGGCGTAGCATAGCTCAAAATGGTACGTGCCGTATTGGGACCAATGCCCTGCACCCCTATTAGGAGCAGAAAAAGCTCTTTTTCATGGCTGTCGGCAAAGCCGTACAGCACTTGTGCATCTTCGCGCACGCTGAGGTAGGTGTGCAAGCGAACGGCCTCACCATCGCCCAATTTGCCAAAGGTGTTGAGTGAGATGTGGACTTCGTATCCCACCCCATTCACATCAATGACCAGTGAAGTGGGGGTTTTAAAGAGGATGCGTCCGCTGAGGTAGGCAATCATTTATTTCCCACGGGTTTGAGCGTCGACCACTGCAATGGTCACCATATTCACAATTTCACGAACTGTAGAGCCCAATTGCAAGATGTGTACTGGCTTTTTGAGACCAATCAACACCGGACCAATGGCTTCGGCAGCGCCAAAGCTCTGCAGCATTTTGTACGACATATTGGCCGAGGCCAGGTCGGGGAAGATAAAGGTATTCACTTCGTGGCCTACCAATTCGCTGAAGGGGAAGTTTTCTTTGAGCAACTCGCCGTTGAGGGCAAAATTGGCCTGCATTTCACCATCAACCAATAAACCGGGATAGCGCTCTTTGAGGATAGCCGTGGCTTGCGCCATTTTACGCGGCACTTCTCCTTCTACCGAGCCAAAATTAGAATAGCTTAGCATGGCCACCACCGGCTTGATGCCCAGTCGCTTCACCGCATTGGCGGTGCTGATGGCGATGTTTACAATGTCTTCTACCGTTGGATTGGGGGTAACAGAGGTATCGCTGAAGAAATATTGTCCGTGCTTGGTGAGCATGATGTACATGCCCGAAACCTTGCCCACTCCGGGATCGGCGCCAATTACCTGCAAGGCCGGCTTCATAGCATGCGCATATTTGCGGGTAATGCCCGATACAAAGGCGTCGGCTTCGCCGGCTTCAACCATCATGCAGCCGTAATAGCTGCGGTTCATCAATAATTTGCGGGCATCGTACTTGGTAATGCCCTTGCGCTGCCGCTTTTCGAAAAGTGCCTCTGCATACTCTTCGAAGCGCGGGGTGGGCACAAAAGGATCGATGATGGGCATATTGCTGATATCGAGCCCGTTTTCTTCGGCAATTTGCCTGATGAGCTTTTCTTCGCCCAGCAAAATGGGCTTGGCAATGCCTTCTTCACAGGTGATTTGCGCCGCCTTCAACACCTTAAAGCTGTCGGCATTGGCAAATACCACCTTCTTGGGTTCACGCTTGGCCCGCTGGGTAAGCATGTTCATGAACTTCTCGTCGAGACCCAAACGCTTTTTCAATTCCAAGTGATACCCTTCCCAATCGGTAATGGGGTGCTTGGCCACGCCCGATTCCATGGCCGCCCGGGCTACAGCCGGCGAAACGGTGTAAATCAAACGGGGATCGAATGGTTTGGGGATGATGTAATTGCGGCCAAACTGAATATTTTTTTCGCCATACACCAGGTTCACCACCTCGGGCACGGGCTTTTTGGTGAGCTCGGCCAAGGCACGTACCGCTGCGAGCTTCATTTCTTCGTTGATGCGCGTGGCCCGCACATCGAGCGCGCCGCGGAAAATGTAAGGAAAACCCAATACATTATTCACTTGGTTCGGATGGTCGCTGCGGCCCGTGGCCATGATGATGTCTTCGCGCGCAGCCATGGCCTCGTCGTACGGAATTTCGGGGTTCGGATTGGCCAAGGCAAACACGATCGGATTGGGCGCCATCGAACGAATCATGTCTTGCGATACGATGTTGCCCTTGCTCAAGCCCACAAAAACATCGGCCCCACGCATGGCTTCTTCCAGCGTTTCGAGCTGGGTGTCGACCGCAAAAAAGAGTTTGTTGGCATCTAAATCGGTGCGCGAAGTCCGTAAAGTGCCCTTCGAATCGAGCATGAGTATGTGCTCGCGCTTTACGCCTAACGACACAAACAAACGGCCGCAGCTGATAGCCGATGCACCAGCACCATTGATCACCATGCGGATGTTGCCCAACTCCTTGCCCGCCAATTCGCACGCATTCAACAAGGCCGCACCCGAGATGATGGCCGTGCCGTGCTGGTCGTCGTGCATGATGGGGATGTTCATTTCCTCCTTCAGGCGCTGTTCAATTTCGAAACACTCGGGAGCTTTGATGTCTTCGAGGTTCACACCGCCAAAAGTGGGCTCCATGGCCTTTACGGTGCGCACAAACTCATCTACATCGGTCACGTTCAACTCAATGTCGAACACATCGATGTCGGCAAAAATCTTAAACAACAAGCCCTTGCCTTCCATCACGGGTTTGGAGGCTTCGGGACCAATATCGCCCAAGCCCAATACAGCCGTACCATTAGAAATAACGGCTACCAAATTGCCTTTGGCGGTATATTTATATACGTTGTCAACGTTTTTTTCAATCTCCAAACAAGGCTCGGCTACGCCTGGCGAATAGGCAATGGCCAAATCGCGCTGGGTATTGGTGGGCTTGCTGGGAATAACCTCAATTTTACCGGGCCGACCTTCACTGTGGTAGTCCAGTATTTCCTGCTTCCTCGCTTTTTCTTTCATCGGTGCAAATGTATAAAAAGCGCAACGAAATGCCGGTAGGCATCGCAAGCTTGCGCTTTTTGGTTCGGGTATCTCTAATTTTTTTTGCGTGTAAATCGGGCCGCAATATACAGGTGGTTGAACAAATTGCTCCAAAACCCATAATGCTTGCGTAAAACGGCGTAACGCTCGGTCCATGCCTGTTTGCGGCGCGAGCTCGATAATCCCTCCGTGAGGTAGCGGCAAAAAACCGCATCTACATATTTGGGCGATTTTACCTCCTTCAATATGCGTATCATCCAATCGATATCGGCACAAATGCGGTACGATAAATCGTATTCCAAGGCCAGTGAACGTTTTACGATAAAAGCTTGGTGCGACACATTCATGCCGCGTTTCAAACTGCGCCAATGCAGGCGTTTGGGCGGCAAAGGCTCGCGCAAGCCGTGTGGCCTACCATCCAAATCAACCATGAGGGCGTGGCCATAGTACACCTCCGCGCCTGCTTCCGAAGCAAAAATTTCGGTGAGGATGTGGCTATCAGCCAGCTCATCGCCGGCATTCAAAAAAAGTACGTAATCGCCCTTGGCAAGGGCCAAGCCTTTGTTCATGGCATCGTACAGGCCTCGGTCGGGTTCCGATACCAGCACCGAAGCCGGAAGCAGCGCCGCATGGGCTTGGAGCAAAGCAAGCGTATTGTCTTTTGAAGCCCCGTCGATAAGGACGTGCTCAATGTGGGGATAATCTTGGGCCGTGATCGAATCGAGGGTACGCTGCAATACCTTGCCCGCATTGTAGGTAACGGTGATGATGCTCAACAGGGGTTGTGCACCCGTCATGCTCAGGCTTTTTGGGCTTCGGCAGCCATGGCGAAGAGGGCTGCTTCTTCAAAAGGTGCGGCCAATAGCTGCAAACCCAAGGGCAAACCATTGCTGTGGTTGGCAAAAGGCACCGAAATGGCAGGCACACCGGTCAGGTTGGCCAGTACGGTGAAAATGTCTTCGAGGTACATCTGGATGGGGTCGTTGCTCTTCTCACCAAAACGGAATGCTGTTCCGGTAGTGGTAGGCAACAAAATACCATCGGCCTGCTGCAAAATCTCGAGGGTTTTGTCGCGCAAGATGCGGCGCACCTTTTGGCCCCGACCGTAGTACGCATCGTAATAGCCCTCGCTCAGCACGAAAGTACCCAGCATGATGCGGCGCTTCACCTCGGCACCAAAACCTTCGGTACGCGATTTTTTGTAGGTGCTCTCTAAATCGGTGGCATTGGCACTGCGGTAGCCATAGTGCACCCCGCTGTAACGCGAGAGGTTGCTGCTGGCTTCGGCCGTGGCCAAAATGTAGTAGGCAGGGATGGTGTAAGGCAGGTAGGGAAAAGAAACTTCCACCACCTCGTGACCTGCTGCTTTCAAATCGGCTATTTTCTGTTGGAAGGCGGCATACAACGCTGCATCGATGCCTTCTCCGCCCATCACTTCCTTGATGACCGCAAAACGGTATTTTTTGCCGGTAGCCAACGGCAGGTACTGGCCCACTTCGCGGCGAGCGCAGGTAGTGTCGTGCGCATCGGCACCGGCCATGATTTGGGTGAGCAGGGCATTGTCTTCTACCGAATGGGTGAAGGCACCTACTTGGTCGAACGACGAGCCAAAAGCAATAAGCCCATGGCGCGAAATGCGTCCGTAAGTGGGTTTGAGCCCTACCAAGCCGCAATATGATGCGGGCTGGCGGATAGAACCTCCCGTATCGGTACCCAGGCTGGCGTGACAGAAACCAGCAGCCACAGCGGCAGCCGATCCGCCCGACGAACCGCCGGGAACGTAGTCGGTGTTAAGGGGATTAAGTACCGGTCCGAAGGCCGAATTCTCGTTCGAAGAACCCATGGCAAATTCGTCGCAGTTGAGGCGCCCAATGATCATGGCGCCAGCAGCTTGGAGGCGTTCTACGGCCGTTGCCGAATAGAGCGACTCAAAGCCTTCGAGTATTTTGGAGGAGGCACTGAACTTGTGACCTTTGTACGCGATGTTGTCTTTGATGCCCAAAACGAGTCCGGTCAAAGGCTGCCACTCGCCCCGCGCAATAGCGGCGTCGGTGGCGGCAGCTTGCTCGCGGATGTCGGCTTCAAAAACTTCGAGAAAAGCGTTGATTTCAGGACGTGCTGCAATGCGCTGCAAATAGCCCTCCACCAGCTGCGCACAGCTGAGGTGGCCCGCACGCAGGTCGGCCTGAATTTCGGCCAATTGGGTGTATGCCTTCAAGGTGATTAGTCTTTTTTCTCGTCTTTGGGAGCGGGGGTGGTGGCACCCTCTTCAATTTCGCGGCGGATGCCGGCAGAAGCGTCTTTGAATTCGCGGATGCCCTTGCCCAAACCACGGGCGAGCTCAGGAATGCGCTTGGCACCAAAGAACAGGATGATGAGGAAAAGAATTGCAATCAGCTCACCTCCGCCGATGTTGCCAATGAAAAGCAGTGAATTTGCCATTCGATTTTGAAATTTAAGCTGCAAATTTACGCAAAAGCACGGCAAAAGTAAATTTTACACCTTCCGTTACACAAATCGACATGGCACTGAACCCGATTGTCCTTTCTATACCCATCTTTTTCATCCTCATTGGCATAGAGGTTTTTTACGATCGATTTGCGAAAAAAGGCGTTTACCGCCTCAACGATGCCCTTACCAACATCAGCTGCGGCATTACCGAGCAGGTGAGCGGGGTGTTTGCCAAGGTGTTTACTGTGGGATTGTACTACGGGGTTTACGAATATTTCCGACTGTTTACCGTGCCTACCGCATGGTATTGGCTGGTGCTGCTGTTTTTGCTGGTCGATTTTAGCTACTACTGGGCCCACCGCTGGAGCCACGAGGTGAATTTGTTTTGGGCCGGACATGTGGTGCACCACCAAAGCGAGGAGTACAACCTCTCGGTGGCCCTGAGACAGGGCGCCTTGCAGAAGCTGTTCACCTCATTGGTGTACCTGCCTTTGGCCTTGGTGGGTTTTGATCCACACTGGTTTTTGGTGCTGGCCGCCTACAATACACTCTACCAGTTTTGGATACACACCCAATACATCGGCCGGATGGGCTGGCTCGAGTATGTGTTGAACACACCCTCGCACCACCGGGTACACCATGGCCGCGACCCCAAGTACATCGACAAAAACCACGCGGGCTCGCTCATTATTTGGGACCGCTTATTCGGCACTTTTCAGCAAGAAGAAGAGGCCCCGCATTACGGCATCACGGCGCCCCTCAACAGTTGGAACCCCGTGTATGCCCAGGCGCAACATGTAGGCAATATTTGGGAGGATTTCCGCCGCGTGAACGGGTTTCGCAACAAGTGGATGGTGCTTTTTGGCAAACCCGGCTGGTTGCCCGAGGAGCTGGGCGGCTACCGTGCCCCCCGCGAAGTGGCCCCCGATTACCACAAATTCGACCGCACGGTAAGCACCCCTCTCAATGTATATGTGTTGGTGCAATACGCCCTGTTGCTCGGCGGAACCAGCTACTTTTTGTTTAACCTCGACTCCTTCAACGGCTGGGAAAAAGCCCTGATGGCGGTATTGATTTTTTACACCTCGGCTACTTTAGGGCAACTCATGGAGCTGCAGCCCAAAGCCCGCAGCTACGAATTGTTGCGCTTGGCACTGTGTGCCGGGGCCTTGTTATTGCTTTTTCCGGCTTTGCGCAGCATGCCTTGGGTGCTGCTAGTGGCGGTGGTGGCCTGGGGCTCGGCTTGGGCGATTTTGCGGTTGCGGCTGACAGTCTAGCAGCAGATTTAACCGCGGAGGAAAGGAGGATGGCAGTACCTCGCACCAGAAACTTCCGCTATCTGGAGTTGGCAGCAAGCGCTGGCTTTTTTATCAGTGCAGGTGCCAGATGAATGCTTGGCGCGTACCGACGATAATGTCGGCATCTGAAGAAGTGAGCGGAGGCGTTTGGCTTAGCAGCTGCGCTGCTAAGCCGGAGATCGCAGAGGTTGTAATTGCGGTTTTCGGGTACGATGATCCATGTGCATCTTAAAAAATAGCCTGTAAATTGCATCTGGAATCCTTCATCCATGAAAAAAGCCTTTGAATACGCATACTTGGCGGTGCTGGTGATACATCTCGGCACCCATTTGTTTGGCTGGACAGGCTTGCACGCCCCCACCAAAAGCTTGTTGATGCCCTTGTTGGCTGTTTGGTTTTACCTGCGCGCAAAGCATCCCTGGCAGGCTGGTGAACGTTGGATGGCGGCCGGACTGGTACTTTCTTGGTTAGGCGATGTGCTACTCATCAAAGGAAATGAGCCGCTGTTTTTCATGACGGGTCTTGGTTCTTTTTTGCTCGCCCAGCTCAGTTATGCACAGGGTTTTGCAAAAATGCCAGGTAATCAACCCGGCTTGCTGCGCCAAAATCCGTTTTGGGCCTTGCCTGTATTGGCGGTGGCAGTGGGCATGTTGTGGTGGTTGTTCCCCGTCTTGGGCGATTTAAAGTTGCCAGTAACTATTTATGTGGGCGCCATCAGCCTGATGGTACTTTCAGCCTTGCACTTTGGCAACCAGCAGCCTGGCCGACTTTGGCTCGTGTTGGGCGCCTCCTGCTTCATGCTGAGCGATGCCCTTTTGGCCATTAACAAATTTGCAGCCCCCATTCCGCTCGCAGGCTTTTGGATCATGCTGACTTATGGCACTGCGCAGTATGGGTTGGTACGGGGTTTTACTGAAAAGGTTTAGCTTTCGAGGGGTAAATTAGTGTTTACCCTTCCGCCAAATGATACAGCGTAGGCAAGTTGCGGCCATGGCCGTCGTAATCGAGGCCGTAACCGAGAAAAAAATGCTCGGGCACTTCCATGGCCACATAGTGCAGGTGCATGGGGTGCTGGTGGGCGGTGGGCTTGCTGAGCAGGGTGCAAATTTCGATGGCGGCTGGTTCACGGGCTTCGAGCGCTGCCAAAAGAGCCACCAAGGTGTTGCCGGTATCTACAATGTCTTCAATCACCACCACATGACGACCGCGCAAGCCTTCGTTTAAGCCAATCAACTCACGGATGCTGCCGCTCGAACGCATGCCGCTGTAAGAGGCCAACTTCACAAAACTGATTTCACAGGGAATGGTCATGCGCCTGAAAATATCGGCAGCAAACATGAATGCCCCGTTGAGCACAGCCAAAAAAACCGGGTCTTTGTCGGCCAACTCACGGTTGAGGCGGTTGGCGAGCTGTGCTACCCGGGCCTGCAATTCGACTTCGGGCAGGTAAGGCACAAAACGTTTGCCGTTGACTTCTACTGCACTCATTTCGAAACGATGAGTTCCATGCCCAGCTTGATGGCGTCGGCCTCGGTCAAATTGTTGAGGCTGCGCAACTCGGCCACGGTGAGTCCGTAACGGCGCGAGATGTTGAAAAGCGTATCGCCCTTCACCACCAGGTGCTTCTTTGCACCCCCAGCAGCTGGCGCAGCTGCACCATCCTTGGCGGCAGGCACATCGGTTGCCACTTTTTCGGCAGGAGTTTCTTTCGGTTTGGTTTCAACAGGCCGGGGCTCCACCTTGGTTTCAGACTTCATCTCCACCTTGGCGGGCGCGGGTTTAGTGGGCAAGGTATCGCGTATGGCGGCTACCTCGGGACGTTTGATGTCGAGCGTGGTTTTGCTTTCGGTAACGGCAGCTGGCTTGGGTTGGGTTTTCTCCACCGGTGCGGCAAAAGCCGGGGCATTTTTGGCAGGTACGGTTACAGGAGGGGCAGGCTTCTTTTGGGCAGCTTCGCGGCGGTCGCGTTCGGCTTTCAGTTTCTCAATTTCGGCCAATGTGCGGGTTTGGGGCTTTTGGCTGCGCTTGTTGATGAGATAAGCCGTTTCGCCAACGGCAAATTCTTCGCCCGCCTTCAATTGATTTTTGCGGCGAATGGCCGAAGTGCTGATGCCATATCGCTGGCTCAAATCGCGCACACTTTCGAAATCGCTTACCACATGCTCGGCAATCTCGGCACGCTTGCGCTTGGCTTCCAAGTAAATCAATTCGCCAGGTGTGAAGCGCGCTTCCTCGGTCAAATCGTTGTACTTAAGCACTTGATAGGCATACAAACCATGTTCTTCGGCAATGCTCAAAGGCGAATCGCCCGTTTTGGCACAAACCACTTTCACCTTGTTTACCTTAAATACACCAGGCTGGCAGGGCACCGGAGCTGCCTGGGCGGCCACCACCGTAGTGCTTTCAACCGCCGCGGGCTTGCTTACAGGCGCTGCATTGCGCAATGCCGCTAATTGCTCGGGGGTCATTTTGTCGTACTGCGATAACCCCAGCTCTTCAATTTGCTTGATGAGCAAAGGGGCATAATTCGGATTGGTGGCATATCCCGCCGCCTTCAAGCCATTGGCCCAGCCTTTGTAGTCGGTGATATCGAGCTTGAAAAGGTCGGCATAGCGGGGGCGCGACTTCAAAAAGGCGGCATGGTCGAGATAGCTGTCTAATACCGAAGCATATTTGCGGAAGCACTCGTCTTTTTCGTCGTCGTCCATGGTGAAGGTCGGGCCGGTCCACTCCTTGTGGCATTTGATGCCAAAGTGATTGTTGGCCTCTACCGCGAGCGGACTTTTGCCCACCCCCGACTCGAGGATGCCCTGCGCCAAGGTAATGCTGGCGGGTACCCCTGTGCGGTGCATGTTTTCGATGGCCATGGCTTTGTATTGTTCTACATAAGCCATTTTGAGTTCGCTGCTTTGGGCCAAGGCAGCCGGACTTAGCATCAAGAGAAAGAGCAGAAATTTAACGAAGCGCATGTTTTTAGTTTTTGCGGATGAGGGTAATGCCGTCGCGTACCGAGAGGATGAGTTGCGTCACCCGCTCATCGGCGGCAATTTTAAGGTTGAAAGCCTTGAGGGCTTCGGTGTCTTTGTCGCCAGCTGCTGCATCGGCCACTTTGCCGCTCCAGAGCACGTTGTCTACTAAAATAAATCCACCCTGCGGCACCCGATCGAAAATCAGATCGTAATACAGTGCGTAGTTTATTTTGTCGGCATCAATAAACACCAGGTCAAAAATACCGGGCAAGCTTGGAATTATATCGGCGGCAGCCCCAAAATATTGTTTGATTTTGTTTTCCATGCCGCTGAGGGCGTAGTACTTCGCGGTAATGTCTTCCAGCTCGCGGTTGATGTCGATGGTGTGCAGCACACCTCCCTCTGCCAATCCCTTGGCCAAACAAATGGCCGAATAACCGGTGAAAGTACCGATTTCGAGGATTTGTTTGGGGCGAAGCAAGCTGCTCAGCAACTCCAGTAGCAAGCCTTGCTGGTGACCCGATACCATTTGCGGCAAGAGGTGCTTGAGGTGCGTTTCGCGGTTCAAGGCCGCTAAAACGGGGTCTTCATGCGTGCTGTGCTGCTCGATGTATTGGGTGAGGTGGGCGGGAAAAAAGTCCATATCAACGGGGCAAATAAAGTAAAGAACTCAATTGTTGAGGCTCAAAAATATCGCGTGCAATTTCGGTGATTTCGTTGGCCGTAAGCGCTTCTATTTTGGCAATAATGTCGGCCAATGGATCAATACGGCCATGGTCGAGCAGGCTGTGACCCAGGGCCAGCATGAGCCCCGAACGGTTTTCTTCGGCCATCAACAGCCTGCTAACGAATTGTTGCTTGGCCAAATGCAATTGCAAACCACTGATGCCCTGCCGCAATTTGTGTAATTCGGCATGCACCAGCCGCTGCACACGGGCCAGCTTCTTTTCTTCGGTGCTGAAGTAGATGAAAAACAAGCCGGTATCGGTATAAGGAGCATAGTTCGATTCAATGCCGTATACCAAACCATTGCGCTCACGGATGCTCATGTTCAAGCGCGAATTCATGTTTTCGCCTCCCAACAGGTTGTTCAGCAACAACAAACCCAAGCGGCGATCGTCGCCCACGGCATACGCCCGGTTGCCCAACACCGCGTAGGCCGACTGGGCAGGCTTGGGCACTTCTACCTGAAAAGGCTGGTAAGCTGGCACGGGCAACCGCTCCTTTTGCAAACCCACTAAAGGCCGCAAAAACAAGGGCAACAATTTCTTTTCGAAGGCAAGCCACGACATCGGCCCCACATAACTCAGCACCGTATGAGCGGCATGGTAGTGCGCTGTCTTAAAATCAATGAGCCGCTGACGGGTAAATGCCTTCAAAGTGGCCTCGCTGCCCAAGATGGGCCTGCCCAGCGGATGTTTGGCAAATGCCAATGATTCAAATTCATCGAGAATGCTTTCATCGTGCTCGTCGGCATACATCCTTATTTCTTCGAGCACCACTTCGCGCTCACGCTGCAATTCGTTTTCAGGAAAACTGGCATCAAAATAAATGTCGGCCAACAATTCCAAGGCCCTTTCGGCATGTATCTGCCTGAAACTGGCATGCAAGCAAGTCCGCTCGCGGGTGGTATAGGCATTGAGGTCGCCGCCCACTGCATCGAGGCGCGACAACACATGGTAAGCCTTGCGTTTGCGCGTGCCCTTGAAAAGCATGTGCTCGAGGAAATGCGCCAGCCCCCATTCGGTTTCGGCTTCGTCGCGACTTCCCGCATTGATCACCAAACCAGCATGCCCAATTTCGGTAGCAGGAACCTGCTTAAAAACCAGTTGCATGCCATTGGGCAGGTAGAGGTGACGGTGATCCATGAAAGGCAAAGATAACCAATAAGCCATGGAGTGCGGTAAAAAGAGAACATACGACACTACAAAGGCCGGTATCGACCCACTGGCGGTGAGCCGTGGCCTCCAAAATCATTCCCATCTCATTTCTGATCGCATTCATCGAAAAGTTCAGAACAAAGCGCATAGAAGCCGTATTTTCGCAACCCGATTGAAATTATGAAACACAGACGCTTTAACCCTTGGCATCACGGAGCCACCGATTACGACCCCAAAGGACTCATCAACGGCATCATCGAAATTCCGAAAGGAAGCCGCGCCAAATACGAACTCGATAAAGAAAGCGGCATGCTGCGCCTCGACCGTGTGCTGTATTCATCTGTCTATTATCCGGCCAATTATGGCTTTATTCCACAGACCTATTGCGACGACCATGATCCACTCGACATCCTCATCCTTTCGCAAATTGATGTACAACCGCTGTGTATAGTGCCAGCCAAGGTCATTGGCGTAATGCGCATGTTAGACCAAGGCGAAGCCGACGATAAACTCATTGCCGTTGCCGCCGGCGACCCCAGCGTGAACCACTACAACGACATCAGGGAGCTGCCCCGCCACTTCATCAGCGAAATGCGCAACTTTTTTGAAGACTACAAAAAGTTGGAGCACAAAGAGGTAATCGTAGAAGATTTCCTCGACCGCAACATGGCCATCCAAATTTTGGAGGATGCGCTTGATTTGTACAAAGAGAAATTTGGGCAGGAAGGCTGAGCTGGTGGTCGGCTGCGCCTCCTTTCAAAACACAGAGATTCTGTGTTGACTTTCAAGCTTTTTTGTATGCCCCTTGAGCTCGCTCAAAGTTCGGCGAAAATCCGCCCAATCCGTGTGTCTCGCACTGAGTATGGTCGAAGTGCCTGCGTTCCTTTAAGGAATAATTCATGCGCTGATTAAGTTGAAAATCAGGAATTCCACGGCAAATTGACTTAACTTTTCGAATGAGGGCATCTTTTTCTCCATTTGATTTTTATGCATTAGGCCTATGCGCTCTTGCTGTCCCATTAAAAACACTTATCTTTGACGTTAGTAACGTTTCGCGTAATTGAATGATTAAATCCTTTGGCGATAGAGAAACCGAAAAAATCTGGAGTGGCTTAAGGTCGAGAAAGTTGCCAAATGAAATCCAAGAAACAGCTCGGAGGAAGCTTCGCATGATTAACAGTTCACAAGATGTAGTTGATTTGAGAATTCCACCAGCCAATAGACTAGAAAAGTTGAAAGGAGATTTCCATGATTGGTACAGCATTCGGATCAACAATCAATGGAGAATCGTTTTTAAATGGATTGCCAATGACGCCTACGAAGCAAGTATAGTTGACTACCATTAAAAAAAAGAAGATGGAAAAGCTGAAAAACATACACCCGGGTGAAGTGCTGTTAGAGGAATTTCTTCTACCTATGGAGATTTCTGCCTATCGCTTGTCACATGCAACTTTTTTACCCCAAACACGCATTTCCGAAATCATCAAAGGCCGTAGACGAATCACTGCAGATACTGCCATCCGCTTTTCGAAATTCTTTGGTAATAGCCCTAAGTTTTGGCTTGGCTTGCAGGCCGATTATGACCTCGAAGAAGAGCGAATGCAAAAGGCGGCAGACTTCGAGCACATCAAACCTTACGTAGAAAGCCAAGGCTGAACCTTCATGTACACTGCTGCAGGTAAAACTACTATGCTCAGCACGCATGCCTCAGTAGCTGGCCGAAAAAATCCATATTAATCGGCCCAAACTGCGTCACTTGCACTGAGCATGGTCGAAGTGTAAGCGTTCGGTTTTGGAACACGAAATACGCTGAATGGTTAGCCATCAACGACGAACGCATCCGTTTAGGAAAATTTAGTTGCTTCCGCCGTCACATTATAGCTCATCCAAGCGCGCCAAATAGTCGGCCGCCTGCTTGCGCAATGCCTGCTGTTGCTGCTCTCCCATTTTGTCCCAAGTGCGGTACACCATGCCAATGCGCGGGTTTTTCTCGAGCAAGTGGCGATGTCGGGCGTGGAAATCCCAGTACAAGCTGTTGAACGGACAAGCTTTCGGGCCTGTTTTCTGTTTTTTGTCGTAGTGGCACCCACCGCAGTAATCGCTCATTTTATAGATGTAATTGGCGCTGCTCACATAGGGTTTGCTGCCCACAATGCCGCCATCGGCAAACTGGCTCATGCCGCGGGTATTGGTAATTTCTACCCATTCAATGGCATCTACATAAATGCCCAGGTACCAGCGGTCCACCTCATCGGGCTGGATGCCGGCCAGTAAGGCAAAATTGCCCGTAACCATCAAACGCTGGATGTGGTGGGCATAACCTTCCTCCAAACTTTGCCCGATGGCGTGCTGCAAACAGGCCATGCGGGTGTTGCCGGTCCAATACCAAGCCGGCAGCGGGCGCTCGTGCCCAAAGTAGTTCATGTGGTAATAACCCGGCACATGCGCCCAATAAATGCCACGCATGTACTCGCGCCAGCCCAAAATTTGGCGAATGAAGCCTTCTACAGCCGAGAGTGGATAACGCTCGGGTGCTTGTCGCCATGCTTTTTCGGCGGCACGCACCACTTCATCGGGACCAATGAGCTTCATATTGAGCGCAAAACTGAGGCGCGAATGAAACAAAAAGCGGTGACGGCGGGTCATGGCATCTTGGTAATCGCCAAAGGCAGGCAGCATTTCGGCCACAAAAAAAGCAAGCAGGCTGCGTGCTTCCTCTGGACTGATGGGCCAGCGAAGCAAGCCATCGGCCGGCAGTTTGCCCAGCCATTGCACCCCTTGCTCGCCCAGCCAGTGAACCAGTTCGGCAGCCGGGTGTGCCGGCAACGGCGGTTCGGGAAATAAAATACCCGCAGGCACTGCTTTTCGGTTTTCGGCATCAAAATTCCAGCGATCGCCCACAGGTTCGTCGCCCGCCATGAGCACTTGGTGACGTTTGCGCATGTGGCGGTAGAAGCTTTCCATGAGCCAGGTTTTTTTGCCTTTGAACAAAAAAGCTGCCTCGTCGCGGGTGGTGTAAAAGTGCTCGGTATCGTAAATGCCATACGAGATGCCAGCCTCGGCCGTGAACTGACGGAGTTCTTTGTCGAGCCGGTACTCATCGGGCAATTGGTATTCAAATCGGCGGGCGCCAGTAGCTTCGAGCAGCAGCTGCAAATTGCCCGAAATGCCGTGTTGGTTGCCGGGCTCATCGAGCCGGATGTAATACACGGCATGCCCTTGTTGCTGCAACCAAGCGGCAAATGCGCGCATAGCCAGGAAAAAGCCGGCGATTTTTTGGATGTGGTGCGTTACATAATCGGTCTCGCTCCTACACTCCATGAGCACGTAAAGTGTGCTGCTGTTGTGTTCGTTGTACCAGCTGTGTTTGCGGTTGAGCTGATCGCCCAATACCAAGCGCAAGGTTTGATAAGTTTTCATACGTGAATGCTTCCTTCGCGGGGGTCGCCGTAGTTTTTCGATTTTCCGGCTGCATATCGAAGCCCGGTGGTGAGTGCCAGCAGGGCATCGAATTGGTGCCAGTTGGCCAACCCGGGCAGTTGCACCTCCCAATGTGACTGCAACAATCCCAAACAGCTTGGCAAAGCTGCTAAATCCTTTTTATAAGCCAGTTTTTTATCGCCAATTTCCTTCCAAAGCGCAGCCGGATAGGCTTCGTACACCTCCACCCCTGTCCTTCGCCAGCCTGCTGCCAGGCGCATGGCCCGGGCGGTGAGCCCGCCTAAAAAGAGTGGCGACATGGCCCCCAGCTCGCGGTCGCCGGCCCGGTAAAAATAATCGTCACCCTCACTGCTATACACCCGTGGCAAGCTCAGGGGTGCGTCTATGAAAATTTGACGGAATTGTTTTTCAGCCACCCATTGATCTAGCAAGGCATCGGCATCTTCAGCTTTGGCCGTTTGCCTGAGCTGTACCCGCTCACCATCAAACCAGGCCAAAACCGTGGTTCCTGCCAACTTACTGCCAAAATCAATGCCTGCTACCATGCGCAAATGAACATACAGACCCCCTTTTTGTTGCTAACTCATGCAAAAATGGGGATGGCTTTTGGTTTTGCTGGCATCGAGCGGCTGCGGTGAGCGGAAATTTCCGCGCCCCGATTTTGATGCCGTGAGCTTCGAAACCACCGAACAAGCCAAGCTTTTCTTCAAAAATGTACGCTCGTACTATTATGAAAGCGATGCCTACAGCTTTCCAGGCGCCGAAATCTACCGCTGGCGCGCACGTGATACCGACACCACCCGCCTCTGGGTGCAGCCGGTTTTGGTGGTGCACCTCAATGCAGGCCAAGCTTTTTTATTGAGCGAACGCAGCGCAGCAGCCAAAAACGAAGCTTTGCCTTGGCTTTACTGCCGCCAGGCATCGGGCCAAACCGATAGCATTTCGCTTGAGCCGGCCAGCATGGACCAACATTTCGCCATTCATGTAAGGGTGTACGACGCCATCGACCGCGGCGACAGCCTCTATTTCAAGCGTGCTACTGGCGAAAATCAACCTTTTCTAACCACCCGCAAAGCCCGCGATGGGTACCACAAACAAGTGAGAGATTTTTTGCGGTTGGTGGGAGCAATCAGGTGAGGGAACAGGCTGCTTGGCTTCGAGAGCCTCAGCCAGCATCGAGAGCCTCAGCCAGCATCGAGCGCCTCAGCCAGCATCAAGAACCTCAGCTCGCGTCGCATGTCTCGTCTGAAGCTTTTTTTCGCCTCTCTGTGCTGCTTTTGGTCACAATTGATTTTATTTGAAAGTCTCTAAGACCTTTGCTATGAAAATCCTGAAAATACAAGCCCTTCGCGGTCCGAATATCTGGAGCGTCACCCGTAAGAAACTCATCCAAATGCGCCTCGATTTGGAAGAGCTGGAACAACGTCCTACCAACCTCATCCCCGGTTTCCGTGAGCGCATTGAGCAGCTTTTCCCAACGATGTATGACCACCGCTGCTCAGAAGGCAAGCCTGGAGGCTTCTTTTACCGCATCGAAAAAGGCACTTGGATGGGCCATGTGATTGAGCACATTGCCCTTGAAATACAAACGCTGGCCGGCATGGAAACAGGTTTTGGCCGCACCCGCGAAACCAAAACACCCGGAATCTACAATGTGGTATTCAGTTATGTGGAAGAGCAAGTGGGGATGTACGCGGCCGAAGCATCGGTACGCATTGCCGAGGCCTTGATTGAAGGCGTAGAGTACGACCTCGAAAGAGACCTCCGCAAAATGCGCGAAATCCGCGAAGACGTGCGGCTCGGTCCCAGCACCGGCAGCTTGGTTGACGAAGCCGTGGCCCGCGACATCCCGTGGATCCGCATTGGCCGCAATTCGCTCATACAGCTGGGCTATGGGGTGAACCAGGTGCGCTTTCAGGCCACCATCACCCAGTATACCAGCAGCATCGCGGTAGACATCGCTTGCAACAAAGAGCTCACCAAAAAGATGCTCGACGATGCCAACATCCCCGTACCCAAAGGCGATATCTGTGTAGACGAAGAAGACCTCGACGCTGCCATCGCCCGCATTGGCTACCCGCTCGTGCTCAAGCCGCTCGATGGCAACCACGGCAAAGGGGCCAGCATCAATGTGAAGGACCGCGATACGGCGGTGGCCGGACTCGCACACGCCCAAAAATATTCGCGCAAAGTGATTGTTGAGAAGTTCATTACCGGCTTCGACTTCCGTGTGCTGGTGATCAACAACCAAGTGGTTGCTGCCGCCCAGCGTGTGCCTGCCCATGTGAAAGCCGATGGCAAACACAGCATTCAGGAGCTCATCGACCTAGAAAACCAGGATCCCCGCCGCGGTTACGGCCACGAAAATGTGCTTACCGAAATCAATGTTGACCGCGATACGCTCGACCTGCTCGAAAAACGCGGTTACACCCTCGAAACGGTGCCTCCGAAAGGGGAGATTGTGTACCTCAAATCGACCGCCAACCTCAGCACCGGTGGTACCAGCATTGATGTGACCGAAATGATGCACCCCGAAAATGTATTTTTATGCGAAAGGGTAGCCCGCATCATCGGTTTGGATGTGTGTGGTATCGACATCATGGCGCGCAACCTCACCCAACCGCTCAAGGAAAATGGCGGCGCCATCCTCGAAGTGAATGCCGCACCCGGTTTCCGCATGCACTTGGCCCCAGCCGAAGGCTTGCCGCGTAACGTGGCCGCACCGGTGATCGACATGCTGTACCCACCCGGAAAACCGTCGCGCATTCCGATCATTGCCGTTACCGGTACCAATGGCAAAACCACCACCACCCGCCTCATTGCGCACATGGTGAAAAACGCTGGCTTCCGCGTAGGCTTTACCACTTCGGATGGTATTTATGTGCAAAACCACATGCTCGACAAAGGCGATACCACCGGTCCGCTCAGCGCCGAGTTCATCCTCAAAGACCCTACGGTGGAGTTCGCCGTTTTGGAAACCGCCCGTGGAGGCATTTTGCGGTCGGGATTGGGCTTCAGCCGCTGCGACATTGGTGTCATCACCAACATTGCCGAAGACCACCTTGGCCTCAACGACATCAATACCCTCGACGACCTGGCCCGCGTAAAATCGGTTGTAGCGCAAAGTATCAAACGCGATGGCTGGGCGGTGCTGAATGCCGACAACCCTTGGTGCGTGAAAATTGGCGAGGACCTCAAGTGCAATATTGCCTATTTTTCGATGGACGAGAACAACCCGCTCATCAAGGCCCATGGCAAAAAGAACGGTATTGCCGCAGTATTCGAAAACGGCTACATTACCATCAAAAAAGGCGATTGGAAAATTCGCATTGAACGGGTAACCACCATTCCGCTCACCATGGGCGGAAAGGCGCGTTTTATGATTGAAAACGTACTGGCAGCGGCTCTTGCAGGTTATTTGCAAGGTTTTAGGACCGAAAACATCCGTTTGTCGCTCGAAACCTTCATCCCCTCTGCTGCCCTCACACCCGGTCGCATGAACATTTTTGAGTTCAAAGACTACCGCGTGATGATTGACTTTGCACACAATGCTGCCGGTTATTTGGGCATTGAAGAGTTTATGTCGAGCGTAGACTCGCCGCTGAAAATCGGCATCATTGCCGGAACAGGCGATCGCCGCGATGAAGACATACAGGAATGCGGAAAAATTGCGGCCCGCATGTTCGACCACATTATCATTCGCCAAGAGAAGCATTTGCGCGGCCGTACCGGACAAGAAATCATCGATTTGTTGATTGCCGGTATCAAAGAGGTTGACAAGCATGTGCCGTACGAAGTGGTGCCCAAAGAAGTAGAGGCCCTCAAACATGCCATGGGCATGGCGCAGCCCGGCACCTTTATCACTGCCCTGAGCGATGTAATTGACAATGCCATTGAAGTGGTGCAAGATTACCAAGCCCGCGAAGCAGGTTTAAAGTAAATCGCACGTACATCTGAAGCCGGAATTCTAGGTTTTTATCTATGAATTCCGGCTCTTTCTTTGTGTCCTTCGTGCAAATTTTGGTGCCCCTTCGTGGTTAAACATCCCGCATTTTAAGCAAGCAACCAAACCTCCACGCCCCCAGCTTGTTTAAGTATTATGTTCGGACTCTTTAAAACCAAATCGCCCCTCGAAAAGCTGCAAGCACAGCATGCCCAATTACTCAAAGAAGCCTTTGAGCTGAGTAAAACCAACCGCAAGGCATCGGATCAAAAAACGGCAGAAGCCGAAGAGGTGGCTAAAAAGATTGAGGCGCTGCAGAAAGCTTAAAAGGCAGTCTTCAGCTAGATGTTGCAAACAGTCGAAATATCGCTTCTTGGCGACGCTATTGCCCCCAATGGGTGCTAACAGCTTTCTGCTTTGTAAATGGGTAGGCCTACACGCGCAATATGCGCTTTCAACGATTCGCTTTCTAAGCTCTGAAAATCTACCAAATCAACCCGCATGGGCAGGGGGCTATCGTCGAACAGGCTTTGTATTTTGCTGCGCAAGCGCAAATCGGTAGCGGGTTCCATGATGGCCAAATCAATATCGCTGCCTGCTTTGTAATGGCCTTTGGCCCTGCTGCCGTATATATACACCAGCTTTATTTCGGGAAATGCACCGAAAATGCTCCGCAAGCTGGCCATATCGCGTTCGCTCAAACCCAAATCAGCTGCTTGCTTGGCTGTGGTAGCTATTGCGCTCATGTGTGGAGGTTTTGCTTGAGAAATGCATGCAAAGCTGCGAGGGCTGCATAGGTTTCGTCCCTGAAAAGCTTTTCAGCAAACCGGAATTTTTCGTCGCTGTAATCGTGCGAAAGCTGATTGCGCATATCGTAGCCATCAATGAGCGCTTGCACATTTGCTAAATAACCGGCTTCATAGGCTTGTCGCAGGGTTTCTTTTGGTGAAGGCCTAAACGAAAAACCTTGGTATTCGAGGTAATCTTTGAGGGTTTTCCAAGCAAGCTCTAAGGTAAACTCAAAGCGCTGCATCAAGCCATTTCGCTCCAGTTCATTCAACTCGGGCAATTGCACCGCCTCTTGCAAGCGCAAAAAGGCCCTGTCGAAATGCTCGAAACGTTGTTTCCACCTGATTTCCTGACTGTCCACATTTCAAAAATAGTGAAAAATGTGGCCAACAACCACAAGGTTTGTCCTTGTGAGCAGGGCTTAGCACCGCATAATGCAGCCTCTAAATCTGATTGGTGAAATACTTTCTAAAAGTCCACAATGATCCCAATCGTAGGCAAGCGCTGTCCCGCACGGTTGGGCAGGCGGTCGGCCAGGTAGCGGGTGGGGTCGTTGGGGTCAACGATGGGAGCGCCGGTAGCAGGGTCAATTTTGGCCACAATGAAGTCGGGCGCAACGGTCTGCTGGTTGAGCAGGTTTTGCACGTCTACATAGAAGTTCAAGGCCCACTTTTCGAAGTTCCACTTTTTGTCGATACGGATATCGAGCTGCTGGGTGTTGCCCAAACGGATGGTGTTGAGGGCCGCAAATTCGGGGATGGGTCGCTGGTTGAGGTCCCACACCGCCCGGTTGAGGGTCAATGCCTCGTTGGTAGGTGTGCCCGGAGCGCCGCCCACAAAGCGGTAACGCACGCCCATTTCCCAGTTGTTTTTGAAGATTTTACCGCCCGTGAGGGTAAAGATGTTGCGGTTGTCCCAAGCCGAAGGAATGAACTCGCCCTGCGCATTTTGGAACTCGCTGCGCACCCAGGTGTAAGAGAAAATACCGTAAAATCCCTTGTACAATTTCTGCTGGGCCAAGTATTCAATACCATACGAACGGCCTTGGTTGGTGCTGTTGGCGGGCGCATTGCCAATCACCCCAAAATCGGAACCCAAATTGGCCAGACTCACCCCCTGGTCGAGCAAGAAGGGGTATTGGAAGTAGTTTTTGTAAAAACCTTCGATGGTTGAACGGAAGCTCTTTTTGCCGAAATACTCGAAACCTGCCACATAGTGGTCAACGCCAATGTATTTCACCCCATTGTCGCGGTTTTGCAAGGCGCCCAAATTGTTGCGGAAACCCAAAATAGTATAAGGAGGCAGTTGGTAGTAGCGTCCTACATTGCTGATGAAACTCCACTTGGGGGCAAAGTTGTACGACAACGAAAAACGGGGCGAAAATTGGTCGAGCGGATTGCGCATGCTTTCGGCAAAGTCGTTGCCATCGATGCGCAAACCGGCACTCAACACCAAAATTTCGCCAAAAAAACCCTTCGATACTTGTCCAAACAAACCGTAGCGGTTGATGTAGAGCTCGTTTTCGAAACGGCGGTTCACGATGCTGTCGCCCACCAAATCGTTGGTGTTGTTGTTGATGAAGTAGCGTGCCCGGTCGAGGTTCACACCATAATTGATTTTCCAGCCCTCGGTGGTGCGGATGTTGTTTTCGTAGCGAAAACGGTTTTCACTTTCCTGACTCACAAAATCTTGCAGGCGGATTTTGCTTTCGTCGTTGTCGAGGTGTTTGTAGCTCACGTTGTTGAGCATGTTCCTACTCAACACAAAGGTGTGGTAGCCGTTCTTGCGGTAGCGCTTGTACACCAAACCGTTGGTATAGTTCCACTGGGTGGTGACGGGCAAGTTGCCCAAGATGTAACGCTGCTCGCGCACCAGGGCGCTGTCAACATCGGGATTCACCGCTGGATCGAAACTCAAATTCAAGCCCGTATTGAGCGCAAACTGGTCGATGGCACCCAAACCCACAAAATAAATCTCGTTTTGGTTGTCGATTTTGTACTTCACCTTGGCCTGAAAGCCGTTGAAAGTGGGCAAAAAGGGCAAGCCAATGGCATTGAACAAAAACTGCAAATAGCTGCGGCGGGCCGAAACCACGTATGACAGCTTGTCGTTGATGGGTCCCTCGGCAATGAGGCCGATGTCGCTGGCACCTACAATGCCCCTGAAAGCGGCTTTGTCGGTCCGCGGGTCTTTTTGCTTGAACTCAAATACCGAGCTGAGCGTATTGCCGCGGTTGGCCGGAAAAGCCCCCGAGTAAAAATCGACCTCGCGGATCATGTCAACGTTGATGATGCCCACTGGTCCACCTGAGCTGCCCTGGGTTGAAAAGTGGTTGATCACTGGCACCTCTACCCCATCGAGGTAAAAGCGGTTTTCGTTGGGTGCACCACCGCGGATGATGATGTCGTTGCGGAAAGCCGCCCCGCTCGATACACCGGGCAACGATTGGATGGCGCGCGAGATGTCGCGGTTGCCGCCGGGGTTCCGTTGGATTTCGGCCACGCCAATGGTGCGCAGCGAAACGGGACTCTCCTCGGTGCGTGTAAAGGGCGATGCCTCTACCTCTACGGCTTGTAAACTGCGGGCATCTTCCTCTATTTCGATGTTCACAATGGCCGGACGCGAGTTCACCACTTGTATTTCGAAAATGGTTTGGGTTTTAAAGCCCAAGTAGCTTACCTGCACATTGTAAAAACCTGGCTTCAGGTTTTTGATGCTGTATTTGCCGTCGATATCGGTGGTGGTACCAATGGTGGTATTTTGCAGCACCACGTTGGCAAAAGGAATGGCCTCGTTGGTGTTTTTGTTCTTCACCACCCCACGTATTTCACCGGTTTGGGCGTTTGCCAGGAAGGGAAAAAGAAGGAGGAGCGCCAGCAAAAGCTTATTTGCGCGCATAAAGGAGCCACCAGGGCGTACCCGGTGCGTCGTGGTGTTCATAATGATAACCAAAAAAGTAACAACTTATAAAAGCCCAAAGATGGTTTTTGCTTTGAGAGCGGGCGCGGTGTGGGTTGTCGGCCGCATGTTCGCCCCGGTGCGGCAAGTAGGTTCCGAAATAGAACAACTGCAGCATGCTCAAAATGGAGGGTACGATGTAAAAAAGCACCAAATTGATCTCGGGAATCCACAGCTTGGCGATGTTGTGGATGATGGCCATGCCCACAATTTGGTACCAACGCACATAGGTCTTCACAAATTTGAAAAACCAGAGCCAAAAGGGTGGTGGACCGTAATCGGGATCATCGGCTGTGCCGGCAAAACGGTGGTGCTCGTGGTGTTTGGGCAACATGCGTTTCCAGCTGTTCAAGGCAAAAACAGCCAAACAAATGGCCCCAATGAGGTTATTGATGCGCTTGTTGGTAGAAATGGTGCCGTGCATGGCATCGTGTGCGGTGATGAACAAGCCGGTAAAAAGGTGTGTTTGCAACAAGATGAGCAGCAGCAAAACCGGCTCAAAGCCTTTGATGGGGTAGTTCAGGTTGAAGGCCAGCAAGGCAGTCCACAGCGCCATGATAAGCAAGGCAATCAACACCCCTTTGCCACTGGCAATTTGCTGGCGGATGTAAGAAGAAGTAAGGGTAAGGCTTTGCGACATGCTGCTGAGAACAAATCTACAACAGCGGCTGGGTACGAAAGTTTGGGAAGCATGTGCTTTTTTTTAATATGTTCGATTAATTTGAAACTAGGGTGGCAATCGTTGGGCATTGTATCACACGACCCAGTGTACGCCCTTCATTTAGGTCTTATTGGCTTTTCTATAAAGCATTTCTTGCTAATTTTGCTTTTTTGAAAAATCATTTTATGCGTATATTTGGATTTCACATCAAGCATTCTGCATGGAACGGCAATTTGAATACTTCCGACAGCGCATGCGGCGTTTGCCATTGGCGCACACACGGCCATTGTTGCATGCCCTGCCTACAGCTGAGCGTTTGGTTGGCATCAAAGGCGCAAGGGGATCTGGCAAAACCACCCTCTTGTTACAATATGCCCATTTCTGCCTGCCGCAAAATGAAACAGTGTTGTATGTAACCATGGATGACCCCTACTTTCAACAGCAAAGTCTGGAAGAATTCACCCGGCTATTTGTCCTAAATGGGGGAACGGTTTTGCTCATAGACGAGGTACACCGCCTGCATGACTGGGGCAGAAGCCTTAAGTTCATCCACGATCAGTATCCCGACCTGCAGGTGCTTTTCACTGCATCTTCTGTGCTTCAAATCACCGAAAAGGAGGCTGATTTAGGACGACGCGGAATTTTTAGAGAATTGCCCGGACTTTCGTTTCGTGAATACCTCAACTGGCACCATGGCCAAAACATCGAAAGCATCGATTTGGCAAGTATGCTGCATTCACATGTCGAAGTGGCCAGCAACTTGAGTAGCCAATTCAAACCTCTGGTCCATTTTAAAACCTATCTCGAGCAAGGCTATTATCCTTTTCAGCTCGAAAACCCCATTACCTACCTCGAAAAACTGCGTGAAAACGTCAGGATTACCATCGAATCGGACATCCGCACCTACATGACCATCAGTGCCGACACCATCAATTTATTGCTTAAATTGACTGCCATTCTTGCTGATTCGGTGCCGTTTACCCCCAATGTAAGCAAACTCGCCGAGCGCATGGGTACCACCCGGAATACCGTGGTAAACTTGCTCGAATACCTTGAAAAAGGACGCATCATTCACCGACTTTTCAAAGACAGCGCTGGCATAGGCCGCATGCAGAAACCCGATAAAATTTACCTCGACAACCCCAATCTGATGCATGCACTTAGCTGGAACCAAGCCAATGCAGGTGCATTGAGAGAAACCTTTTTGGTTAGCCAATTGCGACCTAATCATAAAATTCGCCTCGGCAAATCAGCAGACTTCATGGTAGACGAACTTTATGAAATGGAAGTTGGTGGAAAAACGAAAAAGTCAAAGCAATTAAGTGAAACTGCCAACAGCTTTGTCTTGGTCGATGAAACCGAAATCGGTTTTGGTCGAAAAATACCCCTTTGGCTTTTAGGCCTCGTGCGATGAAACAACCTACTTCAACTGCTCCAAAATCTTGGGGCTGTCGGGTTGGGTGATAGGCAAAAAATAATCGACCAGCTCACCCTGTTCGTTCACCAGGTATTTCTGGAAATTCCACCAAATGCGGCTCGACTTCTTGCCATTCAATTTCTTTTCGGTGAGCCATTTGAATACCGGGTGCTTTTTGCTGCCCTTGGTGGTGCTTTTTTCGAGCATCAAAAAATCAACGCCGTAGTTGCGCTGACAGAAGGCGCCAATTTCTTCGCCTTCACGGGGTTCCTGGCTTGCAAAATCGTTCGTGGGAATTCCTACAACCACCAATTTATCGCCAAATTGCTGGTGCAACTCCTGCAAACCTTCAAGTTGAGGCGTGAGTCCACAAGCAGTAGCTGTGTTCACGAGCAATACTTTTTTGCCCTTGAAACTTGAAAAATCAACGGTTTTGCCTTCGAGGGTGCGGGCTTGGAGACTGTAGAAATCGGGCTGAATAGACATAAGTTCAGAATTGCTAACTGTATTTTGACGGCATCCACTGTTGCTTAGCAAGAATGATAAAAACGCCAGCATGCGCGCAGTACGGTATACCATACCTTAATAAGCCGAATTTGGCTCAAATGGTTTAGCTCTTTAGGAAATTTGACTTTTTTGATTGCTTCAAGAATAAACCCAGGAAAAGATTCGCCGAATTACTCGCTCAAATTTCGATTTAATGAAAAACACCACTGTACGGGTGTTCATAAGGTAATTAGCATTGGCTGCTGTTCATTCTAAGAGACTCAACACTTGTTACCCAAAATCTAGCCGATTACAAGGCCGAACAAAAATACAACGACTTGTTCAGACGCCTTGCTAGTATATCACAATCGCTAAATTCATTGCAAAACAAACCATTTTCGTTGCTTAACTTGCATTTCAAAGCCTTTATAAAACACCATGGGACTATTTTCAGCATTGTTAGGCAACGCCGGAGCGGTGAGCCAGGAGGAATTAAACAAAAAGTTCGGTCAGCTTTTGATTGAAGGCGAACAAATAGAATTGGGTTTCAAGCTTCTGCGCGATACCTTCATATTCACCAGCAAAAGGTTGATTCTGGTCGATATTCAAGGCCTCACGGGCAACAAAACCGAATACAAGTCCATTGCCTACAAAAGCATTTCGCGTTTCAGCATCGAAACAGCGGGCACTTTTGATTTGGAAGCGGAACTGAAAATTTGGATTTCGGGCGAAGCACAGCCCTCGGTTACCAAACAGTTCAATAAATCGGTGAATGTGTACGAAGTTCAAAAGGTATTGGCCAGCCACGTGCTGTAATGGTTCAATGCATTGAATTCAGTATCGCTGATTTTGCAAACCTATTGACAAATTCAAAAACCTCGTCTGCATGCCCAACCTACAACAAATTGCTGCCGAAATATACAACCAAGAGCACAGCACATCGCACCGCGAATTGGTTGCCAACATAGAGCGGCATTGGGTAGCCATTCAAAGTGCCGAACACCAAGCCAACCATGCTGAACACGATGTGTATTGCCAGTTGATGGCTGACTACGGCATTGCCCTGGCTGAAATACAAGACTACCAAAAAGCCTTGCCGCAAATTGCAATGGCATTGAAACTGTTTGAAGACAACCCTCACTTAAACAACCGCTTGCCCGATTTGAAATTTTACGAAAGCTTGTTGTTTCAGCAGGGACTTTGCCATTTTTACCAAGGACACCCCGCTTTGGCATTGCCCGTTTTTGAGCAGCTTGTAAAACTGTACCCTCAAAACAGCTTGTACCAATCTTGGGTGAATGCCATCCATAAACGCAAGTGGCGTCGATGGAAAATAGCTTCTTGGTATTTGCTGGCCGTCGGGATAATAGGCATGAGCATTTTCGACGAACCTTCCTGGTATAAAAACGCCTTCATCGCACTCGGGATTGTTGCGCTTGTTGGTGGTATGGTATTGGATGGCGTTGTTTTTTATAGCAAGAAAAAACCCAACCAACACGCTTCTTAATGCAAGCGCCTTGAACACGCAATTCATTGCACAAGAAAAACAATTCCCTATCTTGCTGTGCATTCCTTCACCATGCCCCTACATCCCACCAACACTCGCCCGGCCCATGCCCCTGCTTCGCTTTTTCAATGGCTCTTTTGCGCCTTGCTGCTCGCCCACTTGCCTGGCAAGGCCCAATTCTTAACCGATGATTTTGAAGGCAATGGCAACATTGGCAGCTGGGTGGGCGACGATTGTGCAGTAAATGCCGCCTTCGCCAATCCACAGGTGCAGGGCATCAATAGCTCGGCCACGGTGCTGCGCTACCACGATACAGGCGGACAATACGCCAATGTGCGCTTCGACATTCCCGGTAATTTTGATTTGACCTCGCAGCAGACTTTTTCGCTGAAGATTTATGTGCCCTCGAGCGGAATCACCGGCACAGCGCTCAACCAGGTATCGCTGAAATTGCAAAATGGCGTACTGAACAGTCCGTGGACCACCCAATGCGAAATCATCAAGCCCATACAGCTGAACCAATGGCAAACAGTGACCTTCAATTTTGCCAGCGACCCCTACCTCAATTACAATCAAAATTCGCCCCCACGCGTTCAGCGCGCCGACTTCAACCGGGCAATCATCCAAGTGAATGGCGAAAACAACAATTTTCAGGTGGTGGCCTTTATCGACGATTTTTTGTTCAACGGCACACCGCCCACCCCATCGCCTTATACCCAATTGGTATGGTCCGACGAGTTCAACGGCAACGGCGCCATCGATACCTCCAAGTGGTTCCACCAAACGCAATTGCCAGCGGGTGGCAGCTGGTTTAACGGCGAAATACAGCACTACACCAACCGCACCGCCAACAGTTATGTGGCCAACGGCAACCTGCACATTGTAGCCAAACGAGAAAATTTTACGGCCCAAGGGCATACCAAAACCCACACATCGGCACGCTTGAATTCGAAATTCGCCTTCACCAACGGCCGGGTAGAAGTACGCGCCATGTTGCCTACAGGCGTTGGCACCTGGCCAGCCATTTGGACGCTCGGCAAAAACATCAACGAAGCAGGGGCTTACTGGCAAACCCGTGGATTTGGCACCACCTCCTGGCCGGCTTGCGGCGAAATCGACATCATGGAACATTGGGGCGACAACCAAAACTTCGTACAAAGTGCCATGCACACGCCTTCGAGTTCGGGCAATACGGTGAACAAAGGCGGCCAAACCATTCCAACTGCCAGCACGGCCTTTCATGTGTACGAGCTGGAATGGAGCCCCGAAAAAATGGTTTTCAGCGTCGATGGCCGGGTGCATTACACCTACAATCCCCCAGTGAAAAATGCCAGCACCTGGCCCTTTACTGCCGACCAATACCTCATCTTAAACATAGCCATACAGCCCATCATACCGCCCAGCTTCACCGAAAGCGCCATGGTCATCGACTATGTGCGGGTGTACCAGCTTGATGTAACCAGCGTGGCCGAAACAGCTGCTCCCAAGCCGTTGCGGGTATATCCCAATCCGGCCCGCGAGCAATTGCACATCGAATTGCCTGCTTTAAGCGAACAGTCGGTCACGTTGCGCCTGCTCAACGCCCAAGGACAGCTATTGCGCAGCGAGGAGCGCCTCGTAACCGGGCCAAGCACGCAGTTGGAAGAACTAGGCAGCCTGCCCGCCGGCTTGTACCTGCTGCAATTGGAAGCAGGTGGACGGCGGTATTTCGCCCGGTTCGTGCGGGAGTAGGTGACATGCCCGGTTGCCGTGCAGAGCAACATCGACCGCAGAAAACGCAGATTGTCGCCAAAAATCAATCCCTGTGTGCTCGGTGATCTCTGTATTTAATCCAAGCCGATTTTCACCAAAAAACCCTAACTTGCTTTGGCAGAACCCAATAGGCTTGTCGAGAGCGCTTCTGATGTTCTGCACACCAACCACCCCAAAACCAACCAAAATCCCCATGAAACTAGGCGCATTTTCGGTAAGTCTGAGCGTGAAAGACTTGGCCGCTTCTAAAGCATTTTACGAAAAGTTGGGCTTCCAACCCATGGGCGGAAGCATGGAACAGCACTACCTCATCATGAAAAATGAAGGCACCCTCATTGGCTTGTTTGAAGGCATGTTCGAAGGCAATTTGTTGACTTTTAATCCGGGCTGGGACGAAAACGCCCAAGCCCTCGAGCAGTTCGACGACATCAGAAGCATTCAAAAACAGCTGCGTGCCAGTGGCATGGCCCTGTTGAGCGAAACCGATGAAAACAGCAGCGGTCCGGCCAGCCTCATGCTCACCGACCCCGATGGCAATGTGATTTTGTTAGACCAGCACCGCTAAGTATTATCAACCACCATGAGCATACACAGCGCCAACATCATTTACCGCATTCCCTCGCAACTTCGAAGAGACTTGGTATGCCAGATTGAAGAGAGTGCCGAGCTACAGCAGCGTTTCATCACCTACTTCGAAAAAATGGGATTTAAAATAGCTGAGCACAAGGTTGAAACTGGCCAATGGCGTTTCGAAAAGGGCTCACATTGGGGCAATGCATTTACGTTCAATCCACTCAAATGGAAATCGGCCGTGGAGGTAGAGCTTCAAGCACAGCAACTTACCGCTCGCTTTTACATGCATACCACCAATCAGTTTCCATCGGTGAATGACGATCAGCTGTGGGATGCTTTTGTGGCCCATTTCGAAAAATATTTGCATCAGCCTGCTTTCGATTTTAAAGCTGCCAATGCACAGGCCCTGAAAGTTGCAAAAAGAAAAAATAGAAAATACCTGGGCTGGGCTTTGCTTGGTGGACTTTTGTTAGGAATTCCAACTGGTTTTGTGGCCCATTGGCTCAATATGCCCATCATTGCCTCTATAGGTGCGGCCTCGGGCGGCTTGGCTCTGATGTCGAAAAAAATAAAAGAAGACAGGGCAAAAGCCGGTCTGTATGAAGCTTGACGCATGAGCTGGCGTCAGCGTCTTGGCCAAACCGAAAACCGGTTATCCATGCAGCTCACTTCTATTAAAGTGCCTGCAAGGTCTTGAGCAGTTGTTCACGAATCAAATCGTACTGCGACCAAGGCAAGAAGTGGTTTTCGCCTTCCAGGGTGATGGGGGTGAAACGAGTAGAGTCGAAAACACCAGCTGCAAAAGCTAGGTTTTCATAAGGCACCAGTACATCTTTGGTGCCGTGGTAGTGCCAAACAGGCATTGGCAATTGCGACCAAAATGGCTGCACTGCACGCAAGGCGGCAGCATGGCCAAACTTTTCGTCGGCGGCTACCCGCAAGGCTTTGGGCACCAACCAACGAGTAAACTTCCACTTGCCCAAGTAGGCGATTTTATAGATTTTTTCGTGATCAGGATCAATGGCTGGCGCCAGCATGATGGCCGCCACCAATTTATCGGTAAACAGGCCCGCCAGGGGGGCAATGGGGCCTCCAAACGAATGTCCTACCACCACCACTTCCTTTTCGAGCAATTGGTTGATGATAGCAGCCAGTATTTGCGCCTGCCGCTGCACCGACACTTCGGCTTTTCCGAAATCCGAATAACCGTAGCCCGGCCGGTCGATGCTGTAGAGATTGGCGTTGGCCAGCAATGCGCTGTCTTGCAAAAAGCCGAAAAAATCTTGCGAAGAGCCCGGTGCGCCGTGTACAAAAAAGACCGCCCTGGTTTTTCGTGCGTCGTGAGGACCACCTACTACCCGTACTTGAGCCTCATAACCGGCCACGGTAAAACGTTTGATTTGCGCGCTCAAACCTGCTTTTTCAAATTTCCGTTCGACTTTGGCGTCCGACATGCGGAAAGTCATGCAGGAGTGCAGCACCCAGAGGTTGGCTGCCAAAAACACCACTACCAAGTAGAAACGCAAGTTTTTTCGGTTTTTCATGCGGTTGTTTTTGAACCCAATGAAGTAAGGTGTGTGTGAAAGCGCAAAAAATGTAGCTGTTCAAGCCTATTGCAGAACGAGCTCCTTTTCAAAAAGTTCGTTAGTGGTGCACATTAAGGTACCGCGAGGAGAACAAAACATCCCCTATTTTGGTATTTCAAAAGTCACTTGCAAATTGCGCCTGCCCTAACACTTTTACTTTGTCCATGACCACCGAATACCGTCACATTGCAGCCTACTGTCAATCGACCCGGTTAGGTGCACGGTCTTATCTTGACGGTTTTTTGGCTTATCGTTTCGATGAGGTAGGTGAGAACGCAAACTTGAGCCAAGGGCCTTATCGGCACCACTACTACGAACTATCGCTCGAAATCAATGAAGGATGTAGTTTCCAAATAGATGGTTACAGCTATCCGGTACAAGCTGAGCGGCTGAGCATCATCGCGCCACAGCGCTTGCAGAGCAATACGGTAGTGCCCGAGTACAAACACAGCAGCCAGGGATTTACCTTGTTTGTAGAACCCGATTTTTGGGGCGACTGGGCGCAAAACCAACTGCTGGCAAACGATTTCTCCTTTTTACGTGCAGGTAGCGAGCCTGTTTGCCGCTTAAACGCACGGCAGTTAGCTGAAATGCAACAGCTGTTTTCGCTCATCCACCAAGAGCAAACCCATGGCCACGCCGCCAGAACCAGCCTGCAGCACTTGCTGATGGTGGTACTTGAAAAAGCAAAATTGCTGTTTCCATCCACCCCCTCCCATACTTCACATTCAGCCTTGGTGTCCGATTTTTTGCACCTCTGCCAAAGCAGTCGGCCCCAAAATCTCCAACTACAGGCACTCGCCCAAAGGCTGTCGGTAACACCCAAACATTTGTCGGCCATGGTGAAAGCCCAAACAGGCTACACCGCCTTAGAAACCATCCAGCAAACGCGCTTGGTACAGGCCAAACGATTGCTCAGAGAAAGCAAGCAAACAGCAAAAGAAATTGCCCATGCCTGTGGTTTCGATAACCCGGAATACTTCCACTTATTTTTCAAAAAAATGACTGGACAAACACCACGACAATTCCGCCAAAATTGAATGCTTTTCAGCATTTTTATCAATCATGGTGCACACCAACAGCTCTATTTTTGTGGCTGTAATTCTTACAGATGTATAGGTTGATGCTGTTAGCGGCCGTGCTCCTTGCGGTAAAACTGAACGTACACGGTCAAATTCCAGTACAGCTTTTTGGGGGTACCAAAGCGCTGGAATACAATTTTTTATGGGATCGCAATTTGGACAAAGGTGGAAAGCTGAGTTTTTTCAACTTTACCTTTTTTAATGTGGGTTACAACAACCCTGGTCTCAATAGCTTTGAAATTTACCAAGTAGCCACCTACAATTTGACCCCCCAATAGGGACTGGCAGGTGGCGGTAGGTTTACCCCGTCGGGATTTTCACCGCTTCTTGCCCTTTCGTACCAAATAGAGAGCCGCGATTGGTATGTAAATGTTTTTCCTACCATGCAGTACCTGCCGGCTCAACGCCAGTGGGGCTACAGCATGTTTGTTATTGCGTTCTATCAACCTCAAATCAACGATACCTGGGGATTGTTCAACCAATTCACCTTTGAGCCCTTGTTTACGGGTGGCCAACATCTGTATTCGTACCAGCAGTTGCGTGCAGGCTTGTCGTACAAAAAACTGTTCGAATTTGGTTTGGGGGCCAATTTAGACCAAGTGGGGCCCCAGTTCATTGGAAATCACAATGTGGGATTGTTTATTCGAAAAGAACTCTAAGTGATACGCATGTACGGAAACATACTCATTGTTGGGGCCAGCAGTGGCATTGGCGCTGCTGCGGCTCAGCATTTCAGCACACGATGTGCCAGGCTTTTTACGGTTTCGCGCAGGCCAGCAGTATGCGGTGAGTGGCTGCCCACCGACTTGCAGCAAGCCGACCAAATTGCACACTTGGCCTATCAGCTTCAAGGTGTGCCCATCGACGCCTTGTTGTACCTGGGTGGCACATGGGAAACCCATGCATTTACGCCGGCATATGATTTTGAAACGTGCAGTACCGACGATATGCGCCGGGTTGTTGATGTAAATTTACTGGCCCCGATGTTATTGGTGCAGCATTTGTTGCCTCATTTCAAAATGTCGCAAAACCCCAGAATCGTTTTATTGGGTGCAGCCTTAGACAGTCTTGATCAAATTCCCTACCCCGAAGTAGCCAACACCGCCTCCAAATATGGCCTCAGAGGCATGGTGGCAGCATTGCGTCAAAGTTTAAAGCCGTACCAAATTGGCGTTACGCTTTTGCAACCCGGCTATGTAGCTACGCCAGAGGTATTGAACGATTTGGCTGCGGCCAACCAACCGTCAACCCAAGCCATTCCGCTCAGCGACTTGATGTTGTTGATTGAAACCATTTTGCAATTGTCGAGAAGCACCAATGTAAACGAAATAGACCTGCCGAATATGTAGTGGCCGCATTCAGCGCATTTTCGAGCCTTTTCCCTGTCGTTGGTGTGTGCTACTTACAGCCATCCACCTCGACTTCCTGACCTCCAAAAGCAAGGTGCAAACCCACATTTTCCCTACCTTTGAACAAACCCCTGCCCATGCGCCAGCTCCTCGCATTCCTCCTTGCTTTTCCCCTGCTTGCACCTGCCCAAAAAGCACCAGCGGGCGATTGGGAAGGCCGCTTGAAAATTCAAGGCATTGAATTGCCGTTGGTTATCCACCTCAAACAAAAAGGCGATGCCTGGGATGGCAGTTTCGACAGCCCGAAACAAAAGGCTTACAACATCTCCTTCAGTACAGTGAGTGTGCGGGCTGATACCTTGGAGTTTACCCACAAACAAGCGGGCATCCGGTATTTGGGGCTGTATCAAGCCGATAGTATCGTTGGCAATTTCAGTCAGGGGGGTAAAACCTTCCCGCTTACGTTCAAGCGGCAGCAAGCAAGTACAGTTGTTGAAAGCACTGTAGCCCGACCACAACAGCCCAAGCCGCCATTTAATTACAGCGTACGCGACGTAAAAATCAAAAACAAAGCAGCTAAACTGACTTTGGCAGCTACCCTCACGGTTCCGGCGGGCAAAGGGCCCTTTCCGGCGGTGGTGCTCATCAGTGGCAGTGGACCGCAAGACCGCAATTCGGAAGTGTTCGATCACCAACCCTTTGCCGTATTGGCCCACCACCTTACCCAAGCGGGCATTGCGGTACTGCGTTACGACGACCGGGGCGTAGGAGCATCAACCGGTGATTTTAACGGGGCAAGCAGCGAAGATTTTGCCGAAGATGCACTGGCCGCCTGGGCGTTTTTACGCAAACAAAAGGGCATCAACAAAAACAAAGTAGGCCTCATTGGCCACAGTGAGGGCGGCATGGTGGCACCCATTGCCTTTGCCCGCCAACCCGAACCGGCATTTGTGGTGCTCATGGCCGGGGTGGGTATTCCTGTGACCGATTTGCTGGCCGAACAAATTCAGGCAGTAGGGCAAAGCGAGGGATTAAGCCAGGCCGCCATTGATTCGCAACTAAGTACCAATGCACGAACCTTTCGGTGGTTAAAAACCCTGCCGTCGGCCCAGGCCCGCGACAGCCTGCAGGCCTACCTCGCTGCTCAAAAAGCCTTGTTGCCCGCAAGCGATGCAGCTGCCCGCGAGCAGTTCGACAACCAAGCGGCGGGTGCCCTGCGCACCTACCTCGACCCTTGGTTTTTGTATTTCATCGGTTACGATCCGCAGCCCAATCTCATGAAGTTGAGCTGTCCGGTTTTGGCCATCAATGGCGACAAAGACGTACAAGTGCTGGCGACCTCTAACCTGCGAGGCATAGAAGCCGCCCTCAAAGCAGGAGGCAATAAAAATTACAAAATTTGCAGCTTGCCCGGACTCAACCATTTGTTTCAGCCCGCAAAAACCGGAGCTGTGAGCGAGTATGCCACCATCGACACTACTTTTGACCCCGCTGCCATGGAGCTGATTGCCAGTTGGATAAAGGGGTTGAATTAGCGCACCACCAATTTCCTTACTGGCCAGCGTTGGCCTTGGGCATTGCTGCCGTGAAGCAGGTAGATGCCTGGTGGCAGGGCGGGCAGCTGGAGTTCGTTGCTTTCGGTGTTTTGCCAATGGTGAATGAGGCGGCCTTGCATATCGTGCAGGCCGATGTTGCTGGGCATTTCGCCGCTTATAAACACCCGCTCACGGGCAGGGTTGGGAAACAGCCCCCATTCAGGCCAAAGTTGTTGGCTGCTGCTGCTGGCCCAAGCGGTGCCCTCAATACGCAATACATGAAATTTTTCGCCTCCGCGGCCTACACTGTTGGCCAGGATGTAGATGCCGGAAGCATCAGCAATCAAAGCCGTTGTTTGCACATCTTGCCCGTTGTGCCAGTATTGGTATTGCGGATTGTTGAAATTTGTATCAACACTGTAAAGCACCAAGGTTTGGATTGAATCGGGCAGTGCCAGCCAAGCAGCAAAATTCATGTTAAAAAGGCTGTATAAGCGGCCGTTAGTACCTAAAGCCAATGCACGATCTAAATTTGGAATATCATTTATGCCTGGATGGCCATAAAAGTGGCGTTGGGTGATTTGAAACTGATTGTTCAATTTTGCCATAAATTGTTTTTGCAGTCCAAATATACCCCAGGCATCACCCCCGGCCGGGTAGGTTGAATCAATCCCCGATCCTTTGTAGTAATAATTTTGATTGTTTGGGTTTTTGATAAAGTTGGCATTCATCATGGGAGCTGTTCTGGTTCCAATGTCGTACAAAGGAAATGCCGTTTGTGGGTTAGGATGAATAACATCATTGAAACGAAGATTGAAGTTTCTATCGTACACTGCAATATCACCGTTGTCTTGGCGAATGATCCACCCATTACCCGTCCAAGCCTTTTGTCCAATGCCGCTTATGGCAAATTCATGTTCACTAATAGGATATAGCGCAGTGATTGATCCAGCTGTGGTAAACCCTTGTCGGCTGGTAATGATGGTATCGTGTACAACCTGAAGATTGCTATTGATTTTTTTAATTGCTAGGATCGAGGGTACTCGTCCTTGCTGCAAATTGGTGAAGTCTTTGGTTTCGCCATACAGGTATAGATGACCTTGTGCTACTTCGCAACCAACAAAAAAGAGACTGTCGGAAAATGAAATGTAAACAACAGAGTCTAAGCCGTTGAAAGCACTATTTAACCGGCTTAATTTTATGGTTTCTGAGCCTTTCATAACAAAGCCCGTGGAGTTAGCAAGTTGCCAAGTGCAAACCCAAATTCTTCCTTGAAATTCAATGGTTTTTACTGGTCGAACCATGAGCGCACTGTCGAGGATAAGACTTGATAATCTTTGACTAAAGTTGGGGTTGTAAACAGTAATACGTGGATTGAATAGCGTGTTATTTGGGCCTACTTTTATGGATTGAACAATCCAATTTCCACTAGAGCTGTGTTTTACAAGGTCGGTAGCACTTCCAATATCACGCGATTGCGGCAAATCAAAGTAAGTCAACTGTCCTGCTGCGCCCTTGGCCAGCAAGACAGTTGAAATGCAGAGGTAGATCACAAAGCGCATTAGTTCAAAAGTTATGTTTTTTATCGTTTAAGCCTTTTTTAACGCACCACCAATTTCCTCACCGGCCAGCGTTTTCCTTGGGCATTGCTGCCGTGGAGCAGGTAGATGCCGGGGGGCAAAGCGGGCAGTTGGAGTTCATTGTTTTCAAGTGCGGACCATTGGTGCAGCAAACGCCCTTGCATATCGTGCAGGCTGATGTTGCTGGGCAATTCACCGCTGATGAACACCCGCTCGCGGGCCGGATTGGGAAACACCCCCCACTCGGGCCAAACTTGCTGGCTGATGCTGCTGGCCCAGGCCGTGCCTTCTATACGCAATACATGGAACTTTTCGCCCCCGCGGCCTACACTGTTGGCAAGCACAAATATGTCGGAAGGGTAAGCCTGTATAGAAGTGCCACCTACATCGCTGCCATCGGTCCAGTATTCGTATTGAGGATTGTTGAAATTGGTGTCAACACTATAAACCACCAAGGTTTGGGTTGAATCGGGAAGGCCAAACCATGCTCCAACATTGATTCGGGATAGGCTATACAGCCGACCATTAGGTGCAAGCGCTAATGACAATTCTTGCTGGGTAATATCGTTTCTGCCAGGATGACCAAAATAATGCCATTGAACTATATTGAATTGTCGATCCAGCTTAACCAGAAAAAGTTTTTGCCTTCCGAAAACAGGTGCATCCCCGCTAACTGGGTAGGTGGTGTCGAAATGACTTCCAAGATAGTAGTAACTATGGTGCGTAGGAGACTTTACAAAGGCCGCGTTCATTAAAGGAGCGCCTCTACTCAAGTTGTCGGCCAGTGGCCAGCCAGCTGGGGGATTGGGGTATATAACATCATTGAATTTTAACTGGAAGTTTCTATCGTAAACAGCAATATCAGCATTTGGGCGACGGAAGGGATTTCCTTGTACATTCCAAGTCTTTTGATAGCCACCACTTATGGCAAATTCATGCTCATTCAAAGGGTAAATGAAGTGGTTGCGGCCCAAGGTGGCATATCCTCCTCTTTGCATGAGCAAAGTATCTTGAACTATTTGGAAATTGCCATTGAGCTTAACAACTTGCAATACGCTTGTGCGATCATAATTTGGTGGGGGAAAAGAATCTGTTTCCGCATAGAAATAAAGACTGCCTAGTGCAACTTCTACATCTACCATGCTAGCGCTGTCTCTAAAGTGTACATAAACACTTGAATCAAAGCCTGTCAGTTGAACATTCAGCCGTCTCATTTCCACTGTCTGCGCGCCTCTAGTGGCAAAGGCGTTCGTTGAACTGACTTTCCATAAAAGCAGCCATACGCGCTCTTGAAATTCAAACGCTTTACGAATGAGTAAATTGGTATCGGGCAAAAGCGTGCTGTTCCATACTTTGGTTTGAAATCCAGGTGAATAAACGTGTATTTGGCTTTGCACAATTGCAGAACCAGCATTTTGGTTGGTGGTAATAATCCAATGGTTTGTCGCCGAATGTTGCATCATGGCATTGGCATAGCCTGCGTTCCGCGCATGTGGTACTTGCATCTTGAATAATTGTGCTTCTACGCACCTGGTACTAAATAAGAAGCACACCATTAAAAGCCACATCCTATTATTTATCATCATGGATTTGGATTTAAGATGGAAGTAATGCCTTCTTCGAAACTAATGTTTGTCCACAATGCGGGATCTGGCACAGGCACCCATTTCCACTCTTGCCAAGTATAATGGGGAGCATGAGCAACATAATCTTGGTTATTTGTATTTGTTGGCCAAGGTCCATACCAAACGTTTACTGCATAGCCAGTAGGGTCCCAATAAACAGAAGGTAAATTTATTGGCTGTAGCTCCATACTTCTATGCGCGATACCATTTAATTGATACATCATGGTTGCGCTAATAACCGAAAATGGGGAGTTTGCAACAGGAGCATGCCATAAGTTGTTGGGTCCAAATATGGTGTATCCAGCTAAATAGTTAATAGGCGTAAGATCTGATGCAATGGTGCTGGAGTACATTAATTTATAAACAAAGCCGGGCCTTAGTGGGCTACTAGGCAATGGCGGATTTAGTCTATTGTCGTTGGACATGTGAGCCCGCATGCGATAACGTAAATTAGGGTTGCAAGCTGGATCATTCAGCATGTTTGCGAACAAAGAGAGGGTTGCGGTCGAGATTGGATTATAATTTGTCTGGAATAGGACGCAGGACAAAGAAAATGGTCTGTCTTCTGGTTCGTAATTGAATTCCGAATATGATGGAGCTGCTTCGGTTTGAAGCAGGTAATGCACATCGAGTTGGTAGGTTACGCTGTTTTCGG
>VFQQ010000136.1_pt1 | contig 192142 bp, 142 predicted proteins | sample 3512341 | NCBI WGS metagenome assembly VFQQ01 (sample SAMN10412373, study PRJNA504923) | tailings metagenome | isolation source: Relicate 2 Philex TSF1 revegetated site | place: Philippines: Tuba, Benguet | collected 2017-08-29 | reverse complement strand
CGAGGTGCAGAGCGTGCCGATCGGCGGCCTGGGAACGCCCCGCCGGTAATCGCCCGCCCCCCCCCGCCCCCCCCGCCCCCGCTGTCCAAGTTCGCGTTCGTACTGGCCCCTCCTCTACCAGTGCCCAAGGCCACCCCGACATCCCGAAACGGTGCCCCCGCCGCGTCAGGCGACGCGGCGATATCGGCGCTGGCTCATGTTCGGCGCGATCCGCGCCGCATCACCGAGGTCCTCGGGCCGCTGGCCCTCTCCCCGGAGCAGGTGCGCCGCTTCCCCGAGATCCCCGGCTCCGACAGCGAACCCTGGGACGTGCTCCTGGCGCTGCTGGCCACCGACGAGCACACTGCCCTGCGACGCCTCGCCGAGCGCACCGGCCTGCCACTCCAGCAGGAGCCCAAACTCCAGGAATCCGCTTCCCGTTTCTACGAACTCGTCCCCCCGAGCCTCTCCCGTGAACACCAGGTCGCCGGGCTCTCCAGCGACGGGCAGGTCATGATCGTCGCGACCAGCCAGCCGATGCAGCCGGCCATCTTCACCCTCCTGGAGGAGAAACTCCAGATGCCCGTGCGCCTCGTCCTGGCGCCGCGGGCCGCCGTCACCAACCTCATCAACCGAGGTTTCGAGCAGAAGCAGGACCTGGTCACCGAGATCGTCGAAGAGATGCCCCTCGACGAGCGGGCCATCCAGTCCGCCGCGGGCTCCATCCGCCAGAGCAACGACCTGCTCCAGCTCGCCCGTCAGACCCCCGTCATACGACTGGTCAACATGATCCTCTTCGAGGCCCTCCGACGCCGGGCCTCGGACATTCACGTCCACCCCATGGAAAACAAGCTCGTCATCCGCTTCCGGATCGACGGCATGCTCGTGGACGCCTTCTCCCCGCCGCTGGCCCTCGCTCCCGCCATCAGTTCGCGCCTCAAGGTCATGACCGAACTGGACATCGCCAACCGCTACAGCCCCCAGGACGGGCACACCAACGTCCGCATCGGCTCCCGCAAGATCGACATCCGCCTCTCCGTCATCCCCACGGTCTACGGCGAGCGCATCGTCCTCCGCCTCCTAGACCAGAGCCAGACCCAGCTCAGCCTCGATCAGGTCGGCATGAGCCGCGAGATGCAGCAGGTCTTCGCACGCCTCATCTCACGACCCACCGGCATCATCCTTGTCACCGGACCCACCGGCTCCGGCAAGACCACCACCCTCTACGGCGCGCTGGGCATGGTCGACCGCGATTCCCGCAACGTCATGACCATCGAGGACCCCGTCGAGTATCACCTCGAAGGCATCAGCCAGACCCAGGTCAACGTCAAGCGCGGCGTCACCTTTGCCGCCGGGCTCCGCTCGCTGCTCCGCCAGGACCCCGACGTCATCCTCGTGGGCGAAATCCGCGACCAGGAGACCGCCCAGTTGGCCGTCCAGGCCTCGCTCACAGGCCACCTCGTCCTGGCGACCCTCCACACCAACGACGCCCCCTCCGCCATCGCCCGTCTCATCGACATCGGCGTCGAGCCCTACCTGGTCACCTCGACCCTGCACGCGGTTCTTGCCCAGCGGCTCGTCCGGAGATCCTGCCAGGAGTGCCACGCCTCCGGGCGCACCACTCCGGACGGATCACCCTGCGAGCGTTGCTCAGGAACCGGCTACTACGGACGCCTCGGCATCTTCGAACTCATGCTCATGACCGACACCCTGCGACGCCTGACCGGCCAGCGGTCCGACGCCGTCGTCCTGGCCGACGAAGCCCGCAAGGAGGGCATGGTCACCCTGTTGGACGACGGTCGGGCCAAGATGGCCCGGGGCCTGACGACCGAGGCCGAACTCCAGCGCGTCCTGGGCTGACCGGTTTCGCTCCCCCGCCCGAACATTGGGGGTGAATCCGGAGTCGCTCCCGCGCGCCATCTGCGGGTTTTTACAGATTTGGTATGAGAACAGCCCGCCACGACCCCGTACCCTTGGCACACCAAAGGACTGTCGGCGTCACGAATCTCACCGCGTCGCCGTCCGAACACACGTCCACAAGGAGGCCGACATGACCCGTCGATTGATTCGTTCCGCCGTTCGTTCGCTCGCGCTGTTCACCCTGGCCGGGGGGCTGCTGGCCGCCTCGCTGAACGTGCCGGAGGCCGCCGGGCTGACCGCGACCACGGCGGCCGTCACCCCCGAGGCACAGGCCGTGCTCGACCGCGCCGTCAAGGCGCTCAACGAACTGCGCTCTTACTCCGACGAAACAAAGCTCTCGTTCTTCCTCAAGGGCACCGAGGACGGCAAGCCCATGGAGGAGTCGCAGGACATGACCCTCAAGTTCGCGTTCCAGCGCGACGGTCGCTTCCACATGTCCAACATGATGGGCACCACCATCTCCTCCGACGGCACCACCATCACCTCCGAGTCCGGCGTGCTGCGCCAGTACATCCAGCAACCCTTCTCGCCCACCCCCGACTGGAACGCTCTCGGCGGGCCGATGGGCGCCGAGTCGCTCTTCTTCCACCCCGTGGCCGGCGCGCTGCTCTCCGGCACCGTCGGCAAGGCCGAGCAGATCAAGATGTTCGACTCCTTGACGGGCGTCAAGGCCGAGAAGCGCGACGGGCGCGACGGGCGCGTGGTCACCGGCAAGGGCACCCTTCCCGGCATGCCCCTGCCCTTCCCCGAGAAGCTCGACATCTCCGCATGGTTCGACGACGCCACCGGCCTGCTCGGCGAGATCGTCGTCGACCTCACCCCCGCGATGAAGCGCATGATCGCCATGGCCTCCATGATGGGCGAAGAGGCCAAGACCGAGATCGAAACCGCCAGGATCACTCTCGCCATCAACGCCACCGTCAACGCCGAGGTCCCCGCCTCCACTTTCGCCTACACCCCCGGCGAAGGCTTCAAGAAGGTTGACAAGTTCGAGATGACCATGGGCGATTTCGGCGACGGCGACTCTGGTCCCAGCGGCCCCGAGATGCTTGTCGGGCTCCCCGCCCCCGCCTTCGCCGGCACCGGCGTCGACGGCCAGCCCCTCAAACTCGAGGACTACAAGGGCAAGGTCGTCGTCCTCGATTTCTGGGCCATGTGGTGCCCGCCCTGCGTCCGTGCCTTGCCCATCGTCCAGAAACTCCACGAGGAGTTCGCCGATAAGGGCGTCGTCTTCATCGGCATGAACAACGACGGCCCCGGTGACATGGAGCGCCTCAAGAAGTTCCTCGACGACCGCAAGATCACCTTCCGTCAGTTCCCACCCGACGAGAAGGTCACCCAGGCCTTCCGCATCGAGGCCTTCCCCACGATGATCACCATCGGCAAGGACGGCATCGTGCAGGATGTCACCGTCGGCTTCGGCCAGAACGCCGAGGCCGAGAAGCGGGCCAAGCTCGAAAAACTGCTCAAGGGCGAGTCGCTCTTCGACCCCAAGCAGGTCGAGGCCAAGCGGAAGCAGGCCGAGGGCGACAAGCCCGCCAGCGACGAGCCGATGGGGCGCTGACCGGCTCCGGCCCTGTCGGGTCCTGCCCGGTCTGCCCGGCCGTCCAGGCACTGCACAACCCTCGTACACCTCTCCGCACCCCCGGCCGCCCGGGGGTGCGTTTCCTTTGGTCGACTCCGTACACTCCGCCTATGAGTGCGCCGGAACCGCCCCTGGTCGGCATCATCATGGGCAGCCAGTCGGACTGGGAGACCATGCGCCACGCCGCGGACACGCTGGCGCGCCTCGGCGTGGCGTACGAGGCCCGCGTGGTCTCCGCGCACCGGACCCCCGACGAGATGTTCGCCTATGCCGCCTCCGCCGAGGAGCGCGGCCTGCGCGTCATCATCGCCGGCGCGGGCGGCGCGGCCCACCTGCCGGGCATGACCGCCAGCAAGACCCTGCTGCCCGTCCTGGGCGTACCGGTCCATTCAGCGGCCCTGCAGGGCGTGGACTCGCTGCTGTCGATCGTGCAGATGCCCGCCGGCGTGCCGGTGGCCACGTTCGCGATCGGGCGCGCCGGCGCGGTCAATGCCGCGCTCTGCGCCGCGGCCATTCTCGCCACGTCCTTTGCCCCCGTCGCCGCCACCCTCCGGGCCTACCGCCACGAGCAGACCGACACGGTCCGGCGCAACCCCGTCCCCGGCATCGTCGATGGGCGGCCGCTCTCCGCGGGCCACGCCGACGCCCCGCAGTCGCCCGGAGCTCCCGGAACCACCGCATGAGCCGTCAGCCCCGGGTCGGCATCCTCGGCGGGGGGCAACTGGGGCGGATGCTCGCCGTCGCGGGCCTGCGGTTGGGTGTGCGCTGCCGCGTGTTCGATCAGGACCCGGACGCGGTCGCCGCCGACGCAGCCGACCTGCACGCGGACAGTTTCGGCCAACCCGCCGGGCTGGAGCGGTTCCTGAGCGGGCTTGAAGTGGTAACGTACGAGTTCGAGAACGTGCCGTCGCCGCTGGGCCAGCGCGTGGCCGAGTGCCTCCCGGTGAGGCCCGGCGTCGCGGCGCTGGCCGCCTCGCAGGACAGGCTCACCGAGAAGCACCTCTTCGCCGAACTGGGCATCCCCACGCCCGTGTTCCGGGGGGTGAACACCCTCGAGGAACTTCGCGCAGCCCTCGCTGAGGATCCTCACCCCCGAGTGCTCAAGACCCGGCGTCTTGGCTACGACGGCAAGGGGCAGGGCGTCATCCGCCCGCACGCTGGGCCGGACCCGCTCTCCGCCGCGGAGGAGGCGTGGCGGCACGTCAGCGCCGCGGATACGGCCCGCGGTGGCCTGATCCTGGAGCACCTCGTCCCGTTTGCCCGCGAGGTGTCGATCATCGCGGTCCGGGGTCTTGACGGACGGCAGGTCTTCTACCCCCTCATCGAGAACCACCACGCCAACGGCATCCTGCGGCTCTCGCTGGCTCCGGCCCCGGACCTGTCGCCCGAACTGCAGGCGCACGCCGAGGGCCTGGCCGCACGCCTCATGGAGCGCCTCGGGTACGTGGGCGTGCTGACGCTGGAACTGTTCGACCTGGGGCCGGGCCAGCCGGTGGAGCGGCGCCTGCTGGCCAACGAGTTTGCGCCGCGCGTGCACAACAGCGGGCATTGGTCGATTGACGCCGGCCCCTGCAGCCAGTTCGAGAACCACCTGCGCGCGATCCTCGGCCTCCCGCTGGGCGGCACCGATCCAGGGGCGTGCGCGGCCATGATCAACCTCATCGGCACCGCGCCGCCGCTGGAAGCGCTGGCCGCGATCCCCGGGGCGCGCGTGCACCTCTACGCCAAGGACCCGCGCCCGGGGCGCAAGGTCGGGCACATCACGCTGGTCGAGCCGGACACCGCACGCCTGACGGAGGCGTACCGCCTCGCTCGCGCGGCGCTCACACCCGATCAGGTACTCCCGGACAGTTGATCACCCGCTTAGGTTGCCGCACGCTTCGGCGCGTGCGTGCCGTTCTGGTGCGCGGTGTCACGCCGCGGTCCGCGGCGCCCCGGGGCCACGCCGCCGATAGGCCCGCCGCTGCCGGGGCGGTAGCAGAGGCCGGGCTCGGCCCCCTCGGCCATCACCGCCAGGCGCACCAGTTCCGCCAGGCTGCCGGCCATCATCTTCCGCATCACGTTGGCGCGGTGGATCTCGACGGTCTTCTCGCTCAGGCCCAGTTCGGAGGCCACGCCCTTGTTGGCCAGCCCGTTCACGACAAGCACGAAGACCTCGCGTTCGCGCGGTGTCAGACGCGATACGCGCGCCAGCGCGTCGATCTGTCGGCGACGCTCGCCCGCGGCCGACCCTTCACTGTCCAGCAGCGTGCCGACCTGCCCGGCCAGGTCGCGCTCGATGCCCACACGGTCCAGAACGTCCCGGACACCGGCCTTGAACGCCCGTGCAGTGGCGCGGGTGTCGGGGTGGCCCTGCACGCCGATCATCGCGACCCGTGGTGATGTGGCCGCGATGCGCTCGAACCACTCCGTCCCCCCGGGCGCCGTGCCGGCGCGCACCTCGCCGATCAGGGTGGCCTGTGTTGACGTCAGGCCCACCGTCGTCAGAAATCGCTCCACGCTCTCGTGCACCACCGTTCTCAGCCCCGCGGCCTCCAGCGCGCCCAGCACCGCTCGGCGCAACCCCGGCTCGATCTCGACCACGTGCACCACGCCTCCGATCACGCCGTTCCCTTGCCCGGTACTCACACGTCGCTCCAGTCGGCCTTCCTCGGTCCAGTGCCCGGCTCATGCCGGACTACGCCCCGGGTGTCGGCCACAATGGAAGACGATCTACGGGGTTCCCGTGTGAGGACAATCCCGAAGATTCTGTGTGATTCTGCGGCGAGGCCATCGGTGTGACGGCAAAAACGAGCCTTGGTGGCTTATTATTCGACCTTTTCAAAGTCTGCCCGCTCCCGGAGGCAGACCGGGCACCGCTGGAAATCCAGGGTGTCCACGGTGTACCCGCACGTTCGGCTGACCCAGAACGCCTTGCCCTTCCTGGCGTCCTCGTCCGAAAGGGCCGCCGTTCGAGTGAGCAGGACAATGTGGTCGGTCAGGCTCTCGCGCGACCATTCGAACGCTCGGCGCAGCGTGACGGCCTGCTCCTGGCGGGCGGCGGTGGCCCCGGCCTGATCGGCGGTACGTCCGCGCTCGAGGATCGACCTTGCCACGAGGAGGTTTTCGCGGGTGGTCCTGGGCGTGGGCGGCTCGGGGTCGGGCTCGGGGCGTGGGGTCAGCCCCACCTCGCGCAGCGCCTCGGCGAAGCGTTGCTCGTGGATGCGACGCGAGCGCTCGATCGCGCGGAAGAGCCCGGCGGCATGCGCGAAGCCTTCTTCACGGGCCTTGGCGGCGAAGCGGGCCATCAGCGTCGCGTCGCGCCCGGCGCGCACGTGGGCCTCGCGGGTCAGATCAGCCGCGGAGGCGCGTCGCTCCTGGCTCGGCTGTCGAACCTGTGCCGGCTGGTTCGCCGATACTAACGCCCCATCGGCACCGAAGGCTGAGGTGCAGAACGCTACGGCGAGGAGTACACCTGAACAGGTGTTGATCGCAGATCCGGCGCGAGCCGCTCGTGCTCTTCGGGCGGGTCGTTCGGACGGTCGAGATGAGCGGTCGCGCTTGGACATACCCAATCCTTGCCCTGGGAACGAGGCAACGCCGGGCACGTGGGCGGTGAAGCAGGGAAGTGGTCGATCACGCACGGGGTCGGCACGGCCGGCAACCCGGCCTCGATTACGAGGCTGCGGGCATGTCCGATGCACATCCTCAGCATCAGTCCGTGGAGGCTGGGCAACAGTTATTGAGGCGTGGTGAGAGGCGTGCCGACGGCGGATCGACGCCGAACCGGAACCTGGGCTTCGGCCCACTTGTTCCGGTCGGGCTGCTCCGGCCCGTTGTAGTACAGGGCCCGGGGCTCACCGGCAACCTCCCACTGGGGGTTCTGCAGGAGCCACGCCTCGATCTCCTTGACCGCCTCCATCATTCGTCGCAGCCGGTACGGGCCCTGCAGCCCGACGCTGACCACGGTGACCGGCTCGGTGTCAACGATGCGTACGCGCCGGTCGCGCTCATCGATACCCGTCGGGCCCAGGTCCGCGCTGCGGTAGAGGAACGACATCGTCCATTCCACGTCCTGCGGCGACTCACCAGCCCCGGCAGGGCGGTAGTCCACCTCCACCGGCGAGGTCATGGCGATCCGTCGCCGTTGAATGTGGTTGAACAGCGGGAAGAAGCCGATGTTCGTGCCCAGGTCCGGGTTGCTGCGCCCGCTCACCTCAGCACGCCGGACCGAGGGGTAGCGCTTCAGGTCCATCGCTCCGGGCGGGGTCGGCGGCGGATAGCCGTCGGGCAGTTCGGTCGTGATCGACGCGGTTCCGAAGAAGTAGAAGTCGCCGCGCCGCTCGGCCACCAGCGACGGGTCGCCCGAGAGACGGATCCATGCCCCCTCGCGCGGCTCGGGCACGCCGGGATCCGACGAGACTACTGGCGAGACATCCGGTGAGACCGTCCGCGATTCGGGGTGCTCCGGCGCGGCCGCTGCGGCTGAAGACTCGGCCGCGGAGGCCGGCGCGGCGTTCCCGGCGCACCCGGCTACCAGGACCAGCATGAGAACGCCGAGCCCGGCACAGACCGGTCCGGCAGATCGCTTCCCGGGGGCGCGATGGAGCACCCAGGGAATGCCCGCCCCGCTCTGGTCTGGGCAGTATCCGAAGGACCCTCGGTCCCGCACCCTCGCGCACGCCAACACTTCGGCACTCCGCAGCGCACGGCCCGTGTCACACATCGGTTTCATGACCTGAAACTCCGAACAGCAAGTCGGGTGGGACAGCACAGTAGCCGGGCCCGCGGAGGTGAGCGGCGGGGGGGTTACGTTGCGCGGCGGGCGCGCCCGCCGGTCCGGCGCCCGGGCTTGGCGGTCCGCGCCGACGGTGACCAGGCCACGCCGAGGTTGACCTCGCGCACCTGACCGGTGCCGCGCTCGATGCGCCCGATCGTGTAGACCCGCTCGCCGAGTTTCCGCAGGTGCTCGCGCACGCTCTCGGCGAAGGCCGGGCGCACGATCACGCAGAACCCGATGCCCATGTTGAACACCCGGCGCATCTCCTCCTCGTCGACACGTCCGGCCTTCTGCAGGAAGCCGAAGACCGGGGGCACGGGCCACGTCGCGCAGTCCACCACCGCGTCCACCTTCCCGTGCAGCGCACGGCACAGGTTCCCGCCCATCCCCGAGCCGGTGATGTGCGCCATCCCCGTGATGACCTTCTTCACTTTGTACGACCGCAGCAGTTTCACGATCGGCCCCGCGTAGATCCGGGTCGGCGTCAGCAGCGCCTGCCCGAGCGTCACCGGCTCGGCGGACCGCCGCCCCCGCGAACTCCGCACGGCCTTCGGCGCCGGCGCCTGCAGTTCCTGGTACACCCCCGCCAGGTCCAGCGAGGCCTGGGCGACGATCTTCCGCACCAGCGAGTAGCCGTTGCTGTGCACCCCGCTGGACGCCAGCCCCAGCACCACGTCCCCGGCCTTCACGCGCTCGGGCGTCGTGGCCCGATCAAGGTCCATCGCCCCGACCGCGAACCCGGCCAGGTCGAACTCGCCCGGGGCGTAGACGTCGGGCATCTCGGCGGTCTCGCCCCCCAGCAGCGCACACCCCGCGCGGCGGCATCCTTCCACCATCCCCGCCACCAGCGCCGCCAGCATCGTCCGGTCCACCTTGGGCACCGCGATGTAGTCCAGGAAGAAGAGCGGCTCAGCCCCCTGCACGATCAGGTCATTGACGTTCATCGCCACCAGATCGATGCCGATGGTGTCGTACCGGCGCAACTGGGCAGCGAGCTTGAGCTTGGTGCCCACGCCGTCGGCGCACGCCACCAGCACCGGCTGGCGGTAGTTGCGGGCGAAGAGTTTCTCGTTGTAGTCCAGCCGGAACAGCCCGGCGAACCCGCCGGGGTTGCGGATCACCCGCGGCCCGTGCGTGCGGCGCAGCAGCGTTTCCAGCGACTCGGTGAAGGCGTCCTTGGCGCCAAGGTCCACCCCCGAGTCGGCGTACGACAGCCCGCGCCCGGACCCCGTCACGCCGGGCGTGAGAGGCGCGGGGGTGGGTGAGGCGGTGCTGCGCGGGTCAGGGTCCGCCGGCGCAGGACGGGCAGAGGACGGCGTCATGGCCGGAGCGTAGCGGGTGTGACCCGGACGCAGCAGCACCGCCGGTCAGTGGCGGGAGGCCGTGGCCAGCCCCGACTGCCCGATCACCTGCTCCGCGTAGCGGTTCATCGCGTCGCGCAGTTGTTCGAAACTCTCCAGGACGTAGTAGATCGGCTGGTAGTGGTCGATCTCGAAGTCGGTGCTGCAGACGCGCTCCAGATCGAAGGGGCGGTACTCGGCGACCTCCCGCGGCACGCAGTCGGGGGCGCTCTGGCCGCGCTGTTCCCACCGCCCGCGCAGGGCGTACTCGCTCTCGGCGTGGCTGGAGACCAGCCCCGAGCCGTAGACCTTGATCTGCCCGTCCTCGCGGATGAGCCCGAACTCGACGGTGAACCAGAAGAGCCGCGCCAGCCGCTTCACGTGCACCTCATCGTCGCAGAGCAGGGCCGCGCGCCCATAGGTCTGCAGGAAGTCGGCAAAGACCTTGAGCGTGTGCAGCGGCACGTGCCCGAACACGTCGTGGAAAATGTCCGGCTCGGGCAGGTAGTCCATCACCTCGCGCGGGCGGATGAGCACGGTCGTCGGGAACTCGCGCTGCGCCAGGCACGCGAAGAACGCCTTGGCCGGCAGGTACCCCGGCACGCCGTAACTGGCCCAATCGCTCTGGGCCTTGAGGAACTTGTTGATCCCGTCCAGCCGCGTGCCCTTGCGGAGCACCGCGCCCCCGGCGACGGTGAGGTCCTGGTCCAGAACAAGGTCGTCCAGCAGCGGCAGGCGGTCGCGCGTCAGCCGCAGGATCTTCATCCCCTCGATGAACTGCCGCGAAACCTGCTGCTCCAGCACGGTCCACCGCCGGTCGAACAGGTCGCGCCAGACGTCGTGGTTCTCCGGCGTGTACTTCGTGTACGCCTGTGTGATGTAGAACCGGTCGGCGTCGATCTGGTCGTGCGGCATCTCGGGTGCGCGGTCGGCCCAGGCCTGGGCTTCGCGGGCCTCGTCGTTGTCGATGATGTTGTTGTACCGGATGTCCGCGCGCATACGCCCCTCCTGCACCCCCGGGCTACAACGGTTGACTCCCCACACCCTCGGATCACCCTGCGAATCCCTGACACCGAGGCCCAGTCCGGGCCTCAGTCCCGGCGTGCAGCACGGATCCATCGCACGCTCGGCCACGGAAGTATAAGGGCTCCCCGTTCCCCCGGTTCCATAGCTTCCCCCCCGCCCACGTGTTCCGCGACCGCCCGGCGTCGTGTACACTCCTTCCCTGTCGCCCATGCACCGCCGACACGCCTCACCACGCACGCCGACCTCGCCACAGCCCGTGCGCAACCCGCGCGCCGGGGGCCTGCTGGCCACGGGCGTGCTGCTCGCGGGCGCTTCGCTGCTGGGGGCCTGCGGCGCTGCGCAGGAGGCCGGGGGCACGGCGGTCGGTGCAGTCGCCGCAGTGCCCAACGCCGTCTTCCTGGGCGTTGAGGCGATCACCGGCGCGCCGGTGGCGCCCTACCGCCGGGCCGAGTCGATCGAGGAACTGCAGTACCAGTACTTCACCGGCATGAAGCGCTGGAACCAGCTCGACCCCGTCGAGCGCCGGACCATGCAGATGCTCCTGGACCAGCACCGCGCCAAGCGCAACCGCTGACCCCGGCTCGTCCTGCGTCAGTCCCCTCCATGCCGAGCTGCGGCCGACTCCCGGTATCCTGCCGTCGATGGCCGAGGCCCGACTGCAGCGCAACACCCTGATCGGACTGGCGGTGAGCCTGGTGCTGGCGGTGGGCAAGCTGCTGGCGGGGCTGGCGGGCCGATCCTCGGCGCTGGTGGCCGATGCCGTCGAGTCGATCGCTGATTCCTTCGGCTCGCTGGTGGTGTGGTGGGGCCTGCACGTGGGGAGCCGAAAGCCCGACGATGCCCACCCGTACGGCTACGGCAGGGCCGAGACCATCGCGGCGCTGGCGGTGGGCGTGATGCTCGTGGCCGCGGCGGTGTTGATCGTGGTGCAGGCTGTGCGGGAGATCCTGACGCCGCACGCCCCCCCCGCCCCGTGGACGCTGGCAGTGCTGGCGGGGGTGGTCGTGGTGAAGGAAGGGTTGTTCAGGCTGATCTTGAGAGGGGCCGACACGCACGGCTCCGACGCGGCCCGCGCCGACGCCTGGCACCACCGCTCCGATGCGATCACTTCCGCCGCGGCATTCATCGGGATCGCGGTCGCGGTGTGGGGGCCGGGAGTCTTCAGCGCCCCCGGGTTCGTGGTGGCCGACGAGGTCGCGGCGATCATTGCCAGTGGGGTGATCCTGGTGACGGCGTTGCGGTTCATCCGTCCGGCGCTGCGGGAGCTGCTCGATGCCCACGCACCGCAGCTGGCCGAGCGCGTGCAGGTGGTCGCGTCGGGAGTGCCCGGTGTGCGACGCGTGGAGAAGGTGCACGCCCGCAAGAGCGGACGCGGGTACCTCGTGGACATGCACCTCCACGTCGATCCCGACTCGAGCGTCCGGGACGGGCACGCCTTGGCCGGCCTGGTCAAGGCGACGGTGAAGTCGCAGATCCCCGCCGTGCTCCACGTGCTCATCCACGTCGAACCCGCCGACCCGACGTGAGCCCCGCACGCCCGCTTGCCCTCTCGCAGTGGCGCACGGGCGAGTGCAGCGACGCTCGCGCCCAAGATCCTCCCGCCACCCGGTGAGCGTTACCCCTCCACGCAGTTGGGCGGGCGGCGGCCGTGCGCGGCGGCCGCGGCACTCTCGCACGCCAGCCGGGTCATCTCTTCGCGCCAGTAGCCCTCGGCCGAGCCGATGTGCGGCGCCAGCACGGCGTTGTCGAGCGTCAGCAGGCCGGGGTGCACCTCCGGCTCCCGCTCGAACACGTCCAGCCCCGCGCCCCAGATCCGGCGCGAGGCCAGGGCTTCGGCCAGTGCCGCCTCATCGATGATCGGTCCCCGCGCGGTGTTCACCATCACCGCCGTCGGCTTCATCAGCCCCAGCCGACGCGCATCGATCAGCCCGCGCGTCTGGGGCGTGAGCGGCACGTGGATGGAGACGGCATCGGCGCGGGGCAGTGCTTCGTCCAGGTCCACGCGCCGCGCGGCGATCGGCGCCTGCTCGAACTCCAGGTGCCGAGTCCTCGCCACGTACTCCACGCGCATCCCGAACGCCGTCCCGCGCAGCGCCACCGCCCGCCCGATGCGCCCCGCGCCGACGATCAGCAGCGTCTGCCCCGTCAGGTGTACGCCGCACCACCCCGTCGGGAACCCGTTGCCCTCGCGGGCCCACCGCCCAGACCGCACGAAGCGGTCGGCCTCGACCAGGCGACGACCCGCCGCCAGCAGCAGCGCCCAGGCCAGGTTCGCCGTCCCCTCCGTGACCGCGTCGGGCGTGTTGGTGACCCAGACCCCCCGCGCTCGGCAGGCTCCCAGGTCGATGTTGTCGTAGCCGACGGCGAAGTTGCACACGCCACGCAGCGCCACCCCCGAGGATGCCGCCGCCTCCAGGAACTCCGCGTCCACGCGGTCGTGGAACATCGTGATCACCGCCGATGCCCCCGCCCCGCGCACGAACTCGAGCAGTTCAGCCCGCGACATCTGGGGCTCGGCTCGCCCCATCACCACGCGGCACCCCTCGATCAACGGCGGCTCGCCCACCGGTCGCCCGCGCACCGGCACGCAGCGCGTGATCGCCACCACCGGATGCGGCGTGCCCTCGGGCGTCGCGCTGCGTGCGCTCACGGCCGTTCCTCCTCGGTCTCCGTGTCCCAATCCGGATCATGGCCGGGCCCTTGTGCGACCGCCCCCGTACCGCGGGAACCTGAGGCGTTGAAGTCGGACCCGAGGCCGAAACAGGCCCACGCCTGCTCGCGGGTGATGGCCTGGTCGGGCGCGATGGGCTCGCTGTCGCCCGCGCGACGGCGTTCAACCGCCGCGCGGATCGAATCCTCCGGGTCGGCCCGGACGATCGGCACGTCCGACCCGAACACCAGGCCCGCACGGGCGTTGTCCGGCGTCCCGACGACCCCCGGCTCCAGCCCCGAGGCCAGCAGTTCGCGCAGCGGCAGCACCCGGTCCAGCCGGTGCGGCACGTACCGGTTCAGCGCCTCGACGTCCGCCAGCAGGTGGCACGGCTGCACCGAGCAGGTCACCCCCAGCGCGGCGAAGCGCGGCACATCGGCCCGGTCGATCAGTTCGCAGTGCTCCAGCCGCACGGTGCCGCGCGGGCACGCCGGGCCCAGCCGCTGCACGCTGTCCAGCACCGTCCGCACCGCCCCGTCACCGATGGCGTGCACCGCCAGCGCCAGGCCCAGGCCCGCGGCGGTCCGGATGGCGGCCTCCACCTCCGCGGGGCTGGCCATGCAGCGCCCGCGGGGCATGTCGGCCAGGGGCTCGGCGTAGCGGTGGAGCATCAGCGCGGTGCGGCTGTTGAGCGTGCCGTCACTGAAGAGTTTGGCCCCGCCCAGGGCGACCCGGCGCGTCCTCCAGGCGCCGGCGACCGCCGCCACGCGATCGATGATCGAAACGTTGGGGTAGAGCACCACGGGGATCGGCAGATCCCCCTCCATGTCCATGCGGCGCAGCAGCGGGCCGAGCCACTCCTGGCTGTGCAGGTCGTGGACCTCGCGATAGCCCATCGCCAGCAGCGCGTCCAGCGCTGCGCCGACGAGCGACCGGCGCTCCTCGGCCCGGGGCTCCGGGAAGGCCGACCACGCCGCGTAGGCCGCGTGCTCCAGCAGCAGGCCGGTGGCCCGCCCGTCGCGGTCGGCACAGACCACGCCGTGCGGCGGGACGGGCACGCCGGGGCGCAGGCCAGCACGATCCAGCGCGGGGGTGTTGGCCATGGCGCTGTGGTGGTCGAAACTCATGATCGCCACCAGCGCGCCGCCCGAGGCGCCGTCGAGTTCCTCCAGCGTGGGCCAGCGCTGCTCGACCCAGGCTTCGATCCGCGCTGAGTGCAGCCGTACCGCGCGCACGCCATCGTGTGGCATCGCCCGCGCCACCGCGTCCCGCACCGCGTCCAGGCACTGGGCCACGCCGGCGCACCCCTCCAGCGACGGCATCGCCAGCGCCTGCCCGTAGGCGAACAGGTGCGCGTGGGCCTCGCGGATGGGTCCGGGCACGCTCATCGACCGCTCACGGTATCCCCTGTCGTAGTCGGGTGCGGGTGGCGCTCAGGCGTCGGGCGTGGGGGACTCGATGATCGTGCGCAGCGCCCGCTCGCAGGCTTCCTCGGTCTCTACCGGCTCGGGGAAGTCCAGGCGGAGGATGCCGAAGTCCGACTTGACGTCCACGCCCCAGCGGTCCACGCCGACGGCCAGGGGTGCGGTCGGGTCGGCGCGGCGCTGGGCCAGGCAGGCACGGCGCAGGGCCGCGCGGTCGGCGTTCAGCACGCGGCAGATGCGAGCCTCGGCGCGGCAGGCGTGCAGCGGGTTGCGCAGGTCCAGGGCCTCGCCGTCAACCGCGTGCGGGCCGAGCCGGGCCGAGACGATCCGCCCCCGGGCGAAGCGCGCCCTGGGCAGGCAGGGGGTGGCGTGGTACGCGGTCCACCGGTCGATCCACTCCGCCGCCGCCGCGTCGTCGGTCACGTCGCGCAGCGAGAGGGTCAGTTGGAGGGAGTGGGGGTCCTCGTCGGGGAGGCAGAAGAGTGCGTCGGCGTCATTCTCGGCCAGGGCCAGGTCGCGGGCGTCGACGGGGAGGACCAGTTCACCGCGATGGCCGTCGACGATGAACGGGGCGCGGGTGGAGCGGCTGGTGCGGTCGGGATCGTAGATGAGCAGTGCGCCGACGCGGATCGAGGAGAGTGCCTCGACCATGGCCCGGATCGCGCGCGCGTCGTCGTCCATGCGGCATTGTTCCCTGTGGAACCTATCGGGTGGGGTGACAGCATCATGTCAGGGGTCGAATGGTGCGCGGACAATCTGTTGCGGGGACATCCTGTGCAAACGTCCTGTCGGTTGCGGTGGCCACTGGCCGGCGGTGCGTCGGGGGTCTAGTCTGGCCCCTTGCGCAGCGGATCGGCCTAGTGGGCTTGAGGGGCCCGGCGAGCGTGCCGGGCGAGGAAAGCGGGACAGCATGAGCCAGGCGGAATCGTTCGATTTCAACCGGTACACGCGTGGGGAGAATGCCCGAGGCGGGCGGGGGCCGGTGTCCGGACCGCCGCTGGGGAAACTGTTCGACCGGAGCCCGCCGCACAGCCTCGAGGCGGAGATGAGCCTGCTGGGGTCGATGATCCTGGACCCGCGGGTGATCGCGGACGTGATGCCGATCGTGCGCGGCCCGGAGACGTTCTACGACGCGTCGCACGCGAAGATCTATGCCTCGATCGTGGCGCTGGTGGACAAGACCAACGCGGTGGACCTGGTGCTGCTGGCGCAGGTGCTCAAGGACCAGGGCGTGCTCGACGCGGTGGGCGGGCTGTCGTACCTGGAGAAACTGGCGTTCGAGGTGCCGACGGCGACGAACGCTCCGCACTTTGCGCGGATCGTGACGGACAAGTACCGGCTGCGCCGGCTGATCGACGCGGCGGGGCAGATCCTGTACGACACGTACCACGCCGGGGAGGTGATCGGCGAGGAGGCCAAGGCGCTGATCGACTCGGCCGAGCAGCGGATCTTCGAGATCGCCCAGGAGGAGCAGACGTCGGACATCGAGGTGCTGGAACGGCTGCTGCACCAGGAGTTCGAGCGGCTGCACGAGATCGAGTCGGGCAAGCGGGTGATCGACGGGGTGCGGACGGGGTTCTACGACCTGGACTCGATGCTGGGTGGGTTCCAGCCCGGGGAGATGATCATCCTGGCAGCGCGCCCGTCGATGGGCAAGACGGCGCTGCTGCTGAACCTGGCCGAGCAGATCGCGATGGGTACGGACATGCCGGGCGGGACGCGGGCGGTGCGCGACCGTGCAGCGGTGGGGGTGTTCAGCCTGGAGATGAGCCGGTCACTGCTGACCCAGCGCATGCTCAGTTCGTGGTCGGGGGTGAGTTCGCACCGGATCCGCGCCGGGCAGCTGCGCCACACGCCGGAGGACGAGTACGCGCTGCTGCTGCAGGCGACGCAGCAGCTCGGGCAGGCGCCGATCTTCATCGACGATACGCCGGGGCTGACGATCACCGCGATGCGTGCGCGGGCGCGGCGGATGGTGGCCCAGTACAAGGTCGGGTGCATCATGGTGGACTACCTGCAGCTGGTCTCGTCGCCGGTGCAGGCCCGGGAGAGCCGCCAGGTCGAGGTCGCGACGGTGTCGCGCGGGATCAAGGCGCTGGCACGTGAACTGAAGGTGCCGATCCTGGCCCTCTCGCAGCTCAACCGCGGTCCGGAGGGCCGGGAAGGCAATCGCCCGCGCCTCAGCGACCTGCGCGAGTCCGGCTCGCTGGAGCAGGACGCCGACGTCGTCCTCTTCCTCCACCGCGAGGAGTACTACCACATCCAGGACCCCGAGTGGGCCGCCAACAACCCAGACCGCATCGGCACCGCCGAGTTGATCGTCGCCAAACAGCGCAACGGCCCGACCGGCGTCGTGGAACTCTCCTGGAACGCGGAGACCACGCGCTTCGCCAACCACGCCGACAGCGCTCCGCAGGGGGCCGTTGCTCCGCTCCCGCCGCCAGCTTCCAACCCGTTCACGAACCGGGGCGGCGGCGCCGGCGCGCCGCCCGGCGGCGGGTGGCACCCCGGACGCCCGACCGGGCCGGTCGCCGATCACCGCGACGGCGGAGGCCCCGACCGGGACGCCGACGACGATCCGCCGCTCCGCCCGGGGCCGGATGAACCTTCGGATCCCGACGAGCCGGCGCCGTTCTGAGCGTGTCCGCGAGTGTCGCGGGTGCTCCGGGTGCACGCTCCGCGCGCAGCAACTCCCCCACACATCCGTGCGGGGGATTTGCTGAAGATTCGTTCTCCGGTGCTCGGTTACTTCACGGGCACCCGGCGAAGAAGGACGAGATGAACAGCTGGAAGTCGCCGTTGTTCACCTGACCGTCGGGCCCGGGCTCAGAATCCGTGCTGGCGATGTCGGCCGGTCCGCAGGGCACGGGGCCGGGCTCGACGCACTCGGCGGTGAAGAACGAGGCGATGAACAAGACGAAGTCGCCGTTGTCGATCTGGCCGTCGGGGCCCGGTGAGCCGTCGGTGGCGGCGATATCGGCGGGGTTGCAGGGCGGAGTGGAGCCGCCGACCGTGACGGTCGCGGCGGTGCTGGTCACGCTGCCGCAGGCGTTGGTGAAGACGGCGGTGTACTCGCCGGCGTCCGAGGGCTGGATGTTGGTGATGGTGAGCGTGACGGCGGAGTTGTCCGTCGGCGAGGGGAGCGGGCCGGAGGCCCCGGAGACCGTGCCTCCTCCGTGCGAGGCGCCGCCGGGGCCGTCACTGATCGGGACTCCGTTGCGCCGCCATTGGACAGAGACATTCGCGTAGCCGTTGCTGGGCGCGGCGGTGAGCGTGAGGGTCTGGGCGTGGTCCAGGGCTTGCGGTTGTGGGTGGAACGCCACTATAGGAACCCCTGTCAGGCTAAGCCGCCCGAAACGTGGTGTCGAGCCATGAGTGCTCACAATCCGCCCTCCAGCGATCAGTTCGCTTCCGTCAATTATTGCAGCAGTATGTATAATTCGATCAATGTCACCTGAAGAAGTTGTGCCAAGATTTGTCCACGAAGAGCCATCCCATCTGGCTATGCCGTGTGAGAGGAGTCCACCGGCATGACTAAAGTGCCCACCTGCAATCAGATCGCCATTCGGGGCAGTGGTCATTGAATAGACGGCCGGGATGGAAGAGAAAGCAGTCGTGAGCGATTCGGAACTGCCAACTGGCGACCATGACGTGCCATTCCATCGCGCAATGATATTGGCTTGCACTCCGCCAATTGATGAGAAGTCGCCACCTGCGATCAAGTCGCCATTCGGAAGCGGCAACAGGGCGAACACGGATCCATCTTTGTAGTTATTGGTAGGATTTATGAGAGTCCAAGAAGATCCATTCCAAGAAGCCAAGGGAGAAAGTTCAAAAAGGTCTTCGTTAAGTTCAACATAAAAATTTCCACCAGCAACAAGTTCGCCATTTGGCAGAACCGCCAGCGCGTTTACAAACCCGCCCAGACCATCGCCCAGAGGCACCCAAGTGGAGCCGTTCCATCGAGCAATATTGCCGAACTGGGTGTTCCAGTCTTCGCCATCGAACAATCCTGCGGCAATCAGGTCGCCGTTGGGAAGGATCGCAAGGGCATTGACCTCCGATCCCCAAAAAATATTGGGGCTATCAAGCCCGGCGTCCATGGCCTGCCAAGAGACGCCGTCCCAGCGAGCAATAAATGCGGTCTTGGCTGTATCAATAGCACTGAATGATCCACCTGCGATCAGATCGCCGTTGGGCAATACGGTCAATGCATTGGCCGAGATAACCGTATTGTTTAGATCAACGTCAACGGGCGTACCTAGAGACAGCCACATTCCGACCTGAGGATCGTACATCGCGATGGAAATCGCAGGTTCGGTCCCAACAGGTACGGATTCGCCACCGATCACCAGACGCGCTGGCTGTGGTCCTGGGCCGTCGGGATCCCACATCGTCTGGGTCAGTATTTTAGAATTGACAGGCGGTATCTCATCGCCCGGCAGCCACTGCGGGCCGCAGGGCTGGGCGGAGGCGTTCGTCACCGCCCAGAGACCCACGAACAACGCCACGATAACGCCCAGCAGCCGCCTGAACCACGGAAAGACACTGTGTGCCACGCGCGGCTCCTCACAAGAATAAAAGTGGTGATAACCACCCAGCATAAAGGTGCAGTTTACTGCAAGCGAGCGGCCTTGCGCGTGACAACCGCCAGACGATGAGCTATTTCACGATCTGTTTGCAAACTGGCTGGGATGCGACCGCATCCGCCAGCGTCTTCAGATCGCCGGAAGTCCCTGCGGCGCTCAGTACGTGCGTTCGATCACCCGCCCGCTTGCTCACGGCCACGTAGTGGTCAACACCCAGCGGTGTTCTTGCGGCGCCGGTAGTCGAGGTTGCCGAGCTGGCCGCAGGCGGCCATGGTGTCGCGGCCCTTGGTGCGGCGGCGCTTGGCGAACACGCCGTGGGCGATGAGGTCGGCCAGGAAGCGGTCGGCGTCGGCCTCGTCGGGGGCGGGCCAGGGGGAGGCGTCGCGCGGGTTGTAGGGGATGACGTTGACCATCGCACGGAGGCGATCACCTGAGTAGGTGCAAGCCGCCCCGGCCCGGTCCTGCGTGGCGGGCTGCGCTTCGCGTCCGAGGACGAAGGCGGCCACGCGGGCGGCGTGCTCGGGCCGGTCGTTGACGCCGGGGATGAGGACGTACTCCAGGCAGATGTGGGCGCCGGCGTAGATGGGCCACTGTTCCAGGGCCGCCCGGAGTTCGCCCAGCGGGTAGCGCCGGTTCACAGGCATGATCGCGCTGCGGGTGTGGTCGTCGGGGGCGTTGAGCGAGACGGCCAGACCGAGGCGGTGCCGGCCCGGGCGCCGGGCCAGATCGGCCAGGCGCTGCAGGCCGTCGACGCGCCCGACGGTGGAGACGGTGATGCGCGAGATCGGGATTCCGGGGCCGCGGTGATCGGTGAGGACGTCGATGGCGGCGGCGACGGCGTCGAGGTTGTCCAGCGGCTCGCCCATGCCCATGAAGACGATGTTGCGGATGGGGGCGTCGGGGTCGGGGCGTTGGACGAGCCACCGGGCGGCCCACCACTGGGCGACGATCTCCGCGGTGCTGAGCGAGCGGACCAGGCCCATCTGGGCGGTCTGGCAGAAGGTGCACCCCATCGCGCAGCCGACCTGCGACGAGACGCAGAGGGTGTAGGAGCGCACGCGCTTGCGCCCGATCATGGGAATGAGGACCGACTCGGTTTCCACCGGCGTGCCGCTGCGTCCCGGCACGCGCTGGGTGAACTTGAGCACCGTGCCCTCGCCGGACTCGGAGTGATGCAGGCGGTGCACCGGGGCCACCGGGACCTGGTCGCCAGGCAGGTGCCGGTCGCGACGCGCTTCCCTGAAGAAGAGCGCGTAGCGCTCCAGGGCCGCGTCGCCGCCGGGGAGCCCCGCCTCACGGCAGGCTCGGGCGTAATCGGCGGCGGTCAGGCTGAGGGGCGAAGGGACCGGCACGCGGGATGGTAGTGATGGCGCGGGAGGGCTCGCCTCCGTGCCGTTCCGAACCGGTACGATCCAGCGGCATGAGCGAAGCCTCCAGCACGCCGTCGTTCGACCCTCGGGACCTGCCGGCGGGTGGTGGATCGGCGCGCCTGCCGGAGGCCGATGCGCAGCTGTACCTGCACCCGCAGACGCTGGCGCGGCTGGGCTCGATGGAACTTCGTGCCAAGATGATCGTGGAAGGGGTGATGTCGGGGGCGCACCGCTCGCCGTACCAGGGGTACTCGGTGGAGTTCGCGCAGCACCGCCAGTACGTGCCCGGGGACGACATCCGGCACCTGGACTGGAAGGTGTTCGGTCGCACGGACAAACTGCAGTTGAAGCAGTACCAGCAGGAGACGAACCTGGACCTGGTGATGCTGGTGGACAGTTCGGGCTCGATGCGGTACGGGTCGCGGTCGTTCGAGGAAGCCTCGGGGGCCGGGCGCCGGACCTCACCGGACGGGCGTGCGCACTGGTCCAAGTACGACCACGCGACGGCGGTGGCGGCGGCGATGTCGTACATCTGTCTGCGCCAGGGGGACCGGGTGGGGCTGGTGGTGTTCGCCGACGAGGTGCGCCGGCAGGTGAAGAAGTCGTCAGCGCAGGGGACGTGGCGGCAGATCGTCGGGGCGCTGGCGACGACGCCGGTGGACCGCCCGACGAACCTGCCGCGCGTGGTGGACCAGGTGCTGGCGAAACTGACAAACCGGTGCCTGATCGTGCTGGTGAGCGACCTGTTCGAGGACGTGGAGCGGATCCGGACGGCGCTGTCGCGGGTGCGGTTCCGCGGGCACGACATGATCCTGGCGCAGGTGCTGGACCGTGCCGAGCGCGACTTCGACTTCACGACCGAGGCGCCGTTCCTGGGGCTGGAGGGTGAGCCGCTGCTGCGCGTGGACCCGCGGGCGATCCGCGAGGCGTACCTGGAGTCGATCGGCGCGCACCTGGAGAGCGTCGAGCGCACGGCGCGGGGGTTCGGCTTCGACCACATGCTCGTCTCGACGCACGAGTGGCTGGGCCCGTCGCTCAGCGCGTTCTTCGCGTACCGCAACGCCCGGATCAAGCGCATGAAGGCCCGCTGACCCCCTCACCCGCCTCCCACCCACCCCCGTCCTCCCCGCTCCGCCACGCGAACCGTTCAGGCCGACCCGTGACCGAGACCGACCACCGCCCATGAATGTGCTGCACACGTCACTGCTGGCCGCCGGACTTGCCGCGGTGGCGATCCCGGTCCTGATCCACCTGCTCATGCGCCGGCGTCGGCGTCCGATGGCGTGGGGGGCGATGCGGTTCGTGCTGGAGGCGTACCGGCGGACTCGGCGGCGGCTGCTGGTGCAGCGCTGGCTGCTGCTGCTGGCGCGGTGCCTGCTGGTGGCGGCGCTGGGCGTGGTGCTGGCCCGCCCGCTGCTGAGCGGCGCAGGTGCCGGGGCCGACTCCGGGCGCACGGTCTACTTGCTCATCGACAACGCGATCGCGTCGAGCCTGATGGATCCTGTCGAGCGCCGCACGGCCCTGGAGCGGCACCTGGAGACGGCCCGTCGCGTGCTGGCGGCGCTGAGCGACGCCGACCGTGCCGCGGTGATCCCCTTGGCGCGTCCGGTGGAGCCGCTGATCCTGCCGGCGTCGTCGAACATCCGCGCGGTCAGCGAGGCGCTGTTGCGCATCGAGCCGACCGACGCGGGGGCGGATCTGGCCGCGGCGCTGCGCCTCACCGGGGAGGCGGGCGAGGGGATGGAGGCCCGGGGCCCCGGGTCCGGCGCGCGACGATCTTCCGCGGTGGTGGTGCTCTCGGACTTCTACGCGGGCAGCGCCGACCTGCAGGTGCCGCTGCCGAGGCTGGGCGCGGGGGTGCGGATGCTGGCGTCGGCGCCGGCGGAGGTCTCGCCGGGGAACACCGCCATCAGCGGCGTGAGCGTGCTGCGGTCGGTCGTGGTGGCGTCGGACGCGACGCTGGCGCAGACCGCCACGGTGACGCTGGAGCGCTCGGGCCCCCCGGTGCAGAGCGCGGGGGTGACGCGCGTGTCGTTGCAGTGGGCGGTGGGGGGGGAACCGCGCGGAGAAGTGACACGCGGCGAGGTGCGATGGACCCCCGGCCAGCAGAACGCGGCGGTGACGGTGCCGGTGGAGGCCCCGTCGGCGGGTGATGCGCGCGAGGGCGACGCGGTGCTGGTGGCGCGGCTGGAGGGCGATGCGCTGAGCGCCGACGATGTGTGGTACCTGCCGGTCGAGGCGCGACCCGTCCTGCGGGTGGGGCTGATCAGCGACGACCCGGCCCGTGCCAGGGTCTCGCCGGACGAGCCTTTCTCGCCGACGCAGTGGCTGGCGCTGGCGCTGCGGCCCGGCGGGTCGGCGCGGTCCGGGATCGAGATCACCGATGTGGACACCGCGGCGATCGATGCGCCGCGCCTGGCCGGCCTCGACGCGGCGATCCTGGTATCACCGCAGCGGCTCGACCGCGAATCGTGGGTCCGCCTGCGGCAGTTCGTCAACGCCGGCGGGCTGCTGGTGGTGACGCCTCCTGCCGAACAGAACATCCACACCTGGCCCGACCTGATGAACGAGGTGTTCGGGACCGGCTGGCGCATCGCCCGCGAACCGGCCGTGTTCGGAGCGATGCCCCCGCGCCTGCTCCCGGATGCGCCGTCGGACCGCGGGACACCACCGACCGCGGGCGCAACGCCCGACACGGGCGGGGTGCGCGGTGCTGCGGCCGGTCCCGGCGACCTGCTGGCGCCGATTCGCGGCGAACTGGACGATCTGGCGCGGTCGGTGACCATCACGCGGCTGCTGGCGGTGATGATCGAGGGCGCCGGCGAACCCGGGCCGAGCGGGCCCGGACCGGGCGCGGGGACCGGTGGCGGTGCGGGCACGGGCCACGGCGAGAGTGGTGCCGGGCGCGCGGGGCTTCGGACCAGCGTGCAACTGATGCTCGAGGATCGCTCGCCGGTGCTGGTAGCGGCACGACCACCTGGGGAGGGCGGCGCGGTGGCCGGTTCGGGTGTCCTGGCGTACCTGGGCGTGGCGGTCAGTTCGCGCTGGACGGATCTTCCCGCCAAGCCGTTGTTTCTACCGCTGGTGCAGGAACTGGTTCGTCAGGGCGTGTCGAAGGCCCGACCACCCGGATGGGTGATCGCGGGACAGACACCGCAGGTGCCGGTGCAGAGCGTCGAACTGAGGCCGGTCATGGCCCGGTCGTCGTCGGGCGTCGCGGGTGATCCGGTGGGCGTCACGGAGGTGGGGCGCGCGGAGCGGGCGCTGCGTTCTCGCGCGGTCTACCGCGCGGTGGACAACCGCGGGGGCGTGCGCGGGGTCGTCGCGGTGAACCCGGACGCCTCGGCGTCGAGGCTCGAACCGGTCGCACGCCCGGGCGTGGCGGCGTGGCTGGGGGCGTCCCTGCCGGTCGGGTCGCCCGAGCCGACCTTCGTGGACGATGCCGGAGGTCTGACCAGCGCCCGCGCGGCCGAGCTGCTGAGCACTTCGCGCGACGGCAACCCGACCGGGCCGCTCCTGATCCTGGTGGTGCTGGCCCTGGCGGTGGTGGAACTGGGGCTGGCGCGCTGGGCCAGCGCGGGGAGGACGATCGACGGCGCGGTCAGTGCCGCACCGGGGCCGACCGGCGGCGGCGCGCTGCTGCGGAGGGGGTCGCATGCCTGACTGGCTGAACTGGATGCTGGGCGGTCCGACCCTGCGGGCCGGTGATGAGGGTGTGCGCCTGTCGTTCGCGTACCCGCTGACGGCGTTCGAATGGGCGGCGGTCGCGGTGGGGGCGCTGGTGGTGGCGTTCTGGTCGTACGCGCGGCTGGATGCGCCCCGTGCCGCGCGCGCGGCATTGGCCACGCTGCGGGCGGCGCTGCTGGTTCTGATCGTGCTGCTGATCACCGGGCCGCGCCTGGTGAAGACCGACGAGGCGGTGGAGCGCGACTGGGTGCTCATGCTCGTCGACCGCAGCGCATCGATGACCATCGCCGATGCCCCCGGGCCCGCGCCCGACGCTCCGCCCGTGTCGCGCGAGCGGCAGCTCCGCGACCTGCTCGAGCGCCACGGGGGCGTGCTCTCGCGCCTCGACCGCGAGCGGATCGTGCAGTGGTACGGTTTCGACGCGGGGCTGTTTGACCTGCGCCGAGCGGACGTGGACGGGGTGCCCGGCGAGTCGGCCCCGCGCGCGATCCCACACCTCGACGAGCCGGCCGGGCGACGGACGAACCTCGGCGCGGCGCTGGAAGCGGCCCTGCTGCGGGCGACCGCCCGTCCGGTGTCCGGGGTCGTCGTCTTCTCCGATGGACGCTCGACCGACCTGGTCAGCCGGGCGACGCTGCGCCGCATGAACGCCGAGCGCATCCCGCTGCTGGTCGTGCCGCTGGGCAGTTCCGAGCCTGTGTCCGACCTGGCGGTGGACTCGGCGGTCGGGCCCGGGGCAGCGTTCGTCAACGACGTGGTGCCGGTGCAGGTGACGCTGCGCCGCACGGGGTCCACGGCACGGCCTTCGGGGGCGAGCGTGAGGCTGGTGGACCCGGTCAGCGGGCGGGTGCTCGACGAGCGCCGCGTCTCCTGGGAGGCCCGGCCCGAGCCGGCAAGCGCCGATCCTCTGGCCCCGCCGTCCCCGCGGGCCGAGGAACCGCCGCGGCGGATCACCCTCTCCACCACGCCGACGCTGCCGGGGCGGATGCGGTACGTGGTCGAGGTCATGCCCGACGCGGGCACGGGGGACCTGGTCCGCGAGAACAACCGCGCCGACGTGGCGATCACGCTGGTGGATCGCCCGCTGCGAGTGCTCTACCTCGACGGCTACCCGCGGTGGGAGTACCGGTTTCTGAAGAACATCCTGGCGCGGGAGCGGTCGATGCAGTTCGCGTCGCTGCTGCTGTCGCTGGGACGCCGGTATCTGGCGGAGGGTTCGCTGCCTGTGGATTCGGCGCCGATCACCGCGCGGGAGTGGGAGCAGTTCGACGTGATCATGATCGGGGACATGCGCCCCGAGGTGCTCACCATCGAGCAGATGCGCCAGATCCGGGCGAGGGTGTCCGAAGGCGGCGCGGGGCTGCTGTGGATCGGCGGTCCGGGGGCCACCCCCTGGGCCTGGCGCGGTACACCGCTGGCCGACCTGCTGCCGATGACCTTGACCTCCATGGCCCACGGCGAGGTCCTGTCGGGCGGCATGAGTGGCGGGGGAGTGGGGGGAGTGGGGGGAGGGGGGGGGGTTGTGGGTTGGAACCAGGACGTGGTCGCGGTGCCGGCGCCTCTGGCGGCATCGCTCGGCGTGCTGCGTCTGGTCGATGTGCCGGTGCCCCGGTCACCCGACGAGAGCCAGGATCCGTCGCTGCCGGACATGCCGGCGGTCCAGGGCGATGATCCGTTGTTGTCGTGGCCGTCGGTGCTGAGTGATCCGACGATGGGTTGGCCCCGGCTGAGGTACGCGCAGCGGATCGATCCTTCGGCCATGAAGCCCGCGGCGGAGGTGCTGGCTCTGGCTCAGCCCGCGGATCCGTCGGCATCGCCGGGCGATGCCACGCCGCTGGTGCTGACGATGCGGTTCGGCGCCGGGCGCGTGGTATACGTGGCGACGGACGAGATCTGGCGCTGGCGGTACGGTCGCGGCGAGGACCTGCCCGAGCGGTTCTACCTGCAACTGCTCCGCCTGCTCGGGCGCGACGCGGTCGCTCGGTCGGGGCGTCCGGCGATTCTGACCGCGACACCCTTACGGGCGGAGATCGGTCAGCCGGTGCGCGTGACCGCGGAACTCCTGGATCAGGGCCTGCTGGACGCCGCGCCGGCGTCGATCACCGTGAGCGTGAGCGCCGCGCCGGACCCGGTGGGTGGGCAGGTGATCACCGAGGAACTGTTGCTCAGGCCCACGTCGGCGCAGCCGTCAGGGGGCGTCGGCGATGTCGCTGTGCGCAGGACGTTTGTGGGAACCTGGGTCCCGAACATCACCGGCCGGGTCACGCTGAATCTGACCGATGCGCTGGTCGCGCAGGCCGCCGGGCCGCAGGGCGTGACCGCCGAGGTGGAGGTCTTCCTGGCCGATGATGAGCTCCGCCGTCCGGAGTCCGACCACGTCCTGCTGGCCGAGATCGCCCTGCAAACCCGCGCGGCGGGGGGCGTGGTGTTGTCCGATCGAACGCTGGCCGACCTGCCGCAACTGCTTCCCAAGCGGGAAGTTCGGATCCCCGGCATCACGCAGGAGCACACGTTCTGGGATACGCCATTGGCCCTGCTGGCGGTGCTGTTCCTGCTGACGCTGGAGTGGGTCTGTCGGCGGCTGCTCCGGTTGTCCTGATTTTTGTACGGATTATGTTCGGACAAGGTCTCGATGCCAGAGTCAGTCGCGGTTCCGATGTGTGGGTGTTTGCAGGTTGCCTTGACCCGGAGTCCTCATTCGGCCACTGAAGGACACGGGAGGCTCCGATGGATTCTGGCAAGTTTTCAGAGTGTGAGCCTCCATTTGGGCGTTGGCCGGTACGCTCCAGAGCCCGTTGTGGCAACAGGCCACGCCCTTGAATCGTTCTCCTTGACGGTGCATCACTGACCCGAACACCGTCACTCTTCCGATCTGTGCGACATGCCGACCGATCAGGACCGCAGCATGAGCGACCGCCAAGGCGAGGCCCGGAGTCCTGCGCGGAGTGTGCCGACGCCTCGGCTTGATCCGGGTCCGCTTCTGCGCCTGCGACGTGTGGCCCGGGGGCTGCTGGTGGCGCACGGGCTGGGGTGGCTGGTGGCGGGCGTGGTGGCGGGTGTGGCGCTGGTGGCGATGGTGGACTTCGTGCTGCGGACACCCGAATGGGTGCGGTTCGCGGTGCTGCTGGCGGGGCTGGGGGTCGTGGGTTGGGTGGCGGTAAAGCGTCTGTGGCCGGCGGTGCGGTTCAGGCCGTCGCTCGAAGAACTGGCGCTGCGCGTGGAGAGTTCGGCGCAGGGTCGTCAGATGCACTTGGGAGGGACCCTGGCGTCAGCGGTCAGCCTATCGGATCGTTCAGACGCGGACGTCACAGAGCGAGCCCTGGCCGCGCCGGTGATCCGCGCGGCGGCCTCTTCGCTGCGGTCCCTGAGCGTGCTGAGGGCGCTGCGGCTGCGCGCCCCGCTGCTGGCGGTGGCGATCGGGGCGGGGGCGGTCCTGGGAGCGATGACGTTCACCGCGGCCTACCCGTCCGCGGCGTGGATCGGGGTCCGTCGTGTGCTCGTGCCCTTCTCAGGGGCCGAGTGGCCGCGGCGCACTCAGGTCGCGGACGTGACGGAAACCCAGGTCCACCCGCTCGGGTCGGCGCTGGTGCTGCGGGCGGGGCTTGTGCGCAGCCCGGGCCCGAGCGCCTCCACGAGTGTCGAGGCCAGGTTCCGCCTCTTCGACGCCGACGGCCGACCAGGGCCCGTGCGGCGACTGGCGATGACCAGCCAGGAACGCCCGGTGACGGCGGTGGTGCCCGATGAGCGCGGGTCGCCTGTTCAGGTACCCGCCGTGCTCTTCGAGCGGTTGATCGAGCCGGGGTCGCTGGTGGCGTCGGTCGGTGACGCTCCCACGTCGGCAGGTGATGACACGCGGCTGGAGTACTGGTTCACCACCGACGACGACCAGACGCCAGCGCGCACGGTGCGACTGGTGACCCCGCCTTCAGTCACGGGCGCAACCGTGCGCGTGGTGCCCCCGGCGTACCTGCCGGGCCGGTCGATCGAGGGCGAGAGACGGGACCTTGGTCCCGGAGTGGATGAGCGGGCGATCGTTGGGGGGATCCTGCCGGGGTCGCAGGTGGTGGTGGACCTGCGGTTCTCCAAGCCGGTGCCCTGGCGGGGCGGAGGGACGTGGGCGAGCGGGCAGTGGCCGCTGGGGCGCGAGGCGGAGCAGTTGCGCATCTCGACCGACCCGGCCCGCCGCCTGACCATCACGCCCCTGCCTCCCGAGCGATCCGCCGGCGAGGCTATGACCGACGGTTGGCGCCTGACCTGGAACGCGCGAGAGACCCTGCGCCTGCCGGTGGTGCTGGTAGACGAGTATGGCGTGGCCAGCACCGGCGAGAGCGTCTTCCGGTTCGAGTCCCGCGCCGACCGCCCACCGGAGGCGGTGGTCGTGGTCCCCGAGCAGGACGTGGATGTCCTGGCGACAGCCGTGATCGAAGTGCGGGCCGAGGCTCGCGATGATGTCGCGCTCTCGAGGCTCGCGCTGGAATACCGGCTGGCCCGGCGTTCGCCGGGGTCGGTGGGCGCAGCGCCCGAGCCTGTGACCGAGGCCTTCGAGGTTGCCGCGGCGCTCCCGCCCGACGCCGGCCGGGCAGTGCAGACGCTGACCGCCGCGGCGCGGCTCGACCTGTCGACGATGGGGCTCGTGCCCGGTGACGAAGTGTGGATCACCGCGGTCGCGACCGACGCGTACGAGCTCGACGCTCAGCGTCACGAGCCGGTGCGGTCACCGGTCCGTCGCGTGCGGATCATCTCGCCCGACCAGCTTAACGAACTGCTGTGGAGCGAACTTTCGGGCCTGCGCCGGACGGCCATCCAGACCAGCGAGCGTCAGGCCGCGGCGGCCCAGGCCGTCTCGCGCGATCCGCAGCCGCCCAGCGAGGCGCGGATGCGTTCGGCGGCGCGCGAGCAGGCGGGTGTGACCGACGCGGTGCAGCGGATGGAGCAATCGCTGCAGCGGGCGGTGGATCGTGCGCGCCAGTCCGCCGGAGCGGAACGCCCGATGCCGGGGGCCACGCCGCCGACCGGCGCGGAGACGGGCCAGCGCCCCGGCGAGCCTCAGGATCCGGCCGAGCGTCCGGGTGATTCCCCGCCGCGTGAATCGCTGAGCCGTGCCGAAGTGCCGCTGGACCGGGAGGTGGAGGAGGCGATCCGTACGGCGCAGGACCTGCTGCAGGTGGCGCGGGAGTCTTCGTCGGGCGCGTCCCGGGCGCTCCAGGAGTCTCAGCAGGCCCGGGGGCAGGACGATGCGGCGCGGGCGGGCGAGGCGCAGCGTCAGGCCGAGCGCGACCAGCGCGCGGCGCAGGAAGCGCTCGACCGCCTGGCCGAGGCGCTGGACCGCGGTCAGGACGCATTCACCCAGCGCCGGGCTCTGGAACGGCTGGTTCAGGATCAGGAGGACCTCCGCCGGCAGACGCGAGAACTGGACGCGCAGACCTCCGGGCGCGAAGTCGACGAACTGACCCCCGAGCAGCGCCAGGCGGTGGAACAACTGGCCCGTCGCCAGGAGCAGTTGTCGCAGCGTGTCCAGGACACGATCAACCAGATGCAGCAGCGGGCCGACCAGCTCCGGTCGAACGACCCGCAGACCGCCGACGCCCTGCAGCGCGCCGCCCAGCGCGGCCAGCGCCAGGCCGTCAGCGAGCAGATGCAGCAGGCGGCGCGCCAGATCCGGCGCAACCAGCAGCAGACCGCCTCGCAGCAGCAGGAGCGAGCGGCCCAGGCGGTGCAGCAGATGCTCGACGAGCTGCGCGAGGCCGCCCGAGACCGTGACGCCACGCTCCGGCGCATCCTCGCGAGCCTGATCGAGACCATCGATGCGCTGATTGCCCAGCAGGAGCAGGAACTGCGGACGCTCGTTTCCGCCGTCACTCCAGCCCAGCTGATCGGGCTGGACCAGGGCATGATCCGCCTGAACACCGCGACGCTGGCGGCGGTGGACCAGGCCCGCGGGGCGGGGCGCGAGGCCCGGGGCGTGGCCGAGGCCCTGGAGCGTGCCGTCGGCGCGCAGGAGGAAGCGGTGTCGGCGCTGCGGTCTCGCCCGGTCGATGCGGTGCAGGCGGGGGCCCGCGAAACCGAGAGCCTCACCCAGTTGCGCCGGGCCCGTGACGAGGCGTCCAAGGCCCAGCAGGAGGCCGAGCAGCGCGATCGCCAGCGCCGTCGCCAGGAACTCCGCCAGGAGTACCGCCAGCTCATGGAACGCCAGGCCGAACTCCGGACGCAGACCGAGGCGGCCCGGGCCATGCCCGCCGACCGCCGTCAGCGCGCCGTGGCGCGCCAGATCGGCGTGGACCAGGAGTCTCTGCGCCAGCGAGCTTCAGACCTGCTGGAGAAGACCGAAGAACTGGCCGAGTCGGAACTTTTCCCGATCGCGCACCGACGGATCGACACCTCGTCGATGGAGGCCACGAACCTGCTGTCGGACGGCCAGGTCTCCACGCTCGTGACCGCTCGCCAGGGCGTGGTCCTCCGGACGCTCGAGGCGCTGATCGACGCACTGGATGAATCCGACCGGCGCGACCGGCCCTTCCGCGAAAACGACCAGGGCAATCAGGACGGCTCCGGCGGTGGTGGTGGGCAGGGGCAGGACCGACTCATCGCCATCCTCGCCGAACTGCGCCTGCTGCGTCAACTGCAGGTGGACGCGCTCCGCAGCACCCGCGAAGCGGCGGAGGGGCAGGACCAGCCCGTGGTCCAGGCCCTCACGCGCGACGCCGCGGACCTGCAGGACCAACTGGCCGCCAAGGCCGAGCGGCTCCTGGAGATGCTGCAGCAGATGGAGCAGGGGCCGGGGGGTGGGCCGGGGGGTGGGCCGGGGGGTGGGCCGGGGGGTGGGCCGGGCGGGGGGCCGGTCAGGCCGAGGCTTCCGGATGAGCCGGGAGGCCGGTAACCAGCATCGGTTGATCGAACCAGGCAACCGGGGACGTCGATATGTGTGGTATGAGGTTCATGCGGGACATGGGTTGCAGGCAGGCGAGAGGGCGAAGAGCGCTGGTGTTCGCTGCGGTGTCGGTGTGCGCGATGACGGGGTGGAGCCTCACCGCCGCAGAGCCCGGCGGCCCACCGGGACCAGCACAGGGATCAGCACCGGTTTCGCCCTCATCTTCCTCGGTTCCCCCCGCCCCACCTTCGCTCGATGATCTTCTGGGCATCACCCCGGCCGGAGGGGTCGCCCCGGGGCGATCGGACCCGCTGCGGGAGGATCTTGACCAGCGCCTGCGCGATGCTCCATCGACGGATGCCGCCGGCCAGTTTGCCGAGGCCGTGGCGCTGATGCGCAGGGTCGCCACCCGGCTTGAGGGCGCCGGCGAGCACGGCCCCGACACCTCGATCGACACGCAACGGATGCAGGAGGACATCATCCGCAAGCTCGACTCCCTGATCTCTCAGGCCCGCCGCCAGCAGCAACAACAACAGCAACAGCAGCAGCAGAGTTCGCAGGACCAGCAGCGTCAGGCCCAGAGCCGTCAGCAGCAGCAACAGCAGCAGATGCAGCAGCAGGCCAACCAGCAGCAGCGACAGAGCAGTCAGGCGCAGGACGCCGAGGCCCGTGCCCAGGACAGCGATCAGAACCGCCAACTCCCCGGCGGGCAGGCCCCGGTGCAGCGCCCGCAACTGGACGCGGCCCGAGCGGCGTGGGGCGCACTGCCCGAACGCGTACGCGACATGCTCCTGCAGGGCTCCGGCGAGAAGTTCAGCCCGACCTACCAGCAGTTGACCGAGGAGTACTACCGTCGATTGGCCGAGCAGAGGCGCTGAGCCGTCCGACGAGGGCTCGGCATGGGGAAGGCGTGGCCCGGCCGAGCCGGGCGTCCGAGATCGACCGAACGATGGGCACCGCATGGATCATCCTGGGCACCGAAGCACTGGCCCGCGTGCTGAGTGCGGCCGTCTCGGCCGGCGTCTCTGCCGCGACCGGTCCGGCCTTACCCGCGGACATGGGCGCGAGGGGAACGGCGGTGACCTTCGCCGCCGGCGCCGGGGGGGCGGTGTCGGGCGATCGTGCGGGGCTTGCGGCGCTATCTCTGCTGGCGGTTGATGCCATGAGCACCACGGCGCGCGCACCTGTTCATGTGTTCGCGGCGGCGCGGCGCGATGACCCTCCCGAAGAGCCGCCATCCGGCCCGCCGCCGGGGCCGATGCCGACGCCCCCGCCGATCGGGCCGGTAGATGCGCCCGTGGCGGTGCCCTCGCGCGAAACCGCCGACCCGGTGCGCCCGGAGGGGATGGTCCGATCGGCCCAGAACACCCCGCTGGCCGGTGAGATCACCGGCGACCTGGACCGCGCCGTGGCCCGCGGGCTGGCCGCGCTGGCCAACATGCAGAACCCCGACGGCACGTTCGGCTCCGGCCGTTTCGGCTCGAACGTGGCGATCACTTCGCTGGCGGCGCTGGCCTTCATGGCCGACGGCCACCTCCCCGGCCGCGGCCGCTACGGTCACGTGGTGGAGCGTGCGCTGGAGAACATCCTCCGCAACTCGACCGAGACCGGCCTCATCACCTCCGACACCGGCTCGGGACCGATGTACGGGCACGGGTTCGCCGCGCTGTTCCTCGGCGAGATCTACGGCATGACGCCCGACGGTGGCGAAACTCCTCTTTCCCGGCGCGTGCACGAGGCGCTGGTCCGCGCCTGCCGCCTCATCGAGCGCACGCAGAACGAGGAGGGCGGCTGGCGCTACAACCCCGTCCCCTACGACGCCGATGTCTCCGTCACGATCGCGCAGGTCATGGCCCTCCGCTCGGCCCGAAACGCCGGCATCGAGATCCCCAAGTCCACTATCGATCGGGCCGTCGAGTACATCCGCAAGTGCCAGAACCCCGACGGCGGATTCATGTACCAGCTTCCTTCGGGCGTGTCGCTCTGGCCCAGGTCGGCGGCGGGCGTCGCTTCGCTGTACTACGCCGGGATTTACTCCGACAACGCCATCGACCGCGGCCTGGCGTACCTCCGGCGACACGCCCTGCCCACCAGCCCCTCCCGCACCGAGTCGCACTACTGGTACGGGCAGTACTACGTCGCCCAGACCATGTACCTGGCCGGCGGCGACGAGTGGGCGCGGTTCTGGCCCCTGGTCCGGCGTGAACTGCTCGCCCGCCAGAACCCCGCGGGGACCTGGACCGATCAGTCGTTCGGTACGGCCTACGCCACCTCGATGGCGCTCATCGTGCTGCAGATGCCCAAGCGCTACCTGCCGATCTTCCAGAAGTGAGCCCGAGACTCATGCCACGACCGCATCGTTGGGTCAGCCTGGTCGTGCGATGGGGCATCCCCGCGGGCCTGTGCGCCGCGTGGTCCGCGGGCGCACTCGCACAGTTCCCGCGCCCCGCGCCCGAGGCCCCGCCGCGACCGCAGGTCGTGCTCGACTCCGCGCTCTCGCCGATCGAGATCGTCCGCGTGTTGCGGGCGGATGGTTCGAGCCTGGTCTTCCGCCCCGCCGACGACGGCGCCGCCGACGCGGCGCTGGTGCGGCGCGATGTGGCGGCGGTCGTCCCCGCGGACTGGTTCTCTCCATCCGCCCGCGACGAGGCCGCCGAGCCCGACCTGCGTCCGATCACCGAACTGGGCGTGCTGCACCTGACCGACGGCACCAGGATCGTCGGCGGTATGCCCCGCTCGGCCGCGACCACCCCCGATCGGATCGTCTGGTCGCATGCACGCCTCGGCCGCCTGACCTTCCCGCTGGATCGGGTCGCGCGCATCGATGCCCCCGAGAGCGACACGCTGACCGCCCGCCCCGCGGCCCCGTTCGCCGTTCCGCCCCGAGGCTCCGCGCCCGTGCCCGCCGCGGCCCGCGACCGGATCACGCTGCGGAACGCGGACCGCGTCGAGGGCTTCTTCGTCGGCTTCGTGCTCTCGTCGGGTCCCGACCAGCCCCCCGCGCCGCACGCGCGCATCGAGGTCGACAGCGTCACGCGGGACATCCCGGTGGACCGCATCGCACGCATCGAACTGGTCAATCCCCCCGAGCCGGCCCGCGGGCCCCGCGTCTGGCTGGCCGACGGCACGGTCTTCTCCCCCGACGAGGTGCTGGTCGAACAGCCCGACGAGATCACGCTGCGCCTGCAGCGTGAACCCGGCGGCATGGCGCAGGTCCGGCTGCCCTCCACGCTCGTGCGCGCCTGGACGCCAGAGGCCTCACGCCTCGCGGCGCTGGCGTCGCTGCCGATCGTCGAACACCGCGCCCCGCCCGGTCGGCGCTGGGCCCCGCCCCCATCGCTCAACGAGCCGCCTCACGGGGAACTGCTCGGCGCGGCGGACCTGACGCTCTCAGGACCCGTGACGGCCGAATGGGCACTGCCGCGAGGCGCGGTGCATGTTGCCGGGTACCTGGTGCTGCCCGATCACGCCCGGACCTGGGGGCGATGCCGTGTGGTGGTGCAGGGCGTCGGTCCGCCCGAGCGCGGGCGTGCGCCGCAGACGGTGGACCTCGGGTCGTTCACGCTGCTGCCGGAGTCCCCGGTGGTGCGGTTCAACGCGCCGCTGCCGGATGGTGCCGGCGTGCCGTCCGGTGGCTGGCGTCTGCGCGTGGAGATTCTGCCGGCGGGTGCAGGGCCGATCCAGAATGAGGTGCTGCTGCGCCGCTGGCTCGTGGTCGTGAATACCGGCGAGCGACCGGGCTGACCCGGGCGTGCGCTCAGCGACGAGCCCTGAGCGGCGGGGCCTTGGCGTGCTAGCGCACCTTGATCGACGCCAGCCCGACCACCACCAGCAGCACCGTCACGATCCACAGGCGTGATACGACCTTCGACTCCGTCCACCCGCCCAGGTGCAGGTGATGGTGGAACGGCGCGCACCGGAAGATCCGCTTGCCCCCCGTGGCCCGGAAGTAGCCCACCTGCAGCATCACCGAGCCGATCTCGGCCAGGAACACCGCCGACATGAACAGCAGCACGAACTCCTGGCGGATCACCACCGCGATATAGCCCAGCAGCCCGCCCAGCGCCAGCGAGCCCGTGTCGCCCATGAACACGCTCGCCGGCGAGCAGTTGAACCACAGGAAGCCCAGGCACGCCCCCGCCATCGCGCCGGCCATCACCGACAGTTCCCCGCTGCCCGGCACGTGCGGCACCAGCAGATACTGCGACGCCGACGCCCACCCCGCGATCACCGTCAGCACCAGCAGCCCCAGCGAGACCGCGGCCGTTGTACCCGACGCCAGCCCGTCCATCCCGTCGGTGATGTTCACCGCGTTGCTCATCCCCGCGATGATCACGGTGCCGACCAGGATGAACGAGCCCAGCCCCAGGAACCACAGCGACGGGTTCACGATGTACCGCACGCCCCCGCCTTCGGCGACCTCCTGCTCGAAGGTCTTCTGGAACGGCAGGTTGAGCACGTGCGCCAGGTTCGGCACGGTGTCGGTCTGGCCGTGCGTGAAGGCGAAGTACGAGATCAGGGCGGCCCCGCCCAGCTGCGCCACCAGTTTCTCCCACGCGTACAGACCCTGCCGCGAGGCGCCGGGGCGTGACGCGGCGGTGAGCTTGAGCCAGTCGTCGATGCCGCCGATCACCGCCATCCACAGCGTCACCGTCAGCCCGAGCACCACGTAGAAGTTGCGGATGTCGCCCAGCAGCAGCGTCGCGGCGAGGATCGCGCCGACGATCAGCACCCCGCCCATCGTCGGCACGTTGCGCTTGGAGCCGGCGGTCTGCTGCAGCGCCGCCGCGTCCGTGAGGCCGGCATCGCCGATCTTCTTGCGCCGCAGGGCGGCGATCACGCGCTCGCCGAACACCAGCACGATGGCGAAGGCCAGCAACGCCGCGCTCATCGCCCGGAACTCCAGCCGGTCGAGCACCTGCAGGTACGAGTACACCCCCAGGCGCTCCAGCCATTCGCGCGACCAGTCCAGCAGGACGTAGAGCATCGTCACCCTCGTGGCCCGGGGTCTCCGGGCGGTGCATGGTCAGCCGGTACGCACGCCACTCTCCGCGGCCAGCGCCCGAGCCACGCGTTCCAGCCGCACCCCGCGCGATCCCTTCAGCAGCACCACGTCGCCGGGCCGGACTCGACGAGCCGCCTCGGTGCAGGCGTCGTCGCTCGCCTCGGGCAGAGCCGTGACGCACGCCCCGGGCAGGCCACCATCGCGGGCCGCCCGGGCGATCAGCGTTCCCAGGGGGCCCAGCGTCACCAGCACGTCGGTCAGATGCTCCGCGGCAACGACCCGCCCGATCTCCAGGTGCGACGCCTCGCCCGCCGCGCCCAGTTCGAGCATGTCGCCCAGCACCATCACGCGCCGCCGGGGCCCCGTGGGGTACACCCCACCGAAGGTGCGCACCGCCGCGAGCATCGACTCGGGGTTGGCGTTGTACGCGTCGTTGACCAGCTCGACCCCGCCAAGGTTCGACCGCTCCCAGCGCATCTCCGGCCCGCGGACACTCAGCAGCCCCGCCGCGATCTCCTCGTCGTTCAGCCCGAAGCGCCGTCCCACCGCCACCGCCGCCAGCGCGTTGAGCGCGTTGTGCTCGCCCACCAGCGGGCACCGCAGCCTCCACCGCCCGTTCACCGTGAACCGCACCCACCCGCCCTGTTCGTGCGAGGTCTCCGTCAGGCGCAGGTCCGCTTCACGGTCGCGCCCGAACCGTACCAGCGCCACGTCACGGCAGGCGCGCAGGTGCGGCCCCAGCGCCGGCGCATCGGCGGTGGCCACGCCCGCCCCTCCAGCCCGGATGCACCGCAGGATCGCCGCCTCCTCGCGCGCCACGCCCTCCAGGCTCCCGAAACCCTCCAGGTGTTCCCGCCCGATGCTCACGATCACCGCCACGTCCGGCTCGACGATGCTCCCCAGCGCGGCGATCTCGCCCGGGGCGTTCGTGCCGATCTCGCAGATCAGGTACTGGTGGCCCGGTCGCGCCGACAGGATCGTCAGCGGCACCCCCACGTCGTTGTTGAAGCTCTTCCGACTGGCGATGCCCCGCAGCCGCTGCGAGAGCACCGCGTCGATGAGCCGCACGGTCGTCGTCTTCCCGTTGGACCCGCAGACCCCGATGACCTTCATCCCCTCCAGCGCCCGCCGATAGGCCTGCGCCAGTCGCAGCAGGGCACGGCGCGTGTCCGGCACGCGGATCACCGCGACCGGCCGCCCAAGATCATCGGTCAACGGGCCACGAGGCTCGTGCTGCACGATCACCGAACGCGCCCCCGCCGCCGCGGCCTCGGGCAGGAAGTCGTGCCCGTCGAACCGCTCACCCTTGATCGCCACGAAGACCTGCCCGGGCCGCACGCTGCGCGAGTCCACCGTGACCCCCGCCTCCTCGGACTCGAGCCCGCCGCCCGCCACGCCGAGCCATTCCGGGCGCGTGGCCAGCACGCCGCCCACGACGCTCCGCAGGCGCTCCGGATGGAAGAAGGCGTTCACGCGTGGGCCCCGCCTTCGGCACGCGTGCCCATGCCGCGCGCCCTCAGCGCAGCATCCGCCACCGCCACGTCGTCGAAACTCCGCTCCACGGTCCCCCCGCGACCGTCCGGAAGGATCTGGTACTTCTCGTGGCCCTTGCCCGCGATCAGCAGAATGTCCCCAGCCTGTGCCTCGCGGACGGCCATCCGGATCGCCGCGGCGCGGTCGAGTTCCACTCGGACCTTCGCACGGTTCTCCGCGCTGACACCCGCGAGGATCTGATCGAGGATCGCTCGGGGATCCTCGGTCCGGGGGTTGTCGCTGGTGATGACCGCACGGTCGCTCAGGCCGGACGCCGCCGCTCCCATCTTCGGCCGCTTGGATCGGTCCCGGTCGCCGCCGCAGCCGAACACGCACCACAGCCGTCCCTGCCCTTGGGCCATGAGGACGCCGCGCAGCACGCCGAGCACGCGGGCCAGCGCATCGTCGGTGTGGGCGTAGTCCACGTATACCGCCAGCGGGTCGTCCCACCCGGTGACCCGCTCCAGCCTGCCCGGCGGCGCGGTCGCGCGCTCCAGTCCGTCCCGGATGGCCTCCGGCGACAGCCCCAGTTCGTGCGCCACCGCGGCGGCTTGCACCGCGTTCATGACGTTGTGCGCCCCGATCAGCCCCAGCCGCAGACGCCAGCCAATGCCCGTTGCGCGCGGGTCGGGGGCACGCGTGCCGTGGGGGTGCTCCCAGGGGCCTTCGATCTCGCACTCGGTCCCCGACGCCGTCGTGCGCAGCACCCGGGCAAACCACTCCGGGCGGGGAGCGCTCGTGGCGTGCCGGGCACGCATCGAACACCGCACCACACGCGCCCGGCAGTCCCGCAGCATCCGGTCCGCGGCCGGGTCGTCGGCGTTCACGATGGCCACCCCGTCCGCAGGCAGCGACTCGAACATCCGCGCCTTGCTGTCGGCGTAGACCTCCATCGTGCCGTGATAGTCCAGGTGATCGTGCGTCAGGTTCGTGAACACGCCGATCCGGATCTGCGCCCCCCCGGGCGCGCCGACGCGCCGCTGGTCCAGCGCGATGCTCGACGCCTCCAGAACCGCGGCACGGCACCCGCACTCGAGCATCCGCGCCAGCGTGCGGCTGACCTCCAGCGCCGGCGGCGTTGTCAGCGTGGCCGGTGCAACCTCAGCCCCGTCGTCCACCACCACCGTGCCCATCAGCCCGCAGCGGCACGCTCCCGGACGCATCACCCCGGAACCCGGCGGTGATGCTCCCTCCCCGCGATGGTCCTCCGATTTCGAGCCCATCGCCAGTCCATTGAGCAGACGGTGCACCAGCCACGTGACCGTCGTCTTGCCGTTCGTGCCCGTGACCCCGATGACCGCCAGCCTTCGCGAGGGTTCGCCGTAGAACCGTTCCCCGATCTGGGCCAGCGCCAGGGGGACATCCGGCGTTCGCAGGAGCACCGCCCCGCCCGCGGACACACCCTGAGGCAGCGGCTCATCCCCCTCGACCAGCACGCCCACGGCCCCGGCCTTGACCGCCGACGGGATCATCCGACGCGCGTCGGTGCGCTCGCCGACACGGGCGATGAAGAGGCTGCCGGGCATTACGGTGCGGGAGTCTTCGGTGATATCGGTGATGCGGACGCGCGCAAGATCACCCTCAGTGCCGCCCTCGGCCACCGTGACGTGCAATCCTGCGATCAGCCGGTCCAGATTCACGCCCGCACGCTCCGCGCACGCTCGCACAGTCCGGGTGCTCCGACGCCCCGCCGGGGTTGCAGGCCCACAGCGGGCCGACATCACCGCGCCGCCCCCCGCAACCGGCGCCTGATGCTATCGACGCGCCCCCGCCCCAGAGCCGATTTTTCGTCGCGCATCGCGCTCTACCCTCTCCCGTGCACCCCGACGACGAGGTCTGTCTCTGCTTCCACGTCTCGCTGCGGAAGATCCGCACCTTCCTCGCCCGCGAGAACCCGCCCGTCGCCTCGCTCATCTCCGAGTGCCTCGGGGCCGGCACCGGGTGCCGCTGGTGCGTCCCGTTTCTCCGCCACCTCCACCGCTGCCACGCCGAGGGGCACCCGGTCGACCTGCGCATCAGCCCGGAGGCCTACGCCTCCGGACGCCTGTCCTTTCACAAGACCGCCGAGCGGGACCCCGGGGTCGTGCGCCAGGCCCTTGATGAGCATGAACCTCTGGACTGAAGCACAGCAGCCTCCGGGGGAAACTCCGGAGGCTGCGGAAAGACTCGCCGAAGACTCATTGATGATGAAGCGACCCGGGTCGAGGGTCAGCGCCCGATCGGCACGCCCGGTCAGTTCTCGATTGTGCGCAGGCTCAGGCCGTACTCGTTGAGTTTGGCCCGCACCTCTGATAGTGAAGTCGCGCCGAAATTCTTGACCCCCAGCAGCTCAGCCTCGGTGTGGGTCACCAGGTCGCCCAGGGTCTGGATGTTGAGCAGTTGCAGGGCCTTGCGGGCGCGGACCGACAGGCTCAGCTCGCTGACGCCCTTGTTGAGCACCGCTTCCTGCCCCGTGCCCTTGAGCGAATCGAGCATCGCCTTGCGCGCGGCCCGGTGCGCCTCGTCGCGCCCCTGGCCCAGCCGAAGCCCCTTGCTGGAGAGCATGCTCTTGATCTCGACCAGGCTGCTCTCGCCGAAGTTCTTGTAACTGAGCAGTTCCGCCTCCGTCGTCCGGACCAGGTCGCCCAGCGTCCGGATGTTCATCTTCTTCAGGCACGTCCGCGCCCGCACCGACAGCTCGAAGTCGGTCACCGGCGTGTCCAGCAGCGCCGAGCGCTTCAGTTTCTCACGGTCGTGATCGTCGTCGATGACCATCTCACGGCTGGCCAGGATGTCCTTCATGAACAGGCGTGCCCGCGTGTGGTTCGGGTCGGTTTCCAGGATCTGACGCAGGCAGCGCTCGGCGCGGGCCCAGTCGCCCCGGTCCTCGTAGCACACCGCCAGGTTCAGCAGCGCGTTGATCGGCGCCGGCGGACGCTCGCACGCCCGCTCGTACATCTCCACCGCCTCATCCTCTTCCCCGGCGATATCCAGCAGGAACCCCAGGCGGAACAGCAGTTTCGGGTCGGTCGGGTCCGCCTGCACCGCTCGACGGTACAGCGCGATCGCCTCGCCGCGATCACCCGCGGCCTCCGCCTTCTCGGCCGCCGCGGAGTGCTGCGACGCCTGCGCCGCGTCACGGGCCACTTCCGACGCTCCGACCACCATTTCCAAGGGATTGCTGATGCTCATGCCGTCTCCAGAAATCACAATCTCTGCCGGAAAATCGCGGACACCAGCCCGGTGCCCCTACCAACGATCCCCCACGCCCCGCCTACGCCCCACAGTTCCCGAGCGTCAGTTGATCGGTTTATGTTTGGTATCTTGACGATGTGCCTGGCCGAGATGATAGGCCCGCGCGCCCATGCCGGGCACTCAGTGCCTGATCCGCTGCAGCCGGCCTCACCGGGCCACCGCGTCAGGAGTTCGCGCCCGTCGCCGGGGACGGTGACCCCGTCGACGAGGGCTCCTGGCTGCCGGCGCTGTGTTCCAGCAGATGCATGTCGCGCCAGCGACCCGACAGGAACCGGTACCACAGCGCCAGCCCCAGCAGGATGATGTACACCCCCGCCGCCGACCACGGCCCGAGGCTCCCCCACTGCGGAACCCCGAACGTCAGCGCCCCGCCGAGCCCGATGATGCACGTCCAGGCCAGGATCATTGTCACCACCCCGGGCCAGACCGTATCCCCCGCGCCGCGGAGAACGCCGATCAGCGTGATCCCCAGCCCGTCAAACACCTGGAACACCGCCGCGATGATCATGATCTGCGCACCGATCAGCGCGACCTTGGCGGCCTCATCGGGGTCGGTGTCCGGCGGCAGGAAGATCCCGACCAGGTCGTGTCGGAACACCACGAACACCAGGGCGCACAGGCCCATGTAGACCATCGCCATCGCCACGCCCACACGCGCCCGCTGCGCCGCCAGGTCCGGGCGCCCGGCCCCAAGGCACTTGCCCACCGTTGCGGTGCACGCGAAACTCAGGCCCACCGCCGGCATGAAGCTCAGGTGCATGTACCGCAGCGCGATCCACCCCGCGGCGTTGTGCTCTTTGCCGAAGTGCCCCGCGAAGCTCGTCATGAAGATCGCCCAGCAGATCATCTCGTTGCCGAACATCAGCGCCGGCGGCCAGCCGATCTTCAGCAGGTCACGCAGGTGCGCCAGCGACGGACGCCACGCCGAGCGCGTCCCGTACCGCCGGTGGTACCGCCCCGATAGAAACACCGACACCGGGATCGAAGCTTCCACCGCCGTCGCGATCACTGTCGCCCACGCCGCACCGATCACCCCCAGCGCCGGGGCGCCCAGGTTCCCGTAGATCAGCACCCAGTTCATGAACAGGTTGACGCTGTTGCCCACCAGCGCCCCCGTCAGCGTGACCCCGGGCCGGTGCATCCCGTAGAAGTACTGCGACACCGCCCGCGTGGCCATCGTCAGCAGCCCGAACGTCAGCAGGATCCGCGCGTACCCGCTCTCCAGTTCCACCAGCCGCTCGGCCGACGCCCGCACCGACTCCTCCGCCCCGGGCTGCAGGTGCATCGCCGCGAAGATCCACGGTATCACCGCCGCCAGCGGCAGCAGCAGCACCGCCCACGCCGCCGCTGACAGCCACACCGCGTTCCACGCGTACGCCGGCCCGCGCTCCGGGTGCCCCGCCCCGAGGTTCTGCGACACGTACGTGTTCACCACCCCCGTGATCCCCATCACGATCGACATCGGTACGAACGCCCACACACCCCCGTTCCCCTGCGCCGCCAGGTTCACCGTGTCCGCCGGCTGGATCCGCGACACCATCCACGCGTCCACGAACTGCATGATCGTGTACGACGCCATCGTCGCCACCGTCGGCAGCGCCAGCACCAGCATTTCGCGCACCGCCGCCGCCCGGCTCGCGGCCAGAACTTCACCCCCGCCGGGCGCGCTGTTCAGGTTCGGGCTCGCGGCGCACACAGGGGCGGAGCGTAGCGCCCCGGCGTCACCACTACGAGCTGCCGCGCGCCCCGCCGACCACGGAAGGGCGGGCGGCTAACGGCTCGCTCGCGACGCACTGTCCGTTGACGGCCTGTGCGCCATCCGTGCCGCCAGCAGCAGCGCCTCGATCATCGACGTGGGGTCGGCGGCGTTCCGCCCCGCGATGTCGAACGCCGTCCCGTGCGCCGGCGATGTCCGCACCACCGGCTCCCCGCCCCGGTGCAGCCCGATCGTGACATTCACCGCCCGCTCACGGTCGAGCAGCTTCACCGGGATCAGCCCCTGGTCGTGGTACATCGCCACCACCAGGTCGAACTCCCCGCGCGAAGCGCGCAGGAAGACCGTGTCCCCCGGCAACGGCCCGCGCACCGCGATTCCGCGCTGCGCCGCCCGACGCACCGCCGGCTCGATCAGCCGCTCATCCTCGTGCCCGAACAGTCCCGCCTCGCCCGCGTGCGGGTTCAGGCCCGCCACCGCCAGCCGCGGCGACTCCACCCCCAGCATCCGGCACGCCTCGTACCCAAGGTCGATGCACCGCTCCACCACTTCCGGCGTCAGCACCTCCGGCACGCGACGCAGCGGCACATGGATCGTCGCCAGGATCACCCGCAGGCTCGGTCCCACGAACAGCATCGCACTCTTCGGCGACGCGAACGACTCCGCCAGCAGTTCCGTGTGTCCGGGGTGCTTCTCCCCTGCAAGGTGCCAGCTTTCCTTGGAGATCGGCGCTGTCACCAGACCCACCGCCGCGCCGGCCTGAACATCGCGGATTGCCCCCATCACGCTCGCCAGCGACGCCCGGCCGCCCTCCGCGCTCGGCCCGGGCACTCCCGACGCCGCGGTCCACGCCTCCTCCGGCGTCACCACCGTCACCTCGCGCACCCCCTGCACCCCTGCCCCTCCCAGCCCCTGGGCGATCGTCTGTTCGATCCAGCGCGGCAGGACTCCCGCCCGCGAAGCCACCCCGCGCATCCACTCTGCATCCGCGTGCAGCCGATACCGCGCTGCCGCGCGAACGCGCGGATCCCCCAGCGCCTTGACCACGATCTCGGGTCCGATCCCCTGCGGGTCGCCCGCGCTGATCGCCAGCGTCACCGGCGCCTCACCGTAGCTCGGTCCCCCAGACGACCCAGATTGTGCTCGCGGTGAGTCCATGCCGATGCACACCCTTCTCTACGGCCAATCCGGGCGGTGACTTCTATCAGCGCGCCAGCGCGTGCCGGTTGAACTGTACACGTCGGGGTATCACGCTCTGTCATTGAGGTGCTGAAGGGGTTGGGGGCTAGGGTGGTGGTGGGTGGTGGGTGGTGGGTGGTGGGTGGTGGTGGGGGGGGGGGGGGGGGCGGCGGTTCATTCTCCCCATGGGGTGATCCCCCGGGCGACGCACGTCGTGCGGCTCCCTACCATCGGTCCGCCGTGGCGATCCCGACGGCCGGGCGGCCCTCATATTTCACGCCCGAACTCACTCCTCAAGGAAGACCGCATGACCGCTCGACTGTTCGTGATGCTGACTGGTACGGCCCTGTGCCTCGCCGTGATGCCTTCGCTGGCCTCGGTCCCGACCGCGCAGCCTCCGGCAGGCGCTCCCGCCGCCGCCCCGAGCGCCCCGGCCAACCCCCAGCCCTGGGAAATCGCCCCGGACGCCAAGCCCGTTGAGCGCAAGGAGCTGCCCGGCGGTCTCATCGTCGAGGACTTCGTCATCGGTTCCGGCCCCGAAGTGAAGAACGGCGGCGCCGTCCTGGCCCACTACCACGGCACCCTCAAGGCCGACGGCACCGTCTTCGACTCCTCCTGGCAGCGCGGCGAACCCGCCGCCTTCCCTCTTGCCGCCGTCATCGAAGGCTGGCAGAAGGGCATCCCCGGCATGAAGGTCGGCGGCAAGCGTCGTCTCACTATCCCCTACCCCCTGGCCTACGGCGACCAGGGCCGCCCACCGGTGATCCCGCCCAAGTCCGACCTGGTTTTCGTCGTCGAACTTAAGGACATGCTCGTCAGCGAGGACCTCAAAGAGGGCGACGGCGAGGCCGTCCGCGAGCGCGCGGTCCTCATCGCCAACCACACCATCACCACCAAGGACGGCGTAGAAGTCGAGCGCACCAAGACTCCCTACGCTTGGATCCCCGGCGAGATGATGGGCATGGACTACGGCGCCATCGGCATGAAAGTCGGCGGCAAGCGCCGCCTGATCGTCCCCGCGCCCATGGCCGAATCGCCCCCCGGTCTGCCCCCCGGCTTCCCCGGCCAGTCGCGACCCGCCGGCAAAGACCTGATCATCGAGATCGAACTCATCGGCCTGCGCAACCTCACGCCTCCGCCGCAGGCACCTGCCGGCAACTGACGCCGAGGTTCAGGTCAGCACAACCACGTCACCGACTCCATGCGCTGCCGGGTGCGCTGCAGGGGCGGGCGCTGCGGCAATTCCTGTGTACCTTCCGGGCTTCTCGTGCCCGGTGCGATCACGTTGACTCTCGCACACCAGGCGGCGATTGAGGGCGGTGGTCGCTGTACGACCCAATGCCGCAGTTCCTCCCCCGCGCAGCGGGGGAGGTGTCGACGCCTCGCCGACGGAGGGGGCACCCGAGCCCTTGCCGAGCCACGTCCCAAACACCCCCGGGTACACAGCACTTTCACGCACACGCCCATGCATCCGCAGCCTCATACTTCAAATCCGTACAACAGTGTCAAGCGAGATGACTGAGGCAACGCCGTTGAATGCGAAGCGAGCTTGATACCTCCTGGTTCACGCGAGAATCGCCCCGAATCTTCACGATTGACTCTTGACAGTCTGTGTGTGTGTGTAGTCTGATAGCATGAGTGAGCGGGTCGTTGCGAGATTCGTGTTGTGGCTGTTCATGACAGCGTTCGTGTCGGTTCACAGCTACGCGCAGAGCGGCGTTGTCGTGCCATTGCGGCAGTGCGTCTGGTACTGCACGGCACCTTCGGATGCAGATCCATGTTGCAGCCCTTCGGTGCTCACCGCTACATGCATCCGATACGACTCTGGTCCGATCGTGGTGAACCCCGGAGTTCTCACGTTCATTCCGAGCGAGGACTTCGTCTTCGAATGCCCGAATTGCTGCAAGTTCACCCCAAATGAATGTTCAGGGAACGATATCAACCCGAACCTGCGGCGGTGCGAGATTGTCCCGGCTCTGACATTCACGGAGACGATATCGATCAGTGTCAGTGGATCGATCACGATCTCGATCTCGGCGATAGAAGCAAAGCTCGAATCAGGCGTTGGAGTCACGCGAGGAAGCGAGGTATCCGTAAGCTTGACCTGCCCCATCGATACCCCAAAGTGCAAAAATGTGGCGTGTAAGCCGCGAATTGCATACCTGAAGGATCGTTTGGTGCGGGTCGATCATGAATGGAAGATGAGCGGCACGTGGATCAGTTGGACCTGCCCATGCCCGATCGACGGAAACGCTTGGGTTGTATCGAATTGCCGATCGGACTCTTCCTGGGCAACGGGCAACAAACTTCTGTCGGCTACATGCGGCAACCTGATAGAGATGGAATGTCCTCCCGGTACGCCCTGCCCGGATTGATCACAAACCGCGGTAGAATGGTCAGGAGAACGTCATGGCGCAACCACGTTCACGCCTTGCCACACGGACTTTATGGGGTATGTCGGCTTGGGCCATGGGTCTGCCGTGCGTAGCTCAGTGCCCTGCGCTCGATGACTATCTGGCTGCCCGACAGGCGGGTCTGGCCGCCGCCGATCAACCCCAGGAGCAGACGGCATTTGCGCAGACATGGCTCCCGCTGCTGGTGGCGGCCCGTGCGAACTGCGGCTCCGGTCTCGCATCGGCCCGGTGGCACGCGTTGAGCCTGGCCAATCTCCTCGAGCGGTGGGAAACGTCTCTGGTTCTGGCGAGTGAGGGGCGCGACGCGGCGATCAGTCCGGGTGAGCGTGCGCTGTGGCAGGAGCAGGTGGCAACTGTCACCTTTCAGGCTCGCAACCCCGGTGAGCCGGCCAGTCTTGTGCGTGCGATCAATGAGTTGGACAGTTTCCTCGCGCTTGCTGGGTGGATGGACACCGGCGTCCGCGGGAACCCCGGACAGCCCGCGTGGCTTCTACCATCGTTGAATGCGCTGCGGTTGAAGGCGATCTGCCAGCGTGAACAGGGCGATTTCATCGGCGCAGCCGTGACCGAGCAGCGGGCGATCATCACCTTCTCCGCCGCGCGTGTCGAGCCCGAGTCTGTGCAGGCGGGGTTCCTGCCCGAAGAGGCCTGCTTTCGCGCCAGCCTCGACTGGCTGCGGGCTGATCGGCCCGCCGAGGCGGCCGCGAGTCTGTCAACAATCCGGTTCCTCGGCCGCACCGCTCGTCCTGCGGGCCAGCACGCCTTCAACGCCCTGGCCGAACTGGCCCACAGTCCTGCCAAGTCTCTCGCTTTCATCGAGCAGATCATGGCCCAGGTGGGCATTGATGAATGGACCGTGCTCCAGGCCGGCATGCTCGCCTCCGTGGTGCACTCATCAGACACTGTCACACCGGATCTTCTGGCCCGTACCCGGGTGGTTGTCAACCGTGTGATCGATGCTGGCGAGGGGCTCTTCATTCACGCCGAAGCACGGCTGCGCGCGCTGCAGGCCTCTGCTGGGCGTCCGCTCGGGCCGGATTTGGGGGCGGGGCTCTACGCCCAGATGCTCCGCCAGCGTGCGCGCCTGGAAATCGACGCCCGCGACTGGGCAGCGGCCTCCGCGACTTTGCAGGCTATCCGAGCGAGGGGGGCCTTCCGCGATTGGTGCGATGAGATGGACGCCCGAATCGCCCGGTTCCGTTGAGTGCCCGGGTCGTTATACGACCCGATGCCGCAGTTCCTCCCCCGCGCAGCGGGGGAGGTGTCGACGCCTCGCCGACGGAGGGGGCACGCCGAGCCCTCCCCGGCCGTGCCACCGGCGCCCCTACACCCTGAAGATCGCCCCGAGTTTCTTGCCCAGCAGGATGCTCGCCCCCACCAGCGTCACCGTCAGCAGCGCCATCCCCCACACGCCCATCGCGCTGGCGATGTACGGCCCGTCGGCCAGCCGGTTCACGAACGTATAGATCGCCTTGGTGATCGGGTAGTGCTGTTCCTGCTGCGCCAGGATCAGCGAGTCGCTCACCTCCAGCATCGCGAAACTGAACGCCAGCAGCGCCCCGGCGATCAGGTTCGCCGCGATCAACGGCACGATGATCCGCCGGATCGCCGTGAACCGCGACGCCCCCAGGTTCAACGCCGCCTCCTCCATCTGCCCGCTGGTCTGCTCCAGCCCCGCCACCGTCGCCCGCACGATGTACGGCAGCCTCCGCACCGCGTACGCGATGATCAGCAGCGGGATCGGGTTCGGCTCCGCACCCAGCACGCTCACCAGCCCCTCCAACGGGTCCCCACGCCCGAACGGCCACCCCAGGCTCATCGCCACGAACCCGAACGCCATCACCAGCCCCGGAACCGCCAGCGGCAGCATGCACAGCGCGTCCAGCACACCGCGCCCGCGGATGTTCGTCCGCACAATCAGGTACCCCACCACGATCCCGATCACCACGTCCAGCGCCACCGCGCAACTGGCCAGCAGCAGCGAGTTGTTGATCGACGAACTGGCCAGGTCGCTCGTCAGCGCCTCGCCGAAGTTGTGCAGCGTGAACGATGTCGGCAGCACGCTCCGGTACCACGCCCCCGGCTCCGACAACGCGTTGAACACCACACCCAGGTGCGGCAGGATCGCCGCCCCGATCACCAGCGTGAACAGCCCCGCCGCCAGCCACCCGCGCCACCCCGTCAGCGGCTCCTCGCTCGACGCACGAGAGGCCTTCGCGAACATCGCGTGCGCCCGACCCCCGAACACCAGTTTCCCCAGCACGTAGATCACCACCGCCGTCACCAGCATCACCAGCGTCAGCGCGTACGGCTGGGCCGAGCTCTGCACCTCCTTGAGACCATTGAAGATCTGTACCGGCGTCACCTCGCGCAGGTCGAACACCAGCGGCGTCCCCAGTTCCGTGAACGACCAGATGAACACGATCGTCCCGCCCGCGAACAGCCCCGGCCGGATCAGCGGCAGCGTGATCCGTGTCAGCCGACGCCAAAACCCCGCACCCACGTTCTGCGCCGCCTCATCCAGCGCCGGGTCGAGGTTCGCCAGCGCCGCCGTCGCGTTCAGATAGATGATCGGGTACAGCCCCAGCGCCTGGATCACCACTACTCCCCAGAACCGCCCGTCACCCAGAAAGTCGATCTCTGTCCCCAGCAGCGTGTTCAACGCCCCCTCGCGCCCCAGGATCATCCGCATCCCGATCGCCCCGACGAACGGCGGCAGAATCAGCGGTACCAGCACCAGCGCGTTGAACACCTTCTTCAGCGGGAACTCGTACCGGCTCCCCAGCACCGCCAGCGGCAGCGCCAACGCCATCGCCAGCAGCGTGGTCGTCGTCGCGATCGTCAGGCTGTTGAGCAGCCCGGCCCGCAGCGCCGGGTCCATGAACACCAGCCCCAGGTGCCGCAGCGTGAACCCCTCGCGCGACGCCACGTCATCAAAGAACGCCCCACGCAGCGTCAGCCAGATCGGGTACAGCAGAAAGACCGACAGCATCGACAGCACCGACGCCATCAGCACGTAGTTCCAGAAGTTCCGATTCCATCGCCTGGTGCCCGGACGCATCGGGCCCAGTGTAGTGACCGGGGCCCCCGCAGGCCCCGCCCATGCCCGGGTTCTGTCCCAGGGACGCTCCTTGGCGCGCCATCTTGACCGAACCCGCACATCGTGCCCGTCCCGGCGCCGGGCCCCCCCGTGGCTTGCCCCGGAGCCACGCACCGCCGACCTCTACACTCGGCCCATGATCACGACCACCACCCTCGCCTGCGGCATGCCGCTGATCTGCGAGGTCATCCCCGGCGTCCGCTCCGTGGCCCTGACTTGGCTGCTGCCCGCGGGTGTCGCCACCGACCCTCCAGACCGTCAGGGCCTCTCCACGCTGATGTCCGAACTGGTCTTCCGCGGCGCCGGCGATCTCGACTCGCGACGCCAGGCCGATGCGCTCGACCGCCTCGGGCTGGGGCGTTCCTGCAGCACCGGCCACCTCTTCCTCCGCCTGTCGGCGACGATGATCGGCTCCAACCTCCTCGAGGCGCTCCCGCTGCTGGTGGATATGGTCCGCCGCCCGCGGGTCGATCCCGAGAGCCTCGAACCGACGCGGGACCTGGCGCTGCAATCCCTGGCCGCCCTTGCCGACAACCCCCAGGAGCGGGCCGGCATCATCCTGAACCAGCGCCACGCGGCGCTCCCCTGCGACCGTTCCACGCTCGGCACGCCCGAGGGCTTGGCCGCCGCGACCAGGGACGATCTGCTGGCGCACTGGGCCCGGCGCGTGCGCCCGGCCTCGTGCATCCTCGGGATCGCCGGCGACGTGGACCCAGCCGGCGTCGCGCGCCGGCTGGACGACCTGCTCGCGGGATGGTCGGGCGTCGCCGACCCGGTGACGTTCTCCCCCAACACGGCGCGGGGCTCCTCGCACCACGAGCCCGACGCCTCGGCCCAGGTGCACATCTTCCTGACCCATGAGGCTCCGCCCGAGCCCCACGCCGATGCGCGGTTCGAGCGCGTGCTCTCGGCCGTCCAGTCCGGGGGCACATCCGCGCGATTGTTCACCGAGATCCGGGAACGCCGGGGGCTCTGCTACTCCGTCTCGTCCACCTACGCCCCCGACCGGTTCTTCGGGCGGGTGGTGGCGTACGTGGGGACGACCCCCGAGCGTGCGCAACAGTCCCTCGACGTGCTGGTCGGTGAAATGCGCCGCATCAACCAGGCCCACGGGCCCGACGCCGTCACCGAGGAAGAGTTCGACCGGGCGATGGTCGGCCTGACCTCGCGCCTGGTCTTCAGCGGCGAATCGTCGTCGGCGCGTGCGTCGGCCCTGACGACCGATCAGTGGCGGCTGGGGCGGGCGCGGTCGCTGGAGCAGATGCGACAGGAGGTGGCCTCGGTCACGCGCGCGGACCTGCTGGCCTATCTGGCCCGGCGGGAACTGGGCCCGACGACGATCGTGTCCCTCGGGCCTTCGCCGCTGCACCGGCCGGCGGGGATCTGACCGCAGCGGAAGCATCGCCGGGGCATACCAAGGGCCAAAACGGACGAAGGGCCGGCTCTCGCCGACCCTTCGTCGTGTTCCGGTCCTCGGTCGAGCGGCATTCCCGGAGGCCGTCGACCGGCGAGTTGTCCGCCGACGCGTGAGCATCGGCGAGGCGGCGCGGCGCCTGGGCGGGCTATGGCCGAGGGCGTTCAGGACGCCCGGCCCGGCCTCGCCGGCGCCGCACGCTCGGAGACCTCACTTCTTCTTCGAGGTCTTCTTCTTCGCCTTCTTCTTGGCTTTCTTCGCCATGGGTTTTGCTCCCCGGACTTCGTCCGGACTGTGAGGAACGGGTCTGGCATGCCGTCGCAACACGCGACGAATCAGACCCGATGTGCAAACTTGGTGGAATGTATCGTCACTTGACCACAGACTCCTTGAACACTCTTCCCACTTTACCGGCGCTCCGCCGTCCCGCACAACACGCCGCGCGATTGTGAACAACTTCGCGCCGCGCGCCTCGACGCCCCCGCGCGCCGTCATCACCGTCGCGATGAGTCGATAGAGTTGGCTTCATCGTGTCAACTCCTCACACCATCGCGCGATCTCCCGGCTCCGCCCCGTTCCTCCCCTCGATCGCGCTCATCGTGCACGGCGCCGGACGCCTCGGCTCGCGCATCGCGTCACTGGCACTCGATGATCCGCGCTTCGCACTCCGTGCCGTCGTGACCCGCGACGGCCGCCCCACGCCCCACGCGACGGGGCCCGCGGTCGCCGCGGTGCTGCGATCCAACGAAGAGGTGCTGGGCGCGCCCCCACCCACGCCGCCCTGCGTCGTGGTGGTCACTTCGCCCGAATCAGGTGCGCCACAGGCCCTGAGCATCGCCCGCCACGCCTCGGCCGGTCTACTGATCTGCACCACCGGGCTCTCGGAGACGATGCTGGCCACGCTCCGGGCCGAGGCCGCGCACCGCCCCGTGCTGATCTCGCCCAACACCAGCCCGGGCGTCATCGCCGTCGCCGCGGGACTCGCCCTGCTGGCGCGGGCGCTGCCGGGGTACCACGTTTCGATTGTCGAGCAGCACCACGCCCGCAAGGCCGACGCCCCGTCGGGCACGGCCCTGCGACTCGCCCAGGCCGTCCGTGATGCCGGCGCATCGCTTCACCCAGCCGACATCCACGCCATCCGCGCCGGGGACATCATCGGCGAGCACACCGTCCGGCTCACCGGGCCCGGCGAGACGATCGAGATCACCCACCGCGCCACCACACGCGACCTGTTCGCCCACGGGGCGCTGCGGCTGGCGGCCGCGCTGGCCACCCGCACGCCGGGTCTGTACTCCACGGAACAGGTGTTGTCCGGGTGATGGGCACCGATCCGAACGCCTGAGGCCCGCCCAAGCGCCGCCGAGCAGACGGCTCAGGCCTCGGGCTTGTCGTTCTGCGCCGACTCCAGGACGTGCTCCTCCACCAGGATCGGCACGCTCTCGGCGATCCCCAGGGCGATCGCGTCCGACGGGCGCGAATCGATCTTGACCAGGCGCCCGTCCTTCGTGCGCACGTGCAACTGGGCGAAGAACGTATGCTCCGACAGATCGTTGATGCAGATCGACTCCAGTTTGCCGCCCAGCGAGGTGATCACGTTGGCCAGCAGGTCGTGCGTCTGCGGACGCTTGATCTGGATCCCCTTCAGCCGACGCTCGATCGCCTGCGCCTCCGGCAGCCCGATCACGATCGGGAACGACCGCCCGCCCTCGACCTGCGAGTACTGCGGCTTGCCCGGTTCTGCGTCCGGATCCAGCGGGCCGTCGCTGTTGTTCGCCGGCGCCACCTCGCGCAGTTCGATCAACTGGTAGTCGTTCAACTCCCGGATCAGGATTCGAGCCAGTTCCATCCGCACGGCCATCGCGCACCTCCGCGCACCATAGCCCCCGCCCGCCACGGCCCACCCGGCTCAGGGCCGCTCTTCTCGCGGGCGCGGGAGAGCGTCCTCCAATCATCGTCCGCCCCGTGCCCCTTCCAGTCAATCCCTTCGTCGAAAGCCCCCGGCGAGTTTCCCGGCCTTTCCCCGAGCCTCGCGGGCCCGACCCCCAGCCCCCCTCCGGCCCGACCGGGCCAGCCCCACGCAGGCATCCGGGATGCCGATATCCGCCACCACGACCCCGCCGCACGCCTTCATGCCCGATGGTGTGAGCATCCCCCGCTTGACCCCCACAAACGTCACGGTCGTATCCGCCCGCACGCACTCGACCCCCAGCCCCTCTCCGGTCTGTGCGTTCATGCCCGACGGCACATCCACCGCCAGCACACGCACCCGACCGGTCGTCGCAACCCTGCGCGAGGCCGCCCGCCCGCGCTGCGAGGCCGTACGCCGGACCGCGTTGATGGCCCGGATGAACGCTACCGCTGCTGAGCGCTCGCGCAGGGGGCCGCTCGGTCCGGTGCCCAGCACCGCGTCGACGATCAGCGCTCCCGCCCGGCGCTCACGCTCCGTCAACAGCCCGCTGCGCCCGTCCCAGATCGACCAGTGCACCCCCGCGGCCTCGGCCGCGCGCCACATGACCGCCGCATCCCCCGTCAACGTCGATGGTTCACGGCCCAGCACGATCCGGACGTCCAAGTCCGCGTTCGCCAGGTGCCGTGCGGCGCTGAGCCCGTCCCCGGCGTTGGAGCCACCGCCGCAGACGATGACGGCGGAGGCCAGCCGCGACGCCTGCAGCATCCGCTCAGCCACCACGGCCGTCTGCACCCCCGCGTTCTCCATCAGAATGAGGGTCGGCAGTCCCCACCGGCGCGACCAGACCTCGTCGATGGCTCGGCTCTCCTCGCGCGACAACACCCAGAGGTCGTGCTCGGGAAAGCGACTCATGATGTACGTTCCCCGAGCGCTCCCGGATGGGCGGGCCCGAGCGCCCAGCGGGCATTCTCGCGCAGGTGATCAGGGTTGGTCGTGCCGACGATGGCGGCGGACACCCCGCCCAGGCTGAGCACCTCACGCAGCGACGGGCCCGTGGCCCGCCCGCTCGCCAGCGGCTTCTTCACCAGCACCCCCACACCGCGATCCGCGCCCTCGGCGATCCACGCCGCGCTCTCGCGGTCCAGCGCGTTGTAGGTCACCATGACCACGTCCAGGGGCGGCAGGCCGCGCCCCGCATCCCCGCGGAGCGCCAGCGCCGCGCCGCCCGCGGTGCCGATCGATGCCCCGACCACGCGGGCCTTGCCCTCGCGGCGTAGAGCCTCCAGCACACCCTGCACACGTCCCGCGCCCAGAACACGCTCGTCCATGTCGTTCGACCCGGGAAAGTGCAGCAGGAGGATGTCCACCGCGTCGGTTCGCAGCCGCCGCAGACTCCCTTCCACGCTCGCGCGCACGCCCTCCGGCGTGAAGTCGTAGCGCGAGGTCGGCCCCCCGGCGGCGTCCGGGTCAAACGATTCTCCAGCCTTCGTGCAGATCTGCCAGGCGTCCCTCGGTCGGATCGACCACAGCATCGCCCCAAGCCGCTCCTCGCTCACACCGTACGCAGGGGCCGTGTCGATGAGCGTGATCCCCAGCTCCGCGCCCGTGCGCAGCAGCGCGAACGCCTCTTCGTCGGTGGGCACCCGCGCCTCCGTGGCGTAGCGCACGCCGCGATCGCGCCCGAGCTTCACCGTTCCCAGCCCCAGCGCCGAGACCCCCAGCCCGGTGAGCCCCAGCGGTCGTCGTGGCACGGCCTGGGTGCTCATCGAGGTCCGCTCCCCGCCGTCAGGGCGGCCACGGGCATCCAGCGGCGCTCCGGGTCATCCCAAGGTGACTCGGCGACGCCGGGCACAGGCCAGTCGCCCAGCGGAGACCCGTCGCCGTTCCCGCCGTCGTCCGTCGCAGCGCGTGGACATCCCCGGACCAGTTCGACGACGCGGTCGCCGACCGCCGGCGCAAACGCCAGTTTCGTCGGCCAGACACACCAGACGCGCCCGCACGCGCTCGGCGTCCCAGCAACCGGCGTGAAGACGGGCATGTCAGGGCGCTCACCCTGCTCGGTGAAGCCCTCCGCCCGATCGACGCGGAGCGTCGCGGCCTCCCAGCGCTCGGGGTTGATCCATTTCATCGTGTCACGCAGGGACCTGACAGCCGTGAGGACCTGCTCCTCTTCGCCGAGGGACAGGCCGTCCTCCGCCACGCGTCCGCCGATGTACCAGACCCCGCGACCCGCACGGTCGCGGTGCGTGGTAATGGTCAGCCGCGGTTTGTCGCTCAGCGACGCGTCCAGCGCGTGAGCGAACAGCGGCGCCGGGGATCCGGTTCCCTCGCCCCGGAGCATCACCATGTGCAGCCCGCGCCGCTGCTGCCGTACGGGTCCAGATCCCGAGCTGGAAAGTCTCGCGGACAGATCGGCGTTGCCGGCGCCGGCCGTGAGCACCGTCGTCCCCGCCCGCACCAGCGCGGTGCGCTCCGAGGTGTCCGCAGCCCGCACCACCCAGCCGCCGCTCACCGGGTCGGCTTCCTCCACCTCGCCCCGCACGATCCACCCGGCGCTCAGCGCGCTCAACCGGGTCAGGAGCGAGACGGGGTTCATCACCCGCTCGCGCACCCGGTAGACGTCGACCGAGATCGGTGCGGCGCGCAGCGACCCGGGGCGGTCCTCAGCGCGAACGCGTTCCACATGGGTGCGGATCGTCGCCCGGGCCGCCAGCCCCACCAGCCGCGCACCGATCGATCCCGATGTGAACAGCCAGCAGGACTCGGAGAGCACCTCCACCCCGCGAAGGTCCACGCCGGACGGCTCTGCGCCCTCCAGCGCTGCGTTCCAGCGGGCGGGCATCTCGCGGATCGCCTCTGAGGCGCGGGAGGCCGAGCCGGTCAGCGCGTACTTCACCCCGCCGTGGATGATCCCCTGCGAGGCCACGGTCTGGCCTGTGCCCAGGCGCCGGGGTTCAACGAGCAGCGCCCGCAGCCCGGACGCTCGCGCCGCGGCCAGGCTCCACAACCCCGCCACGCCGCCCCCGACGATCAGCACGTCCACGCCGACGCACCGCCTGTCTGCAGGGCCCTGGGACATCGGCGCAGCATATCCCGCGCAGTCCGCTCAGCGCGACGCACGATCGGGCAGCGCGCAGCGCCGCGTGTCGGCGATCCTCCGGTACAGCCTTCGACCCGCCCAGGCCACCGGCGGCAGATACAGCAACGGCAGGATCGGCCACGCCGCCGGGACGCGCCGGGCGATCACGCGGTACGCGTCGAAGCCCTTCCACACCCGCCGCCCCAGCACCGCGTGCATGTCCAGCAGCAGGTCGTGCTGGGGCAGCCATTCGACGCCCGCGTCACGCCGGGCCGCAGCGTTGTGAAGGTTGATCCACGCGACACGGTCCAGCGTGTCCACCGCGCGACCAACCGCCAGGCCACGACGGCACAACCCGCAGCCGCCGTCGTACAGCACCACCAGCCGCTCAGGCCAGACCCGCGAGCCGATCACCCGTCGCCAGACCCACAGCGCCCATCCCGCCGCGAGCACCAGGCCAAGAACGACCGCCGCCACGACAGGGCCCGCGTCGACGTCCCGGTCGCCGCGCACCATCCACAGCACGACCGCCGGCGTCGTGCTCAGCACGAACGCCGCACCGAGCACGCTCAGGACGATCAGCGTGCGCCGCGACGAACGACACCCTGAGGGATGTGCGGTCATGCCCGGTACATGGGTGTGGGCCAGAAGAGCGGAGGCCGGCGTGACAGCGACTCCGGAGGGGCGTCAGTTCCGCCCGGCCAGCGCCCGCTGCATCAGTTCCTCGAGCGACGGTTGATGCTCGGGGTCGTTGGCCGCGGCGGCCTCGGCCGCCTCCTTGGCCGCACGATTCCCGAGGAAGTTGGCCTCCAGTTCGATGCGGATCTTCTCCATGGCCTTGTTCTGGATCTGCCGCACGCGCTCCTTGGTGACGCCGATGATCTGCCCGACCTGCTCGAGCGTCATGGGCTTGTCGGTCTCGCCCGACTCCAGCCCGAAGCGGTGCTCGATCACGGTGCGCTCGACCTCGGTCAGTTCGGCCCGGTTGCCCAGGACGATCCGCTTGACCTCCTCGGCCGCGTCCTTCTCGAATGTCGACCGCTTGGTCTCGAGGTAGTTGCTCTTCTCGAGCTTGGGGTCGAAGTCCGTGGGGAAGCGCTGGCGGTACTTGCTCAGCTTCATCCCCTGGCGTGAGAACGCCTTGAGGATCGCACGGCAGGCGTACGTGCTGAACTTGTACCCGCGCCCCGCGTCGAACTTGTCGACCGCGCGCAGCAGTGCCATGTTCCCCTCGCTGACCAGGTCGGCGAAGTCCACCTCGCTCATGCGCGTCCGCTTGGCCATCGCCAGCACCAGCGCCAGGTTCGTGTTGGCGATCTGCTCGCGGATCAGGTCCGCGCGCCGGTACCACCGCAGCACCTCCTCGGCCTGCTCGGGCGTGGGCTTCCGCGACGCGGTCGACCACATCTCCTGCTGCAGCTTCCAGATCCGGTACCGCGCGTAGTTGAACTGGTGGAAAAGTACCTTCTCCTGCGCCCCGGTCAGGATCACCTGCTGCGCCGTCTTAATCGTCCGCGTCCGACCGCTCAGGTCGTCCATCACGGGGTGGTACCACGACGTGTCCGGCTTAGGGATCTCCGGCGCCTCGTCATAGATCTTCCGATCCGCGTCATCCTCGTAGAACGCCGGCGAGTCGATGAAGTCCTGCTCCTCGGACAGCAGGCGGGCCAGCAGGCGCTCGTCCTCCGACGACAGCGTCCGCTTGACCTTCGCTCGCCCCCCGCTCCGGCTCGACGCGCGGGACGATGCCCCACGCGCCTTCACCACCACCTCCGGCGTCGCTTCGCTGAACTCCACGCGCGTACGGCGTCGATGCTGCTCCAGCGGAGACAGCCCGGCGGGCGTCGTGGGCATCAGTGGCGTTCGTTCCATGGCTTCCGATTCTGCTTTCTGCCTCGTGGCACTCTGGTGTTTCTGGTCAGTCTTGTTCGCGGACAACCCGGCCCCGTTCGTTCCCGTCCCCGTCGTTCCCAGCCACCCGGCCTTGCGTCCTTTCACGCCGGTCGAGCGAGGTTTGACCTCAACTCGCCCAGCCGCATCGCCCCGCTCAGGTTTACTGCGCCGCGTGCTCACCGGTGCAGACTACTCAACCTGTCGTCGTTTCCAAAGCCCCGGGTGCTCCACAGCTCTCCCACCGGGCAGCGAGCCTGCAAGAGATCCAACCGTTCTTCACAAACCACCCATTTGAGGGGTATCATGCCGTCACGGAACAACCTTGCAATCAACCTCGGGCACCGGTTCTTTACGCAGGCTTCACCCCCGCAGTTCATTGTGGGAAGTACCGGTGTGCTCCAGAGTCTCAGTAGATCGCGACACGAGTCTCCTCATATACGCCATAGGATGGCTTCACGCAACTCAAATCAGACAGAGGCATTAAAATCGTCCAAATCGTTCAGGGTTGTCCCGATTTTGGGTGTCATGCCCCCAGATATTCCACAGTTCATGCACTGACAGGATCCGGACAACACTTCGAACTTCCCCCAACAACCAGATCAGGAGCGAACGAGGCGGCGATTGTCCTCATAGAATGCTCAGGGTGTACAAGTACGGGACTCGTCAGGAGTCCAGTCAGTCGGGTGACGGATTCGACGCTTTCTCTCTACCAGATGTGGTGTAAGCGTGTTTCCGGTCAGGGGCCGATCCGCCGGTGGCCGTGGTGGGGGGTGTGGATGGTGTGATTCCGAGCCGGGGTGCACGAATCCTGGAAGCCAGCACGAAAGGACCAGCATGGCCTACGAACTCAAGCCGTTGCCATATGCCCTGAACGCACTCGAGCCGTACATCGATGCGCGGACGATGGAGATTCACTCACAGAAGCACCACGCGGCGTACGTGACCAACGCGAACAAGGCGCTGGAGGGGACGAAGTGGGCGGATCTGCCCGCGGAGGTGATGATCACGCGGCTGTCGGAGTTGCCGGACGACAAGCGTCAGGTCGTGAGGAACAACACGGGCGGGCACGTCAACCACGAGATGTTCTGGCGGATCATGGCCCCCGCCGGACAAGGTGGGGGTGGCGCGCCGACGGGCGAGCTGGCCGAGGCGATCAACACCGCCTTCGGGTCGTTCGATCAGTTCAAGGCGCACTTCGCCGATGCGGCGGTCAAGCGGTTCGGCTCGGGGTGGGCGTGGCTCTGCTGGCACGCGGGTTCGGGACGGCTGCAGATCTGCTCAACGCCCAACCAGGACAACCCGCTGATGGGCGAGGCTGTCGCGGGTTGCGGCGGGACACCGATCCTGGGTCTGGACGTGTGGGAGCACGCGTACTACCTGAACTACCAGAACCGGCGACCGGACTACATCGCGGCGTGGTGGAACGTCGTGAACTGGCCGGAAGTGTCGCGCAGTCTGGCGACAGCCAGGGCCCGGTGACGCTCGCACCCCGGCCACGCGGTGCGTCAATGTGCCCTGCCCCATTCGTGCCGGTTTCCGGCGCGGGCTCTTGTTGAACGCGTGCGTCGGGCTGATGACGGGCGCGTACGATGGACGCGCTGCCCGTGGTCCGCGCTGACCGATGGCGTGCATCCCGTGGCGTGGACCGATGAACACCCCCGACCCAAACCGCCGGCCTGAGTTGTCCGTGCCGAGCGGGCATAAAACCCCGGAACAACCTCCGCAAAGGGGAACCGCCATGAAGAAGTTGGCCTTGACGGTGTGGCTGCTCGCCCCGGTGCTGGTGATCGGAGGGCTGTGGTTCATGATCGACCGAGACGCGGCGCGCCGTAACCGCGAGAAGATGCGCCAGATGGAGACGCCGGCCCAGACGCTGCCCCAGGCCCCGGGCGTGCCGAGTGCGCCCGCGGGCGCAGTCCCCACAGTTCCGACAGGGCCCGTCGGCAAGCCGCAGACGCCTCCCGATGCCGAGGAGGACTCGAACGCGCAGGCCTGGCAGCCGGCAGCGCCGCGGATGGTCGAGCCGGAGTTTCTTCCGCAGGGGTTCATCATCGTGCTGGAGGACCAGCCCAAACTGGCCAGCCAAGCCCAGCCCATCTACCTGGCGGGGAACTACAACGGCTGGAACCCGCGCGACCCGGCGTGGGTGCTCACACCGCGCAGCGACCTGCGGTGGCAGATCATCATCCCGGGAAACAAGAGCGATGCACGCCTGGAGTTCAAGTTCACCCGCGGCGACTGGGAGTACGAGGAACTCAACGAGGACCTCTCGACACCCTCCAACCGGATGCTGCCGTTGATCGACGCGAGCAAACTGGCGCCGGGAGAGCAGCCGGTGATCGAGCTGGTCGTGCCGAAGTGGGGCGATCAGCGTCCCAACCGCCAGCTCCGGCCGGACCTGGACCCGTACTTCAAGCTGAACGTCACCGGTACCGTGCGTCGCCTGCAGGTGGCCGGCGGCGGTGTGCCGACCATGCGCGACCTGCTGGTCTGGCTGCCCCCGGGCTACGACCAGCCCGAGAACGCCGAGCGCCGCTACCCGGTGCTCTATCTGCAGGATGGTCAGAACGTCTTCATGAAGATGCCCATGGTCCCCGCGGAGTGGGGGGCCGACGAGACGGCCACGCGCCTGCTGGCCCAGGGGCGCATCGAGGACCTGATCATCGTGGCCATTCCCCACGCCGGCGCGGCCCGCGCCCGAGAGTACCTGCCGTTCGAGATGATCGACGGCATCGATCCCCGCGGCGCCCAGTACGTGCGCTGGCTGGTGGAGGAGGTGGTGCCGCGGGTGAACCGGGCCTTCCGGACGAAGGCCGGCCCGGAGCACACGGCGATCGGGGGCTCGAGCCTCGGGGCCATTATCGCGCTGTACGCCGCGACGGAACACCCGGAGATCTGGGGCAAAGTGCTGCTGGAGAGCCTGCCGCTGGTGGCTCGTGGGGGCGCGGCGATGAAGTTTTTCCGCGAGCGACGCCACTGGCCTGCGGTCGTCTGGTCCGGGATGAGCGAGATGGAACTGGGCAAGGACGCTGGAAGCCGAGAGGGGAACCAGCGCTACCTGGCGGCTCACGCGGACCTTGAAGAGATCACCCGTTCCCGGCATTCGGGCGCGACGGGGATGCGTCACCGGTTCGTGATCGGCCCCGGCCAGGTCCACGACGAGTTCGCGTGGTCCGCGCGACTGCCGGAGGCGCTGGAGTTTCTCTTCCCGGCGTCGAAGTGATCGCGCGGCCCGGCGGACGGCGGAAGAGCGGTACTTGATGAACGGCACCGGTGGCCGGGCTTGCCCGGCGCCGGTGGGGGTGCACTACACTGGCCGACCATGATCGACCTGAAGGCGTTGCGCGAAAACCCGCAGAAGTTCAAGGACGGCGCCGCCAGGAAGGGGATGGAGGTCCAGATCGACCGGCTGCTGCGGCTGGACGAGGAGCGCCGCGCGGCGCAGACCCGACTGGAGTCGCTCCGCGCCGAGCGCGGGCGGATGGACAAGGACGTCGGGCAGCAGCTGGGCAAACTTCAGGGCGAGTTGAAACGCGCCGAGGGCGATGCCAGGGCAGTCCTGGCCCGCGCGGTCGAGGAGTTGAAGGCCCGTCCCGCCGCGCTCAAGACCGAGATTCAGGAACTCGAGCAGGTGGTGGCCCGGCTGGAGCCGGAGATCACCACGATCCTGCTGACGATCCCCCTGCCGCCCGATCCGGACGTGCCGGTGGGCAGTTCGTCGGAGGACAACGTCGAGATCAAGCGGTGGAGCCCGGAAGGGTTCGACCCTTCGCGCCCCTTCCGCGAGCAGCGGGGCTTTGATCCCAGGTCTCACCAGGAACTGGTGCGGGACCTGAGGCTGGCCGACTTTGCCCGGGGGGTGAAGATGTCCGGGGCGCGGTCGTACGTGCTCACCGGGCAGGGGATGCTCCTGCATCAGGCGGTGCTGCGGTACGCGCTGGACCTGATGGTGCACCGGCACGGGTTCAAGCCCATGAGCGTGCCGGTGCTGGTGCGCGAGGAGTGCATGGTCGGCACCGGCTTCTTCCCGGCTGGGCGCGAGCAGGCGTACCTAGTTGATGAGACCCACCGCGCCAACCCCGATGCGCCGACCCAGGGCGCGGTGGCGGCCGACGCCGGGGCCGCGGCGGGAGTCGCCGTCAAGCCCGCGCACAGCCAGGACCTGTACCTCACCGGCACGGGCGAGGTGGGGCTCATGGGCCTGCACCAGGACGAGATCCTGGACGAGGCGGACCTGCCCCTGAAGTACGTGACGGTGAGCACGTGCTTCCGGCGTGAAGCGGGCGCGGCGGGCAAGGACACTTCCGGCCTCTACCGCGTGCACCTGTTCGACAAGGTCGAGCAGGTGGTGATCTGCCGGGCCGACGAGCAGGAGAGCCGCGCCTGGCACAAGGCGATGATCGGGTATGTCGAGGACCTGCTGCAGAGCCTCGGGCTGCCGTACCGCCTGCTGCAGTGCTGCACGGGCGACCTGGGCGTAAAGAACGCCGACATGGTGGACATCGAGTGCTGGATGCCGGGGCGCGGGCAGGCGGGGTCCGACGGGCGTCCGGAAGGCGGGTACGGCGAGACGCACTCGGCCTCGAGGCTCTACGACTTCCAGTGTCGTCGCCTGGGGATGCGCTATCGCCCCGGCGGTTCGGCGGGCAAGGGGCCCACGGTCTTCTGCCACTCGCTGAACAACACGGTGGCCGCCTCGCCGCGACTGATGATCCCGCTGCTGGAGATCCACCAGAACGCCGACGGGAGCGTGACGGTGCCGCCCGTGCTGCGCCCCTACATGGGTGGGCTTGAACGAATCGGCTGAGGCGGGCACCCGCCGGGGCCCGCGGGGCGCGCACGCCACGATGGACGACTCCCCGCACATCACGCCCCGGCAGTACCTGACCGGCGACATCCCCGGTGTGGGCGGGCAGGTCCGGCAGCGCCCGGAGGACTTCATCGTCGAGGAGATCCCGCTGTACGACCCGTGCGGGACGGGCGAGCACATCTACCTGTACGTGCAGAAGGTCAACCTCTCGACCAGCGCGCTGGTCGAGATCGTGGCACGCCACTTCAGCGTGCGTCCCGCGGAGGTGGGCTACGCGGGGCTGAAGGACCGGCGCGCGGTGACGCGCCAGGTGCTCTCGGTGCACGCACCCGGGCGCCGGCCGGAGGACTTCCCCGCCCTGGTGCACGAGCGTGTCGGCGTGCTCTGGGTGGACCTGCACACCAACAAACTCCGGCGCGGGCACCTGCGCGGCAACCGGTTCGCGGTCAAGATCCGCGGGGTGCCGACGGCGTCGGTGCTCCCGGCCCGTCGCGTGATGCAGGCCCTCGAGCGTGACGGGCTTCCCAACCGCATCGGCGAGCAGCGCTTCGGCTACCTGCACACCAATCACCTGGTGGGGCGCGCGGTACTCCGCGGCGATTACGAGGGCGCGGTGCGCGTGCTGCTCTCGCCGCACCCGCCCCCGCCCGGACGCCCGTCCGATGATCACGAGCGCGAGGCCAAGACGCTCTACGCGGATGGTCGCCTGAAGGAGGCGGCGCGCCTCATGCCGGCGTACGCCACCGCCGAGCGCGCGGTGCTGACGGCGCTGGCCCGAGGGGCCGATGCCCGGGCGGCCTTCAGGGCCGTTCCCGGCGTGCAGCGGATCTTCTACCTGACGGCCTTCCAGTCGGCGGTGTTCAACAGCGTGCTCGACCGGAGGATGGAGTCGGTGGGGATCGGCGGCCTGATCGAGGGCGACGTGGCGATGATCCACGATCGTGGTGCGATGTTCGGCGTGGACGCGGCCACCGCGGGCGATCCCGAAACCCGGCGACGCCTGAAGGGCCTGGAGATCTCGCCGACCGGCCCGATGTGGTCCGCGGGGATGATGCGTGCCGCCGGCAGCGTGGACGAGGTTGAGCGTCGGTGCCTGCTGGAGGCTGGGGTCACGCTCGACGATCTGACGGCGTACGAGCGCCGCTCCACCGCGGCGGGGCACCGCGATCACCTGGACGGCAAGCGTCGCCCGCTGCGGGTGCCGTTGGGCGTGCCCGAGGTGGAGGCCGGTGCCGACGAGCACGGGCTGTTCCTGCGGCTGTCGTTCGAACTGCCGGCCGGGGCGTTCGCAACCACGGTGCTGCAGGAGGTCATGAAGTCGTCAGCGGCAGACGCGGGCGATGGACCGGTGACGGGCGAGCCCGGCGCGTCGGGCCGCGATGGACCGCGGGCCGAGCCTGGCACGGAGGGTGTCGCGTGAGTGAGCGGGCACGGGCGATGGTGGTGTTCGACCTGGGCGGGGTGGTGGTACGGATCTGCCGATCGTGGGGGGAAGCGTGCGAGGCGGCGGGGGTCGATCACCGCCCGCTGCCGGAGGATCCGGCGCTGCGAGAGGAGCGCCGGCGGCTGGTGCGCGCGTACGAGCGCGGGGCGATCACGTGCGGCGAGTACTTCGCGGGCGTGGCGGCGGCGACCGGCGGCCTGTACACGCCCGACGAGGTGGTGCGCGTGCACGATGCGTGGATTCTGGAGGAGTACGCGGGCGTGGCGGACCTGATCGCACGCCTGCGCAGCGCGGGCGTGATCACCGGCGTGCTCTCCAACACCAACCACCGTCACTGGCTGCAGTTGACCTCAGGACCGGGGCGTGCGGCGAAGTTCACGACACCGGAACAGGTGGATCACCCGCACGCGTCCCACCTGCTCGGGCTGGCCAAGCCCGATCGGTCGGTGTACGAGGCGTTCCTGGCGCGAGCGGGGGGCGGGCGCGTGGCGCCGGGTGACGTGATCTTCTTTGATGACCTGGCCGACAACGTGCGGGCCGCGATCGATGCCGGATGGCGGGCCGATCGCATCGACCCCGACGCGGGCCCGGCGGAGCAGATCGAACGGGTCCTGCGGCACGAAGGGTTGTTGTAGGGTCGCGTCCCGCGGTGCTCAGCGCACAAGCACCTCGTCCACGCCACGGCGTGGCGTGTGGCCGAACGCGCTGAAGCGCGGGCAGTAGCCCATCCGCAGCACGATCTGCGGCCAGCCCGCCCCCGGCACCAGCCGCGACAGGTGCCCGCGCATCTCGGGCAGTTCGCAGGGCTGGTTGAGGTAGGAACTGGCCACGCGGTCGGCGGTGGCCCTCAGCAGCACGCGCACCAGCGCGATGCCCGCGCGCACGTGGTCGGCGGGGGTGTCGCCCGGCGTGCTGAGCACGCACAGCACCGGCGAGAGCATGGCCAGGTGCTCGTCGCGGGCGCCGCGGCCCTCGCCGATGTCGAACGTCCGCACCACCAGCGGCGCGACCAGCGAGCCCAGTTCGCCCATGCCCATGGCGTAGCCGGGGATGCCGTCGCGGGCGCCGGAGCGGTTGTGGTGCATCCACATCGCCAGTTCTCGACGGAAGGCCTTGTTGGCCAGCTGCACCACGTCGGCCTCGTGCACGAGCGTGGCCAGGCGACGTCGTCGCTCCGCGTCGCCCAGGATGTCCAGGCTCGCCCCGCTCTCCCGGGCCTGGTCCTCAAGTCGGTCCAGCAGCCCCGTGGGGACCGCGTCGGGCAAGTAGCGCACGCGCGCGGTGCGCCGCACCAGCGCGGCGTCGGCCATGCGGCGCTCCTCGTCGCTAGGTGTGGCACGGCCCGCCGCGCGCACACACGCCACAAGATCGCGGTCCGCCGCGCCGGCGTGCAGTTCCACTTCAGGCTGCAGGCCCACCCGCTTCATGCCCAGTTCCAGCAGCCCCACCGCGCAGCCGCAGGAGATCAGCAGTTCGCGGTCGTCCGGATCGGCCACCGGCAGCGCCCGGCGCCGGTCGGCCAGGACGTCCACACGCGAGCTCTCGACCCGGAACAACCACGGCTGGGAGTTGTGGCTGCTGGGGGCCAGGACCGCGTACTGCAGACACCAGCGCAGGCGCTCCGGTGTCGAACCACGCACCGGGTACGTGGACGGGTCCAGTGCCCAGACGCCCGACCGCGCGCGCTTGTCCTTGAACGGGTCCCACGCCAGGCGCGGCAGCGGAGCGGTCTCGTCCGCCCGGCAGGAGGCCTTGATCGCGGTGTCCAGGGGCAGGCCGCGCTCCTCCGCGGCGATGAGCAGTTCCAGCGAGCTGCGACCGCGCTTCTCACCCGACGGCTTGCGGCCGCGGGGGGGCACATCTCCCGGGTCCACCAGGCGGGGGAGGTTCTCTGAAGCGGGCCGGGCTTTTCTCGGCGACTGACCCGCCGCCAGGTCCTCGTTGGTCCGTCGGTTTGCCATGGTGCCTCCGCGGAGTGGTTCGGACTGAATCCACGCACTGCCCCGACGGCCGGCCTTCGCCGCCGGGCGTGCACGCTGCTACGTACCCTAGCCTCATGGTGGATCCGAACGTCGGCCCTGAGGCGCTCCGCGGGGCGCTCTCCGGCACATGCGCCTTTGCCAACCTCGAACTGCCGTCCCCGCTGCCGGCCGAGCCGTTCGCGCTGATGCAGGCGTGGCTGGCGGAGGCTGGCCAGCGGCGAACTCAGCCGAATCCCAACGCCGCGACGCTGGCCACGGTGGATCCCGACGGGCGTCCCTCGGCCCGGGTCGTGCTCATTCGAGACCTGGACGCGAACCGGGGCGTTCTGAAGTTCTACACGAACTACCAGTCGCGCAAAGGCCAGGCCATCATGCGCGAGCCGCGCGTCGCGCTCTGCATGCACTGGGACCATCTCGACCGGCAGGTGCGGGTCGAAGGGATCGCGGTGCCTTCGCCGGGCTGGGAGAGTGATCGGTACTTCGCCTCGCGCCCGGTGATGAGCCGCGTCGCGGCGTGGGCCAGCCAGCAGAGCCGCCCGATCGAGTCCAGGGACGCTCTGCTTGTGCATTTCGAAGAGGCCGCCGTGCGGTTCGGTGTTCCGGCGAACGCTCCGCGCAACGGGAAGGGGGATGTTCCCGCCGAGACCGCGGCCCTGCTCAGCGTCCCGCGTCCGCCGTACTGGGGCGGGTTCCGCGTGGTGGCCTCGGCGGTGGAGCTGTGGCTGGGGCACACCGCACGCCTCCACGACCGCGCACGGTGGGAGCGCACCCTCACGCCCGCATCACTGGACGAGCCGGACGGTAGTTCCTGGAAGGGGTACGCCGGCGGGCTCTGGAACGTGACGAGGCTGCAGCCGTGATCACCAAGTTTCTCGCGGTGATGATCGGGGCGGCGGTGGGGGCGGCGGCGCGTTACGCCATCGTGCTGCTGATCCGCCCGCACGCGCCGAACTTCCCCTGGGGCACGCTGACGGTCAACCTGATCGGGTGCGCGGTCATCGGGCTGATCGCCGGGCGCATCCACCCCGTGCTCTCCACGCGACCGGACGAGACCCTCTGGCTGCTGCTGGCGGTGGGCCTGCTGGGCGGGTTCACCACGTTCAGCAGTTTCGGCATCGAGACGCTGCAGTTGATCACCGAGGGGCGCACGGCTTCCGCGGTCGGTTACGTGCTTGCTTCGAACGTGCTCGGGCTGGGGTTGGCCGCGGGCGGCTACCTGCTGACGCGCGGCTGAGACGGGCGCGTGCCCGGTCGATGGCGTCAGGACTTGACGGCGTCGAAGGCCCTGAACGAGCCGCCGAGGATCGGTCGCGTGTCGGCCTTCAGCCAGCGCTCGAGGATCGCGGCATAGACCTGGCGGAAGTCGACGCTGTACCGCAGGTCGCCCTGATCGAGGTTCGACATCGACGGGTGCGGGTTGAGCACGCCGGGACGGACCATCGGCCCGGCCAGGAACATGGGCGCGGCGGTGCCGTGGTCGGTGCCCTGCGAGCCGTTCTGCCCGACGCGCCGTCCGAACTCGGAGAAGGTCATGGTGAGCACGCGTCCGTCGTTGCCCTGGGCCTTGAGGTCGGCGTAGAAGGCCTTGAGCGCGCCGGCGAACTGGTTGAGCAGGTTGGCGTGGCGCCCCTGCTCGCCGCCCTGGCCGGAGTGGGTGTCGAAGCCGCCCATGCCCACGTAGTAGACGCGCGTGGAGAGCTTGGCCTGGATCATGCTCGCCACCATCTGCAGTTGGCGGGAGAGTTCCGAACCCGGGTAGGTGACGCGCGGGCGGGTCGCCACCGCACGGCGGATCAGGTCGCTGCTGACCTGCGCATCCAGCGCGGTGCGCGTGAGGAAGCCGGCATTGCTGTCGGGGTCCACGCCCTCGGGCGTGCCGGTGCGCGTGATGGCGTCGTAGGCGTCGGCCAGTTCGCGGTTGACCTCCTGCCCGCGACGGGCGCTGCCGCTGGCCGAGCCGGTCCAGCGGAACAGGTCCGCCGACTCGAACGAGATCCCCGACATCTTGCGACCCTTCATCGCCAGCGGCGACGACGGGCCGATCGCGATGCCGATCTGCGGGTTGGGGGCTTTGGGTGGCGCGTTGGCCGGGGCACGCCCGCCCTCGAAGGCGCCGAACCCGACGCACTCGGCGTCGAAGTAGCGCCCCAGCCACCCATCGCCGGTCGCCGAGGTGTCGGCGGTGTGCCAGATGTCCATCGACGTGAAGTGGGACCGGTTGGGGTTCGGGTACCCCACGCCCTGGATCACCGACAGCAGCCCGTCGTTGAACAGGTCGGCCAGCGCGCTCATGTTGGGGTGGAAGCCGACGGTGCTCCCCGAGAGTTTGAGCACGCGGTCCTCGCGGATGGCGATGGCCGGGCGGGCGCGGTAGTAGGCCGATTCGCCGTAGGGCACGACGGTGTTCAGCCCGTCATTGCCGCCGGAGAGCTGGATCACCACCAGGATGTGGTCTTCCGGTACACCCGGGATGCTCCGCGCGCCCGGCGCCGGCTGGACGAGCCCCAGCGCAGAGCGGTTCACGAACCAGGGCACCGCCACGGCCGCCGAGGCCAGCGTCAGGCCGGTGCCGATGAACTCGCGACGGGTGAACGCGTGCAGTTGGGGGTCGAACATGGGGCGCCTCGTTGCTCGGGGACACGCGGACGTTGGACAGGGGAGAGCGGCGGACCGGTGCGGATCCGGGCCGGGTGGTTCAGCAGAGCCGGGTGGTTCAGCAGAGTTGGTACTCGGGCATAGCGGTCACCAGCAGCATCAGGTCGGTCGTGGTCTGCTCGTCGATCGCCCCGGAGCGCTGCGCGAGGAACCGCTCGATCTCCGCGCGACCCGCCGGAGCGGCTCGACCCAGGGTGAAGCGGAAGACCGCGTCGAGCACGGCCTCGCTCCGGCCGTCGCGGATGCCCGGGAAGGTGTCCGCCAGTTGGGCCAGCAGGCTGGAGGAGTCCCAGCGCTCCTGGTCGGCCAGCGCGTCGCGACCCTGGGGGCGGCGCCCGGTGAGCAGGAAGACCATCAGGTTCTGACGCACGAACAGGGTGGCCGTGTTGATCCACGAACGCCCGCCGTCCCACCCCTTGACCGACGGCGGGAAGAAGACGTTCTGGCCCATGCGGTCCATGGCGTCGGCCAGGACGCCCAGGTCACGGGCAGGGGTGCGCAGTGCGCGGACCGAACCGACGACCAGCTGCACGGGGCTCTTGATCTGCTCGCCGCGCCAGGCCGGGTCGTAGAAGGCCTGGCTCTTGAAGAGCAGGGAGAGCACCGGGCGGAGTTCGTAGCGGTTCTGCACGAGCGTGGCGGCCATGGCGCGGATCACGTTCTGGGCCGCCCGGTCCATGAGCGTGCGCCCGGAGGGGTAGTCGCCCACGAAGTAGCGGAAGAGCTTGGTGCAGATGAAGGTCGCGCAGGCGGGCTGGGCGAGGATGGCGCGCACGAAGTCGTCGCCGTTGAGAGCCCCGCGCGCGCCGAGGATGCGCTTGCTGCCGGTGTCGTGGTTGGCGCGGTCGAAGACGAAGCGGTCGTCGCGGAAGGTGTACCCGGTAAGGGCCCGGGCGCCCTCCTTGATGTCCTGCTCGGTGTAGTTGCCCTCGCCCAGGGAGAACAGCTCCATGAGTTCACGGGCCAGGTTCTCGTTGGGACGGTCCCGGCGTGAGGTGTCGTTGTTCAGGTACTTCAGCATCGCCGGGTCGCGGATGATGTTGAAGAGCAGTTCGCCGAAGTTACCCACCGCCTGCCTGCGGAACAGCGCGTTCTGCATGACCATGTGCAGGGAGTTCTCGACGGTGCGGTAACTGGTCGCGAAGTGCCCGTGCCAGAACAGCGTCATCTTCTCCTGCAGCGGGCGGGGCGTCTCGATCATCGTCTTGATCCACCACCGCTGCATCGAGCGCATCTGCTCCCGGTCGGCCTGCTCCTGCTGCTGGCGCATCAGCCGGAACCGGGCCAGCGTGTCCTCGTCGCGGGCCTGCAGCGCACGCCGGTACTCCTGGCGTTCCGTTGCGGACATGCCCTGCATGATCTCGCGGTTCAGCGCCGGCGCTTCGCCCGCGCCGGGGTCTTCGTAGTTCACCAGCGAGTCGACCGCGCGGTCCAGGCCCCAGCGCATCAGCAGTTGCACCTGATCAGGTGATCCGCCGAACCCCGCACGCCAGAGCAGGTGCCGGGACTCCTCGAACCCGAACCGATCCTTCGGCAGCGCCACCATCGACGAACTCACCTGGCGTCCATCCCCGCGGGACGACGAACGCCCCGGGGTGCCTGTCGGCTGCGATGTTGTGGCCTGCCTCGTCATGGACGGCTCTCCCGAGACTGCCCCCCAACCACCGCCCCGCCCGGCCCCCTCCGCACCCCACGCCCGCTCCGTGCGGACTTCCTATCAACGCCCCTGGGCCGTCCGGTATTGCACACACCGTTCTCAGCCGACGACGCCAGGCGACAGAAAGGGCAGCGGCGTGGGGGAAGAGGGTGAAGTTCCACGGCGGCCCCGCAACGCACGGTGCTCAGGCCGGCCCGCGGCTCGTATCTGCCTTCCTCTTCCATCGGTCCGAGTGCGTCCGGGGCCGAGTTCCTTTCTTCACGAGCGGCTGCGGCGCTCACGCCCCCGATACACACAGTGTGCCACGATCGACCTCCATGTGGGCCGTCGCGTAGACGAAATGCAAAGGTAGTACCCGAACACAGCCCTGCCTTGGGCGGTCCAAGGTGTGCGAGTGAGCATTTTCAGCACGGCCTGCAAGCCAGCATGGCCTGCCACACTGCATGGAGATGGTGCCGTGCGAGCAGCCGTGGGTTCAGCCACCCAGGGTGGGCGTTCCGGCGGCCTGACGCCGGCCCAGCCGCCACACCCATACCGCCGCGATCACGACCAGGGCCAGCAGCAGGGCGCCGTTGGCTTGATGGATCGTGCGGACCAGCGTGGCCCACGCCGGCATGACCGGAATCTGCTCCAACGTGTCCGCCGTCGCCAGCGACCGTGGATCGGGCTTGATGATCAGCACGGCCGCCAGCGCCCCGAACCCGATGACAAACTGGAGCGAGACGACTCCGTGGATCGCCGCCCCAAGCCTGCGCAGACTCGCCACGGTCACCGCGGGGACGTCACCTTCTCTGGCGCGGGCGATCAGCCATCCACCGGCCGCGGTGACGGCAACGAACGCAAGGATGGAAAACCCGACGTGCGACCACTTGGCATGGTCGGACCCCAAGTGCCTCGACATCGCGCCGAAGACCAGTTGGATCAGGAGCGTCCCGAGCGCCACCGCCATCAAGCCCCGCCCACGCCCGGCCAGGGGGGCCTCGGTCACAGCCTTGAACAGCGGGTTGAGGACCACCGCCAGCACGACCATGCCGGCGAAGAAGACCTGAGCGACTACGCCGTGCAGCAGCCCGAGCCACGCGTTTTCCTGCGTGACGCGCAACCCCCCCATGAGGCCCTGCAGGCACACCGCCACGAACAGCCCCACGCCCAGGGCCTGCACGCTTCGGCGCGGATCGACCCGGAAGACGTAGATCATCGCCGTGAGCGTCGTCAGGCCCACCAGCGCGCCGAAAAGCCGGTGCGTGTGCTCAAGGAAGATCCGCGGATCGGCCATCAGCGAGATGGGGTACAGGAACAGGTTCGCCCCGTAGGAACCGGGCCAGTCGGGCACGGCCATGCCCGATCCGCTCGACGTGACCAGCCCGCCGATGGTCAGCAGCGGCACGACCGAGACCGCCGCCACGATTCCGAACCGGGAGAGCCAGCGGGCGCTGTCCGCCGTCCACGCTGAGCGGCTCTCACCCAGCGCCCGGGCGATGAGCCCCCCGCCCGCGCCCATGCCCGCGGAGACCAGCAGAAACAGCGGGATGGTGATGAGCCCCGTGACATTCAACCCGCTGAGCCCCGGCGCGACCTCCGCTGTGCTCGTCGGCTGCTCGACCAGTTTCGAACCGACGATCAGCAGGTTGACCAGCCCGGCCAGTGCGCCCGCACCGACACCCGTCGGCACCGCACGTCCCGACGGCACCAAACGGGCCATCCACGCGATGCACCCGCACATCACCAGCAGCAGCAGAGGCCCGGCCACCGCCGGCGGGAACATCGCCGACGTCGAGGGCATGTGGGTCAGAAACCAGACCATCCACATGATCACCACCGTGGCGAACCCGATGGTCACGATCGGCCCGAACAACGGCGTGCGACCGATCGGAATGAGCCCGGCCAACGTTGCCGTCTCCCGGACGGCGGTCATCGACGCCTCGGTGGGAATGGCAGCCATGGTGCCGTAAAGAATAGACACAGAGGCGCCGGAGACGCGTTCGGCAAAAGTTCGCAATCGATGATCAAAAACCGGAAATGTTCTACTTTGACAGAAATTGACCTCTTGGGGGAGTTGACAATTTCAACCAAACCTGCTGCGATTACGGCCTAGCAGGATCGGCACCCGTCAGGGCGGGTGTCGTGTTCGGGAGTCACGGCGCGCGACGGCCAGATGTTCGGGCTGCCGGGCCGTGCTCAGCCTGCGGCGGCTGCCGGTTCAACTCCGGTGCAGGAGGTGTTCGTGTCGACCATTTTCCCGAAGTGGACCAACGCCCTGCCGACATTGTTTGCAGGGGTGGCGGTGCTTGGGCTGGCCACGGCGGTGGGGGGCGTGTGGTACTACTTCACGCCGAAGTTCTGGCGCGTGGGCTACATGCCCACGCAGCCCGGGGGCGGCTTCAACCACCAGATCCACGCCGGGCGGCTGGGGATGGATTGCCGCTACTGCCACTCGCACGTTGAAGATTCGGCCGAGGCGAACATCCCGACGGTATCGACCTGCAACGGGTGCCACGCGGAAGGGCGCCTGTCGGCGTTCACCGCCAGCGAGGCGCACCGCAGCAAGACCGCGTTCATCCGCGAGGCATATGCCAAGGACCAGTCGATCGAGTGGCGCCGCGTGCACAAGGTGCCCGACTACGTCCGCAACTTCCCGCACCACGCCCACGTCGCGGCCGGTATCTCGTGCCTCTCCTGCCACGGCAACATCGCGCGCATGCCCGTGGTCTGGCACGTCGAGCCCCTGAGCATGAGCTGGTGCCTGGACTGTCACCGCGACCCGGCCCCGCACCTGGTCGAGCGTGACAAGGTCACACGACTCTTCGAGGTCGAGGACTGGTTCCGCCAGGACGAGGCTCGCCGTCGCGAGATCGGCCAGCGCTTCCTGGATGAGCGGCGCCTCGGCGGCCCCGAGAACTGCGGAGCCTGCCACTACTAGGCCCGACATCATCGCGCGGCGATCCGGCGCCGCGAACGCTGGCCCAAGCCTCTCCCGCATGTGGCGGGGTGTCCCGGGCCGGCCCGCACCCTGCACCGGACCTTCAGCACCCCGATGTTCACCCCACGCGACTTCCCGACCGCCAACGCCTCCAACGACCTCCAAGGGCCGAAGTCATGAGCGAAGTTCACCAGTGTCCTTCGAGCCACTCCGGCGACACCGCCACGCCAAACGCACCGGCGAAGGCGTCGGCACGCGACCTGACCGCCGCCGGAACGACGGGCCGTCAGTATTGGCGCGGGCTCGATGAAGCGGCGGACACGCCCGAGTTCCGCGAGTTCCTGGAGAAGGAGTTCCCCGCGGGAGCGTCGCAGTTGCTCTCCGGAAGCCGGCGCACGTTCCTGAAGCTGATGGGCGCGGGGATGGCCCTGGCCGGCGCGGCGACGCTCCCCGGCTGCCGCCAGCCGGACCACAAGATCCTGCCCTATTCGCGCAACGTTCCGGAGCACGCCGTTCCCGGACGCCCGCTGTTCTACGCCACGAGCATGCCGCTCCCGGGCGGCGGCGCCGAGGCTTTGCTGATCGAGACGCACGATGGACGCCCAACCAAGATCGAGGGCAACCCGCTGCACCCGGCCAACCTCGGACGCACCAGCGTCTGGGCCCAGGCCGCGATCCTCTCGTTGTACGACCCCGACCGCGTCAAGGCCGTCCAGCGCGTCGCTTCCTCCGGTGTCGAAACTGCCTCCTGGGGCGCCTTCGAGCAGTGGCTGCGCCCGGTGACTGCCCGCTTCGCCGAGCGCCAGGGCGAGGGGCTCGCGGTGGTGGTCGAGCGGCGCACGGGCGTGACCTGGAACGCCGTGCGTGAGCGCTTCCTGGCGATGTTCCCTAGGGCACGCTGGGTGGCCTACGACGCGGTGGACCAGTCCCGCGTGGTCGCGTCGTCGATCGTGGCCTTCGGTGACCCGGCCGCGGCCCGTCCGGTCTATCACTGGGACAAGGCCGACGTGATCCTGTCCCTCGACCGCGACTTTCTCCAGCACGAGGCCGGTTCGGTGCGGGCGGCCCGCGAGTTCGCCTCGCGACGGCGCGTGCTCGACAAGCCGACGGCCTCCGGCGGGGTATCGATGACGCGGCTCTACGCCGTCGAATCCGGCTTCTCGATCACCGGCGCGCAGGCTGATCACCGCGTGCGCCTGGCCCCGAGCCAGATCGGCTCCTTCCTGGTCGAGGTCGCCCGGCGCGTCCTGAGCGGGCGCCCGGCCGCGGGCCCGCTCATGGCGGCGCTCAACAGCGTGCGCACCGACGCGGCGGGGCTGGACCAGCGCTTCGTGCAGGCGGTCGCGCAGGACCTGGCCCGCAACGAGGGGCGTGCCCTGGTGGTCGTGGGCCTGAGCCAGCCGACGTGGGTGCACGCGCTGGCGCACGCGATCAACGGGGCGCTGGGATCGATCGGCGAGGGGCGCGCCGTGGGCGTCCTGCCCTGGACGCCCGACGAGCGCTCGCGCGGCGCCGAAGAACTCTCACGCCTCGCCGAGTCGATGGACCAAGGCCAGATCGATACGGCGTTCGTCCTCGACGGGAACCCCTGCTACGACGCGCCGGGCGATGTCCGCTTCGCCGAGCGTTTCGCGAAGGTCCCCAACCGGGTCGTGCTCTCCAACGACGACCACGAGACCCTCGAAGCCGCCACGTGGCGACTCCCGGGCGCCACCTTCCTCGAAACCTGGGACGACACGGTCTCGGAGGAGGGCACCATCGCGCCGGTGCAGCCGATGATCGCGCCGCTCTTCGGCGGGCGCAGCGCCGTCGAGGTGCTGGCGATGCTCATGGGCCAGGAGAAGTGGGAGGGGTTCCACCTCGTGCGCCAGGCCTGGCAGGAGGCCGCCACCCGCCTGGGCGTGACGACCGACTTTGAGACGCTCTGGCGCCGGTCGCTGCACGACGGCCTGTTCGCCGGGCAGCCGCCCGTGCGCCTGCAGGCACCCCCGGTCCGGATGGACGCGGTGGCGCAGGCCGTCACCGCCGCGGCGATCGACGCGCCGCCCTCGGGCGACGCGCTGGACGTGGTCTTCAGCGTGGGGCTGATGCGCGACGGGCGCTGGAACAACAACCCCTGGCTCCAGGAACTGCCCGAGCCGCTCACGAAGGTCGTGTGGGACAACGCGGCCTACATGAGCCCGGCGACGGCCCGGGCGCTGGGCGTCATGCAGACCCCCGAGACGCGGCAGAAGCCCACCGGGCGCATGGCGGAGATCACCGTGGACGGCCGCACGATCCGCATCGCCTGCTGGGCGGTGCCGGGCGTGGCGGACAACACCATCGTGCTGCCGCTGGGCTACGGGCGGTCGCGCGTGGGGCTGGTCGGCGCCGGGACAGGCTTCGACGTGAACCCGCTGCGCCGGAGCACGCGCATGTGGTCGGCCCGCGCATCGCTGCGACCGACCTCGGACGGCGAGCGGTACGCGGTTTCCACCACGCAGCACCACCATTCGATGGAAGGCCGGGCGCTGGTCCGCGAAATGGACCTGCAGGCCTGGAACAACCCCGAGGTGCACGCACGGGCCGACGATCAGTCGCGCACTCGCCGCGATTCCTACGAACGCCGCTACGGGGCGTACATGAACCACTCCCTGGCCGAGCAACTGGCCGGGAGCGAGTTCAGGAACATGCCCGCGCCCAAGTCCATCTACCTGCACCCCTACGACGACAAGGCCAGCGGCTACTCCCCGGCCCAGGCCGGGCGTCCGCGGCCGGGCACCTCGGCGTTCGAGGTCGGGCCGCAGTGGGCCATGACCATCGACCTGAGCACGTGCATCGGCTGCAACGTCTGCACGATCGCCTGCCAGGCGGAGAACAACATCCCCGTGGTGGGCAAGATCGAGGTCCAGAAGGGCCGCGAGATGCACTGGATCCGCGTGGACCGGTACTTCACCGGCGAGTCCATGGACGATCCCGAGGGCGCGCTGTTCCAGCCCATCGCCTGCGTCCACTGCGAGAAGGCCCCCTGCGAGACCGTCTGCCCCGTCAATGCCACGGTGCACGGGCCCGAGGGCCACAACTACATGGTCTACAACCGCTGCATCGGCACCCGCTACTGCGCGAACAACTGCCCCTGGAAAGTCCGCCGGTTCAATTTCTTCGACTACGGCGTCACGAAGTTCAACGGCAACTACTTCGGGCGAGAGACCCTCGAAGGCCTCATCCCCGACTGGGCCGCCAGCAGCACCCGTACGCCCCACCGCCTCAACCCCAACCTGATCCCTCCGCGCCTCCGCGAAAAGCTCGACGAGATCAGCAAGATGCAGAAGAACCCCAACGTCACCGTCCGCTCACGCGGCGTGATGGAGAAGTGCACCTACTGCATCCAGCGCACCAACGAGGCCAAGATCGAGATCAAACTCCGGGCCCAGGCCGACGCACGCCTCGCTCAGGAGCGCCTCAGCGACCCGGTCCCCGTCGCCCCCTGGCGCCCCGAGGACGGCCTGCCCGACCTCTTCGTCCAGACCGCCTGCCAGCAGGCCTGCCCCACCGGCGCGATCACCTTCGGCGACATGCTCGACACCCGCAGCCACGACGGCAAGGGCAGCATGGTCCGCCAGATGCGAGACCATCCGCGCAGTTACCTGGTGCTCGGCTACCTCGGCGCGCGACCGCGCACCAGCCACTTGGCCCGCGTGAACAACCCCAACCCCGACCTGGTCAGCGAGCCGCGACGCAGGACCTGGGAGGACCCCTTCACGCACAAGGCCCCGTCACTGGCCGCCGACGCCCTCGACGGGCCACCCTCGACCTCGTCATCGATCTCTCCGGCGTCCCTCGCCGACGCGACGGCCTACATCGACCCCGCCCGTGCGGGTCGTGACGGCTACGTCCTGTCGCTGGGCGTGCTTTCCAGCGGGAGCCTTGCATGAGCGGTTTCAACCCTGACCAGGAACAGGCGCTGCGCAACGCCGGGCTCTCGCCGGGCGTCGAAGCGCCGCGCCCCTTGGACCCCGTGACCGGCGACGGCTCGCTCGTGGAGGATCCGACCCGTCGGGCGCCGCTGGTGCTGGGCGGCCGGTCCTTCAACTGGGTCACCGAGACGGTCTGCGGCTACATCGAGAAGGGACCGGGGCGCTGGTGGCTGCCGACGTTCCTGATCTCGGCCCACGTCGCGGCCCTCATGCCGCTGATGATCCTCTACCTCATCATCACCGGCGTGGGCGTCTGGGGCCTGAACAACCAGGTCGACTGGGCCTGGGACATCACCAACTTCGTCTTCTGGATCGGCATTGGCCACGCCGGCACGCTCATCTCCGCGATCCTCTGCCTCTTCAAGCAGAAGTGGCGCACCGCGGTCAACCGCAGCGCCGAGGCCATGACCATCTTTGCCGTCATCTGCGCCGCCACCTTCCCCGGCATCCACGTCGGACGCGTCTGGATGGCCTGGATGCTCTTCCCCATCCCCAACTCCAACGCCATCTGGCCCAACTTCCGCTCCCCGCTCCTGTGGGACGTCTTCGCGGTCTCGACCTACGGCACCGTCTCGTTCCTCTTCTGGTACATGGGCATGATCCCGGACTTCGCCACCCTGCGCGACCGCGCCGCGCGAAGGCTCATGCGCCTGGGCGAGGCCGCCCCGCGGCTGCCCGTGCTCCGCATCCGCGTCGACATGATCCGCGCGTACGTCTACGGCGCGCTCTCCGCCGGTTGGCGCTTCAGCACGCGACACTGGCTCAACTACGAGAAGGCTTACCTCATGCTCGCCGGCATCAGCACGCCCCTGGTGCTCTCCGTGCACTCCATCGTCTCCTTCGACTTCGCCACCTCCGTCCTCCCCGGGTGGCACACCACCATCTTCCCGCCCTACTTCGTCGCCGGCGCCATCTTCGGCGGCTTCGCCATGGTGCTCCTGCTGCTCATCCCCTCACGTCTGCTCTTCCCCGGCTTCAAGGACCTGGTCACCCTCCGCCACCTGGAGAACATGGCCAAGATCATCCTCGTCACCGGCTACATGGTCGGGTTCGCCTACGGCATGGAATTTTTCGTCGCCTGGTACGGCGGCAACCATTACGAGCAGTACGTCTTCACCAACGTCCGCGCCGTCGGGCCGTACGCCTGGGCCTACTGGACCATGATCTTCTGCAACGTCGTCTCCCCGCAGATCTTCTGGCTCAGGGCCTGCCGCCAGTCGCCGTTCTGGATCTTCATCGTGGCGATCCTCGTCACGATCGGCATGTGGTTCGAGCGGTTCGTGATCATCGTCACCTCGCTGCACCGTTCTTTCATTCCGGGCGAGTGGCACATGTTCTTCCCCACGCCGGTGGACATCCTCACCTTCGTGGGCTCCTGCGGCACGTTCCTGACGCTCTACCTGCTCTTCGCTCGCTTCCTGCCGCAGTTCGCGATGAGCGAGATCAAGGCGGTGCTCCCACAGGCCTCCCCGCACTACACGCCCCCGCCCCCCACGTCTCCCGCACCGGCCACTTCACCGGGCACCACCGACCGCGGGCCGGGCTTTGCCGGCGCCGCGCTGGCCTCGCCCGATCGTTCGCCCAACCCCAGTTCGCCCGATCTGCCCAGAGGAGGGCTCTGAGCCATGGCCTCACCACGGACCAGGATCTACAAGACCGAGGACGGCAAGGACGTCTTCGGCGTGATGGCCGAGTTCGCCACGCCGGCGGACCTCTACCACGCCGCCGAACGCGTCCGCGATGCCGGCTTCCGCAAGTGGGACGTCTACTCCCCCTTCCCGGTGCACGGGATGGACGAGGCCATGGGCCTGCCCAGGCCCAAACTGCCGCTGCTCGTGGCCGTCGTGGGCCTGTCCGGCGCTCTGCTGGGGTTCATCTTCCAGTACTGGGTCACCGCCATCGCCTACCCGATCGTCGTGCAGGGCAAGCCGTACGGATCTTGGGAGCCGTTCATCCCGGTCACCTTCGAGATCGGTGTGCTCTTCGCGTCGTTCACCTGTCTGCTGGGGATGCTCGCCTTCAACGCGCTGCCCCGCTGGCACCACCCCCTGCTCCGCAAGGAGCGATTCCTGGGTGTCAGCGACGACCGGTTCGTCATTGCCATAGAGGCCGCCGACGAACGGTTCGACCCCGAGCAGGTGCGCCAGCTCCTGCAGTCCTCCGGGGCAACCGCGGTTGAACTGGTCGAGGACGATTGACCCCCACGCACGCCCCCTCTAGGCCGCGCCACGCGTTTCCCGCCCGTCGATGGCCCGTACACACGATCAGGTGATTCACGCCCGCGAGCGACCCATGACCCACCCCCGACCCCACGCTGCCCTGGCCCTGCCCGTGCTCCTCGCCCTCGTCGGCGCGGGCATGGTCGGCTGTCGCGGCGACCGCTTCGACGCCCCGCCACGCCAGTTCTTCCCCGACATGGACGACTCGCCCAAGTGGAAACCCCAGACCGCGACCGACTTCTTCCCCGACGGCCGGGCCATGCGACCCTTCATCCCCGGCACCGTCCCCTTCGCGCGGGGCGCCTCGGCCTCGCCCGACGAGCGCGCGGCCTTCCTCCGCGAGGACGCCGCCTTCTTCGAAGGCCGCGACGCCAGCGGCTACCTCTGGAAGATCCCCCCCCAGGTCGAGGTGAACATCGGCATGGTCCGCCGCGGTGAGGAGCGGTACAACATCTTCTGCGCCTCCTGCCACGGGTACTACGGCGACGGGCGCGGCGAGGTCGGCAAGGCCTGGTCCTACGCCCTGCCCAACTTCCACGACGAGCGCTACAAACCCAACCCCGCCGACCCTACCGCCACCGAAGATCAGCGCCGCGACGGGTACATCTTCCACGTCATCCGTTACGGCGTGCCCGGCGCCACCGACGGCGGGCTCAAGATGCCCGCCTACGCCAACGCCATCAGCGAGCGTGATTCCTGGGCCATCGTCGCCTACATCCGCGCACTGCAGGCCACCCGCGAAGGCACCCGCGACGACCTGCCCCCCGAGATGCGCAGCCGCTACGACGCCAACACACGCGCCAGGTCCGCTCCCGCTTCGCCCACCACCCCCGCGGAGAACTCCCGATGAGCCAGGCTGCCGCCGGTCATCATGCCCACGCCCACTCCGACCACGCTCACCACGCGCCCGACCCCGCCGTGCTGCTGGCCCATGAGAACACCCACACCCCGCCCGGGTGGGGCCGGGCCTTCACCGCCGTCATGCTCGTGGTCGGCCTGGCCTGCCTGGTCGCCACCGCCGCGTTCCCGTTCATCCAGGGGGCCGACGCGGAGAGCGTCAAGAAACTGATCAAGCACGCGGCCGCGTCCTACCACGTCGGCTTCATCGTGACGCTGGGGCTGATCCTCGGGCCGCTGGGGCTGGTGCTGATCTTCCACCTGGTCAAGGCGGGCTGGTCGGTGACGCTGCGCCGCCAGCTGGAGAACGCGTCGAGCCAGTTGCCGCTGGCGATCGTGCTCGCCCTGCCGTACGCGGTGCTGCTGCCCTTCCTGTTCAAGTGGACCGACAAGGGGCTGCTGGAGACCGACGAGATCCTGGTGCACAAGTCCCCGTGGCTGAACGAGTGGTTCTTCACCATCCGCCTGGTGTTCTACTTCGTCTCCTGGCTGGTGATCACGCAGATGCTGACGCGATTCTCCCGCGAGCAGGACGCCACCGGCGAGCCCTCGCTCTCCAACCGGATGAGCTTCCACTCGGCCTGGGGCATCCTGCTCTTCGCGCTCACCTGCGCCTTCGCCGGCATCGACCTGATCAAGACCCTCGATTACCACTTCTTCAGCACCATGTGGGGCGTCTGGTTTTTCGCGGGCAACATGGTCGCCGCCCTGGCGCTGATGATCCTCACCGCCGCGCTGCTCCGCCGGGCCGGGCGTCTCAAGGGCCTGGTCACCGAGGAGCACTTCCACGACATGGGCAAACTGCTCATCGGCTTCACCGTCTTCTGGGCCTACATCTCGTTCAGCCAGTACTTCCTCTACTGGTACGCCAACATCCCCGAGGAAACCGCCTATTTCGTCGTCCGCCAGCACAACGGTTGGGAGTACCTCTTCTACACCCTGGCCTTCGGGCACTTCATCGCCCCGTTCCTCGTGCTGCTGTTCCGCGATGTCAAGCGCCACATGCTCCTGCTCTCGGGGGTCGCCCTCTTCCTGCTGGCCATGCACTGTCTCGATGTCTTCTGGCAGATCCGCCCGAACGTCTACAAGACCGTCGTCCCCGAGGGCGCCGCCGACCTGGATATCCCCGGCAAGATGGGCCTGTCATGGGTCGACCTGACCGGCCTGCTCGGCCCCGTCTGCCTCTTCGCCGCGTTCTACAGCCGCAAGATCGCCTCCGGCCCCTTGGTCCCTCTCAAGGACCCGCGCCTGCCTGAAGCCATCGAGCACAAGAACTACGTCTGACGTAGTAGTGTCTACCGTCCGGAGATCATCCGCATGTCTCACTCCGCCGCACATCACCAGGTCACCCCCACCCAGATCGAGGAGCCCGATGCCTGGCACTCGCACCTCGGTGAAGAGCCCCCGCAGCAGGCCCACGCCGAGAACATCAACGCGCCGCAGGTGCTGATCTACGGCATCGCCGGGTTCATCATCATCGTCGTCTGCGTCGTCGCCACCATCATCTACTTCAACGCCTACTCGAACCAGATGATGATCTCCCGGGAGTCCTATCCCGAGGGCTCGCCCGGTGAACGCCCCAGCGGCGTCACGTCCATCCAGGCCGAGGCACTCGCCAACCGCGCCGCCATCGTCGACAACGTCCTGCGCCGATCAACGCCCGTGATCGACGGCGATACCACCACCGTCCTGCTCCCGATCGATCGAGCCTTCGAGCGCGTCGTGCAGCGGTACTCCCGCTGACACGCCCGGCCACTGCCGTACCCGAGTCCGTGCATCGTTCCACCGCCGCGTCCGAGTCTCAGCCATGTCTCCCGCCCCGCGTGCCAACCCGTTGCGAGTGATCCTGGCGATAGGGCTGGCGGCGATGGTTGTGGCGCCGGGTCTTGGGCTTGAGCCCGCGCCGTCACCCGCTCAGGAACAGGCACCTGGGCAAGTATCTGGACAGGCCCGCCCGGCAGCGACGGCCGCGACAGGCTCCCGGATCGACCCCGAGGAACTCCGCCGCGCCCGCGAAGCGCTGGCCGATCCCGACGCGCCGCTGCACCCGCTCCTGGAGCGACTCGTCTTCGACAAGGACCCCACGCCCACCATGGGCATGGTCCCCCCGCCGCGCGAAGGGCTCGAACTCGTCGAGCGGGTCGGCGAGAAGATCAATCTCCAGCGCGAGTTCATCGATCACCGCGGACGCCCGGTCCCTATCGATTCGTTCTTCGGGCAGGGCTCGCGGCCCGTCCTGATGGCCATGATCTACTTCCGCTGCCCGTTGCAGTGCCCGGCCATCATCGCCAGCATGGTCAACGTCGTCAGCCAGATCCGATGGTCCGTGGGCGTGGATTTCAACGTCGTCTTCGTCACCTTCGACCCCACCGAACGAGAGGATGTCCTGGCCGAGCGCCGCCGTGACATGCTCACCGCTTACGCACGTTCATCCTCCGACCCCACGGCCCTGCTCAACCACTGGGGGGTCCTTGGCGACCTGAACGGCAGCTCGAAGTTGTTGGCCGAGGATCTTGGGTTCCCATACAAATACTTACCCGATTCCGGGGAGTATTCCCATGGGACCGTAATTTTTGTGCTCCAGCCGGACGGCACCATCTCACGGTACCTCGCTGGCGTACCGTTTAATCCCGAGACGGTCCGCATGGCCCTCTTGGAAGCGTCGGAGGGGAAACTAGGCGGACTGCTCGGACGGCTGGCGCACTACTGCTTTGTGTGGGACCCAACCAAAGGGGCTTACGTGCTTGGTTCCTGGAGGTTGATGCAGATCGGTGCCGTGCTCTCGGCGCTGGCCGTGGCGGGCATTCTGGGAGCGATGCTGCTGCTGGAGCGGCGGCGTCGCCGGGCACGACTGGCCGAGGCGCAGGCCGGCGGCCTTATGGGATTGACCGATGGACTTCGCCCGACTCGGGCCTGACGGGGCACACGTTCCATGCACACCATGACCGCACTGCTCGGGATCGACGCCTGGCTCCGTTCGCTCTGGCTCAAGCCCGGAAACTCCGACCTGGCGCCGGACGTTGACGGCCTCTTCATGTTCATCCTCTGGGTCTGCATCATCAGCTTTATTCTGCTGATGATCCCCATGTTCTACTGGAGCTTCCGCTACCGCAGGCGCCCCGGCGTGGCCCAGCAGCGAACCCCCAACCACAACACGCTCCTGGAGATCGCTTGGGTCGGCGGCCCGCTCATCATCGTCGTCTTCATCTTCTTCTGGGGGTTCCACGGCTACATGAAGGGGCAGGTCGCTTACGCCAACGCCGAGACCATCAACGTCAGCGGGGTGCGATGGGCCTGGGAAGTGACCTACAAGAACGGGGCGAACCCGCAGGAAACGGTCTTCTTCGATGATGCCACCGGCCCCGCCGTCGACCTCAAGGCCGGCGAGGTGCACCGGCGCGTGCGCGGCAACAAGGAGTTCCCGATCGTCGTGGTGCCGGCCGGGCGCCCGGTCAAGTTCCTGTTGACCAGCCGTGACGTGCTGCACTCGTTCTACCTGCCCGACCAGCGCATCAAGATGGACGTGATCCCCAACCGGTTCACGAGTCTGACGTTCATCGCCCCAGACTTCGAGGGCCCCAGCCAGGCAGGCGCCTACCACCAGGACTCCACCCGCGCCTTCTCGAACCAGTTCCCCCACCGCGACCACTTCATCTTCTGCGCCGAGTACTGCGGCCAGGACCATGCCGAGATGGCCGGCGTCCTGCGCGTCATGCGAGACGCCGATTACGAGAAGACCATCGCCGAATGGGGCAACCTCGAACCGCGACTCCCCTACTGGGAGATCGGCGCCGTCATCCACCGATTGCAGTGCGCCAGTTGCCACACCGTCACCGGTTCGGGTGGCTCGGCGCCGTCCTGGAAGGGTTTCTACGGCAAGCCCGTCCCCTTCGACCGTGAAGAGCCCGGAGCCCCGCCCATCGACTGGAACGCCCCCGACGCGTGGGACAACTACATCGTCGAGTCCATCCTCTACCCCGCACGGCGCATCCACGCCGGATACCCCAACCAGATGAACGCCTTCCAACTGACCGACCGCCAGATGCGAGGTGTCATCGCCTACTTCCGCAAACTCAACGGCGTCGACCGCCCCGAAGACAACATCTCCCCCGAGCAGGAGGAGGCGCTCCGGGAGCAAGGCCAGACGCCCTCTACTCCCCCGTCACCGCAGAACTGACGCCCGCGGTCCCCGTCCGTCCAACAGCCACCCCAGGGTTGAGTACACGCCCTTGATCTGAGGTTTGAGCCATGAGCAGTATCCCCGCAAAGCCCGCCGTCGCTCACGGTGACCACCACGGCCACCACGACGCGCCCTATCTGACGCCCAAGTCGTCGCTGCTGGCGACGATCATCGACTGGGCCACGACGATCGACCACAAGAAGATCGGCGTGATGTACCTCTTCGCCATCCTCTTCATGTTCTTCCTCGGCGGGGTCGCGGCGCTGGCGGTCCGCATGGAACTCTGGTCCCCCACGCGCACCGTCGAGATCTCTCAACTGGCCGCCGATGGGTCCCTGGTAACCGAGAAGGTCGTCGAGGGACAGCTCTTCCACGCCGGTGACAAGGCCTCCTATGCCCGCGGCAACGAGATCTACAACCACGTCTTCACGCTCCACGGCCTGATCATGGTCTTCCTCGTGATCGTCCCGTCCATCCCCGCCTCACTGGGCAACTTCCTCATCCCCCTCATGATCGGCGCCAAGGACGTCGCCTTCCCGAAACTCAACCTGCTGTCGTGGTACATCTACCTTTTCGGCTCGATGTTCGCCATCGCCTCGGCCCTGGCCGGCGGCGTCGATACCGGCTGGACCTTCTACACCCCCTACTCCACCATGACCGCCGAAGGCCATTGGAAGGTCGTCTTCATGGTCATGGCGGCCTTCATCCTCGGCTTCAGTTCCATCCTCACCGGGCTGAACTTCATCGTCACCGTGCACAAACTCCGCGCGCCGGGAATGGGCTGGTTCGACATGCCCCTGTTCATCTGGGGCATGTACGGCACCTCGCTGATCCAGGTGCTGGCCACCCCGGTCATCGGCATCACCCTCCTCCTGCTCGTCTTCGAACGCCTCTTCCACATCGGCATCTTCGACCCGCGCATGGGCGGCGACCCCGTGCTCTTCCAGCACTTCTTCTGGTTCTACAGCCACCCCGTCGTCTACGTGATGATCCTCCCCGGCATGGCGATCATCTCCGAGCTCATCGCCGTCTTCACTCGCAAGAAGGTCTTCGGCTACCGCGCCGTGGCCTTCTCCTCCCTGGCGATCGCCGCCATCGCCTTCATCGTGTGGGGCCACCACATGTTCACCGCCCAGGGTGAACTGGCCGCCGCCATCTTCTCAGCCCTCACTTTCCTCGTCGCCCTCCCCTCGGCCGTCAAGGTCTTCAACTGGATCGCCACCCTCTACAAGGGCTCGATCTGGCTCAACACCCCCATGCTCTACGCCCTGGGATTCCTCTTCCTCTTCTCCATCGGCGGGCTGACCGGCCTCTTCCTCGGCGCCCTCTCGGTCGATCTCCACCTCCACGACACCTACTTCGTCGTCGCCCACTTCCACTACGTCATGATGGGCGGCACCATCATCGCCCTGCTCGGCGGCATCCACATGTGGTGGCCCAAGATGTTCGGTCGCATGTACTCCGAACTCGGCGGCATCACCGGCTTCATCCTCGTCTTCGTCGGCTTCAACCTCACCTTCTTCCCGCAGTTCATCATGGGTGTTCACGGCATGCCCCGCCGCTACGCTTCCTACGTCGACGAGTTCACCGTCTACCACCAGCTCTCCACCATCGGCTCCTTCGTGCTGCTCGCCGGCTTCATCGTCCACCTCGTCACCTTCATCCACTCCCTCTTCCTCGGACGCAAGGCCCCGCCCAACCCCTGGGGCGGCCTCTCGCTGGAGTGGACCGACGCCGCCAGCCCCCCCACGACCCACAACTTCGCCCACGAGCCCGTCGTCAAGCACGGGCCCTACGACTTCGACGACGTCGTCCCCGCACAGACCCGCCCCGGCGAGTTCCCCATGCCCGCGCCCTTGGCGCCCGACCCCCGCCACGTCGTCACCATCAAGCGTCCGCACTGATCGGCGCCGTTTCCCACCCGGGCCCCCAACGCCCGACCCGTCCCCGCGCTCCCATCCCCTGACTCCACGGGGTCCCTCCGCATGACCACCCTCCCCGCAGACCAGCACGCCGCTCAGGGCCTCACCTATGCCGAGTCCTACCACGCCGCGGAGCACTTCCGCGACAAGGACCACGAGTTCGACGCCGTCAAACTCGGCGTCTGGCTCTTCCTCTCCACCGAGATCCTGCTCTTCAGCGGGCTGTTCGTCTACTACGGCGTGATGCGCCTTCTGCACCCCGAAGCGTTCATCCACGGCTCCTCACTGCTGGACTGGCGCTGGGGCCTGATCAACACCGTGGTCCTCCTCGGCAGCTCCTTCACCGCCGCCGCCGCCGTCCGCGACGCGCAACTCAACCGCCAGGGCTGGCTCCGCGTCAACCTCATGCTCACCCTCCTGGCCGGCCTCGTCTTCCTGCTCATCAAGTTCGTCTTCGAGTACGGCCCCAAGTACGCCGAGGGCAAACTCCCCGGCATGTGGTACGACTACCCCAACTGGGTCAGCCCCTACGAGCCGCACTGGTGGGGCGTTTACTGGGGCGCCACCGGCGTCCACGCCAGCCACGTGATCATCGGCATGGGGCTCTACCTCTGGCTCTACATCCGCGCCCGCAAGGGCCACTTCGGTCCCAAGCATTACAACGCCGTCGAAGGCGTGGCCCTCTACTGGCACATCGTCGACATCGTCTGGATCTTCCTCTTCCCGATGCTCTACCTCATCCACTGATCACGCCCCGGGCCCTGCCCGCCCTGCCCCTCCGCTCCTCCCGCCGGACTTGCACCCACCGGACCGACCCATGCCGCACCGCACACTCCCCCACGCCGCACCCCTCCGCTCCGCCGCGGCCGAGCACGCCGCCGCCGACGGCTTCCCCGACCCCACCCGCATGACCGGGCACCACCACGCCCACGTGATCGTGCCCATGCGGATCCTGGTCGTGGTGCTCACGCTGCTGCTGATCTTCACCCTGATGACCGTCGGCGCCGCCCAGTTGGAGGTCTGGATCTCCCGCACCTTCGACGTCGTCATCCCCCAGTGGGTGAACGTGGCGGTCGCCCTCTCCATCGCCTTCGTCAAGGCGACCATCGTCGCCCTCTACTTCATGCAGCTCCGCTACGACAACCCGGTCAACTCCCTGGTCGTGATCTTCACCCTCTTCACCCTGGTCTTCTTCCTCGGCTTCACGATGATCGACCTCGGCTCACGCAAGACCCTTTACGATTACAAGGGCCAGCGCGCCTCCGACGCGACGGCCTTCGTCGGCAACGTCCCCGACCCCCGCATCCGCGGCGGTACCGGCAACGTCGGCAGCGTTCCCGCCCTCACGTCCATCGCCACCGAGGCCCGTCGCCGTGCCGACGCCCGTGCCGAGGAGGCCATCAAGGCCAACCGACCCCTCGAAAAACGCGACGCGGTCTACCTCGACAACCGCCTCGCCGAACTCCGCGCCGCAGGCACCCCCGAGTCCGAGTGGCCCGAGCACTACCGCGCCTTCGCCGCGCGGCGATCCTTCTTCGCCCCCACCCTGCCCGAGCCCGCCGACGCCACAGGACACTGAGCCCCGCCCAGTGCCGGCCCTGAGCATGCCCATGACCCGCTTCCTCGGTGCCGCACTCCTCACCCTCTCGCTGCTCCTCCTGGCTCTCAGCGGCTGGCAGATGTCCGCCCGCGTCTCCGCGTTCCACCGCCAGATGGCCGGCACAGGCCCCAAGGTCTTCGACTTCGACCGCGCCTTCGCCCGCGCCATCGCCTTCGACGCAGGCCCCTTCAAGGGCCGCACCCTCACCCTCACCGACACCTGGATCGGCGACCCCGACGACCCCCAGCGCCGCCGCCCCGGCCTCCGCATCGACTGGGACGCCGCCTCCACCACCATCCCCGTCATCGCGCCACTCGACCGCGCAGGCCGCCTCAGCAACATGGACGGCCTCGAAATCTACGAAGAGTCCCTCGCCGTCCTTTCCTTCGTCCCCATCATCGACGGCCGCAGGCTCCCCCCCGACAGCGAGCACCTGCGCATGGTCGTCGTCGCCCGCCGTACCGACTTCGACCCGGACACCTGGGGCGCCGTCCGCGTACGCGACTGGGTCTTCCAGTTCGTCGAACTCCTGCCCGACGGCACGCTCAGCCCAGCGCACGACCAGCCCCCGCGACTCATGCAGTTCCGCGATCGTCGCGGTCGCATCCCTGCGGAGGTGATCGCGCGCGAGGAGCTGTCCGCAGCCAACCCCGGCACGCCCCCGCCACCGCTTCCCCCCGACGGCCCGCGCCTCACCAGCGTCGAGCCCTTCGAGGAGCGCACGTGGGAGTGGCAGGCGGCCCTCCATGCCCTGCCCAAGGGCCAGGTCTCGCGCTACCGCTTCCAGACCACCGCCGTCACCGCCATGGGCTGGACGTTGCCGACGGCTGGCCTCGCCGTGCTCGGCGCGCTGGCCGGTCTGGCCATGCTCTTGAGCACGATCGTCCACCGCCCGCGGGCCTGACCGGTCTCACACGCCGCATCCCGCCAACCCCCGGAAGTGCCCGTTCCGTCACGGTGTCGCTCGTGCGCGTTCACGCGCGATGAAACCGCTCACAACGACATGTGTACAAAACCTTCCGGTCCATCTTGACAGGCTCGGGGGGGGGGGGGGTAGTCTCTTCCCGATCCGGGACCATCGGAGGTCGCGGACACGAAGAACCGCCATGGAGCCTGTTGTGAACTCCCCGTTCGAACGCATCCGCCCGGCCTTGACGGCCTCTCTCGTCGCACTCGCCCTGATCCTGACCGCAGTGCTCACGCCCCACGCGGCACGCCCTCCGCTCGGCCTCGCCCCGGCGCACGCCGCCGCCCTCACCACCCACGCCAACGCCCGGCACACGCAGGACGACCCGCAGGAACTCCTCGGGGCCCTGGCGTGCATGTTCGGCCTGCCGTCGGTCAGCGAGCACACCGTCCTCATGCTCGAAGGCGAACAGGCCGGCACGGTCAACGGCGCCCTGTTCGACACCGACACCGGCGCGCTCGTCACCCCGATCGCCCCGCTCACCCTCCTCCACGCCGACCCCGTCGCCTTCGCCGTCCCCCCGATCGACATGGGCAACGGCCACGTGCTCCACTCGCGCTGGAAGATGGGCATCTTCGACCTCGGCGCCCCGCCCCCGACCTGCGGGCAATATGCCGTCGGGCCCATCACCTGCCTCGACGGCACCTGCCCCGACAGTTCGACCTTCACGATGGTCTTCTTCGCGCCCAGCGCCTTCCACCCCACGTTCATCGAGGCCCTGGAGGACGCCGTCGCGGCTCGCGAGGCGATCGAGCGGTCCGCCGGCGACGCCCTGCCGCCCCCGCCGCCACCGTCCGGGTCCGGCGGCTCGATCCCGATCGTGCCGATGCCCACCGTCAGCCGGAAGGACGGCGACCCCGCGGCCTTCGAGGCCCAGACCGCAGCGTGCGCGAACACACCGAACATCTGTGACCGGCTCATCTGCCGACTCCAACTGTGCCGTACTGATGCAGTATGTTCGCTGATGGAAGCGCGCAGTGAAGCCACGGTAATCAGGAATGCGACTTTGGCGGCCGCGGGCGTCTCCCTCGCTGGAGGAACAGCTGCGGCAATACACTATGCGGCGTGCGGGGCCGCCAAGATAGCGATCCTCTGGGCAGTTGGCACGCGGCTCGTGTTTATCGGTACGGTCATCTATGCGGACTGGAAGTATAAACGAGACGTGCGAGGCGCCGAAACCGCCTACCTGCGCAGGCTCTCGCTCTGCAACCTCACATTCGAAATGGACTGGAAGAACTACTTGTGTCCGTAACACCTCTGCCCATAATCCGGAACCGGCCGCACCACCGCTTCCGCGCGGCATTGCACACCCTGCGCGTGCCGTGCCGGCAGGTCTTTGGTATCTGCAACAGGCTCATGATGACGTGGTGGTTTGTTCCACTGCTATTGACGTTATTTTTTATTGAACTTGCAATCAGGATAATGCTGGAACTCACAAGTGAATGCGAACTCATGCCGGTCGCGCGTGCGAGAGTGTTCGACGCAGACTTTGATCCTGCGAACGCGGGTGAGTTGTTCGGGCGCACCCCGGTCGCGCGGCGGTCGAGCGTACTATGGTCGCTCGTGTTGTTCGCGGGCGTAACGCTCCTGCATATGAGCACTCTGACGTTGTGCTGGTTCATCGACCGCTCCCTCCGCCGTCTGTACCGCCACGCACGCAGCACGGCCTGACGCCGCACTCGCTCCCGCAGACTCCCCTCTCGTACCCGCCATGCGCTGATTGTGCACCAGCCACCGGCCCATCGTCCAGGCGCAGAACCAGAGCCCACCGCTCATCGGCGCTGACCACCGGGCACCGCGCATTGTTCAAATCCGTGCCGCCCCACCCCGCTTCACGCACCGCGTGCGCGCTTACTTCATGATGTCCGGCTCGGCCCGCGGGCGGGCCGGCGGTGTGCCGGGGCGAGCGGGGGCCGTCGGCGCGGCCGACGCGCCCGCAGGACGCGTGATCGGCGTGGCGCGCAGCCCGCCGAAGGTCGACGGGCGAAGGAAGACCTCCACGCGACGGTTCGCCGGCGTGTTGCCGCTGGCGGTGTTCTCCACCGCCGGCCGGAACTCGCCGAACCCCGCGAACTCCACCTTCTCCGCCGCCAGGCCGCCCGACACCAGTTCGTTCCGCACCGTGATCGCCCGGAACGCCGAGAGTTCGACGTTGTTGCGGAAGGGCCGCCCCGCCACCGCACGCACCGGCTGTGTGTCGGTGTGCCCCACCACCGAGACGTCGTACCCCGCCGCCTCCGGCGTGTCACGCAGCAGCCGGGCCAGTTCGCTCACCGCCGTGCGAGCCTCCGCCGTCAGTTCAAACGACCCCGACGCGAACGTCAGGTCGCTGGCGAACCGCAGCATGCCGCGCTTGGAGTCGTAGGACAGCAGGTTGGGGAACCGTGCCGCCAGGCGCTGCAGCGCCGCATCGGTGACGGGGTCCAGCCCCGTGAAGTCCAGCCCGCGCAGGCGCGCATCCATCGCCTCGATCTCGCCGCGCAGCCGCGCCAGTTCGGCGTCACGCTCGGCGACCTGGCGCTGTGCCGCGTCGGCCGCCGCCTGCGCCGCCAGCGCCTGGCGCCGCAACGCCTCGGCCGCATCGTTCTGCTGGCGCATCTGGTCGGCGAGCATCTGGTTCTCGGCCTTCAGCGTCGCGTTGGCGCGCCGAACCTCGTCCCACTGATCCTGGTTCACGCACCCGCCCAGCAGCATCACGCTCAGCGCGCCCGCAAGGCTCACCCCTCCGAAGATCCCGCGCGTCCATCCCCGCTGTTCCGTTCCGCCTGCCACCTTCATGCCTGCCTCCGTTCGTCGTCGTGCCGACTCTGGTTCAGCCTTGAACCGGTTCATCACTGCTGTTGACACCAGCCCCGCCGCTGGGTTCGGGCACGGCGTGCCCTGCACGTTCCATCGGCTCAGGCCGTCCTGATGCGCCAAGCATACGCTCACTTCCCGCCTGTTCTGGGTTCCACGCGACACCTTCCCGCACTCCGCCTCTGCCCGTCAACGCCGACTCCCGCCCACGCTCCCGATGCCCCCGGTCCACACCCGGTACCTTGAACTTCGCGCGGCCGCGGCCATGGATGCGCTCGGCACCGCCTTCGCCCCCGCCAGCCTGCTGCTCCGCCTGGAGGGTGCCACCGACACGCACGCCCACCAGGCCTTCCCCTCCGCCGCCGACCGCCTCACCTTGCTGACGATCGGGCGACCGGGCGACGTGCGCACCCACCCCGACGCCGTCCGCGCGCAGGTCGCCGACCTGCCCGGCATGATGCTCCTGCCGGGGATGGTCAACCCCCACACCCACCTGGACCTGACCCACATCGGCCCGCGCCAGTTCGTGCCGGGCTCCGCCCCGGGAGCCGGGTTTTCGGGATGGGTGGACATGATCCGGCGCGAGCGCCTGACCCACCCGCACGCCATCGCCGCCAGCGTCGCCCAAGGGGTGAGATTGTCACGCGCCGGAGGAGTGGTGGCCGTAGGGGACATCGCCGGAGCGGTGTCCGGCGTTCCCAGCACCGCCGCGGCGCAGGCCCTCCACCGGTCGGGCATGGCCGGAACCTCGTTCATCGAGTTTTTCGCGCTCGGCGCGGCGTGGGAACGTCGTGTGCAAAGCGCCCTCGACGTCCATGCGCAAGCCGTCGCGGAAACCGCCGGCGGTGCGCTGCGCATCGGGCTCCAGCCGCACGCCCCGTACTCGGTGCTGGCGTGCGCCTACGAGCGCGCCCTGAGCAGCACCGGACGGAAAGGTGCAACCTCTGAATTTTCAGGGACTTACAACTGGTCCCGTGTTCCGTTCTGCACCCACCTGGGAGAAACCACCGCCGAAAGTGAGTTGATCGCCCGCGGTTGTGGACCGTTTGTGGATTTCCTGCAGCGCCTGGGATTGCTGGACGGCGTGACACGCGGCGAGTTCGGGCACGGAAAGTCGCCTGTCGAGCACTTGGCCGACGTCATCGCCCGCCACGGCCCGACGCTCGTGCACCTCAACCATCTCACCGATCGGGATATCACCGAATTGGCCACGGCGTGCAAACGGTTTTATGGGCTGACCGGGCGGAAAATCTGCGTGGTCTACTGCCCGCGCGCCGCCGCGTACTTTCACCCGGACCCGCCGTTGGTGCACCGTTGGCGCGACCTGCGCGCGGCGGGGCTGCGGGTGTCCCTGGGCACGGATTCGATCGTGAGCCTGGACACGCCGGACCGTCTCTCGCCGCTTGATGAAGCGCGGTGGGTGGCGCGCAGGGTGGAGGGTGAGGATGAGCGGCGCGCCCTGCTGGGCATGATCACAACGGAGGCTGCGGGCGTGGTGGGCGTTGCCGAGGCGAGTGTGACATTTTCGACGGCGAGTCAGACCCTGGCGGGCGTGGTGGGCGTAGAACTGGGCTCGGTGGTGCCTACCGCCCAATCGGGGTGGGAAAGAGTGCTTTTGATTTCTGCGAAACCGAACTTGCTGCTGCTTGGCAGGAGATTTGCGGGGTAATCCCTGACATGCGGGTGGCCCTACTATCCAAAACTACAAATAGCAGCAGCAAAAACTGTCATGACGGGTCCATGTAGGGCGGTGCAATCTGGTCTCTGTGGGCCTTTGAAGACTGCAACCGATCGACCCAGACAAGGGGCACCAAAGCCGTGAGCCTGAAGTGGCAGCGAACCAAGGCGTGGGATGACGAGCACCTGAAGGGGTGGTTGCTGCCGGTGAAGTGGGTGCTGCGCGCGTTTTCGAGCATCACGCTGGCGGTGGTGCTGCTGTCGCTGCTGACGCTGTACGGGGTGATGGCCAGCGTGCCGATCGGGATGCTGGCGATGGCGCCGACGTACGCGGTGTACGGGCTGACGGCGCTGGTGGCGGTGGGGTTGGCGGGGGTTCTGCCGGCGTGGGGCGTGTGGTACGTGCTGAGGCGGCGTGGTGCGCCGATCTCGACGCGGTTTCCTGTGGTGCTGATCGTGGTGTGCGCGGGGTCGGTGGCGGGAGCGTGGGCGTGGGCGGCGTGGGTGCTGCCGGCGCTGTGGTACAACCCGGCGACGGGGGAAGGGCTGAGGTTCTTCGCGGACTTCGTGGACCGGTACCGGGGCGTTCCGCTGCGGCGGCTGCCGGGGCTGGAGATGAGCGAACTGGAGTTCTACGCCTGGTGGCCGATGAACCTGATCCTGTACCTGTTCGTGCTGAACATGATCGTGGCGACGGCGCGGCGGATCGAGTTCCGCTTTGAGAACCTGGGTGTGCTGACGGTCCACACGGGGATCGTGGTGATCGCGCTGGGGGGTGCGTACTACAGCCTGCTGAAGGTGGAGGGGAACGCGCTTCTGCGTTCGAACTATGACGAACGGACGGGGCAGCCGGCGGGGCTGGGGCCTGTGGTGCGCGGGTTTTTCGACAACACGCGGTCGGTGCTGCGGGTGGTTCCGGAACTGACACCGCAGATGACGGCGGCGGGGGTGTTCCCGCGGATGGAGCAGCGTCCGCTGGAGGGGCTGCCGCGGTACAACGCGTACGGGCTGACCAGCGTCGGCGCGCCGGTGGAGGGGGTGGACGATCCGGCGCTGGGTGATCGCGGGCGGACGCTGGCGATCGAGGCGCGCCCGATGCCCCCTGCGCCGTCCACGCCCGAGGAGGCCGCGGCGGCGGGGCGCGTGGATCCGGACATCCGGTTCCGGATCGTGGGTTTCGCGCCCTATGCGGAGTTGCGTCCTGCCTGGCGGGCGGTCCCGCCCGGCTCGACGATCGACACGATCACGCTGGGCACGGCCCGGAGTTTCGAGATCCGCTGGCTGGATCCGACGTCGTCGGAGCCCGGGGGGGGACGGGGCGGGGTGCCGGATTCGGGGACACTGGACGTGCTGCTGCTGGAGCCGGACCTTGCGTCTGGGCGGTGGGGCCGGCCGTCGCGCCCGGAGATCCGCGGGCTGATCGCGGTGGAGCACACGCGGGGCATGTCGGAGGCACGGTGGCGTGACCTGATCTCGTCGACGGACGTGGGCGACTATGTGCTGCGGGTGGAGGTGCCGGCGTCGGGTGGGGTACCCGAGGTGACGCTGTCGCAGGCGGTGAGCGAGGGGACGGTGCTGAACGTGGCGGGGGGGTGGCGTGTGGAGGTGCAGGGGATCGAGCCGAGGAACGCGCTGCCGTTCCTGACACCTGGGTACGAGGACGCGCAGACGAGCGTGGCACGTGTGCGGGTGACGCCGCCGGCGAGAAGTGACGGGACGCGCGAGCCGGAGTTCACGCGCTGGGTGCATCACCGCTTTCCGGAGCGAGACCAGGACATCATCGACGACGGGAGCGGGGGGCCGATGGGCGGTCGGCGCACGGACCCGACGCCGCGGATCCGGATCAGCCTGATCGATCAGTCGGTGCTCCAGGTGTACGTGGACCAGACGCCGGCGGGGGCCGACGGGCGACCGCGGTTCCGCGCGGCGGTTCGACTGCCGCGGGGCGGGGTGAGCAGCGTGGACCAGTTGCCCGAGGGCGGAACGGTCCCTGTGGGGGACCGGATGGGCGTGGTGATCGGTCCTGAGTGGAAGCAGGTGGCGGGGCTGCGGCTGGTGCCGCCGCGTGAGCAGGACAACCGTGCGATCGGGACGCGTCAGCGGGCGGCGGTGGCGGTGGAGGTGACCAGCGCCAAGCACCCGGGGTGGCGGCGGGTGATGTGGCTGCCGCACATCGAGTTTGACACGGGGGATCCGGAGCGGATGCTGCCGGTGCGGCTGCCGGACGGTCGTGCGGTGCGTGTGGCGGTGGCGCGGCTGTGGCACGCGTTCCCGGACGGGATGGGGTTGGCGCTGCGGGACTTTGAGATGCTGCCGTACCCGCACAGCGACCAGCCGCGGGACTTCCGGTCGGACCTGGTGATCCTGCGCGGGCTGGATCGCGGCGGCGGGGGAGTGGAGGAAGCGTCGACGAGCATGAACGCGCCGCTGCTGGCGTCGAGCTGGTCGTGGGATGCGCAGCGTGCGTGGCCTGCCAATGCGCTGGGGTGGATCAGCAGCCGCATCGGGCCGACGCAGTTCAAGTTCAGCCAGAACAGTTGGGACCCGCAGACGTGGCACCGGACCAGGGGGATGGCGGAGGCGGGGGAACTGCAGCGTCCGTATGTGCAGTTCACGATCCTTGGGGTGGGCAACAACCCCGGGTACTCGATCATCTTCCTGGGGGGCATCCTGGTGACGATCGGCATCCCGTGGGCGTTCTATGTCAAGCCGTGGATCCTGCGGCGCCGGAAGGCGAAGATTCAGCAGGAGTTGGCGCGGAAGGCATCGGCGGCGGGGGCGCAGAGCGGTGGGGCGCAGGCCGCGACGGCGGCGGGAGCGACGGCATGAGCAAGGAGATTGTGCGCCGTGCGGCGATGCTCGCGGTGCTGGCGTTGTGGGTGATCGGGTGGGGGAGCGCCGCATGGGCGCAGTACGCACCCGCGGGCAACCAGGTCGAGCCGGAGGATCTGCGCCCGGCGGGGCGGAGTGTGTCGGAGCCTGTGAACCCGTGGCGATCGGCGCCGTTGCCCAGCGCGATGAGCCTCGAGGAGAAGGAGGCGTTCGCGCGTCGGGTGGACCTGCGTGCGGTGCGTGGTCTGGCGGTGTACCACAACGGGCGGGTGAAAGTGATCGACTCGCTGGCCCGCGAGGTGATCGCGACGATCGCGGACCGGAAGGATTACTTCGACCTTGCGCCGGTGGCGGGGGGGCGGTATCGGAAGGTGTCGTACGACCCGGTGTTCACGTACCTGGACCTGGTCTTTGACCCGGGGTACTACGACGACAAGGCGCTGATCGCGACGAACCTGAGCGTGCGCGAGGCGATCCTGGAGCGGGTGTACCCCGGACCGGAGAACGCGGATCGGGCCGAGACGTACAAGCGGCTGGGGCGGATCAAGCCGTCGTGGGCGCGGGCGCACGCGCCGGCGCTGTTCGGCGCCGGAGAGCAGACGGACGTGTACCGTCGCGGGCTGGACGAGCTGGAGCGCGGGATGGGGCTGGCGCGGAACGTGATCCGCACGCTGGACATCATCCCGGCGGACCGTGCCGACCGCCCGTGGTCGAACGTGGCGGAACTGGACGTGAACGACCCGGCGCAGGCGCGCGTGGCGGGGCTGGTGATCGAGCTGGGCGAGGCGTGGCGCCGCGGCGACGCCGAGCGTGTGAACTCCGCGCTGAACGCCCTGTCGGAGCGGGTTCCGGCGCTGGCGCCGAACACCTACCCGGGTGCTCGCCGCACGGCGGAACTGCTGTACAACCGGCTGCGACCGTTCGACTGGGGCGCGTGGCTGTACGCGCTGAGTTTCGTGTCGCTGCTGCTGGCGTTCGGGACGGGTCGTCCGTGGCTGCGCACGACGGGGCTGGGGCTGTTCGCGGCGGCGATCGCGGTGCACGCGGCGGGGTTCGCGGCCCGGTGCTACATCGCGGAGCGGTACAGCATCCAGAACCAGTTCGAGAGCATGACGGGGGTGAGCCTGTTCGCGGCGCTGGTGGGGTTGGGGCTGCTGCTGAAGAAGAAGCAGTTGATCTTCGCGGCGGCGGCGGCGGGGGCGGGGTTCCTGGTGCTGATCACGGCGACGATGACGGGCATCCCGGGCAAGGAGATCAACCGGGAGGCGGCGATCCTGAACACCAGCGTGCTGCTGAAGTACCACGTGACGACGGTGCTGTTCAGTTACGGGCTGATCACGCTGGGGTTCATCGTGAGCCTGTTCTACCTGGGGACGTACTACAGCCGTCGGCTGCCTGGTGCGGCGGTGGTGGAGCGCACGGCGCCGGTGAGCGCGCAGGCCCTGGGCCTGCCGCCGGAGGAGGCGGAGGGCTCGCGCGTGCTGGGGGACCTGGACCGTGCGCAGAACACGGTGCTGCAGCTGGCGTTCTGGACGCTGGGGGTGGGGATCCTGCTGGGGGCGTGGTGGGCGGACCACTCGTGGGGGCGCTGGTGGGCGTTTGACCCCAAGGAGCTGTGGGCGCTGGTGACGTGGGTGGTGTACCTGGTGGTGGTGCACGTGCGCGTGGCGGGGGTGAAGAACCGGGGGCTGGTGACGGCGTGGCTGAGCGTGGCCGGGTTCGCGGCGATGCTCTGGTGCTACTTCGGTGTGAACCTGCTGCTGCCGGGGCTGCACGCGTATGCCTGAGCGGCTGGGACGGCGGGCGCGTCGGAGCGAACTGGGCGGGAGCGCGGACGGCGTGGCGGCGCACCTGATCGGGTGGTTCCTGCGCCGGCGGCTGCCCGACGGGCCGGTACTCTCGGTGCGGATCATCGAGACGGAGGCGTACCTGGGCGTGCGCGATCGGGCCTCGCACAGTTTCGCGGGGTGCCGGACGGCGCGCAACGAGATGATGTACGCGCGCGCGGGCACGGCGTATGTCTACTTCACGTACGGGATGCACTGGTGCCTGAACGTGGTGTGCGCCGAGGCGGGCGTGCCCGAGGCGGTGCTGATCCGAGCGGGGGAGCCGCTGGAGGGGCTGGACGAGATGCGAAGGCTGCGGGGCGTGTCCGGTTCGGGCCGACGCCCGCCGGGGGACCGGGCCCTGGCCCGCGGGCCCGCGTGCCTGACGGCGTCGCTGGGGGTCGATCGGGCGTTCAACGGGATCGATCTGCTCGGCGGCGGCGACCTGTGGCTGGAGGCACCGGAGCGGGGCTGGGTGGGGGCGCGGCTGCGGCAGACTCGGCGGATCGGTGTGGAGCGGGCGGGGCGGTGGGCGCGTCGGCGGCTGCGGTGGTGTGTGGCCGATCATCCCGGGGTGAGCGTGGACGGCGGGCGGCGACGTTGACCGGGCCGGGGACGGCGGGTACGGGCGTGATCGGACCGGAGGGGTGCGTGGAGCGGGCGGAAGACGGTGGTCTTGGCGCGTAGTATTCCGTGCCTTGCAGGCTCACCTCAAGGCGCTGCCAAGGATCGGCCCACGATGGGGCAGCGCGGCGATGCTGGAGAAGGGGCAACGTGAATCCGACGAAGGCACCTGATTGGCAGGCGATCCGGGCTCGGGCCTCCGAGTTTCCCGAATCGGCGTACCAGTTCATCCGCGACGGGCTGTCGTACACGGTTGCGCGCGTGCACGGCGCCGAGGGCGCGGATGAGCCGTTCGAGGGCGAGGAACCGACCCGTGGTCAGGCCATGAACGGCGAAGACGGGCACCCGCACCGTGTCCGTGCGACGCGGCATGTGACCGGGCGTGATCTCTCGCTGGGGCTGCGGGATTATGCGCTGCAGCGGTACGGCTCGCTGGCCGGCGCGGTGATGCGGCGGTGGGGCATCCGAGGGACGGAAGACTGGGGCGTGCTGGTGTACGCGATGATCGACCGCGGGGAGATGCGTGCCAGCGAGCGCGACAGTCTCGATGATTTCCGTGGGGTGTTCGATTTCGACGAGGTGTTCGGGGCGGCGGGCTGACGTCCCGGCGTGAGGGGTGTTGCGCGCGAACTTCGGGCCGCGCGGGTATCCTGCGGCCATGCCGGACCCGGCCATGAGCACGCCGCCGCCACCGCCGCAGGCGGGCGCGGGCGGTGCGGAATGGCGGACGGTGCACTTCTGGCAGGTGCAGCCGATCCGCGATGTGATGCTGATCGCGCTGGTGGTGGGGCTGCTGTACCTGGGCTATGTGCTCAGCGTGGTGACGGTGCCGCTGCTGCTGGCGGTGCTGCTGGCGTACCTGTTCGAGCCGACGATCGGGCGGATCACGCGGCTGGGTGGCGGGAAGGTGTTCAGCCGTCGGACCACGGTGCTGGGGCTGATCGTGGTGCTGGTGGTGCTGGTGGCGCTGCCGGCGCTGGCGGGCCTGGGGTACGGCGTGCTGCAGGGTGCGGGGTTCGTGAACCAGCAGGCGCGGAACGTGCGGTGGCTGTGGGCCAGCGTTGAGCGTCCAGAGGACGAGCACCTTCGAGAAATGCTCCCCGGCCCGGCGTGGAAGCAGGCGCGGGACTGGCTGGTCGACCTGAAGGCCGAATCGGATCGGGCGCGGGACCAGGAGCAGCAAAGGCTTCGCGGGAAGTTGATGCCGCGGGAGTCGCCGCCGCAGACGCAGGGCTTACCCGCGACCGAACCCGCCGTGCCGGGGGCGCCGTCGACGGGGCCTCCGGCGGGTGATGTGGGAGCGGGCGAGGCAGAGCGTGAGCGTGAGCGGGCGACGGGTGCCGGTGCTGAAGCCGGTGCTGGTGCTGAGGGCGTGGGGGGCGTGGGGGGCGTGCGCGAGGCTCCGAGGCCGAACCCCGCGGCGGTGCAGGTGTACCGCATGCTCGAGTCGCTGGTGGTGTATCTGGAGGAACATTCGGACGCGCTGACGCTGGAAGTGGCGCAGACCGGCGCGGGGGCGGTGGGGCTGGCGCTGGAGGTGGCCGGTCGGATCGGGTTCGTGCTGTTCGGCGCGTTTCTGACAATGTTCTTTTTCTACTTCGTGGCGACGAGCTGGTCGCGCGTAGTGCTGTTCCTGCGGAACCTGATCCCGGTGGCGAGCCGTGACCGCGTTGTGGGGCTGGTGCAGCAGATGGACGAGGTGATCGCGGGTTTCGTGCGCGGGCGGCTGACGATCTGCGCGATTTTCGTGGTGTACTACACGCTGGCGTTCTGGGCGATCGGTGTGGCGGTACCGCTGGTGGTCGGGCCGCTGGTGGGGCTGCTGTGCCTGGTGCCGTACGCGAGCATGCTGAGCATCCCGCTGGGGATCGGTCTGGGGTTCATCGAGCCCGGGTTGTTCTCGTTCCAGCGGGAGTGGTGGTGGGTTGTGGGGTCGCCGGTGGTGGTGTACCTGCTGTCGCAGGTGCTGGACGACTATGTGCTGACGCCGCGGATCCAGGGGAACGCGACGGGGATGAGCATGCCCATGATCCTGTTTGCGTCGCTGTCGGGAGGTGTGCTGGCGGGGTTCTACGGGCTGCTGCTGGGGATCCCGGTGGCGGCGTGCCTGCTGATTCTGGTGCGCGAGGTGGTGTGGCCGCGGTTCCGCGAGTGGACGGAGGGGCGTGCCCGCGACCCCCTGCCGATGGGCGGCGCCGCCCGCGGGTGAGGCGGTCTGGACCGCGGGGGCGAGGGGCCCGTTGAGTCAGTGGGGCCGACGGAGTTCGTGGGATCAGTGGGGGCGGGCGGTGGGTGCGGGGCCCGTCGGCGCGGGGGTGGGTGTGCCTGTCAGGATGACGAAGTCCGCTCGCCCGATGTGGCGTGAGGTGATGAGCTCGGAGGAGGCCGGCGCCTCGGGCTGGAAGCTCACGGTCAGGGTGCGCGTGTCGGGGCGGATGTGGCGGAGGGCCTGGGGGAGGCCGCCGTCGAAGTCGGAATGAAACTGCCCGACAACCAGGACGACCGGCGTGTGGCCGGAGGCCAGCGCGGAGGCGAGGGTGTCGGCCATGGTCCAGTCCCAGACGCTCTGGGCGAGAAAGAGGCCCTCGATATCGGCGAGGCGAGCAGAATCGGGCGGCTGGGTGGATGCGGTATCGAGGCCCATGAAGCGGAAGAAGGCGTCGCGGTAGCGTCCGGTGGGGAGCACGTCGGGACGGCGGACGAGGCGTCGCTGCTCGGGGGTGAGGGTGTCGAGCGCTTCGGCCCCCTGGCGGCGGGCGAGGCGGACATAGGCCCGCGGGGCGTTGGCCGCGTAGACGGGCCGTCCGGCTTCGCGGGCGGCCAGGACCATGTCGCGGTGGGCGGGGGGGAAGTTGCCGCCCTGAGCACCTGAAGAGGTGCGGCCTGTGCGGCGGAGGAAGACGCTTTCATCGGCCAGGCCGGAGAGGAAGTCGTCAAGGCGCGACTGATCGTCGCGTTCGATGAACTCCAGCGCCAGCGCGGCGCGGGGAGCCCGTGGCAGCAGGTCACGCCAGAGCGCTGCAGCGACCGAGAGCCCAACTTCGTGCCCGTGCTGCTCGCCGAGCAGGATGGCCTCGGCGCCGGCGGCGGTCTCGAGCAGGTCGTTCCAGGTGGCGGGGGTGCCGTCGCCGCGGAAGATCGGGGCCGATCGGGCCACGTCCGCCGGCAGCAGTCGCGGGCCCGCGGTGGGCTCATCGACCGGCGCGGTCGACGCACACCCGATCAGGTGGGCGGCGAACACGGCGATGATGGCCGCGGCGACCACACGGCATGGCCTGGACTGTGCCGCGGCGGCGCAACGTCGTGGTGCACGGGTGGTGATGGCGCTGGGCATGGAGTCCGTGTCGCGGATCGCGGGTGGGGGTGGGGATAGGGGGGGGGGTGCTACTTGCGTTTCTTGAAGCGACTCTTGAGGCTGGGGGTGAAACTGGACCCCTTCGAGCGGGCCATTCCGGGCATGCCGCTGACGCCGGGGAGCATACCGCCCATGCCGCCGGAGTTGGAGAGTTGCTTGACGGCCTTGACCTTGTCGGCGGCGCCCATGCCGGCCAGTTGTCGCGAGAGTTGCGACACGGACTCGAACTGGCGGCAGAGCTGGCCGACCTCCTCCTGTCGCGTGCCGGATCCGGAGGCGATGCGTTTGCGGCGAGGGTTGTTGATGACGTCGGGGCGGCGGCGTTCCTCGGGGGTCATGGAGTGGACGATGCCCTCGACGCGGTCGAGCTGCTTGTCGTCGATCTGCATGTTCTTGAGGGCCGAGCCGACGCCGGGGAGCAGGCCCATGAGCTGCTTGAGGGGGCCCATGCGGCGCAGCGAGCGGAGCTGGGCGAGGAAGTCCTCGAAGGTCATCTCGCCCTTGGCCATCTTCTCTTCGAGTTTGCGGGCGTCCTCCTCGCTGACGTGCTCGCGGGCCTTCTGCACCAGGGAGACCACGTCGCCCATGCCGAGGATGCGTCCGGCGATGCGAGCGGCATGGAACTCTTCGAGGGCGTCGAGTTTCTCGCCGATGCCGATGAACCGGATCGTCGCGCCGGTGACGGACTTGACCGAGAGGGCCGCGCCGCCGCGCGTGTCGGAGTCGAACTTGGTGAAGATCAGCCCGTCGACCTCCAGGCGCTTGTGGAACGCCGCGGCGGAGCGCACCGCGTCCTGCCCGGTCATCGCGTCGACGACGAGGAAGATCTGGTGCGGCGTCAGGGCCCGGTTCACCTGCATCAGTTCGTCCATGAGCTGGTCGTTGACGTGCAGGCGCCCGGCGGTGTCGAGGATCACCGTGTCCACGCCGCGGGCGCGGGCCTCGGCTACCGCGCGCTGGCAGACGCCGACCGCCACGCCCACGGCCCGGCCGTACTCGGCGGCCTTGTCGGCCTCGGCGTAGAAGTGCACCTGGGCGGGTCCGGGGAGGGCGTCGGCCTGGGCGGCGACGATCTGGAGCTGCTCGATGGCGGCGGGGCGCTGCAGGTCGGCGGCGACGAGCATGGTCGAGCGCCCGCGCTTCTTGAGCCACGCGGCGAGCTTGCCGCAGGTGGTGGTTTTGCCGCTGCCCTGCAGGCCGCACATCATGACGACCGTGGGGCCGGGGGCGACCTGCATCACGCCGGGCCCGTCGGCGAGCATGGCCTTGGCGATCTCCTCCTGGCCGGCGTCGGCGGGGATGGCGGGGGCCTGGCCGAGCAGCTCGACGAGGCGGTCGTAGCAGATGCCGATCATTTCCTGCCCGGGCTGCAGGCTCTTGGTGACGTCCCGCCCGACGGCGTCGGCCACGACGCGGTCGCAGAAGTCATTGACGACCTCGAGGGCCACGTCGGCCTCGAGCAACGCGGTGCGGACCTCCTCCATCGCCTCGCGGACGTTGGCCTCGGAGATCTGGCCCTTGCCGGAGAGAGTGCGGAGGACGCCGGAGAGTGATTCGGAGATGCGGTCGAACATGGTGGGGGATGGTAGAGGCGGCCAGCGGGGTGAAGCACTGGTGCGGCGGCTCGGAACGGCGGCCCTCTCCGTCGGCGATGACGCCGGGGACCTCCCCCGCCTCCCCACGGCACCGGGAGAGGATCTGAACTTCAGATGCGCTCAGTTGGCGTGGCGTGAGTTTGAGAGTCGCTACCCCAGGGCGTTCGAGAGGGCATGGACTCCAAGTCGATTGGGGTGAAGCACATGGGCAGTGACTACTTCGACGACCCGTGAGCCACTCGTCCGCCCTTGGCCTTCAGCCACGCGTGGAGGCGTTCGGCGGGCCAGGCGTTGAGGCAGCGGTCGGGGGTAAGGCTCGCGCGGCGTGCGGTGGTGACGCCGAAGCGGCGGTTGTCGAAGTCGTCGGGGTGGTGGACGTCGGCGTTGATCGCCAGCAGGCAGCCGGCCCGCAGGGCTTCCTCGGCGTGGGTGTCGCGCAGGTCCAGGCGCATCCAGTGTGCGTTGATTTCCAGGGCGACGTTGTGGCGTGCCGCGGCGGCGAACAGGGCGGCGGTGTCGGGCTCGAGCCCGCGGCGCTGGAGGATGAGCCTGCCGGTGGGGTGGCCGAGGATGTGGACGCGCGGGTGCTCGACGGCGCGGAGCAGTCGTCGTGTCGCCTCCTGCGGCTCCTGGCTCAGGGCCGCGTGCGGCGAGGCGACGACGATATCGAGCAGGGCCAGCAGATCGTCGTCGTAGTCGAGCGACCCGTCGGCGAGGATGTCGACCTCGGAGCCGGCCAGGATGGTGATGCCGGGCACCTCGGCGCGAGCGGCGTACACCGCGCGCACGTGGTCCCGCAGGCGAGCGGAGTCCAGTCCGTGAGCGATGGTCGAGGAGCGCGAGTGGTCGGTGACGGCGATGGTGTGGAGTCCGCGGTCGCGTGCGGCGCGGGCGAGTTGGACGATGGAAAGCACGCCGTCGGAGGCGGTGGTGTGGGCGTGGAGTTCGGCACGGAGGTCGGCCAGCTCGATGAGTCGCGGGAGGGGGACGGGAGAATCGGGCAGGGTGGAGCCCTCGCGGCGCTCGGGTGGAATCCAGGGCAGGTCGAGTGCGGCGTAGATGTCCTGCTCGGTGGCGGCGGCCACGGGCACGATGCGGCGCTGGTGGGGGGGGGGGGGGTCCTTGTCGTCGGGGAAGAGGCCGTACTCGCTGAGGGTCAGGGCGCGGTCGAGCGCGCGCTGCCGCATGGCGATGTTGTGCTCCTTGGAGCCGGTGAAGTAGGCGAGGGCGGCGCCGAAGCGGTCGGGCTCGATGGTGCGCAGGTCGACCTGCACGGAGGGTGTGTCGGGCGGCGGGGCGGGGGCTTCGGCGCTGACCGGGTCGATTGCCAGGCGGACCGAGGAGCGTGTGACGCCGGTGGAGAGCACGCGCGTCACGCCGGGCATGGCGCGGAACGCGGCGTGGGCGGCGTCGGAGTGCTCGGGGGTGTCGCAGGCGAGGAGGATGTCGATGTCACCGACGGTGTCGCGCCCGCGTCGGAGCGACCCTGCGGCTTCGGCGCGGGTGATGCCGGGGAACCTGAGCAGGTAGGCGGTCACGCGCGAGGCCACTTCGTCGGCGCGGCCCAGCGGCAGGCGCTGGCCGGCCTGGTCGAGCAGTTCGAGCGATGCGGCGATGCGGGCGACGGCCTTGTTGCCCATGCGCGGTAGGCGTCGCAGTGTGCCGTCGGCGATCGCACGCCGGAGCGACTGGGCGTCGGTGATTCCGCCCTCCTTCCAGAGCACGCGGAGGGTCTTGGGGCCGAGGTTGGGCAGGGCCAGCAGTCGCGGGAGCCCGGTGGGGACTTCGGCGGCCAGGGCGTCGGCCTCGGCGATGCGCCCGGTGGCGACAAACTCGAGGATCTTGTCGGCGAGTTTCGGGCCGATGCCCTCGATCGCCATGACGTGCTGGCGTGCTTCACCGCCAGCGTCGCGGACCAGGGCGGCGATATCGGTGGTCAGGCTCTCCACCGCGCGGGCAGCCCGCGCGTGGGCTGCGGCGCGGAACGAGTCGGCCCCTGTGAGCAGGAGCAGGTCGGCCATGCGGCTGAGCGTCGCGGCGAGTTGAGCGTTGGAGGACATGGGTTGGTGCAGGGGGTGGGGGGGTGGGGGGGGGGGGGTGGTGGATCAGGCGACGTCGCCGAGGTTGAGCCATGCACCGTGGGCCTTGAGCAGACGGCGTCTGAGGAGAGCGTCCTCGGGGCGGTCCAGTGCGGGGGAGCGTTCGACCCAGGCGAGGGCATCGCGCCGGGCGAGGGTGAGCAGGTCGAGGTCTGTGGCGAGGTCGGCGACGCGGAAGGGGGGCATGCCGGACTGACGCAGGCCGATGACATCGCCGAAGCCGCGGATTTCCAGGTCCTTCTCGGCCAGGCGGAATCCGTCGGTGGTTGAGGCAATGACCTTGAGGCGAGCGGTGGCGTCGTCGGTGACGGGGCGGGCGATGAGCAGGCAGGCGGACTTGCGCGGCCCACGCCCGACGCGCCCGCGCAACTGGTGGAGCTGGGCCAGGCCGAAGCGGTCGGCATCCTCGATGACCATGACGGTGGCGTTGGGGACGTCGACGCCGACCTCGATGATGGTGGTGGAGACGAGGGCGTCGATGCGCCCGGCGCGGAAGTCGTCCATGACGCGCTCGCGGTCGGCGGGCTTCATGCGGCCGTGAAGGACACCGAGGCGCTTGCCGCTGAGCGGCCCTGCGGTCAGTTCACGCTCCAGGTCGATGACGCTGCGCAGGGCGGGAGGTGCGGCGGGTGGGTGCGAGGTGGGGGTGGTGGGGGTGGTGGGGAGTGGAGGGGTGGAGATGAGGAGGCCGCGGGCGTCGTCGTCGCCCTCGATCGCGGGCGCGACGATATAGGCCTGTTCTCCGCGGTCGATCCGGGCGTGGACGAAGGCGTAGACCTCCTCGCGGCGATCGGGTGGGAGCACGCGGGTGGTCACGGGCGATCGGCCCGGGGGGAGCTGGTCGATGGTGGAGACGTCCAGGTCGCCGAAGAGGGTGAGGGCGAGTGTGCGTGGGATCGGGGTGGCGGTCATGACCAGCGTGTGGGCGGCCGAGTCGCGGTCGTCGCCCTTGGCCCGCAGGGCGGCGCGCTGGTGCACGCCGAAGCGGTGCTGCTCGTCGATGACCGCGACGCCGAGGGTTCGGAAGCGGACGGCGTCGGTGAGAAGGGCGTGTGTGCCGATGAGCAGGTCGATGTCGCCGCGCTCCAGGGCCGCGAGGATCACGGCGCGCTCGGGGTCGGGCACCGAACCGGTGAGCAGGGCGGAGCGGACCGCGCTGTTCTTCAGGAGCGCGCTGATGGAACGGGCGTGCTGCTCGGCGAGGAGTTCGGTCGGGGCCATGAGGGCGGCCTGCGCGCCCGAGGCGGCGGCCTGCAGCATCGCGTAGAGCGCCACGAGGGTCTTGCCCGAGCCGACGTCGCCCTGGATGAGGCGGTTGGCCGGTTCCGGCCTGGACAGGTCCTCGGCGATCTGTTGCACGGCGCGGTCCTGCGCGGGGGTGAGTGTGAAGGGGAGGCGTTCGCGGATGGCGCGGTCGATGGCCGGGGACCAGCGCAGTGCGGGCGCGCGGCGCGTGCCGAGGCGCTGGGTCCGCTTCAACGCCAGGCCGGTCTGCAGCAGGAAGAGCTCGTCGAAGGCCAGGCGCCGACGCGCGGACGCGGCGTGCTCCTCGTCGGGCGGGTCGTGGATGAGCCGGTAGGCGGTGGCCAGTTCGGGGAGGTGGCGTGCGGCGCGGAAGTCGGCGGGGAGGTGGTCGTCGATGAGGTCGGCCGAGGGCAGGACCGCGCGCACGCAGCGCTCGATCTGCGCGCTGGTGATCCGCTCGCTGGCGGGGTAGACCGGGCGCAGGCGCGCGTCGCGGGATTCGGGCTGTTCGTGGGGCTCGTCGGGGAGGACCTCGACCTGCGGGTTGCTCATGCGCAGCCCGGGGCCGTAGCGCTGGACCTTGCCCTGCACGCGCAGGCGGACGCCGGGCTGGATGCGGTCGCGCATGTAGAGGGCGTTGAAGAAGACCAGGTCGAGGCGACCGGAGTCGTCGATGAGGACGGCCTCGAAGCGCGGGCGCGGGCGACGGGTGACGGCACGGGTCGCGGTCACGAGCCCGCGCGCCGACCCCACCGCGCCGACCGTCAGCGCGGCCACGGGGGATTCGGCTTCGAGGCGCTCGTGTCGCGCGGGCAGGTGCGCCAGCAGTTGGCCGACGTTCCGCACGCCCAGTTCCTGCAGCGCCGCGGCGCGAGACGGGCCGATGCCCCGGACGGTGTTCAGGGGCGTGGTCAGCGGGACGGCCGTGTGGCCGGGCGGGGACTGGGGCACACCGGAGGGTACGAGCGCGGCGCGGTGACGGTGTAATCGCGCCTAGCCGGAGCCGCGGGCACTACTCGGGGACGGGTGGGCGACGGCGGTCCACCGGCGGAGCGCCCGGATCGGCCTGGGCGGTTCGCGGGCTGTCCTCGGGCACAATCGGCTGCGGGCCGGAGTGTGATGAGGGCTGTGGCGCGGCGGGGTCGATCTGGCGCAGGTAGGTCCAGGAGTAGATGCCGGTGTTGTGTCCGTCGCTGAAGGTGATGCGGATCGCGTAGTTCCCGACGAACTGGGCGTCGAGGGCGGTGAGTGGGCCGGCTGCGCCGGCGTGGCCCGAGGCGGGCAGGACGGTGAGCGGGTTGCGGGCCATCTGTTCGCGCAGTTCGCGGGCCTCGGCGGAGGGGGACATGCGGCGCAGGTAGGCGATGGAGTAGTACGAGGTCGTGCCGTCGGCCCACTGGACGGTCATGCCGCGGTCCTTGCGGAGGTCGATGTGAGCGGGCGGGGGTTCCATAGGTGTGCGTGGGGCGCGGGTGTGGGGGTGGGGGGGGGGGGATCAGGAGAGGCAGAGGCGGGCGACGATCTGGACCGCCACGCCGGCCCACACCGCGGCGGCCAGGTCGTCGAGCAGGACGCCCAACCCGCCGGGCAGTTCCTGCAGCCTCCAGGCTGGCCAGGGCTTGAAGATGTCCATCGCTCTGAACGCCACGAAGGCGAAGGTCAGGGTGATCACCGCGAGCCCGGGCGTGGCGAGGGCCATGGGCGGGACCAGCAGCAGGGTCAACGCCATGCCGGCGGTCTCATCGGCCACGACCTGCGACGGGTCCCCGCGCCCGTAGTAGGCCGCGGCGTGGTCCGCGTGAGCGATGCACGCGGCCGAGAAGACCACGAGCGTGATCACCAGATGTGCGTAGTGCAGCAGGGTGTCGAGCGTGGTCACGCTGGGACATATGCCCAGCGCCAGCAGCGTCGCGGTCAGGAGCACCGGGGGGAGTGAGCCCCACGTGCCGGGGGCCGGGCGGAAGTGGCCGAGGCCGAACGTGGAGAGGATGGACGGCGGGGGGGCGATCACGCCTGCGGTTTCCCGCGCTGGCGAGCCGCCAGCAACACGGAGCAGCGCCGGATGTACGGCACGCCTGAGATCAGGGTGACCGCGATCGTGAGCCAGACGAGCAGGTCGATGGCCAAACGCGCCCAAGGCATGGAGAGGGTGCCGTCGGCCAGCGGGCGAGGTTCGACGGGGAAGATCGCCATGAGCACGAGCACCGCGGGGATCATGGCGGATTGGAGGATCATCTTGCCCTTGCCCCACCAGTCGCTGGCGAACTGGATGCCCTGCGACTCGAGCACGCTGCGGATGGACGTGACGAGCAGTTCACGCCCGAGGATCACCACCACCATCCACGGGTAGATGCCGCTGAGTTGCAGGGCGTGGGTTGTGCCGGCGCCCGCGGCGGGCGGCGACCACCAGAAGTCCGGCCCGGCAAGGAAGACGAAAGCACCGACCACGAGGACCTTGTCGGCGAACGGGTCCATGATCCGGCCGAACGCCGACTCGGTCTGCCAGCGCCGGGCGAGGTAGCCGTCGAGCGCATCGGTGAGAACCGCGATACCGAAGAGTGCGGCGGCGAGCATCAGCAACAGGTCGATTCGCCCCAAGGACGCGGCGGAGCCCTCGTAGCGCCAGAGGGTAAGGACCGCGAAGAAGACCAGGGCCATCACGACGCGCGAGGCCGTCAGCCAGTTGGGCAGGGCCCGCATGAGTCTGGTCGGGATGGCCTTGGCCTCCGTGATGGGGGCTTTGGCCATCGCCGTCGGACGGGCTGTGGCGGCTTGAACCGAGGTCACGTCAGAAGATGGTAACGGCGACAAGGCGTGCGGGTGTGCGCTCCTGGGGCCGGAGTGTTCAAGTCCTTTGTGGGTCAGGGGTTCCACATCCCGAGGAATGACCGGATGTGGCGGTCCACGGAATCCCCGCATGAGGACGGCGGGTTCTCACGGTCTGACGGATGGCGGTTGGGATCGGTTGAAGAGTGGGGAGTGGCTCTCTATTCTCTCGCCCCACTGAAGTGTGTACTCGCTGGCCGGAACCGGAGACGGTCCCGGCCAACCGGGGCTTGCAGTGCCGATCGACCGGGAGCCCGGATTGCAGCAGATTGTGAGCCCGATGCTGCTGTACGCCGCCTGCGGACTGGGAGCCGTCGGCGTCCTGCTGGCCCTTCCCCGGAAGACCATGTCCCCGTTTGTCGTGGGAGCCATTGTCGGGGCGATCGGGATCGGTTCGCTTTTCATTGGTTTGGCGGCGAGTCACTCCGAACATATTCCGAATATCTTTTTCTACATCTTTTCCGGGCTGGCCCTGTTCTCAGCCCTGCGGGTCATCACGCACTCGCGCCCGGTCTACTCCGCGCTGTACTTCGTGCTGACAATCCTCAGTTCGTGCGGGCTGTACCTGATCCTGTCGGCGGAGTTCCTGGCCTTCGCGCTGGTGATCGTCTACGCGGGGGCGATCCTCATCACGTACCTGTTCGTGATCATGCTGGCGACGGAAGGGCCGACGGCCGAGGCGGTGGAGGCGCTGAGCGAGTACGACCGCGTCGCGCGCGAGCCGGTGTTCGCGACGCTCGCCGGCCTGCTGCTGCTATGCGGGTTGACGACGCTGATGGCGGCCGGGAGCGTGAATGTTCCGGTGAACGAGCGCGGCATCGCGGGCAACACGCCCCTGATCTACATGCCCAGGCAGGTGGAGCGGATGCTCACCCGCGCCACGGCCCCGGTGGAGGGTTCGGCGTCGGTGCGCGGCCCCATGCTGCGTCCGGGCGAGAGGCTGGCGAGGTTGACGCCGGAAGTCGCCGCGGAACTGCAGCGGCTGGGCCTGGTTGAGGGGGGCGAGATCGTCCGGGCGCACGCCATGGTCCGCACGCGGAGCGACGAGCCGGGCTACGCGATCAATCCGGACCCGGAGAAGGGGTGGCTGGCCCTGCAGAGCGCTGAGGGGCAACTGCGGGTGATTCGTGCTGCGCAGTTCCCGCCCGACCTGAGCGCGGGCAACACCGTCGGCGTGGCCTTCGCGTACATCGATGCGCACCCCGGGTCGATCGAGGTGGCGGGGGTCATCCTGCTGATGGCGATGGTCGGGGCGGTGATCCTGGCCCGGAAGAAGGTCGAGATGGACGAGCAGGCCAAGGCCGCGGCCGCCGCCCGCAGCCATGATCCCCGCACGGGTGATCCGCTCGGACTGCGCGGGGTGTACGTTGCGCCGGGCGTGGGAGAGGGAGGCAGCCCGGCGTGAGCGACCTGCTCCTGATGACCGCGCCGGGCCTGCTGGGGCAGGGTCCGCTGCCCGAGGTCATGGGCGGCGTGACGCTGTTCCATTACCTGGCGGTGTCGGCGGTCATGTTCGTGATGGGGCTGGTCGGGTTCCTCACCCGCCGGAATCTCATCATCATGTTCCTGTGCACCGAGCTGATGTTTCAGGCCGCTGGGATCGCGCTGATCGCCTTCGGGCGTTTCCACCTCAATCACAGCGGCGAGGCGTTCGTGATCTTCGTGCTGACGGTGGCGGCCGCGGAGGCGGCGCTGGCCCTGGCGCTGGTGGTGCTGCTGTTCCGGCGCAAGGAGACCCTCGACGGCACGCAGTGGCGTGAGCTGCACGGGTAGCGCGCGGGTCGGGGCGCCGAGGACGGCGGAGTCCGACGTGGTGAGAGGGTGAGGTCTGAAGGGTGCGGGTGGGCGCGGGCGGGGTGGTGTGAAGGACTGTGCGGACGTGACGAGCATCGTGAATCAACTCGCCAGCACGCTCTCGACCACCGGTGGCGCGATCACGGCGCCGGTGACGGGCGGTCTTCCCGCGGGCTACACACCGCCGTCGCCGGGGGTCGAGGTAGCCGGCGTGCCGGTGGCGTGGCTGATCCCGCTGCTGCCGATCCTGGGCGTGGCGATGATGCTGCTGTGCGCGGTGGCGCGCGTGCGGACGAAACTGCCGGCGGTGCTGACGGTGGCGTGCCTCGTGGCGGCCTTCGGGCTGACGCTGTGGATGTACCTGCAGCACACGCCGGGGAGCGGGCCTCAGGTGGCGCAGGCGTTCACCTGGATCGGGTTTTCCTGGGGTGAGGGGTGGGGGCAGTCGTTCGCCGCCGACTTTGCGCTGTACGTCGACTCGCTGACGCTGCTGTGGATGCTGTTTGTCACCGGGCTCTCGGCGGTGATCGCGCTGTATGCGTCGGAGTACATGTCGCACGACGTCGGCCCCGGCTACATCCGGTTTTTCGCCGCGTTCAACCTGTTTGTGGCCTCGATGTCGCTGCTGGTGATGGGCGACAATCTGCTGGTGATGTTCCTGGGCTGGGAGGGCGTGGGCCTCTGCTCCTACCTGCTCATCGGGTACTTCTACCGGCGCCCCGAGGCGGTCGCCGCGGCCAAGAAGGCCTTCATCGTCAACCGCATCGGCGACCTGGGGCTGCTGCTGGGCATCCTGGCGTGCTTCACGGTCTTCGGGACGGTGAAGTACAGCGAGATTTTCTGGTTCATTCAGAACAACGTGACTCCCTCGGGCGAGGCGCTGAGCGACCACTGGTCGGTGTTCGTGGTGCCGGCGCTGCTGACGTGCGGGGCGTTCGGCAAGTCGGCGCAGCTCTTCTTCTTCGTCTGGCTCCCGGACGCGATGGAAGGTCCCACGCCCGTCTCGGCGCTGATCCACGCGGCCACGATGGTGACCGCCGGGGTCTACCTCATCGCGCGGATGTACCCGCTCTACACCGCCGATCCGTCGCTGGCGGTGCTCTCGTTCGTGGCCTGGGCCGGCGCGATCACCGCGTTCTGGGCCGCCATCCTCGAGATGGCGATCTTCGACATCAAGCGCGTGATGGGGTACTCCACCATCTCGCAGCTGGGGTTCATGTTCGCCGGGCTGGGGGTGCTCTCACCGGTTGGTGCCAGTTTCCATACCTTCACCCACGCCTTCTTCAAGGCGACGCTGTTCCTGGGGGTCGGCGCGGTGATGCACGGCTTCGGCGGCCAGCTGGACCTGCGGCGCATGTCCGGCGTGATGTGGATGCGAGGTTTCGGGCTGGTCGGGGCGGCGATGTTCATCGGGTCGATCAACCTGTCCGGGGTGCCGTTCACCGCGGGCTTTTTCTCCAAGGACATCATCCTGGCGGATGCCTTTGCCCTGCCCTCGGGGGTGATCACGGGCAGCACCGCCGTCGCGTGGATCCTGCTCATCACCGCGGGCATGACCGCGTACTACACGTTCCGGACGTTTTTCCGGGTCTACACCGGCCCCAAGGAGTTCACGCCGGGGACGGACCAGGAACTGCTTGAGTTGGGGCGCCACCCCAAGGGCACCTCGCTGGAGGAGTGGCACGCCAAGCACGGGCACGGGCACGGGCACGGGCATGGAGATGGTCACGGGCACGCCCACGGGCATGACGAGGCCCACGCGCCCGAGCCCGGGTCGGTCGAAGAGCGAAGGTTTGCCGGGGCGGCGAGTTTCGATCCCGAGACCGAGGAGTTCGAGCCGCACCCGCCCGGCACGGCGATGAAGTTCGCGATTGCCCTGTGCATGGTCCTGGCCATCGCGGCCGCGGCGCTGTACTTCACCGGCGGCAAGGGCGGGTGGGCGTCGGGCATGATCGCCGAGTCCTCGGCACGGGTGCCGGCCGCGGCCGATCGGCTCGTCGAGGCCCGGGCCGAGCAGGTCGGCCCGGGAACGTTCTTCGGGCAGGACCCGCACACGGTGATGTACTACGTCTCGGCGCTGGTGGGCCTGATCGGCATCCTGATCGCGGCGTATCTGCACGGCCCGCGCGGGTGGCAGGGACTGTTCATCGGCAACCGCGAGCGGTCCGAGGTCAGCCGGGCCGATGCGCTGATCCCGCTGCTGGGGCCGCTGGTTCCCGCGGCCCGGGCCAAGTGGTACATCGACGAGATCTACAACGCCATCATCCGGGTGCCGCTGCTGGTCGGGGCGCACCTGCTGCACCTGATCGACAAACTCCTGCTGGACAAACTCCTGGTGGACGGGCTGGGCTCGGCGCCCAGGTACACCGGCGAGGGGCTTCGCGAGTCGCAATCGGGCGTGCTCAACGGCTACTCGGTGTCGATGGCCCTGGGCGTGGGCGGGCTGGTGATCCTGGCGGTGGTGCTGCTGGCCTGAGTCGGAGTGTCGGAGCGCGAGCAACGAACAACGCATGCTGTGGTCCCTGATCCTCATCCCGCTGCTCACCGTCGCCTTCGTGCCGATGGTGCCCAAACGCGCTGTCCGCTGGCTGGCCCTGCTGGGCACGTTGGCGGCCTTTGTCCCGCTGGCGGCGGTCTACGCCGCCCATGACTGGCTCTCCGGCGCACCCCTGCCCCCCGCGCGGCTGGCCTCCGAAGTGTCCTGGATGCCCGACCTGGGCCTGCGGCTACTGCTCAACATCGACGGCGTCTCGCTGCTGCTGGTCTCGCTGACGGTGCTCCTGGGGCCGATCTGTGTGGCCGGCTCGTTCACCGCCATCACCACCCGGGTGCGGACGTTCTACGGCTGGCTGCTGGTCCTGCAGGCCGCGATGACCGGTGTCTTCCTGGCGCGCGACGCGGTGCTGTTCTACATCTTCTTCGAGTTCACGCTGGTGCCGATGTTCGTGCTCATCAGCCTCTACGGCTCGACGAACCGGCGCTTCGCCGCGATCAAGTTCTTCCTCTACACCTTCACCGGCTCGATCATTACGCTCGCGGGCATCGTCTACCTGGCGCACGTGCACGCCTCCGCGCCGGGGTCCGCCGGATGGTCGTTCGCGTTCGAGGATCTGCGGCGCGCGGGCCAGGGCCTGTCGCCCACGGCTCAGGGCTGGGTCTTCCTGGCGCTCATGTGCGGGTTTGCCGTCAAAGTCCCGCTGTTCCCCGTGCACACCTGGCTGCCGCTGGCGCACACCGAGGCGCCCACCGCCGGGTCGGTGATCCTGGCCGGTGTCCTGCTGAAACTGGGCACCTACGGCATCCTGGCCATCGCGATCCCGCTGGTGCCGGTGGCGGCGGTCACCTACGCGCCGCTCGTCGGTGTGCTGTCAATCATCGGGATCCTGTACGCGGGGCTGATCTGCTGGGTACAGACCGATGTGAAGAAACTGGTGGCCTACTCCTCGGTGGCGCACCTGGGCTTCTGCATGCTGGGGATGTTCGCGCTCAACGACGCCGGCCTGAACGGCGCGGTGCTCTACATGATCAATCACGGCCTGTCGACCGGGGCGCTGTTCCTACTGATCGGGATGATGTACGAGCGCTACCACACGCGCAACATGAACGAGTTCGGCGGGCTGGCCCGGCGCATGCCGATCTGGGCGACGTTCATGGTCTTCTTCGCCATGGCCTCCGTCGGGCTGCCCGGTCTGAACGGGTTCGTCTCCGAGTTCCTCTGCGTGATGGGCGCGTTCCAGGCCGGCGAGCAGTGGGCGGCGCTGGGCACCGTTGGCGGGCAGGGCAGCGGCCTGGGGGCCTGGTACGCGGCCGTCGCCGGGCTGGGCATGATCATCGCCGCGATCTACATCCTGTACATGCTCGGGCGTGTGGTCTTCGGCCCGCTGAAGGAGCCGGTTGGCCACGCGCACCACGCGCACCAGGCCCACCACGACGATCACGGCGCCGAGGGCGAATCGGGGCAACTTCCCCCCGACCTGACGCGGCGTGAGATCGGCGTGCTGCTGCCGTTGGCGGTGCTGTGCCTGGCCCTGGGGATCTACCCGCGCCCGGCGATGCAGATCATCGAGCCGGACGTCCGCGCGACGCGCCTGCTGGCCGAGCAGACCCGGGCCGGGATGCTGTCGGGAGCGGGATGGAGCGCCGGTGAGCCCGCGGTGCTGCCCGGGGTCACGATCGAGCAGGTCCCTGCACAGGAGCTCCGCCGGTGATCGAGAAGATCGGCACCATGTGGCCCGAGATCACCCTCTTCGCCTTCACCTGCGTGGTGATGATCGTCGGGCTGTCGAAGAGCGCCGGGGTCCGGTTGCTGTGCGCGCCGCTGTCGATCCTGGCGCTGGTCGTTGCGGGCGTTCTGGCCTGGGGCGGGATCTCGGGCGGAGAGTCGTTCATGCCCAACCTCGCCGGGCTGGCGAAGGTGGGCGTCTGCGTGGTCGGGGTGCTGCTGGTGCTGCTGGCGGCCGGTTCGGCCGACCGCGACTACGAGGCCGCCGTGGCCCGCGGCCAGGTGTTCAACCCGCTCCGCTCGACCAAGGCCGAGTTCTACGCGCTGATGCTCTTCTCGCTGACCGGGCTGATGCTGGTGGCCGGGTCGGACGACCTCATCATGCTCTTCCTGGCGCTGGAGCTGACGTCACTGCCCACGTACGTGATGGTGACCATCTCCACGCCGCGCAACCGGTCGATGGAGGCCGGCGTCAAGTACTTCTTCCTGGGGGCCCTGGGGGCGGCGATTTTCCTGTACGGCTTCGTGCTGATCTACGGCGGCACCGGCACCACCTCGCTGGCCGAGATCCACGTGCTGCTGGCCGACCACGCCCCCGACGGGGCATCGGCGTTCAACACGATCACGATCGCGGGCGTCGTGCTGGCGGTGCTCGGGCTCTGCTTCAAGATCGCCGCGGTGCCGATGCACTTCTACACGCCCGACGTCTACCAGGGCGCTTCGGCGTCGGTGGGTGCGTTCCTGGCGTTCGTGCCCAAGACCGCGGGGTTCCTGGCGCTGATGTTTATCGTCGGGGCCGTGGGCTGGAACACCACCGGGCCCGACGGGGTAGCGCGTCTGCCCGCGCCGCTGGGCGAACTGCTCTGGATCATCGCGGCTCTGACGATGACCGTTGGCAACGTGCTGGCGGTCCGGCAGCGGTCGATCAAACGCATTCTGGCCTACTCCTCGATCGCCCACAGCGGCTACATGCTCGTGGCCCTGCTCGCGGGGCCGGGACTGATCCGCACGATCGGCGGCGCCTCATCGGGCGACTTTGCCACCAACGGGCTGGCGGCGGTGCTGTTCTACCTGTTCGTCTACGGCGTCACGAACATCGGCTGCTTCGCGGTGGTCGCCTGTCTGAACAAGACCGGGCGCGACGGTCACCCGGTCGAGATCGACGATGTGGACGACATCCGCGGGCTGTGTGCCACCCGCCCGCTCCTGGGCTGGACCATGGTGCTCTGTTCCGTGAGCCTGCTGGGGTTCCCGCCGCTCATCGGCTTCTTCGCCAAGGTGCCGCTGTTCACCTCCGCCATCGCCGCCAACCAGATCGTGCTGGTGGTGATTCTCGGCGTGAACTCGGCGATCGCGGCCTTCTACTACCTGCGCCTGGCCTCGGCGCCGCTGCTGGAGCAGCCGGACTTCGCCGGGCGGTCCGACGTGCGCCCCAACCTGATCATGGGTCGGTCGCTGGCCGGCCTCGTCGCCTGTGTCTCCGTGATCGCGCTGGCGGCCTACCCGGTCACGCGCCTAGCCGACTCCGCCGGCAAGTACCGCGCCGCCACCCCCAAGGGCACTTCGCCGCTCGATCTGGAGGGTGCGTCCGTGGAGTTGGAGGCGACTGCGGGCGCTGCTTCGCCGACCGAATCACCCGTTCGGGCGGCCGGGCAGCAGCCGCAGACGGCGCGCTGATCGCACGGGTGTTCACGCGACAGTTCGCAGGATGGCCGCCGCATGACGCCGGCATCAGCCGGGGGTGAGGCGGTCCGGTCTCCACCCCTGCGCGATGGGCATGCGACGGCCGGTGCCGAAGGCCACGCCCGTGACTTTGAGTCCCGTGGGTGCCTGCCGCCGCTTGTACTCCGCCACGTCGATCATGCGGACGACCCGTGACACCACCGCCCACGCCTCCTCCGGGGGCTGCGCCGAGGCGGCGGCGATCTCGTCGGCGATCCGGCGCGGCGACTGTCGCAACTCCACGTACCGCTCGATGATCTCGTCGAGCAGGTCGTAGGGCGGAAGCGTGTCCTGATCGGTCTGGTTGGGGCGGAGTTCCGCGCTGGGCGGCTTGGTCAGTGTCGCGTCGGGGATCGGTGCGACTTCGAGCCCGGGGATGCCGAGCCGGTGCGGGTGGGCGTTCATCCACCGCGCCAGCCGAAAGACCCACTGCTTGGTCAGGTCGCTGAGCACCGCCAGGCCCCCGTTCATGTCGCCGTACAGCGTGCAGTAGCCCACGGCCAGTTCGGACTTGTTCCCGGTGGTGAGCAGCAGGTGGGCCAGTTTGTTGCTGGCGGCCATGAGGATCGTGCCGCGGAGACGCGACTGCAGGTTTTCCTCGGTGATGTCGGGCGGGTACCCGGCCAGCAGCGGCCTCAGCGCGGCCAGCATGGTCTCGAACGCCGGGCCGATCGGCACCCGGTCCAGCCGGAGGCCCACGCGACGCGCCAGATCCGCCGCGTCGTCGACGCTGCCGGGCGAGGAGTACGGCCCGGGCATGCTCAGCGCGTGCACCCGCGACGGCCCGAGCGCCGCCGCCGCCAGCACGGCGCACACCGCCGAGTCGATCCCGCCCGACAGCCCCAGCACCGCCGAGCGGAACCCGGTCTTGCGGCAGTAGTCGGCGATGCCCAGCCGCAGCGCGGCGAACAGGAGCGCCTCGGGCGACTCTCCGAGCAGAGGGTCGTTCACCTGATCAGGTGATTCCGGCCGGGCCAGGTCGTGCACGAGCAGGTGCTCGATGAAACCCGGCGCCGCCGCGGCGAGCGCCCCGTCGGGCCCGAAGAGCGCCGAGTGCCCGTCGAAGATCAGTTCATCGTTGGCCCCGACCTGGTTCACCCCCGCCACCCAGGCGCGCCGCTTGCCGGCGACGTGCGAGAGCAGGGCACGGTGTCGGGCGCCGGTCATCAGGCGGAAGGGCGACGCGGACGGGTTGACGATGAGTTTCGCCCCCGCCGCCGCCAGTTCTGCCACGGGGTCGGGCAGGTGCAGGTAGCGGTCGGCGTAGCCCACGTCCTGCCCGCGCCAGAGGTCCTCGCAGATCGACAGCCCAACCGGCACGTCCTTCACCGGCACCACCGCGGCCCGCTCTCCCCGCACGAAGTATCGGTTCTCGTCGAACACGTCGTACGTCGGGAGCAGGCGCTTGTCGTAGTACGCCGTCACGCGCCCCTCGCGGCAGACCAGCAGCGCGTTGGCCAGCCCGCGTCCCCGCGGATCCTGATCGACGGGGAGCGGCAGGCCGAAGATCACCGTGAGGTCCGGGGGTAGCGCGGTCGCCAGGCGCCGCGCGGTGGCGGCCGCGTGCTCCACGAAGCCCTCCTGCAGGAGCAGGTCACGTGGCGGGTACCCGGTGAGGGTCAGTTCCGGGAAGACGACCAGGTCGGCCTGCGCCTCGGTCGCTCGAGCCGACCATCGTGCGATCAGGTCCGCGTTGGCGTTGATATCGCCCACGGTCGGGTTGACCTGCGCCAGCGCCAGGCGAATCGGCAGCGGGTCGGGCATGGCCTGATACTACAGCCGGCACTGGGAGGGCGTTGTGCGAACGGGCAGGCCTCTCCCGTGCATAAGCTCTCCGTTAAACAGCGGGCATGAAATGGGTCATGTCCGCCAGAGCGTTCCCGCGAGGAGGCGCCGATGAATCGCGAGCCGGGTGACTATCCCGATCCTGAGGAAACAGCACGCCGGGCCGCGGCCTATGTGCGGTTCACTGATGCGATTTGTTCCATCGGTGTCAGGGACCGGAACGGCGAGAGCATCCTCATGCGGACGATCCCCGCCGAGGTTGGGAACTACATGTGCTTTGTCCGTGAACGACACCCCGGTCGCAAGCCCTGGGATGTGGAGAAGCCGCAGGAGCCGGTATCTCGGATGAAGGCCGCGGTGATTCTTTGCGGGTCCGGTCGTGGCGACGGCTCGGAGATCCACGAGTCGGTCTCGGTGCTGGTGCACCTGTCACGCCTGGAGTTCGCGTACGAGTGTTTCGCGCCCGACCGTCCGCAGCGCGACGTGGTCAACCACGCCACCGGCGAGGTGGTGCCCGGCGAGGTGCGGTCGTGCCTCGTTGAGGCGGCGCGCATCAGCCGCGGCCAGATCACGCCCCTCTCGAAACTCAAGGCCGAGGGGTTCGACGCCCTGGTTATTCCCGGCGGGTTCGGGGCCGCCAAGAACCTCTGCACCTTCGCCGCCGACGGCCCGTGGTGCACCGTCGATCCCGACGTGGAGCGGGTGATCCGCGAGTTCCACGCCGCCCGCAAGCCGATCGGCCTTTGCTGCATCGCGCCCGTGCTCGCCGCGAAGGTGCTCGGTCGTACAGCGGGTGGCCCCGGCGTGAACGTCGCACTCGGTCCGTATGGTCCGGTATACGAAGCGGTGACGGAGTGGGGCTCGGGAGGCATGAACTGCGCGGTCGACGTGGCCCTGGTTGATCCCCAACAGCGCATCGTGACCACGCCAGCCTACATGTTTGCCGACGCCAAGCCCGCGGAGGTCTTCGCCGGGATCGGCGAGATGATCGAGCACGTGGTCGACATGGCTCGCACCGCGCCGTCGAAGCCTCGGAAGGGGAATGACTCGCCGAAGCCTCAAGCCGACGTGCCCAGCGGCGGCAAGGGGCGCTCAGGCCGGAAACCCTGAACGTCAGGCCATCAGTTCGGCCAGGGTGTCGAGCCCGCTCGCCAGGTCGTTCTCGCGCGTGGCGAACGACAGGCGGAAGTGCGTGTCGCGCTGGCTGAAGGTGTGCCCGGGCACGATGAAGACCTTGCGCCCCTTGGCCCGTTGGTAGAACTCCTCGCCGCTCATCCGGAGCCGGTCTGGCACCTTCACGAAGGCGTAGAACGCCCCGCCGGGCGACGGCACCTCCGTGAGCGGCGCCAGGCGCAAGAGCACCCGGTCGCGCCGGGCCTGGTACGCCGCGATGTGCTTCGACATGTCCACCTTGAATGATGCAACAACGCCGGCCTGCAGCGGCGCCGGCGCGCAGACGTACACGTACTGCTGCAGTTTCCGCATCTCCTGCAGCACGGTCTTCGGCCCCACCGCGTACCCCAGGCGCCACCCGGTCACCCCGTAGGTCTTCCCGAACCCGCGGATGACCACCACCTGCTCCTCCGACCCCGGGGCACGGCCCGGTGAGGGGCAGCGCGGTTTGGCCGGAGTTCCCGCCGAGCGGGCCGTCAGCGACTCGGAGAACGCGAACTCGTCGTAGATCTCGTCGCTGATGAGCAGGACGTTGCGCTGACGGCACAGGTCGAGCAGGTCGTCGCAGTCCTTCTGCGAGAGCACCACACCCGCCGGATTGCCCGGCGAGCAGATCAGCACGGCCTTGGTTCTCGGCGTGATCAGCCGCTCGACGCGCTCGGCCGTCATGCGGAAGTCGGGGTACGTGTCACAGGGCACGACCTTGGCCCCGGCCAGGTGTGCCAGGTACGGGTACAGCACGAACCACGGGTCGGGGATGATGATCTCGTCGCCGGGGTTCAGCAGCGCCATCGCGGCCAGGAAGAGCGCGCCGGACGTGCCGCTGGTGACCAGCGCATCGGCTCGCTGATCGTCGATCGTCCAGCCCAGGTCCCAGCGCACGTGTTCACGGATCGCCGCCTGCAGCGCCGGCGTCCCTTGGGTCAGGGTGTAGCCGTTGTGGTTCGAGACCGGGTCCATGATCGCGTCGGCGGCGGCACGGCGGATCGACTCGTCGATCGGGAAATCCGGCTGACCGATGAACAGGCGGATCGCGTCGGGGGTGCGGGCGGCCTCGTCAAAGACGCGCCGGATCCCCGAGCCGTTGATCGATGAGGCACGGCTGCTGATGAGCGAAGCAAGGTCCATGGTCTTGGATCAGGAAAAAAGAAAGCACAGGCCCGGCCTGTGCTGTCGGTTGAACAGGGGCGCTGTCACTCGGCGTGCGCCGATGATCGACCGGCCCAGCGGGGGGGCGGCGGCAGATCGATCTCGAGCGCCACGCAGCACGTGGATGCCACCCTCGGGGGCGACAGGCGCCGAATCAGGCCTTACTGACGCGGGTCTTGGGCAGCGACAGGGCCTTGGGCTTGTTGGGGTCCATCTTCCGGTCGGCGATCATCTTGGTGATCCGCTCGCCGCGCGTCAGCACGGAGCGGGTCTGGGCCATGGCGCCGCCGGCCTTGAGTGAACGATCGATGCTCATCGCGGGTCCTTTCAGCCAGATTCGGGGCCACGATGATAGCGCTCAGCGGCGTGGGAGTCCTCGCGCAGCACTCATGCCGAAGCGCCCCGACCCAGGCACCGACTTCCAAACAAAGTCCGATCTTGGGGCGTGGAGGGGTGGAGGGGATTACTTCGGGGGCTCGTAACGGGCCCAGAGCGGGCTTGCGAACGTGGTTGGCGCGGTGCGATCACCCGCGCGCCATTCCCGCCCGAGGGTTTGCAGCCTTGTGACCAGCGCGTCGCGCTCCGCGCGGCGGGCCGTGAAGGACTCGCCGGGAATCGCCGGCTCAGCGATGATCACCGCCGTCCATCCCGCATCCTGCCGCACGGCCCTGGGGTTGAACTGCCGTGCTTCGATCAGGTGCACGCTCAGGCCGCGCGAGGTCAGGAACTCGCGGCAGCGCTCGGCGTCGGCCGGTCGGAAGAGGACCTCAGCCACCAGATAGTTCATCCCCGCCCTCAATGCTGTGGGGCTGGGCGCTGGGGCGGGCGTTGTAGGGGTGGGCGTTGGAGTGGGGGCGACAACGCCCTCTGCAGGTCGAGGTACGCCGGTGCGCGGAGTACCTGCCGGCAGCTCGGGCGTGCTCCCTCGCCCGGGTTGAGACGGCACGAGAAGCGGATCTGTCGGCCTCACGCCCTCGCCCGCGGGAGCCGAGGCGACCTGGTCCACGTACTGGCGCTGCCCTTGGCGTTGCCCGGAGGAATAAGCGATCAGCCACACGATCACTACCAGCACGATCGCCCCGGAAACCACGTACAGCGTGCTCCGTGGCATCGAGGACAGCCATCCCAGCCATCCCCTCCAACCGTTGTCGCCATTCCAGCCGCGCGATTCCACCCGTGGTCGACCGGCCGCGGTGCTCGGTCGGGTGGTCGGCGGAACTGCGGGCCGTGGGCTTGAAGAAGCGACACCCGTTTCGGGAGTCAGCGGCTTGGTCTCCACCGCCGTCAGGGCAGCGCCCGCTGAAGCGCCGGAGGCTAAGGAAGCCCCGCGCAAATGGGCGGCAGCGGCCGTGGTCGGGTTGGGGGTGGTGGGGGTCGCAGCCACCGACGAGGACGCGGGAGGGGTGGTCGCGCCGGACTGAGCAAACAGCCCCGGCTGATTGGCCTTGGGCGCGGTGGTCGGGAGCGCAATCGGAGCGGCCGGGACCGACGTAGGGCGGCCCTTCATCAGCTCGATCAGGGTTGGTGCGCCGCGCTTCCTCACCGACATGGAGTCTATCCGGGAGTTTGGGTGGTGGGTGTGGGGGATAGAGGCGTGGAGGATGAGGTACAGGAGGGTGGGCCTGACGGGTGACTTGGAGGGCGCCGAATGTCCCCGAGCCTACACTCCGGCCGTTATGACGATCCGTGAAGAGGACATCCTGCTGATCCAGACACCGAAGATGAATCGGCGGGAAAGCGTCTACCTGCCGGAGGTTTTCAAGGGGTTCGGCACGACGCTGCGCCATTTCTTCACGTCGTTCGGGCAGGGTCGGACCAACCGAGCGATGCAGTACCCCGAGCAACGTCGGGAGGACATGCCCGTCGAGCAGGGGGGGATGGAGAAGCGGAACTTCCGCGGCGTGCATCGCCTGAACCGCGACGAGCGGGGCCGGGTCAAGTGCGTCGCGTGCATGATGTGCCCCACCATCTGCCCGGCCCGGTGCATCCACATCGAGGCCGGCGAGAGCCCCTGGGACGACCGTGAGAAGTACCCGGTCAAGTTCGAGATCGACGAGCTCCGCTGCATCTACTGCGGCATGTGTGAGGAGGCCTGCCCGGTCGACGCCATCGAACTCACCACCGAGTACGACGTGGTCGGCCTGTCGCGCCAGGAGATGATCTTCGACAAGGAAAAACTCCTGAAGGTCTACGACGTCACCATCAGCAAGAAGCCGATGTGACCGCGCCCATGCCCGCGGCGCGGCCGAGGCCTCAGCCACCGCACGATGCCCTCCACGCCCAGCACGCCGAGCACCCTGAACACCTCGTTCGCGGGCATCCCGCTCTCCAGCCCCATCGTCCTGGCCGCAGGCACCTGCGGGGTCATCGACGAGATGACCGACGTGCTCGATCTCTCCCGCGTCGGCGCGCTGATCACCAAGTCCATCACGCGGCATCCCCGTGACGGCAACCCCACGTGGCGCGTCGTGCCGCTCCGGGGCGGGGCCGGGATGCTCAACGCCGTCGGCCTGGCCAACCCCGGCCTCGACACGTTCCTCGAGCATTACGCGCCGCGGGCCGCGAGCGTGGCGTGCCGGGTCTTCGCGTCGGTGGCGGGCTTCAGCGTCGAGGATTTTGTCCAGACCGTGGCGGGCATCGATGCCTATTCCGCCGCACACCATGGGTGCTTCCCCGCCATCGAGCTCAACGTCTCCTGCCCGAACGTCAAGGCGGGGCGAGAGTTCGGGCATTCCCCGGAGAGCCTCGCGGAACTCATCCGCGAGGTGCGGCCCGTGGTGCGTGCCGCGAAACTCATCGTCAAACTCAGCCCAATGACCAGGGACCTTCCCCGCGTTGCAGAAGCAGCCGTGAATGCCGGCGCTGACGCACTGACCGTGGCGAACACCGTTCCGGCGATGGCGGTGGACCCGCACACCCGTCGGCCACGGCTGGCCCACGTCACCGGCGGGCTGAGCGGGCCGGCGGTCCACCCCGTGGCGGTCCGGCTCATCTGGGAGACGTACCGCGCGTTCGCGGGGGCCCGTGGGGTGCCGATCCTCGGGCTGGGCGGCGTCATGCACTGGGAGGATGCCGCCGAGTTCGTCCTGGTCGGTGCTTCAGCGGTCGGCGTCGGCACGGCCCTCTTCGCGGATCCGCGCTGCCCGGCGAGCATCGCCCGAGGCCTTGACCGCTGGGTTCGCGCACAGGGGAAAGCCAACATCGCTCAACTCGTCGGCGCCCTGCAACTCACCTCGGAGGAATGACCATGCCACAACGCAACGACCGGCCCCCTGGATCGGCCCGTGGATTCCGGCTGCGGGTGGCCCTTGCCGGCGCGCTCATGCTCGCCGCCGCGCAGGGGTGCGCGAACCAGACCGGCGACTCGACCCGTTCGGCGCAGGCCGTGGCGATTCCGGTGGTGGTGGCGCCCGAGCCCGAACCGATCGATTTCCACGAGCGCCTTGAGCAGATCCGGACCAAGCACTCCCTGCCGGCGCTGGGCCTGGTCGCGGTTCAGGACGGGCGCATCGTCGCCCGCGGCGTGGCGGGCGTTCGGCGCGACGGATCACACGAACAGGTGACCATCAACGACCGCTGGCACATCGGCTCCTGCACCAAGGCCATGACCGCCACCCTCTGCGCTCTGCTGGTTGACGAAGCCACCCTGCGCTGGGACATGACCCTGGGCGAGGCCTTCCCGGATCTGGCTTCGCGCATGCATCCCGATGTAGCCCGCATCACCCTGGAGCACCTGCTCACCAACCGCTCCGGCCTCCCCGCCGACCTGGCCCCCGACGGCCTCTGGGCGGCCCTCTGGCGTCAGAACGCCGACCCCCGTGGCACCGGCAAGGACGGACGGCGCATGCTCCTGGAAGGGCTTATCGCACGACCCCCGCTGCACCCCCCAGGCACGAAGTTCCTGTATTCCAACGCGGGCTTTGCTCTGGCCGGGCACATGGCCGAGCACCGCGCCGGTGTCCCCTTCGAGGATCTCATCCGCTCCAGGCTGTTCGAGCCTTTGGGCATCGCCAGCGCCGGCTTCGGTGCGCCCGCAACCCCCGGCCAGGTGGACCAGCCGTGGGGGCACACCCGCGTCGGTGCAGCGGTCCCGCCCGGTCCGGCGGCGGACAACCCGCGGGGCATCGCCCCGGCGGGCACGGTGCACATCACGCTCCAGGACTGGGCGAAGTTCGCGGCCTTTCACGCCCGCACCTCTGACACCACGGACTTCCGCGGGCATTCCGGGGTGAGTCTTCGCCCAGAGACGCGAGCCCGTCTGCACGGTCCCTTCGTGGGCGAGGGGGTGCCTTCCGACGACACGCGCCGCTACGCCATGGGCTGGTCGGTTGGCACCCGATCCTGGGCGGGCCCGTTCGGCCAGAGCCCCGGCCGGGTCCTGACGCACTCCGGGAGTAACACGATGTGGTTCGCGGTGGCGTGGGTGGCTCCGGAGCGCGGCCTGGCGATCGTCGCGGCCACCAACACCGGAGTGCCGGCAGGACCGCAGGGCGTGGACGAGGCGTGCGCCGCCGTCATCGGGCTTCTGGCACCGAATCGCGATACCGCTCAGGATGGACCCTCGCCCGAGGCGCCACCAACCGGGGTCGCCCGCTGAACCGAGCCCGGAGCGATCCCGAAGCGAAACCGCTGCGTCAGGGCTCGGCGCCCGACGACGGCACCGCAACCCCGACCGGCTCAGCGCTGGAGGCGACCATCCCGGCCAGCCCGCGCCGGTAGCCCCCGGCCGCGGCCCGGTCATCTCCGGACGGCGCCTCGCGGATGCGCCCGTCCGGCCCGACCTGGTCGATCTTGACGCTGACGCGCCGCGACACACCGCGCTCCTGCATCGTCACGCCGTAGAGCATGTCCGCCTCGTGCATCGTGCGCTTGTGGTGCGTGATGACGATGAAGTGCGACAGGTCGGTGAACTGCCGCACCACGTTGCAGAAGCGGTTGACGTTCGAGTCGTCCAGCGCCGCGTCCACCTCGTCGAGCACGCAGAAGCACGCCGGACGGCTGCGGAAGATCGACATGAGCAGCGCCACCGCGGTCATCGACCGCTCCCCGCCCGAGAGCTGGCTGATGGAGCGCGGCTCCTTGCCCGGCGGCTTGGCGATGATCTCGATGCCGGATTCCAGCCAGTCGGTCTGGTCGGTCTCCACGCCGTCGCGCACCACGGGCATCAGCCGGATCTCCGCACGACCGCCCCCGAAGAGCCTGCGGAACATCCCGTCCTGCCCGGCGAAGTGCTCGGTCACCTGCTCGAACGTCTGGCGGAACCGCTCACGGCTGGCGTTGTCGAGCCTCGCGATCAGGTCCTGCAGTTGTCCGCGCGCGGTGTCCAGATCCTGCACCTGTGCCGCCAGCGTCAGGTTCTGGCCCGAGAGCTGCCCTTCCTCCTCGATCGCGTCGAGGTTCACGTTCCCGAGCCGGCGCAGTTCCGTCGCGATCTGCTCGAGACGCGCCTGGGTCGGTGCCGGGTCCACCCGCACGATCCGGACCAGGACCGTGTCATGCCCTTCACCCTCCCGATCGTGTGAGCGATCATCGCCGCCCGTCCCCACCGAGGCGGCCTCGTCGTCGAGCAGCAGCGTGTACTCGGCGTGCAGCGAGCGCAGATCAACGCCCAGGTCCGTGCCGGCGCGGTCCTCGAGCGCTTCGCGCTTGACCTCGGCCTCGCGCTTGGAGATCTCCAGCGCGTGCCAGTCGCGCTCGATCGCCTGCGCCGCCGTCCGCGCGGCCAGCACGCGCTCCCCCAGCGCGGCGGAGTGCTCGGTCGCCGCGGCGAGCCGCTCGCGCAGGCCCGCGGCCAGGACCTCGGCCTCGCCCGCCGTCTCGCCTGCGCGGTGTGCGTCCTCGATGCCCCGCGCGCGGGCCGCCTCGTGCTCCGCCAGCGATGCACGGCGCGCGGCGGCCGCGTGCTGCAGGTGCGACACGCGACGCCGGGCATCCTCGACGGCATACTCCAGCCGCTGACGCTCGCGGCGCTGCGCGGAGACCTGCTCGCCCAGCGTGCCCACGCGCACGCGCGCCTGCGCGATCTGCTCACCCGCCGCCTCGACCTGCTCGGTGACCACGCCCAGTTCCAACTCCAGCGCCGCGGCCCGCTCGGCGTGCTCGGCGTGCAGACGCCCCAGGTCCTCGGCCCGGGTCACCAGTCCGGTACGCTCCTGCTCCAACTGGGCCGAGCGCGCGGTGAGCTGGCCGATTTCATCGGCCAGCGTGGTCTCATCGCGGCTGAGGCGCATCAGGTCGCGGTCCAGTTGTTCCGCGCGGCTCTCCAGCAGCGAGTTCCGACGTCCGACCTCGTCCAGCGCCGACCGCACCGCGCCCGACTCGTCGGCCAGGCGTGCCGCCTCGCCGTCCAGCGCCGCCAGCGCCGCCCGGTCGCGGCCGACCCGCTCGTTCAACGCCCCGATCTCGCCGAGCAGCCCGTCCAGCTCCGCCCGGCGCTGCAGCACCCCGCCCAGGTGCTCCGTGTCCGCCTCCGAGCCGTTCATCGGGCCCGCGACCACGCGAGCGTCCGCCTCCAACACCGTCCCGTCACGGGTAACAAACCGCGGCAACGGCCCCGGCGCTCCCGCGCGGGCCAGGGCTGAGGCCATCAGCGCCGCCTCCAGGTCGCGGACCATGTACGTTCGACCCAGCAGCCGGTCGAGCACCGCCGACACTTCCCCCGTCAGCCCCGCGTCCTTCAGCACTTCCGGGCGTACCCGCACCACGGCCCGCACCGACACCACCCCCGGCAGCGGCAGCAGGGCGGTCCCCTCCGTGGAGGCCTCGGTCGCTGACGCCCGATCCGGTGGTGCGCCGATCCCCGCCGCCGAGATGAACGTCACGCGCCCCGTCAGACCGCGCCGGGCATCTTCCGCCGGAACCCCGCCAATCGTCGGCACCAGCAGCGACTGCAGGTTGCGCCCCAGCGCGGCCTCGACCGCCGCGGCGTGCTCGGCGTCGGCCTCGATCAGGTCGGCCAGAACCCCGCGCACGCCTGCGTACGCAGCGTCGGCGCCGCGGAGCGACAGCACGTGCTTGACCGCTTCGCCGATCCCCGCTCGGCTCTGCACCAGTTCTTCCAGCGTGGCGCGGCGTTCGTCCAGTCGCGCGGCGCGCTGCTCCAGGTCCGACAGAGCCTCAGCCGCCGCACGCCGGTCGGTGCGCAGGCGGTCGGACTGGCCCGAGAGTTCACACGCCCGGGCTTGCAGGTCCTCCTCGCGCTGGCGCGTCTCGTGCAGTTCGGCCAGCGCCGCTGACCGGTCTTTCCCGGCGCGGTCGGCATCACTCCGGACACTCGCGGCCTTCAGGCCCAGCCGTCCCACCTGCTCGGCCAGTGCCGCGGCCCGGCGCTGGTCCGCCTCAACCGCCGCCAGCAGCCCCGTACGCTCGCGCTCGATCGCCCCCGCCTGCGCGCGGACCTGGTTCAGTTCGTTCCGCAGCGCGGCCTGACGCTCCGCCGCGGATGCACGCACGCCCGCCGCCCGGGCCAGCGCCCGCTCCGCCTCGCTCAACGACTCCGACAGCGCCGCGATGCTCTCGCGGGCCTCCAGTTCGGCGGCTTCCTGCGAGCGCACCGAGTCCTCGGCGTCGCGGAGCGACCGCTCATCGGCTTCGAGCTGGCGCCGGGCCTCTTCACCGGCCTGCTCGGCGCTGCGCGCGCGCAGTTCGGCCTGCGACTGCTCGTGCCGTGCCTGCTGCAGCGACGACTCGGCCGCGCGGAGCGCATCGGCGGTCTCGTGGCGCCCGAGTTCGGCCTCCTGCCGGGCCTGCTCCAGCGACTCCAGGTCCGCGTGCGACGCGCGGCGGCGCTCGGACAGCGACTCCAACTGGCTGGTCAGACCCGTGAGCCTCCGGTGCCGTTCGTCGTACTGGTCCAGCGCCAGGGCCATCTTCAGCGCCCGCTGTTCTTCGTCCAGCGCCCTGAAGGTCCGCGCCTTGGCCGCCTGTCCCTTGACGATCCGCAGGCGCCGCTCGGTGCTCTCCAGCTGCTCCCGTGCTCGCACGAGGTTCACCTGCGTCCGCTCAAGCTTCCGCTCCGCCTCGGCACGGCGCTGACGGTACTTGGCGATGCCCGCCGCCTCCTCGAACACCACCCGCCGCTCCTGCGGCGAGGCCAGCAGCATCGCGTCCACCTTGCCCTGCTCGATGATCGAGTACGCGTCCGCTCCGACGCCGGTATCCAGGAAGAGTTCGCGGATGTCCTTCAGCCGCGCTTTGCGCCCGTTGATGAGGTACTCGCTGGTCCCGTCGCGGTAGAGCCGCCGTTCGATGTCCACCTGGTCGGTATCGATCGGCAACGCTCGCCGGCGCGGGCCACGCTGCAGCGGCGAGCGCTCGTCGGGCGAGTCCAGTTCCGACACCCGCTCCTCTTCTGTGTCCGGGGCCGGCTCCACCGGCTCCGCGTCCACCGCTCCGGACTCCGCGGGCGGCGGCGCCACGCACGGCAGGCTCCGCTCCAGGATCGGGTTGTCGAACGTGAGCGTGACCGCGGTCATGCCCATCGGCTTCCGACCCGCCGAGCCGGCGAAGATCACGTCGATCATCTCCGTCCCGCGCAGCGACTTGCTCGACCGCTCGCCAAGCACCCACTTGATCGCGTCGACCACGTTCGACTTGCCGCACCCGTTGGGTCCGACGATCGCCGTGATCGGCTCGTTGAACGTGAACTCGGTCTTGTCCGCGAAGGACTTGAACCCCAGGAGCGTAAGTTTGGCGAGCCTCATGGAACGGGCAACCTCCTGCCGCTTCACGCGGGACGTGGGTCTGGCACGCCCGCGGGCCCATCCTGGGCCGCTGCGCCCGGACCTCCACGGTTCCGGGCTTCACCGCTGAGGCGAGCACTCGTGGTGGTCGCCGCGCGGTCCCGCTGTGAGCATGGAGTATCCGTCGGATGCCCGGTGTTTGCAAGTGACCGGACCATGGGACAGGCGGAGGGGAAGTGAAAAACGGCCCCGGCGCTGGTGCGCCGGAGCCGTTGAAGAAGCAGAGAGAACACACCCTCGGTGTGCGACCGCAAATGGTTCCGCAGCCGGCCAGAGCGTGCATGTCGGCCGATCGGGCCGGGCTGAGACACCAATCTCAGGCCCGACGCCGGCGCGAAGCCACGAGCCCGCCCAGGCCCACCAGCGCCAGGGCGCCGGGGGTGGGAATGAAGTCGAGTTTCAGCTCCACGGTGTCGTAGCCCCCGCCGACCACGCCGGACACCAGCACGCCGACGAACCCGTTCCAGTTCCCCGTGGCGTTGCCGGTGAAGAACGTCGCCACCGGCAGCGACAGGGAGGCCGCGCTGTTCGTCGTCGAGTTGCGGAAGGTCAGCGTGGCGGCGTTGATGATGCTGCCCACGGTCCAGTTCACCGTGTCGGCTCCGCCGAGTGCGGCGGGAAGCCCGATGCCCAGCGAGAAACCCGCCCGAGTCAGTGGGTTGCCGCCGGAGGAGAACCCGCTCGGGAACAGGTCCTGCGGCGCGCCCGTGGTAGGGTTGGTACCCATGACCGTGAACGTGACGAAGCCCTCGCCCGTCATCATGTCGACGATCGTCTGGCTGTCCATGACCGTGCGGATCGTGCCGCCGAGCGCGGGCAGGTAGTCATTGATCAGCGAGGGCGGATCACCGAACGTGCGGATGTCCGTCCGCACCGGGGGAGCCGTCGGCTCAAGCAGGAGGAAGCCACCCGTCGCGGTGGCCATCCCGGTGTACACGCCGTAGGTCGTACCGACCTGAACCTGCGCCATCGCCGCGGAGACCATGACGGTCGAGCCCGCAAGCGCCAAAACCATACCGATAGATCTCATCTCTCTCTCCTCAATCTGTCGACCGGGTAAGCCGATCGCCCCAAGGGGTGTGACCCGCTGTCACGGGTCGTGTGATCTGGTGTGCGCAGCAACCAGCCGCGCACGGATCAAGATCGAGTGTACTGCGAAACCGGGATGAAGCAAATCAAACATCGCCCATCCCGCGGGTTTTTCAGTGCGGTACCGAGGACGACCGAGTGCAGGGCCATCAAAGTAGTTAGGGCTGTGATTGGTACTGGGGTTGGAACTGAGCGTGGCGGTGACCGCGTCAATCTCTCCGCGGTGGGGTGATCGGCACCAGCAGTGACCCCGGCTCCCGGGCGGTGGGCGTGCGGGAGTCCTGTACCGCCCGCTCGATCGCGGCCCGTCCCTCGGCCATCATCCGCGCTCTCGACGCTTCTTCGCGCGCCCGCGAGGCCTCGCTCACCGGGCGGTCGGGGGTCGAGATCAGCGACGCATCCATCACGCGGGCCATCAGGCGGTCATTCTCCGTTGCGAACGACGAAGCGACCGCGTCCTGGCGCGTCAGCGCGTACAGCACCCCGACCACCTCGGAGAACGTCATCCCCAGGCCAGGCTCGGGCTCCTCGGGCGTGCTCTGGTGCCCGAGAAACTTCACGAACCTGGTCAGGTCGTCATCCACAGTGCGGCGCTGGGCGCGCCCGGTACGGAAGTCGCGGAAGAAAATGTCCGCCTTGGTCAGGTCCGAACCCTCGTCGCGGGTGGTCAGCAGGAAACGCCCGTTCCAAAGGCTCGTCACCGCAGGCCGAAGCAGCCGCGAACCCTCGCCGAAAAGCACGACCCGCGGCACGCCCTCCTGCACGATGTAGATCAGCGGGCGCGTGCTGGGGACCGTGTCGATGTGGAACTGCGCCCCGGTGCCCGATTCCCCGATCAGTTCCGCCGTCCGACCCACCACGATCCGGCGCACCGCAGGATCGCGGCGTTCGACCAGCGCGTGATAGGCCGACGCGCGCACGTCCAGTTCCGGAGCATCGAGCAACTCGCGCAGCGCCTGGTTGCCGAACGGCTCCGGTGACATCCGGCCCAGCAGGTCGATCGCCTGCGACCGCACCGCCGGCGTGGCCCGCAGTGCCTGCGACTCGGCGCGGGCCATCGCGATCAACGGCCGCACCGCCCGAGGGTCATCCAGCAGCGCCCCGGCACGCAACGCCGCCAGTTTCGGCGCCAGTTCCGGCGATTCGTAGAACGGCGACAGGAACGGCAGCGCCGCACGCCCCAGCGCAATCATGCACCAACTCAGGTCTTCCGCCAGGCCCGGCGTCCGGGCCAGTTCGTCCGCGTAGCGCTTGGCCGCCAGTTCCGGCGGGGTCGCGTCGATCCGCAGGTGCTTGATGATCTGGATGAACTCGTCGGGCCGCTTCCGCCAGGCGCGCGGGATCCGCACCGTGATGATCTGGTCGCTCCGGCCCATGGCCGTTACCGCCCGGTCGCCCGGGCCCGGCGGGAAGCGGGAGTTGATCGCCGCCACCACCGCCCGGGCTCGCAGGTGGCTGGCGTTGTCGAGGATGACGTCCAGTGGCCTGGGCGAGGTGATCCGCCCGCCGGAAATGATCCGCCCGACCGTCCGCACCACGCCGTCGCCCTCCAGCGCTGGGGCCACCCGGTCGGCGATCTCCACCCGACCGCCGGCAGGGTCCGCGAAGGGGTTGATGAAGATGGTGCCCTCGGCCTCGGCACGCTTGGGTGTCCGCATCGCACCGAACGGCGACACGATGCCCTCGCGCAGTTCCGCGGTCCACAGCGAGCCGCCCTCGAGGCTCGTCGTCCCCGACCCCGGGATCGCGCGCACCTGCACGTCGAACTCCGTCCCTTCGGAGAGGCCCGAGGCAAGAATGCCTTCCACGATCACGACCGCCACGTCCGTCGATGCCAGCACCTGGCGGGGAGTGAGCCCCGCCAGCGCTCCGCCCGCCAGTGCGCTGCCCGCCCCGACCCCGCCGCGCGACAGTTCACGCTCCATCGTCGCCTGCACAGGCTCGGGGTACGGCCCGCCCCCGCTCCCGTTCAGCCCCACCACCAGCCCGAACCCGGAGACCAGCACAGGGTCGACCCCCGAGACCGACGCATCCGCGCCGACTGTCCCGCGCAGGATGTCCGGCACATCGCGCGTGATCAACGGCCCTGGATCGCTGGCGCGCCGCGGCGGGGCATCGTCTCCACATCCCGAGAGCAGGGCGGCCATCACGCCGGTAACAAGACCACTGGCCGCGGCAAAGCGGCGGGAAAGTCGGTTCATCGTGCAAGAGCTCCGGGTCGCGGGGACAGGTTCAAGGTCCTGCATTATCCGCAGTCTCTTCGCACCACGGGGCGGACGGTGCCCAGAACAGCGGATTTCCTCGAAGACGCTCGACGCTCACCGGACCAGCCGGCAGATCGTGGAAACACAAGGGTCTGCCCGGCCGTGACTTTCTTTCCTGCGCCTGTCTCATGCTCGATGATCGAGTGTGCAGTACCTCGCGTCTGGAGTGTGGGGCCGCGAGGTTCCCCGTGCGGTTGTGTGCTCAGAAACGGGCCAGATCAGCCGGGGATTTCAAGGTGGTCACCTGAGTGGGTGATCTGGGTCGGTGCGGAGCTGCGGGCGGCATGCGTAAGTCGTTGTATTTCAATAGCTTCGATGCTCACCATGGATCGTCTTTGCAGAACGTTTGGATTTCAACAGGTATTCCACGGGACAATCCACAGCCCATGAACCGCGCTGAGCGGAACTCTCCACATGCGAACGCGCAGGATTGGCCCATGCGCAAGTTGAGATCTGAACCAGAGTTAGGCGCAAGCGACAGTCTGCGGACAGTTTTTCCACATCATTTTGTGGGTTGAGTGGCTTGCGTGCACGACCTGTAGTGGTACGATCGTCGGCCCGCTCGGCGTTTGCACCATCTTCACGCGAACGCAGTCCTGGGACCAACTCGTCACGAACTTGTCGCTGCTTTTTGGTGTATGTTTGGATAGAGGCAGGGCGATGGCTATTCTCTGCGACAGTCAGATTCGAGAACTGATCCGGATCACGCCGTTCGAGGCGTCGGCGAAGCGCGCTGGGCGCATCAGTTACGGCGTCTCGTCGTACGGCTACGACATTCGCGTCGGCCCGAGGTTCAAGATCTTCACGCCGACGCCGCGCTCCGGCGGGGTCACGATCGTGGACCCGAAGAACTTTGACAGCGAACTGTTCGTGGAGATCGACTGCTCGCAGACCGGCAAGGACCACGTGATCATCCCGCCGAACTCGTTCGCACTGTGCGAGACGGTGGAGGTGGTTGAGATTCCGCGCGATGTGCTGGCGATCTGCGTGGGCAAGTCGACGTACGCCCGCTGCGGGCTGGTGCTGAATGTCACGCCGCTGGAGCCCGAGTGGCGCGGCAAGATCACGCTGGAGATCAGCAACACCACGCCGCTGCCGGCCAAGGTCTACGCCAACGAGGGGATCGGTCAGTTGATCTTCCTCCGCGCTCAGGTGGTCTGCCAGACCAGTTACGCGGACAAGGGCGGGAAGTATCAGGACCAGACCGGGCTGACCCTTCCCAAGGTCGACTGAGGCCCCGGAGAACGGGTGCGCCGGCGAAGGCCGTCGCGCCGCGATTGTCGTTCGAGTTTCAGTGCGTCACGGCCCGGGCCGTCCGCAGCATCAATCCACACGCCACACGTCGGGGCACGATCCATGCGCATCACACGGAAGTTCACGGTCGCTGGTCAGGATCCCTTCGCCACGGTCGGCTGGACGACGCGCTCCAGTCGCATCACGAACCCGGACGGGTCGGTGGTGTTCAAGATGGACGACGCGGAGGTCCCCGAGACCTGGTCGCAGTTGGCCACGGACATCATGGTCAGCAAGTACTTCCGCAAGGCGGGCGTGCCGCAGGTCGGACCGGACGGCACGGCGCTCAAGGACGCCGGCGGGCGGCCGGTGCTGGGTTCGGAGAAGTCGGCGAGGCAGGTGATCCACCGCCTGGCGGGCTGCTGGCGTCACTGGGGTGAGCGGCACGGGTACTTCGACACGCCGGAGGATGCGCAGGCGTTCTACGACGAACTGGCGTACATGCTGGTGCACCAGATCGCCGCGCCCAACTCGCCGCAGTGGTTCAACACGGGGTTGAACTGGGCGTACGGGATCAGCGGCCCGGCCCAGGGCCACTTCGTGGCCGATCCGAAGACCGGCGAAGTGCGTTGTGCGCCCGACGCGTACACACACCCCCAGCCGCACGCCTGCTTCATCCAGAGCGTCGACGACGACCTGGTCAACGAGGGGGGCATCATGGACCTGTGGGTCCGCGAGGCGCGGCTGTTCAAGTACGGCTCGGGGACGGGCACGAACTTCTCGCGTCTGCGTGCCGAGAGCGAGCCGCTCTCGGGCGGGGGCAAGTCGTCCGGGCTGATGTCGTGGCTGCGGATCGGGGATCGGGCGGCGGCGGCGATCAAGTCTGGCGGAACGACCCGGCGTGCGGCCAAGATGGTGTGCCTGGACATGGACCACCCCGATATCGGGGCATTCATCAACTGGAAGGTGCGCGAGGAGATCAAGGTCCAGGCGATGGTCGAGGGCCTGAGGATCATCCGAGACAAGAAGGCGTCGGCGGGGGACCGGATGACCATCGGCCAGACCGCCGAGCGGATGGGCCTGCGGCTCGACTACGACTTCAACGGGGAGGCGTACCAGACGGTCTCGGGGCAGAACTCGAACAACTCGGTGCGGATCCCCGACTCGTTCTTCGCCGCGCTGGAGCGCGACGCCCAGTGGGAGACGCGCTCCCGCACCACCGGCAAGCCCGCGCGCACGTACCGCGCCGCCGAACTGTGGGACGACATCGCCTACGCGGCGTGGCGCTGCGCGGACCCCGGCGTGCAGTTCGATTCCACCATCAACGCCTGGCACACCTGCCCCTCGGCCGGGCGCATCAACGCGAGCAACCCCTGCTCCGAGTACATGTTCCTGGACAACACCGCCTGCAACCTGGCGTCGATCAACCTGATCCGCCTGTACGACCCGCGGACGCGCCGCTTCGACGTGGCGGCCTACGAGCACGCCATCGACCTGTGGACGATCGTCCTGGAGATCAGCGTGCTGATGGCGGCGTTCCCCAGCCGTGAGATCGCCCAACTGAGCTGGAAGTACCGCACGCTGGGCCTTGGCTACGCCAACCTCGGGGCGCTGCTGATGCAGGCGGGAATGGCCTACGACAGCGAGGCGGCCCGGGCGGTGGCGGCCTGCTTCTCGGCGGTGCTCACCGGGCGCAGTTACCGCATGTCGGCGCTGCTGGCGGGCGAGCACGGTCCGTTCGCGGGCTTCACCGACGACCGCGAGAACATGCTGCGCGTGATCCGCAACCACCGGTTGGCGGCGCACGGAGTACCCCGCGACAGCGGGCGCTACGAGCGGCTGGAGATCCGCCCGGTTCCCATCGAGCACGGGGTTGTGCGGGGCGGCACGGCCACGGGCGTCCACATCGTCAACTCCGGCGACCTGCTGGCCCGCGCGGTCGAGGCCTGGGACGACGCGCTGGAACTCGGCCTGAAGCACGGCTATCGCAACGCCCAGACCACGGTGATCGCCCCCACGGGGACGATCGGCCTGCTCATGGACTGCGACACGACGGGTGTCGAGCCTGACTTTGCGCTGGTCAAGTTCAAGAAACTGGCCGGGGGCGGGTACTTCAAGATCGCCAACGCCTCGGTCAAGCCCGCGCTGGAGGCGCTGGGGTACGCCGAGTCGCAGGTGCGCGACATTCTGGTGTACCTGTTGGGCACGTTGACCACAGACACCGCCATGGCCGGCGCGGGCGTCACGCTCCGCCAGTTCCTGCTGGCCAAGGGCCTGACGGAAGCGGAGGTGGCCCGGATCGATGATGCGCTGCCCGGCGTCTTCGACCTGACCCACGCCTTCGGGGCGTGGAGCCTGGGCGACGATCTGCTGACACGCGTGGGGGCGGACCCCGAGAAGGCCAAGGCGGACCCTGGCTGGAATCTGCTCCGCCACCTCGGCCTTGAGCGCCGGGTGATCGAGGCGCTCAACGACGATATCTGTGGTCGGCAGACCGTCGAGGGGGCGCCGCACCTGAAGGATGAGCACCTGCCGGTGTTCGACTGCGCGAATACCTGCGGGCGGATCGGCCGCCGCTTCATCGCCGCCGAGGGGCACATCCGGATGATGGGCGCGGTGCAGCCGTTCATCTCGGGCGCGATCTCCAAGACGATCAATCTGCCGGGCGGGGCCAGTGTCGACGACGTCAAGTCGGCGTACATGCTCTCGTGGCGGCTGGGGCTGAAGGCCAACGCCATCTACCGCGACGGGTGCAAACTCAGCCAGCCGCTGTCGACCAGCGGGGACACCGCCCAGGCCGAGTCTGGCGAGTCTGGCGAGTCGGGCGCGTCTGGCGAGGCCGAGAACGTCGCGGCGTCCGGGCAAGGCGCAGCACCCGCGTCCACCGGCGTCGAGGCGGCGGTCCAGGCGGTGAACGCGGCCGTGGGCGAGGCGGTGCAGGAGCGTGTGCGGATCGTGACCAAGCCGATGCGTCGGCGTCTGTCGGACACGCGAGCCTCGATCACGCACAAGTTCAACATCGCCGGGCACGAGGGGTACCTGACGGTCGGGCTCTACGAGGACGGGCGGCCGGGCGAGCTGTTTGTCACGATGGCCAAGGAAGGCTCGACGATCGGCGGCCTGATGGATGCGCTGGGGACCGCCACCTCGGTGGCGTTGCAGTACGGCGTGCCGGTGGAGAGTCTGGTGAACAAGTTCACGCACCAGCGGTTCGAGCCTGCGGGCATGACCGGCAACCCGGACATTCCCTTCGCCAAGTCGCTGGTGGACTACATCTTCCGCTGGATGGGGATGCAGTTCATCCCCGGGTACCGCGAGGCGAACTCGCCTCGGGCCTCAATCGATGAGGCCGCGACGTTCTCGATCGCGCGTGACCTGGCGGCGCTGTCGGGGATCGACCCCGGCGAGGCGCCGGGCCAGACGGATGCCGCCGCGGCGCAGATCGTCTCGCAGACGCGGGAGCCTCGCCTCCCTTTCGTTGAGGGGGGGCGCCCGGCATATCCGCCGGGCTCGGGCGTGCAGGGGCACGTGCATATCGAGAAGGTCGTGACGCGGACCACGATCGACGCCGACGTCAGCCTCTCGGGCGGCACGGCGTCGCCCGGGGCCTCGGCGCTGGCGATCGCCATGCAGAGCAGCGGTGACGGCCCCGCCTGCGAAGTCTGCGGCACGATCACGGTGCGCAACGGCACCTGCTACAAGTGCGTGAACTGCGGCACCAGCCAGGGGTGCTCGTGATCCGGGGCATTGGTGAAGTCGGGGTATGGGGTGGTGTGAAGCGCACCTGATCGGGTGCAATGCACGGCGGCGCGGCGCGTGGGTCGGGTGCCTGTCCCAGGGCGGACGGACGGACCCTCGCCGCGGCGGCTTCGAAGGAACGAGGCCGCCGCAGACCGGACCACGGCAGACGGAGCCAGCATTGGCCAAGGAAGCGTCTGCCCGCCGGAGGTCCCGGCCCCGCGCCGCGCCGCCGTGATTCACGTCCACTGTCACGATCGTCGGACGGATCTCGTGCACGGCGCTGCGTGTGTGTTCGGGACGCACGCTGTTCCGCGTGGTGTTTGCACGAACGTGTGATTCTCTGCGGCCGCACCTGGCTCGCCCGCGCAAGAAGCGGATGGGCTCGACCTGCACGAGAAAATCAGGAAGGCAGAAATCATCCTGGATGCGGGGTGTCGGGTGTGTGTCAACAGGATCGGGGGACTCAGATGGACGGCTCACCCGCCATGAGTGATGTCGAGGTGTGAGTGACCGGCCGAGAACGATAGGGTAATCCCTGAAAAACTGCCGATCTGAGCAGTCCGGTGCGATTTGTGCGGGTTTTGCTTGGATTTTGAATCGTACGAAGTTGAGAATTTTCGGGATAGATGGCTTGCAAAGGATGTGAGGCGTGTCATACTTGGCCTCGAAGGAGTCATCGTTCCACAGGAGCCCGTACAGGAGTGTCCGGGCGGAGACGATGAGAAGTCGTGCGTATCTCTGTGCACTGCCAACGCAGTGGCATGGGGAACGAGGGAGAAATCATGTCTGGCAAGAACATCATTGTGGCTGCGGCGGTTGCCGCTGTGGCCGGGACCGCGTCGGTTGTGAACGCCGACGCCATTCTGAGCTTCACGTACAACAACCTGGCGGGCTCGTACACGCAGGTGCTGCCTGTGCCGGACCCGATCACGCCGACGACGGTCATCGGGACCTTCACGGCGGTCGCGGTGAACGCTCCCCCGCTGCGGACCTCGGCCAACGTGGCCCGGAACGCGGCCCCGTCCGACTCGGCCTTCTTCCGGCCCGGGTTCGTGACGCTGGACGGCGGCAGCTTCAGCATCAGCATCACGGTCTTCAACAAGGTCGGGAACACCGCCGAGGGCACCGGCTCGTTCACCGCGATCGATATCAACGGTGACCGCATCGAGGGCACGGTGGACGGGTTCTGGTCGACCAACGCGTCGGGTACGTTCTTCAACGGCACCTCGGCGACGTACAACTTCGTCAATACCTCCGGCGACGGCACGTTCGACGGCTCCCTGGGCACGTCGTTCCTCATGGCCGACTTCGCCGCGGCCGGTCCTCTGCCGGGCTTCTTGAACCAGCTGTTCATCGCTCCGGCGGGGAACTTCTTCGACTCGAACTTCGCGGACATCGCGACGACCGTCACCGGCCAGGTGCTGATCCCCGGCCCGTCGGCTCTCGCGGCTCTGGGCCTCGCCGGCCTGATCGCGGGCCGTCGTCGCCGGTCCTGAGACGGTTTCCATCCCGGCCGATGGTCGGGCTCGCAGGACCTGTGTCGGGCTGTTGATTGAGCCGGGCACGTCCGAGAGAGAATCCAGACATGAGCAACAGCCGGTGGGTCACCCCCGCCGGCTGTTGTATTTTTCCATCGTGGGTCTGGCGGGGTCGGTATGGAGTGCTCGGGCCCGAGTTCTGGGGGCACGATCACGGATGTGCGGTCTTGCCGAAGTGTCTGGAAGAGGCCGCGGTCAGGTCGCGGCGGTGGCAAAGTCCGTGTAGGCCAGCACGGCCGTCCGCTGAGCGTGACCAGAGGCGGTCGTGCCGAGGTGACCCTCGAGCCATGCGAGCAGGTCATCCAGCGAGAGCGGGGGCTCGGTGCAGTGAGCGGCGATGACCGAGTGCGCGACGGGACAACCGGCCAGGGTGGAGACCTTGGCGAGGGCTTGCCGGAGTTGTTCCAGTTGTGCGTCGGCCTGCTCGCGTGCGATGCACGGCATGAAGATGCAGAACTCGTCGCCGGCGGTCCTGCCGACGGAGTAAGCGGGCTCGATGGCGGAAAGCATGGCCTGGGCGGTGAGGGTGACGGCGAGGTCGCCGTGAGGCTGGCCGTGCTTCTGGTTGATGGTCCGCAGGTTTTCGATGTCGACGATGACCAGTGCGGCGGGGGCGGCCAGGTCGCGCAACTCGGCCAGGTCGCTGGTGGCGCGGGAGAGGAAGCCGGCGCGGTTAAGGAGCCCGGTGAGCGGATCGATGCGGGAGAGATCGGCGCCGCGGCGGATGCTGGAGCGGAGTTTGCTGACCAGGATGGCGACCAGGGCGAACATCGCTCCGCGCATGAACGCGTGCTGGACCGCTTCACCGACGGAGCGGTTGTAGTCCGCGCCGGTGACCTGCGCGGTGAACCACCCCAGCGTGCAGAGCGCCACGATGAACCAGAGGGAGAGCTGTGAAGCGAACCACGCGCACAGCAGGATCGGGACGGCGTAGAGCGCCAGCAAGGAGAAGCGTGCGCCGACAAAGGCGTCCAGCCCGGTCACGATCACCGTCAGTACAACGGAGATCACCGTGATCCAGAACGGATCGGGGTTGATGGTGAACGTGCGCGAAGTCTTTGCTGGGGGGGGCATCGGCGGTCGTGGGGGGATCGGGTCGTTCGAGGTCTCGACGCGGAGTCTATCGGCCGAGGATGGTTGGCGAGTGAAGCGACCACGAAGACCGGAGGGGAGGTCCGGGAACGCGGGGCCGGGTGATGATCGCGTGAAGTGAGGGAGTCCGTCGGAGGTGTGCCGTCGGATCGGGCGCGGCTCGTGGGCGCAACCGCCTGGGCCGGTGGCGGGCGTGGGGAATTGATCGCATCTTCGGGATGGATCGCGGGCCGGGTGGGCGTCATGTGCGGCGCCAGGACCCGTGGCCGGCACACCCGAGGAAAAGACCATGATCATGTCAAGAGTTCGATCGATGACCGTGGCGTGCGCAGCGATGGTTGCCGGGGTTGTCGGGGTCCATTCGGTGTTGGCCGGGCCGGTGTTCTCGTCGGTTCAGCCGCCGCCCGGGTCGGAGCCCTCGCACCGAAAGGTACTGGAGAACGTTCTCGGCGGCTCGTGGAGCGCCTCTGGGCTGAACTTCACGTCGGACGGTCGCACGGTGATGCGCGTGGCGGACGGTGGGAAGGGTGTGGGCGTCGCGATCCCGACCAGCGCGTGGAGCGAACCCGAGGACAGCCTCTGGTCGTCGGGCGGGGTCGGTGTGACCGTGACGGCGTTGAGCCGTGCTGCGGCGGATCGCCACACGTTCGGGTGGATCGACGACACGGTCGTCGATCCGGTGTTCATCCCGATCATCGATACTCGGACGTTTCATGAGCCCGTGACGCTGATGCTCTCGGAGCAGTTCCGGTGGGCGCTGCGCAACGACAGCACGGGGAAGCTGTTCACGTCGCGTCCCTCGGACAACCAGGGGGTGGGGTCGATGGCGGATCGGACGTTCGACCAGCTGGTGACCTATGAACTCACCGGCGAGCCCACACGAACGTGGCTGCTGTTCTGGGAGGACCGGATCGGGGGGCAGAGCGCCGACTACGACTACAACGACGCGGTGATTCGTGTGACGGCGGTGATTCCTTCGCCGGGCTCGGGCGTGCTGGCGCTGATCGGGCTGGCGATCTTCGGTCGGCGTGAGCGGAGAGCGGCGATGAGCACCCCGTAAATCCACGGGGGATCACGTGGTGAGCACGGGTTATCGAACCCGACTCATAAGGGTGGTTCTGGGGATCGTGAGATCGCCGGGCGTGGGGGCATTCAGCGCATTGGAAGATCGGCCGAAGAGTGCTTGGAAATGAGCGTTCGAGAGGTACTCGCCAACCTGTTCAGGAGCGTGGGACAGCCGCACCGGACCCGCGCGGAGCGGTACGAGACGCACGGGTTCAAATGCCCGTTCGGCGAACTGATGGACCTCTCGCGGACCGGGTGCAAGGTGATGGTGGGTCGTCGCCCGGAAGTGCACGTGAACCAAGTGATTCCGATGACGCTGCGGACGCAGTTCCAGCAGTTGATGGTGAGCGGGCGCGTGGCGTGGGTTCGCAAACTGCGCCAGGGCTGGTCGATGGGTGTGCAGTTCGTGAACCTGACGCCGGACCTTGAGGAGGCGTTGGAGTTGCTGGCGCGTCACGGGTTCGTGGACGCGGGGAGTTTCGGGCCTTCCCGTGGAGTGCGGAACGCCAAGCCGCCTGGGGAGCCACCGAAGCCGATCATCACCGCGGAGGTGGAGGTCGAGGATCTCTACGCGATGCTGGAGGTTTCGCCGAAGGCCGACGCGGAGGAACTCCACCGCGCGTACCGGGCGATGGCCAAGAAGTACCACCCCGACGTGAACGGGTCGCTGGCGGCGGCGCAGCGGTTTGCCGACATGCGCAAGGCGTACTCGATCCTGAGTGATCCCGGGGCCCGTGCGCGGTACGACGAGATGTACTCGCGGCGACAACCGCGGGCGGCGTGAGCGGTACAGCGGAGCCATCCGTCCGAGGCCTGGCGAGCCGGTGGTCAGGGCCGGATGGTGGGGGCGTGGGCGCGTGAGGCGATCTCGTCCTTGAGGGTCGCGATGAAGCGATCCAGCGGCATGGATCCCGCGTCGCGTTCTTCACCGCGGATGCGCAGCGAGACGGCGCGCTGCTCGGCATCGCGCGGGCCGACGACGAGCAGGTAGGGGATCTTCCAGTCCGCGGCGGCCTTGATCTTGCCCTGGATGCGGTCGTTGCCGAGGTCAGCGGAGGCGCGGGCGTCGATGGCGCGGAGCGCGGACAGGACCTCCTGCGCGTAGGCGTTGCTCTTCTCGCTGATGGGGAGGACGCGTACCTGTTCGGGTGAGAGCCAGGCGGGGAAGGCGCCGGCAAAGTGCTCGATGAGCACGCCGCAGAAGCGCTCCAGCGAACCGAAGGGGGCGCGGTGGATCACGACGGGCCGGTGCGGCTTGTTGTCGGGTCCGATGTACGAGAGGTCGAAGCGGACAGCCATGTTGTAGTCGACCTGCACGGTGCCGAGCTGCCACTCGCGCCCGATGACGTCCTTGACGACGAAGTCGATCTTGGGCCCGTAGAAGGCGGCCTCGCCGGGCTCCTCGCTGAAAGGGACGCCCAGGGAGCGGGCGGCGTCGCGGCAGGCCTGCTCGGCCTTGTCCCAGGCCTCGGGCGCGCCGGTGTACTTGGCGGCGCTGGGATCGCGCAGGCCGACGCGCACGCGGTACTCCCGCATGCTCAGCACGTTGAAGATGGTCTTGACGAGGCTGAGGCAGCCCTGGATCTCAGCGGGGACCTGCTCCTCGGTGCAGAAGAGGTGCGCGTCGTCCTGGGTGAACCCGCGGACGCGGGTCATGCCGTTGAGTTCGCCGGACTGTTCCCAGCGGTAGACGGTGCCGAACTCGGCCAGGCGGACGGGCATGTCGCGGTAGGAGTGGGGGGCTGAGGCGAAGATGCGCGCGTGGTGCGGGCAGTTCATGGGCTTGAGCATGAAGCCCTCGACCAGTCGGTCGTCGGGGAGGACGCGGTCGGGGGCGATGGTCTGGGCGCCGGTGCGCTGGTTGATGGCGGCGGCCAGGCGCGGGGAGACGCCCTCGACGCGGTTGAGCATCTCGGCGCATGTGCAGCCCTCGGTGCAGAGTTGCTCCAGCGCGTTGCGCTCGAGGATCGGGGGGTACTGCGAGTCCTTGTAGTAGGGGAAGTGGCCGCTGGTCTTGTAGAGTTCGAGGCGTCCGATGTGCGGGGTGAAGACCTCGGTGTAGCCCTGCTTGCGGAGTTCGGCGGCGATGAAGGCCTGCAGTTCCTTGCGGACGATGGAGCCGTTGGGTGTCCAGAGGATCAGCCCCTGGCCGACGTCCTCGTCGATGTGGAAGAGTCGGAGATGTCGTCCGATGGTGCGGTGGTCGCGAGCGGCGGCCTCATCGCGCTGGCGGAGGAAGGCGTCGAGTTCATCACGGGTGGCGAAGGCGGTGCCGTAGACGCGGGTGAGGCGGTCGGAGTGCTCGTCGCCGTGCCAGTAGGAGGAGGCCAGCGAGAGCACCTTGAGCACGCCCACGCGGATGGTGGAAGGCACGTGAGGACCGCGGCAGAGGTCTTCCCAGTTCTTGCCGGGAGCGCCGGTGGCGTAGAACGAGAGGGCGGCGGCCCCTCCCGAGGCTTCGAGCGCGCGCCGGGCGTTATCGATCTTGTACTTGTTGCCTTCGGCTTCCAGACGCCGCAGGCCCTGCTCGGGCGGCTGCTCGTAGCGGGTGAAGGGCCGGTTCTCGGCGATGATCCGTGCGCACTCGGCCTCGATCGCTTCGAAGTCGCTCTCGCGGAGGGGGCGGTCGTCGGGGAATCGGATGTCGTAGTAGAACTTGTCTTCGAGGGGTGGGCCGTAGACCAGATGTGCGCCGGGGACGATGCGTTGAATGGCCTCGGCCATGACGTGTGCGGCGGAGTGGCGGATGAGGTAGAGCGCGTCCTTGCTGATGGTGCCGTCGCGCTGCTTGTAGGTGACGATGGCCACGCGGGCGTCGCGGTCGATGGTGGTGGCCAGGTCGCGGAGTTCGCCGTCGATGACGATGCCCAGGGCGTCCTTGGCGAGGCGCGGACCGATCTTCTCGGCGACCTGGAGGCCGGTGACAGGCGCATCGAAGATCAGGGTCTTGCCGTCGGGGAGGGTGATGGTGGGCACGCGGAACTCCGGGGAAGTCGCGGGGAGGAGGGTTAGCCGGGCGGAACGAAAAAGCCCGGCGTCGGGGCCGGGCTGGGTGCGGTCGGTCGATAGCGGCTGCCGGCTCAGCCGCGTGGGCGGGTCGAGAGCATCGTTGTGGTGGTCGATCGGAACACGGGGGTAGAGGATAGGGGGCAGGGGGCCGACGGCCAAGGCGCCCCGCGGAGAGAGGCCGGGCCCCGGTTCGATATGCTCTGGCGGTGATCTGTCCGTACTGCTCGGCCAACGACGACAAGGTGATCGACAGCCGCGCCACCGACGGCGGGGTGGTGATTCGTCGGCGTCGGCAGTGTCTGAAGTGCCGCAAGCGGTTCACCACGTATGAGCGGGTGGAGGAACTGGCCCGGCTGTACGTGATCAAGCGTGACGGGTCGAGGGTGCCGTTCGATCGGTCGAAGATCCTGCACGGGGTGCAGATCGCCTTCGGGAAGCGGCCGGTCCCCCAGGAGCGGCGCGAGCGGATCGTCGACGAGATCGAGGAGGCGGTGTACCGCGACTATGAGAAGGAAGTCCCGAGCAAGGCGATCGGGCTGATGGTCTGCGTGAAGCTGCGGGAAGTGGACGAGGTGGCGTACATCCGGTTTGCCAGCGAGTACCACCGCTTCAAGGACATCGATGAGATGGTGCGCGAACTGGAACTGCTGAACGGGCGGATCCGAGATGCCAAGGAGCAGCAGAAGCTGTTCTGATGGTCCGTGGCGGTCCTGAGCTGGGCGCTGGGGGTTCTCCCAATTCGGTGATTCACGAGGAAACAGGAGCCGTCCGGGCTCGGGGTTTCGCACTGTCCCGGTCCGGGTTCTCGGGCGCGGCCAGGGTCATGCGTGCAGCAGGGCCAGCGTCAGGGAGCCACGGCGGACGGCGGGTGGGCACGGGACAGGAACCTCCAAGCAGAAAGGGCAGGCCATGAAGACGGTGAAGATGAATCGGATAACGGCGTTGTGCATGTGTCTGGCGGCGGGCACGCTGGTCAGCACGGCCCACGGGCAGGTGATCTCGCGCGAGAGCGTGTCGGGCACGGGCGGTTCTGCGGTGCAGGGCAACGGTGCTTCGACCCAGCCTCAACTCAGCGCTGACGCGCAGTGGATCGTCTTCCGCACAACGGCGACGAACTGGCCGGATCTCTCCAGCGGTGGCGCGGGAGTCCGCATCATCCGGCGCAACCGCACGACGGGGGCCGTGCAGATGATCAACGGCTCGGGCGTGGCGGCGTCGCCACCCCTCTCGGGCGAGATCGTGATGAACGGCGGCTCGAACCGGCCGACGTTCCGCGGGGCGGGGATCGCCTGGGAGAATGACTCGAACCAGAACCCCTCGGGCACGTTCTGCCCGGACACGAATGACTTCGCCGACATCTACTTCGGCTCTGGCGCTCCGCAGCCGATCACGTCGGTCCCCGCGGGTGGCTGCCAGACGCAGGCCAACGGCGCATCGCTGAACCCCTCGATCTCGCCGGACGGCGTGCTGCTGGCCTTCGAGACCGCGGCAACGATCTTTTCCGCGGGTGATACCAGCGTCCGCGACATCTACACCGTGACGACCTCGGGCAATAAGACGTTCTCGAAGAAGTCGGTCACCGGCAACATCCTGACGGGCATCACCCCGGGCAATGCCGATTCGTTCAATCCATCGATGGGCGGAGGACCGTCGGTGGAGCAGTACGTAACGGCGTTCGAGTCGCTGGCGACCAACCTGGTGTCGGGGGACACCAACGGCGTCCGGGACATCTTCGCCCGGATCGACCCGGTGTCGTCCGGCGGCCCGGTGCTGAACTTCGCTTCCACCGAGCGGATCAGCGTGGCCTCCGACGGGACCCAGGCCAACGGCCCCTCGTTCAACCCCTCGGTGAGCGCCAACGGGCGGTACGTCGTGTTCTCGTCCGAAGCTACCAACCTGGTGCCCGGCGGGACCAACGGCATCCGCAACGTCTTCCTGCGGGACCGGACGACCGGGACGACCCGTCGCATCAGCATCGCGATGAACGGCCAGCAGCCCAACGCGGCCTGCGATAACCCGGTGGTCAACGCCGACGGGACCTGGGTCGCGTTTGAGTCCACCGCCACGAACCTGATTCCGTCGCGGGTCACTGTCGCGTCGCGGTCACACGTCTACCTCTGCCACGTGCCCACCGGGACCATTTTCAACTGCAGCTACAACCCGGCCACGGCCCTGGAGGGCGGGGGCAGCTCGAACAACCCCACCATCAGCGACGACGGCCTGACCGTGGCCTTCGATACCCTGGCCACGAACCTGGGCGTCTCCGACTCGAACAGTGCCCGTGACGTGTACACCTACCGGCGGTCGGCCACGCCCGCCAACGACGAGTGCTCGAACGCCATCGTTCTCCAGGGCGGGTCCGGCTTGGTCTCCGGCACAACGCACGGTGCGTTCCCGACGGTGGGTACGCCGTCCCTTCTCTGCAACTCCCAGTATTCCCCGGATGTCTGGTACTCCTGGACGCCGTCGTGCGGCGGGTCGGCGACGATCAGCGTCACCTCCAGCGTGTATGACACCACTGTGGCGGTCTTCTCGACCTGCGATCCCAGCGCGCTGCCCCTGGCGTGCAACGATGATGAGCCGTCGGGTTCCTCGACCAACTCGCTGCTTACCGTGACGGTGCAGGCGGGGCAGACGTACCTGATCCGTGTCTCGGGGTTCGCCGGGAACACCGGCGCGTTCCAGCTCAGTTACTCGCTGCCCACGCCGGCCAACGACACGTTCTGCACCGCGACACCGATCGGGAACGGGTCGTTCATCTTCCGGACGTGCAACGCGAACCTGGACGGCCCGGCGACGCTCTCGTGCACCGGGGCGAACGTCACGGGCGACGTGTGGTTCCGCTACACCGCGCCCACCGGCGGCCAGATCCGCGCCAGCACGTGCGGCAATGCCAACTTCGACACCGTGCTGGAGGTGTTCTCCGGGAACTGCCAGAGCGGGCTCGGCAGCGTGATCGCCTGCAACGACGACGCCTGCGGTCTGCAATCGACGGTGGTCTTCAACGCTCTCGCCGGGCAGTCGTACCTGATCCGCGTGGCTGGTTTCGGGACCTCCCGGGGCCAGGGCACGCTTGTCATCGGCCCGGTGGCCTGCAACGCCGCCGACATCGCCCAGACCGACGGCACACCCGGTCCCGACGGGCAGAACAACAACGGAGACTTCCAGTTGTTCATCTCCTCGTTCTTCAGCGCGATGTGCGACAGCGCCTGCGGTTCGGCCTCGCCGACGCAGTGCAACCCGGCCGACATCGCCCAGACCGATGCGACCGCCGGCTTCGATGGGTGCGTGGACAACGGGGACTTCACCCTCTTCATCAGCGCGTTCTTCTCACCCTGCCAGTAACGAACTCCCATCCCCCCACCGGCGGCGCACCATGCCTCCGGTGACGGGCCCGGAAAGCCCGAGTACACACGCGGACCCCGGCGCTGCACGCGTCGGGGTCCGTTTCGATTGGTTCGCCGTCGTATTGACCGGGGGTCGGCAACGGGCCTGGATAGAGGGAAGATGGGCAAGGTCCTGGGAGTTCTCAGGCATTCCCCGGAGAACATCGATGAGTTTGGCTCAGAATCAGGAACCGAGGGTGGCGATCCGCGTATCACCCCGCACACTTGTTCGGTGTCGGGCGCAGACCATCTATCCAGGTAGTCTGTCCGAGTCGGCAGCATCAGATCGGTGGATCGGGGCGGGGCGTCAACCAGGAGTTCGAGATGAGGAACAGGTCTGCGACCCGCGGCAGTAGGTGTTCGTTGAGCGTGATGTGTGCGGCGGTGCTCGTGGGCTGGGCAGGCAGCAGCGTGGGCCTGGCGTCGGTGATCGCGCCGGACGCTCGGGCGGATCGCCAGCCGATGCACCGCTTCGCCGCCGAAAAGATCGCCCATGCCGAGGGCGTTGCCGAGGGGCAGGCCATCGTTCATACGGCCTCGTGCGTGCAGTGCGACCATGGGTCGGGGCTGGGGTATCTGGACATCCGGCTGACGGATCCGCTTCTGGCGGCGGTGGCGGAGGCGGAGCAGCGCGGGCCGGCGGCGGAGCGGACGCGGGCGGCCGTCGAGGCGATGCGCCAGCGCGTGCCGGGGCTGACGGTGGACGTGGATCACCTGCTGGGCACGGCGGGCTTTGTGCGGTCGACCTCGTCGCTGATGAGCGGTCCGCTGGCGGAGGGGCCGGTGCATCTGGCGGTGGCGCAGTTCGTCAACGCTCACCGCGACCTGGTGCAGATCTCGGAGCAAGAACTGCTGAGCGGGCGGGTGACCAGGGACTTCGTGACCGAGCACAACGGCGTGCGTCACGTCACGTACCTGCAGCAGCACGGGGGGCTGGACATTTTCCAGTGCAAGTTCCGGATCAACCTCACGCGTGACCGGCGCGTCATCAACCTTTCGAGCACGATGGTGCCCCAGCCGGAGGGCGGGTTCAAGCCCGAGGGCTTCACGTTGCCGCCGGTGGGGGCGATCGTGGCCGCGGCCGCGGACGCGGGGATCGTGGTTGGTGAGGTGCTGCCGGGCGTGGCGGAGGTGCAGGACGGCCCGTCGCAACGGACGACGTGGAGCAACACGCCCGAGTTCCGGCAGGAGGAGCCGATCGTTACCGAGCGGCTCTACTTCCCGGTGACGCGGAGCGAACTGCGCCCGGCCTATAGCGTGCTGATCCCGGTGAGCGGGCTGGGGCACACGTACGAGTACATCGTCGACGCGCGGGACGGGACGATCCTCCACCGGGTGAACCGGCTGGTCTGCTCGCAGGAGCCGATCACCTTCCGCGTCTTCACGGGCAACAGCCCGGCCCCGGCGGTCCCGGCGGCTCCGCTCTCGCCCAACGGGCAGCAGTTTCCCTACGTGACGCGCGAGCTGATCACGGTCACTCCCGAGATGATGGGCGTTGCGTCGCCCGCGGGGTGGGTCACCAAGGGGCTGGCCACGCCGACCGGGAACAACGTCAACGCCGGTACAGACCTGGACAACAACAACGTCATCGACCTGCCGCAGCCCTCGGGCACCATCGGCGCGAACGGGGAACTGACGTTCGACTACCTCTTCGACCCCGCGCAGGCGCCGTCGGTGAGCCGCGATGCGGCCATCGCGCAGATGTTCTATCTCGTCAACGTCTTCCACGATCGGCTGTATGCCCTGGGCTTCACCGAGCCGGCACGCAACTTCCAGCTCAACAACTTCGGTCGCGGCGGGACGGGCAACGACCGCATCCAGGCCGAGATCCAGGACGGTGGCGGGTCCAACAACGCCAACTTCTCGACCGGCGGCAACGACGGCACCACCGCCCGCGTTCAGATGTACCTCTGGACCAACCCGACCCCGTCCCGCGACGGCGCCTTCGATGCCGACATCGTCTACCACGAATTGGCGCACGGGCTGTCGATCCGGCTGCACGGCGGCCTCTCCGGCAACCAGCCGCAGGGCATGGGCGAGGGGTGGTCGGACTTCTTCGGCGTGACGCTCAACGCCAAGCCCACCGACGACCCGCACGCCAACTACACCACCGGCGGGTGGGCGGTCTACCTGCTGGGCTCGCAGACCTTCACGAACAACTACTACTTCGGCATCCGGCGCTTCCCGTACTCCACGAGTTTCACGCGGAACCCGCTGACGTTCGCCGATATCGACGTGAACCAGTTCAGCGTGCCGGCCAACGTGCCCCGCAGCCCCATCATCACCTCCGCGGCCAACGCTGTGCACCAGGTCGGTGAGGTCTGGTGCAACACGCTGCTGGAGATGCGCGCGGGTCTGTGGGCCCAGTACGGGTTCGACGCCAACGAACTGGCCATGCGGCTGGTGGTCGACGGGATGAAACTCAGCCCGGGCAATCCCACGTTCCTCCAGGCCCGTGACGCCATCATCCAGGCGGACATCGCGACCAACGGGGGCAAGCACCTCCCGGAGATCTGGACCGCCTTCGCCAAGCGCGGGATGGGTTTCTCGGCCACTTCCCCGGCGAGCAACACGACCGTCGGCGTCTCCGAGGCGTTCGACGTGCCCATTATCACGCAGTTCTCGTACCCCGACGGGCGTCCCGAGCAGCTCAGCCCCGGCTTGCCGGCCCTGATCCGGACCGACGTGGTGGTGCTGGGTCTGACGTTCACGCCGGGCACGCAAATGCTCAACTACCGCGTGGACGGCGGGTCGTTCAACGCGATCCCGATGAGCCAGGTCGGGCCGTCGAGTTATGCGGCGAGCCTCCCCGGGCAGTCCTGCGGCGCCCGTGTCGAGTGGTACATCACCACCGACACCAGCGAAGGGCCGCGCCGTGATCCGGCCGTCAGCGGGACGTACTACCACAGCGAGGTCTACACGGGCGTGGAGACGATTTTCGCGGACGATTTCGAGATCAACCGCGGGTGGGTGGTCGGCCCGGACACCGCGACGCTGGGCAACTGGGTTCGTGGCGCGCCGATCGGCACGATCGCCCAGCCCGGTGCCGCCTACGCCGGGACCAACTGTTTCTTCACCGGGCAGGGCACGGTCGGCGGCGCGGCCGGACAGGCCGACGTCGATGATGGGTACACGATCCTGACGAGCCCCGTGTTCGATGCCACGGGGTACGGCTCTGTTGAAGTGCGCTATGCGCGCTGGTACTCCAACGGGCTTGGTGCAGCGCCGTTCGCCGACGTGTTCCTGGTGCAGGTCAGCAACAACAACGGCGCTACCTGGACCAATGCCGAGGTGGTCGGGCCCGGATCCTCGCCCGATACGCAGCCGGGCTGGCGGCTGGCCAGCTGGACGCTCTCGAGCGTCGGGGTGACGCCGACCGCGGCCATGCGCCTGCGGTTCATCGCCGAGGACGCGGGCTCCCCGTCGCTTGTTGAGGCGGCGGTAGACGAGGTGCAGGTGATCGGGCGGGTCTGCCAGCCCTCGGGGCCGACCCCGTGCGGGCCGGCGGACATCGCCTCGACCGACGCCACCCCCGGCGCCGACGGGCAGATCGACAACGGGGACTTCGGGCTGTTCATCGCCTCGTTCTTCGGCGCTGAGTGCTCGGCGTGCGGTCAGCCGGGTGCGACGGCGTGCAACGAGGCCGACATCGCCGCTACCGACGCCTCGCCGGGCTTCGACGGGTGCGTGGACAACGGCGACTTTGCCCTGTTCATCGCGTCGTTCTTCGGGACCACCTGCCCGTAACCGGCCGAGCCACTACGCTTGGGCCATGTCCAGGAAGGTGCACCAGACGGCGGCGGAGGCGTTCGCGGACCTGAAGGCGCAGGGTGTCCTGCGCGACGGGATGACGGTGATGGTCGGGGGGTTCGGGCTCTGCGGCATCCCGGAGCAGTTGATCATCGCGCTGCGCGACACGGGCGTGCGCGGGCTGACGTGCGTCAGCAACAACGCCGGTGTCGACGACTGGGGCCTGGGGCTGCTGCTCCAGACGCGCCAGATCCGCAAGATGATCTCGTCGTACGTCGGCGAGAACGCCACGTTCGAGAAGCAGTTCCTGACCGGGGAACTGGAGGTGGAGTTCAACCCGCAGGGCACGCTGGCGGAGCGGATCCGGGCGGGGGGAGCGGGCATTCCCGCGTTCTACACCGCCACCGGCGCGGGCACCGTCGTCGCGGAGGGGAAGCAGACCGCGTTGTTCTACCGGCCCGAGGAGGGGCTGTGCGGGTGCACGATCCCCGGGCGGGGCTTTGCCGGTCGCGAGCCGGGCCCGGGCCAGTCCGGGGTGGAGTTCCCGCAGCGAGGTGAACCGCGCGAGTACGTGCTGGAGACCGGTCTGTACGCCGACCTGGCCCTGGTCAAGGCGTGGAAGGGCGACGAGTTCGGGAACCTCGTGTATCGGAAGACCGCGCGGAACTTCAACCCGATGATGGCGACGGCGGCCTCGTTCGTCATCGCGGAGGTCGAGGAGCTGGTGGCGCTGGGGTCGATCGAGCCCGACACGGTGCACACGCCCGGCAGTTTCGTCAACCGGCTCGTGCGCACCGTGAGCGAGAAGCGGATCGAGCAGCGGACGATCAGCAAAGGGTGATCGTCCCGGGGTGTGCCCTGGAGCGGTTCGCGGTTTTTGTCGCGAGAGTGCGGGGCAGGGCCTCCGATGGTCGATGGATCGGTGCGGTGGGTTCGGTGCGCGCGGAGCGCGGCGGCGCCACCGGGCCCTGATGCGCGGGTGACAGTCGTGGAATACAGCGTGAAAGTGCGGTTGGCAGGCGGGGCGGTGCTGGTGGCGGCGACGATCGGGCTGTCGGTGATCATCTCGACGCACCTGGCGAGCCGTGCGTACGAGTCGCGAGGACGGCAGGCGGTCAGCCAGGGGCAGGAGATTACGGTGCGCGGCTCGGCGCGCCAGCGTGTGACAAGCGACCTGGCGCAGTGGTCGATCACGGTGCGCGGGCACGGCGAGACGATGCCGTCGGCGTTCAGCGCTGTGGACGCGGCGACCCAGCGCGTGAGCGCGTACCTGCGCGAGGCGGGGTTCGGGGAGCGGCAGGTAGAACTGTCGGCCATCGATACCGACACGCACTACGAGCGAGACTCGCGCGGGCACACGACCACGCGCATCATCGGGTACACGCTCTCGCGCACCTTCCGGATCAGCACTCCGGAGGTGGACCGCGTGGCGCGGGCCAGCGCCGACGTGACGCGGCTGCTGCGGGATGGGTTTGAGGTCGTGTCGTTCAGCCCGCAGTACCTCATCAGCACGCTGCCGGACATGCGGATCTCGATGATGGGCGACGCGGCCCGCGACGCCCGCGCCCGTGCGGACGAACTGGCGAGCAAGTCGGGCAGCGCGGTGGCGGAGGTGCGCCGTGTCAACTCCGGGCCGTTCCAGGTCACGCGCCCTGACTCGACCGATGTTTCGGGCATGGGCAGTTACGACACATCGACGATCGAGAAGGACGTCTCCGTATCGGTGATCGCGACATTTGGGATCGGCGCGGCCCGGTGACACTTGGCGACCGGTCGTGGGGGCTGGTGAGCGCGGGTCAGGAGGTGGGCCGTGCGGCACTTCGGAACGTTGGCCATTGTCGTGGGGGCGGTGTGCATCCTGCTGGGGGTGTATCAGGCGGTCAGCGCGATGGCGGGGTTGTACTCCGCGGCGCTGGAGCGGCCGCTGGGCGAGCCCGCGCCGGCCCGCGACGCGGGTGCGGTCGGCGATCCGCTGGATGAACCGGGCCAGATCTCGGCGGAGATGAAGCGCAGCGTGATCGCCGGGGCTCTGGGCATCCCGCTGATGCTGGCCGGGATGGTGATCCGGGCCCGGTCACGGCGTCGGCGTACCGAGGCGTACTGACGCTGCCGGGCGTCCCGGGGTGAAGAGCCATTGCGCGGCCCGAACGCTCCGCCGGCGGTACCATCCGGCATGCCCTTGAGTCGAGACCAACTGGCCCGGCGTGCGGCCCTGGAACTGCGCGACGGTTACATCGTGAACCTGGGGATCGGGATTCCGACGCTGGTGGCCAACTTCATCCCCCCGGGGATGGACGTGTGGCTGCAGTCGGAGAACGGGCTGCTGGGGATCGGGCCGTTCCCGCGGGAGTCGGAGGTGGACCCGGACCTGATCAACGCGGGGAAGCAGACGGTGACGGCCCGCGCCGGCGCGAGTTTCTTCTCGTCGTCGGATTCGTTCGCGATGATCCGCGGCGGTCACATCGATATGTGCATCCTGGGGGCGATGCAGGTGAGCCAGGAGGGGGACATCGCCAACTGGATGATCCCGGGCAAGATGGTCAAAGGGATGGGCGGGGCGATGGACCTGGTGGCGGGAGTGCGCCGGATCGTGGTGGTCATGGAACACACGGCCCGCGATGGGGCGTTCAAGGTGGTGAAGCGCTGTGGCCTGCCGCTCACGGGCGTGCGCTGCGTGGGGCTGCTGATCACCGACCTGTGCGTGATGGCGGTGGACCCCGCTCGGCAGCGGTTCGTGCTGCGGGAACTGGCGCCGGGTGTGACGGTCGACGAGGTGCGGACCAGGACCGAGGCGGAGATCATCATCCCCGAGCGGGTCGGGCTGGTGGAGGTCTAAGGCGGGGTAATCATGGCGCTGTACCGCGTGCAGGGCGTGGACGTGGTCGTCGGACGGGAGCGGGTGTTCTATCTCGAGGCGCTGGGCCCTGAATCGGCCGCGGAGTATGTGCGTGGGCGCGAAGTGCGCGTTGAGGGCGTGACGCCGATCGGGCGTGAGGAGGTTCCCGCGGGCGAGGCAGTGGTGTACGTGCGGAGCGGGGAGTCTGGCGCGAGTCTGCCGACGGCGCTGCGGCGAGTCGTGCTGGTGGCGATCGGGCTGGGGATCGGGGCACTGCTGATCCTGGGCACGCTGTTTGTGCTCCGCGCGATGGAGCATCTTGGGCGAGTCTCGCCGGAGCGGTCGGTCGGGAGGTGAGCGAAGCGAAGCACTGAGGGCGCATGTGCCGGCGAGGTGTTTACCTACGCTGGGGCATGGCCGACCCGCGCCGACGCTGGTTTGATGCGCACCTGGACCTGGCCATGCTCGCGGCGCTCGGTCGCGACATGGAAAGCCCCGCTGAGCGGCAGGATCGGCCGTTTCCGCCGTGCGCGGTGACGATGAAGAGCCTGGCCGAGGCGCGGGTCACGCACGTGCTGGCGACGATCTTCGTGGAGCCGGACGGCGACGATGCGCCGATCGCGTACCGGCTCGGCGACACCGAAGGGGCCGCGCAGCGCGCCCTGGCGCAGGCCGAGATCTACGAGGACTGGTTCCGTCGCGGGCTGGCGCGGCCGATGGTGGGCGGGCCCGCCGACGCGGGTGATGCGAACGGTTCGGCGCTGTGCCTCGGGGTGTTGCTCGAAGGGGCGGACCCTCTGGCCACACCGGAAAGCCTGGGCGATTGGGTGGAGCGGCTGCCGGTGCTGGCGGTGGGCATGGCGTGGGTCCATGCCGGGCGGTACGCGGGGGGCAACGCGACGCAGGAAGGGCTGACGCCACTCGGGCGGTTGCTGATCGCCGAGATCGAACGTCACTCTTTGGCGCACGATCTATCGCACCTGTCTGATCGGGCCATGGACGAACTGCTGGATCTGGCCGGAGCGTCGGCGACGGTCATCGCCTCACATTCCAACTGCCGTGCGTTGCTGGGAGAAGGCGCCACCCAGCGCCACCTGACCGATCGTCAGATCCGGCGCATCGCTGCGAGGGACGGGGTGATCGGGCTGAACCTCTACTCCAGGTTTCTCTCGCCACGGTGCGAGCAGGAGGGGCGTGCGACGATCGCCGAGGCCCTGGCCCACGTTGACCGGATCTGCCAGGTGGCGGGATCGACGGCCCACGTCGGGCTGGGTTCCGATGCCGATGGGGGTTTCACCGCCGCGCGATTGCCCGAGTTCCTGCACCGACTGTCGGATGTTGAACGGCTGGCGGAGGGGCTGCGCGCGGCCCCGTACAACTGGTCGGATGGAGCGATCCAAGCGTTCGCGTTCGAGAACTGGGCCAAAGTGTTCAGGGTTCAGGAACGGCCGGGGTGTGCTGAAGCCCCGATGCGCCATATGTGACAGGGGTATGTCAGGGGTCGGGGGAGCGGACACCATGGCTCACTGCGAACACCATTGACCCCGTTTGCCGGCGGACTAAAGTTGCACACTTGGGGCCGCCCGTGACGGACCCCGGCGCAGGCCGGGCGAGGCGCGGACAGGGGTCTGGTGATCGCGGCTGACACCAGGTCCTGCTCCCGACGCGGTGGATTCGGTTCCTCGATCCCACGCGTGCATGCCGCGGCCATGATGTCCGGTCGGCCGGGGCTTCAAGCCCGGCCGTGCGGGAATCACGGACCGCGCACCTCGGGCGGTCCGTGAACCTTGGGCAGGGCATTGAGATCGCTCGCCCCCAGCACCGGACAGGAGGCTTCTCGAACACCGGACATCAGGAACACAGCCCAAACTCCGGCGTGGCGTGCATGCACCGCCCGTGGGATCATCCCGGGCCACAACTGCCGTGCATTCTGCGGTCGTGGTCGGGAGGGTGTGCGTAGAGCTGTTCAGGACGTACAGGCCCGCGTGGCATGGCGGGTGTTGGCGGCCGAGAGTTGGCCGATGGTGTAACGGTAGCACAGCAGATTTTGGTTCTGCTTGTCCTGGTTCGAATCCAGGTCGGCCAGTTCGAGTCGGAGAGCGTGAAGCGGAGCAGTGGAAGTGACGGCATGACTTCGACAGATCACCGGTACAACACGGGCGGGCTCACGGGCGCGGAGGCGCCGGCCGCGGTCATTCTGGCCGCGGGCAAGGGCACTCGCATGCGCAGCCCGCTGCCGAAGGTGGTGCACCCGGTGGGGGGGCGACCGATGGTGTGCGCGGTGGTGGACGCGTGCCGCGAGGCGGGGTGCGAGCGGATCATCCTGGTGGTGGGGTACGAGCAGGAGCGAGTGCGGGAGGGGGTCGCGTCGCAGGGGCCGCGCTGGGCCGAGGGGATCGAGTTCGCGGAGCAGGCCGAGCAGATGGGGACCGGGCACGCGGTGCGGTGTGCCGAGGCACTGCTGACGCCCGGCGACCACCGGCGGGCACTCCCGCGGGACGTGTTCGTGCTGGCGGGGGACGGGCCGCTGATCCGCGGGCAGACGCTTCGGACACTGCTGGAGCGTCACCGCGCGACCGGTGCGGCGGCGACGCTGGCGACGGCGCTGCTCGACGACCCGACGGGGTACGGGCGGATCATCCGCGGTGCGGACGGTCGCCTGGAGCGGATCGTGGAGCACAAGGAGTGCACGCCGGAGCAGCTGAGCGTGCGCGAGGTGAACCCGAGCTACTACTGCTTCCAGCGCGAAGCGCTGTTCCGGAATCTGGCCCGCGTTGAGCGGAACCCGCAGAGCGGGGAGTACTACGTGACCGACGTGCCGACGATGCTTCTGCGCGAGGGGGCGCGGGTCGAGGTGATCGACGCGGTGCCGGCGGAGGACGTGCTGAGCATCAACACGCCCGAGCAGCTGGCGGAAGTGGACGCGATCTACCGGGCCCGGCGTCCGCAGGGCGCTGTCGCCGGGGGAGGAGCCCGATGACCCACGAGCACGTCGGCAACGACTCCCTGAAGGTGTTCTCCGGGCGCGTGAGCGTCGAGCTGACGCGCCGGATCTGCGACCACCTCTCGCTGAATGTGGGGCAGGCCCGCGTCGAATCGTTCGCGGATACCGAGATCATCGTCAAGCTCGAGGACGACGTCCGCGGGCGGGATTGCTTCGTAGTCGCGTCCACCAGCGCTCCGGTCAACGAGAACCTGATGGAGCTGCTGATCTTCATCGACTGCCTGCGGCGCGCCAGTGCGCGGCGAGTGACGGCGGTGATCCCGTACTTCGGCTACGCCCGCCAGGACCGCAAGGACGAGGGGCGCGTGCCCATCACCGCCAAACTCGTCGCCAACCTCATCACCAGCGCCCGGGCCGACCGCGTGCTGGCGATCGACCTGCACGCGGCGCAGATCCAGGGCTTCTTCGACCTGCAGGTCGATCACCTCACCGCCACGCCGGTATTCATGGCCCACTTTCAGGCCCAGCGCGAGCGCCTGGGTGACCTGTGCGTGCTCTCCCCCGACCTGGGCAACGTGAAAGTTGCCGAGATGTTCGCCAACCGCCTGGGCGGAAACCTTGCGATCATCAACAAGCGCCGCATCTCGGGCACCGAGGTGCACATGCAGCAGGTCATCGGCACTGTCAAGGGCAAGACCGTGCTCATGTTCGACGACATGATCAGCACCGCCGGCACGATCTGCGAGGCCGCCGAGGTCTGCATGGAGCAGGGCGCGCGTGAGGTCATTGCCGCGGCCACGCACCCCGTGCTGGCCGGGCGCGCCCTGGAGCGACTCTCCCGCAGCCCCATCAGCCAGCTGCTCGTGACCGACACCATCCCGCTGGTGCCCGCGGCCGCGGGCCTGGGCGAGCGCATCAGCGTGCTGAGCGTGGGCGACCTGCTCGGCGAGGCGATCTATCGGATCCACAACAACCTGTCCATCTCCGCGCTGTTCCAGAACACCGCCGGCGTGAAGCGGTAACCCCCGAAGACGGCGAACGTTCACCACCATCCCGCGGCCTGTCGGCCCGGACGAGATCAAGGAAGCGACCATGCACGAGAAAGCACCGATCCTGAAGGCCGAGCTCCGCCAGCGCCTCGGCACGCGCTACGCCCGCCGCGACCGCGAGCAGGGCCGACTCCCCGGCGTCGTCTACGGGCACGGCGAGCGTCCGGTAGCGCTGAGCCTCGACGCCAAGGAGGCTGTCACGCTGATCCAGAAAGGGGAGAAGGTTTTCCGCCTGGATCTCAAGGGGGCCGGCGGCGACCAGATGCTGCTGCTGAAGGATGTGCAGTTCGATTACCTGGGCGACACCATCGTCCACGCGGACTTTGCCCGCGTCGACCTGAACGAGCGCGTGCGGACCCGCGTGCACGTGGTGCTCAAGGGCGAGGCCAAGGGCCTCAAGTCGGCCGGCGCGATCATGATGCACCCGACCAACGAGCTGGAGATCGAGTGCCGGGTCGTCGACCTGCCCGACTTCATCGAGGTGGACGTCAGCGATCTGGATATCAACCAGGCGATCACCGCCGACAAGGTCAAGCTGCCGACCGCCGACATGCGCCTGCTCACCGATCCGCACGCCATCGTCGCGCAGATCGTCGAGCAGAAGGAACAGGTGGTGGCTGAGGCGGCGGTGGTCGGCGCCGAGCCGGTCGCGCCGGAGGTCATCGGCGAGAAGGAGCGCGCGGAGAAGGCCGCCGCGGCGGCCGCCGCGGCTCCCGCGGGCAAGGGCGGCGCCCCCGCGGCCAAGGGCGGTGCCCCGGCGGCCAAGAAGTAAGCGTTCCCACACCTCCGCCGCCCGCGCGGAGACGGCACGGATCAGCATCGACTCCACGGAGGCCCGGTCACGGGCACGGTGATGAAGGTGATTGTCGGACTGGGCAACCCGGGACCAACCTACGCCAGAACCCGCCACAACGCGGGGTTCATGGCGTTGGACCGCGTCGCCGGGCGGCTTGGAGGGGGCGGCTCCGGGCTCACCGGGGCCTCCGGCCCCATGGTCCGCCAGCGATTCAGTGCCGAAGTGCTCGAAGGCTCAATCGACGGGGAGAAGGTGCTGTTCATGAAGCCGATGAGGTTCATGAACTGCTCCGGATCGTCGGTGGGCGAGGCCGTCGGGTTCTACAAGGTCGATCCGACCAGCGACCTGCTGGTGCTGGTCGACGACTATGCACTCCCGCTGGGATCGATCCGGGTTCGGGCGGAGGGTTCACCCGGCGGCCACAACGGCCTGACCGACATCGAGCGGGTGCTGGGGCATTCGCGGTACCCGAGGCTGCGCATCGGCATTGGTGCACCTCCTCCGGGCTTCGGCGATCCTGCCGACTGGGTGCTTGGACGATTCACGGATGATGAAGCGCGCCTGCTGGAGCCGGCACTGGAGGCCTGCGGCGAAGCCGTGCGGGTGTTTGTGCGGGAGGGTGTGGTCACGGCGATGAACCGATTCAACGCGAGACCGCGTCCGTCGGCGCCAGCCGGGCCCACCGGAGAAGTGCCGGTGCGTGAGGGGGGTCGGGGTGTGGGGGGTGTGGGGGGTGTGGGGAGGGATGGAGTAGGTTCTTCAGAGTCCAAGCCGCCCGTCACGGGCGAGCAGAAAGGTTGAGAGTCATGCGAAGCGTTCCGACCGTCAGTTATGAAGCCATGTTCCTGTTCCCGCAGTCGGCCCTGGCGGATCTCAAGGGCGCCGTGGAGCACATCCGCGAGAATCTGACCCGGCAGGGTGCCACGATCGTGGCCCTGAAGAAGTGGTCCGACCGGCCGCTGGCCTACCCGATCAACAAGCAGAAGCGGGGGCTCTACATCCTCTGCTACTTCCAGGTTCCCACCGACCGGCTTGCCGGCATCGAGCGGGCGTTCAACCTCTCCGAGCAGGTGATGCGGTTCATGATCGTGCGATGCGACCACCTCTCGATTGAGGAGATGCAGAGCGCCGAAGGCCAGGCCGACCTGCTTGTCGAGGCCAACCTCCGCGCCGCGTCGCAGCCGACGGCCGCCCCGGCCGCTCCAGCCACCCCGGCGACAGCCGAGGTCTGAGTGTCCGCAGATTCCGCGAGTCCGCGGCTCGTGCCGCGCGACGCCCCGCACCTTCCTCAGGAGGTCCGCCATGGCCGGAAACTTCAACCGCGTCTTCCTCATGGGCAATCTCACCCGGGACCCCGAGGTCCGCTACACGGGCAACAACACCGCCATCGCCAAGATCGGCCTGGCGGTCAACCGCCGGTACCGCACCGCGGACGGGCAGGTGAAGGAAGAGACTACCTTCGTGGACTGCGACGCCTTCGGGAAGACGGCCGAGACGATCGGCAAGTACCTGACCAAGGGGCGCCCGGTCTTCATCGAGGGGCATTTGCGGCTGGACCAGTGGCAGGACAAGCAGTCGGGTGAGAACCGCTCGAAACTCAAGGTGGTCATCGACGGGTTCCAGTTCGTGGATTCCCGCGGCGGCGGTGGCGGGCAGGCAGAACCGGGCGGTGACGATCTGGATCAGTCGGGTCAGGGTGGGCCCGCAGGCCCGCGCGTGGTGACGCGCGGTCGCCCGGCGCCTGCCGAGACGCCGATGTCCGAGGACGACATCCCCTTCTGAGCCCGGGCGTGCGCCCGGGGCGGAGGGTTACGGGGTGGAGGTGAGGGGAGGGGCGTTGGGGCCGAGTGCGGTTCGGGACGCGTGCGCGACCCGGCACAGGCTCCTAACTCTCGGTCGAGCGCGGCACAGACCGGCGCACGGCGGAAAGGACAGCACCGATGGCGAAGAACATGGAACTGCTGCTGACGGAGAACGTGGACGGAACAGGGATCGTCGGGGACGTGGTGCGTGTGCGGAAGGGCTTCGCACGCAACTACCTGCTGCCGCGCGGCATGGCGACCCAGCCCTCCGAAGAGATGATCAAGAGCCTCGCGGCCAAGCGGGCCGAGGCGCAGCGCATGCTGGCCGAACTCCGCAAGCAGCGCGAGGAACTGACCGGCAAGCTCGCCGGCTTCGAACTCAAACTCGTGCGCTCGTGCAACGACCAGGGCATCCTCTACGCCGCGATCACCCAGCACGACATCGCCACGGCCCTCGGCACCGCGGGCTTCCCGGGGATCAAGGACCGCGAGGTGCGCCTGGGGCAGACGATCAAGCGGATCGACAAGTTCGCCGTCCACATCAAGCTCGACTCGGACCTGGACGCCGAGATCAGCCTGGTCGTCGACTCCGACCGCCCTCTGGACCTCAAGAAGCCTGAGGCCGCCGAACCCGCGCCGGCCGAGGCCGCAACACCCAGCGAAAAGCGCCAGAAGGACAAGTCCGCCAAGTTCGACTCGGGCAAGCCCGAGGCCGACAAGGGCGCCTCCGAGTCCAAGCCCGCTCCCAAGGACCGTGCCAAGGACAGGGCCAAGGACCGGGCCTGAAGCATCCGTACACATTCATCGAGGCCATTCAACGGGCCCGTCGGATCACTCCGGCGGGCCCTCTTCATTGACGGTGCCAGTCCCGGTAGCGCTGCCAGATCATGGCCCACCCCGTGGCGGACCTACGATCAGACCTATGTCGGCTCCCGCTGAAACCGGCGAAAAGGTGCGTCCCGGCCTGCCCCGCCTGCAGCGGATGGCCACCCGCGGCGAGCCTTTCGCCGCACTGACCTGCTACGACGCGGTAACCGCCCGCTGGCTGACCCGGGCGGGCGTGCACCTGCTGCTGGTCGGTGATACCGCCGCCGAGATGGTGCTGGGTTTCCGGCGGACGATCGACATGTCCCTGGACGTACTGCTGGCGCTGACGGCCGGTGTTCGTCGCGGGGCCGAGAGCGCCGGTCCGGAGCACGCGTCACCGGTGATCATGGGCGACATGCCGTTCATGAGTTACCACGCCTCGCCGGACGAGGCCGTCCGCAATGCCGGGCGATTCCTGGTGGAGGGCGGAGCGGACCTGGTGAAACTCGAGGTCGATGCGTCGTTCGCGCCGCTGGTTGACCGGCTATCGCGTGCGGGCGTGCCGGTGTGCGCGCACGTGGGCTCGCGTCCGCAGCGTGCGGCGATGACGGGTGGCTACACCTCGGCCGGGCGGACGCCGGAGGAAGCCGACCGCATCGTCGGCGATGCCCGGGCGATGCTGGACGCCGGCGCCGTGATGTTGCTGGTCGAGGCCGTGCCCGAGAGCGTGACCACCGGTGTGCTCGAGACGGCCCACCGTGGTGGGCGCGTCGTCCCGGTGATCGGCATCGGTGCCGGTCCGGAGTGCGACGGGCAGGTGGTTGTGCTGCACGACCTGCTGGGCCTGACGGATCGCCAGCCGGCATTCGCGCCGGCGCTGGCCGAACTGGGCGCATCGCTGCGCGATGCGGGCGAAGAGTGGGTCCGCCGGGTCACTTCCCGGAGTGTCGGGGCATCACCCTATCGGGTGCGTTCGAGCGCACACTGACTAAGGCGTTGCATGTTGCGTCATGGTGAGGTGGACGGGCTCCGGGCGTCAGTGGGTGTGATCACCACCACCACGGCTGTCCCTACAGGCGGGACCGTGGCCTGGTCGGCGATCCATTCCTCCGGGTGAACGCCGGAGTCCGGTGAGATAACGCCTCGCCAGGCGATGGTTTCCGAGGAGAACGTGGCCAGCCCGATGAGCGTTCCAGCGGCGTCGGCCATATAGGTCGGGCGCGTTCGCCCATCCCACCCTTGCATGGGGCGGACCTCCGAGCCGGCGAAGACCCATCCCCGTGGTGTGGCACCCGGGCCGGGGAACCGCGCGCCGCGGCGTCCGATGATCCACTCTTCCGGCGTGGCCTGTCGGAGTATGCCATGGGCATCCATCCAGCGGAACACGACCCGCAGTTCCGGACCGCGCGGTTCCACGAGCGTCCAGCGTTCGCCGCTCCAGCGCACCTGACCGGGTGAACCGGGTTCCAGGCCGAGCATCAGCAGCGCGGCGTGCGCGTGGGCGGCGCGGGCCCTGGTCACCAGCAGCGATTCGTACTCGCGTGTATCGGGCGTGCACAGCACGACCTCGAGCCAGATGATCGGCGTTTCCGGGTCGGCCAGATTCACCGGCACCGTGGCGTCAATCTCCACGGCCCTCGACTCGCGGTCGATGCGGATGTACGGCAGGACCGGGACGGCCGAGGGCGAGCGCAGCGGCCCGGTCCGCGGGTCCTGCGCGAACCGTGCCGGATCGGCGGGGTCGTGCGGCGTCGGCTCGGGCGTGGTAACGGCGGTCTCACGCTGCGGTCCCTGCTGGGCTCTGGGCACGTTGGTGCCCGGCCGCAAGTCCTGCGATCCCGAAGCGTCCTGCGCACCCGGAGGGTTCACTGCGGGTGCTGGACCGCTGCACGCGGGGACCAGCACCAGTGCGAGCATCAACCCCACCAGCGAAAGCGCTCGACCGGGCGTAGAGGGCACCGGAGATGCCGACACCTTCAGGCGTGAAACGTGCATCGGTGAGCGCATCACTGAGGGCGTCATGGCTTGGCCGCTCCGTGTCGGGACACAAGTTGAATAAACAGGTGGCCGCGGGCCTCGTAGTTGGGAAACTGGTCCCACGAGGCGCACCCCGGTGAGAGCAGAAGCAAGTCCCCCTGGCGTAGGGAGCCTTCCGACCAGGCGTGATCGACAGCCGCTTCCAGCGTGCCGCACACGTGCACGGGTGTGCCCGGGTGGCGCTGCCCGACCAGCGACGCCAGCGCCGGGCCGGTGCTGCCGATGCACCGCAACGAGGCCAGGCGCGTGGCCAGATCGGCCAGGGGGGTCAGGTCGATGTGTTTGTCGTAGCCGCCGGCGATCAGGTGGATGCGCGGAGGGAGATCCGCGGCGTCTCGCAACGCGGCGACGGCCTCGGCCGCTGCCGCGGGCGTGGTGCTCTTGCTGTCGTTGTAGCAGTGCACACCGCCGAAGCAACCGACCCACTGCAGGCGGTGCGGCAGGCCGGGGAACGCGCGCAGCGCCGTGATGACCACGGCGTCCACGGCGTCACGGGTGGCCAGCGGTTCGGCTTCGCTCAGCACACCCCGGCAGGCCTCAAGGGCCTGCAACGCGTTCACCTGGTTGTGTGATCCCGCTACGCGCAGGGGCTCGGCCAGGCGTCGCCCGCCGGTGCAGACTGTGCGCTGCCGCCCAGCCCACGACTCCAGGCCCGGCCCGAGCACCGCGGTGTCGTCGGCTTGCTGATGGTGCATCAGATGACGCTTGGACTCGGCGTAATGGTCGAACGTCCCGTGCCAGTCCAGGTGGTTCTCGCGGAGGTTCGTCACCACCGCCACACGGGGTGACCACTCCAGGTGCAGGCTGATCCAGTGGAGCATGGCCGAGCTGAGTTCAAGGACAACCCAGTCGGGGTCGTCGGGCCCGGCCTGTTCGAGTTCACCCAGCAGCGATCCGCCGAGGTTGCCGCCCAGCCGCACGCGCAGGCGGGCCCCGCGCAGGCCCTCGGCGATCATTGCGCTGGTCGTGCTCTTGCCGACGCTGCCGGTGATGCCGACGGTGCGGCGCTGCCAGCCCAGTTCGTGCAGGCGCTGGATGCAGAGCACGATCTCCGCTGTCACTGGCACGCCCGCGCGCCGTGCCGCGTCCAGCCACGGATTGTTCCACGGCGTGGGCACCGCCGGGTTGGCCACGACGAGGTCCGTGCCGGCAAAGTCCGACTCCACGTGCCCGCCCAGCCTGAGCGTGATGCGGGCGTCGCCCAACAGGTCGCCCAGGTCCTCCAGCGGCTCGGCGAGTTGATCGGCGGGCTTCGTGTCGGTCACCAGCACGCGCGCGCCCCGTCCGACCAACCAGCGCGTCACGCCCACACCACCGCCGAAGCGCCCCAGCCCCATCACGGTGACACGCCGGCCTCGCAGATCGAGCATGCGTGAGTGTACGTGTGGTGCCGCTCAGCGCGGATGCCACTCGCGCGCCTCAGTGTGCCGGCGTGCCGAGTGCCAGATCCTGCCCGTCGCGGATGAACCGGCAGAGCGCGTGCATCAGGTCACGGCTCACGGGGCCGGGGGCAGGAAGGGCGCGGGCGTCCAGGTGCGTCACGGCGGAGACCATGGTGGTCGTGCCGACCAGCAGCACCTCCTCGGCCTCGTCAAGCTCCTCGGCGTGGATGCGCCGCTCGGTCAGGTTCGGGCAGGCGTGGATCAGGATGCGTCGGGTCACGCCATCGAGGATGGGTGGGTCGTCGAGCGCCGGGGTCACCGGGTCCTCGGCGCCCCGCGGGACGATGACGACATTGCTGTAGGTGCCCTCGCTCACCAGTCGCCCGGAGGGGGTGTCGCGCACAAGGATCGCCTCGTCGGCCTGGTGAGCCGCGGCGCCGTCGATCGCCGCCAGCACCCCCCCCAGCAGCGAGATCGACTTGATGCGCCCGCGCAGCCACCGCCGATCGGGCTGCACCGATGCCCGCTTGAGGAGGGGTTCCGGTGCATCAAAGGGCACCGCAGGCAGCGGGGTGCAGTAGCCGAAGACCGTCGGTGTGGTGGATGCATCGGAGACTCGGGTTCGGTTGGGACCACGCGACAGGTCCGGCGTGCCGCGCGTGATCTGCCAGTACACGAACGCATCGGACAGGGCGTTGGCCTCGAGCAGGGCGTCGGTCAGTGGGGCCAGTTGCCGGGCATCCCACCGGATGCCGGTAGCGGCCAGCCCTTCGGTCAATCGTTCGATGTGCAGGCCCATCCCGACGATGCGGCGCGACCCTTCCGGCGTGCGGATCGAGCGCAGGCCCTCGTACACGCCGTCGCCGAAGATGAACCCGCGGTCGAAGACCGAGATCCTCGCGGCGTCATGCTCGACCAGTTCTCCGTTCAGGTGCACCAGCACACAGGGAGCGTAGCGGCACGCCCGGTGCCCGCGGGATCCGCGTCAGAGGCTGGAGATCGGGTCGACATCGACGGCGGTGTGCGCATCGCTGGTCAGCAGGCCCCTGGCTCGCACCGCACCCAGCACCTGCTGCAGCAGCCCTCTCGACGCGGCCAGCACGAGGATGTCCACGCGGTGATGGTCGTGAAGCCGGGCCAGGGGGCACGGTGCCGGCGTGCGCAGGCGCACCCCCTCCGGGGCGGCTTCTTCCAGGGCACGGTAGAGCCCGTCCGCCGCGGCCCGGGCACGGTCGGCGAGTCGATCGCGGCAGACGATGCGGGCCATCTTCGTGATCGGCGGAAGGTTCGAGCGCGTGCGGATCTCCAGTTCACGGCGTGCGAACGAACCGTAATCGTGGCGCGAGGCCAGCACGATCGCCGGGTTTTCCGGGGCGAGCGTCTGCACGACGACGATCCCGCGCTCGGCCCCCCGCCCCGCGCGCCCGGCCACCTGCGCCACGAGCTGGAACGTCCGCTCCTCGGCGCGGTAGTCGGGCATGTTCAACGACGTGTCGGCGCTGACGACTCCCACCAGGCGCACGTTGGGGAAGTCCAGACCCTTGGCGATCATCTGCGTGCCCAGTAGCACGCGCACGCGCCCCGACGCGAAGCGGTCCAGAGCGTCGAAGTAGTCGTGGGCCCTGTGCATGGTGTCCGAGTCGACGCGGAGCAGCGTTTCGCCCGTCTTCAGCCCGCGCGTGTGCAGGAACTTCCGCTCCAGTTCCTCCTCCAGCCGCTGTGTGCCGGCGCCGAAGCGGTTGACCGCGCGCCGGCAGACCGGGCAATCCCGCGGCAGCAGCTGCTCGGCCAGGCAGTGGTGGCAGCGCACGAACCCGGGGCGAGCCGGGCTCGCCCCGCGGTGGTAGACGCACAGCACGTCGCAGTGGTCGCAGCGCATCACCCAACCGCAGCGAGCATCCGGGCAGCAGATGTAGTTGGCGAACCCCCGTCGGTTCAGCAGCAGGATCGCCTGCCCGCCGCCGGCGAGCGTTCGGTCCAGTTCGCCTTCGAGCGTCGGGCCGAGCAGGTGCAGGTGGTGGTCGCGCCAGCCCCCGGGCCCATCTGCACGGCGCCGGCGCTCCTCGGTCATGTCCACGATCGATACCTGCGGCATCGCCGTACCGGTGGCCCGGGCCGTGAGGCGGTGCAGCCTGTAGCGCGCGCCGGGGCCGACCGCGTTGGCCCAGGACTCCAGCGAGGGCGTGGCCGAGCCCAGCACGACGGGGCACCCTTCGATCTGCGCGCGCTTGATCCCGGCATCGCGCGCGTGGTAGCGGGGGAGCTGGTCCTGCTTGTAGGACGTGTCGTGCTCCTCGTCGACGATCACCAGCCCAAGGCGCGGCAGCGGTGCGAACACCGCCGAGCGAGCCCCGACGACGACCCGCACCCGTCCCGCCGCAGCCTCGGCCCACTGCGAGTGTCGCTGCGCGCTGGACAGCCCCGAGTGCAGAACCGCCACCGTGCCCGGGCCGAACCGCTCCAGGAATCGTCGGCTGGTCTGGGGCGTCAGCGCGATCTCCGGCACCAGCACGACCGCCCCAGCCCGATCATCGCCTTCCAGGAGCCGCGCCAGCAGATGCAGGTAGACCTCGGTCTTGCCCGATCCGGTCACGCCGTGCAGCAGGTGGACCGCGAACCGTCCCAGGTCGGGCGTGATCGCTTCGACGATCGTCCGCTGCTCCAGGTTCAGTGTCGGTGGCGTGCTTCGTGTCTCCGCACCGCGGGCCTGCGCTCTGGACAGGCCGGCATCATGCCCCGGCACGCTCACCACGCTCTGCCGGATGGCCGTCAGCAGGCCGGCCTCGACCAGTCGGCGAATCCCGGGCGTGGAGAGCCCTTCGACCGCGGCGCTCAGGGCCCTTGGGGTCAAGGGCCAGACATCCTCGGGCAACTCCGCGACGCGCGCCCACACCTTCCGAAGGCGTGGGCGCAGGGCTTCGGCGGCGGCACTTGGGGCCCCGGCGCTCGCCTCCGCACGCCGAAGGACCGTCACCGACTTGCGTCCGACCTGTCGGCTGACCGCCGCGGGGATCATCGACGCCAGCACCATGCCCAGCGGGCAGATGTAGTACCCCGCCATCCATCGGGCCAGGTCCATCAGCGCCGGTGTGAGCACGGCATCCGAAACCTTCAGGATCGCCTTGGCACGGTGCGGCGGAAGATCGCCGAGCAACGCTCCACCGCCGACTTCGGTGACGACGCCGTTCGTAGGTGTGTCGCTGCGCCCGAGGGGGACGACCACGATCTGGCCGGGCCTGAGCGTTGTGTCCGGCGGGACGGCGTAGGTCAGGCCGTCCTCGTCCTGGGCGTGAGCACCGCCCGAGCCTCCGCCGGTGGCAGTGCCGCCTCCGGTGCCGGCCTGAGTGCTGGACGGTTGTCTGCGGCGATGCACAGCGCTCTCAATTCCCCGGTGGGGGACCACCCGTGCGTACGCGCACGGCGTGGCTGGCGGATCGGTCGTTTTCGCGAAGAGCGTGGACACGTCGGCATCCGGTGCGGGAAATGCGGCCGGCTCATCCACCGGCGCGACGGTCTACACTAGCCGCCGATGCAGAACGATCGGCTCACTTCGGGCGGCGCACGGACCGGACGGCTGGCTCTCCAGGATGGCACGGTGTTTACCGGCACCGCCTTCGGTGCGACCGGGCGAGGGCTGGCCGTCGCCGCGGAGGTCGTTTTCAACACGGCGATGTGCGGTTACCAGGAGGCCCTGACCGATCCGTCCTACACCGGCCAGATCCTCGTGATGACCGCGTCGCAGATCGGCAACTACGGCGTCAACGAGGACGATGTCGAGTCGGTCCGTGTGCAGGTCTCAGGGTTCGTGGTGCGTGAACTCTCGCGGCTCTCCTCGAACTTCCGGGCCACCGGTGACCTGTCGTCGTATCTGGCTGCGGCGGGCGTGCTGGGACTGGCCGACGTGGACACGCGGGCCATCACGCGGATACTCCGTACCGCCGGGGTCATGCAGGGCGTGATCACCGACGCGGACCCATCGGAACTCTCCAACGAGTCGCTCGTGGCCCGGGCCCGCAACGCGCCATCCATGGCCGGGCAGAACCTCGTCCCCCTGGTCGGGTGCAGCAGCGCGCAGACCTGGAATCAGACGCTCGGCGATTGGTCGCCCACCGCGCAGCTGCCAGGGCTGGTCGTATCGAACGGCGACCACACGCCCGGGCGCCGGTACCGCGTGCTGGCGATTGATTGCGGCGCGAAGGCCAACATCCTCCGCAACCTGACCGACCGCGGCTGTGATGTCACGGTCGTCCCGCACACCACCGCGCCATCCGAAATCCGCGCACGCTTCGAGCGAGGCGAAATCGACGGGCTCTTTATCTCCAACGGCCCCGGCGACCCCGCCGCCGTCGAAGCCACGATCGCCACCCTGCGAGACCTGATCGGCGCGGGGGCTCGCCCGACGGCCATCCCGACGTTCGGCATCTGCCTCGGGCACCAGTTGCTCGGTTTGGCTGTGGGGGCGCGGACGTTCAAACTGCCCTTCGGTCACCGCGGCGCCAACCAGCCTGTTAAGAACCTGCTTACCGGCCGCGTCGAGATCACCAGTCAGAACCATGGCTTTGCCGTCGACCCCGACTCGCTCAAGGCCTGCGGCGGTGAGCCGACGCACATCCACCTCAACGACGGGACTCTTGCCGGGTTCCGGCTCAAGGACCGCCCTGTCTTCTGCGTGCAGTACCACCCCGAGGCCAGCCCGGGACCGCACGACTCGGCGTACCTCTTCGACGCCTTTGTGAAGATGATGGGCGACCGCCGTCCGGTCACCTTTGCGGGTTGACCCTGCATACGAGCACGCTCGCACCCTGCGATCAACACGCTCGTTCGGGGCATCGCTCTCCCCTGATCAGGTGGAGCGTACAGTGCGGGTTCGCGCTTCACGCTCGGGTCCGTCATGGGTTCACGAAAGACTCGGCATTACTTTCGGTAAGATCTCCTTGACGAGGGATGCCAAGGCCATGTTCATTCGGCCTGACTGTGGCATAGTGACAAGGGAACGCGGGGGAGGGGGGCGATCACCGGAGATTTCACTCATGCGCAGGTTGAGAGCGATGGTTTATCGAGCGTTCGGGTCACTGCTCGCGGGCGTGGTGGTGTCGTCGGCGTTCGTCCACGCCGTCTCCGCGCCGGCCGGCGCAGTACAGCCCACGCCGCCCCGATCCGTTCGAGCCGCCGCGAACATGGGCGGGGAGATGCGCCTGAGCCAGCGCGACCTGGAGTTCTACGCCCGCCTGCTGCACCTCACACCCGATCAGGTGGACGCGGCGAAGACGCTGCTGGCGGGGCATGCCGACACGCTGACCGCCAAGCGCCAACAACTGCAGAAGATGCGCGAAGAACTGGCCGAGGCCCAGCAGCGCGAGGGCTGGGACCAGGATCGCTGGCAGAAGGTGTTCGAGGCGGAGACCCGCCTGGCCGAGGACGCCGCGGCGGCCGAGCGGGCCTTCCTGGAAGACCTGCGGACGCTGCTGAAGCCAGAGCAGGAGGAACACTGGCCCCGCGTTGAGCGGGCCGAGCGCCGCGCCATGTCGTCGCGTCTGTTCCGCGATGCCCCGTTCATGGCCACCGCGGTGGATTTTGTGCGGATGGTCGATGAGCAGAAGTTCGCGGAGCCCGAGCGGGACGTCATCGACCCCGTGCTGAAGCGCTACGAGGCCGACCTGGACCTGCTGCTGGTCCGCTTCCAGCGGACGTTCGACGACCTGCTCGGCGATGAGGCCAAAATGCGGCGGATGCAGGACCAGAGCGACCCGGAGGAGATGGAACGGGTCATGAACCAGTTTCTGGAGATCGCGCGGCGAATTCGCGACCTCAATCGTCGCACGGTGCGCGAGGTGGCCGAGATGCTCCCTCCGCGCAAGGGGATGCGACTGGCCGACACCTTTCGCACGCGCGCGTTCCCGCGCCTCGGGATCGCCATGGTGCACGCTTCCTTCGCGACAAGAGCCATCGATCAGGTCGAGCAGTTCGAGGACCTCAGCGAGGATCAGCGCCGCAGCCTGATCGCTCTGGAGGAAACCCACGCCCGCGACCGGCGCACGACCTTCGAGACCGCCGAGCGCACGATCATCGAATGGGAGGACAACCTGACCTTCCGCCGCATGATGGAAGACCCCATGGGGTCGATGCGGTCGATGATGGAAACGCTCCAGGAACTGCCGGGCAAACTCCGGGCCGTCGACGAGCGCGTGTACAACTCCCTCAGGGCCATGCTCACCCCGGCCCAGACCGAGCGGTTGATCCCGATACCAACGGACTCGCCCCCGATGCCGTCTTATGGAGGTATGGGTGGATCTGAACCTTGACAAGTGGGCCAGCGGATCGGGTTTTGTACGCATAGTGGCGTTGCACTTGCAACTGATCGTGACTTGGGCAATATCGCACTGGCCGCGGGCGTTGGCGCTGCCTGGCGGACGGCCGTGAGCCGGTCTGTTCGTTGCAGTTTTTCTGAGCGCCCCGGAACAACCAGCGGAGTGGATGCGATGATGCGTGGACTTTCCAAACGTGTGCTGACCCTGAGTGCGGCTGTGGTCATGGCGGTGGCGGGCTACTCGATCAGCGTCGAGGCCCAGCCCGGACGTGGCGGCGGTCCGCCCGGTATGGGCATGAACCTGCGCCAGATGATGGGAGGGACCGACTTCCGCATTTCGCCGCAATCGATCGAGATGTACGGCAAACTCCTGGGCATGACCGAGGACCAGGTCGAGGCGGCCAAGGCCCTGCGCCAGGGTCACGTCGAGTCGCTCCAACCGAAACTCGAGGAGCTCAACCGCGCCCGCGAGGAGGCCCGTGAGGTCTTCCGCGAGACCCGCGACCCCAGCGTCTGGCAGGGGCTGATGGAGCAGACCGAGAGCGTCTCCGACGCGCGCGAGAAGGCCGAGAAGGCTTTTCTCGACGACATGAAGACCCTCCTGAACCCCGAGCAGGCCGCCAAGTGGCCGCGGATCGAGCGGGCCCAGCGGCGCGAGTCGCTCTCGATGGGCGGCCTGCCCTTCGGCATTCCGGGCGACCGTGTTGACCTGTTCCGCCTTGTGCAGCGCGTCGATCTTGACGCCGAGGAGATGGCCAAGGTCGACCCCGTGCTCGAGCGGTACGAGGCTGAACTCGACCCCGCCCTGGCCCGCCGCACGCAGCTGCTTGACGACGGCATGAACCGCATGCAGGAGTTCTTCCAGGCGTTCCAGGAAGGGCGCACCGATGAACTCAACCGTCGCATGAACGAGTTCCGCGACGCGATGGTGCGAATCCGTGACGTGAACCGCCGCTACATCCGCGAGATCGAGGCCCAGCTCTCTCCCGAGAGCGCGGCCAAGGTCAGCGACGAGTTCCGCCGCGAGGCCTACCCGCAGGTCTACGCCCAGCAGCGCTGGGGTCTGCGGGCGCTGGAGGCGGCCATGGCCTTCGAGGATCTCAACTCCTCCCAGAAGCAGAGCATCGAGGCCATCCGCGAGTCCTATCTCCGCGACCTTTCCACCATCAACGACCGAGCCGAGAAGGCCGTCGATGAGTCGAGCATGCAGGCCTTCGATCTCAACCGCATGATGCAGGGCGGCTGGATGGGCGGCAACAACGAGGCCATGCAGCGACTCCGCAACGACCGGCGCGAACTGGACGACCGCGCCGACAAGTCGCTCCGCGACCTGCTCACCGAGGATCAGGCCGCGCGGCTCCCCGCGCGTCCCGCCCTGGAGCGGGGCGGTGGCGACCGTCAACGCGGCGCGGGCGGCGGCATGCCCGGCGGTGGCGAGCAGCCTCGTCGCCCTCAGCAGCAGCCCCGCGGCAACCGCGTGAACTGACGACCCCGGCTCAACGCCGGGCATCGCAGGATCACGGTCTGCCCCGTGGGTGATCGAAGCTTCCGAGCATCATGTGCGGCCTACTCCGGCCCGGTCCTTGGCGACCGGGCCGGTTTTTTCCGGTGCATCCTGTGGGCCAATCCGGCAGTTTCCGCCCGGTACCGGACAACAGCACCTCACCCCTGACGGGCCTGGCCTTCGAGCGCATCTAGGCTTCCCGCGAAGGACCCTGCTCAGACCCGGTACGCGGGGTACCGATGACTGTTCGCGTTCCTGTTCGCCGGAGATGATCCCATGCTGACCCCATGCCTCACCGCTCCTCGCCAGGCCGTCCCGGCTCCACGCGAGTCTCGCCCTCTATCCCGATGGACGGCCAAGGTCATGTTGGTGGCCGGGGCGATGGTGTGGGTTGGTGTGTCGTGCGAGGCACACGCCCAACCCCCCCCAACCCCCCCAACCCCCCCAACCCCCCCAACCCCCCCAACCCCAATCAGGTGTTCGTCAGATCGAGGTGGGCGGGAGCGGTGCTGCACCGATCATCCGGTCGCTCGGCGGGGCATTCGGCGGAGTCCAACAGGACCCGGTGCTCCGGCCCGACGTGTTCGATCGCACGTCCCGGGTCTTGGGCCTGACCGAAGAGCAGGTGGCCGGGGCCAGGGCGCTGCAGCAGGGCCACCTGGAGGCGCTCCGCTCGCTTCAGGACGAGTTCCGGCAGGCCAGCGAGGAGGCTCGCGAGCACTTCCGCGAGACACGGGATCTGTCGGTGTTCGAAGCCCTCAACGAGAAGACGGAGTCCCTGCGCCGGGCGATGAATGCCGCGGCCGAGGCCTTCAAGGACGATTTCCGCGTCATGCTGACGCCAGCGCAGATGGAGCGCTGGCCCCGGTTCGAGCGAGCGCTGCGCCGCGAACGGGCCGGCTCCGGCGGGGTCGTGTTCATGTCCGTCCCCGGGGAGCGCGTGGACCTGTTCCGGCTGTTGGACGGGATGGACCTCTCCGAGGAGCAGCGGGCGGAACTCGACCCGGCCCTGGAGCGGTACGAACTGGAACTCGACGCCGCGCTCACCGAGCGCCTCAGGATCAACGACCGTTCGCCCGGTCCGCGCCCTGCGGGGGCGGGCGTGCCCGCGCCCGTCACGGTCCGCATCGAGGACCCCGAGGCGCTCACCAGATGGTTTGATGAGATGCGCGGCGCGAGCATCAGGCTCCGCGACCTGAACCGGCGCTTTGCCCGCGAGGCCGAGTCGGTCATGACTCCCGAGCAGGCCGTGGCGTTCCGTGACCGGTACCTCCGCGAGAGTTACCCCGGCGTGTATGCCGCCCGGCGCCGCGGCGAGGAGGCGATCCGTCAGGCGTCGTCCATGGATGATCTCACCACCGAGCAGGGGCAGCGGCTCGATGAAGTCCGCGAGAAGTACCAGCGCGAATCCGAGGCCCTGGACGAGCGAGCCCGGCGTGCCCTTGACGAGGCCGCCTTGCCGGCCGCGCGTGAGGGCCGGGGCGGCGAGTCGCGAGTCGAAGTCCGTACGACCATGATGATCACCAGCGACGGCACGACGACCACGATGGATTCCGGCCAATCCGGTGAGTTTGCCCGCGAGCGGCGCGAGCTCGAGTCTCGCACGCTTGACTCCGTTCGGGCTTTGCTCAGCGAGAACCAGCGCCAGCGCCTGGCACCGGTTCCAGGCGAGCGTCGTTCGTCGGCCGGAGGCTGAGAACTCGTCGTGCGTCCAATCCTGGTGCCCTTCACCAGCACCGATCGGCACCACCCGAGCGTACCCCGGTCGGGATGCAACTTCGCCGGGGTTCTGGCGTTATACCGTTTCCCGGTCGCCGAGGTCATGGGCCGTCCTTGCCCTCGGGTTTGGCTGGTTTCTGGTTGGGGGCCTCCCGATGCCCCGAGGCTTCGACTGGAACCCTGCCCGGGGTGATGGCCGGACCTTTTCAAGACGCCACGAGCGCTCGACGAGCACGCATGGACAGCACAAGCCCGGCCACAACTCTGACTCAACCGGCGACCGGGGCTTCGCCCCAGGACCCGCTGATCTCGGCACCCACAGCCGTCAACGGCCACGCCCCGGCGACCCCTTCCACCATCGCGGCCACGCCAAGCACCACGCCCGTGCGAGGTCGCGCGGTCATTGAACTCACCGAAAAGCCGTCGATCGACGGGGTTGCGGCCAGGCTTCTCACCCCCGAACAGGCCTCTCGGCTCAAGGCCGTGCCGTACGCCTTTGATGGCCGGCGCGTGCTGGTCGTCATGGCCGACCCGGCCGACACCGCCGCTGCCGATGAGTTGAGCGTGCTGGCCGGGCGACCGATACGCCGCGCGCGTCTGCCCGAGGACCAGTTCGAGGAGTTGCTGCGCTCCGCGTACGGCGCCACGGCCACGCAGATGGCCCAGCGACTCGGCGGCGCGGAGGAAGAGGACGAGCTGCTGGCCAACCTCACCGCGGTGGACGCGCAGGACGTTCACCGGATGGCCGAGGAGCCCTCGGTCGTCAACCTCGTCAACCTCATCATCCTCGAAGCGGTCAAGAGTCGCACCTCCGACGTCCACATCGAGCCGTTCGACCGGTCGCTGGTGGTGAAGTACCGCATCGACGGCGACCTGAAGCCCCAGACCAGCCCGCCCAAGGCGCTCCAGGCGGCCATCACCAGCCGCATCAAGATCATGGCCGGCATGGATATCGCTGAGCGGTACGTTCCGCAGGACGGGCACATCACCCTCCGCTTCGAGAACCGCAAAGTCGACATCCGCGTCAGCACTGTGCCGACGATCTACGGCGAGTCGGTCGTCATGCGTATCCTCGACAAGCAGTCGGTCCAGCTGGACCTGCAGGCCCTGGGCATGAGCGACGCCGACCGCGCGGAGATGGACCGGCTCCTGGCCATGCCACACGGCATGGTGCTCGTCACCGGTCCTACAGGCTCGGGCAAGACCACGACCCTCTACGCCGCCCTCACCAAACTCTACGACCCCACGCTCAAGATCATCACCGTCGAGGACCCGGTCGAGTACGAACTGGGCGGCATCAACCAGATCCCCGTGAACCCCGACCGCGGGCTGGAGTTCGCCACGGGACTGCGGTCGATCCTCCGGCAGGACCCCGACGTCATCATGGTCGGCGAGATCCGCGACGGCGAAACCGCTGAGATCGCGGTCCGCGCCGCGCTGACCGGTCACCTGGTGCTGAGCACACTGCATACCAACGACGCAGCCAGCGCGATCGGGCGACTGCTCGACATGAGCGTTGAGCCCTTCCTCCTGGCCAGTGTGGTCGAGGGCGTGCTGGCCCAGCGGCTCGGGCGGCGCATCTGCCAGTCCTGCGTCCAACCCATGGAGATCCCCGAGGCCTTGCGCCACCGCATCCTCGCGACCGAGGCCCCGCTCTTCCCCGGAGGGCGCGCGTTCAAGGGCGCCGGCTGCGACAAGTGCGACGGGAGCGGGTACCGTGGACGCATCGGCTACTACGAGATGCTCACCGTGACGCCGGCCATGCGCCAGCTCATCGCCGGCGGCAAGTCCACCAGCGCCGACCTGCTCGCGCACGCCGCGCCGACCCACATCTCCATGCGCCGCGACGGCCTCCTCAAGGCCTCCAAGGGCCTGACCACCGTTGAGGAGGTACTCCGCGCGACGCAGGACAGCGAGGTCATGATGTCGCCGGGCAACAAGAGCGGAGTGGCGGGCGTGAAGCCCGCGTGATCGTTCGGTTCGTGCCCGCAGTACCCAAGGACGCGGTCGTGCCCACGTTTCGATACACCATCCCGGGTGCCGGCGCCAAGGGCGGGACTGTCGAAGCCCCCGACCGCGCCTCGGCCCTGCGCGATCTGATCGCCCGGGGTGTCACCCCGGCCTCGCTGGAGCCCGTCGGGTCACACGCCGCGTCGCACGCCAACGGCACCTCCAACGGTGCAACACACGGGACGACCCCGCCCGCACCCTCACCCGCGGGGTCGATCCCCGGCAGGCCCGACGCGCCCTCGCCATCGCGGCCGACCGGTGTGCCGAAGGTCTGGAAAAAGGGAGAAACTGCCGCACCGCGCGGGCGGTCGGTCATGAATCTGGCCGAGACCGCCTCGTTCATCCGGGAACTGGCGACGGCGATCCAGGCCGGCCTGCCTCTGGTTCCCGCGCTGCGCACACTCGGGCGTGCCGGTCGCACCAGGGGCCAGCAGGTGATGCTGAATCACCTGCTGGAGCGCGTGGAGCAAGGGGCCCCGCTGGCCGAGGCGATCCGCAGTTGGGGCAAGCCGTTCGATGAACTGGTGATCAACCTCGTCCGCGCCGGCGAAGCCTCCGGGCGCCTGGCCGACACGCTGCACCAGGCCTCGGACCTGCTCGAACGCGACCTGCAGATCCGGCGGATGATCCTCTCGGCGACGCTCTACCCCATCATCCTGCTGGTGCTGGTGTCGATCGCCGTCGCGGCGGTCACCACGGTCATCGTGCCGCGCGTGCTCAAGCCGCTGGAGGGTCGGCGCGTGGAACTGCCCATCCCGACGCAGGTGGTGCAGGGATTCGCCAACTTCATGTCCTCGTCGTGGTGGCTGGTGCTTCTGATCATCGGCGCGGCCGTCTTCGCGATCGTGCAGGCGCGGCGCATGCCGGGGCCCCGCCTGGCCATGGACGGGTTCCTCCTGCGGATCCCCGCCCTGGGCGACATGCTGCGAGACGCCGCCGTCGCGCGCTTTACGCGCACGCTCGGCACGCTGGTCCGCTCCGGCCTGCCGGTGCTGACGGCCCTGCGCCTGACCAGCGCAACGATGACCAACACCGCCATGCGACAGGCCGTCGAGCGCGTCTGCGACGACGTCCAGGGCGGCAAGACCATCGCCGGTCCGCTGGAGAAGAGCGGGATGTTCCCGCCGCTGCTGGTCCAGATCGTCTCGCTGGGCGAGCGCTCGGGCAAACTGCCCGAACTGCTCGGCCAGGCGGCCAACTCGCTCGACTCGCGCACCGAGACCCGCGTCAAGGTCTTTACCGGTCTGCTCCCGCCGATCCTGGTCGTCGGCGTGGCGATCATCGTCGGATTCGTCGTCGCGGCGATCATTCTGCCGCTCCTGCAGTTGCAGGACGAGGCCGGAAGGTTCTGACCCCCACCCGGCCGTCTCCGGCCGTACCCATCAGGCTCCGTTCGCACGCACCGTTCGCAGGAACACCCACGCACAGTCACGCAGTCTCAGGAGGCCCCGCCATGCTGCTCACACTACGGACCCCCGCTCCCCGCGCCGCACCGTCCCTGTTCCGCAGGGGGCGCCGCGGTGCTCGCGGGTTCACGCTGGTCGAGATCATTGTCGTCATCATCATCATCGGCGTTCTGGCAACACTGGTTGCGCCGCGATTGATCGGCCGCGTCGGCCAGAGCAAGCAGGCCGTCGCCGCCAGCAAGGCCGCTGACCTGGCCAAGCAGGTGCAACTGTTCCTGCTGGACAACGACGGGCGATTCCCCAGCGGCGCGACGCTGCGCGGCATCCTGCTGCAGCGCCCGTCGGACATGGCCGAGAGCAAGTGGAAGGGGCCGTACGTCCAGAACGAAGACGCTCTGCTCGACCCGTGGGGCAACGAGTTCATGCTCGTCGTCCCAGGGCGGCGCAACGTGGACTTCGACATTGTCAGTTACGGCTCCGACGGCAAGCCCGGAGGCACCGGCGACGACGAGGACATCATCAAGCCGTGACCATCGTCCCGGCCCAACCCGAAAGACGCCCGCACAAGGCCGCGCCCACGGCGTTCACGCTTTTCGAGGTGATCGTCGTCGTCGTTATTGTCGGCATCCTGGCGATGCTGACCGTGCCGCGCCTGTTCGGGTTCACCGCCCGGCAGGCCAGGGTCGAGGCCGAGTCGGTGGCCCTCATGGTCTCGTCGCTCGGCCAGCGCTGGGCCGCAGGCAGCGCCGGGCTCGCCCTGGTGTACGACCCTTCGCAGCGACGCCTTTCGCTGGAGGAATGGAGCACGGGCGACGCCCTCGAGGTTGAGTTCGGGCGTCAGGCACGACCACCCGAGTGGGTGGAGTCCCGCCTTACTCCGCCGATCACGCTGACCGTCATCCGCGTCGAGCAGGTGTTTTTCGACGGCCAGGTCGCCGATGCCGCGCGCGGGTTCCGCATGGAGATCCCGCGCGGCCTCCCCCGGCCGGCCCTCTCGCTGTACCTGGTCCCCGCCGAGGACTTCGCAGGTCTCCCGGCGGGCGTGGCCTGGCAGGTGGACCTGAACGTCGGAAGGACCGCCGCAACCCTGATGGATCTGGACCCGGGCAGTCTCTGGCACCCCGGACGCGATCGAACCATTGACCTCGACGCCCGGACAGCACGGTCCACGGCATGGTGACCGCTCTTTACGCGAACGCCCCCTCACGCGTTCCCGGAGTTCCGCCCTTGAGCCCCGCCCTTTCCAGCAGCCCCGCGCAGATTACCCACGCCCGGCGCCTGCGCTCCGGCGTGGCCCTGCTGGACGCCATCGTGGCGGCGGTGATCCTGGGGGTGGCGCTGGCGGCGATCATCGGGCTCCAGGGCCGGGCGATCTCGGCGCAGTCCGTCGGCGAGCAGTTGGCTACCGCCGCACGGCTGGCCGACGAACAGTTGAACCTCGTGCTGGCCCGCGGCCCCGACGACTACGCGCGGCGATTCCCGATGCAGGGGCCCTGCGACGAACCGTTCGAGAGTTTCCGTTACGACCTGACCATCTCCGGTGGCATTGGGCAGCAGCCGTACTCGGTCGGCGTCGTGATCTCTTGGGAGACTGCCTCCGGGCCCAGGTCCGTCGAGGTCCGAACGCTCATGGCTCCGCGCCCCGGTGAACAGCCGGAGCGGCGTCCGGATGAAGCCGTCAACCGGAACGGCGGCGGGGGGTTGCCGTGAGCCGAGTGAGGACGCTCCATCATGGCGAGCCCGTTCGCCGCGCCGGCTTCACGCTGGTCGAGATCATCGTGGTCACGCTGATCATCGCCATGATCTCCGGCGCGACGACGCTGGTGATTTCGCGCTCGCTGTCGGTCAAGCGGACGTCCGCGGTGCGTCACGAGGCTCACGCCCGGGCCAACGCGGCCCTGGCGATGATCGTCCGCGACCTGCAGAACATCGCCCGCGAGAACGACCCCGCGCGGGCCCTGCTGCGCGTCTCTTCCAGCGGCGCCCGCGACGCGTTCTCCGCCCGTGACGAGATCCTGCTCTTCGTGCGGTCCAACAGCGTCGTGCGCCCTGCCAGCCCGCAGCCCGAGGGACCCTACCGCGAAGTGCAGTACCGCGTGCAGGACGACCTGGAGCCCGACGACCTGCGCCTGCCCATCTCCCTCTGGCGCCGTGAGGACCCCTTCCCCGACGACTACGTCGATGCCGGTGGTGTGGCGGCTCCTGTGGTTTCTGGCGTAGTCGGGCTGCGATTCGAGGCCGCCGACCGCGACGGCACCTGGCTGCGGGCCTGGGATTCCGATCAGGACGGCTACCCCTACGCCATCCGGGTCATCGTGACCGCCGCCAGCATGGACAACAACGACCAACCTTTCACCGCGGTCGCCAGGGCCGTCATCCCGATCGACCGGACACCCTTGCCGCGCGTTCCAGAGCCGCCGCTGCCGCAGACGCTCTCGCAGATCCCTGCCGGCGGCCTGGGTGGCGGGGGGGGTGGGGGCGGTGGGTTTGGTGGCGCAGGTGGAGGAGGTGGTGGTTTTGGCGGCGGAGGACAGGGAGGTGGTGGTGGAGGCTTTGGAGGAGGGGGGGGGGCCGGTGGCCGTCCCGGCGCGGGTGGTGGGGGGGGGGGGCGTCCGGGAGGTGGTGCGGGCGGAGGAGGCGGTGGCCCCGGTGTAAGACCCGGGGGTGGTCCAGGTGGTGCACCGGGAGGAGGGCCGAGCGGTGCTCCGGGCGGTGGCCCCGGTGGAGGAGCGGGTGGTGGAGCGGGCGGAGGGCCGGGGGGGGCGCCGTGATGACTCGCCGATCATCAGGTACGCCATCGCCCCAACTACGCCATCCGCGCAGGGCTTTCGCCCTCGCCGTGGTGCTCTGGACGATCGCGATGTCGTCGCTGGTGCTGCTGGCGATCCAGACGACGGCGTGGCGTCAGGCCGCCGACGGGCGTGAAGTGCTCGGGCGTGTTCGCGCGTACTGGGCGGCCCGCGCGGGCGTCGAGGCGCAGATCGCGAGGTTGCAGGCCGAGTCGCAGCTGGCCCGTCCGCTTTCCACGCCGGCACTGCTCAAGGCCCTGGCCGATGTCTCCACCGGCTCACTCGATGGTCCGACCTTCGAAGTCTTCAGCGGGCAGGGCGGGCGTGCCGTCCCCGGCCCGGCCGATGCGCACGCCAAGATCAACATCAACACCCTCCGGCGGAACGACCTGCTGCTGTTCCCCTCCATGACCGACGACATGGCCAGCGCGATCCTGGACTGGATCGACGCCGACGACATCCCTCAGGCCGCCACGGGAGGTTCGGGTGGCGCAGAGTCGGAAACGTACCTTGGGCTCACGTACTCCTACCGCCCGCGCAACGCCCCGATCCGCACGATCGCGGAACTGGTCCTGGTCAAAGACGTGCCCCCTGAACTGGTCCGCGGTGTCGACTACGACCTGTCCGGCATCGCCACACCCGACAACGCCAACTACAACCTCTCGGGCTACGTCACCTCGCTGACCGGGGAACTCGACGCCGGGTGGTCGGCTCTCCTGACCGCCTCGTCGGCCGGCGGCGGGCTCTCGCCCACCAACGAGCCCCGGGTGGACCTGGCCACGGCCTCGGCCGGTGATGTGGCCAGTGTTCTGCGTGTCACGTCCCAGCAGGCCCAGGCCCTGGTCGACATCGCCCGGACCGGTCAGGCCGCGATGGAGGACTTCATCCGCCAGGACCTGACCCAGCTCAACAACGTGGCCCAGCAGATCCTCAATCCTCCCCAGCCGGGGCAGCGTCCCAGGGGGGTCACGCAGATTCCGCCCCTGTCACGCGAACAACTGGCCCTCCTGTACGACTCCTACTCGGTCGGTGACCCGATCGCAACCGGTGTAGGGAAGCTCAATATCAACACCGCGCCGACCGAGATGTTCGAGTTTCTCGCCGGCGTCACGCCCGAGTTGCGCGAGGCCCTGATCGCGTACAGGGATGGGCGCGGCGGGGAAGTCTCGAGCATCATCGACCTGCTCGAGGTGCCCGGGATCACCCGCGGGCGGCTGGCCACGCTCGCTCGCCAGTTGGGGACCAGGTCGGACGTCTTCGAGTTCATCGCCCGTGGACGCGACCCCGGCACGGGGATCGAAGTGGAGATGCATGTCGAGATTGAACGGACCACTCTTCCCGTCACGATCCGCAGCATGATCGTGCGCTAGCCTCTGTGCCCTGCCCAGCACCCCTCACAGCGCCCTGTCGGTGTTCCCGCCCCCCGCCCTTCCCGCTCGCAGAAACACACAATCACCAGCCGACGCTCACGATGACGACCGCTTCACCACTCTCCCCGACTCAGGCTCAGCCCGCCAAGGCCCCAACCGTGCCCGCATCCGGTTCACGCCGCGCTTCGGGGCCGCGCCCGCGCAAAGTGCTCGTTGCGCACCTGCAGGGCGACACGGTGCGACTGGTGACCGCACGCCCGGGCGCAGCCGGAGAGCCCCCGCTGGTGGTTGAGGACGCGCGCTCCGTCGCCGCCTCCTCGCTGACCGGCAGCGACCCCACCCCTCGCTCGGGCGTGGACTACGCCGTCATCATTCTTCCCACGTTCTCTGCGGTCGGACGTGTCGTGACGGGAGAGATGCCCGAAGACGGCGACTCAGTGACCCTCGCCGGCGTTGCCTCGCTCCTGGCCGAGGCGCACCTGGGGTCGGTGCCGTCGCACAGGCGCTCCGCGGGCGTGCTTCGGCTCTCCGAGAGCGGCCCGTCGGCCACCGCCGTCGTCGGATGGCTCGGCACCACGCCGCCTCCGCTGCTGGCGCTGAGCGAATCGCGTCGCGTGGACTCCTGGCTCCCGGAGTTCATGGCCCTGGCCTGGCTGGCCCGGGTCGGTCGTTCCGGGGCGCGGTCCGATACTTCACCGGATTCCGTGAGCGTGTACGCCGACCGGCGGTCAGGCGAGATCGCTTCCGTCGCGGCCGGGCCGGAACGCGTCTGGGTCCGCAACCTGGTTGAAGATCCCGAGGACGATTGGCGTGGGGCGGTGCTCGACGCCTGCGAGCAGTGCCTGGCCGCGGCCGGGGCAGAGCGGGTCGAACCCATTGAGCCCGACCCAGACCAGGCCGTCACCCTCGTGATCAACGGAGCGGCGCAACTCGGCTCGCGACTGGGTGGTGTGCCCGCCGACCCGGCGTGGCTGCGGGAGTACGGCGTGGCTCTCGGCGGGGCCGCATGGGCCCTGATGGCCGCGCCCAACGAGCGCACGATCGGCGAACTTCGTCAGGAGCCCCCCAGCGCCGGGTCGCGCTGGGTGACCGCGACGGTGAACTGGTTCTCCTCGCCTGTCCGCGCCGGCGCACTCATCGCCGCGTGCCTGGCCCTGCTCATGCTGATCCCGCTGGCGACCACCTACGCCCGCGTGCTGGCGCTGCGCCAGGAAGTCGAGCGCACCGGCGGCAGTGATCAGGCGCTCCGGCTCGCCGAGGAAGCGGATCTCTACGCCTTGGCCCGCGAGCGTTCCTGGCCTGTCACGCGACTTCTGGCCGAACTGGTGGGCACCGCTCCGCGCGACGTCTCCATCGACACCGTCAACATCAAGGTCGGCGATCCCGTCCGCGTCGGCGGTACCAGCGACAGCCCCGACGCGGTCACGCGCTGGCGCGCGGAGCTGGCCCAGAACCGCGTCTTCGAGAACGTGCAGATCCCCCGCTCCGCCAGCGATCCCGGCGGGGCCTTCGAACTGACCGCTCGGATCGCTCAGCCCCTGCTGGCCCTGGCCGGCGATCCCGCGGCCATCGAGCGTGCCAACCGCGAGGCCGCACGCAACGCGACGGTCATCGAGACACCCACCGCCGCGCCCGCAACGGCAGCCCGTACCACCGCCGGGACCGGGCGCACACCCCTCCCCTCGACCGGTACCAACCGCCGCACACCCGCGCGAAACGGCTCCGGTGGCGCTCCCGCCGCGCCGACCGGGACGCCCCTGCCCGCGGCCGATCGAACGGCCGTGGCCGTGCCGCGCCCGCTGACCGATGCGCAGATCAACGCGATGGACCGCGCCACGGTGGTCCGTGAATTTGGGGAGCGGCGCCGGGCCTCGCTGCAGAGCAGCGTCTCTCCGGAAGAGCGCGCACGCCTGGAGAACGAGGTCGCCAAGCTCCGTGACCGGTTGCAGTCAGGGGGTGGGTCATGAGCACCTTCCGCGATCAGATCCGCCAGATGCCGGGCTGGATGAAGGCCGCGCTCGTCGGCGTGCTGGCTCTGGGCGTGTACTTCGGCGTTGTGGACCCGCTGGTCAGCGGCTACCGAGAGGAGGCCGCCCGGCTTGAGCGGCAACTCCAGCAGCGAGCGTCCCAGCGCTCGGGCGTGGGTTCCACGCTCGGCGAACTGGAGCGGGCCATGACCGCCCTTGGTCGTCCGAAGCTCCCCGTCAGCGGCGACCCGATGGCCGCACTCGATGAGTTGCTGAGCGCCCTGAGGGCCGACTTCGGCCTGGTGGAACGCGAGCGCATCCGTGCCGTGCCCTCTCAGTTGGCGGTCCCCAACACCATCCGCTGGCTCACGCTGTCGGGCGAGCCTCGCCTGGACCGCTACAGCATCGAGTGGAGGTTCGAGTGCGGCACATCGGAGCTGCTCGGAGTGCTCGAAGCGATTGAACGTTCCCCGGTGGTTCATGCCATCGGTTCGTTGAGCATCCGCAAGGCGTCGGACCCGCGCGCACGCCTGAGCGACGCACAGGATCAACTGGCGGTCATCCTGACCGTCGAGTCGTGGGCCACCCCCGCCGGCGCCCCGACCCTCTTCCCGAGGCTGGCCGAGTCCGTCAGGCCGGCGCGGTCGTCACTCCCGACCACACCCGAGGACCCCGCGGCGAGCAGCGACGACGATGAGGAGGGGGCGCTATGAAATCCGACGGCGGGATCATTTCGGCCCTCCGGGCCTCGGCCGGTGGAACCGGGCGTCTGGGGCTGGTCGCGCTGGCCGCGCTGGTGGTCTGTCTGATGGTGGGGGCGGTTCTCGCCTGGCCGCTCATCAGCCCGCCACCTCTCCCGACGGTCGGTGACGATGTGCAGGCGCTCTCGGATGCCGAACGGACACGCCGTCAAGCCCGCTTTGAAACCGGCCTGCGGCTGGCCAAGGACCGCGTTGCCAATCGTTCACCGTTCTTCCCCAAGCGCGTCGCCCCTCCCCCGGCACCGCCCGCCCCGCTGACCTATGGCGGCCCGGCCCTGTCGGCGATGATCAACGACACCGCCTGGTTCGGCACCGGCTTCGACACGATCCGGCTTCGCCCGGGGGACCCCGAGGTCGACGGGCTTGAGGTGATCGAACTTCGACCGCCGTGGGATGCGGTTGTGCGCTGGCGTGGCGGTGAGTTCACGGTCACCCTGTTCAATCGGTCGCCCGCCGTGCTCACCGGAGCCCTGGACGCGATGCGCAGCGGCGCGGTCTTCCCGGCGCCGGCGCCGCCGGCACCTCCGGTCCCGGCTGAGGCCAGCCGTCCTTCGTCAACGAACGGCAGCGGCGCGGCGCAGCCGTCCGGCGCCGACAAGCCCGCCGACCCCAAGCCCGAGGACCCGAAGACCCCACCGGCGCAGCCCGCCGAACCGGCCCCCTCACAGCCGGCCAACCCCGGATCCGAGCCGGCGCCAGAGCCCCAGCCCCAGCCAGAGCCGGAACCAGAACCAGAGCCTGAGCCGATGCAGGCTCCCGAACCCGACCAGAGATTGCCCGCCGCTCAGACACACGCGCACCAGCCGCGTGACGGGGTGAATGGCACGGCGTGATCGTGGGGAGGTTGGAGCGGTCAATGGCCGAGTGAACCCGTGTGTGGGCTTGGGAACGTGACAGGTCGATTCGCAGAGGCAGCCAGTCGTGGAGCAGACGACGTGAATACCCGGATTTCGCAGACGAGAATCACGAGCACACCCAGCGCGCTTCACCCGGTGAGGAGTGCCCGTGCGCGCAGTGGCACACACCGCACTCTGGACCGCACATCTGGACGGGCCAACCTGGTGGCCGTGGCGTCGGTCGCGGCCGTGGCATTCGTCGCGGGCACGCTGGTCGCGGTGGGGGCCCGCTGGGCGACACCGACCCTTCGAGGAAGTCTGGACGTGATGGAGTCGACCGCGATGGCGGGCATGGTCATGGCCATGGACCAGCAGCCCGCTTCGGAGCCGGCGCCTGGGCAGCCGCTCCCACCGCCGGATGCGCCGCCGATGAACGGCGAGCCTCAGGGTGAGCCTGCGCCCCTCGAGCCCGAGCCGGCGCCCGCCCCGCGACGCATCAGCCCCGCTCAGCCGCCGATCGTGGACCCGCTCGGCCGGCGCATGGACAACGGTGCCCCGACCAAGCTCAGTTTCCGGAACGTCTCGGTCGAGCAGGTGATCCCGTTCATCGTGGAGAGCACCGGCAAGGTAGTTCTGCCGCAGACCGACGTGCTGGCGCGCCGCATCACCCTGCTCAGCGACCGTGAGATCTCGCGACAGCAGGCGTTGGACCTGGTCTTCCTGGCCCTGCAGCAGGCCGGCGTGGCGGTGGTCGAAAGCCGTGAACTCATCCTCCTGCGGGATCAGGCCGAGGTGGACCGTCAGTCCCTGCCGGTGCTCGGGCCCGACGAATCGGTGCTGGACCGCGTGGACCTGGGGTCGGTCGTGCAGAAGGTCTTCCTGCTCAAGCACGGCCTGGCCGCCAACATGGGCGAGGTCCTCAGACCCTCGATCCCCGACTACGCCAAGCTCGCGGTCGATGCGGATTCCAACCAACTGCTCATCACCGGCCCGATCGCGCTGCTCCAGCGTCTGGAGCGGGTGATCGTCTCGCTGGACCGTCCCGCGGCGGCGGCGCTCGTCACCGAGACGTTCTTTCTCGAGTTCAGCGACGCGGAGCAGATCGCCAACAACATCCGCGACTTGTTCTCCGACGGCGCCGGCACCCAGCGGCGTACGACCACACCCCAGCAGCAGGCCGCACAGCGCGGCGGGCAGCCCGGGCAGCGCCCCCAGCAGCAGCAGGGTCAGGCGGGTGTCACCACCAGCGCCAACCTCCGCGTGACCTCGAACACGCAGCAGAACTCCGTCACCGTCCTGGCCGAGCAGGCGGTCATCGACCAGATCCGACGCCTCATCGCTACCGAGTGGGACCGCCAGGTCGAGGCCGAGCAGATCGTCCCGCGCGTCTTCCAGCTCCGCAACACGGACCCGGTCAAGATCAAGGACGCGCTCGAGGCCATCTACGGCCAAGGAACCCAGACCACCGTCGGCACCCAGGGCGGTCAACGCAACACCGCCCTGCTGCCCAGCGTGGGGCGACTGGCCGGGCAGTTCAGTTTCCAGGCCCTGCCCGACTCCGGACGCCTGGTGGTCTCGGCCCGCAGCGCGGCGAACTTCGCCGCCATCGAGCAGCTGATCCAGGAACTCGACCAGCCCAGCACCTCCGGCCTGCCCGAGATCGTCGAACTTAAGCACGCCAACGCCGAGGACCTGGCCGAGCAGCTCAACGCCCTGCTGGCCCAGGAGGGCACACTGGCCTCGGTGCGTCGCTCCGACACGTCTCTCCGCACCGGCGTGACCAGTTTCTCTCCGTTTGCCAGTTCGGCCTCCGCCGAACAGACCGGCAACCAGACGGGCGATCAGGCCAACCAGGCCGGCCAGCTCCAGCTCTGGTGGCAGCGGGCCCGCGTGCCAACCGACAACGCCGGCACGTCCAACCTCGTGGCCAAGGCCCGCATCGTGCCCGTCGCCCGACAGAACGCCGTCATGATCTTGGCCCCTCAGGAGTACAAGCGTTCGATCGTGTCGATCGTCGAGGAACTCGACAAGCCCGGGCGCCAGGTGCTCATCGCCGCCGTCATCGCCGAGGTCACCGGCAACGACATCACCGCCCTCGGTACACGCTTCAGCAACACCGCCATCACACCCTCGAACCCCGACAACGTCATCGGCACCACGTCCGGCACCGCCACCCAAGGCAACGCCACCGGTCCCACCGGGTTCACCGGGCAGAAGACCGACCTGCTTCCCGGCCTCTTCAACTCCTCCGTGCTGAATCTCGGTGTGAATGTCTCCGCGGTGCTCCAGGCCCTGGCCCAGAAGCAGGAAGTCAAGATCCTCTCCGAGCCGCGCATCTTCACCGCCGACAACCAGGAGGCGACCTTCTTCGACGGGCAGGACATCCCCTTCATCACCCAGTCCCAGCCCAACACTCAGGGCAACCTTGTCCAGTCGTTCGACTACAAGGCCGTCGGCATCCAGCTCCGCGTCCGCCCACGCATCACCCCGGAGCGCGACGTGGACCTCAAGGTCAACCTGCAGCTCTCCTCCACCGTCCGCGGGCAGACCCTCTTCGGCGGCGCCATCATCGACCGGCGCGAAACCACTACACAGCTCATCGTGCAGGACGGCCAGACCGTCGTGATCTCCGGCATCCTGCGCTCGGAGGACACCGACATCCGCCGCAAGATCCCCGTGCTGGGCGATATCCCGCTCATCAACTTCCTCTTCTCCAGCACCGAGCGCACCAAAACCACCTCCGAACTGGTCGCCTTCATCACGCCCATCGTCGTCAACAACCGCTCCGAGTCCGACCGCATCAACGACCCCTACCGCGAGCGCCTGGGCGAACTGCGGCGCGAACTGCCCCAGCGCCCCGACATCGACGGCAAGCCCTGACCGATCGGCTTCCGACCTCGAACTTCTTCCGGTCAGAGTCCCCATTCCCGGGGCTCAGGCCTCGCACCGCAGCCCCCCTCGCCCGGGCCTGTACCCTCTGTGCATGCGCAGGGCGAACTTCACAGGCCTGTTCCGACGGCTCGGTCTGGGTGGCCCGATCGAATGCGCAGGCGCGCGCACGCCATACGCCCGTCGGATCCTGCCGGGGGTCATGATCCTGGCGGTCTGTTCGATCTACCCGGCCGGGTGTGTCGAGGAGCGCATCCCTCGCGGTCCTTCGCAGACCATGGCCCGTCCGGGATTCACCGGTAGTGGGCTGTCTGGCGCGGGCACGGTCCTTGGGCCGGACGCTCGAGCAGGCGACGGTGTCGATCCCGCCGCGGTCCTTCGCCCGATCGACAGCGGGCCCACGTCTTCCGGGCGCGTCATCTTCGGGATCGAGCCGCTCGGCGCGGTCGAGTACGACGGCATGACCTTGCCGGTAATCGCGCCGGGGGGCGGGGCCTTGGCCGTGCAGGCGGGCGCACCGGCGGAGTGGGCGGCGCTGCTGGCGGTGCCCGGGGCCACCAGCGCCGCATCGCGCATCGAGGTCTACGACCTGCGCCAGAGGCCCATCGCTCTGGCCCCGTGGAGCGCCGCCGCCCGAACGCCCGAGGGTGAATCGCCGATCCCCGTGGGGGCGTTGCTGGGTCGCTCGACCGATGGGGCGGGCTTTCTGATCGAATGGCCCCGGAGCGACGGCTCGCGCTGGATCGGGCGCGCCCGCTGGGACAGCGGCCGTGTCGAGTGGCTCGTGCGTGGGGAGGGAGTGAACGCCCACGCCGTGCTGCTGGCCGACGGCTCGCTCATCTTCACGCGGCAGGCTCCGGGCGCCGCCGCCCCCGAACTGGTCGAACGCCGCCCGGACGGGGTCGAGGGTGTGATCGCCCCCGCGCGGGCGATCGCGCCGGCCCGCGACGAAACGATCGCTTCGGGTGCCGACACACGCGACCACGCCCTCTGGTCGGGCTGGATGCTGCCCTCCGTGACGCCGGACCAGTCGCGCCTGGCGGCATGGCGCGTCATGTTCGGAACACCATCACCCGAGCACGGCGTGCCCGCGGCGGAAATGGTCGAGTTTGTCCGAGGCACCCCGGCCGCCACGCCCCCCGCCCAGGAGACCACGGTCACGCTCACGGGTTGGCGCGAAGTGACGGGCTCTCCGCTGGCCCGGGTCAGAGGCGCGGGGCTGCGTGCGGCGGTGTACCAGTCGCAGGCCGCGGTCGAGCCTGCACCCGTTCGTGTGGATTCCCCCGCCGCGCGCGAGGCGGCTGTGCTGAACGCGGCGCTGGTCTACCTCAACCCCGTCTCCGCGAGGATGGAGGTTTCGTTCGAGCCCGGCGCCCGCGGACGCCCCCTCGGCGACGCGGCCTACGCCGCAGCCCGCGTCTTCGCGCAGGACCGCGCGGGGTTCGCGGTGGCGACGTCCTCGGGCGTCGAGTTCGTCCCCGTCGCGGTGCCGATATCACCTGATGAGGTGGTCACCCCGCCCGCGCCACGCCTGCTGACGCCCACGCGTCTGCTCGACGGCCCTGCCGCCATCCGGCAGATCGGCACGCCCGACGGGCGCGTCCTGGTCGTTCGCCCCGGCAGCGACCGCGTGCTCCAGGTCCTGAGACTGACGATCGCCTCAGAAGGCGACCGCCCCTGAGCGGCACGGCTCGGGCACTCCTCCATCGGATCCAGGGCTGCGTAGAGCTCCTCAGGCCGACCGGCCAGGCCTCAACCGTCGCCATGAGGTGTTCAAATCAGAGAGTAAATACCTATCAAAAACCAAATATTCTTGGTGATGCTGGCCTTCTGAGTGTCAATCCGGGAGGTTTGCGCGTCCTTCAAACAGTGGAACAGGCTTTTTTCACGGATTTGGTTGACGGACCCCGGAGGGTGATGTACATTCCCCTTGTCGTGTCGCGTACCGCGATATCTTTTCATTACACACGGTAGGAAGAAGGAGAAGCACGTGAAGAAGACTGTTCTTGTTGCGCTTGTCGCGGCTGCAGGCCTGGCGACGTCAGTGAACGCCCAAGGCCCGAATCCGCAGTTCGAGCTGCGGATCGTGGTCGACGGGACCGCGGGTTCGCCCTTCCAGGGCGGTTCGAATTTCTTCCCCGCCGCCTCGGCCAGCAACCCCGTCCCCACGATGGTCGGCCTGACCATCCAGGCCCGCGTGACCACCACCGGCACCACGGCCAACTGGGGTATCGTCCGCGCCGGCTTCGTCTCGGGCGTTGGTCAGTCGTGGATCACTCACAACGACGCGCTGACGAACCAGACCAACTCGCAGTGGTCGGCCAATGACGTCGCCACCTCGGCCTTCCGCCGCGGTGCCACCGGCGACGCCGGCACCCCGACGCCCCGTCGCGGTCTGTTCAACAACTTCCGCAACGCCGTGA